>Ga0209173_100074_pt1 | contig 130491 bp, 125 predicted proteins | sample SynthPrep_16_END_FD_187206 | JGI IMG/M metagenome (GOLD analysis project Ga0209173, IMG submission 187206) | Synthetic microbial communities from Ohio, USA - SynthPrep_16_END_DS12_MetaG (SPAdes) (version 2) | ecosystem: Engineered > Bioreactor > Aerobic > Activated sludge | place: USA: Ohio...
CAACAAAGACCCAATGTGGGAGCGGGCTTGCTCGCGAATGCGGAGGGTCAGACAACATCTCCGGCGACTGACCCTCCGCATTCGCGAGCAAGCCCGCTCCCACATTTTGACCGTATTCCATAGCTGGCAAATCAGGCGCTAAGTAGCTTGCCGCTGCGAATCGGCGTGGCACCGGACACCCGGCCCAGCGGGTCGCCCGGTTTCACAAAGCGCACGTCACGGCGCATGTACAACACGCCGGTGTTGTGGCTGCAAACCGTGGTGGCCTGCCCACTGTGGGGATCAACGATATCGAACAACGCCTGCCCGGCCTCGATGCGACTGCCCACCGCAGCCCGGTGTACCAGCACCCCGGCGCATGGCGCATAAAACTGTTCGCTGCCGGCCAGCGGCGTCGCCGGGTTACGCAGGGCCGGCAATGGCCGTGGCGCGCCTTCAACCGCGCCCAGGTGGGTCAGGTAATCAATGATCGCCGTGGCGTCATGTTCTGCCAGTTCATAGGACACATCCCGCTGGCCACGATGCTCGACGGTCACCGCCACGCTGCTGTCCGGAATCGGAAACCGATCGCCAAACCGCTCACGCAGGTTGACCCACAGCAGGTACAGCGCCTCATCGAACGAGTTGGCCTGGGAATCGGTGGCCAGCAACGAGGCTTCAGAGCCGATGTAGCGCGCCAGCGGTTCCACGGTCGCCCACACTGCCTCGCCGGTGTACACATGCATCGCCGCTTCGCGGGAGCAGTGCAGGTCCAGCACGATGTCGGCATCGTGGGCCAGCAGCATCAGGGTGCGTTGCAGCGACTGGAATTCGTCCAGCGGCGCCGCGTCCAGCAGACATTCGCCCCAGGCCTGGCGGATCAGTTGGCGGTTGGCGTCGATGTCCTGGCCCAGCAGGTGCTCGATCCTGTCGGCGATTGCCTGGTACGGCACCGGAAAGCCCCGGTTGTAATTACGCCCGCTGCCCAGTTCGAAACGCCCGCTGGGCGCGCCCATGATGTATTGGCTCAGCCCGGTGGGGTTGGCCACGGCCACCAGCACGATTTGCGCATTCAGCCGGTTGGCATTTTCCAGTTCTGCCAATTGCCGGCGCAGGTGCGCGGCCACCAGCAGCGCCGGGATTTCGTCGGCATGCAGCGCCGCCTGGATATAGATTTTTCGACTTGCACCCATTGCACCGTAATGCTCACTGTCCACGTGCCTGTGGGTGCCTTGTGTCGCTTGCAGCAAGGGGTGTGATTTAAGTTTCATAAACCGGAAATCTCGATATTCGAGTGATGAACGCTGAAGAAATATTAACGAGCCGGCGTGATCGTCTGTAAGGGCGGCCCACACTATCTTGATCTGGTAATCCGATCAGTGTGGGAGCTGGCTTGCCTGCGATGGCGGTGGGTCAGCCAGCCTATTCCGTGACTGACCCACCGCCATCGCGGGCAAGCCCGCTCCCACAGTGGGTGGTTACCAGAGCGCCAGGGTGTAACCCAGCATCACGCGGTTCTCGTTAACGTCGTTGAAGTAGTTGCCTTTGCTCAGCGCATTGCGCCAGCGCATCGACACGCCCTTGAAGGGCCCGTTCTGCACCACGTAGCCCAGGTCCAGGTCGCGCTCCCACTCGCGGCCTTCGCGGTTGAAGCCGAGCACTTCAGCCGAATCACCCTTGGCGTACTTGATCCCAAACAACAGGCCGGGCAAGCCGAGATCGGCGAAGTTGTAGTCGTAGCGGGCGTGCCAGGCTCGCTCCCTGGTTTGGGTGAAGTTGCTGAACTGGTACTCGGTGAACAGGTAGGTGATGGAGCCGTCCAGGTAGGTAAACGGCGTGGTGCCGTATTGCTGCTGGAAGCCGCCGCCGATGCTGTGGCCGCCGTACTGGTAGGTCAGGCGGCTGCTCAAGGCGCTGTTGTCGACCTTGCCCGCCAGGCCCGCGCCGTCCTTGTCCGACTTGAAGTAGCGCACGTCGGTTTTCAGCGTGCCCGGCCCCAGGCCGAAGTTGTTCTTGAAGCCCACGTATTGCTGCTGGTAGATGCTGTCCAGCGCCGCGAAGTGGTAGCTGAGCAAGGTGTTTGGGGTCAGCGAGTAGTCGCCACCGGCAAAGCGGAACTGGTCGCTCAGGGCGGTGCTCTTGTAGACCTTGCTCACCGTGGTCAGCTTCATGTCTTCGTAGTTGGTGGAGTCACGGTCCTTGGCCTGGTCGATCTGCCCGAGGGTGATTTTCAGGTTGCTGATGTCGTTGGACACCAGCTGGGTGCCGCTGAAGGACTGCGGAAACAGACGGCTGGTGTTGGGTTGCAGGATCGGAAGGTCCGGCACCAGGTAGCCCACACGCAGCTCGCTTTTGGCGAAGCGGGCCTTGGCGGTCACCCCAAGCTTGGAGTACTCGTCGGAGACATTCTTGTCGCTGTCACGCTGCAGCAAACCGGTACCGGACAGCCCCGGGCTGGAGTCGAGTTTCACCCCCAGCATGCCGGTCAGGTCCAGGCCGAAGCCCACGGTGCCTTCGGTGAAACCGGACTTGATACCGAGGATAAAACCTTGGGCCCACTCGGCGCGCATCGACTGGGAAGCGGCCTCGCGGTAGTCACGGTTGAAGTAGTAGTTCTTCAAGTCCAGCGTACCGCTGCTGTCCTTGATGAAGTCTGCATGGGCCAGTGACGGGACCAGCCCGCTGCTGACAACGCCGACGCCGGTGATGAGTTGAGTCAGGGATTTTTTCATTTTTTTAGCTCCTGGCAGTGGGGTGGGGGTTGGTGTTTTTATTGTTCTTCGGGCATGGCTTCGCCGTTCGCGCAAATCGGCGATTTGCGCGGCGGGTGACGTCAGTCCTGGGTTACAGCGCTAGCGGTACGGGGCCCTGGCGGATGCGGTAGCCACCGTTTTCAAGTTTCTCCAAGGGGCTGGCGGCGGCCAGCAGCTTGCGGGTGTAGGGGTGCTGCGGGCGGTCGAAGATCTCGTCGCGGGCACCCATTTCCACCACCCTGCCCTCGCTCATCACCGCCACCCGGTGGGCGATGCGTTCCACCGCCGCCAGGTCGTGGGAGATGAACAGGCAGGCAAAGCCGTACTGCGCCTGCAGGCGTTCGAACAGCTCGAGGATCTGCTTCTGGATGGTCATGTCCAACGCCGAGATCGGCTCATCGGCAATCACCAGTCGCGGGTGCCGTACCAGCGCCCGGCCAATGGCCACGCGTTGACGCTGGCCACCGGACAACTGGTGCGGGAAGCGGTCGACAAACTGTTCCGCCAGGCCGATGTCCACCAGGGTTTTCGCCACCCGCTCACGACGCTGCGCGGGCGTCATGCCGGGCACATGGCGCAGGGGTTCGGCGAGGATGTCGCCAATCTTCATGCGCGGGTCGAGGGACGAATACGGGTCCTGGAAAATCATCTGGCATTGCAGGCGATGGTCACGGTTGCCAGCCTTGAGAATGTCCACGCCCTCAAACTCGATGGCACCGGAACACGGGCTGTTCAGGCCGACAATCGCCCGGCCGAGGGTGGTCTTGCCCGAGCCGCTGCCGCCCACCAGCGCCAGGGTTTCCCCCGGGGCGATGGACAGATTTGCCGCATGCACCACCCGCTTGAACTGGCTGCGGCCCCACAGGCTGCGCGGCCCCGGGTGCTCGATGCACACGTCCTTGACCGTCAGCAACGGCCGGTCCGCCTTGGGCAAGGCTGCCAGGGTGCCGCGCCGCGGCAGGGCCTCGAGCAGTTGCCGGGTGTACTCGGCCTTGGGCGCCAGCAGGATCTGCTCGATGGTGCCCTGCTCCACCGCGCGGCCTTCGCGCATCACCACCACTTTGTCGGCGTAGCGCGCCACCAGCGACAGGTCGTGGCTGATAAACAGGATCGCCGTGCCCTGCTCGCGGGTAAGGTCGAGCATCAGTTTCAACACGTCCAGTTGCGCCAGGCAATCCAGGGCCGTGGTGGGCTCGTCGGCAATCAGCAAGGCCGGGCGCAGCAGCATCACCGAGGCGAGCATGATGCGCTGGCGCATGCCGCCGGAGAACTCGTGGGGAAACGCCGCCAGGCAACGCTCGGCGTCCTTGATGCCGATATGCCCGAGCATCTCCAGGCTGCGCTCGCGGATCTGCGCATCGCTCAGCCTGGTGTGCAGGCGCAGGCCCTCGGCCATTTGCTCGCCGATGCTCATGGACGGGTTGAGGGACACCATGGGTTCCTGGAACACCATGCCGATCTTCGCCCCGCGCAACTGGCGCAATTGCTCCGGCGCAAGGCTGCCCAGGTCATGGCCCTGGAAACGCACCTGGCCGCTGCATTGCTCAAGCGGCGGTGGCAGCAGGCCGATGGCGGCGCGGGCGGCCATGGTCTTGCCGCTGCCGGACTCGCCCACCAGCGCCACGATTTCGCCGGGGGCGATGGTGAAGCTCAGGTCGTTGACCGCCAGCGGGCCGTTGGCCCCCACGCGGATTTTCAGCTTGTCGACTGCCAGAAGGATGTCAGTCATGGTCATTTACTCATCCGCGGGTCGAGACGATCGCGCAAGGCATCGCCGCACAGGTTGAACGCCAGCAACGCCATGGCGATGCAGACACCGGGAAACAGCCCCAGCCAACTGGCCGTGGCGATATACGGCCGGCTGGCGGCGAGCATGTTGCCCCAGGTGGCGGCCGGCGGCGGGACGCCCAGGCCGAGGAAGCTCAGGGAGCTTTCCGCCAGGATCGCCCAGCCGAACATACTGGTGGCCAGCACGCACACCGGCGCCACGCAGTTCGGCGCGATGTGCCGCAGCATGGTGTACAGCTCGGAGTTACCGATCACCCGCGAGGCTTCGACAAACTCTTTCTCGCGCAACGACAACACCGTGCCGCGCACCACCCGCACCACCGACGGTGTGTAGGCCAGGCTCAAGGCGAACACGATGCCGTACAGGCTCGGGCCGATGATCGCCATCAAGCCCAGGGCCAGCAGGATCCCGGGAAACGCCAGCAACGCATCGTTGACCATCATCAAGCCCCGGTCGACCCAGCCCCGCAGGAACCCGGCCAGCAGGCCCAGTACCGTGCCGGCGGTGATCGCCAGCGTCACCGTCAACACACTCACCCACAGGCTGGTGTGCGCGCCGATCATCAGCCGGCTCAGCACGTCGCGACCGTACTCGTCAGTGCCCAGCCAGTGCGCGGCGGTGGGCGCCTGCAAGCGCGCCAGCAGGTTCAAGGCCAACGGGTCATGGGGCGTCCAGACCAGGCCCAGCAAGGCCATGATCAACAACAAGGCCAGCAGCAGCGCGCCGATCAGCGCGTTCAGCGGCGGCACACGCCAGGCCCTGGGGGCACGCGCCGGTGCCGGCAACAGCACCTCGGGTGCGGCAGGTAGAGGCTTATTCATAACTTAACCCTGGGGTCGAAGAGCGGGTACAGCAGGTCCACCAACAGGTTGACCAGCACATAAACAAAGGTCACCAGCAGCAGGCAGCCTTGCAGCACGGGATAGTCCCGGGCGTAGATGGCGTCGACCATCAGCCGGCCGATACCTGGCAGGGTGAACACGGTTTCGAGCACCGCGATGCCGCTGAGCAGGTTGCCGAGGATCAGGCCGATCAGGGTCAGGGTCGGTGCAAACGAGTTGCGCAGCGCATGGCGCCACAACACCGCCCGCTCCGACAAACCCTTGGCGCGGGCATGGGTGATGTACTCCAGGCGCAGCACTTCAATTGCACTGGCCCGGGCCATGCGGGTGATCGCGCCGAGTTCCACCAACGTCAGCGTGACAATCGGCAGCACGATAAAACTCAAGGCCTGCCACGGCGATTGGCCGAACGACACGTAACCCACCACCGGCAGCCAGCCGAGCTTGATGCCGAACGCGTAGAGCAACAGCAGGCCCAGCCAGAAACTCGGGATCGACAGCAACAGGGTCGCGGTGGAGACCACGCCAAAGTCCAGGGAACTGTTCTGTTTCCACGCCGAGAGCAAGCCCGCCGGTACCGCAATCAACGCCGCGAGCAACACCGAGACCAGCACGATCCCGGCACTCACCTGGAAGCGGTCAAGGATCAGCGGCAACACCGCTTCATTGGTGGTGATGGAATGCCCGAGGTCGCCGCTGAGCACCGCCTTGAGCCAGATCACAAACTGCAGCGGCAGCGGCTGGTCCAGGCCCAGGGACGCACGGGCGACCTCCAGGCTGTGGGCATCGGCCATGTCGCCGAGCATCAGCAGCGCCGGATCACCGGGCACCAGGCGGATGATCGCGAACACCATCAGCGAGATCAGCAGCAAGGTCGGGATCGACATCGCCAGCCGTTGAAAGATGAAACGCAACATCCTCAGTTACTCCCGGTCGCAGGGACGCTGACGGTCCACAGGCGCGGCTTGGACACCGGCCAGGTGCGCAGGCCTTTGACGTAATCACGGCTGGCGGCGATGGCATTGCCGTTGTACATCGGGATCATCGGCACGTCCTTGAGCATCTGCTGATGCAGTTGGTCGAACAGCGCCTGGCGCTTGCTGATATCGCCTTCGCGCTGGGCTTCACGCAGCCATTCCTGGGCCTGGGGGTTGTCCCAGACCTTGCGCGCTTCCTTGTCCTTGTCGCCGGTCATCGAGTCGAAACTCAGGGCCGGGTCAAGGCGTTCGGAATACGGGAACGCCATCATCTGGTAGTTGCCGGTCTGGTAGCGCTCCAGCTGGGTGCCCCACTCCAGGGTTTCCAGTTCCAGGTTGATGCCGCTGGCCTTGGCCATGGCTTGCACGAACACGCCCATGTCAAAGATCGCGGCGTAGCGCTTGTTGACGATCAGTTTGATTGGCTGGCCTTTATAGCCAGCTTCCCGCAGCAGTTGGGCGGTCTTGGCCGGGTCGAAATCGAAGCCCTGGTTCTCGATTGCCTGGTGGTAGTGGCTGCCACTGGCGACCATCGAATTGTTGGCCTGGGAACGGCCACCGGTCAGGGCGGCGACGATTTGTGCGGAGTCCAGCGAATGGGCGATGGCCTGGCGCAGGCGCACATCTTTGAGCAAGGGGTCGCGGGTCTGGAACAGCAACGCGTTGACTGACATGGTGCCGCTGGAGGTGACCTTGATGCCGGGGTTGGCAGCCAGTTCGGTGGCGTCCAGCGGCGTGACGTCAATCAGCAGGTCGACGTTCTTCGACAGCAAGGCCGCCTTGGCCGCCGCCGGGTCCGGGATCACCAGCAGGCGCACGCGGTCGAGGGTCGTGGTTTTATTGCCGGTGTAGCCATCCGGCTCTTTCTCGTCCCGCGGGGTGTAGTTGGCGTTGCGCAGCAGGTCGATGTATTGGCCGGGCTTCCACTCGCCCAGGCGGAACGGGCCGGTGCCGATGGGGGCTTTCCACTGGCCGTCGACCACCGAGTCGGGGTGCAGGATGCCGCTGCCACCGCATTCCGGCAGCGCGGTGCTGGTGAGGAACAGGCCGTTGGGCTTGTCCAGGGTAAACACCACGGTGAGTGGGTCCGGGGCGCTCATGTCGACGATTTTCGCGCCGCCATGGCCGTCGAACTCAGGGGCGCAGCGCCATTGGGTTTTCGGGTCGAGGTAGTGTTTCCAGGTCCACAGCACATCGGCGGAGGTCAGTGGCGCACCGTTCTGGAACTTGACCCCGTTGCGCAGGTGGAAGGTGTAGCGCAGGCCGTCGTCGGACACCTGCACGTCCTTGGCCAGCAGCGGGCCGACGGTGGCATCTTCACGGAAGGCCACCAGTCCTTCGGTAATGTGCAAGATGACGGCGTCGGAATTGGTGTCACGGTTGACGCCTGGCTCGGTGCTGCGAATGTCGGCGTTCAACGCGACTTTCAATAGATTCTCGGCGTGGGCAGTGCCCACCAGCGCGGCGGACAAGGCGCCAGCCAGGAATAAAGTCTTGTTCATGATAAATGCACCTTGAATGATCCTTACGCTTGGGTTCGGACGCTGGCAGGACCCAAAAAGAGGCACGGCCGAACACCTGAATAGTTGTTGTTGTTTTAGTCGCTGATTACGGTTTGCGAATGTTCCTGAACCGATCTTATTCGCCCCCCAATCAACTTGAGAAGAACGCTCCGAGTGATCGGGCTCGGTTTATCCGATCATCAACCATCCGTGAGTTGCCCTGGCGTTACCGTACCGAGAAATCAGGGCCTTGAGCTGGAAAAGATGGGGTTTTCCTGATCAGAAATAATGATCGCGATCATCCAGACCGATCTGTGCTCACCTATAGTCATCAGATAAGCTGGCTGGCATTCAATGGTTTAAATGCAGCACTGAGCGAGCCCACCGTCATGACCCTCACCCATCTTCGCGCGTTCTGCTCCGTGGTTGAAAAAGGCAGCTTCCGCTCGGCCGCACGCCAGTTGGATGTGGCCCAAAGCACATTGACCCAGTCAATCCAGACCCTCGAAAAGGAACTCGGGGTGGTGCTGCTGCAACGCTCCAACCAAGGCATCAACCTGACCCCGGCCGGCGAGGTGTTCCTGGCCCGTGCCCGTTCCATCACTCTCGACTGCGAACGTGCCCTGCTCGACCTGCAACCCTGGAAAGGCGAGCCCGAAGGCCATATCGCCCTGGGCGTCACCTCCGAACCCTTGGCCGAATTGCTGCTGCCGGTACTGAGCAACTTCACCCAGCGCTTCCCGCGCATGCAGGTGCACGTGGCCAGCGGCACCACCAAGGGCCTGGTGGAAAAAGTCCGCGATGGCCGCCTGGATTTCGTCTTGTGCCCGCTGGCGCCCAACGTGGCCGATATCGACCTGGCCATCGACCGCCTCTACAGCTCAAACGCCGGCATCATTGCGCGCAAGGGCCACCCGCAGGCCCACGCAAAATCCGTGCAAGCCCTCACCGACTGCCAGTGGATCAGCGTACGCCCGGCCGGCGTAGTGGGTGGCGCGGAGAACCGCTTGATCGAGCTGTTCCGTACCCAGGGCCTGGCGCCGCCAAAGATTGCGATCACCACTGATTCGTTGCTGGAAACCCTGCACATCGTATCGGAAACCGATTACCTGACCATCGAACCGCGCATGCTGCCGGGGATGAAGCTGTTCTCCAGCGCCCTGACCACCATCGCCATCGAAGAACCGCTGGCGACCCGCGATGTATGCCTGATCAGCCGCCGTTCGTCGCCGCTCACCAGCGTCAGCCAGGAACTGACCAGCATGCTGATTTCCTATTCGCGGCTGGTGCACCGCAGCCGTTGATTTCCCTCCCCCTACGAGCCTGTTTATGCCCATGTCCTACGATGGTTTGTCCCGCGCCAGCGCCAGCAGCGTCGGCGTTGATCCCGAGCACCTGATTGCCTTTCTCGATGAAGTGAAAGCGGCCGGCCTCGACCTGCAAGGCCTGATGCTGCACCGCCACGGCCACGTGGTCGCCGAAGGCTGGAGCTGGCCGGTGGACCCCAACGAGCCGCGGGTATTGCACTCGGTGGCCAAGAGCTTCACCGCCTGCGCCATTGGCCTGGCCGTGGATGAAGGCTTGCTGAAACTGGATGACCGGCTGGTGGCGTTCTTTCCGGAGTGTGTGCCGGTGGATGCCGACCCGCGCCTGGCGGACATGACCGTAGAACACCTGCTGACCATGCGCACCGGCCACGCCGCCAATACCTCGGGTTCAGTGTGGCGGGGTATCGAGACCAGCTGGATTGCCGAGTTCTTCAAGATACCGCTGGCCTATGCACCGGGCACCACCTACGTCTATACGAGTGCGGCCAGCTACATGCTCTCGGCGCTGATCAACAAGGTCACCGGGCAAACCTTGCACGCGTACCTCAAGCCCCGGCTGTTTGTACCGCTGGATATCCATAATGAAAGCTGGGACATCGGCCCCGATGGCGTGAATCCCGGCGGCAATGGCTTGAAGGCGCCGACCTCGGCCATGCTCAAGCTGGGTGTGCTGCATGCACAAGGCGGCGTGTGGCATGGCAAGCAGGTTCTACCGGCGGCCTGGGTTGCAGCGGCCACCCGACCACAAGGCGGGCCGGACAGCCGCTACGGTTATCACTGGATGATGAAACCGGCACACGCCTTCAGCGCTGTCGGGGTGTTTGTGCAGATGGCGATGGTGTTCCGCGAGTACGGTGCAACGCTGGTGGTGATCGGCGGGATGAAGAATTCGGCGGAGCTGATTCCGTTTGTCGAGCGGCATTTTCCGGCGGCGTTTGGCGATGATTGCACGGTCAAAGCCGAAGCGGATGCACGGTTGGAGCAACGTCTGGCGAGCATGGCACAGCGGCCTGAGTTGCTTTCAGCGTGTGCAGGGCCGAGAGATTTCACGGGCGTGTATCAGGTAGAGCCCAACGGGCTGGATGTGCAGCAATTGGCGTTCGCCGTCGAAGGCAATGTACTGCGCTTCCAACTGACCGACAGCAAGGCGACTCATGCCCTAGAGGTGGGGATTGATCACTGGATCGCCGGCACCACCAACATGCCGGGCCGGGCGTTGCACCACGGTTATGAGTTCAAGGATGCGCAGATCGTTGCCGGCGCGCGCTGGCTGGATACCAGGACGCTGGAGATGACCTGGATCTACCCGCAAACCGCGTTTCGCGATCGGGTGGTGTGCGGGTTTGACGGTGACCGCGTGAGTGTGGCGCGTACGGTCAACGTCAACAGTGCCGGGAAGGAGCAGGAAGTCTTAGTCGGGAACAGCCGGTAATGCACGCTTGTGGGCGGTCTTGAGGTAGGCGCTCTCGACAATCGCCCTCACCCGCTCACTCACTGCCTCGCCCATCAGGTAGCGGTCGATCTCGTCATAGCTGCAGCCATACGCCAACTCATCCGGCTTGCCCGGTGCCAGTTCTTCCAGGTCGGCGGTCGGTGCCTTGGCCACCAACTGCCGTGGCCCGCCAAGGGCGCTGGCCAGCAGGCGCACCTGGGTCTTGGTCAGCCCTGAGAGCGGCGCCAGGTCGCAGGCGCCGTCACCGAACTTGGTAAAAAATCCCATCAGCGCCTCCGCGCCATGGTCGGTGCCCACCACCAGGCCGTTGTGCAGGTTCGCCACGGCGTACTGCGCCATCATCCGCGCCCGGGCCTTGACGTTGCCCTTGATAAAGTCGATGCGTTCAGCGCTGGCTTGCGCGGCAGACAGGCTGCCCATCAGCCCGTCGACGCAGGCGGCGATGTTCAGCGTCTCGATCCGGTCCGGTGCGATAAAGTCCAGGGAAGCCTGGGCGTCGCGCTCGTCCGCCTGGGTTCTATAGGGCAGGCGCATGGCAATAAACCGCGCCTCGTAGCCTTCGTTGCGCAGTTGTTCCACTGCCAGTTGGCACAGCCGCCCGGCGGTCAGTGAGTCGACACCGCCGCTGATGCCCAGCACCAGCGCATGGCAGCCGGACTGGCGCAAGGTGCCCTTGATGAAGTCGATGCGCCGTTGCAGTTCAGCGCCCTCGCCCCCCTTGCCGAGCAGCCGGTTGATCTTCAGTTCTTGTGCGATACGTGCCTGAGTGTCCATGTCACCCCCCCAGTTGCGGATTGACGTTGCCGACGTTGAACACCTGCGCCGCATACTGCAGGAACGAGGCGTCTTCGCAGACGTTCTTGATCGGGTCATCGGAGAATTTCACCACCGGCTCACCGTGCACCCGCACCAGTTTCATCACGATGCTCAGCGGCTCCACTCCGTCGACATCACAGGCCAGGCTGGTGCCCATGCCAAAGCCGAACTTGGCCTTGCCCCGCACGTGCCGCAGGATCGGCAGGCATTTCTCGAAATTCAGGCCATCGGAGAACATCAGGTCCTTGGTCATCGGGTCGATGCCCAGCTCCTTGTAGCGGGCCAACACCTTGTCGGCCCAGACGATCGGGTCACCGGAGTCCTGGCGCAAACCGTCGTACAGCTTGGCAAAGTACAGGTCGAAATCCTTGAGGAAAAAGTCGGTGCTGATGCAGTCGGTCAGGGCGATACCCAAGCGCCCACGGTATTCGCGCACCCAGTTTTCCAGCGCCGCATTCTGGCTTTCCCGCAGCCGCCCCAGTTGCTGGTGCACCATCAGCCACTGGTGGGCCATGGTGCCGATCAGCGGCAGGTCGAATTCGTAGGCCAGGTGCGCATTGCTGGTGCCGATGAACTGGCCGGGAAAGTCGCGGCGCATGATGTCGACCACTTCACGCTGGGCCTTGAACGACAACCGCCGGCGGGTGGAGAAGTCCGAGACACGCAGGTCGGCCAGTTCGTCGCGGGTGAGGTTTTTCTCCAGCCAGTCGAATTTCTGGTAGAGCTTGCGGGTGACGTCTTCGAGACTGACGTCGGGGTATTTGTCGCGGTTGCGCAGCTCGCTGACCAGGGCCAATACCGGCTGTTCGAACATGATGCAGTGCAGCATCGGGCCGACCACGCGGACGTTCAGTTGGCCGTCGATTTCACTGACGTGGATATAGCGCAGGTTGAAGCGGAACAGCCCCAGGAAGCGCTCGAAATCCGGGGTCAAGTACTCACGGCGCTGGTTGAACAGAAAGCGCAGCTCGCCTTCGCGCATGCTGAGGCCGGCGAGTTTTTCCAGCTCCACCCGCAGCTCGGGAATCAGGTGCCCCAGTTTCTCTCTGGAGCGGACGATGAACTGGTATTCCACATCGACATTCGGGTGCTGGTGCAATACGGCCTGCATCATGGTGAAGGTGTAGTAGTCGGTGTCCAGCAGGCCCTGGATCACAGCGTTTTCGTAGTCGTATGCACTTTCCATGAGGTACTCCTTAACGCGCGGCCATCGCGGCCAGTTCTTCCCGATTGCGGGTAATCACAACACCTGCTTGTTGCAGATGGTTGACCGCCTGCACACCGCCCTCCTCGCTGATGCCACGGCATGCCGGCAGGTGCAGGATCACCTCGAAACCGGCCTTGAGCAGTTGCAAGGCGGTGGTCTTGACGCAGTAGTCCAGGGCCAGGCCGCCGACAATCACACGCTGGATGCCTTGGGCATTGAGGTATTCGATAACGCCGGTGGAGAGTTTGTCGTGGAGGTCGTGGTAGCAGGCGCCGTAGGGATGCAGGTCGGGTTCGACGCCCTTCCAGATGAAGTAGTCGTAGTCATAGGGCGTGGGCAATTCGTCCAACAGGGTGAAACCTTCGGTGCCGGGCACACAGTGGGCGACCCAGGTGACATCGGCATGTACCAGCCCGGTGGGTTGCAGCATCTCGCTGTGCTGTTGCACCACCCAGGGCGCGTGCGGGGTATGGGCGTCCTTGCTGCCGACACGGCGCGCGGCGAGGCTGGCCATGTAATTGAGCTCGGCGCCGATCTGGTCACCACCAGCGACCGGCAATTCGTTGGGGCACAGCGGTGTGAAGCTCTTCTGGGCGTCAACGTCGAATGAGGCGATAGCGTTCTTAGAGACGGTCATGGTCGTGTTCTCCTGTGGCCTGGATATAAAAGTACACGTCATGTACTTTCATGGCAAGAAACATTTTGTTATCTATGCTGGATCAAGTACACGACATACCCGTTTGATCCGTTAGACTGTGCCCCACCGCTGCCCACAGGACCCGACATGCCAGACCACGCCCCAACCCTTAGCCCCTACCTGCACACCGTGGACTTGTGCGTGCTGTTCTATTGCCGTGCATCCGGGGAACTGAAGATATTGCTCAACCAGCGCGACGCCGAGCCCTTCGCCGGGCACTGGGCCTTGCCCGGTGTAGTGGTGAATGGCGGCGTGCAAGATCTGAGCCTGCAGGATGCCGTGGAGCGGTTGCGGGCCAGTGACAAGGTTGGATTGCCGCTGGCCTGGTATGAGCAAGTGGGCACGGTGGGCGATGCGTTTCGCGATCCGCGCTGCTGGTCGTCGTCGACCTATTACCTGGCGATCGTGGCTGATGAGGTGACGCTGGGTGGGCATCAAAAGTGGTGCTCTGTTGATGCCGTGGCGACTGGCGGGGTCAAGCTGCCCTTCGATCACAACGCGATTGTGGCAGCGGTACAGGAAAGGCTGTTTTCCAAGTCGCTGTACAGCAGCTTGCCATTGATGTTTTTGGGCAATGAGTTCAGTGCGCCGGAGGCGACTACGATCTTTTCGCTGGTATTGGCGCGGCCGGTGCTGAAGACCAGTATCCGCCAGCGGTTGCTGAAGTTGACCGAGGCCGGTTTTTTGCGGGAGACGGGGCGCAAGAAGCATGGCGAGGGCGGACGGCCGCAGGCGACAGTGGAGAATCTGAAGCCTGGGGCAGTGTACTTCTTTGATCGCAGCTTTGCCGAATAAGACCAAGCCCCCTTCCCAGGACAATGAAGATCAACTGTGGGAGCGGGCTTGCTCGCGAATGCGGAGTGTCAGTCGCCGGATAGATTGACTGATACACCGCTTTCGCGAGCAAGCCCGCTCCCACCTTTTTTGATCTGCGATGGTTCGAGGAGCTGCGTCCCGCTCAATTCATCCAGTTGCCGCCGTCGACGTTGTAGGTCTGGGCAACCACGTAGTCGGCTTCTTTGGACGCGAGGAAAACCGCCATTCCGGTCAAATCCTCGGCAGTCCCCATCCGCCCAAACGGTACCTCTGCTCCTACGCGCTTTTTCTTCTCGCCCAGCGGCAGCCCTTCGTGCTTGGCAAACATCGCGTCCACCCCGTCCCAATGTTCGCCGTCCACCACTCCCGGCGCGATGGCGTTCACGTTGATGCCCTGTTTGATCAGATTCAGCCCCGCCGATTGCGTGAGGCTGATCACCGCCGCCTTGGTCGCGCAGTACACCGCTACCAGAGGCTCACCCCGGCGCCCGGCCTGGCTGGCCATGTTGATGATCTTGCCGCCATGCCCCTGCTTGATCATCTGCCGGGCCGCCGCCTGCAAGGTGAACAACGTACCGGCGACGTTGATCGAGAACAGCCGGTCGAAGCTCTCGCGGGTGATGTCGGTGATGGGCGCCAGGTCGAACAAGGCGGCGTTGTTGATCAGGATGTCGAGCTTGCCGGCCTGCGCCACCACGGCGGCAATCGCGGCATCGATGGACGCCTGGTCGGTGACATCCATCGCCACCGCGTAGGCTTTCGGGCCCAGCTCCGTGGCGGTGGCCCGCGCCCGCTCCAGGTTGATGTCGGCGATGGCGACGGTCGCGCCTTCGTTGATGTAGGCCTGGGCAAACGCCCGGCCAATGCCCCGCGCGCTGCCGGTGACCAGCGCACTTTTACCTTCCAGTCGATTCATCAATGCAGTGTCCCTGAGGTGATTATTTCGGGTAGCCGGCGCGTTTCATTTCACGCTCGGTGGTGGACTGCGCCTCGGCCAGTGCCTTGTCGACCGTCATGCCGCCGGTGAGCGCTGCCGAAAACAGCTTGCCCACCGAGGTGCCGATGGCCTGGAACTCGGGGATCGTCACGTATTGGATGCCCACGTACGGCACGGGTTTGGCCGACGGGTGCGCGGGGTCGGCGTGTTGCATCATCTGCAAGGTCACCTTGGCGAACGGCGCCGCGGCCAGGTACGCCGCGTTGTAGGTGGACTGGCGCGTGCCCGGCGGTACGTTGGTGATGCCGTCCTTATCCGCTACCAGCTGGATGTATTCCTTGGAGGTGGCCCAGGTGATAAAGGCCTTGGCGGCGTCCTTGTGTTTGGAGGTGGCCGGGATCGCCAGGGACCAGGCGTACAGCCACGACGAACCCTTGTCGGTGACCTCGGTCGGTGCGGCGGCAAAACCCACGCTGTCGGCGACTTTGCTTTGGGTTTTGTCGGTGGTGAACGAGCCGGCAACGCTGGCGTCGACCCAAATCGCGCATTTGCCGCTGTTGAACAGCGCCAGGGTTTCGTTGAAACCGTTGCTGGAGACGCCCGGCGGGCCATAGTTTTTCAGGGTGTTGACGTAGAAGTTCGCCGCCGCCGTCCACTCGGGACTGGTCAGCTCGGGTTTCCATTGTTCGTCGAACCAGCGTGCACCAAAGGCGTTGGCCATGGTGCTCAGCAACGCGATGTTTTCACCCCAGCCGGCCTTGCCCCGCAGGCATATGCCGTATTGGTCCTTGGCGGGCTGGTTGAGCTTGGCGGCGAACTCGCCCAGTTGGGTCCAGCTCGGATGCTCGGGCATCGCCAGGCCGGCCTGCTTGAACAGGTCGGTGCGGTAATAGGTGACGGTGCTTTCGCCATAGAACGGCAACGCGTAGAGGGTGTTGTTCACCGACAGGCCCTGGCGTACCGCGGGGAAGATGTCTTCCACGTCGTAGTCGGCGGGCAGCGGCGTGATCGGTTCCAGCCAGTGCTTGGCGCCCCACAACGGGGTTTCGTAGGTGCCGATGGTCAGCACGTCGAATTGGCCGCCCTGGGTCGCGATGTCGGTGGTGAGGCGTTGGCGCAGGACGTTTTCTTCGAGCACCACCCAGTTGAGTTTCACCTCGGGGTGCTGCTCTTCGAACACCTTGGACAGGCGCTGCATGCGGATCATGTCGCTGTTGTTGACCGTGGCGATGGTCACGGTTTCGGCCGCGTGGCTGGCCATCGCCAGAGTGAGGCCGGAGAGCAGGAACAGCGCTTTCGGAAGCTTGAACATAGCGGTTTCCACTTATTGTTTTTGTTGTTGACGGCCCGATTACAGCAGCTTGCCCGGAGCCGAACAAACGAATGGCGGATGCCTGGCTGATACTTTTTTAACCCCGCAGCCAGGATCAAAAAAGTATCAGTGACCGACAAAACCCAGGGTAGCGGCTGCCCGGGCAAAGGGCGTATTTTGGTCCCATTCCAAAAAGCCCAGAAGGGCCAAGCCCATGCCAGCAAGCCGATCCGCCCTTTTCGAGCAACGCCCCGCCGAGCTGGAAGTGATTCTGGCCGAGCCCGAGCATGGCTTTCGCTGGTACGAACATGACTATCCGTTCGAGCTGGCCCGCTGGAACCATCACCCCGAATTCGAAATCCACCTGATCCGCCACGGCAGCGGCAAACTGGTGGCGGGCGACTACATCGGTGCATTTGGCGCCGGCCATGTGGCACTGATCGGCCCCGACCTGCCCCACGACTGGATCGGCGACCTGGCCCCCGGCGAGTACCTGACGGGGCGCGATGTGGTGTTGCAGTTCGACGGCGCCGCATTGCTGGCCCTGCGCACCACGCTGCCCGAGCTGGGCGACCTGCAAGGCCTGTTTGACCGGGCCCGGCGCGGCCTGGAATTCACCGGTGAAACCGCCCTGAAGGCTGCGCTCCTGCTGGAGTCCATCGGCCCCGCCGAGGGCCTGGCGCGCCTGATTCTGTTCATCCAGTTACTGCATACCTTGGGGCAGGCGCCCTCCGGGGAAGCCCATTGCCTGGCCAGTGCCTGCTACACGCCAAGCCTGGATGCGCGCAGCTCGGAGCGTATCCACAAGGCCTTCGAATACCTGATGACGGAATTGACCGGCGACCTGCGGCTGTCGGTGATCGCCCAACGGCTGGACATGAGCGAACCGGGCTTCTCGCGGTTCTTCAAGCGCGTCACCGGCCACGGCTTTATCGACCTGATGCGCAAGTTCCGGGTGCAGCGCGCCTGCCGCCTGTTGCTGCAAAGCGAGATGTCAGTGGCCGATATCTGTTTTGAAGTGGGTTACGCCAACCTCTCCAACTTCAACCGGCACTTTCGCATCGAGATGAACCAGACGCCCAGCGAATATCGCCGGGAAACCGCGATGTACCTGTTCAACCGCAATGGCGATCAGGCGCTGCCGTTTACCAAGGCGCATTTCTGACCAAAAGGCCGACTATTTCCCACTTTTCTCAATTCCTTCATGCAATTGACACAAATTGGTACAACCTGTGCAAACGTTTGCGGAACGAACTTGGCAACCAGGTTCACCTCAACCCGAAGAATCGGGCCCCAACCGCGTACGAACAGGGATTTTCAATGCAACCCACTTCCAGACGATCCGCGTCGGCTACCCCTTTTGCTGTTTCCCTGCTACTGGCTGCCGTTACGGGAGTACTCAGCGGACCCATTTTGGCGCAGGAAAAACCCACCGATGACTCAGCACAGGGCGAAGCCCTGGCCCCGGAAGCCAGCCCGTCGAAAAAAGGCGTGTACCTGTCGGACTGGTTCAACCAGGACCTGACAGTGATCGGCAGCAAAGACATCAGCTTCGGCCCCAAACCCGCCGATGACGTGTACCTGGAGTACGAATACTTCGGCCGCAAGGGCCCGTTCGAACTGTATGGCTACGTCGATATCCCGAAGATCTTCGGGATCGGCAACAGCAACGACAAAGGCGCGTGGGACCACGGCTCGCCGGTGTTCATGGAGCACGAACCGCGCATCTCCATCGACTACCTGGCCGGTCGCAGCCTGGCCATCGGCCCGTTCAAGGAATGGTATGTGGCGTTTGACTGGATCTACGACCACGGCAGTAACAAGGACAACCGTGCCAACACCTTGTACAGCGGCCTGGGCACCGACATCGAGACCCACTCGCGGGTCAACCTGTCGGCCAACTTCTATGGCCGTTACCAGTGGGAAAACTACGGCGCCAGCAACGAATATTCATGGGACGGCTACCGTGCGCAGATGAAATACATCGTGCCCATCGGCAGCTTCGACAATGGTGCGTCGCTGACCTATATCGGCTTCACCAACTACGATTTCGGCTCGGATCTGCACAAAGACAACCCCGCGCGCACCGCCAACTCCCTGGTTGCAACAAACGTGCTGTTGTATTCGTTCACTCACCTGCGTTTCACCCTGGTAGGCCGTTACTTCCACAACGGCGGCAACTGGGAAGACGGCAGCGAGCTGAACTTTGGCGACGGCAATTTCCGCGCCCGCTCCAACGGCTGGGGTTACTACGCCGGTGTGGGCTATCAATTCTGAGTGTGAACAAGGAGCAGTAGATGAAGACCTTTACCCGCCTTTCAATCGCCATCGGCCTGGCCGCCGGGGCGCTGTTGCCGCAGGTCGTGCTGGCCGATACACCGGCCCCGATCAAGCCCAAGGTGATGCTGATCACCATGTTTGCCCCCGAGGCGCAGAACTGGATCGACCGTCTGGAGCTCAAGCAGGAAGTGCGCGTGCCGGGCTTGTCGGCCGAGTATCCGGTGATTCGCTGCAACACCCAGGACGTGTGCCTGCTGGTGACCGGCATGGGCCAGACCAACGCCGCCGCCTCGACCCTGGCACTGGCGTTGTCGCCCAAGTTCGACCTGCGCCAGAGCTACTTCCTGATCGCCGGGATTGCCGGGATCAACCCGCACCACGGCACCATCGGCACCGCCGCGTGGGCGCATTACCTGGTGGAATTCGGTACCCAGTGGGAGCTGGATTCACGGGACGCGCCGAAGGACTGGCCGACCGGCTATATCGGCATCAATACCAAGGGGCCGAACGAGAAGCCGCCGCTGGACTACAAGACCGAAGTGTTCGAGCTCAATCCCAAGCTGCAAGCCAAGGCGTTTGCGCTGTCGCAAAAAGTCGAGCTCAGTGAAAGCAAGGAGTCCACGGCCTGGCGCAAACACTATCCGTACGCGCCGGCCAATCAGCCGCCGCAGGTCACCCAGTGCGACACCCTGGCGGGCAATACCTGGTTCTCCGGGACGCGCCTGAGTGAGCGCGCCGAGGTCTGGACCAAATTGCTGACGGACAATAAAGGCGCGTACTGCACCACCCAGCAGGAAGACAACTCCACCTATGAAGCGTTGCTGCGGGCCAGCCGTGAAGGGTTGGTGGATATCAATCGCCTGGCGGTGGTGCGGGCCGGTTCCGACTTTGATCGGCCGTACCCGGGCTACAGCGAAGTGGACAACCTGCTGAAGTATGCGGACCAGGGCGGATTTGTGCCGGCGCTGGAGAACCTGTATCGCACCGGTAATCCGCTGGTGCAGGCAATTCTGAAGAACTGGTCGGCGTGGGAAAAAGGCGTTCCCGAAGCCTGAATAAAGATCAAATGTGGGAGCGGGCTTGTGTGGGAGCGGGCTTGCTCGCGAAAGCGGTGGGTCAGTGCCGAATGTACTGGCTGACACACCGTATTCGCGAGCAAGCCCGCTCCCACACAAGCCCGCTCCCACAATAAGCGGGTCAGGGCAGGAAAATAATCTTGTCGGCACTGCCCTGGTTCACTTCCTCAAAGCACTTCACACCGTCGGCCAGCGACACTTCTCGCAAACCAGTCGGCAGCGGCAACAAATCCTCATCGAAGAACCGCCCGAACTGCTCCAGCATCACGGCGCATTGCTCGCAGTTGTAGAGCAGCGAATTGATCCCCACCACCGAACCACCCTTGCGATACAACGCCAGGGCCGGCAGTTGCACGTGCCCGTCCACCGGCGCGGCGATGATCGCGATACGGCCAAAAGGCGCCAGCGCCGCCACCGCTGCCGGCAACCAGAAGCCGGTGGTGTCAAAGATCACATCGGCGCCCGTACCGAACAGCGCATTAACCTGCCCTCCCAGCGCTTCCGGCTGGCCCAGTAACAGCCCCTCGAAACCCTGCTCGCGCAAGGCCTCGACCTGTTCCGGGCGACGCACTGCCCCGAGCACCTGGGCCCCACGAATCTTCGCCAGGGCCAAAGCCGCGCTGCCTACAGCCCCATTGGCACCAATCACCAGCAAGCGCGTGCCTTTGGTTACACCGCTGCGCTCAAGCGCATCCCACGCCGTGGTGTACGGCACGCCGAGACTGGCGGCCTGGGCAAAGCTCAGGTGGCTGGGCTTGTGCGCCACGCCCTTGGCCGACACGGTGAGGTACTGGGCGTGGGAACCGTCAGCGAAAAAACCCAGGTCGCGACCGGTGCCCCAGACTTCCTGGCCAACGAGTTCCTGCGGACCTTCCACCACCACCCCGGCAAAGTCCCGCCCGGGAATGCGTGGCAAGGTGGTGTAGGGGAAACGCCCGAGCACGTTCTTCACGTCGCTGGGGTTAAGCCCGGCAGCCTTGATCTGCACCAGGACTTCACCGGCCGCCGGCACCGGCGTGGCGACATCAACGTAAGCAAGGGCGGCGAGATCGCCGGTGGCGGAAAATTGCAGTGCTTTCATGGCCAATATCCATCGAAGTTCAAAGGGTTCAGGACAACCAGGTGCTGACAAACTGCCGGCCCATGGGCCAGAGTTTCTCGCCCATCAACATGCCCATCAGCCCCACCAGGGCAATGGCGGGAGGCGCAGGCGAGCGAAAGTCCAGGGCACCGTAAATCACGCCGACCAACAGGCCGATGGCCAAGGAAATCAGGTAATTCATGGAACACTCCGCAGCAAGGGTTGAGGCGGTCAGTGTAGGGGGCCTGAAACCGAAGCATCGGCCAAGTGCTTCAGGATTTCGGCCAAGCCTCAGACGGGATACTGCGACGGCGCCATCCCCAGTTCACGGCGAAACATGTCGCTGAAACTGCTTGGCGAATAACCCAGGGAACGGGCGATCGCGCTGACCGACTGGCCCTGGATCAACTCGGCCACGGCGGTGGCCAACTGCACCTGGCGGCGCCACTCGGCAAAACCCATGCCCAGGCTGTTCTGGAACAGCCGGGCCAGGGTGCGTACGCTGGCGCCGGCGGCTTCGGCGTGCTGTTCAAAGGGAATGTCCAGGGACGGTGACGCCATCACCGCCTGGCAGGCGCTGGTCAGGCGTCGGTCGGCGCCCACGGGCAAGGCGATACGGATCGGCGAGCGCCGGGCCCGTTGCAATTCCAGCAGGGCCAGGCCGACCACGGCTTCGTAGTAGGCCTGGTCCCCCTTGTCGCCCTGCTCCACCAGCGCCACGATCAGTTCGCGCAGCAGCCCGCCGACCTCGATCACTTGCACCTGGCTGTCCAGGGTCGCTGCCAGCGCCGGGCGCAGGTAGATGTTGCGCATCTGCAAGTCCGACACCACGCGAATCCCATGCTCGACACCCGGCGGCAGCCACACCGCGCGCTGGGGCGGCACCACCAGCGCTTCCCGGGGTGTCTCGACCCACATCACGCCGCTCATGGCATACAGCAACTGGCCCCAATCGTGTTGATGGGGCTCGACATACAACCCACGCGGGTAGGTGCGCGCCAAGGGTTGCACGGGGACGGCGTGATCACTGAGGTCGGGAGGCGCGGCAAGGGCCATGGAAGACACATCGTTCAAGGATGGAACGCCATGATAAGACGTGAACCGGATAATCCGAGTGAATTTTTACTGCCTGCGCAGGGTCACTTAAAGACACAAGGAGGGTTTACGGATCCATGACTAACGCAAAACTTTTCGTGATCGACTACACGCTGCATGGCCAGCCCAAGTCATTCATCATCCGCCTGGAAAAACTCGACAACGCCGAAGCCTGGCATTGGGCGAGCTGCGACGCGGGCGTAGGCCGCATCGGGCGCTTTGCCCGTGAGCAGGTGAAGAAGACGAGCCAGCCCCAGGCCGAGAAATTCGGCATCGAAAACGTGCAATGGCGCCGCTCGGATGCGCGCCCCAGCGCGTGAAACTGTAGGAGCGAGCTTGCTCGCGAAGGTCGTTGACGATGACGCGGGGCACCTGGTGCCCCGCGTCGCTCTCGGGTGTTTCGCGAGCAAGCTCGCTCCTACAGGAGGCAGCCAGCGTTAGCCGTGCGCCGACTTGGCACACTCGCACCCGGTCGCCGAAGCACAAGGCTCGCCATGGGCATGATGCTCGGCGCAGCCTTGGCAGCAATAGCCCTTGCCATCCTTCATCACCGCGTTTTTCCCCAACTGGCAGTTGCAGTGGGGGCAGGCACATGTTTTCTCTTGCATGGTCAGACTCCTTTTTCGTGGTCGTCCAGGTGCGGCGAACGCCGGCACCTCAAGCAATGACTATAGGCAACGATTCAAGGTTCAAAGGCCCGTCAGTCAGCCCGACGAGCGTTGCTGCGGTACATGAACACCAGGGCCAGCGCAAGGCACAGCATCGCCACGATGCGGCTGCCGGACAGTTCGATCGCCGGGTTGCCGAGCCAGCCGAAGTTATCGATCAGCATGCCCATGCCCAACTGCCCGACAATCACCGCCACCGTCGCCACTGCCGTGCCGACAATCGGGACCGCGCCGACCATCACCATCATGTACACCACCCCGAACAACGCCCCGGTCAGTTGCCACTTCGGCACGTCCAGCAGGCTGACCGCGTGGGCGGGCTCAAAGAACAGAATCAGCAACCCGGTACTGATCGCGCCCACGACAAAGGTCAGCAGGCTGCTGCGCAATACGCCCACCGCCTGCCCGAGGCGGCCATTGATGGCGGCCTGCACACTCAATACCGCACCGGCGGCCACTACCAATACCAACAACAGAAACAGGTTCATCGCCTTAACCTCGCGCAATCAGAACAAGTGCCACCACAATCAACGCCAGTGCAATCCAGCGCTCCACGTTGACCCGCTTGCGGGCAGTGCCAAACCAGCCGAAGTGGTCGATCAGCACGCTCTTGCCCACCTGGCCCGACAAGATCGCAATCATGGTCATCGCGATCCCGATATGCGGGGTCGCCAGGGTCAGCACCACCACGTACATCGGCCCCAGGAAGCCACCGATCAATTGCCAGCGCGGCAGGTCGGTCAACGCCGGACCCTTTTGCGGGCCGCTGAACAGCAACAGCAGGAACAGGATCGCCGAGCCGACGCCGAAGATGCTCAAGGTCGCCCACAAGTGGCCGACCTGCACACCCAGCGGGCCCAGCAAGCCGGCCTCCACCGACAAGCCCATGCCGGCGAAGATCACCAGCGGCAATAGCAACAACCGAAGAAACGTCTTGGGCTTGGCCTGAGCCACACCCGCCACTGAAGAAGCCTGCATACATCACCTGCGCGTTAGAGAGAGGAACAATGGCGCGTATTATCCGGTGGCACTGCTGTGCGATAAATGGGAGCATGCCGACAACACCTTTGCGCAATACGCACAGCATGGAGTGATGATGCAGGGTTTGAACGAACTGAGCTTCAAGGCGCTTCGCCTGTTTGTCGCGGTACTGGACTACGGCAGTTTCTCCGAAGTCGCACGCCGCGAAGGCCTGGCGCCCTCCTCCATTTCCCGGCAGATCCAGTTGATGGAGCAGGCCCTGGGCCAACAGTTGCTGTACCGCCATACCCGTGCGGTCAGCCCTACCGAAGCCGGTCGCCTGCTGGGCCGGCATGCGCGATTGATGCTGGAGCAACTGGAAGCCGCCGGCCAGGCGTTGCAGGAACAGGAAAGCGAACCCAGCGGCCTGGTGCGCATCAATGCGCCGATGGTGTTTGGCCAACGCCACCTCTCGCCGTGGCTTGGGGAGCTGTGTCGGCGTTACCCGAAGCTGCAACTGGATATCCAGCAAACCGACACCTACGTCGACCCGTTGCAAGACGGCACAGACCTGCTGTTTCGCATCGGCGTGCTGAACGATTCCGGCATGCAGGCGCGAATCTTCGCCCCCCAGCGCTTTCGTCTCGCTGCCAGCCCCGGCTATCTGGAGCGTTTCGGTACGCCCCGGCATCCGGACGAACTGGTGAACCACCAGTGCCTGGCCTACAAGGGCGTCACCGGCCAGCAGCGCTGGTTCTTCCGCCGGGACCAGGGCGACTGGACGTCCTACAGCGTCAAGGGCCCGATCACCGGCAACCACGCCGACACCCTGACCCACGCTGCCGAACAAGGCCTGGGGCTGGTGGTGTTCCCGTCATGGTTGATCGGTGAAGGCCTGCGCGCCGGCACGCTGCAGGCGGTGCTCAGCGACTATGAAGTGGCGACGACCCTGGAGCCGCAACAGATTGCTGCGCTGTGGCCGGGTAGCCGGCGGCTGTCGTTGAAGGTGCGGACCGTGATTGATTACTTCGTCGAGTGTTTTGGGGCAGTGCCTTACTGGGACCGTTGAGCAACTGTGGGAAACTATTCGGCCCGCACTGTCGGGAAAAATCCCCCTTCAAGTAAGTCCGCTCTGATTTTCCACAACACGGGTCAAAAACCGCTTGCACTCGGGCAGACTTCGAGGAATTCCTTCAGGAGAGACGTCATGGATGCCAGTCATTACCCGTTCGGAAACCTGCAATCGTCCCCGCAAAAATCACCCTCCGCCAGCAGTCGGTTGATCTTTGCCTGCTTACGAAATTTTGGCTATATTTGGCCAAAACCTCGAGAAGACCAAATGATTACCGTACCGTTGGGTGAAGCAAAAAATAATTTATCAAAACTGGTCGATGATGCCGCCGCCGGCCAAATCATCACCATAGCCAAGCATGGGCGCGCGATGGCTCGCCTTGTTCCTGTCGGGAAACCGACAGGCCGGCGAATCGGCGCGATGAAGGGCAAACTGGTGGTGCCGGATGACTTCGATGCGCCATTGCCAGACGACATGCTGGATGCGTTTGAGGGAAACCACCCATGAGAATACTGCTGGATACCCACATCCTGCTTTGGGCCCTGAGCGATGATCCAAAACTGCCAGCGAAGGCCAGAAAGCTGATCGAGAACGCGGCTGAAATTTACGTCAGTGCCGCCACATTCTGGGAGCTGGCGATAAAGGTCGGGCTCGGGAAGCTCAACGTAAACCTGGACGAAATTCGCGAATACTGCCTGGAAAGCGGCTACGTGGAACTGCCCATCACCTCGGAGCACGCCATCGCGGTCAAGGACCTTGAACACCATCACAGGGACCCGTTTGATCGGCTCATCATTGCAACGGCTATCATTGAGCCGATGAAGTTAGTGACAGCCGACCCGATGGTGGCGAAATACACATCATTGGCCGTTTTGACTTAATTCACTTCGCTCAAAACAACCACTGCCCGATCAGCCAGGCATTCGCCCCGCTGATCACCACAAACAAGCTCCAGGCCAGCACCCGCGTAGGCAAGCTGTTGACGAACGGCCCCATCAGGCGCTTGTCACCCGTCATGCGGATCAGCGGAAACAACGCAAACGGCAACTGCAGGCTCAACACCACCTGGCTGAGGATCAGCAGCTTGCCGATGGCATCATCCCCCATCAGCCACACCCCGAGGAACGCCGGGATCAGCGCCAGGCCACGGGTGATCAGGCGTCGCTGCCAGCAGGGAATGCGCAGGTTGAGGTAGCCTTCCATGATCACTTGCCCGGCAATGGTGCCGGTGAACGTGGAGCTCTGGCCCGAAGCCAACAGCGCAACACCGAACAGCACGCTGGCGAACGCGCCACCCACCAGCGGGTCGAGCAAGTGATAGGCGTCCTGGATTTCCACCACATCGGTGTGGCCAGTCTGGTGGAACGCGGCGGCGGCCAGTATCAGGATTGCCGCGTTGACCAGCAGTGCCAGGGACAGGGAACCGATGGTATCGATACGCGCCAGTTTCACCGCGTCCTGGCGGCTGGCCAGGTCCTTGCCGACCAGCCGGGTTTGCACAATGGAGCTGTGCAGGTAGAGGTTATGGGGCATCACCGTGGCCCCCAGTATGCCAATGGCCAGGTACAACGGTGCGGCATCACTGATGGCGGACAACGACGGGGTGAAACCACGAAACACGTCGGGCCAGTAAGGCTTGATCAGCACCAGCTCGATGAAGAAACACACGCCGATGGTCGCCACCAGTGCCAGCATGATCGCTTCCAGCCGGCGGAAACCTCGATTTTGCAGGGCCAGGATCAGCAAGGTATCGAAGGCAGTGATGACAATCCCGGTGGTCAGTGACACGCCCAGCAACAGGTGAAACGCCAGGGCGCAGCCGAGGACTTCGGCGAGGTCGGTGGCGATGATCGAGATTTCCGCAAGGATCCACTGCACGAACGACGAGCGCCGGCTGTAGCGCTCGCGGCTCAGTTGCGCCAGGTCCTTGCCGGTGGCGATGCCCAGCCGTGAGCACAGGCACTGCACCGCCATCCCCGCCAGGCTCGCCAGCAGCACCACGAACAACAGGTTGTAGCCGTAGCGCGAACCGGCCTCGATGGCCGTTGCCCAGTTGCCCGGGTCCATGTAGCCGATGGAGATCAGCAAGCCAGGGCCGGCAAACATCAGCGCACGTTTGAAAAACGAGGCACGGGGATCAACGACGATGGAGCCGGCGACTTCCGGCGGGCAGAACGGGGCGGTAGCGATTTTGGGCAGGCTGAATTTCACGCGGGGTACCAGGCTTTCACACAAGACGTGAACGCAGCTTATCAGTCAGACGCAACGGTACGCATCACCCTCTCCCGGGGCAGATCAAATGCCTCTACCACCTGGACCACCAGATCCATCTCCTGGTTCAGTGCTTCACGCTCCAGGCGCTCGCGAATCACCCCGATCACCAGCACCGCCAGGGTGGTGATGGAATACGCGGGGCCGGAAAACGCCCGCACGCCGGTCACCAGCAGCATCGCCGCCGCGAGCGCCTGCCCCACCACCGGAATGGCCGTGGCCGCGCCCCGGCGCAGGATAAACCCGGTCAACCCGGCCAGCGCGGTCCCGCTGAGGGCAGTGGTGGCTGAGCGCCCGACATCGAAACGATTGAAAAAACCCTGTTCCTTTTGTGCCGCGGCCTTCAACTCTGCCTCAAACACTTGGCGATCAGCCTGGCTGAGCTTGTCCTTGTATTGCTCGATCAGCCGCTCGGCAACCTGCAGTTCCAGATCAGCAAGCGCCACTTTCTCGATCGGTTGATCAAACTTGATACCCACCCGCTGCGCCACGTCCTGGGCGATTTCGCGATAGCTCACGCCATGACCACGGGCCAGGTTCATAAAGGTGTCGCCGCCCATGCGCTGCAACTCGATGGCCAGCTTCAAGGGCTCGCGCACGGTGGCGTCGATAGAGGCACTGCGCTTTTGCGCCATCAGCTCGGCGAAAAACTGCAATTCCTCCGGCCGTGCCTGCACCAGCAGCGGGAACAGCTCGACATCCTCTTGCGCAAAGCGCACTTCGCTGCTGCGCTGATCGGCGCGGATCATGCCCCGGCGTTCCTGCAGCAGGTCGGTGTACTGCACCACCGTCTTCAGTTGCGGCCAATACGCGGCGTGGTCGAACGTGGCCAGGTGCACGTTGGCGACCTTGGCCTTGAGCGCCGGTGTCAGCGGGATCGCATAACGACCGATGCAGCGCTCGGTGTCCGGCTTGAGCGCCAGCACCCAATCCTTGCTCGAGTGGCAGTTGATCACCCGACCGCTGAGCGGCGCCGAGACCAGGTCCCAGGGGCTGGAGGTACAAATTGCACCGCCCATCAGCAGCAGGTTGTTCAGCGGCAACTCACGGGCCACCTCAGGGCTGGCCAGCAGGCTCTTGACCAGGATGCGCGCGCCCAGGGAGTGGCCGATCAGGTTGATCTGCCGCACCTTGATCGACTCGCCATGGAGGTAGTTGGCCAATTCGGGCAGCAGGCTTTTGGCGACCTCATCCACCCGCGCCTCGACGCTTTTGTAGTGGTCGAGGAAATAGGCAATCGCCTTGCCCACCCCGATGGTTGCGGCACCCAGGCTGCCGCCACCCAACATCGAGGTAATCACATCCTTGAACGGCGCAAACAGGTTTTCCAGGAAATGCCCTGCCGGCCAGAACAGCATCAGGTTGGTGGAGCCTTCGATGGTTGCCAGTTGCCGGGAGAAACTACCCAGTTGTTGCTGGTTGAAGAACGCCGAATAACCATGCACGTAGAGATTGAGCACATCCCCCTGGGGCTCGCCACACAACACAAACGTGGGCTTGCGGGTGCGGTGCATTTCATCCCACTGGTGTTGCATGTGACGGTGACTCCTGGCGACGACGGAGGGCGATAGTAACAAAGGGCGGGCTACGGGAATGTGAAAAACTGATACTCGGACTATCCATATCCCTGCACAGTGATGACAAAAAACGCGGATTTTGTTCGCAGATTCAGTCCATTAACCTTTGTCGGGTCAACCACTGAAACCGAGGAACACCATGAGCAAGCCCGAGTTTTTCATCACACCAGGTTACGGCGACATTGCACGCGAGACCCTGCATTACACCCAGGCGGTCAAAATCGGCAACCGCGTCGAAACCTCGGGCCAGGGCGGCTGGGATGACGAGTTCCAGATTCCCGAATCCCTCACCGACGAGATCGCCCTGGCCTTTCAAAACCTCGAACGCACCCTGGCGGCAGCCGGCGCCGGCTGGGAGCATGTGGTACACGTCAATTCCTACCACGTGGGAGGTTTCCCGCCAGAGGTGAACGAGCAGATGGTCAAGTGGTACCGCCATTACATGCCCAATCACGCCCCCATCTGGACTGAGCTGGGAGTAGAAGCCCTGGGGCTGCCGGCAATGCGCATTGAAATCCGCGTGACAGCGATTATTGCCTGACGCCGAACCGCTCGATCACCCAGTCGATAAATACCTTCAGCCGGGCGTTCTGATGGCGATTGGGTGGATAGATGATGTGCAACGGCGTGGCGGGCCGGGTCCAGTCTTCGAGTACCGGGACTAACTGGCCTGCCTCTACGTAGTAGTCAACGATGGTCTTGAAATGCTGCCCGACGCCCAGGCCGGCGAGCAGCATTTCCTTGAGGCCGTTGCCTTCGTTGGTGGAAAACGCGCAGTTGCCTACCTCATACCGAGTCGCGCCCTTCTCGAAAATCAACGGCTCCGGCTTACCCGACCCGGCAAAGAAATATCCCGCCTTGAGGTGGTTCTTCTCGAGGTCCTCGGGAGACACGGGCGTACCCATGCGCTCCAGGTAGCCGGGGGCCGCACAAGTGACGTACTCGAGGTCGACAACCTTGCGGGCGATCATCGCCATGTCATCGAGCTTGCCAGCGCGCAGCACGCAATCCACACCCTCCCCCACGATATTCACGGCGCGGTCGCTGATGCCCAGGGCGATGGTGATCTCAGGGTACTCACGATGAAAATCCACCAGCGCCGGGATCAGCAGGCAATTGGCAAAGGACGCCGGCGCATCCACTTTCAGGTGGCCGCCGGGCTTGAGCTTCTGCCCGCGCAGGGCATTGTCCAGTTCATCGAGTTCCGCCACCAGGCACAGCGCGTGGCTGTAGTACTCCAACCCCTCCGGCGTCGCCGCCAGCGCACGGGTGGTGCGATGCATCAACTTGACGCCAAGGTGCTTCTCCAGGTCCGTGATGAGTTTACTGACGGTGGAACGCGGCAGTGCCAACTGGTCGGACGCGCGGCTGAAGGAGCCGGTTTCGACGACACGGACGAAGGCACGCATGGCGAGGAGTTGGTTCACGTTGATGTCCGATGAGGGCAAGAATGGCGAGTATTGTCCATTAAGCTGCACAATGACGACAGGCATTCAGCGAACAAAAAAGCCCGGCGCATGGCCGGGCTTTGACGGAGCGGATGACTCAGTGGGCAAAGTTCTCGATCTTTACCTGGCCATCAGGAAACGTAGCGACAATCTCCAGTTCTCCTCCCATGGCGCGGATATAGTTACGCAGCGTGCTGATATACATGTCGGTACGCCGCTCCATTTTGGACACTGCCGCCTGATTGATATTCAGCGCCTTGGCCAGCGTATCCTGGCTCATCTGTTGCGCCTTGCGCAGTTCATGCAGGGGCATTTCTTTCAGGTGTTGCTGGAAGATGCGCTCTGCATCGGCCCGGGCTTGCGGTGTCATGCGAGCCTGCAGCTCACTGAATTTTTTAGCCATGGTGACGGCCCTCTTTAAGCAGTGTTTCCAAATGTTCGTCATACAACTTCTCAGCCAGCGGGACGTATTCGTCATACCACCGGCCTCGACCGGTTTTATCCCCGCCAATCAGCGACAAGGCACACCGGCGCGGATCAAATGCATACAGGACGCGGTAAGGCCGCCCGGCATGTTGCACCCGCAACTCTCGCAGGCAGCCATGCCTGGAGCCCTTGATGTCACTGCTGTGGGGGAAGCCAAGGCCTGGCCCCAGAAGGCCCAGTAAATCCACACTGGCCGATACTGAGGATTGCTCCTTTGCATCCAGACCGCCCCACCAGATTCCAAACTCGTCCGTGTATTCAACGTCCCAACTCATGCAAATATGCCATCCATGGAATATAAACTCAAGGGCATAACTGTAGGAGTTCCTGGCGTGTACAGGCTTCCGTCTGTCCCGGAAAAGTGTTTGTAGATTATTCCCGCACAATGCTCAGACCATAAAAAACCACCCTTTCGCGCGGCTGAAGACACGACCATAGCGCCGGCACCACGGATGATCCCGACCGCCACGTGCATAAAACTCATTGAAATAAATGGTATTAATAGTTTGGAGAGTGCCGCGAAAGAACCGGACGACATCCAATGAACCCGGAGGCGAAGGCCTTGGGACCTGCAAAGCAAGCTCGCTCCTACAGTAAAACCTGTTGATTCAGCAAAACGATCCCGGAGTTCCCAATGCCCCATGAAGGCAACCTGTTACAAGCGGCCGTTGTATTCCTGCTCGCTGCCGTCCTGACCGTGCCCCTGGCCAAGCGCCTGCAACTGGGTGCCGTGCTGGGTTACTTGCTGGCCGGAGTGATCATCGGCCCATCGGTGCTGGGCCTGGTGGGCAACCCGCAAAGCGTCAGCCAGTTTTCCGAACTTGGGGTGGTATTGCTGCTGTTCATCATTGGCCTGGAGTTGTCACCGAAGCGTCTGTGGGTGATGCGCAAGGCAGTGTTCGGTGTAGGTCTGGCACAGGTGTTACTGACGGGCACCGTGATCGGCGTGGTCGCGCTGTTCGTGTTTGGCCAATCATGGAACAGCGCGATTGTGCTGGGCCTTGGCCTGGCGCTCTCCTCCACCGCGTTTGGCCTGCAAAGCCTCGCCGAGCGCAAGGAACTCAACCAGCCCCACGGGCGACTGGCCTTTGCGATTCTGTTGTTCCAGGACATCGCCGCCATCCCGTTGATCGCCATGGTGCCGCTGCTCGCGGGCAGCGATCATCCCGCCACCACCTCCCAGGGCCTGCGACACGGCCTGGAAGTACTGGGCAGCATCGCCGTGGTGATCATCGGCGGGCGCTATCTGTTGCGGCCGGTGTTTCGCATCGTCGCCAAGACCGGCCTGCGGGAGGTCTCCACCGCCACCGCGTTGCTGGTGGTGATCGGCACCGCATGGCTGATGGAATTGGTGGGCGTATCCATGGCCCTCGGCGCCTTCCTCGCCGGGTTGCTGCTGGCAGACTCCGAATACCGGCATGAGCTGGAATCGCAGATCGAACCGTTCAAGGGCCTGCTGCTGGGTCTGTTTTTTATCAGCGTGGGCATGGGCGCCAATATCAGCCTGCTGTTCAGCGCGCCGGTGATCGTGCTGGGGCTGACCCTGCTGCTGATCGCCATCAAGTTGCCGCTGCTGTTTTGCGTGGGTCGCCTGGCAGGCGGCCTGAACCCTGAAAGCGCTCTGCGCCTGGGCGTGGTGCTGGCAGCCGGTGGTGAGTTCGCATTCGTGGTGTTCAAGATCGGCCGCGACCAAGGCCTGTTCGAGCCGCACCTCTACGACATCCTGGTGTTGACCATCACCCTGTCCATGGCCGTGACGCCATTGCTGCTGTTGCTCTGCCCGAAGCTGTTCAAGCCCAAGGCCAAGCCGGTGGAAGTGCCCGAGGAATACCGTGCCATCGAAAGCGATGCGCCACGGGTGGTGATCGCCGGGATGGGCCGCATGGGGCAGATCGTGGCGCGGATCCTGCGGGCACAGAACATCTCGTTCATTGCCCTCGACACCTCAGTGGAAACCATCGAACTGACCCGCAGTTTCGGCGGCATGCCGGTGTTCTACGGCGACCCGCAGCGCCCGGAAATCCTTCACGCAGCGAAAGTCGACCAGGCCGAGTTTTTCGTGATCGCCATGGACGACCCCGAGATCAACATCAAGACCGCCGCGCTGGTACGCAGCCTCTACCCGCACATGAAGATCATCGCCCGCGCCCGTAACCGCCAGCATGTGCACCGCCTGGTGGACCTCGACGCGTCACCGGTGCGCGAGACGTTTTACTCCAGCCTGGAAATGAGCCGCCGCACCCTGGTGGGCCTTGGCTTGACCCAGGCCCAGGCCGACGCGCGCATCAGCCGCTTCAAAAACCATGACCTGCAATTGCTGGCGGCCCAACACGCAGTGTATGACGACGCGGCCAAGGTGATGCAGTCTGCCCAGGAAGCCCGGACGGAACTGGCACGGCTGTTTGAGATGGACCGGATCGAGGAAGAGTCCGACAAGGTGTAGGGATGGAGATGAACGATCTTGCGAGTTTTCTGACAGAATACGGCGCAATTTCGTTCATCCCTGGAGAGCTTCATGGCCACCCTCAGCAAGACCGCAGCCCTCTTGGCCCTAGCGCTGGCCGCCGGCTTCGGCGCCAGCCAAGTCCTCGCCGCCAGCAAGCCAGCGGCGCAGAAGACCGCCACCCAGACCATCTCCACCCTGGATGGCAAGTTCAGCTTCAACCTGCCCAAGTCCTACCTGGCCGACCCACTGCCGGCCGGTGATGCCGAGCACGGCACCGCAGGCGCCAGCGGCACGATGTACAGTGACCAGGCCACCAAAAGCGTGATCTTCGTCGTCGAAAAACCGAGTGTTGCCGGCCTGATCAAGGACAACGACCCGCAGTTCCTCGACGGTGCCGTGGCGGATTTCGTCAAGGAACAAAGCGCCGCCCTGCCGGACTTCAAGAAAGGCGCCGAGAAGAAACTCACCGTGAAAGGCCTGGCCCTGCGCCAGGTCGACAGCACCGCGACCATGGGCGGTGGCAAGACACTGAGTTCCACCTTCCTGACGGGTTCCGGCAGCCACCAATTGGTGGTGCAGGCCATTTCCAGGGCGGATGACGAGAAAGGCCATGCACTGTTGGTGAAACAGATTATTGGCGGTAAATAACCGGTTTTAATCTGGCAATGAAAATCCAATGTGGGAGCGGGCTTGCTCGCGAAAGCGGTGTTTCAGTCAACACAGGTATTAACTGACCCACCGCTTTCGCGAGCAAGCCCGCTCCCACATTTTTGATCGCGTTCACATCGCAGGATTCAACGCAGGCTCTTTTCCAGCCACTGCTTCAAGTCCAGCAACTCCGCCTCACCGACGGTATGAATCATCCCCGGGTAGCCGTGGAATTCCGGGGTGAGACCAATCCCCTGCAATACCTCGTTGGCCCGCGTTGCCGAGTAGTACGGCAGCGCCTGGTCCAGCGTCCCGTGACCGATGAAAATCGCCAGCTTGCCCAGGCGCGCATCCGGCTTGAGTTCGGCCTTGAGTACCGGCAGCAGGCTGCCGCTCAACGCCGCAATCCCGCGCAGGGTTTCGGGATGTCTTAACCCGACTTCGTACGACATGATCGCACCCTGGCTGAACCCCACCAGAAACACCCGCTCAGGTTGGGTGTGGTACTTGGTGGTGGCCTGGGCGACGAAGGCCTCGATCAGCTTGGCGCTGCTCTGCAGGTCGGCGGTCTCGCCATCAAAATCGCCATCGCCCGGCTTCTTGCGAAACCAGCGATAACCACCGCCCTCCACCGGCATCGGTGCCCGTGCAGACAGGTAGGTCCAGGTCGACGGCAAGCGGTCCTTGAGCCCGAACAGGTCGGCCTCGTCACTGCCATAACCGTGCAGGAAGATCACCAGCGGCTCGTTGCGGGCATCGCTTTGGGTCTGTTCCAGGTAAGGCAGCGGCAGGTCGGTGTGCAATACGTCTTCGGCCTGTGCGGCGCCGGTAAACAGCGCCACTGTCAGGGCAATCAGTTTGAGCATGAGCATCAACCTCTAGGGTTTGCGCAACAAATAGGTATCCATGATCCAGCCATTGGCCTGGCGCGCCGCCTTGCGCACACGTTCAATCTCTTCGGCAACCTCGGCCACTTTGCCGCTGATCAGGATTTCATCCGGTGTGCCCAGGTAGGCGCCCCAGTAGATATCCAGGTCCTGATCGGCCACGGTGCGGTAGGAATCTTCGGCGTCGAGCATGACAACCAGGGTGTCGGCATCACTCGCCTGCCCCGCCGCCAACCGGCGCCCGGTGGTGATTTCGATGGAGCGACCGATGCGGTTCAGCGGCACTTTGTGCTGCGCCGCCAACGCCTGGACGCTGGTGATCCCGGGGATCACTTCAAATTCGAATTCGCAGCTGCCGCTGGCGAGGATCGCCTGCAGGATACGAATGGTGCTGTCGTACAGTGCGGGGTCGCCCCAGGCCAGGAATGCGCCCACTTCGCCGTCGGCCATTTCTTCATTGATCATCCGTTCGAAGGTCTGCTGCTTGTCGCGGTTCAGGTCCTTCACGGCGGTGGTGTAGTCGATATCGCCACGCACCCGCTCGGGGCAATCGGCCTCGACAAAGCGGTAGGCGTGATCGGTGATGTAGGTCTCGCAGATTTCCCGGCGCAGGTCGATCAGCTTGTCCTTGCTCTGGCCCTTGTCCATCAGGAAAAACACGTCGGTGCGGTTGAGCGCCTTGACCGCCTGCATCGTGATGTAGTCAGGGTTGCCGGCGCCAATGCCGATGATCAGGATGCGTTTCATGGGAAAGTCTTCATGGGTGGTCTCGGTGCGGGGAACGGATTTTGCCATGTTCGGGACGTCAGGCGTGAGTTTCCAGGCGCAGGCGCCAACGCCCATTGAAGCGCAACTCGGTGGATGACAGCGGTTCCACGTCGATCAGGTTGAACATGGCGGGTGGGCATTGCATGACATGCAGCAGCGCTGCGCGGATCACAAATGGATGCGTCACCGCCACGATATGCCCCGGGGATTGCTCGAGGGACTGCAACCACTGCCCTATCCGCTCACACAGTTGCACTACCGACTCGCCGCCGTGGGGCGCCGAGGTGCTGTCGGTCACCCAGGCCTGAAGTGCTTCGGATTCGGCCTGCTGAACCTCCTCGATCGCCAACCCTTGCCAGCGGCCAAAATCACAATCGCGCAGGGCTGTTTCAACCAAAGCATCGTCGGCAAACAGCGCCGCCGTCTGCCGGGTCCGCGCCTCCGGGCCGCACAGCACCCGGGGTGCACGCTTGAAGCGTTGCGCCTGGGAAAGCGCCGCCTGCTGCCAGTCCATCTCCACCGACTCATCCAGCGCAAAGCGTGCCTGTTTCTGGGCACGGGTGCTGGCGTGGGCAACAAGGGTCAAACGGGTGGCCTGCATGACAAATCGCTCTGGTTTTAAGGTGCAGTCAGCGTAGACTTGCGAAGTTGTTTCAACATGTTTCAACTATTCTGCAACAGGAAGCCGGTTCAATGCCGGCGCGGTCGCGCCACTGTATTCGGCCTTTTAGCCGTAAGCCAGACCCTGTTTCAGCCAACTCGCTATCCATTTCGGGACGCGTCATCCCTGGAGGTTCTCATGGCTTATACCGCTGCAACTGGCTCCGACGTTTCAATACCGTCCATTCCCCTGGGCGAAATCCTGCCCTGGGCGATCTTCGGCGGCCTGCTGCTGTTGCTCGCGATTTACTTCGTCGGCGCCGAGCAAGGCGCGACGGCCGTGTTCAAAGGCATGTACGTGCATGAGTTTGTGCATGACGGTCGCCACCTGCTGGGTTTCCCCTGCCATTGATTGGAGCGTGACGACATGACAGGGCATTTACTCGTTCGCGGGATGCTGGTGGGCCTGCTCGCCGGCATCCTGGCCTTCGGCTTCGCCAAGACTTTTGGTGAGCCGCAGATCGACAAGGCCATCGCCTTCGAAGATCAGATGGCACAGATGCACGGCGACGCGCCGGAAGAAGAACTGGTGAGCCGCGAAGTACAAAGTACCTTCGGCCTGTTCACCGGCGTGGTGGTGTACAGCGTCTCCCTGGGTGGCATTTTCGCCTTGGTGTTCGCCTACTCCCTGGGCCGCATCGGCAAGGTCGGCCCCCGTGGCTTGGCAGCGCTGCTGGCATTGGCGGCGTTTGTGACGATCATCGTGGTGCCGGGGCTGAAGTATCCGGCCAACCCGCCATCGGTGGGCGACCCGGCCACCATCGCGCAACGCACCAAGCTGTTCTTCCTGATGCTGCTGGTGTCGGTGGCGGCTGCGGTGATTGCGATCAACGCGGCGCGCAAGCTGATTGCCAGCCGTGGCCTATGGGCAGGCGCGATCCTCGGTGTGGCGCTGTACATCGTGATCGTGTCGGTGGCCGGCAGCTTGTTCCCTACCATCAACGAAGTGCCGGAACAGTTCTCGGCAGTGTTGCTGTGGAAATTCCGCGTGGCCTCCCTGGGGATTCAACTGGTGCTGTGGACCACCCTGGGCCTGGTGTTCGGCGCCGTGGCCGAGCGCAAGCTGAGCCAGCCTCAGGCGCGTCTCAACTCCTGACGGTACAGGTAGCCGCCGACGCATCGGCGGCTACCGGCATTCACACCCCGGGCCGCGCCAGGTAAAACACCTCGTAGCCATTGCCCGGATGGTTCACATCCAGCGCCTTGCCCGACAAGGTAATTCGCACCAGCTTCCACGCCTGCACATCCAGCGCCAGAAACACCGCGAAGTTATCGCTGCTGTCCGCGAGCTGCTGGTTGCGGGCCTTTTCTGCGGCGAGGATTTGCCCGCGGTCCGCCCCCGGCGCCAGCGCCCACTCCTCCCGATACAGGCTCAAGGCGTCTTGCGCCGGACCTCGCTGCACATCCAGCGGTAACCAGGACTCAATGTCCGGCTGGCCAAAACTGTCGAGGACCTTCTGGAAGCGCTCGCCGAGCAAGAAATCCGCAGCCTGCAAAGGATCCGACCACAGATAAACCGACGAATACAGGTTACCCACCCCCGGCCCCTGCCCTCGCTCCTGGGCGATAAACGCCTTGAACAGCAAACCCTCGGCATGATCCCACAACGGCCCCAGGCGAGCGGCCCGCTCACGGATGACACCCATGTCGTAATCGGCTGGCAAGCGGTGTGAATACTGTTTGGCAAACATCATGGCGCTCCTGTTCAGATGAGTGTCCAGCTTGCGCAGCGCCCATGATTTCAGCAAGATATCACCGGATATAGATGTGATAAGGAACTGAAATGACCGACGCACTCAAGCCGCTGGATATCGACACCGTGCACGCCTTTGTCCTGGTCGCCGATTTCGCCAGTTTCACCCGCGCGGCCCAGGCACTGGACACCTCGCAGGCAGCCATCAGCCTCAAGCTCAAGCGCCTGGAAGAACGCCTCGGTTATCGCCTGCTGGTGCGCACACCGCGGCATGTGCGGCTGTCGCCCCAGGGCGAGCAGTTCATCGTCGCCGCCCGCGCGCTGCTCAATGCCCACGAACGGGCGTTGGGTGACATGGGCAATGGCGCCCCGCGACGGTTGGTGATCGGCATCAGCGACCACGTGGCCGGGCCGGACCTGCCACTGTGGCTCAGCCGCCTGGCCGCCTATGACCCGCTGGTGATCCTGGAGGTGCGGATTGCATCGTCCCGCGACCTGGTGGCGGCGTTCGACCGCAACGAACTGGACGCGGTGATCGTGCGCAACGAAGGCGATCGCCAGGACGGTGAGGTATTGGTGGTGGAGCGCTTTGGCTGGTTCGCCGCGCCTACCTGGCAGCACACGCCCGGCACGCCCCTGCGCATGGCAACCATGGCCTCGCCCTGCGGCGTGCGACACCTGGCGGTGCGCGCGCTGGATGAGGCGCGGATTGACTGGACCGAAGTGTTTGTCGGCGGCGGCGTAATGGCGGTGGGTGCGGCAGTCAGCGCCGGCCTGGGTGTGGCGGCGCTGGCCCGGCGAGTGGCGCCGGCGGGCGCCGTGGACGTCAGCGAACAGTACGGATTACCGGCATTGCCCGTCAGTGAAATCGTGCTGCACAGCCGCATCAGCGACGGCCGCTCCCGCGAGACATTGCGGGCGTTGAGCGCAACCTTCAGAGGGGTTCTGGAGCGTTAGATTGCATCTGTGTATACCGCCCGCGCACGAACCGCTCCAGTTCATCGCCCGGCAGCGCCTTGCTGAAGTACCAGCCCTGGATGATCAGCTCCGAGCCCGACTGCAAAAACGCCAGTTGCTCGGCGGTTTCCACGCCCTCCACCACCACCCCGAGGTTCAACGCCTCACAGAACCGCAGCATCCCGGTCAACACCTGGGCGCCCTTTGGATCATGCTGGGCGACCACGAAACTGCGATCGATCTTGATGAAATCCACGGGGAACTGGTGCAGGTAACTCAGCGCTGAAAATCCGGTGCCGAAGTCGTCGATATACACCTTGGCACCAATCGCCTGGAGCTTCTCGATCATCTGCCGCGTGCCCTGGATATCGCCCACCAGCGCATCCTCGGTGATCTCCACCGAAACCTGCCCGTGGGCCTGGGCCAGTATCTCCACCAGCCGATCACCATACGCCGGGGTAGTCAGCGTGGCGCTGGAGATATTGATCGTCATCGGCAACGTAAACCCGACCTTCTGCCACTTCTGGTACTGGCGCACAGCCTGGGATGCCACCCACACATCCACGTCGGGCATCAACCTGGCATGGGCCAGCCATTGCAGGAACTCCCAGGGTGAATGCACCGTACCTTCGGCGTCCCGGGCCCGCATCAACGCTTCGCAACCGGTGCATAGCCCGGTCCGGGTGGAAATCTGCGGCTGGAATTCGAGGTAGAACTCGTAGTCGCTGATCTGCTGGATATGGCTCAACTCGCTGACCTGGCGCGCCTGGGCCTTGTGGGACGCCATCACCGGGTCCAACTCCAGCAAGCGGCCTTTTTCTTCCAGGCCGCGAAAGGTCATGTCCAGCGACTTCAAATACACCGTACCGCCCTCCGTGGCCTGGCGGTTGATCGCGCGCACATAGGGCGCATAGATCAGCGTGCCAACCCCCAGCAACACCACCTGCAGCAACACCGCCGCGAGGTCGCCGTGGGTGCTTAAATAGGCGTTGAGCAACACCGGTGCAGTAAACGGCACACTCACCACCGCAGGCGACACCCAGCCAATCTGCACCACCATCAACGCCAGTATCACGTTGAACGCCGGGACCACCAGAAAGGGAATGAACAGCCGCGGGTTAAGAATGATCGGCAAGCCAAACAACAGCACTTCACTGACATTGAACAACGACAACGGCAGGCTCGCCATCGCCACCAATCGCATGGACCGGCTTTTGGAAAACAGCAGGATCGCCAGCAGCAGGCACAGGGCACCACCCGAACCGCCGATAAACGCGAAACTGCCCAGCAAGCCGCCATTCAGTAGATATTTGACCGGCTCGCCCGCGGCCGCCGCCGCATTATTGAGTCCGACCGCCTGGTCCAGCACATCAAAAAACGGCTGCATGGCGTAGACCCCATGGATCCCGAAAAACCACAGCAGCGAATTCATCAGGGTCACAAACAGGCCGCTGCCATAGGGCGTCTCCAGTGCATCGAGCACCTGCGGCCCCTGAAGCTGTGCCACCTGCGGAATCTGCAACAGCAACGACAGCACGAGCACCAGCCCGAGCGCCGTGATCGCCCCCGGCACCACCATATTGAGGGTACCCTTGAGGTTGTGCCCCACCAGGTCTTCGTTGATCAACCGCGTCCAGCGACGCCGATGCAGCCAGGCGATGGCGGGCACATTGATCAGCGGTGAGGCGATGGCGATGAACAACACGAAGGTCGCCGAGGCTCGGGGAAAATCCCGCAGCACAAACGTGGCGATCACTACATGGGCCAGGCACAGGAACGCTACCGGGAGTTGCGGCAGGCGGTGCTGGATCGCGAGCATGTAACCGATGGAGGCTGCCACCAGCAGCGGGATCACCGAGCTGATCTGGTTGTGCAACCCCGCCAGGAAGGCCACCACCTGAGGGTCGAAACCCAGCACTCGGGCGCATTCGGACAGGATCAGGAAACCGGCCGATACCAGCAGGCACGGCAGGATCCACAACAGCCCCTCGCGTATGGCCCGCAACGACTCGGTACTGGCGAGGGCCGCCAGCCGCTGGGTGAAGAAAAGCTTGAACAGCGTTTGCGCCATCACCTGTCCCTCGGTCCCTGATGCCAGGGTCGCAAAATAACACCTGGCTGTCGCCTTATCACGGGGTAACGCTACACGCCCTGACACCGCAAACGAAAGGCTTTTGCCGCCCCTGGCGCATTTATTCAGAATCACCGCAGGGGCTTGCTGCTTGTCGATTGGCTCGGGTTGGCCCATCCTTTGGCGCACTGGTTGTCGTAAAAAACGACGCACCCCTCGAACGGACTCGACTGATGCTGCGATTCACTCCCCTCATGGCCTGTGCGCTGCTTGGGCTGACCAGCCCGTTGGCCGGCGCCGCCACCCCGACCTTCGCCGATGCCCAGGCCAGCGACCCGGCCAGGCTGCAATGGATGGTCGGCGCACCGCCGCCGGCCGACCGCACCGTACGCTTTGAAGACGGCAGCTATTTCCGCTTCCCGGCGATGCGCTGGAGTGTCGCCAACTTTCGCCAATTGATGCCCACGGTTAACGTCTCCCGCGGGCTCGGCGCACCGCTGGCATTGCCACGCAAACTCGACCCGGCACTCGATGCAATCCCCGTGCAGCCAGTGGGTGCAGCCCAGCCGCTGACCTGGCGCCAGGCCCTGGACGCCACCTACACCGATGGCATCGTGGTGATGCATCGCGGCACGGTGGTTTATGAGCGTTATTTCGGGGTGCTCAAGGAGGATGGGCAACACGCGGCCATGTCGGTCACCAAATCGGTGATCGGTACCCTGGGCGCGATGCTGGTGGCCGATGGCACCCTGGACCCACAGAAAAAGATCGTCGACTACGTGCCCGAACTCGGCGGTTCGGCCTTTGGCAGCGCCACCTTGCGCCAGGTGCTGGACATGACCACCGCCCTGGACTACAGCGAAGATTATGCCGACCCCAACGCCGAAGTCTGGGCCCACGCTCAGGCCGGCAACCCGCTGCCCAAACCCAAGGACTACACCGGGCCGCGCAGCTACTACGAGTTCCTGCAAACGGTTAAGCAGCGCGGCGAACACGGGCGTGCCTTCGGCTACAAGACCGTCAATACCGACGTACTCGGCTGGGTGATTGCCCGCGCGACCGGGCGCAACGTCGCGCAACTGCTCAGCGAACGCATCTGGAGTCGGCTTGGCGCCGAACAGGACGCCTACTTCACCGTTGACTCCATCGGCACACCCTTCGCCGGTGGCGGCTTGAACACCGGGCTGCGGGACCTGGCCCGGTTTGCCGAGATGCTGCGCAACGGCGGGCGCTTCAATGGCCAGCAGATCGTGCCCGAAAACGTGGTGACGGATATTCGCCAGGGCGGTGACAAGCAGGCGTTCGCCCAGGCCGGCTACGCTCAATTGAAGGGCTGGAGCTATCGCAACATGTGGTGGGTAACCCACAATCCCGACGGCGCCTTCATGGCCCGCGGGGTGCATGGCCAGAGCATCTACATCGACCCCAAGGCTGAAATGGTGATTGTTCGCTATGCCTCCCACCCGGTGGCCGGCAACGCCGCCAATGATGGGGTGACCTTGCCCGCCTATGCAGCCATGGCGGCTTTTTTAATGTCCAAGCCACACTGACCGTCTCTCTTACCGTGGAGTAAACCTTTGTCCCAACCCGGCGAAAACCACCAGCTAGCCCTGGACCGATTCTTGAGTGAACACCCGGCCCTGGCCGCGGAACTGAATACATTGAACCCCCTGGCGGCCCAGGCCAAAGGGGAAACCATGGAGCAGTACCGCGCGGAGCGCCTGCATGAAGCCTTCGAGGCAGAAGCCGAGCAACAGGGCTTGTTCGCCTGGGAACTGACGCTGAAATTGACGGCGCATTCCCCGGCGGAGTTCGAGGCGCAACGCCTTGAGGTGCACAAGGAGGTGGCGCAAATGGCAGGCCTGAGTTGGTTCGAGTATTGCCAGCTGCACGACTTGCCCGTCTAGAACCAGCGGCCCAGGCCCTTCCTGCGATCAGCGAGCACCGCGCGTAATTCATCAAGGGTAACGGCCCTGCGTTCAGGGTCAGCCGTCAACGCCGTACGCAATACAGGCCAGCAATGACGAGGCAGTTGCCTGGGCCGGGCCGGCCTGTCACTGGCGTGGCGCCGGCCTTGTGCCAATTCGTACAACACACAGGCCACTGCATACAGGTCGGCGCTGGCCGACAGTGCTCCGCCAGCCAGCAACTCCGGCGCGGCGTACGCGGGCGTCCAGGCATTGAAGCGGCTGCGACTCAAGCCTGGAGAACCCGCCGGGGCCTGTCCACAAGCCTCGCCCAGACCGAAATCGAACAAGCGCAAGCCGCCGTCTCCCACCATGACATTGGCGGGTTTCACATCCCCGTGCAGCACACCCTGCTGATGGCTATGGCGCAACGCGTCGAGCAATTGCACGGCGATGCCTTGCAGCGCTTGCCAGGGTAAACCGCCGGGGCACTCCAGCAGCAACCGGTCCAGGGTCATGCCCTGGAGCAGTTCCATGGTGAAGAATGCGATCTGGCCGGGAGCATCCACTTCAAATGAATACACACGCACCACCTGCTCATGCCGCAGGCTGCGGGTCAGGGCAAACTCGTTGTACAGCAACACGTGGGCATCCGCAGATTCGCGAATGGCTTCGCCCAACACCTTGATCGCGACACTGGAACAGGGCTCGCCAAACTGTTCGTGCAGCAGGTCCCGCGCACGATAGACCACGCCCATGCCGCCTGCGCCCAACACGCGCTCGATCAGGTATCGCCCGGCCAGCAACTCGGGGGCTCCGTCGCGCGGTGGGTTTACCGGGGCCTTGGCAAAGGCAAAGTGGGTCAGGTCGCGCATGACTGCACCACCACAGCGGTCAGGTTGTCGCCCGCCGTGCCGCGCAAGACACCTGCAAACAGCTGGTCCAGGACACGTTGCGGATTTCCCTGGCTCAACGCCTGGCCCAACTCAGAGTGGCTAAGCGCCTGGTACAGGCCGTCGCTGCACAACAGAAACACATCCCCTGCCAAGGTACCGAGTTCCAGGACCTGCGGGCTCAGTGGTGCCCGCGAGCCGATGGCCCGGGTCAAGGCCCGTGCGTCTGGATGGGCCCTGGCCTGTTCCGGGCTCACCTGCTGGTCAATCAATTGCTCACACAGCGAATGGTCTCGCGACAGCTGGTACAGCGTCTGCCCGCGCCACAGATAGCAACGACTGTCACCGGCCCAGACACACGCAGCGCGATCGCCCTGAAGCAACAACGCCACGACCGTGCTTCCCATGATGGCCTCGGCGCCATGGGACGCCAGCGTCAATTCATCGCCCAGCCGCCGGTTGAGCCATTGCAGGCAACGACGGGTCGCCTCGACGCGTTCATCCAGGCTGCCCTGGCCGGGCAATGACGCCAGGCCATCGACCACCAACTGGCTGGCGATATCCCCCGCCTGATGCCCGCCCATCCCGTCCGCGACGGCCCAGCAGCCCGTCCCGGGGCAATCGAGAAAGGCATCCTCGTTGCGTAAACGGACCTTTCCCCGGTCTGTGCGACCGGCGCTGTGCCAGCGGTCGCGAGGTTGGCTCACAACTGCTCCGGCAGGCGAAAGGTTCGCCACTGCGCCATCTGGAATGGATTGGGTGTGCGTCGGCTGGTCAGCAGGTAGTTGGCGCGCAAGCCTGCCAGGTCAGCCTTGAGGATCAGCTCATCCTGCCCGCTGGAGGGTTCGCTCTGCATCAAGTCGAACAAGCGAAACAGGGACCAGGCCCCGGTATTTTTTTCGAGCCCCAACGCCCGCTCGCTGCCCCGCTCCAGCACCAGGCTGCTGCGACCATTCTCAGCCTCGGCTGGCCATTGCATCGCCATGGGGACAATCGGCCCGTGCCGGTACTCCATCTGCTGGCCACCCAAACGCAAGACCGCACGACTCACCGACGGGTCCAGGCTATAGGGTGCGAGCGTGAAACGAACCTGCAAGTCCCCCGGCTCATCCGCAAAAAAACCGCGCCTGATCACCTGCACCTTCGCCTGCTGGTCGAGCAACGCCCGAGACATCGGCAAGCTGCGCCCATCCAGGCTACGCAGCCTGTAGCGCCCGGAATCACCGCTGACAAAAGGCTTCAGATAGCTGTCAAAGAATCGCGCCATGATCCCCTCAGGCTTGAAAAACTCCTGGAAGTCGTTGAGGGAAACGTCGCTGCTGGCGTGGGCATTGAACGGGAAACGCAGCTTGATCGCCCTGCTGTAGAAACCATATACCTCGCTCTGATAACGCTGGTTCACATGCCGATAGGCCTGGTCGAGCAGGCGGCGCCAATGCTCGTCGGCCAGGCTTTCGAACCAGCCCGCCAGCGGCAGCGGCAAACGCGCGGCCACGTTGCGCAGGTTACTCAGCGCATCCTGTTGCCCCTGGATCCGCCGCTTGACCATCTCGAACGCGACCGGCTCCGGCGCGCCTTCGCGATTCAAGCTCGCCAACTGCAGGTGCAAGTCGTTGAGCGCCTGTAACACGCCGGTCAACTCGGCCCCCGGGCTCTCCTGGCTGTCCAGCAACTGGTGCAAGGGCTCGAAGCGGCGCTGCATGGCTCGCCGTGCGCTGTCGGGCAAGGCATTGACCAGCCCGGCGGCGGTCGGCAACCGCTCTGCCGCAGGCCCAGGCAGCTTGGCAGCCAGCTCGTCGAGGCGCTCACTGGCCGACGGCAGGCGCGTGTGGTCACGAACCTGCTGCAACAACTGCAACAACGGCGACTGGGCCGACGTCAAGCTGGCGAGCTGCTCGGCGCCTTGCCTGGAGTTTTCAGTTTCACGCAGGCCAACCTGCCCAAGCGCCTCGCTCCAGGCATCGGCATACTCGCTGAAGTAGCGTTGTTCAAGCTCCACCATCAACCGTTGCAAATCCATGGCGCTCAGGTCGGCGCCCTCTCCCAGCACCCAGTTGTCCTGGACGATGGTATTCACCAGCCGCGCGCCCTGCGCTTCAAAATGCCGTTGGTACGTGCGGGTATAAAACCCCGGAATGGAACGCTCGCCCCCCTCAAACACCCGCCCGTGTGCAAGGCGCAACGGTTCAAGGCCGCGAGCTTGTTCGCGCAGCACCCGGTACACCACGTCAACCAGCGATTCGCCCCGCAACACGTGGCGCGCGCGGGCCACCAGCTCGTCATCGAGCGGCTGCACGAACGGCTGCTCAAGCAAGCGCGCGAAATGTTCATTCAACCGGTTTTGCACGGAGGGCTCACCGGCAAACCGTACAGACCAATGCCCCGCCACCCGCTCACGCAGCCAGCCGACATCCCGCCGCTCCCGCAGGTTGAGCATCAGGTACGCCCGGAGGTTATCCAGCAGCCGCTCACGATCTTCCAGGCTGCCGCGAACCTGTTCCTGCAGCATCTCGCTGACCTGGGACAGCAATAGCCGGCCCAAGGCACGCTCGTAGGCCTGCTCCAGCACCGGACTGCTGATACTGCCCTGATACAACCCCATCCGCTCAACCAGCCTGGCTTCGCCCGGCAAGGGGAAAATCCGCGTGGCCGCCAGGCGGCTGTCCAGCAGCGGCAGGAGTGCCTGGGTAGCGTCTGACCCAGGCTGCACGGGTGCGGGCTGTCGTGCCAGCGCCTGCAGTTGCTCCAGACGTTGATGATTGGAGGAGTAACTGTGGGTCCACAGCAAGCCCGCCGCCACGACGACCACTAGTGCGCCCAGGGCCAGCCCCCCCTGGTGCCGGCGGATTCGACGGCGCTCCTGGCTATCGAGATCCGCCAGGTCGGCTTGCGCCAGAATCACCCGGCTGAACAAGCCCTGGATAAAGTGCGAACGTGGTTCAAGTGCCTGTGGGCCACCGTCGGCGCTGGTCAAGTAGAAACCACGAAAGCCGTTGGTGTGCTGATAACGCGGGCCGCAAAAAGCAACGTCGATATAGAGGCTCAGGCGCTCGCCAATCCGGGCCGCCTGATGGGGAAAGTCGAGCATCCGTCCGCGCAGATCACTGTTGCGTTCCTGGTGCAGGCGCTGCACAAGCTCACCGCTCAAGCGCTGCAGCAGTGCTTCAAACGCCTGTCGTACCTGGGCAATGCCAATACCCGCTTTGCCTGGGACGATAGATTCGCCCAACACCGCATCACTGCCTTCGCCCAACGGCCGGTCGAAGAACTCCGTAAACCCCGGCAGGCGGTCGGCTTGGGTCACCACCAGGTAGACCGGCACCTCCACATGCAACGTCCGGCGGATCTCCAGCAACCGACTCTGGACTGCCCGCGCCTCATTCTCCAGCTGACGCTCGCTGCCATGGAGCAATGTGTCCGTGGACAGCGCCACCACCACACCATTGAGCGGGCGTGTCCGGCGCCGCACCTTGAGCAGCTCCAGCAGCGTCGACCAACCCGCGCCATCCACCTGGCTGTCAGGCTGGGTAAGGTAGCGGCCGGCGACGTCGAGCAACACGCCGTCCTCGGCGAAATGCCAGTCACAGTCCCGCGTGGCACCGCCCTGCGTCGCTACCGACGCGCCCTGATCCTGGAGCAACTGCAAGCCACTGGCGGCCAACATCCGGGACTTGCCACTGCCTTCCTTGCCGATCAGCAAATACCAGGGCAATGCATTACGCCAACGCGGGCTGCGTTCACCATAAATCCGGGAGTGTTTCAGGGTGTACAAAGCGTCCTTGAAGCGACCGCGCAGGTGCCGCTGCTCGTTTTCAACCTGGCCTTTGCGCGGGCGTGGTTCGCCGTCATCGACGGTTGATTGCCGAGCCATACTGCGCCAATTGGCATACACCATCGCCAGGCCCCACAACAAAAACAGCCCGCTGATTGTCAGCAAGCGCGATGCCGCCGCTTGCCAGAATCGATAGTCGTCGACAGCCAGCAGTGGCCCGAAGAACCACACGGTCATTGCGACCGCGAGCACCAGCAGCAGGCTCCAGACCCAAACCCTGCCCAGCACGGCGCCCGCGCTCCTGAAGAATGCGTTCATGCGTTGCTCCCTGCGTTAGAGCGGCGCCCGGAACATATCCGGCGCCACGAGTTGATACGGTTGCAACACCGCTTCACGCTGCTGGCCCAGCACCCAGGCAAATCCTGCATACAGGCTCAACAGGCTGGCGGCGACAAACACTGCAATCCAGGTGAGCGACACGACCCTCAGCCGTTTCCGGCGCGGCTGTTCCGGCCTGGGCGACGGCGCACACGCCGCAGGCGTATCACCCCGCACATGCCGGATCTGCCGATACAGCGCGTCCCGAACCTGTTCAAGCTGCAGCAACCCACGCTCCATGACCCGGTACTTGCCCTCAAACCCGAGGGACAGGCACAGGTACATCAACTCCAGCATCGCCAGGTGCTTGAAGGGGTCCCTCGACATGCGCTCAAGCAACTGGAAAAACTTCTCGCCGCCGAAGGTTTCGTTGTGAAAACTGCTCAGCAGGCTCATCTTCGACCAATCGCTCTGGCTGCCCCATGAGGTGGTGACCACTGCCTCGTCGATCACGCTGCACAGCACATACCGCGCCGCCATGACCTCGCTGGCCTGGGCCCCGTCATGCCGGGCCCGCGTCTCGAACAACGTGACTGCAGCCGAGAGTCGTTCATTCAGGGCGCGCAGGCTTTCCTCGGCGGTACTGCGCTTGAGGCGGACCACCTCGGACAACAGCTCCCAGGCAGGCGCTACCAAACTGTTCAGGCCAATGTCGAAATGCTCCGCGCCCTGCAAGCGGGCCGCGTAGATCATCCGGTCTTCCAGTTGTTCGAAACGCGGCGGCGATGCGAAGTCGGTCATCGGTCCCTGCGCCGGTCCGCGTCCCTGTCGATCAAGCAGGACGGTTTTCTCGTCCTGCGGGTATTCCCTGTCCATGGTCTCAGTTCCTGATGGCCCAGAATTTCAGTTCCAGTTCGGCAAATTCACCGCTGACGTGGAAGGCAAATCCTCCCGACTGCTTCAACTGCTCAATGTCCCGGGCACCGAGTTCAAGCATGAAATAGGTGTTGGCGGCATGAAACGGTATCTGCCGGGGAGCCACCGGCAACGGCTTGACCTTGATGCCCGCCAACTGCAGGTTGACCAACTCGCGAATCCGCTCCACGGGGCCGACCTTGAGGTGCGCCGGAAGCCGGTGACGAAGCTCCTCGGCGTCACAATGGGCGCTGGCGGCCAGAATGAAGGTCGCCGAACCCAGCAGGTTGAGATCACTCACCGGGCACACCAGCACCCCGTACTGGCGAGGCTGCAGCGCCAGCTCAATGGCATGCTGCTCAAGCACCATCGACAGCAGGCTGCGAATCGGCTCCATCAATCCACGAAAGCTGGCGCCCTGGTCGCTGTGCCGGTAATGCCCCTCGAAGTGCGCACGCTTGCTGTCGCTGGCAAACGTCGCGAGTTCACCCAGGATCGACAGCAATGTTCGATACAGCGTTTCAGGGCTGACCTGGCTCAGGCCCAGGTAGTGACGCAAGACCAGTTCGGTGCGATTGATCAATTGCAACATCAGGAAGTCGCCAACCTCCGCGCCGGCGGCGGTACCGTTGGCGCGAATCCGCTCGGCGATGGCATCCCCCCGGTAAGCGAGCAGGCTGATCACTTCCTTGAGGCAAGACAGCAGGTAGCCGGAGCCATGCAGGTGAATGAAGCTCGGGATAAAATCGGGGTCCAGGCTGACGCCCTCCTCGGTGCAACTCAGCACCTGGGCAACCTTGAGCTTCACGTAATGCGGGTCGCTGTGTTGCTCCCCCAGCAACAGGCGAAAATCCAGCTGCCCGCAATTGACCTGACGACGAGCTTCTTCCCCGGCGTTGGAGTCGCTGACGTCTACCGCAAGAGTCTTGTAGCGCGCCAACACATCAATCTGCTCGGGTCGACGGGCTTCAACACAGTTACCTGTGGCCAGCGGCAAGGCCAGGTAGATCGACTGCTTCCCGGTATTGACCGGAACCTCCAGCACCAGCGACTCCATCGCGCCGCCCAGCTCGAACAGGCTGCCATCCGGCAATATGCCGCTGGCCTGGCTGATAACGACCTTGCCCATATTGAGGTATTGCACATCGATTTCCAGGGCCAGGAAGCCCCAGGCGTGACGGCACAACAGCTGGGTGCGGCGCGTGAGTTGCTGATCGTGGTACCGATCGTTTTGCTGGAAATGCTGAGGGCGCAACAACATGCCTTCCTGCCAGATGACTTTTTGGCTGTACATGTCAGTCGCCCGCCTTCGCGGGTTGCGGGTTGACCAACCGAATGCCGGCCTGATCAAGGATCAGTTCAGCGCCGGTCAATCGCTGCGCGGTCACCGGCAACACATAGCGCCATTGCGAGTGAGGCAAATCACGGTACGCCGCCAGCACACCGACATAACGACTGCCTGGCTCGAGGCTGAGTTTGAGCGTGGAGTGATCGCCGGGGCGCAACTCCAGCTCTTCGAGGTTCACCAGGTCCTTGGGCAACGTGTGCTCGGCATGAGCATAAAGGCTGAAAAAGTCCGCATTTTCAAAAGCCACGGGGTGTCGAAGCTCCATCAGGTGCACCACGATCGGCGACGGGCGACCATGGAGATCAGGGTTGACCCGTTCGCTGGCGGTCAGTGTCAGATCCAGCTTGGTCAACTTCGAAAAGGGCGACAGGGAGCAACCACCCAGCAAACCCATTACAGCGCACAACAATGCAACGGTGACTCGGGACATGAAGATCATCCTGGATAACGGTGAAGGGTTGAGATCAGACGAATCTGTTCCTCGTACGCCTTGGCGAAGTCGCTGCCCAGCAGGCGCTCGCTCAAGTGCTCGTCCTCGATCAGTGCCTGGTAATGGCGCTGATACGCGCGCCAGCGGGCGCCACACCGGGGGATCAGCGGCGGCCTTGCCTGGCGTTCGAAGCACAGCAGCAAATGGCCGGGCGCAAAGGCTGCCAGAGCGCCGCGTACTGCCGCGCGGCAGGCCGCCAGCAAGGCCACCTCGTGAGCCTGCATGTCGCGGTACGCCCGCATGACAAGCATCTCGGCGGAAACCTGCCCCAACTGCCCGACACCCAGCAGCGACCCCAAGGCCGCACTGGCGTCTGCGCTGTCTCTAAGTGGGTTGGGGCTTTGGAGCGGCGTCTGGGTGAGTGCCAGTTTCAGCTCTTGCCTGAGCTCGTTACGGGTGCCCAGGCTCTGTTGCAACCCTTCAGTCATTTGCCGGAGCAAGCTCGCGGCCTTGATCGCCAGGACTTCTCTTGCCGACTCATCGAGGTCGCCCAGATCAATACCGAGTGCCTGCGCAAACCCCAACCAGAATGGCCCTGAGCCGTGACCTGGAACGGGCGATTGCGGACTTGGGGCAACCTGGCGCGCAGGCTTCACAAGCTCGGGAACCGTCAGGTGATCCCGGTCCGCCGCCGCGTGGTCCGTCCAGCGCAATGTCTCGTAGGTGGTCATGTTCAGGGCCGCCAGCTCTTGCGACCCGTCCTCGCGCTGCAGTTCGCTGGCCATTGCCCGCAGTGGGTCCAGCTCAAGGAATGCATCATCGGGAATCAGCCTGTGTAATCCGTCCTGGCCCTGTCCCTGCGGTGGGCTGACCAGTCGTGCGCGAATACTCAGCGGCCCCAGCTGAAATACCGCGCCGTCATCTATCGGTTGCTGCTGCCCCTCATGCAGACGCTCACTGCGGCCTGCCAGGCGGGTTCCATTGCTGCTGATATCCGTCAGGAAATACCGGCCGTCACGATAACTGATCACCGCGTGACGACCGGAAACCTGGCGACTGGTGTCAGGCAGGGTCCAGTCGCAACCGGCCCCCCGGCCGATGACGCCCCCCACTCCGTCAAAGACTTTGCGCAGCGCCGGCGCGGACTCTGCTGGCCCCGCAGGGCACACCTCAAACACTAGCTGCATGGCAGGACTCCTCCGCGCTCACAGGCCACGACCGGTGGACCGTGGATCACCCAGCGGACGGTAGTCATCGTCGTCAAAGACATGATTGGTGTTACAGCCACTCAGCAAAAACAACACAAGCACCAGGGCTTGCCACTGACTAACAGGCATCAGGTATCTCCCGGAATTGAAAGGGTGTGCCATTCAGCACTCTCCCTGGACTTCGCCAAACGGAATGTCCAGGCGTGCAAGGCGGTACAACAACGTGCGCCGGGCGAGGCCCAGTTCACGGGCGGTGCGGGTTCGATTGCCACGGTTCTTGCGCAGGCAGTCGATCAGCACTACCCGCTCGACTCGCTCCATGCGCTGGCGCAGCGTTGCGTCGACAGCGGGCGCGGACAGGGTTGATGGCAGCGATAAATGCGCAGGCAGGATCACCTCGTCGTCGCACAGCAGAACCGCCCGCTCCACCATGCATTTGAGCTCACGAACGTTGCCGGGAAAGTGGTGGCTGGACAGTTGATCCAGGGCCGCACTCGACCAGCCCACCGTGGCTCGCCCCAACAATGCACAGGCCTTGTCGGCGAAATGCCGGGCCAGTTGCAGCACGTCCCCGTCCCGCTGGCGCAGCGCCGGCAACTCGATAGGAAACTGCGCCAGCCGGTAATAAAGGTCCTCGCGAAAGCTTCCTTCAGCCACCATGCTGGTGAGGTCCCGGTGGGTCGCCGCGACGATTCGCACGTCGACCTTGTGGGACGTGTTGGCACCCAACGGCCGAATCTCGCCCTCCTGCAGGACCCGCAACAACTTGGCCTGCAGTGAGAGCGGCATATCACCGATTTCGTCGAGCAGCAGCGTGCCGCCGTGGGCTGTGTCAAACAGGCCGGCGTGGTCTCTTTCGGCCCCGGTGAACGCGCCTTTGCGGTAACCGAACAACTCACTTTCGAGCAAGCCTTCGGGAAACGCTGCGCAGTTTTGCACCACAAATGCCTTGCTGCTGCGCGGGCCGGCAGCATGAATGGCCCGGGCGACCACCTCTTTACCGGTGCCGGTCTCGCCCCGGAGCAGCACGGTGTAGGGGCTATGCACCACCTTGCCGATCAGGCGGCACGTCTCGTCCATGGCCGTGCTGTTTCCGATCAAGCCGTAGGCGCTGGTGCTGCGGGTGCTGCGAACCACCTTCAACGCACCGGGAGCCCGGCGCATTCGCCGCAACAGGGCCAACTGGCTCAAGACAAAACTGCCCAATTGGCCCAGGGACGCACCGTAGCCAGCCAGCTCCGTCGCTCGCAGGCTGGCACACAACACCATCCCGGATACCTGCTTGCTCGGCCCCGGTAACGGCACGCACAGGAGTGATTGCCAGGACGCCGCGACCGCTGGCAGAAACCCCGTGTCATACACACTGCTGCCTGCCTCGGTGAGGTTGAACACCCGGTTCTGTTGCAGCACGTACTGCAACAGTTGCTCGTTCCGCAAATCCGCGCCCGAGCTCACAACCGCCCCTGGCGGCGACAGGCCCGGCAAATACTGGGCAGCCAGTTCGAGGCGGCCGGTGGCCTGGTCGAGCAGGTACAACTGGCCAAGCTCGCAGCCGCTCAGTTGCGCGGCGCCTGCCGCAAAGTCATCGGCCAATGTCGATTCGTCACTATTGATGCCCAACCGGCTAAACCATCCCAGCAAGGCAGTGGCGTAGTCCAGCGGGCTTGGCAACTGGGTAAACGGATTGTCCGCCATCAGCTGAACTCACAGATTACGGTGCCATTGGCATCCAGCCTGGCATGGACGAACTGCAGGGACTTGCCAGCGGCCATCGCATCCAGCAGGCGATCCACCACCTGCGGCAACAGGTTTTCCTCGATCCATTGGTCGACAAACCGCGCGCCACTCCCACTGTGGCTACAGTGCTCGGCCATGTGTGCGACAAGATCGCCTGCGTGAGTGAATGCGAGCTTGCGCTGAAGCAGACGCTGGCCCAGGCGCTGAAGTTTGTGTTCAATCAGTTGGTGCAGCACCGCGCCTGCCACCGGGTAATACGGCACGACTCGCATACGGGCCAGCAGCGCCGGCTTGAAATGAGCTGTCAGTACCGGCAGGATCGCGGCGTGCAGTACTTCGACAGCCGGTCGTTGACTGTCGGCGCACAGCCCGGTGACAAGATCGCTGCCCAGGTTGGAAGTCATCAGGATCAGGGTATTGCGAAAGTCGATTTCACGTCCTTCTCCATCATTGGCTACCCCTTTGTCGAACACTTGGTAAAACAGGTTCAGGACATCCGGATCCGCCTTCTCCACCTCATCGAGCAGCACCACTGAATAGGGCTTTTGCCGCACCGCCTCAGTCAGCACCCCGCCCTCCCCGTAACCGACATAACCCGGTGGTGCGCCGATCAGCCGGGACAGTGAGTGTTTCTCCTGGTATTCAGACATGTTGATCGTGGTGACAAAGCGCTCGCCGCCATACAACAGGTCGGCCAGGGCGTGGGCTGTTTCAGTTTTGCCGACACCACTGGGGCCCACCAACAGAAATACCCCCACGGGGGCATCAGGCCTGTTCACGCCGGCCGCGACAGCCCGCAGGCAACGGTCCAGGACCTGCACGGCACCTTCCTGGCCGAGGATGCGACCACGCAGATCATCCGCAAAGTTCAGGACCTTCGCGCTGTGTTCGCGGGCAAGCTGCTCCAGGGGAATACCCGTCCAGGCGCTGATAACCTGCGCCACCAACCGTGGGCATACTTCGAAGCTGACCAATCGCTGTTCGTGCTGTATGGCCTGCAACGCTTGATGGTTCTGGGCCAGGAGCGGAGCGAGAGCCTCAGTGCTTTCGCCAAGGTTACCGGCGTCGGCCAGTTGCTGGCGCAGCGAGAGTACCTTCTCGGCCAGTTCGCGCTGGTGGGTCCAGCGTTGTTCAAGCTGGAACTGTGCGACTTCTACTTCTTCCAGTCTCCGGGTGAGGTGCTGCAGCACCTGTTCATCGATGGCCAACCCCGCGTCGGCATCCCTGCGCACGGCACGTTGCTGGCGCGTGCCCTCGGCCAGTTCGGCGCGCAACTGCTGCAGTTCGTCCGGCGCCGTGACCAGGCTGATCCGCACCCGGGCACAAGCGGTGTCCAGCACGTCCACAGCCTTGTCCGGCAACTGGCGGCCGGCCAGGTAGCGGGCACTCAGCTGCGCGGCGGCGACCACGGCGTCATCGCGCACGTAGACTCCGTGGCTGGCCTCATACACCGGGACCAACCCACGCAAAATCGTCACGGCATCGTCAACCGTCGGCTCGTGCACCTGCACCGGCTGAAAACGCCGCGCCAACGCAGGGTCTTTCTCGAAGTACTTCTTGTACTCCGACCAGGTCGTCGCGGCGATGGTACGCAACTCACCTCGTGCCAGCGCTGGCTTGAGCAGGTTGGCGGCATCGGAGCTGCCGGCCGAGCCGCCTGCGCCGACCAGGGTATGAGCCTCATCGATGAACAGGATGACCGGTTGCGGCGAGGCGTTGACCTCATCGATCAAGCCTTTGAGGCGGCGCTCGAACTCACCCTTGATACTGGCACCGGCTTGCAGCAGGCCCATGTCCAGGGTCAGCAGGCGCACCTTCCTGAGCACCTCTGGCACTTGCGCGCTGACGATCCGCAGGGCCAGGCCCTCGACTATCGCGGTTTTCCCGACACCCGCCTCGCCCACCAGAATGGGGTTGTTCTTGCGCCGCCGCGCGAGCGTATCGATCATTTGCCGGACTTCGTTATCGCGACAGAGCACGGGGTCGAGTTTCCCGTCCCGGGCCTGGCGAGTCAGGTCATGGGTAAAGCGCTCCAGCAAGGAACTCCCCGCCTCAGCTGGAGCCGCCTGCACGTTTTCACTCAAGAGAAATCCGAGCACACGCGGTGCATCAAGCGTGCTCATCACCGCCTGGTAACGGCTGCCAGCGTGCTGCATCGGGTTGCGCAACAAGGCGAGCAGCAAGGCGCCATGGTCCACTTCCCGTCGGCCCAGCTCCAGATGGGCAACCAGCAACGCCTGCTGCAGCCATTGCACCAGGGCGGGCGAAAACACCGGATTGCGGGACGCGCTCTGGTCGACCCGAGGTTGCAGCACGGCCTGCAATTCCCCGGCATCCACGCCCGCATCCTGCAGCGCTCGCATAAGAACACCCTCGGGATGCTCCAGGAGCGTCAGCAGCAAGTCTTCCACCAGCACCTCGCCGCCGCCCCGGGTGACACAACGCTCGGCGCTGCGTTCCAGGTCGCGCCGTGTGGACGCCGTCAATGCCTGGATAAGTTGTTGCAGATCCACATTCATCATATCCATCAATCCCTAATGATTTTTACTGGCCAGGATGACCACGCCGTCTGCCCGCTCATGCCCCAGCCAACTGGTCCAGCCCAGGCGGCAGACGTTGTGCTCGCCAAGGTGCAACGGCCGGACCTCGCCCGCCGCCAACACCAGTCGCACGTCGTATTCCAAGGGGTCCCGGGCGGCAAAACGCACCAGCGCACACAGCGGCTCGTAACCCGCCCCGGTGGGCAAAAACTCGTGAAACCGCTGCCAATCGAGTGCCAATACATGAACCCTGAACATGCCACTGCGGTCGATAAGGCACTCCCCCAGCACCAGGTCCGAACCCAACGAGCTATAGGCGCGACCAAGGTCATTGCGCTGCTCCTGGTCGATCACTACCCTGCGCTCGACCCACTGCTCGATGACCAGCCGGTTGTGCTTGAAGTAATAACGCAGCACGGTCTCGATCAGCGCGGCGGAGTGCACGCGCAGGCTCAGCAGCCCCAGGTAGGGCAAAAGGCGTTTCCAGTTCAGTTGAGCCGCGCTGCGAATCGCGCTGCCACCCAGGCCCACCCATGCAAACATCTGCTCGGAAAAGGGATCGCGGGCGCCCGTTTGAAAACTCGCCTGATAACGATATTTTCGCCAGATCGGCACTATCAGCCGGTGCAGGCGATGGTGAAAAAGATCAAGAAATTCCCGCGTCGGATTACCGCCCGCTACCTCGGCAAAGGCTTGCTCGCCATAGAACGCCGGCAGCGGTGACCCTGTACCAAACAGGCCCAGCACATTGAGGCGAAGCCGTGCCCGCAAATGGCCGTGCTCGACAAAAAACTCCACACGATCAATGTCGTTGCCGGGAAAGCCAAAGCCTGGGTTGGCCTGGAACTCCAATTGATCGTAAAGCGCCTCATCGTCCAGCGAGGGATGCGCCTCGCGCAGGCGCTCGATAATCTGCGCAACCGCCTGAAACACCGAGTACTCGCGAATCACTCGGGACAGTGCGGTTAAAGCAGGGGCTGCTGACCCATCCGGGGTGGCCATAGGTACACGTCTCCTTGTGTGCTGATGACTCGCAGTTCGTGGTACGAGTTGAGGCTGGCGTAAAGCGCGAAGAACTCGTTGAGCACCGAGGCAAAGACGAACACGTCGCCCTCCCCCAGGTAGCCTTCAGGATCGATGGTGAGGTCAACCCGCAAGCCGCGAAATGGCAGGCCTCGGTGCAGCCGGTCTACGGGCTGGTGACTGATCGAACGGAGGGCGCCCAGCCTTCGCCTGCTGACCTTTTCCACCTGGCGGTCGTGATAACGCGGCAGGTCGTAAGTTTCGAGGATCACCCTCAAGGCGTTGATATCGGTCAATGACAGATAGTTGAGCGACATATTGCTGATCAGTCGCCACAGGAAGTCGCTGTCCAGGGGTGGCGCAAAGCTGGGGGTTGCCGCGGTGATGTTGCGAAACGAGAGAAACTCGGGCGTCTGTTCGCACGCCTGATTGATATCGCCCACCTGCAGCAGGCATGGCAGGTTGTGGTTGATGCAGGTCAGTTCAATCGACAGGGTTTCCTGTTCATGCACTGGACACCGGTCGAAACTCAGCCAGGTATCCAGGCCGGCATGTTGCAGGGATGGCCGCTGGCGAACGCCATAGCTGGGCGCGGCGCTGCCAAAATCGTGCTCAAACGATTCGAACGGAACATATTCCTGGTACCCGAGGCCTCCCGGCCGCCATCCCGTGACCTTGTCGACGGAAAATACACCGCAGTTCCCCCTGGCGTATTCGCCAGGCAACAACAGGTATTCGTCCTGCTTGCCGTCCAGGCGAATCGGTACGCCGTCGTGCTTGAACAGATTGACGATGGGCGTGCAGTACAGCTTCACGTTGTCCAGGGTAGGCGCCATTCGCTCAATACCGCGACCACGCATGTCGAAGCGTAACGTCACGCCATGTACCTGCTTGAGTACGTCAATAGGCAACCTGCTCAGCGCGCCAAGGCCACTCACATCGACAAACAGGTATTTGTCGGGAAAGGCGAAGTACTCCTGCAAATGGCGATAGCCACGAAAGGTATTCAACGGATAAGGGATCAGTGCCTCATCCTCGGAAAAGCCCACAGGACTGATATCGTTGCTGGACAAACGCAATGAAACAGGCTCGCCGTCGGCGCCGATGACCGGCAGCCCGTCGCGTCCGAAAGGCTGCAACTCGAACCCGTCCAGGTGACGCAAAAGCCCCAGGTAAAGCGCCTGGCTGACGGGCTGCTCCCCCGCGAGATGCAAACGCAGGCAGTTCAGTTCCAGCTCACTGAAGTTGCCCTCGGCCGTCATCTCCAGACGCAGGCAGAGCAAAGCGCCCTCGCCCTGTACCGAGTACTCCATGGCGGCCAGTTGCAGCGGCAAGACCTGCGTCGGGTAACAGGTACGAAAACGGCAGCGTTCACCGTCGATCGCAATGCTTTCCACCGGTGTATCCCGCTCGACCCTGATGGCCGGCCCTGTGCGCTTGAGCGGATCAAACTGCAGCATGCTGAACGACGGCAGCGGCCGCATATAGTTGGGCCACAGCAGATGCATCAACGAGTGACTCAACTCCGGCAATTGATCATCAAGCTTCTGCCGCAGGCGACCGGTGAGGAATGCAAAACCCTCAAGCAACCGTTCTACATCCGGGTCCTGGCCAGCGTCCCCAAGAAACGGCGCGAGTGCCGGGTTGCGCTCGCAGAAGCGTCGCCCCAACTGTCGCAGTGCGCTCAGCTCGCCCTGGTAGTAGCGGTTAAACGACATCCGGTTTGACCTCGACCCGTGCGCCGTGAGCCAGGCTGGCGCAAAAGGCGACCGCTTGCGTCATGCCATTGACTTCCATGGCCCCCTCGATGGAAAAAGCCAGCACCATCGGGTCACGGTCCTGTGGCAATGCCTTGACACGGACATCCTTCAGACGGGGTTCGTAGGCCTGGATAAAGCGCTCAATCAGGAACCGAGCCTGGCTCAACGCGTCATGCAGGCTGAGGCGCATGTCATTCAGATCAGGTAACCCGTAATCAGGTAGCGTCTGGACACTGCCCGCACGGGTGCTGAGCATTTTCGCCAGATGACCCGCCACGGATTCCACGACGCAACCTTGCGGGCTGCGCCCTACGCCGGACTCCAGGCGCTCGAAAAGGCTGCGGTTCTGGCTAATCACGTGGCGGCGGCTCATTCTTTATCGAGCTTGCCGACGAGCGACAGAGTGAAGTCTGCCCCCATGTACTTGAAGTGCGGGCGAACGCTCAGGTTGACGCGATACCAGCCGGGCTCCCCGTCGACATCACTGACAACAATGCGCGCAGCCCGAAGCGGGCGCCGTCCACGCACTTCAGTGCTGGGGTTGTCCTGGTCGGCTACGTATTGGCGAATCCATTTGTTGAGTTCCAGCTCAAGGTCGGTGCGCTCCTTCCACGACCCCAGCTGTTCACGCTGCAGCACCTTGAGATAGTGGGCCAGGCGATTGACAATCATCATGTACGGCAATTGGGTACCGAGCCGGTAGTTCAGCTCGGCAGCCTTGCCTTCGGCACTGATTCCAAAAGACTTGGGTTTTTGCACCGAACTGGCGGAAAAGAACGCTGCATTGTCACTGCCCTTGCGCATGGTCAGGGCAATGAAGCCCTCTTGCGCCAGCTCGTATTCGCGTCGGTCGGATACCAGCACCTCGGTAGGAATCTTGGTTTCGATCTCGCCCATGCTGTGAAAGTGATGCAGCGGCAAGTCCTCCACTGCACCACCACTCTGCGGGCCGATAATGTTCGGGCACCAGCGATACCGGGCGAAACTGTCCGTCAAGCGGGTAGCAAAGGCATAGGCCGTATTACCCCACAGATAGTGTTCGTGGCTGCTGGCCACATGTTCCTGGTAGGCGAACGTCTTGACCGGACAATCAACGGGATCGTACGGCGTACGCAATAGAAAGCGCGGTACGGTGAGGCCGATGTAGCGGGCATCCTCGCTCTGGCGAAAACTCTGCCATTTGGCAAACTGCGGCCCTTCAAAATGGTCCTTCAGGTCCTTGAGGTCAGGCAGGCCGGTAAAGCTCTCCAGGCCGAAGAAGCCAGGGCCGGCCGCCGCAATGAACGGTGCATGGGCCATGCAGGCCACGCTGGAAACGTACTGCATCAGCCTGACATCGGGAGCACTGGGGGAAAGGAAATAATTGGCGATGATTGCCCCTACGGGCTGGCCGCCGAACTGACCGTATTCGGCACTGTAGATGTGCTTGTAGAGTCCGGACTGAGTCACCTCCGGTGAGTCCTCGAAGTCATCCAGCAGATCCTGGCGGGAGACGCTGAGCAGTTCGATCTTGATGTTTTCACGAAAATTGGTGCGATCAACCAGCAACTGCAGGCCACGCCAGGAAGACTCCAGTGCCTGGAAGTCGGGATGGTGCAGGATTTCATCCATTTGCTGGCTGAGCCTTGCGTCAATCTCGGCAATCATCCGGTCAACCAGGCGCTTCTTGACCGGCTCGCCCTTGTTTTGCGGCTTGATCAGCTCCTCGATAAATGCCGAGACTCCGCGCTTTGCAATACTGTAGGCCTCGTCGTCGGCGCTGAGGCGGGTCTGGGCAATGATGTTGTCGAGAATGCTGTACTCATCCGTGATGGGCGCATGCGACGGGCTTTGGCTGGTAGTCATGGTGTCAGTGTCCTTTTAACTGAGAGAGTCATACGGCGGAGCTGTCCAGCCCCAATTCAGCCAATACCCGCTTGCGCGAATCGTCATCGGCGAGGGCATTTTCAATGGCCTTTCGAAAGCTCGGCGTGTTGCCCAGCGGCCCCTTGAGCGCCACAAGTGCATCGCGCAGGTCCATGAGCTTTTTCAGCTCGGGTATCTGCTCAACCAGCTGTGCAGGATTGAAGTCCTTCATCGAATTGATCCTGACCCGGATCGCCAACTCATCAGGTTCGGCTGAATCCTGCAGCCGGTTGGGGACGCTCAAGGCCAGGCCCAAGGCCTGCTTGGCCAGCACCTCGTCGAGGCTGTTCTTGTCGATGCCGACGGGCTTGCGGTCTTCGAGCTTGCGCAGGTCTTCACGCTGGGTGAAGTCACCAAGCACCAGCAATTTCAACGGCAGCTCGACCTCTTCCTGCGCAGTGCCGACGGCGGGTTTGAACGTGATATTGATGCGTTCCCTGGGGGCTACCGAACCTTCTTTCGCCATGGTGTTTCTCCTTTTTCGGGGGGCTCGAAAGCCTATTCAAGTGCCGCTTCGAGATCGAAGTGGCACAGCCTGCGATGGACATCTTCCTTGCGCTCACGCACGGAATGGCTCTGGGGCAATACGTCACAGCAGCCATGCAAGAGCTGCAGCACTTCAACCGCCAGCTCGGGCTCCCAGCGCTGCAGGCCTGAGTGCTGCAGCTCGTGGTCCAGGTGATCGAGCTGGACTTTGGCCAGGTCATGCTTGCCTGCCAGCAAACACAACCTGGCCAGGCCAAGCCGCCAATGAAACCGGGCACGATCACCTGTTGCGGTTTGCATGCCCTGCTTGAGGGACCGCACAGCCACCTTGAACCCGTCCTTGCGCAGCACGGGCATGACGTCGTGCAACGCTTTGTCCCAAGGCGCAGCCGGGGCATCAGGTGCCGACCTGAGTGGGACCGGGGCTTGCAAATGGCGGGCAACCTGGGTGTTGATCCAGCCACGGGTGACGTCGTCGGCGAAGGGGGTTCCGTCGTGGAAGCGCAGCTGTGCAAGCCCCGGCAAGCGCTGGAGCAACAGCGCGAAGTGCACTTCCAGTTCGGTCATGGCCAGGTCGGCCTGGAGTGCCTGCAGGCACTCCCACACCCGGTACAAGCCGTCGAACCAGAAAGGTGCTCCGGCCAGGCTGCCCTCAAGCTCCAGCAGCAGGTCGGTATGCTGCCCTTGGGCAAAGCGCTCCTGGTACCGCTTGAGCTTGTCGGGCGCCGGCCCGCGCAAAGGCGTTACCTGTTCGCTGTCACAGTCCGGAAGACTGGTGATCGTCAGCCAGGTCAACGTTCGGTTCAGACGCAGTGCGCGCAGGTCAGTGGCATTCTGGCGCTGCCACCAGGCCGACAAGGGCCGGGCATGTTCCTGCAGCGTGCGCAGCAGCTTGTGGGCGTCCTTTTCGTTTTCCACAATGGGCTCGGGCGCCATCAACTGAGTCGCGACCTGTCTGATATGGGCGATCACCCCTGTGCTACCGCCTGCTGGAGGTTCGCTTTCGGTGGACTGTTGCAATCGGTCCGACAGCTGCCTGCGAACCGGCAGTAACAGTGGCGCATCTTCGAGAAGGTGTTCGGTCCACAACTCGTCCAGCCGCGCCAGGTGTTCGAGCATGCAGTGGAACAAGGGCCGCTGATCCTTGAGCGAAACAGGTTGTGCAAGCACCTGCTCGAGGCGCGGGACCAGCCAGCCAAAGGCGGCACTGCGGGTACGCAGCTTGCCCGGATAAACGACCGCCCAATGATGCTCACAGAGGTAGCGCAGCAATCCGAGGCCTGCGAGTAGCCCGGGGAAGGACTCGCGCTGATGCAAGGCCCAGGTCAACCAGACAGCGACCCGCAAGTCTTTGGACTGGTGGCGTAACAGCGCCTCGCATTTTTCCACGACCCATTGCCAGTCAGGCTGACTGTTTCCGTGAATGGAGTGCGCCTTGCCCAGTTCAGTTTCAAGCGCCTCATACTCGGTCGAAAAACGCATATCGGCCCCCGCATAACTCGTTTTCGAGTTGGGTGCCTGCGCAAGTTCGAGGTAATAATCGGAAAGCCTGTCTGAGTAAACCATTATGGGCCGCACTTTACTTTCCTGAACATGTTCAGTGAACTAATGGCCATTCAAGCGCACATCAGGACATTGATTAAAGTTTGCCTTCCCTACGAGAAGAGCACGAACCTTATCCATGCAAAAAGCATTGTTCAAGCCACCAAATAGCAGTTAAGGAGTTTCCTACAAGAATAGAAAAATCACCGACGCGCAAGAATTTGCGCATCCAAGGCGCCAGGCATCATCATAAATTAGGTGAACTCTGCGAATAACACCGTCCATCAACATGAGCAACTAACTGCGCACCCCTGCGCAAACAAATACAACTAAATCGAATTAAAACCTTTAATGCCGCTCAAAATGAAAACCAATAAAACCTTAACCCCCTGCTTTCATTGACGCTCGAACTTTCCGGCACGCTTCTTGATATCGAGCATTACCCGGCCGGCAAGTCCGTCGGCCGGGACGACCTCATTTATCAGGCAAGGAAAACCGTCATGCCAACACCCGCGTATCTATCCATCACCGGCACCAAGCAAGGCTTGATCACGGCAGGCACGTTCACCCAGGACTCGGTCGGCAACATTTACCAGGAAGGCCATGAAGACCAGATCCTGGTGGAAGCATTCCAGCATCAGGTGATCATTCCCCGTGACCCGCAATCCGGCCAGCCCACCGGCCAGCGTGTGCACAAGCCCCTGATGATCAGCAAGGTATTCGATAAATCGTCGCCATTGCTGTTCAGCGCATTGACCTCCGGGGAAATGGTCAAGTGCCGGCTTGAGTGGTACCGAACCTCTTCAGCCGGAACCCAGGAACACTACTTCACCATCGAGTTGGAAGACGCGATCCTGGTGGACATCCAGTCACGGATGCCCAATTGCCAGGACCCGAACAACGCACACTTCACGCACCTGGAGGATGTGTATTTCACTTACCGGAAAATCGTCTGGACCCATGAGGTCTCCGGTACCTCTGGCTCTGATGACTGGCGCAGCCCGGTAGCCGGCTAAGCAGCCACCGAAACAGAAACGGCATCGCCATGGACGGCACCGTTTCTGTCGGCCACTAGACCATCGCCAGCGGATGCTTGCGCTTCGGCGCCCCAAAAACCCGGTCAATCGCGTCCAGGTCGTGCTCATCCAGCACCAGCTTCGCCGCTGCGGCATTGAGCCGGACATGCTCTGGCGTAACCGCCTTGGGAATCGCGATCACCCCGTCCTGGCGCAAGACCCAGGCCAGGGAAACCTGGGCGGGTGTGACCTCGTGGCGACGGGCAATTTGCTTGAGGGTCGGGCTGGCCAACAGCTCGCCACCCTGGGCGATGGGACAGTAGGCCATCAAGGGTAAATTGTGTTGCTGCCACCATGGCAGCAGGTCGAACTCGATGCCGCGCTCCTCGATGTTGTAGAGCACCTGATTGGTGGCACAGGCCGGGGAAGCCAGCTCCTGCAGGTCTGCCACATCAAAGTTGGACACCCCCCAACGACCGATCTTGCCTGCCTCACGCAAGCGCTCGAAGGCTTCTACCGTTTCTTCAAGGGGGTATTGCCCACGCCAATGCAACAGATACAGATCAATGTAGTCGGTGCCCAGGCGCTGGAGGCTGGCCTCACATGCACGTGGAATGCCCTTGTGGCTGGCATTGTGCGGGTACACCTTGCTGACCAGGAACACCTGGTCGCGCTTGCCGCGAATCGCCTCGCCGACGACTTCTTCGGCACCGCCTTCGCCATACATTTCAGCGGTATCGATCAGGGTCATGCCCTCATCGATACCCAGTTGCAACGCGGCCACTTCGGCGCTGCGCTTGCCGGGATCCTCGCCCATGCGCCAGGTCCCCTGGCCGATGACAGGGACGGGTACGCCGGCCAGATCAATGGTGCGCATGACAACCTCCTGATGAATTTGCGAATTAACAGTGTGGCACCGACTGGACAAAAGGGTTCAATCGAAGGAAGGTGGCCCTTTCCATCCCAGCCATAGAAAGGGCCTGCAATGCTGTTTGTGGTCATGTTGGGGGGTAAGCACCCCCAGGCGAAAATCGAAGTGCATGATGTGGTGTTCGCCGTCGCCGACACCCTGGAAGCCGCCTACCCGCAACTGCGCGAGGGCTGGTTTGGCAGCCAGAAAGGTGTGCATATCGACTCCTGGATGACGGTGGATGGCGTTGACGGCTGGAAAGTCCAGCTCAGCCACCTGGCGCCGAACGCCGGGGCGCCGCGCCTGTATTTCATCAACCTGGGCGGGTATGAATCGAACGTCTTTGGCGAGGCACACCACTACCTGCTGGTGGTTGCGCGTACGGCCAGGGAAGCGGCAGCCCAAGGCAAACAGCAGATGCTCACGCACTGGACGCAATCCCACACCGATGGCGTACTGGATATCGACGACTGCCTGCCCATCGACCTGGTAGACGGGCGCTACATCCACCTGGAACCCGGCGTACACCGCCCGGTCATCACGCGAAACGACTACATCGTACTGCCCTGACCGCCTCCTACCCGAACGGGGTATGGCGCCCCACCCGCCACCTGCCTGAAAGTGCGATCAGCCCCTCGGCCTGACAACAAGCACAACATCAAGGTGGGTTCGCCATGCATAAAGCCGTTATCGCCCTGTTCAGCGCTGTCTTGCTTGCATCAACGTCCGTCAGCCAGGCCGCTGACGACCCGGGCAACACCTTGCGCATCTACAACTGGGCCGATTACATCGGGGAACACACCCTCGCCGACTTCGAGAAAGCCACCGGCATCAAGGTGATCTATGACACCTACGATTCCTACGAGACCGTGCAGGGCAAGCTGCTGTCCGGGCGCTCGGGTTATGACCTGGTGGTGCTCAACGCGTCCCTGGTGCCGCTGCTGATCAAGGCCAAGGCCTTCCAGCCCCTCAACAAAGCGCTGCTGCCGGACTGGAACAACCTCGACCCGCAAGTGCTGAAAAGCCTGGAAACCCATGATCCGGGCGTGACCTATTCCGCGCCTTACACCTGGGGCAGCAATGGCGTGACCTACAACATCGACAAGATCAAGGAACGCATGCCGGATGCGCCCATCGGCTCCCTGGCGATGATCTTCGACCCCAAGATCGTTTCGCGCTTCGCCGACTGTGGCATCACCTTCATGGACTCCCCCACCGACATGATCCCGCTGGCCCTGACCTACCTCGGCCTGGACCCCAACAGCGTGGCGTCCAAAGACCTCAAGGCCGCTCAGGACGTGCTGATGGCCGTGCGCCCGTACATCCGCAAATTCGACTCCAGCGGCTTTATCAACGGCCTGGCCAATGGCGAGCTGTGCATGGCCACCACCTGGTCCGGCGACTACGCCACGTCCCAGGCCCGGGCGGCGGAAGCCGGGGCCAAGGTCAACCTGAGTTACTTCATCCCCAGGGAAGGCTCGCTGATCTGGTTTGACAACTTCTACATCCCGGCCGACGCACCCCATGTGGCGAATGCCCACAAGTTCATCGAGTTCCTCCTGCAACCGCAAGTGATCGCCGGCGTCAGCAACACCATTCACTACGCCAACAGCAACCTGGCCTCCAAGCCCTTTGTAAATGCCGATATACGCGACAACGCGGCCATCTACCCGGACCCGGCGACGATGCAGCGCTTGTTCACCCAGAAAAGCCAGTCCCAAGCCGCCGTGCGCCTGATCACCCGTACCTGGAATGCCGTGAAGACCGGCAAGTGAAACCCAGCCATTGAAGGTAAACGCCATGACCCTGCCAAATCCTGACTTTTTCGCCCAGTTCGACCACGACCAACTGGACGCCGCCGACAAGGCCCATTACATGCACGGTTTTCATATGTTCGACGAACACCGTGAACAAGGCTCACTGAATATCGCGGCGGGTGACGGCGCCTACATCTACGACACCGCCGGCAACCGCTACCTGGATGCGGTCGGCGGCATGTGGTGTACGAATATCGGCCTGGGCCGCGAGGAAATGGCAGACGCCATCGCCAACCAGGTTCGCCAGCTGGCGTACTCCAACCCGTTCTGCGACATGGCCAACGTCACCGCCATCGAACTGTGCGCCAAGCTTGCCAGCCTGGCTCCCGGCGATCTTGATCATGTGTTCCTGACCACCGGCGGCTCCACCGCCGTCGATACTGCCTACCGCCTGGTGCAGTTCTATCAGAACAGTCGCGGCAAGCATGAGAAGAAACACATCATCTCGCGCTTCAGTGCGTATCACGGCTCGACGTTCCTCACGATGTCCATCGGCAACAAGGCCGCCGACCGCGCGCCGGAATTCGATTTCATGAGCGACTTGTTCCACCACATTTCATGCCCCAACTACTACCGGGCGCCGCAGGGCATGAGCGAGGCGCAGTTCCTCGATTTCCTGGTGGATGAGTTCGAAGACAAGATCCTGACCATCGGCGTCGACAAAGTGGCCGCGTTCTTTGCCGAACCGATCATGGGCTCGGGCGGCGTGATCATTCCGCCCAAGGGTTACCACCGCCGCATGTGGGAAGTCTGCCAACGTTATGACCTGCTCTACGTGGCGGATGAAGTGGTGACATCCTTCGGCCGGCTGGGAAAATTCTTCGCCTCCCAGGAAGTGTTCGACATGCAACCGGACATCATCACCACCGCCAAGGGCCTGACGTCCGGCTACCTGCCGTTGGGCGCGTGTATTTTCTCGGACCGCATCTGGCAAGTGATCGGCGAGCCGGGCAAGGGCCGCTGCTTTACCCACGGCTTCACCTACAGCGGCCACCCGGTGAGTTGCGTGGCGGCGCTGAAGAACATCGAGATCATCGAGCGGGAAAACCTGCTGGCCCATGTGGAAGACGTCGGCGTGTACCTCGAACAGCGCCTGCAAACCCTGGCCAATCTGCCGCTGGTGGGCGACGTGCGCTGCCAGCGGCTGATGGCCTGCATTGAGTTCGTCGCCGACAAGCACACCAAGGCGCTGCTGCCGGACGCGGTGAACATCGGCGAGAAGATCCACCTGCGGGCCCAGGCCAAAGGCTTGCTGGTACGGCCCATTGGCCACCTGAATGTGATGTCGCCGCCGCTGATCATCACCCATGCCCAGGTGGATCAAGTGGTGGAAATCCTGCGCCAGTGCATCCTCGACACCGCCGAAGAGCTGCGCCAGAGCGGCGAGTATCAAGGCCGATGAGCCTGGGCGCCCCGGTGCTTTTGCCGGGGCCCTGGCCGGCGGGTAGACTGGCCGGCATGAACGAGCATGCCGATCACTGCCCTGCCCCGTCCTTCCAGGTGCTTGACGCCTGGAATGGTGCGTTGGCCCACGCCTTCGCCAGCGTCGACGAAGCGTCATTTCTCGAACACCTGGCCTGCGCCCTCAGTGCGCTGACCCCTATCGAATCGATGATGATCAGTCTGGAGCGCCAGGGTCAGGCGCCACACTTGCTCTACCAGCAAGGCATCCCCCGGCCGCACTACGAAGAGATCATCAACCGTTACTTCTCCCGGGGCTACCTGCTGGACCCGTTCTGTCTCGCGGTAGACAAGGGCCTGGCCGAAGGTTTCTACCACCTGGCGCAGATCGCCCCGGACGATTTCTTCAACAGCGAGTACTACAAAACCTACTACCTGCGCAGCGGCGGCGCCCAGGAGAGCTACTACATCGTCGACCTGTGCCCCAACAGCAAGATTTCGTTGTGCATGTTCCAGGGGCTGAGTGCCGGCCAGTTCAGCGACGAACAACTGGCACTGCAACGAACCGCCCAACCCATCGTGCGCGAACTGCTGCGCCGCTTCGGCACCACGGGCGGGCTGTGCAAGGTGATCAGCGACGAGGCCTTCACCCAGACCCAGGTGCATCAGCAGATTGAAGCGGCGTTCATGCATTTTGGCAGCGGCGTATTGACCGTGCGCGAACGGGAAATCGCCCACCTGATATTGCGTGGGCACTCGGTGAAATCCACCGCGCAGGTGCTGGGCATTTCCCCGGAAACCGTGCGCATGCACCGCAAGCATTTGTATACCAAGCTTGAAATCAACTCCCAGGCGGAGCTGTTTGCGCTGTTTATCGATTGGCTGACCCACAGCGGCGTAATGGCCCGATCCTGACCGTCCAGGCAACCCAGGGGAACTTTGCCAGGAAATAACCACCTGAATCCGGTACGCTCACCGTTTTTACCCAAGGAGTTATCCCTCATGGCCAAAGCCACCGCCCGTCACATCCTGGTTTCCAGCGAAGACAAGTGCAACGAACTGAAAGCGCAAATCGAAGGCGGCGCCGACTTCGCCGAAGTTGCCAAAGCCAACTCGTCCTGCCCGTCCAGCCGTCAAGGCGGCGACCTGGGTTCGTTCGGCCCGGGCCAAATGGTCAAGGAATTCGACACCGTCGTATTCAGCGCCCCGGTCAACACCGTGCAAGGCCCAGTGAAAACCCAGTTCGGTTATCACCTGCTGGAAGTAACCAGCCGTCAGGACTGATCCAGTCCGCGCTAATGTTTAAAACAGCGGCCCACCCTTTGGTGGGCCGTTGTGCATCTGTGACAGTGTGATGACTGGCGAGGCGTACGCGCATAGCGTACAAATCCCTTTACCTCTTCACCCGGCGCCCAAGGCTGATAATGCGAGTCGCTTTTTCTACCCTGTTTTGCTCCACCCTGGCCCTGTTGCTGGCCAGCACCGCCGTGATCGCCGCGCCGCAATCGGCATTGACCGTGTACGGCGAGCCGGCCAAATACCAACCCGGCTTCACCCATTTCGACTACGCCAACCCCAATGCCCCCAAGGGCGGCAGCCTGCGGCGTTCGGCGATCGAAATCGGGCGCTACGACCATGTACTGCCTTATGGCGACAAAGGCATCGGGGTCAGCCAGGTCGACGGCTGGCTGTATTCGCCCCTGGCCCTGCGTTCGCTGGACGAGCCCTACACGGTCTACGGCCTGGTGGCGGAAAAGATGGAGCGGTCAGACGACGGTCTGTCCCTGCGTTTCTACCTGAACCCCAAGGCGCGTTTCGCCGATGGCCAACCGATCACCGCCGAAGACGTGCGTTACTCCTTTGACCTGCTGATGACCCAGGGCAGCCTGCGCTACCGCACGCTGTTCGCCGACGTCAAACACGTCGAAGTCGAAGGCCCGCGCCAGGTGCGCTTCGATTTCGCAAGCAATGAAAACCGCACCCTGCCCCTGGATGTCGCGACCCTGCCGGTGTTCCCCGAACATTGGTGGAAGACCCGCAACTTCGCCGACGGCGGCGGCTACGAGATTCCCCTCGGCAGCGGCCCCTACACCATCAGTAAGGTGGATGCCGGCAACACCATCACGTTCAAGCGTGACCCGAACTGGTGGGGCAAGGACCTGCCCATCAGCCGCGGCCTGTACAACTTCGATCACCTGAGCCTGGAATACTTCGGCGACACCGAAGTCGCGCGCCAGGTCCTGCGGGGCGGTGCCTATGACTTCAACCGCGAATTCTCTGCCACCGGCTACTCCATCGGCTACAACGGCCCGGCCCTCGATGATGGCCGCCTGCAACGCGCGCACCTGGCCAAGGAGGCACCGCAGCCGGCCCAGGGCTACGTGTTCAACGTGCAAAAACCGATGTTCAAGGACCGCCGCGTGCGCCAGGCCCTGGCCATGCTGTGGGACTTCGAGTGGGCCAACCGGCAGATGATGCGCAACATGTACATCCGCCAGCAGAGCTTCTTCTCCAACAGCCCGCTGGCAGCGACCCAACTGCCGGACGCCCAGGAGCTGGCGATTCTGGAACCCCTGCGCGGGCAGATTCCCGACGAAGTCTTCACCCAGGTGTTCAAGGCCCCCACCACCGACGGCACCGGGATGATCCGCGACAAGCAACTGCAAGCCCTGGCCCTGCTGGAACAGGCCGGCTGGAAGCCCGACGGTGACAAGCTGGTGAATGCCGAGGGCGAGCCGCTGGAGTTCACCTTCCTCAACGCCCAGAACGGCCTTGAGCGCCTGTTGTTGCCGTACAAGCGCAACCTGGCGCAGATCGGCATCACCCTCAACATCCGCCGCATTGACTCCTCGCAATACGTCAACCGCCTGATGGCCCGGGACTACGACATGATCGTCACCGGCTTCCCGGTTACCACCTCGCCGGGGATGGAGCTGTACAACTACTTCGGTTCGGCCGCCGCGTTTGATACCGGCGCCAACAACTACATGGTGCTGAAAGACCCGGCCGTCGACAGCCTGATCAACGGCCTGGTCAAGGCCGATACCCAGTCGCTGATGCTCAGTTACGCCCACGCCCTGGACCGCGTGCTGCAATGGAATTACCTGTGGATCCCCAACTACTACCCGCCGGGCACCTCCGCCGCGTGGTGGAACCGCTTCGGCCGCCCGGCCGTGGAAGCCAAGACCGATGAGGCCCTGGAAACCTGGTGGGAAATCAGCCCCACACCGCTCACTAACGAGCAGATGAAAGCCGAACTGACCAAACGCCCGGGAGCCCGCTGATGTTTGCCTATATCGTGCGGCGCTTGCTGCTGATCATTCCCACCCTGGTGATTATCCTGCTGGTGAATTTCGTTATCGTGCAGGCCGCGCCCGGCGGGCCGGTGGAACAGGCCATCGCCCACCTGCAAGGCATCGGTGGCGGTGGCGTCGGCGGCTCGTCTGCCGAAAGCCTCAGCAGCGGCTCCCGGGCCAGTCGTGGCCTGGACCCGAAACTGATCAAGGACATCGAAAAACAATACGGCTTCGACAAGCCCGCGCCGGAACGCCTGTGGCTGATGCTCAAGAGCTACGCCCAGCTGGACTTCGGCAACAGCTTCTTCCGTGGCAAAAGCGTGACCGACCTGATCCTCGAAAAGATGCCGGTGACCATTTCCCTCGGCCTGTGGGCCACCTTGATCACCTACCTGGTGTCGATCCCGCTGGGGATTCGCAAGGCGGTGCGCCATGGCAGCAGTTTTGATGTGTGGAGCAGCACCGCGATCGTGATTGGCTATGCGATGCCGGCGTTCCTGTTTGCGATGTTCCTGATCGTGGTGTTCGCCGGCGGCACTTCGTTGAACTGGTTCCCGGTGCGCGGGCTGGTCTCGGAAAACTTCGACCAGTTGAGCACCGTCGGCAAGATCGCCGATTACTTCTGGCACCTGGTACTGCCGGTCAGCGCCCTGGTGATCGGCGGCTTCGCCACCTTGACCATCCTCACGAAAAACTCGTTCCTCAATGAAATCACCCGCCAGTACGTGGTCACCGCCCGGGCCAAAGGCTTGAGTGAACGCCGGGTGCTTTACGGGCATGTGTTCCGCAATGCCATGCTGTTGGTGATCTCGGGGATTCCCCAGGCATTTATCGCGGTGTTCTTTGCCGGTTCGCTGCTGATCGAGGTGATCTTCTCCCTCGACGGCCTCGGTCGCATGAGCTACGAAGCTGCGGTTTCACGGGATTATCCGGTGGTGTTCGGTTCATTGTTTATCTTCACGCTGTTTGGCCTTTTGATAAAACTCATCGGTGACCTCTGCTACACCCTGGTGGACCCGCGTATCGACTTCGCCGCGAGGAACGCCTGATGCTCAAGCTCTCTCCCGTGGCCCGTCGGCGCTTTGAACGCTTCAAGAAAAACCGCCGCGGCTGGTGGTCGCTGTGGCTGTTTATCGGCCTGTTTATCCTGACCCTCGGCGGCGAGTTGATCGCCAATGACAAACCCCTGGTGCTCAGCTACCAGAACGAGCTGTATTTCCCGGTGTTCAAGCGCTACACCGAGCAGGAGTTCGGCGGGCAACTGCCGTTCCAGGCGGATTACCGCAGTGAATACGTGCAGAACCTGATCAAGAAGGACGGCGGCTGGATGCTGTTCCCGCCAATCCCGTTCAGCGACGACACGCCCAACTATGAGCTGACCCGCCCTGCCCCCAGCCCGCCCTCCAGCGTGAACTGGCTGGGCACCGATGACCAATCCCGCGACGTGCTGGCGCGGGTGATCTTCGGCGCCCGGGTGTCGATCCTGTTTGCCCTGGCCCTCACCGCCATCAGCGCCGCCATCGGCATCGCCGCCGGTGCCTTGCAGGGATATTACGGCGGCTGGGTCGACTTGCTCGGGCAACGAATATTGGAAGTGTGGTCCGGGCTGCCGGTGCTGTATCTGTTGATCATCCTGTCAGGGTTTGTCGAACCGAATTTCTGGTGGCTGCTGGGGATCATGGCGCTGTTTTCCTGGCTGGCCCTGGTGGACGTGGTGCGCGCCGAGTTCCTGCGGGGGCGCAACCTGGAGTACGTCAAGGCCGCGCGGGCGTTGGGCCTGGGGGACGGCAAGATCATCCGCCGGCATATCCTGCCGAACGCGATGACCGCTACCCTGAGCTACCTGCCGTTCATTTTGACCGGGGCGATTTCTACCCTGAGCGCCCTGGATTTCCTCGGTTTCGGCATGCCCGCCGGCAGCGCGTCACTGGGTGAGCTGATCGCCCAGGGCAAGCAGAACCTGCAAGCGCCGTGGCTGGGGCTGACCGCGTTTTTCACCCTGGCGCTGATCCTGTCGTTGCTGGTGTTTATCGGCGAGGCGTTACGTGACGCCTTCGACCCACGCTCATGAAGGCCGTTGAGATGACTGAAAACCTGATCGAGATTCGCGACCTGAGTGTCGCCTTCAACGGCCAGACGGTGGTGCGCAAGCTGTGCCTGGACGTGCGCCCCGGCGAGTGCCTGGCGCTGGTGGGCGAGTCGGGTTCGGGCAAATCGGTGACCGCCCATTCGATCCTGCAACTGCTGCCCGAAGCCGGCACCGAAACCACCGGCTCGGTGCGCTATCGCGGCCAGGAACTGCTCGGCGCCTCGCCCGCCACCCTGCAAAAACTGCGGGGCAACCGGATTGCGATGATCTTCCAGGAGCCGATGACGTCCCTGAATCCGCTGCACAGCATCGAGAAGCAGATCGGCGAAACCCTGCTGTTGCACAAGGGCCTGGGCGGCAAACAGGCCCAGGCGCGGATCCTCGAATTGCTCGAACTGGTGGGCATCCAGAAGCCCCGGGAACGCCTCAAGGCCTACCCCCACCAACTCTCCGGCGGCCAGCGCCAGCGGGTGATGATCGCCATGGCCCTGGCCTGTGAACCGGAACTGCTGATTGCCGATGAGCCGACGACTGCACTGGATGTGACGGTGCAGCGCAAGATCCTGCTGCTGCTCAAGTCCCTGCAACAACGCCTGGGCATGTCGCTGCTGCTGATCAGCCACGACCTCAACCTGGTGCGCAGCATTGCCCAGCGGGTGTGCGTGATGAAGGCCGGGGAAATTGTCGAACAGGCGGATTGCGAAACCCTGTTCTGCGCCCCGCAGCACCCTTACAGCCGCCTGCTGCTGGATGCTGAACCGGCAGGCATCGTCTTGAATCACGAGGCGCGGGAGACGGTGTTGCAGGTGGATAACCTGAGTGTGCAGTTCCCGCTGGGCGGCGGACTGTTCCGGCGCAAGCAGTACCTGCAAGCGGTGGATGGCATCAGCCTGGAGGTACAGCGCGGCAAGACACTGGGGATTGTCGGCGAGTCCGGCTCGGGCAAATCCACCCTGGGCCAGGCGATTCTGCGGCTGCTGGATTCCAGCGGCGCGATTCGCTTCCAGGGCGAGGCCCTCGACGGCCTGACGCAAAAGCAGATGCAGCCGTGGCGCAAGCAGATGCAGGTGGTGTTCCAGGACCCGTTCGGCAGCCTCAGCCCGCGGATGTCGGTGGCGCAGATCATCAGCGAAGGCCTGGAAGTGCATGCGCCGTGCAGCCTCAAGGACCGCGAAGCCCAAGTGATTCGCGTGCTGGAAGACGTGGGCCTGGACCCTGCCAGCCGCCATCGCTACCCCCATGAATTCTCCGGCGGCCAGCGCCAGCGCATCGCCATCGCACGTGCGCTGGTGCTCAAGCCGGCGCTGATCCTGCTGGACGAACCCACTTCTGCACTGGACCGTACCGTGCAGAAACAGGTGGTCGCCCTGCTGCTTGAGCTGCAGGAAAAGTACGGCCTGACGTACCTGTTTATCAGCCATGACCTCGCGGTGGTGCGGGCCCTGGCCCACGACATGATCGTGATCAAGGACGGCAAGGTGGTGGAACGCGGGCCCAGCGATGAAGTGTTTGCCGCGCCTCAACACCCTTACACCCGGGAACTCCTCGCGGCGGCGCACCCATGAGCACCACTGGCAGCCTCAAGGATTACCAATACGTTCGCGGCCTGGCGATCCAGTCGTTGTTCGAGATCATCGAGCAGTCCAGCGAAGGCACGGTGATTGTCGACGGTGACGCCAACATCGTCTGGATGAACGAGCGCTACGCCAAGCGCTTCGGCCTGAAAAGCGCCGACGAAGCCATCGGGCAACCCTGCGAGCAGGTGATTTCCAACAGCCTGTTGCGCCAGGTGGTGCGTAACGACCAGCCGATATTGCTGGATATCCAGGACACGCCCAAAGGCCCGCTGGTGGTGATGCGCCTGCCGATCCATGACGACGCCGGCAAGGTGATCGGCGCCATCGGGTTTGCGTTGTTTGATGAGCTGCGCAACCTGTCGCCGCTGATCGAGCGTTACCTGAGCATGCAGCAGGAACTGGCTTCCACGCGGTCGCTGCTGAGGTCGCGGCAGAGCAAGTACAACTTCGCGCACTTTATCGGCACCAGCGCGGCCAGCCTGGAAGTCAAACGCCGGGCGCGGCGCAGTGCGAGCGCGGAGTCGCCAGTGTTGCTGCTGGGGGAAACCGGGACCGGCAAGGAGCTGCTGGCCCAGGCGATTCACGGTGCATCGCCTCGCGCCCATAAAGCTTTCGTCAGCATCAACAGCGCAGCCATCCCGCATGATTTGCTGGAGGCGGAATTCTTCGGCACCGCGCCCGGCGCATTTACCGGTGCCGACCGCAAGGGCCGACCCGGCAAGTTGCAGATTGCCCAGGGCGGCACGCTGTTTCTCGATGAGATCGGCGACATGCCGCTACCACTGCAAAGCAAATTGCTGCGGGTGTTGCAGGAGAAAGAGTTCGAGCCGGTGGGCTCCAACGAGATGATCCACAGTGATGTGCGGGTGATTGCGGCCACGTCCATGGACCTGGAAGCGGCAATCAAGCGCGGCGAGTTTCGGGCGGACCTGTATTACCGGCTGAATGTGCTGCCGATCCAGGTGCCGCCGTTGCGCGCGCGGCTGGATGATTTGCCGGCGTTGAGCGAGGCGATTCTGGAGGAGTTGCGCAGCCAGCATGAGCTGGACCGCGAGGCCTTGGCGTTATTGGCGCAGCATGCGTGGCCGGGGAATATCCGCGAGCTGCGCAATGTGCTGGAGCGGGCGGCGCTGTTGAGTGATGACCTGGTGCTGGACGCCAGTGAAATTCGCGCAGCAATTGGTACATTCAGCCCGGTTGAGCAGAGTTCGGTAGAGACCGTTGAGGGCGAGAGTTTCAGCGCGGCCCGGGAGCGGTTTGATCGGCAGGTGATTGGGGCGGCGTTGAAGGCGTGTGAAGGGAATGTGGTGGAGGCGGCGAAGCGGCTGGGGCTGGGTCGGTCGACCTTGTATAAGAAAATGGTTGCCCTGGGCATCGCCTAGTCTCCAAAAAGAGACACAATTCCAAATACAGAGAAAATCCAATGTGGGAGCGGGCTTGCTCGCGAATGCGGTGTGTCAGTGCCTGAATTACTGCCTGATACACCGCATTCGCGAGCAAGCCCGCTCCCACATTTGATCTCCAACAGTCTCAAATTCGGGACAAAACTTGAGAACGCTCTCACAGATCAAGAATTTATCTATATATTTCAATAAGTTAATAACTTGGCACACATCTCGCTATAGCCCCTCCCCACCGCCTCCCCCCCACAAAAATAACAATCAGATGGAGACACACCATGAGTGTGATCATTGCCCTCGCCGCTCTGGCGCTGCTGATGCTGGCCGCCTACCGTGGCTACAGCGTCATCCTGTTCGCCCCCATCGCCGCCCTCGGCGCCGTGCTGCTCACCGACCCTTCCGCCGTCGCTCCCGCGTTCACCGGGGTGTTCATGGAGAAAATGGTCGGCTTCCTCAAGCTGTATTTCCCGGTATTCCTGCTCGGTGCGGTGTTCGGCAAGCTGATTGAAATCTCCGGCTTCTCGCGCTCCATCGTCGCCGCCGCGATCCAGTTGCTCGGCACCCGCCAGGCGATGCTGGTGATCGTGCTGGTGTGCGCCCTGCTGACCTACGGCGGCGTGTCGCTGTTCGTGGTGGTGTTCGCGGTGTACCCGTTTGCCGCCGAGATGTTCCGCCAAAGCAATATCCCCAAGCGCCTGCTGCCGGCGACCATCGCCCTCGGCGCGTTCTCGTTCACCATGGACGCCCTGCCCGGCACGCCGCAGATCCAGAACATCATCCCCAGCACCTTTTTCAACACCACCGCCTGGGCCGCGCCGTGGCTGGGGCTGATCGGCACGATCTTCGTGTTCTGCGCCGGCATGCTGTACCTGGCCCGCCAGCGCAACAAGGCCCAACGCGCCGGTGAAGGCTATGGCACCGAGCTGCGCAACGAGCCGGAGACCGCCGAAGACCTCAAGCTGCCCAACCCGTGGATCGCTCTGTCGCCGCTGTTGCTGGTGGGCATCATGAACCTGCTGTTCACCCACTGGATTCCGCTGTGGTACGGCAAGACCCACACCCTCAGCCTGCCGGGCATGAGCGCGCCGGTGCAGACCGAAGTCGCCAAGCTCACGGCGATCTGGGCGGTGCAGGCGGCGTTGCTGGTGGGGATCATCGTGGTGCTGGTGTTCGGCTTCTCGGCGATTCGCAGCAAGCTCGCCGAGGGCAGCAAGAGTGCCGTCAGCGGCGCGCTGCTGGCGGCGATGAACACCGCTTCGGAATACGGTTTTGGTGCGGTGATCGCCTCGCTGCCGGGCTTCCTGGTGCTGGCGGACTGGCTCAAGGGCATTCCCAACCCACTGGTCAACGAAGCGATTACCGTGACCCTGCTGGCCGGCATCACCGGTTCCGCCTCGGGCGGCATGAGCATCGCGCTGGCGGCCATGTCGGAGAGCTTTATTTCAGCGGCCCATGCGGCCAATATCCCCCTTGAAGTGCTGCACCGGGTCGCGGCCATGGCCAGCGGCGGCATGGACACCCTGCCCCACAACGGCGCTGTGATCACGCTGCTGGCGGTCACCGGGCTGACCCACCGCGAAGCCTATAAAGATATTTTCGGCATCACGATCATCAAGACCCTCGCGGTGTTCGTGGTGATTGGTACTTTCTACGCCACCGGCATTGTGTGAGGTTGATATGACGACATTGAACGGCAAGACCGCCCTGGTCACCGGTTCCACCAGCGGCATCGGCCTGGGCATTGCCCTGAGCCTGGCCAAGGCCGGCGCCAACCTGATCCTCAACGGCTTCGGCGATGCCAGCGCGGTGATCGCCCAGGTGCAGGCCTTCGGCGGCAAGGTCGGGCATCATCCGGCCGACGTCAGCGACCCGGCGCAGATCGCCGAGATGATTGCCTACGCCGAGCGCGAGTTTGGCGGCATCGACATCCTGGTGAACAACGCCGGGATCCAGCATGTGGCGCCGGTGGACGAATTCCCGGTGGAGCGCTGGGATTCGATCATTGCGATCAACCTGTCGTCGGTGTTCCACAGCACGCGTTTGAGCCTGCCGGGCATGAAAGCCAAGGGTTGGGGGCGGATCGTCAATATCGCCTCGGTGCATGGGCTGGTGGGTTCGGTGGGCAAGGCGGCTTACGTCGCTGCCAAGCACGGGGTGATCGGGCTGACCAAGGTAGTGGGCCTGGAGACCGCCCAGAGTAATGTCACCTGCAATGCCATCTGCCCGGGCTGGGTGCTGACGCCGCTGGTGCAGAAGCAGATTGATGACCGCATTGCCAGCGGGATTGACCCGCAGCAGGCGCAGCAGGATTTGCTGGCGGAGAAGCAGCCGTCGCTGGAGTTCGTGACGCCGCCGCAATTGGGCGAGCTGGTGCTGTTCCTGTGCAGCGAAGCCGGCAGCCAGGTGCGGGGCGCGGCGTGGAATATCGACGGCGGCTGGCTGGCCCAGTAAACGACGATCCCCAAGACACCGCAGCTCAAATGTGGGAGCGGGCTTGCTCGCGAATGCGGTGTATCAGTTAACACATCTGGAACTGACCCACCGCATTCGCGAGCAAGCCCGCTCCCACATTTTGATCGGTGTCGTTAGATAGATCAGATAATAAAAAAGAGATTTCCTTATGTCCGAAATACTCTGGCAACCCTCCCCCGAACGCATCCACAACACCCGGATGGATCAGTTCCGGCGCTTCATCAATGATCGCCATGCCTTGCAGATCAGCGACTACCCGGCCCTGCACCAGTGGAGCATCGACCAGCGCCCGGACTTCTGGCAGTCGATTGTCGAGTTCTTCGACGTGCAGTTCCGCACGCCACCCAGCGCGGTACTGATCGAAGACGCCGAGATGCCCAGCGCCCAGTGGTTTCCCGGCGCTACCCTGAACTTTGCCGAACACCTGCTGCGCCGCCGCGACGATCACCCCGCCGTGGTCGCGATCAGCGAAGACGGCCAACGCGAGCAATTGACCTACGCCGAACTGGCCCGCCATGTCGCCGGCCTGCAACGCAGCCTGCGGGCGGCCGGCGTGGGCGTAGGGGACCGGGTGGCCGCGTGCATGCCCAACACCTGGCAAACCCTGGTGGGCATGCTCGCCACCACCAGCCTCGGCGCCATCTGGTCGTGCTCCTCGCCGGACTTCGGCACCCAGGGCGTGATCGACCGCTTCGGCCAGATCGAACCCAAGGTGCTGATCACCTGCGCCGGTTACCGCTACGCCGGCAAGGTCATCGACCAAAGCAGCAAGCTCAATGAAATCCTCGAACGGCTGCCGTCCCTGCAACAACTGATCATCGTGCCGTATGCCCGCCCGCAAGCGCGGCCCGAGGAGTATCAGACCCGGGCCCACGTCGCGCTCTGGGACGACTTCTACAGCCCCGACGGCGAGCCCGATTTCGTCGCCGTGCCCTTCGATCATCCGCTGTACATCCTCTATTCCAGCGGCACCACCGGCGTGCCCAAGTGCATCATCCACGGCACCGGCGGCGTATTGCTCACCCACCTCAAGGAACACGGCCTGCACGCCGACCTGTCGCGGGACGACTGCCTGTTCTACTACACCACCTGTGGCTGGATGATGTGGAACTGGCTGGTATCGGTACTGGCCATCGGCGCCACGGCGGTGCTGTATGACGGCTCGCCGTTTCACCCCGGGCCGGAACGCCTGATGGACCTGATCGACCAGGAAAAAATCAGCGTGTTCGGCACCAGCCCCAAGTTCCTCGCCACCCTGGAGAAAGCCGGGCTGCAACCGCGGCTGAGCCATGACCTGGGCAGCCTCAAGGGCCTGATTTCTACCGGCTCGCCGCTGTCGCCCCAGAGCTACGACTACGTGTACCGCGAGATCAAGCCCGAGCTGTGCCTGTCGTCGATGTCGGGTGGCACCGACATCGTGTCCTGCTTCGTGATCGGCAACCCGGTGCTGCCGGTGCGCCGTGGCGAGATGCAGTGCAAGAGCCTGGCAATGGCTATCGAAGTGTGGGACGACCAGGGCCACCCGCTGGTGGGCGAAAAAGGCGAACTGGTGTGCACCCGGCACTTCCCGGCAATGCCCATCGGCCTGTGGAATGACCCGCACCAGGAAAAACTGCGGGCTTCGTATTTCAGCCAGTTCCCCGGCGTGTGGGCCCAGGGCGACTACGCCGAACAGCGACCCAATGGCAGCCTGCTGATCCATGGCCGCTCGGACGCCGTGCTCAACCCCGGCGGCGTGCGCATCGGCACCGCAGAGATCTATCGCCAGGTGGAAAAAGTGCCTCAGGTCCTGGAAAGCCTGGCCATCGGCCAACGCTGGCAGGATGACGTGCGGGTGGTGCTGTTTGTGCGCCTCAACGATGGCATCGAACTGGACGACGGCCTGGAGCAGCAGATCCGCCAAGTGATCCGCGCCAACACCACGCCGCGCCACGTGCCGGCGAAGATCCTCGCGGTGACGGATATCCCGCGCACCATCAGCGGCAAGATCGTCGAGCTGGCGGTGCGCAACGTGGTGCATGGCGAGGTGGTCAAGAACACCGACGCACTGGCCAACCCCGAGGCGCTGGAGCAATTTCGTGATCGCCCGGAGCTGGCAGAAAGATGAAACGTTTTAGCCTTTAAGCACTCATTTGAAGACAAACCCCTCAAGCATGCTATTTTTCGAGGGTGGAAAGCCGGCCCCGGGTCGCGGGATAATCGGCTTTTGTCATTCTTCAAGCGTTACGCGCAGGGCATTTACATGAACGTATCACCCACCGGCAGCGAGGCCGCAGCACTGATTGCGCGGCTGGACTGGGCACGAAGCCCCCTCGGTGACGCCATTGATTGGCCGCAAAGCCTCCGTACAGCCGTGGACATCGTGATCCATTCACCGATGCCGATGCTGTTGTTGTGGGGCGCCGAACTCACCCAGATCTACAACGATGGCTTCGCGATGCTGGCCGGCAACAAGCACCCGGCCGCCTTCGGCCAACCGGCTGACCTGATCTGGCCTGAGCTCAAGCCGTTTACCGACCCGATCTACAGCGCCGTCCTCATGGGCCAGGTGCGCACCTTTACCGAGCAGCGTTTCGTCCTGCAGCGCAACGACCGCGACACCGAGATCTGGCTCGACCTGACCTACAGCCCGATCCGCGACGAACGTGGCGAGGTCGCCGGGATCCTGATTACCGCCATCGAAACCAACGAGCGCCGGCGCATCGCCCTGGAACTGCAGCAGCGCACCGAGAACAGCCTCAAGGCCCAGCGCAACACCGAGCAGCGCCTGCAGTTGGCCCTGGCCGCCACCGATGCCGTGGGCACCTGGGACTGGGATATCGGCGAAGACCGCTTTATCGCCGACGCTCATTTCGCCCAACTGCACGGTGTTGACCCGTGCGACGCCGACCTGCTGCCCATCAGCGACTACCTGCAAGGCGTGCACCCCGAAGACCGTGGCATGGTGGCCCGCAGCATCAAGCACTGCATCACCCACGGCACCGAGTACGCCGAGGAATACCGCCTGCAGCGCGCCGACGGCGAAGTGCGCTGGGTGTTTGCCCGGGGCCGCTGCTACAAGGACCACCATGGCCGACCGGCGCGTTTTCTCGGCGCCGCCCTCGACCTGACCGAACGCAAGCACACCGAACAGGCCCTGCGCCAAAGCCAGACCGAGCTGCAACTGATCATCAACGCCATGCCGGTGTTGATCGGTTATGTCGACCACGAGCAGCGTTTTCGCCTGAACAACAGTGCCTACCTGGACTGGTACGGCATGACCCCGCAGGAGCTGTACGGCAAGAGCATCCGCGAAGTCGTGGGCGACGAAATCTATGCCGGGCGCGTCGACAAGATCGAGGCGGCACTCAAGGGCAAGGCCTGCAGTTTTGTCACCGTCACCCCGCACCATGACGGGCGGCCACGCCACGCGCTGATGAAGTACCTGCCGCGTTTCAGCGCTGACGGTTCAGTCAACGGTTTCTATATTTTTGTGATCGACGAGACCGAGCGCAAACTTACCGAGGAAGCCCTGCGCCACCTCAACGAAAACCTTGAAGAGCGCGTCAGCCAGCGCACCCAGGCCCTGGCCGAAGCCAACCAGCGCCTGCAAAACGAGATGTTCGAGCGCGAGCGTGCCGAAGACGCCCTGCGCCATGCCCAGAAGATGGAAGCGGTCGGCCAGCTCACCGGCGGCATCGCCCATGACTTCAACAACATGCTCACCGGGATCATCGGCAGCCTGGACCTGATGCAACGCTATATCGCCGCCGGGCGCAGCGACGAGATCGGCCGTTTCACCGACGCCGCCGTATCCTCGGCTCATCGCGCCGCTGCGCTGACCCATCGCCTGCTGGCCTTCTCCCGCCGCCAATCCCTGGACCGCAAGCCGGTCGACCCGAATCAATTGGTGGCGTCCCTGGAAGACCTGTTCCGCCGCACCAAGGGCGCGCACATCGAACTCAAGGTGCAACTGGGCACCGACGTGTGGCCGGTGAACACCGACGCCAGCCAGCTGGAAAACGCCCTGCTCAACCTGGTGATCAACGCCCGCGATGCGATGCCAGACGGTGGGCAATTGTGCATCGAGACCGCCAACAGCTACCTCGACGGCACCGACATCACCACCCTGGAACCGGTCAAGGCCGGCGACTATGTGATGCTCGGCGTGAGCGACAACGGCGCCGGCATGACCGCGAAAATCCTCGCCAAGGCCTTCGACCCGTTCTTCACCACCAAGCCCATCGGCCAGGGTACCGGCCTTGGGCTGTCGATGATCTATGGGTTTGCACAGCAATCCGGCGGCCACGTGACCATCCAAAGCGAACCGGGCCAGGGCACCTGCGTGCGCCTGTACCTGCCGCGCCTGCATGGCACGGCACTGGAGCGGACCACGCCCGCTACCCAGGGCGAAGCCCCGGTAGCGCTGGAAGGCGAAGCCGTGGTGGTGGTCGAGGACGACCCGGCAGTGCGGATGCTGGTGGTGAATGTGCTGGATGAACTGGGCTACACCGCACACCAGGCGGCGGATGCACGGGCGGCGCTGCCGTTGCTGGAGTCCGACTTGCGCGTGGATTTGCTGGTGACTGATGTGGGCTTGCCGGGGATGAACGGCAGGCAACTGGCGGAAATCGCCCGGCAACACCGGCCGGACCTGAAGGTGCTGTTCATGACCGGTTACGCCGAGAAAGCCGCCGAGCGCCAGGGGTTCCTGGAGGAAGGCATGGACATGGTGGCCAAGCCGTTTTCGATTGACCTGCTGGCCAACAAAATCCGCAGCATGATCAGCTCAGAGGCCTGACTTCAGGCATAATCGCGCGCCGTTTCACATCAGGACCGATCAATGAAAGCCCAAGCCCGTCACATTCTGGTGAAAACCAGTGAGGAAGCCGAACAGCTCAAGCAGCGTATTGCCAAGGGCGAAGCGTTTGATGTGTTGGCCAAGAAGTACTCCACCTGCCCTTCCGCCAAGCGCGGCGGTGATTTGGGTGAAGTGCGGCCGGGGCAGATGGTGGGGGTGATTGATGCGGTGATCTTCAAGAAGCCCGTGAAGGTGGTTCATGGGCCGATCAAGAGCAAGTTCGGGTATCACCTGGTGCAAGTGTTTTACCGCGATTGATGAGTGGCGAGGGAGCTTGCTCCCGCTGGAGTGGGTGATCGTTCCCACGCTCTGCGTGGGAATGCCTCACCGGACGCTCTGCGTCCGCTCTTGGGACGCAGAGCGTCCCTGGCTGCATTCCCACGCGGAGCGTGGGAACGATCAGCGTCAGTCTCGGGGAATGAGTGCACCTGGCACCTGAATCACCCGGCTCGCCAACCGATGCCCGGCCAGTGCTGCATCCTGCGGCGAGCCGCCCTTGAGCCGACTGGCCAGGTACGCCGCACTGAACGAATCCCCCGCCGCCGTGGTGTCGACCACCTTCTCCACCACCAACCCCGGCACCTCGAACCGCTCATCTTCCCAGCGAATCAAACACGCATCCGCGCCGCGCTTGAGCACCACCTCGGCAATCGTCGGGTACGCCGCAAACACCTGCTCGCTGTCTTCATAGCCGAACAACGCGCGTTCGTCATCCTCGGTCAGCAAGGCGATATCCACCTCGGTCAACACCGCGTGATACGCCGCGCGTGCGGCGTCCACGCTGGCCCACAGGCGTGGCCGGTAGTTGTTGTCGAACACCACCTTGCCGCCGCGCTTGCGGGTTTCGACCAGGGTTTCCAGCAGGCGCGCACGGCCCACTTCGCCCAGCACCGCCAGGGTGATGCCGCTGAAATACACCACGTCGTACGTCGGCAACGCTGCCAGGATCGGCTCGGCCGCCGGTGTGGTGAAGCAGTCGCGCACGGCCGCTTCGTTGCGCCAGTAGAGGAATTTGCGCTCGCCGTTGGCATCGGTCTGGATGCAGTACAAACCCGGCAGGCGCCCGGGCAGGCGCTGGACCATGCCCAGGCCCAGGCCTTCTTCGGCCCAGTGCTTGCACATGGCATCGCTGAAGCTGTCATCGCCCAGGGCGGTGACGTAGTCGACGGTGCTCGGTTCACCCAGCTCGCGGCGCAGGTAGACGGCGGCGTTCAGGGTGTCGCCGCCGAAGCTTTGTTGCAGGCTGCCGTCGGCGCGGTGTTGCAGTTCGATCATGCATTCGCCGATCAGGGCGATGCGGGGTTTTGTGTTCATGCCTGGGGTCTCTCGATGTACTGGAGGGCCTCTTCGCGAGCAAGCCCGCTCCCACATTTGAATGCATTTCAACTGAAGGAACTCGGTCGAATGTGGGAGCGGGCTTGCTCGCGAAAGGCGCGACTCGGTCTAGAAGCAGGTATGCAGGCTTTCGATCACCTGCAACTGCTCATCCACCAGATTACCCACTTGCCACTTGTCGAAGGTCAGGCACGGGTGGGATGTGCCGAAGGAGATGATGTCGCCAATGCGCAGCTCAACCCCCGGTGCGACGACCATGAACGCATGCTGGTCCATCACGGCGGTGACCTTGCACGCCGTCACGTCATCACCCTCGGCTGGCAGCACGCCAGCCTTGTAGCGCTTGAGCGGCACCGGCAGGCCGGCGTCGTAGGCGACGTCGCGCTTGCCCAGGGCGATCACCGCGAAGCCCGGCTCCGGCAGCGACTGCACATGGGCCCAGACTTCCAGCGCCGGGCGCAGGCCTTCGTTGAGGTCGCTGCGACGGTCCAGTACGCAGCACTGCGCGTCTTTGTAGATGCCGTGGTCGTGAGCCACGTAGCTGCCCGGGCGCAATACGCTGAGGAAGCGGCCAGCGGCGTTCTGGGCTTCGAAGGATTCGGCAATCAGGTCGTACCAGGCCGAACCCGAGGCGGTAATGATGGGCTTGGCCAGGTCGAAGGCGCCGCTGTTTTGCAGGTCGACGGCCAGGCGTACCAGAGAGGCGGCGAATTCGCGGATGCCACTGATGGCGTGCTCGCCATGGATGACCCCTTCGTAGCCTTCGATGCCGGTGAGGGCCAGCGCTGGCTGGGCCTTGATCGCCTTGGCCAGGTCGAGCACCTGCTGTTCGGTGCGGCAACCGCAACGCCCGCCGACCACGCCGTATTCGATCATCACGTTCAAGCGCAGGCCACGGGCGGCGAAGAACAGGCCCAGGTCGGCGACGTTGTCCGGGTGGTCGACCATGCAGTGGAAGTCGAATTCGGGGTCGGCCAGCAGGTCGGCGATCAGCGCCATGTTCGGCGCGCCCACCAGTTGGTTGGCCATCAACACCCGGCGAACCCCACCGGCGTACGCAGCGCGGGTCTGCACGGCGTTGGCCAGGGTGATGCCCCAGGCGCCCTGCTCGATCTGCCGCTGGAACAGCGCGGGCATCATGCTGGTCTTGCCGTGAGGCGCCAATTGCGCACCGCTGTTGCTGACGAAATCCTGCATCCAGCGGATGTTGTGTTCCAGGGCGTCACGGTGCAACACCAGGGCTGGCAGGCTGACGTCACGGACCAGATGTGCACCGATGGCGGCGGCGCCTTTTTCAACGGCATTGAAGGCAGACATAAGGGTTTCCTATTCGTTGATGCGACGGGCCAGGTTGTTCGCACTGTCGATCAGCACCCGGCGGTAGTCGTTGTAGTTTTTGATCGCATCGGCCCGTGGGGCGACGATGCACAGGGTCGCAATGCTGATGCCTTGGGCGTCCCGAACCGGGGCGGCAAAGCAGTGGGTAAAGGTGTCGGCGACACTGTCGAAGGAGAAGAATCCGTCGAGGGTGGCCTGACGGATTTGCCCGAGGAAGGTTTCCAGAGGCAGGCGCTGACCGTCCGGGAGGATGAAGTCGTCGTAGTCGATCAGGTCGATGATTTGCTGGTCGCTCAGGTGGCCCAGCAGCAGGCGGCCGGAGGCGGTCCAGGGGATCGGCGCGTTCTCGCCGATGTCTGAGGAAATGCGGAAATGCCGCTCGCCTTCGCGCATCAGGGCCACGGTGTATTTGCGCCCATTGAGCAGGCACATCTGGGCGGTTTCGTGGGTTTGGCTGACGATTTCCTGCAGGGCGTGGTCGGCTTCGCGGGTCAGGTCGAAATGGCGCAGGTGGGCCTGGCCGAGGAAGTACAGCTGACGGCCGAGGTAGACGTGACCGTCCTTGCCGACGGTTTCGAGGATGCGCCGTTCCAGCAGCGAAGCCACCAGTTCGTAGACCGTGGATTTGGGGCTGCCGATGCCGCTGGCGATGTCATTCGGGCGCAGGGGCTGGCCGATCTCCTTGAGGAAATCGAGGATATCGAACGCCCGGTCGAGGCCTTTGGCGCGGCGTTTGATGGTGTCTTCGGTCATGGCAGTCGTCGGTCCCGTTTGAAGATGTAGCTATCAACACAGATCCCCTGTGGGAGCGGGCTTGCTCGCGAAAGCGGTGTGTCAGTGAATACATCTACAACTGATCCACCGCTTTCGCGAGCAAGCCCGCTCCCACTTTGGGTCTCCTGTGGTCTCAAGAGACGGGCATTTAGCCTTTTTTCTTGTAGGCCACGCAATCGATCTCAACCTTGCAATCGACCATCATGTTCGCCTGCACACACGCCCGCGCCGGAGCATGTTCCGGGTTGAAGTATTCGCCGAAGACTTTGTTGAAGCTCCAGAAATCCCGCGGGTCTTCCAGCCATACCCCCACACGCACCACGTCTTCCAGGGCGTAGCCGGCTTCTTCGAGAATCGCCACCACGTTGCGCATGGTCTGGTGGGTCTGCTCGACGATCCCGCCCGTGATGATTTCACCGTCCACCGCCGGCACCTGGCCCGACACGTACAACCAGCCATCTGCTTCCACCGCGCGGGCGAAAGGACGAGGCTGGCCACCGCCAGCGGTGGCACCCGTGCCGTAACGAGTAATGCTCATAATGGATCTCCTGAAACGAGTGAATTAAAAACGAATGTTCTTGAGAAATTCCGCCAGTCGCGGCGATTGCGGGCGTTCGAAGATGTCTTTCGGCGGCCCTTGTTCTTCAATGCGGCCCTGATTCATGAAGACGATCTTGTCCGAGACTTCATAGGCAAAGCGCATTTCGTGGGTGACCAGCAACATGGTCATGCCCTCTTCCGCCAAACCCTTGATCACGCTGAGCACTTCGCCCACCAGTTCCGGGTCCAGGGCCGAGGTGACTTCGTCGAACAGCATCAGGCTCGGGTTCATCGCAATCGCCCGGGCAATCGCCACGCGCTGTTGCTGGCCGCCCGACAGTTGGCCCGGGAAGTGATTGCGGCGCTCCAGCAGGCCGACACGATCCAGCCATTTTTCCGCCAGTGCAACCGCTTCGTCCTTGCCCATCTTCTTGACCTTGAGCAGGCCCAGGGTGACGTTCTGCAACGCGGTCAAATGCGGGAACAGGTTGAACTGCTGGAAGGCCATGCCCGTCATCGCGCGGTGCTGGGAAATCACCCGTTCCGGATGGCGCACACGCTTGCCGCCGACGTCGCTGTAGCCGATGGATTCGCCGTCGAGGGTGATCTGGCCGCCCTGGAATTCTTCCAGCAGGTTGACGCAACGCAGCAGCGTGGTCTTGCCCGAACCGCTGGAGCCGATCAATGTCACGACGTTGCCGCGCTGCATGCTCAGGTCGACGCCCTTGAGCACTTCCACCGGGCCGTACTGTTTACGCAGGCCGCGAATGTTCAGCAGTGGCTGGCTTTCTTTTGAGAGTTGGTTCATGGCAACGCCACCCGCTTTTCAATGTAACGCCCCAACAATTCGATGGCGTAGTTGATGACAAAAAACATAAAGCCTGCAAACAGGTAGAACTCCAGGGTCATGAACGTCCGGGCGATGACCTGTTGGGTGCTGAGGAGCAGCTCGGCCACGCCGATCACCGACAGCAAGGTGGAAGCCTTGACGATTTCGGTGGACGAGTTGACCCAAGTCGGCAGGATCTGCCGCAGCGCCTGGGGTAACAGCACGTAGCCCAGGGATTGATAAAAGGTCAGGCCGATGGCCTTGCCCGCTTCCAGTTGCCCCTTGGGAATGGCCTGCAATGCACCGCGCACGATTTCCGAAACGTGAGAGCCGCAGAACAGCGTCAGGCCCACGGCACCGGCCTGGAACGCAGTGATCTGCCAGCCAAGCGCCGGCAGCATGTAGAAGCACGCCAATACCAGCACAAACACCGGCGTACCGCGGATCAGGTCGACGTACAGGCGAAACGGTGCGCGCATCCAGAATTTGCCGTAGGTCAGGATCAAGCCGGCGACGATGCCGATCAGGGTGCCGAAGATAATGGCCAGGGCCGAGCAGTAGACGCTGGTCTGGAACCCCGCCCAGAGGGTTTCCCGGGCGATCCACAACTCATGCAGCCAGCTGGGGGATTCGTACATGGGCGCTCCTTAGCGGCGAATTGCCAAACGCTGTTCCAGGTAACGGAGCAGCATGGCAATGAGGTAACAGGCAGCCACGTAGAGCGCGGTCGTGACCATCCAGGTTTCAATCACCCGGTAGCTTTCGACGTTGATCTTGCGGGCGTAATAGGTCAGCTCCGGCACCGCGATCGCGGCGGCCAGGGAGGTGTCCTTGAACAGCGAGATAAAGTTGTTCGACAGCGCCGGCAGCACATTGCGCAGCATCACCGGCACGGTGATGTACGCGCGGATACGCCATTCGCCCAGGCCAATGGCCAGGCCCGCTTCACGCAACCCCTTGGGAATGTTCAGCAGGCCTGCGCGAAAGACCTCGGTGAGGTAGGCACCGGCGTACAACGACAGGGTGATGATGAACGAAGGGATCTTGTCCAGCCGGATACCCAGGCTGGGCAAGGCGAAGTAGATCAACAGGATCAGCACCAGGATCGGGGTGTTGCGGATCACCGTCACATACACCGAGGCCACGATGCGCAGCGCACGGTGTTTGGACAGCATCGCAAACGCCATCAACAGGCCGATCACGCAACCGATGGCGATGGACAGCAGTGCCAGTTCAAGGCCGAGGCCGAGCCCCGCCAGCAAGCTGGGGAAATCGCGCCACACAGCGGCAAAGTTCAACTGATAGTTCATGGTCGGCAGTACCTGATTGGGGCGCCGTCAGCGACGCCCCAGGGTTTACGAATTACTTGAACTCAACCGGGAAACCGATCGCAGGCTCTGGCAGATCCACACCGAACCATTGCTTGAACGAGGCCTTGTACATTGGGAATTCCACACCGGTCATGGCTTCATGCAGGGCGGTGTTGACGAAGTTCAGCCAGTCCTGGTCGCCACGCTTGACGGCGCACGCATAGGTTTGCGGGCTCCAGGCGTAGCTCGGGCTGCGGTAGCGGCCCGGGTTTTGCACCATCAGGTACTTGACCGAGGACTGGTCGGTGGCAGCGGTGTCGGCACGCCCGGAGTTCACCGCCTGGTACATCAGGTCGACGCTGTCGTACTGGTCGACCTTGGCTTTGGGCAATGCCTGGTGCACCAGTTCTTCGGCGTAGACGTTTTGCAGCACGGCCACGGTGACGCTGTCGCCGGCGGCCTGCAGGTCTTCGATTTCCTTGTACTTGCTGTTGGCCGGCAGCAGCAGGCCCACACCTTCGCGGTAGTACGGCAGGGTGAAGGCCACCTGCTGCGCACGGCTTGCCGTGACGGTGATGAACTGGCAGCTCATGTCGACCTTGTCGGTCAACAGGTTGGGAATCCGGGCGTCGGAAGACTGCACCACGTATTCGACTTTGCTCGGGTCGTTGAACAGACCCTTGGCCACGATGTGGCCGATGTCGATGTCAAAACCCTGCAACTTGCCATCCGCTCCCTGGAAATGCCACGGCGCATTGGTACTGCCTGTACCCACGATCAGGTGCCCACGCTTGAGCACTGTATCGAGCTTGCTGTCCGCCGCCTGCACTACGCTGGCGAGGGAAGCCGATGCGGCGAAGAGAAAAACACACGCTTTGAACACGGAAGGTCGGTGATGCATGACAAGCACTCCAGGGATTGTGTATTCCGCTATACCGGAACTTGGTATGTAACAACGGAATAGACAGCAGAAAGTGTGCCACACGCAGTAACAGAAAAATATTGCGGGATTAATTTCTTTTTAAATCAACGGGATAGATTTTTATCAGCGATAAGGCACTGGGTCAGCCGCTGCAATCAGATTGCTACCGTTGGCTACACACCGGGGTGACAGGCCACATTTGGGTGCGGGGGCGGGTCGTTACCGTGCACGAAAGCGGTGCGGTGGCTAGATGGAAGAATTCCGTGGCTGGGCTAGTCTTGGCAGATGATCGACCCCCCAAGGAACGCGTTCAGATGAAGATCAGTCTTGTCCTTATGTTGTTGTCGCTGGCATTTGCCACCCAGGTGTTCGCCAAGGATGACCGGCGCGAATGCAAGGCCGAGCTGGTCAGGCTGAAGGCGGCGTTCAGTACGAACTACACCACGCAGAATCATCATGGGTATCGTCGGGCCAAGGATGCCAAGGATCAGGGTGACTATAAGCAGTGCGTGGGGTTGGCGAAGAAGGCTCGGGAGCGGGCGGAGCGTTGAATCCTTTGGGGCTGCTGCGCAGCCCAGCGGGAGCAAGCTCCCTCGCCACAATGGACCCTTGGAGGTGGGTACCTGTTAGTTTTGACAGTAGACGGTTTTGATCGCCGGGATTAGCGTGGGCCAGGCCTTTCGCTCAAGGAGATCATCATGGGAATTGCAACGGCGGTGATTGCCGATGCCGAGCAGTATCAGCAGTTGCTCAAGGCGCATAGAACGGTGTTCATGCTGTTTGTATCGCAGCACTGCCCGGCCTGCGGGGAAGCCGGGCCACTGTTTGAACGGATTGCCGGGAAATACGCCAGCTCCGTGAAGAGCCTGGTGCTTGACACTGCCCAAACCCCGAGGCATCCCGAGGTTACCGGCACGCCTACCCTGCTGGTTTTCCAGAACGGCAAGATGATCAATAAGCTGAAGGGGTTCGACGAAAAAACGCTGAGGGAGACGTTCGCCAAGACCAGAATCAGTCCTCCAACATCAACCGCGCCGTCCCCGAAACCCGAATCGAGGCACCCTTCTCATCGGTGATCTGCGCCTGCAAGCGCGAACGGCTGCCCATGTCCTCGCCTTGAATGATGTCGATGCGCCCGTTGTGCGGCCAGCCCAGGTCCCGCAGGTAGCCGGCAAAGGCAGCGGTCGCGGCACCCGTGGCCGGGTCTTCGTACACGCCGCCCACCGCAAACGGATTGCGGGTGTGAAACAGTGTCGGGCTTTCGGCAAACACCAGCACCACGGTACCCAGCCCGGCGTCGGTCATGTAGCGGCGACCGGCTTCCAGTTCATAGTGCATCTGGCTGAGTTTGGCGCGACTGTCGAGCGCCAGCACCAGGTGGGAGATTCCGGCATGGATGATCGCCGGCGGAATGCTCGGGTCCAGGTCATTGCGGGTGTAACCGAACAGGGTCAGGCCCGCGTCCACCAGCGCATCGTTGGCCGGTGCGCTGCGGGTTGGCGGGGATTGCAGCGCGGCCTCGATCAGGTCGCCTTCGCTGCGACCGCTGACCGAGATATCGCCATTGTTCAACGCCAGGTGGAATTCGCCATCGCCCAACGCCAGGCTCAAGGCCGCACCGAGGGCGATGGTGGCATGCCCGCAAAACGCAACTTCGGACTCCGGCGCGAAGTACCGCACGCGCCAGCCGTCATCCTGCGGGCAGGCAAATACGGTTTCCGAAAACCCGACTTCGTGGGCGATACGCTGCATTTCTACAGCTTCCGGCAGGCTGTCACCGATCCAAACACCCGCCGGGTTACCGCCCTGGTTGCCGTCACAGAATGCAGAAATCTTAAGCACGTCCAAAGTCATTCGGGTAACCCTTCCTTAACGGTTCAGTGAGCGGCGATGCTATCCAAAGGCCAGCCCAGCGTCGAATGAAATTCACCCGTTAAAGAGGGGCCAGCAACACCTGCGTGACCCGCCGCTCCTCCACCGCCGCCACGGTCAGGCGCCAGCCTTCATGTTCCAGGCTGTCACCGACCACCGGCAGTCGATCCAGCAGGCTCATCACCAGCCCGGCCAGGGTCTGGTAATCCTCCGTAGCCATAGCCTTGAAGCCGGTGCGCTGGCGGATCAGGTTGAGGTTCAAGGCGCCATTGACGCGAAAACCACCCTCCTCCTCGACGATATCCGGGCCTTCGACCTCACTCGCATCCGGCAACTCACCGGCGATGGACTCGAGGATGTCGGTCATGCTCAACACCCCGATAAAGTCGCCAAATTCGTTGATCACGAAGGCAATGTGAGTCGACTCCTGACGCATCTGCTCCAAGGCATTGAGAATCGAAAAACTCTCCAGCAAGTTGACCGCCCGGCGCGCCAGGTGCTCCAGGTTCGGCTCGTTACCGGCCAGGTATTCCTTGAGCAACTCCTTCTTGTGCACAAAGCCCAATGGCTCGTCGACATTACCGTTGCGGATCAAGGGCAGACGCGAGTAAGACGAATGCATCAGTTTCAGGCGGATAGTGTCGGGATCGTCCGACAGATCTATAGAGTCCACCTTCGCCCGAGGCGTCATCAGCGTACGGATCGGACGTTCAGCCAGTTGCAGCACGCCACTGATCATCACCCGCTCGCGCCGGTCGAACAGCGGCCCGCCGTTGGCATCGGGGTTGTCCAGCAGGTCGGCGACCTCTTCACCCACCTCCTCCACTGCCAGATTACGCCCGCCGAGCAAACGCATCACCGCGTGGGCCGTGCGCTCACGCCTCGGCAGCGTGCCCTGGGCCGACTTCTTGCGGCGCGACCGGGCGATCTGGTTGAACAGCTCGATCAGGATCGAGAAGCCGATGGCCGCGTACAGATAGCCTTTGGGAATGTGGAAGCCCAGGCCCTCTGCGGTCAGGGCAAAACCGATCATCATCAGGAAGCCCAGGCACAGCATGATCACCGTCGGGTGGGCGTTGACGAAACGGGTCAGCGGCTTGCTGGCAACGATCATCAGGCCGATGGAAATGATCACCGCGATCATCATCACCGCCAGCTCATCCACCATGCCCACGGCAGTAATCACCGCATCGAGGGAGAACACCGCATCCAGCACCACAATCTGCGCAACGATCGGCCAGAACATCGCATAGGCCACGTTGCCAGTGCGCTGAGCCACATGCCCCTCAAGGCGCTCATGCAATTCCATGGTGGCCTTGAACAACAGGAACACACCACCAAACAGCATGATCAAGTCACGGCCCGAGAAACTCTTGTCGAACACCTCGAACAGCGGTTGGGTCAGGGTCACCAACCAGGAAATACTTGCCAACAGGCCCAGACGCATCAGCAACGCCAGGGACAAACCGATCAGACGCGCACGGTCACGCTGCTCCGGCGGCAGCTTGTCCGCCAGGATCGCGATAAACACCAGGTTGTCGATGCCCAGCACCAGCTCCAGCACAATCAAAGTCAACAGGCCGAGCCAGGCCGTTGGATCCGCTAACCATTCCATTTTTCAGTGTCTCTTCAAGTTTTTCAGAATGCCGGGCACGGCAACGCACGGTCGAGGGACCGGGTAAGGGTAGGCAATCGGAAGACGGGATGCTTGGCCCGGAGGCAGGCGATCAGCGGGAACGGCGACAGTGCATGTCTTGGGGAAAGACGACTGGGAGGCTCCGAGAGGGTGTTCATGTAGGTCCTGTTGTGGGAAAAGGACTTGAATCGTACAGGCGAAACGGGAATTTCCTACAATCTAAAATTATTACAAGATCTGTAGGATCAAGCATTCTGATATTAGGGAGAATGTCGTGAGCCAACAATTTTTCACTATGGTTGGGACAGCCCATAACAAATTTTGAGCATTTGATCGTTCCCACGCTCTGCGTGGGAATGCATACCGTGACGCTCCGCGTCACCCTCTCGCCGGACTTCAGCCAGGCTCGTAGCATCAAGCTTTATCGTCGGGCAGATCAACACGATCTTGCTGCTCTTCACTGATCAGGTATTCAAGAAACGCGGTATACGTCGGCCATGAATCCGGCGCAGTCAACAAGGCCTCCCTACCCAGGCGGCACACATCCACGTCATCACACCAAATCACCCGACCGCCTCCGCCCGAGCAATCCATCACGATCAAACTGGCCGGCGGCTGGGCTAATACCAAAAACTGCCGCGCAAGCCCGGCACGCTCTCGAAGACGTCTGGTTTCGTCCAGGACATTCGGCGCAGGCGCCCACCCTATTGCGTGCAAGGGCAAAACGTAGATTCCAGAGCCATCGAAGAACTCGGCAGCCTCACGAAAATCATCCGCAAGCTCCAGGCCAAGGTGGCTCTGCACCTCATCAAGAAACCCAGGCTCAACGGCGCGCGCGCCATTCAAAAGCAAACATTGTTGCCGGATCATTACCAACGTGGACATCAACACCCGCCCTCGCGTCTAGAGATTTGCCCGCGTGCCAAGAAAGCGCAGATAGCGCCCATCCTCGTTGTCAAAGATCTCGGCCCCTGCGCCCATGTATGCCCGCATCAATTCATCGGCGGCCTGATCATCGTGGCCCTGATCCAGCAAAACCTGCCCCAGGCGCAGATGTAAAAACGGATTTCCGAGACCGCCCGGACAGGTCATCGCATAGTCCAAGGCATCCCGGGCTGAGCCTTTGAATCCGGATAAAAAGCATGCATCAGCGATGGCAGCCAATACCCAGGTGGAGGCTTCCCAATCATTTTTCGGCTCGGGGATCAAGATCCAGGCCTTGTTGTATTGCTCGATGGCCTCTTCATAACGGCCGTCATCGGCCAATTGATCACCTGCACTGCATAACGACTGGATCTCTTCGTGCAGCGACGCTGCAAGCTCAGTGGTCATGAGGACTCCTCCAGAGATCCATCTGCATCCCAGAACGACCACAGCCCAACTTCCTGGCCACGCTCATAAATGCCCTGCGCCGCCACCTGTCCATTGTCGCGGTAGTCCCGCCAGTCGCCGTGTTCGGCGCCATCCACGTAATTCCCCTCGGAAGCCAGGTTGCCGTTTGGGTGGTAGGCGCGAAAAAGCCCATGTCGAATCCATTGCGTGCCGTCCTCGGACAGGTAACGCGAATACCTGAATCGAACCTCACCGGTCTCGTAGGGAATTTCCGCTATGTGTAACGCGTTTGGTTTTTCGTCCATGGCAAACCTGCTGCGGTGTGTTGATGTGCTTTCAGACTCTGTTGAGAAAACTGACTTTAGCCGGCGTTGTACCTTTATGCCCGTTATTCAGAACGGCCCTTTCGTCATCACCCGCTCATCAATGAAGCTACGCAACATCGCAATCCGCTGCGTATAGGCTTTGCTCAGGCAACTGACTTGGGCGCCGCACGTATGCCGTTGCTTGAGCCACACAGCCTGATCATCCATCAATGAACCGCGCCCGCCCATGGCCATGAAGTGCCGGTTGAGGTCATAAAGCAGCGCCATGGTCACGTCCTGATCATTCAGGGAGCGCGTGGCACAGATGGTTTTCTCGTCAGGCGCCTTCGCCCGGTCACAGTCAAAACTGGCCGCCAGGCTCACAGGGCTGAGCCACAACACGGAAAACCCGGCGAGCACTGCGAATACCGCCGGTTTAATCAAACGAACTGCCATGAAAATTACCTCCTACAGAGGGCTACGCGCCACACCCTGCCCAAACCGATAAATCGCCAGGCAATACCCAATCAACGCCACCGCTGCCAGCAACCCGCCCGCCGCGCCGATCCAGGCAAAACCAAAGTGGCTGCCCACCCAACTGCCCATCAACGCCCCGCCACCAATGCCGATGTTGTAGATCCCGGAAAACATCGCCATCGCCACATCCGTGGCATCCGGCGCCAGCACCAGCACCTTCGATTGCAACGCCAGGCCAAAACCCATGATGGCCATGCCCCAGAACACACTCAGGGTCACCAGGTACGACACCTCGCCACTCAACGGCAGCAACAACGCCAGGCACAGCGCCAGTATGGTCACCGCGCTGATCAGGAAACGATGGGGGCTAAAGCGATGCACCAGGCTGAACAACAACGAACCAATAATTCCCGCGCCGCCAAACACCAGCAGGATCAGGGTCACCGTATTGCCACTCATACCGGCAACACCTTCAACAAACGGCTCAACATAACTGTAGGCAGTGAACTGCGCCGTCACCACCATCGCCGTCAGCACGTACAGCGCCACCAGCGCCGGGCGCTTGAACAACAGCGGCAAGCTGCGCAGCGAACCGGAGTTCTGGCTCGGCAGCAGCGGCAAGGTGCGCGCCAGCCAGAACACCAGCCCGGCGGCAAACGCGCCGATCACCAGGAAGGTGGTGCGCCAGCCCATGGCTTCGCCCAGCAAGCGGCCGAGCGGGATACCCAGAACCATCGCCAGGGAAGTACCGGTAGCCAGCAACCCAAGGGCCTGCACCTGCTTGCCCTCCGGTGCCAAACGCACCGCGAGGGAGGCAGTAATCGACCAGAACAACGCATGGGACAGGGCAATGCCGACCCGGCTGAGCATCAGGATGCCAAAGCTGGTGGCCACGCTGGACAGGATATGGCTGGCGATAAACATGCCGAACAGCACGATCAGCAGCTTGCGCCGCTCGACGTTACGGGTCAGCAGCATCACCGGCAGCGAGGTCAGGGACACGATCCAGGCATAGATGGTCAGCATCAGGCCGACGCTGGCGATGGGCATGTCGAAGCTCGCGCCGATGGCACTCAGCAGGCCGACCGGTACAAATTCGGTGGTATTGAAAACGAAAGCGGCCAACGCGAGAGCGAAGACCGGTTGCCAGTTGGCTTGAGGTGTTGCGGCGGAAATGCTCATTGACAGGTCGTCGTACTCGTTTGCGCGCAGATCAAGCCGGCCCGATGCCGGGCCTTGAGCCGCGCGCAAAAAATAGTAACACGACGATTCAGGGATCGACTTGCCCCATCAGCTCGGGAATCGACTCAGGACGCTTGGCATAGCGCTGGGCCAGCGCCGCGCAGACCATCAACTGGATCTGGTGAAACAGCATCAGCGGCAAGATCAGCACCCCCATGCTCGCCCCGGCAAACAACACCTGGGCCATCGGCACACCGGTGGCCAGGCTTTTCTTCGAGCCGCAGAACAGGATGGTGATCCGGTCTTCCTGGCTGAAGCCAAAAGCCTTGCCCAGCACCGTGGACGCCACCAGTACCAGCGCCAGCAACACACAGCACGCCACCACCAGGCCACCCAGTTCCCACAACGGAATCTGGTGCCAGATGCCTTCGTTGACCGCTTCGCTGAAGGCGCCGTAGACCACCAGCAAAATCGACCCCTGGTCGACGAACTTCAGCCAGGATTTGTTACGCCCTACCCACTCGCCGATCCAGCGACGGGCGATTTGCCCGGCGATGAACGGTAGCAACAATTGAACACTGATTTTCAGGATCGCATCGACGGTGGAGCCGCCATCGCCATGCACATTCAGCAGCAACGTCACCAGCAATGGCGTCAGGAAGATCCCGAACAGGCTCGACGCCGCCGCGCTGCAAATCGCCGCCGGGATATTGCCCCGGGCCAGGGAGGTAAAGGCAATCGCCGACTGCACGGTGGCGGGCAACGCACACAAATAGAGCATGCCCATGTACAGGTCTTTACCGATCAGCGGCGACAACACCGGCTTGAGCGCCAGGCCCAGCAACGGAAACAGCACGAAGGTCAGGCTGAACACCAGCAGGTGCAGGCGCCAATGACCCGCACCGGCAACAATGGCCTGGCGCGACAGTTTCGCGCCGTGCAGGAAAAACAGCAGCGCGATGGCCAGGTTGGTCACCCAGCCAAAGGCCACGGCGGTCTGGCCGCTGGCGGGCAGCAGGGACGCGAGGATCACCGTGGCCACCAGGGTCAGGGTAAAGTTGTCAGGTAAAAAGCGTGGGCGGGTCATAGGCCAATCTTCCAGGGGTTGCCAAGAGCATCGTCGCGACTCTAACGTAACGGCTTGTTACCGACTAACGCCAATGAGCCAGTAAATGCCGCCAAAAGGACATGACAAAACCGTGCGCCGCAGCGTGCCCGGGCTTTCCAGCCTGCCCAGGCCGGTGTATGGCCGCACCGAATCCCTGCCCAACCGCGCGCTGACCCGCCGCCATAGTCACCCGTGGGTGCAGTTGTCCTACGCAATATCCGGGGTGCTGGAGATCCAGACCAGCGTAGGACGCTTCGTCGCGCCACCCCAGCGGGCCGTGTGGATACCGGCCGGCATGCCACACCGGGTGTTCAGTTCGCCCCATACAGAGATGCGCAGCCTGTACCTCGATTGCAGCGTCACCGCCTGGGCGGCCGACCGCTGCCAGGTGCTGGCGGTGAGCAGCCTGTTGCGCGAGTTGATTCGCAGCTTCAGCGAATTGCCGGTGGAATACGCCGAGGATGGCCCGGATGGACGGCTGGCCCAAGTGGTGCTGGACCAACTGGCCGCCGCGCCCCAGGTCGACCTGATGTTGCCGCTGCCCGCCGACAGCCGTTTGCGGCAGATTTACCGCAGCCTGAACCTGCACCCGGAGCAGCAAACCACCCTGGGGCAGTGGAGCCAGAAACTGGCGGTCAGCGAGAAAACCCTCAGCCGGCTGTTCCTGAGCGACACCGGCCTGACCTTTCGCGCATGGCGCCAGCGCCTGCGATTGTTGAGCGCCCTGCCCGCCCTGGAACAAGGCGAACGCGTGACCGATGTGGCGCTGGCCTGCGGCTACGAATCCACCTCGGCCTTCATCAACGCCTTCCGCCAGCAGTTCGACGCCACACCGGGCGAGTTCTTCCGCTGATCATCAGACAAAGAAGCTCCGGAGCGAAAACTGGATTTCCTATGGGAACTGGTTCCCCTGTGGGAACTCGCCCCCCCCCTGTGGAAACTCGGTCCCCTGTGGGAGCTGTCGAGCTTTAGCGAGGCTGCGATGGCGGCCTGACTGTCGACATCTCTATTGCCTGACAGGGCCTCATCGCAGCCTCGCTAAAGCTCGACAGCTCCCACAGGGAATCCAGTTGAACAGTTAAACCTCGCTCACGCCTGCGCCTTGGCCAACACCGCCTGCAACAACACATCCGCCCCCGCCGTCGACCACTGCGGATGAATCTCCTCCGCCTCGTTATGGCTCAACCCATCCACACACGGCACAAAAATCATCGCCGTCGGCGCCACCCGGTTCAGGTAGCAGGCATCATGCCCGGCCCCGGAAATCATGGCGCGATGGCTATACCCCAACGCTTGCGCCGAAGCCCGCACCACCTCCACACACTCAGGGTCGAAGGCAATCGGCGCGTACTGGAAAATCTGCTTCACGCTGTGCTGCAAACCAATCCCCTCGGCGATCCGCGCCACCGCCGCCTGCAGTTGCTGATCCTGATACCCCAGCACCGCTTCATCCGGGTGCCGAAACTCCACACTGAAAAACACCCGCCCCGGCACCACGTTGCGTGAATTGGGGAAGATATTCGCCATGCCCACCGTCGCCCGCCCTTCGGCGCCCTGTTCCAGGCCGATCTGGTTCACCGCCTCCACCACCCGGGCAAACCCGAGCAACGCATCCAGCCGGTGATCCATCGGCGTCGTCCCGGCATGAGCGCTGCGCCCGCTCAGTTCCACTTCATACCAGCGCTGGCCCTGGGCGCCGGTGACCACACCGATGGTCAGGCCCTGTGCCTCAAGAATCGGCCCCTGTTCGATATGCAGCTCAAACGCCGCATGCACCGCCTGGCCACCCACCGGATGCGCACCGGCATAGCCAATCTGCTGCAACGCCTGGCCGATGGTGATCCCGGCCTTGTCTTCCCGGGACAGGCCGTACTCCAGGTCAAACACCCCGGCATACACCCCCGAGGAAATCATCGCCGGCGCAAACCGCGAGCCTTCTTCGTTGGTCCAGTTCACCACTTCGATTGGCCGCTCGGTCTCGATCCCCAGGTCATTCAAGGTGCGCACCACCTCCAGCCCGGCCAGCACGCCGTAGATACCGTCGTACTTGCCGCCCGCCGGCTGGGAATCGCCATGGGAACCGGTCAGCACCGGGGCCAGGTGATCCTGGCGCCCGGTGCGACGGGCAAAGATATTGCCCATGGCATCCACCCGAATGCTGCAACCGGCCGCCTCGCACCATTGCACAAACAGGTCGCGACCGCGGCGGTCCTCATCCGTGAGGGCCAGGCGCGAGACCCCGCCCTTGTCGGTGCCGCCGATCTGCGCCATTTCCATCAGCGAGCCCCACAGGCGCTCGCCATTGACCCGCGCCAAGTCGCTCATGAACGCGGCTCCTGGGGTTTGGCCCGGTAGCGGAAGTCACAGCGATGGGCACCGCCCATGATGGTCTGGGTGCGGGTCAGCTTGATGTCCGGGTTGTAGCCGACGATAAACAGTTCGTCGCGGTTGCAGGACAGCAGGTGACCGATCTCGCCCAGGCCCATCTCGTGATACATCTCGGCATAGCGGCAGCGCTTCACGTCATAGTCGTAGTGCTCGGCGTCGCTGGCGATGATCTCGACCTTCAGCGCATCGTCCTTTTCCCAGAGCACTTGCAGCTCGACAAAGCTCTTGAGGTCGGCGCCCTGCTCTTCCAGCTCGGCAAAGTGCTTGCCGGCCTGGATCGCTGCATTGCCCACCGCCTCGCCGATCACCGCCGCCGCAAAGTCCTTGCCCTGCTCGCGCACCAGGATCTCGTAGATCGGCTTGATGATTTCGGCTTCGATCCGCCGCCGGGCCAGGATGCCCAGTTCACCTTCCAGCTTGCTCATTGTGTGCCTCCGTCAGCTCCACAGAATTCGTTTACTTGCCGCCCGCCACACTCACTGGCTGCCACTGATTGCCCTTGACCTGATACACGGTGAACGACGGCTTCTTCAGGTTGCCCTCGGCATCAAACGCAATGGTCCCGGTCACGCCCTGATAGCTGATGGCGCGCAGCACCGGCAGGTACTTTTGCGGGTCCACCGAGTCGGCCTTCTCGATCGCCGCCACCAACACCCCGACACCGTCATAGGCAAACGGCGCGTGCAGTTCGATCGGCGCCTTGTAGCGATCCTTGTAAGCCTGCTCGAACGCCTTGCCACCCGGCATCTGTGCCACCGCCAGGCCCGGCTCCAGGGCAATCACGCCCTCGCCTTCGTTCTGCGCCAGTTGCAGGAAGGTCTGGCTGACAAACCCACCGGCCCCCATCAGTGGTGCCTTGATGCCCAGTTGCTTGATACGCCTGGCCAAAGGCGCGGCCTGGGAATCGACGCCACCAAAGAAAATCAGGTCCGGGTTCTGGCTGCGGATATTGGTCAGCACTGCGCTGAAATCGATGGTCTTGTCGTCGACGTATTCACGGGATACCACCTTGGCGCCACCGGCCTCGATGGATTTGACGAACTGGTCCGCCAGGCCCTGGCCGAATGCGGTGCGGTCGTCGATCACCGCAATGCGCCGGGCCTTGAGGGTGTTCAAAGCATAGTCGCCGGCCACCTGGCCGCCATCGTCGTCATGGCCCATGATCCGGAAGCTGGTGTCGAAGCCCTGCTGGGTATACGCGTGCCCGGTAGCAACCGGGGCGACTTGCGCGATACCTGCATCGTGATAAACCCGCGCCGCCGGAATGCTGGTGCCGGTGTTCCAGTGGCCGACCACACCCACCACGCCTTCGTCCACCAGGCGCTGGGCCACGGTGACGGCGGTGCGCGGGTCGGACTGGTCGTCCTCGGACAGCAGCTTGAAGGTCACCGCCTCACCGTTGATTTTCGGGTGCTTGGCGTTGGCCGCGTCGATGGCCAGTTGCGCGCCGTTTTCCAGGTCCTTGCCGATCCGCGCCGACGGGCCGGTCAACGGCCCGGCCAGGCCGATCAATACAGTCTGGTCGGCCTGGGCCATGGCACTCGCCAGGCTGCTCAAGGCCAGGCCGATCACTAGGGTGTGCTTGAAAGTCTTCATCAGTGGTTCCTGTTTCTTTACGGGCTGGTCGGAACACGCCGGGCGTCCGGTAGCGTCAGGGTTGATTCATTCACCGAGGTAGGCACTGCGCACCTCGGGGTGGTCGAGTAATTCATGGGACGGGCCAGTGAGGCTGATGCGCCCGGTGTCCATCACATAGGCACGGTCGGTGACCTGCAGCGCGAGCCGGGCGTTCTGCTCCACCAGCAGCAGGGTCATGCCCTGGCGGCACACGTCGTCGATCACCTGGAAGATCTTCTCCACCATGATCGGCGCCAGGCCCATGGACGGTTCGTCCAGCACCAGCAAGCGCGGCTTGGAGAGCAGCGCCCGGGCCAGCGCGAGCATCTGTTGCTCGCCACCGGAGAGCAGGCCGGCGGACTGCTGCAGGCGCTCCTCCAGACGCGGGAAGTGCTCGAACAACTGGCGGATCTCGCGGTTCACCTGCTCGGTGTCACGACGCAGGAAGGCCCCGGCCTGGAGGTTTTCCAGGACGCTCATGCGTGCAAAGATCCCGCGCCCTTCCGGTACCATCGCAATGCCCTGGCGCAGCAATTGGTCCGGCGCCTGGCCGAGGATCGAACGCCCGGCGAAGTGAATCTGCCCCGCCGCTGCCGGCAGCAATCCGGTCAGGGCCTTGAGGCTGGAGGTCTTGCCGGCACCGTTGGCACCGATCAACGTCACTCGCTCGCCTTCGCCGATGTGTAAATCCAGGGACTTGACCGCTTCGATGGCGCCGTAGCGCACCTGCAAGCCGTCGACTTTCAATAAAGGTTCAGACATGGGCGCTGGCTCCCAGATAGGCCTGGATCACCGCCGGGTCGCGGCGCACCTCGGCAGGCGCGCCCACCGCGATCACCTGGCCGTAATCGAGCACGCTGATGCGGTCGCACACCCCCATCACCAGCTTCACGTCATGCTCGATCAGCAGCAGCGTGTGGCCGTCGTCGCGGATCTTTTCCAGCAGGCCGCGCAGTTGCACTTTCTCGGCAGCGTTCATCCCGGCGGCCGGCTCGTCGAGGGCCAGCAAACGTGGTTCAGTGGCCAGGGCCCGGGCGATTTCCAGGCGGCGTTGGTGGCCGTAGGAGAGGCTGTCGGCGCGGTAATTGGCGAACCCCGCCAGCCCGACATACGCCAACAGGCGATGGGCATGGGCGCGGGTTTGCGCTTCTTCTTCCCGGGCTCGACGATGGCGACTCAAGGCGGCCCACACGCCATTGCGGGTGCGCACATGGCGGCCGACCATGACGTTTTCCAACGCGCTCATGGTGTTGAACAGGCGGATATTCTGGAAGGTCCGGGCGATGCCGGCCTGGGCCACCTGGTGCACGCTGGCCGGCTTGTAGTCCTCGCCGTCGAGCTGGAAGCGCCCGGAATCCGGGGTATACAGGCCGGTCATCACGTTGAAGAAGGTGGTTTTACCGGCGCCATTGGGGCCGATCAAGCCATAGATCTCCCCAGGCTGGATGCTCAGGCTCACGTCGGTGAGCGCCGCCACGCCGCCGAAGCGCTTGTTCACCTGGTCAATCTGCAACAGCGGCTGATTCATCGCGCCACTCCTTTCGGCCACAGGCCTGCCGGTCGATAGAGCATCGCCAGGATCAGCGCGAGCCCGTAGAACAACTGACGAATGATTTCCGGGTCCACCAGCACCTGGCCGAACAGCGCCTGCTGCAACGGGCCCATGCTCGCGCGCAAGGCTTCGGGCAACGCCGCCAGCAATACGCAGCCGAGAATCACCCCGGGGATATGGCCCATGCCGCCGAGCACCACCATCGCCAGCACCGCGATGGACTCATTGAGAGTGAAGGACTCCGGCGAGACAAAGCCCTGGAACGAGGCGAACAACGCCCCGCTCACGCCGCCAAACCCGGCACCGATGGCAAACGCCAGCAGCTTCAAGCGCAAGGTGTTGACGCCCATGGCCTGGGCCGCTTCCTCATCTTCACGAATCGCCACCCAGGCCCGCCCGATGCGCGAACGCTCCAGGCGAATGCAGGCAAACAGGATCAGCACCACCAGCGCGGCGAACAGGTAGTAGTACAGATAGACCGAAGGCAGGCGCAGGCCGAACAGCTCCTGGGTGCGCCCGAGGTTGATCCCCAGCAGGTTGACCGGGTCGACCTGGGAAATACCTTTGGGCCCGTTGGTGATGTTCACCGGGCGATCCAGGTTGCGCAGCAATATGCGGATGATTTCACCAAAGCCCAGGGTCACGATGGCCAGGTAATCGCCGCGCAGGCGCAAGGTCGGTGCGCCCAACAACACGCCAAAGCCCGCTGCCAGCAACGCGGCCAAGGGCAGGATCAACCAGATCGAGGTGTGCATGCCCGCCGGCAGCAGCGCCATCAGCGCCGGGAATTGCTGCAACAGATGCGGCGAGGACAGCAATGCGGCGAGGTACGCGCCCACTGCGTAGAACGCGATAAAACCCATGTCCAGCAGCCCGGCGTAACCCACGACGATGTTCAGGCCCAGGGCCAACATGATGTACAGCAACGCGAAATCGAGGGTGCGCACCCAGGTATTGCCACCGGCATGCCCGACAATCCAAGGCGCCAGCACCAGCGCCACGGCGAACAATACAAGGCCGAAGCTGGCGCGCTGGCGGGAGGTATTCAGGACACTCATGCGCGGGTCGCCAATCGTTCGCCCAACAGCCCCGAAGGACGAAACACCAGCACCGCGATCAACACGATAAAGGCAAACACATCCTGGTAATTGCTGCCGAACACACCCTGGGTGGCAGCGCCCAGGTAGCCGGTACCCAGGGCCTCGATCAACCCCAGCAGCAGGCCGCCAAGCATCGCGCCCTTGAGGTTGCCGATGCCGCCCAATACGGCTGCGGTGAACGCCTTGATGCCCGGCAGGAAACCCATGTAGAAATGCGCGCTGCCGTAGTTGCTCGCCATCATGATTCCGGCCAATGCCGCCAGGGCGCCGCCAATGGCAAAGGTCAGCACGATGATGCGATTCGGGTTGATGCCCATCAGGCTCGCCACCTGCGGGTTCTCGGCCACGGCGCGCATGGCCCGACCAAAGCGTGTGCGTTCCACCAGCACCAGCAGCGCGACCATTACCGACAGTGCGACGGCGATTGTGGTCAGGGCCGTGGCGTTGGTGATCGCCGGATGCGCCGAAGCTCCGGCGAGCACTTCAATCGGTTCCAGCGGCAGCAGTTGCGGGAACATCTGCGGGTTACGCGTCCACACCAGCATGGCGATGGTTTGCAGCAACAACGACACCCCGATGCCGCTGATCAATGGCGCCAGGCGCGGCGCATTGCGCAGGCGCCGATAAGCGACCCGTTCAATCAGCACCGCGAGTACCGCGCAGAACGCCATGGCAATCACAGTGGCTGCCAGCAGCACCAGCACCGGCGGCATCGCCGGCCATGTCACCTGCAACAGGCGAATCACCGAGAGGCCCACCAAAGCGCCAATCATCAACACATCGCCGTGGGCAAAGTTGATGATCCGCAAAATGCCGTAGACCATGGTGTAACCCAAGGCCACTAGCGCGTAGAGACTGCCCGTCATCAAACCATTGAGCAGTTGCTGGATAAACGCATCCATGGAAACCATCGACCTCACTACTGACGAGGGCGGCACACTAAGCATCTATTCTGTTTTTATCAAATATCAGAAATTCATATGGTTATGCCAAACGCATAAAGCGCTATAACCGCCATAAATACGGCATTTATGGCTCTTTATTTGCCATCTCACTTAGTATTTAATTCAACACATGAATAATTTAGAACAGTTAGCCAATGACCCACCGTTGCGTGCCGTGCGCACCTTCGAAGCGTTTGCCCGCCACGGCGGAGTGAATTCCGCCGCCCGCGAGCTGGACGTGTCGCCCTCCGCCGTCAGCCATCAACTGCACCTGCTGGAAAGCTTTCTGCAGCAACCGCTGACCTTGCGCCAGGGCCGCAACCTGGTGCTCACCGAAGAAGGCCGCGAGTACTACCGCGCAATTCGCTCGGCCTTCGCCGTACTGCGCAGCGCCACCGAACATGTGCGGGAAAAAAGCGCCACACGCCAGGTCACCATCAGCCTGATCCCGCTGTTCGGCATCAACCTGTTCATCCCGCGCCTGGCACAGTTCCTCAAGGACCACCCGGCGCTGGACATCAACGTCACCTACGCCAACCATCGCAGCTACCCCAGCGACGCTGCCGATTTATCGATCCGCTTCGGCACCGGGCACTGGCCGGGGTACCACAGCGAGCCGCTGATTTCCGGGGCGGTGACGCCGTATTGCAGCCGCGCATTCCTGGAGCAACACGGGCCGATCGACACACCTGAGGCGCTGAGTGAATTACCTCTGTTGCACGACGAAGAACGCGGCACCTGGAGCCAATGGTTCCAGGCCGCCGACGTGCATCACGGGACCGCGTTGAATGGTTTGCTGCTGGAGGATGGTCAGTTGGCGCTGACGGCCACGCTGACCGGATTGGGCTGCTCACTGCTGCGCGCGCCACTGGTGGCGCCGCATGTGGCAAATGGGGAGTTGGTGAAGCTGTTTGATCTACAGGTCGATGATGGCCGCCAGTACTACCTGTGCCGGCGGGCCAACAGCGAGTTGTCGAGCGAGGGGAATCACTTGTACGACTGGATCAAGAACAACCTTGCGGGAACCTGAAAACACCGCAGATCCAATGTGGGAGCTGGCTTGCCTGCGATGGCGGTGGGTCAGCCAACACATGTATTGACTGCCCCACCGCCATCGCAGGCAAGCCAGCTCCCACATTTTGTACTCATTTCAATTCGAGACAGAGTCAGCTGCCGTTCCCGCCATGCGCCTCTTCAAAGAAGTAATCCTTCCAGCTCCCCGCCTTGTTCTTCAACACCCCCAACTCCTGCAATTTCTCGGCATAGATATAGGTACGCTGCGGCACGATGGTGAAGTCGATTTCCGGGTCCTGGACAATCTTCTCCACCAGCGCCAGCGGTAGCTTCGACTGCTCTACACGAATGTAAGCCTGGGCGGCTGCCGGCTTGTCGGCCTTGATGATTGTCTCGGCCTCGGCCAACGCGTCATAGAACGCCTTGTAGGTCTTGGGGTTCTCGTCGTGGAATTTCTCGGTGGTGTACAGCACATTGAACGTCGCCGGGCCGCCGAGAATGTCGTAGGAACTCAGCACCTTGTGCACCTTGGGATTCAACAACTCCTGGTACTGGAACGGCGGGCTGGAAAAGTGCGCGTTGATCTCCGAACCGCCAGCAATCAGCGCCGCAGTGGCGTCCGGATGCGCCAGGCTGATGGAGATATCGTCGAACTTCTTGTAGTTGTCGTTCCCGAACTGCTTGGCGGTTTCAATCTGCAAGGTACGCGACTGGAAACCCACGCCCGCGGCCGGTACGGCGATGCGGTCTTTTTCGCTGAAGTCCTTGAGGGTCTTCACATCCGGGTTATTGGTCAGCAGGTAGTTGGGCATCGAGCCCAGCGAGGCGATGGCCTTGACGTTCTGCTTGCCCTTGGTGCGGTCCCACAGCGTGAGCATGGGCGGCACACCCGCCGACACCACGTCCAGCGCGCCGGCCAGCAGCGACTCGTTCATCGCGGTGGCGCCGGAGATACTGTTCCACTCCACCTTGATGTCCAGGCCCTGTTCCTTGCCGTGTTTCTCGATCAGGTTCTGGTCACGAACCACATCGAGGATCAAGTAGCCGATGCCGAATTGCTGGGCGATGCTGATCTTGCCTTCGGCGTGTGCACCAAGGCTGAGGAGCGCACTGGCTACTGCCAGGAGCGTCAGGGTGGGTCGTTTTATTATCATGAGAACGCTGCCGCGAGGTTGAGAAGGGTTGCGAGCGTAGCGGCCCACGTACAGTGCGAAAAAGAATATCGCGATCTATGGATATACGAAAAACACTGCCCGCCGGCGCTGCTATATTGCGCGCCTGTGCCTGATGTCATCCCCGGAGCCACTCTGCATGCTGCGCACCAACCTCAACGAGATGCTGATCTTCATGGCGGTGGTCGATGGCGCCAGCTTCGTCGCCGGTGGCCAGGCGATGGGCCTGACGCGCTCTGCCGCCGGCAAAGCCGTGGCGCGCCTGGAGGACAGCCTTGGTGTGCGCCTGTTGAACCGCACCACCCGCACCTTGAGCCTCACCGACGAAGGCCGCGCGCTGTATGACCAGGGGCTGGAGATCCTCGCCGCAGTGGACAACGCCCAAAGCCGCATCGGCCAGCCCACCGGGGTACCGCGCGGTTTATTGCGGCTTACGGTGCCCGATGCGTTCGGGCGCAAGGTGTTGCTGCCGTTGTTGAAGAAATACCTGCACGCCTGGCCCGAGGTGCAGGTGGAAGTCAGCTTCAGCGACCGCACCGCCGATATCGTCGAGGACGGCTTCGACCTGGCCATCCGCATCGGCAGCGCCAACACCGACCGCCAACTGGTTTCCCGGGTGGTCGCTCGTTATCAGGCGCTGCTGTGCGCCGCACCGGACTATCTCGCCGAGCACGGCATGCCCCGGGACATGGACGCCCTCGCCCACCACGACTGCCTGTATTTCAGCAGCCGCACGCGCAAGCAAAGCTGGCGCTTTCGCGAAGCGGACGGCACCTGGGTCAAGGCGTACGGGCGCAGCCGCCTGCGCCTGGACAGCGGCGAAGCACTGCGCGACGCTGCCGTGTCCGGGCTGGGCATCGCCTTGCTGCCGGACTTCGTGGTGGCCGAGGACCTGGCCGCCGGACGCCTGGTGCCCGTGTTGCCCAACCTGGACGCGGGAGACGTGGAGATTCTGGCGATGTACCCGAGCAAACGCTTCCTGGAGCCTCGGGTACGGCGCTTTATCGACCTGATGGTGGATGAGCTGGCGGGCTGATCAGTCGGCGTGGGCAATCACCTTGATCTCGACGATCTGTGCATCGGACGCCAGGTAATTCACGCCGACCAGGGTCGCGGCCGGGCGATGCTCACCGATGTATTCTTTCCACACATTGACCACCGCTTCAAAATCGCGCTTGGCATGCACCAGGAAGAAATCCACCGCGGCAATGTTCGAGCGGCCAACGCCGAAGCCGGCCAGCACATGGTCGAGGTTCTCCAGTGTCTGGCGGGTCTGGGCGGCGGCATCACCGTCAACGAACTCACCTTCCAGGGTGTGAGAAAACTGCCCGGCAATATAGATCGTGCCATTGACGCGGTAGCCCTGGCTGACGCTGTTGCCCTCTTCCCATGAAACGCCGTGGTTGTAGATCGTGGATTTGCTGCTCATGTCGGTTTCCTTGGGCGATGATTTAAGGAAACTGTAACAAGGGCATTGGCGAATGGACGTCCCCACTGAGGCGACCAAAAACTACCCGCCCACGCCCTTCGGCTGGTATCGTGCCGCCCTTGAAAAAACCGCTGCGAGGAAATGGACCTTGAACACTGACGAAAAAATGACCGGGGACCTGTTCGAGGTGGATAAGCGCCTGTCACTCAAGCCCGTGGTGGACTTCAACAACTACCTGCGCAGTGCCTTCGGCGATGGCCCCTGCACCTGCATCCGCTGCGTCGCCAGCGAAGGCAACGAGGCCGGTTACGAGTTTCAGCACACCTTCGATTTCGACGGCAAAAAAACCCACCGCCGCTTCGCCTCCACCGCCGGCAGCGACGTGCTGCTGATACTGAAGAAAGCCTGGTTGTCTTACACCAAGGCCGAGCTGCCGTTGAGCGGCGCGCTGGCGCTGGACACGGTGAAGGAATTTGTCGAGCCGCAGCTGCACAAGCGCGTGGCGCCGCTGTTCCTGGCCAGTGGGTTGGTCAAGGATGTGGAAGGTGAGTTGCGGATGCAGCCGCAGGCCGCGGGCTGATCACCGACGGCTACCGCTAGATGTGCTGCCATTTCTTGTAGACAAATTCCAGGCTGTAGCCGTCGGGATCCAGCACGTTGGCCGCGTAGTAGTTCGGGTCATAGTGCAATCGTGCCCCAGGGGCTCCATTGTCGACGGCGCCCGCGTTCATCGCCGCCAGGTAAGCCGCATCGACCTCGACCCGGCTGCCGGCGACGAACCCCACATGCACCGCCCTGCCCTCGACCGCGCCCTCGCGCAACCAGAAGAAGATCCGCCCGTTCGCGCCGACCCCCTTGAGGTCCGGGTGGCCCGGCGGGCCGTCCTTGCCGTCGTAGTCGTGGCGCGTGGTGATGCCCAGCGGCGCAAGTGCAGCACGGTAGAAATCAATCGAGCGTTGTATGTCGCTGACCGACAAAAACAGATGATCCAGCATAGTTCAGCCTCGTTTTTCAGATGATGTAACCGCCCGCGACCTCGATCGTCTGGGCATTGATCCAGTGGCCTTCGTCAGACAGCAACATAGCGATCACACGCGCCACGTCCTCTGGCTCCCCAACCCGACCAAGGGCGGTTTGTGCAGCCAGCAGTGCTTCGAACTCATCATTGAGCCCGCCGCCCAGTTCGGTACGGATGGCTCCCGGAGAGACGGCATTCGCACGGATATGCCGCTCGCCAAACTCCTTGGCCATGTAACGGGTGAGTACATCCAGCGCGCCCTTGAAGGCTGCGTAAGGTGCTACGCCAGCGGTGGCGACGCGAGTTGTCGCACTGGTCAGGTTGACAATGCAGGCGTGGGCTTGCAGCAGCGGCAACAGGGTTTGAGTCAGGAAAAACGGCCCTTTGAGGTGCACATTCAGCAGGCCGTCGAACTGAGCCACGGTGACCGATTCCAGGGGATTGAACAGTCCATAACCGGCGTTATTCACCAGGCCATTCAACCCACTCACACCCCAGGTGGCCGATAACGCCTGCTTTACCGCCTCGCCAAAACCTTGGAAGGAACTGATGTCGGCCACGTCCAATGGCAGCGCGACCGCCTTGCCGCCCGCCGATACGATTCGCTGCACAACCACTTGGGCGGCCTCTGGATGATTGTTGTAGGTCAGGATCACGCCCATGCCTTGCCGGGCACACAGTTCTGCGGTGCTGGCACCAATGCCACGGCTGCCGCCGGTAATGAGGATAACGCCCATGTGTGGCTCCACTGCTTGCTCAAATGAGTCACCACAGTAGGCTTGCGCGCCTGCGCCGACGCAGCCGTTCCTGCTCGAAACCTGCCTGTTTCTGCTTTTTGCTTGCACAGGGCACACCTGGGCGCTCAGCATGCCCGGCATGAACACACAACTGATCGAACTGCGCGCGCTGGCCGCCAAGGCTGAAAACCGTCGCACTGAAACCGGCATCCCGCGGGTGGCCATGGTCCAGGGCGCGATTCCCGAGCACATGCTGGCCGCGGTGTACGACCCGATGATCAACCTGATCCTGCAGGGCAGCAAATCCATGACGGTGGGTGATCGCACGCTACGATACGACCCGGCGACCTATTTCGTGATGTCCATCGAACTGCCCGCCGTGGGCACCGTGCACCCGGCGGTGACCGGCGAACCCTACCTGGCGGTCAGCCTGACCCTCGACCCGACGGTACTCGCGACGCTGCTGAGCGACTTGCCCAAACCTGCCGGGCGCTACGACCACGATGCGGGTTTTTCCGTGGCCGCCGTCACCCCCGAACTGATGGACGCCTGGCTGCGCATGCTGCGGCTGATGGGCAACCCTGAGGCGATCACAGCCCTCGCGCCGGTATACGAGCGCGAGATCCTCTACCGCGTATTGCAAGGCCCCCACGGCTGGATGCTGCGTGAAATCGCCGCGCCGGACACCGCCATGGCCCGGGTGAGCCAGGCCATCCAGTGGATCCGCCGGGACTTCGCCGAACCGATCCGGGTCGAAGCCCTGGCACAGAAAGCCGCAATGAGCGTGTCGGCCTTTCACCGCCACTTCAAGGCCGTCACCAACCTGAGTCCGTTGCAGTACCAGAAGCGCGTGCGCCTGCTACAGGCGCGCACGCTGATGGTGGGCGGCGCCAGGAACGTCACCAGCGCCGCCTTCGAAGTCGGCTATGAAAGCGCCACCCAGTTCAGCCGTGATTACGCCCGGGTGTTCGGCCTGCCACCGGCTCGCGATGCCGCGCGAATCCTCGGAGAAAACCGGAGCCCGAAGGCACGCTGACCACAACGTGCTAGCCTGCCATCGCACGCCCCACGACAAGGAGTCGCCGATGGCCGAGCCAAGCAAAAAGATGAGCCTGATGGGCCTGACCACCCTGGTGGCGATCAACATGATGGGCTCGGGCATCATCATGCTGCCCGCCAGCATGGCGCAATTGGGTGCGATTTCGCTGCTGTCGTGGCTGATCACCGCCGTGGGCTCGATGGCGATCGCGTACTGCTTTGCCCAGTGCGGCCTCTTCTGCACCCGCACCGGCGGCATGTCGGCCTATACCGAAGAGGCCCACGGCAAGTCGGGTTTCTTCCTGTGTTCGTTCCTGTATTTCCTGTCGCTGATCATCGCCAATGTGGCGATAGCGATTTCGGCGGTGGGCTATCTATCGTCGTTCATCCCGTGGCTGGGCAGCGGGCCGGTCCCGTTGTTTATAGGCACCCTCGGGCTGATCTGGCTGACCACCGTGGCCAACTTCGGCGGCCCGCGCCTGACTGGCCGGATCGGCGTGGTCACCGTATGGGGCGTGATCATTCCCGTGGCGGGCTTGAGCGTGTTCGGCTGGTTCTATTTCAAGGCCGAGGTGTTCAGCGACGCCTGGAACCCCAACCAGTTGCAACTGTGGGATGCGATTGGCGCGAGTATCCCGCTGACCCTCTGGGCCTTCCTCGGCATGGAGTCCGCGGCCCAGGGCTATGACGCGGTGGAAGACCCCAAGCGCACCGTGCCGCTGGCCTGCCTGCTGGGCACCCTCGGCGCGGCGCTGGTGTATGTGCTGTCCACCAGCGTGATCCAGGGCATCGTGCCTAACGCCGAACTGGCCGAGTCTTCCGCGCCGTTTGCCCTGGTGTATGCGCAGATCTTTACGCCGCTGGTGGGCGATATCATCATGGCCCTGGCGGTAGTGGCGTGCATCGGCTCGCTGCTGGGCTGGCAATTCACCCTGGCGCAAACGGCCAAGATGTCGGCGGACCAGCGCCTGTTTCCGCGCTTCTTCAGCCGGGTCAGCCGCTCCCACGCGCCCGTGTTGGGGCTGATTGCCTGCGCGGCGTTGCAGAGCCTGATTGCCTTGTCGACCATCTCGCCGACCGCCAGCGCCCAGTTCGGCAAGCTGGTGAACCTGGCGGTGGTGACTAATTTGATTCCTTACGTCACTGCGCTGACTGGGCTGCTGGTGATGATGCACAAGGCGCGGGTGGCGGCGGTGGTGTATGCGCGCAATACCACGGTGTTGCTGATTGCCGTGGGGTATTCGCTGTATGCGATTTACGCGTGTGGTGAGGAGGCGGTGTTTGGTGCGACGCTGGTATTGGCGTTTGGGTATCTGTTGTATGGGTTTTTGGCGCGGCGGTTTATTACGGCCGGTGGTGGGTGAATATCCGTTATTTTGGTGATGGCTGAGATTGGTTCCGCTCTTACAGCGGCTCACTTTTGAACAGCGCAAAAGTAAGCAAAACGCTCTTGCCCCACCACTCGGCTCCTCGCCTAGGCTCGGAGTGCCCTCACTCCGGCTTTGGACCGTGGGCCGCCGTCATGGGCCATCCCTGGCCCAGGACGGCTAACCCGGCGTCCTGCCGGGTTACCCACGCTCCAAAGCCTGCGTTCGGCCAGCGTGGTTTAACGGGGCGCCCAAGATCAAAATCAAAAGCAGATCAAGAGCACAGCGGCCTACCGGCCGGCTTGAGTGTTTAACAGCAAAATCAAAAGCTAAAGCGGGCACGGTTCAAATGTAGGAGCTGGCTTGCCTGCGATGGCATCAACTGGGTGTACCTGATGTACCGAGTTGTCTGCATCGCAGGCAAGCCAGCTCCCACAGAAAAGCAGAGCTGCACCAGCTTCAGATTTCGCTTTCGCTTTGGATCTTGCCTTTGCTTTTAACACTCAAGCCGGCCGGTAGGCCGCTGTGCTCGCTTTTGATCTGCTTTTGATCTTGACCTGCGGGCCCCGTTAACCACGATGGCCGCAAGTAGGCACGGTGGAGCGGGTAAATCGGCAGGGATGCCGATTTAGCCGCGCCGGGCCATGGATGGCCCGTCGCGGCGGCCCGCGGAGCCGGGCCGGAGTGCGGGCATGCCGAGCCTAGGCGAGGCACCGAGTGGTGGGGCAAAGCGTTTTTTGGTTACTTTTTTAGGCGTTTGTAAAAAAGTGACCCGCTGTAAGAGCGGAACCATAAGTAGCCGTTACCGAAGAAACGGATATGTACTCAATCAATCAATCAAACCACTCCCCCCGCTCAAGAAACGTATTCCGAATCATCTCCACCACCCACCCCACCTCCAGCGGATGCCGCACATCAGCACTCACCCCCATCCAGACCTGCCGCTGCATCCCCTCCAGAAACACCCCATCCAACGCCGTCAACCCACGATCAAAACAACTCATATACCGCGGCAACAACCCAATACACGCACTGCACCGAATCATCTCCAGCATCAACGGATACGCTTCCACCCGCACCACCCCCGCCAGCCGTTGCTCCACCAGGCTATTCCACGGCCGCAGCGCCTCCACCTGCCGGTCCGGCTGCCACTGCACCAACATATAATCCGCAAGGTCTTCAATGCTGTCCGGCCGCACCGCCAACCGCGAATACCGCTTGGCAATATGCGGCGAATAATCCAACCGCGCCAACACCTCTGGCGCCCCAATGGCAAAACTCGGCCCCGCCCCCGGCGAATCCATCCCCGACAACCACACCACCACATCCGCATCCAGCGCCTGCAACCCCAACTCGCTGTCGATGGAAATGATCTCCAACCGCACACTCGCATTGCGCCGCAACAGGGCAATCAGGTCCCGCCCCAGAATGTCATGCAGGATCGACTCGGCAACCGCCAGCCGAATCAACGGCTGCTCCAGCACCGGCAAGCGTCGCTCATGCGCCAGGGCAATCAACTGCGCCTGCAACTGCTGCCCTTCACGACTCAGGGCCAGGACATTGCCCTGATAGCTGAACAGCGAACGCCGCAGTTGCTCTTCCAGCTGCGCCAGGCGCTTGCGCAATTGCGTGGCCTTGATGTTGAGGCTGCGAGCCGCCTGCATGAAACACCCACAGCGGGCGCTGATCAGGAAATACTGCGCCACCTCGGGCTCGATGGCGGCCGCCAGGGCCAGCCAGGCCTCGCGGGATTCGGTCGACGCACGATAAGGCGCGACGCCGTGGGGTACAGCAGGTTCAACAAACACCATGGGAGACTCCCTGTCTTGTGGGTACTGTGCATCCAATGCGGTGATACGGTTTTACTCCAGCACCTTGTTCAGCTCGGCGCCGTCGATACTCAAGGTCGCGGTATTGAGCATGCCTTCCAGGTAGGCCTTGGCAATCTGCTCCTGGCGTTGCGCACGCAAGGCCTCGGTCAAGCGGCCACGCAGTTCATCCAGCGTGGCCGTGCGCGCCGGTTGTTGCCCAGTGAGTTTGAGCACGTGAAAACCCGCCGCACTCTGCACCGGCTCCGACACCCCGCCCGTCTTGAGCCGCGCCACCACACCGCGCATTTCAGGCATCAATTGCTGCAACGGCTGCATCCCGGAATCGCCACCGCGCCGGGCGCTGTCGGGGTCCTGGGAATACTGGCTGGCCAGGGCGGCAAACTCGCCCGGCGAGGCCTGCGCCTTGCGGCTCAACTCCTGGGCCTGGCGGCGCACATTGTCGACGGTTTGCGGGTCGCTCACGGCCAGGAAAATCTGGCTGACCTGGTACAACGGCGGCGTCACCCATTGTGCCTTGCCGCTGTCATAGGCTTGCTGCAATTCAGCGGCGCTGGGGTAATCCGTCGGCACCTGGCTGACCGACAACATGTAGTCGCGAAATACGATCTGCTCGGTGGCGGCGCGGGTTTGCTGCTCCACCTCCGGGCGCTGCCGCCAGCCCTGGGCATCGGCCTGTTCAAGCACGGCCTTTTGCGCCAGGCGTGAACGCAGCCAGGTTTCCAGGGCGCCACGGTTGCCACGCAGTTGCTCGCGGGTTTCCGCCGGCAAGGCAGCCAGCACCGATTTGAGCTCGGTGAGGTCGATCTGTTGGTTGCCCAGGCGCGCCACCGCCGGCCCGTCCTTCACGGCCACCGGCGCCGGCTGCTGGGCTGCAACCGGGTCACTGCCCGGCCGCAGGCTCAACCCCACCGCGACCGCCAGCACCACCAGGGCGCCAGCGCCGACCACCAGGGTTGGTTTCTTCACAGGGCAGGCGCCTCTTCACGGGCATCGACGGCAGGCGCGGCGTCGGCCTGGGCTTGAAGCTGGGCGGCTTGCTGGCTGTATTCACGCAGGTAGACGATGAATTCCTGCAGCAGGCGATCCCACAATTCCAGCTGATTGCGCAAGTACGGCGCACCCACGCCGGCGGCCACCACATCCATCTCCATCAGCAGGAACTCACCCTGCAACGACAACCGCGCAAAACGTCGGGAAGCGTTCCAGACCTGGGCCAGCCCCTCGGGCAATTCGCCCTGCACCCGCAGCGCGCAGCTGTAGGTGAAGTCCACGTAGCTGCCCTGCTCTGCCGCCGGGTTGCCGAAACGCACGGCGAAGCCGATGCCCTGGCTTGCGCTGAGCAATTGCACGATGCCGTTCTGCTCGGTCTGGTTGACTCGGTAGCCGGCTTCCTGCAGCAGCTCGGTCAAGGCTTGCGGGGTCACGCTGGTGATCAGTTGTACGTCGCTCATAGGGGTCTCTTCCTTGTCGATCAATGATTAGTGACGGTCTGTGGAGCATCGAACCGATTAAGGTAAAGGCCGTCACCAAAACCCTGGGCGAGTTCCTCGAACTTGACCCGGGTGCTGCTGGCGAACGGTTGGCGGATGCTCATCACGTCGGCCACGTCGATTTTTTCGTAGGCCGTCAGCAACTGCTGGGCCACGTCGTACATCTGTTGATTCTTGACTGAACATTGCTGCACTTGTGTGTCACGTTCCGTGAGTTGCGCCTGCAAGCGTGCGCGCTCGGTTTCTTTGCCCCGGGCGATTACCAGCAAGTCTTCATAGGCTTTCTTGAACTTGCCCACCTGCTCATTGCTCGCGGCCACCTGGGCCTGGGCCTGGCTGTGCAGGCTCTGTTGCTGGCCCACCAGTTGCTCGGCCACGCCACGGGTCTTTTCCAGTTCGGCGGTCAGTTGCTTGACCTGCGCCTGGGCCTGCTTGGCCTGGGTTTCGGCGGCGATGCGTGCGGCACTGGCCTGGGCCTGCTCGCTTTGCAGCGCCTGCAACTGCTGGGTGGTGCTGCGCAGCTGAGTGCGCAGGCGCTCCTCCATACCCTCAGCCGAAGCGCCGGTGGTAACGAGCAGTAGAAGCAGGCCGCAAATTCGCGTGTTCATGAGCTTTCTCCGGCGCATCAGAAGCGCGTGTTGAGTTCCAGTTGCATGACATCCACGTCAAACGGCGCGCCATACACTTCGGAGGCGCTGAGCCAACGGGCACTGGCGTAGATGTTCTTGTCGAGGCCGTAGTTGGCGCCGATGAAATAGCCCTTGGCGTTGGTGCCGCCGAGGTGGAACGAAGAGTCGTTGAAGCCGTCCGGCAAGGCATCCGGCTGGATGTATTTGTAGCCGGCCAGCACGTTCCAATCGCCCTTCTTGCGCATCTCCAGCGCACTGCCGAGGGTGAACTGCACCAGCAGCGCATTGCCGCCACTTTCAAACTGGCCGTCGCTGTTGAGGTTGTTGACGATCTGGCCTTCGCTGCGCTTGAGCATCTCGCCCTTGTCGTAGGCCAGGTTGTGGATGAAGTTGGTCTGGCTGCGCAGCTTGAGGTCCTCCGGCAGCTCGCTGTCCCACGCCAGGTTGAGGTCCAGCACATTGAACTTGGAGGCCAGGCCGACGAATTGCGGTTGCGGGGTCAGGCCAGGCGTTGCCGGATTGGGGGTGATGTCTCGCAGCAGGAACACGCTGTTGCCCTTCTGCATGAAGGCCAGGCGCGTGCCATCGGTATCGCACGCCGGCTGGCCGGCCCACGGCGAGCAAGGGCTGGAGCGTTCGCCCTGGATATCGCCGAAGTGGTAGTAGGCCATCGAGCCCTTCAGGCTGTTGCTGCGGTTGATCTTCCAGTCGGCGCCGATCTGCCCGCCGAACAGCCATTTGTTTTCGCTCTCGTCCTTGTCGAAGCCGTTGGTGGTGGCGGTGTCGGGGCTGTACTCCACCGGGAACGCGCCGAGGGTGCCGAACAGGCCCCAGTCGCTGTTGAGCTTGTGGTTGAAGATCGCCGCCACACCGTCGAAGTTGAGGTCGCCGGAATACATCATGTCGGTGGAATAGAACGGGTTGGCAAAACGTCCGGCGGTCAGGGTCATGTAGTCGGTGGTCTTCCAGGTGAGGTAGCCCTGGTCGAGCCAGATGTCTTTCTTGCCGAAGCCGCCGCCCAGGGTCTGGGTGGTGGACACCGGGTTGTTGTCGTTGCCGGTGCCGAGGCGGATGCCGGCGGTCCATTCCGGCGAGATAACGGCTTTCATGCCCAGGCGGGCGCGCAGGCGGAACAGGTTCTCGCGGTCTTCGCGGGTGTTGAGCAGCGGCGGCAATTTGGTGTTGGTGTTCTTGTTCACGTCGTAGGGGCCGCTGTCGTTGAGCTTGGCGTAATCGACGATTTCATTGCTGTTGTTGCCCGAGAAATAGCGCGACTCATCCCGCAGGCGAATATCGCCGTCGAAGCTGATGCGCGAGACCCACTCCGGGAACGTGTTGGGCTGGGCCCAGTTTTCCTGCTTGGCGGTGGCCATGACCTCGGCCTTGACCTGGTCGCGAATCTGGTCGCGCACCGCTGCCGGCACGTACTGCACCCGCACATCGCCGGGGGCCGCAGTTGGACCTGCCGCTACTGCCGTGGCGGTGCTGGCCTGACGTGCCTGCTGAGCCTCTTTTTCAGCCTGGGCGATCAGCCCGTCGGCCTGTTCCTGCTTGAGCACACCTTGCTGCACCAGCAGGCGGATCAGGTTGATCGTGGCGTTTTCCGAAGGCGCGGCGGCGGCCGTCGCCTGGCCGACCAGGGTCGCGATGACCATGCCGACCGCCAGAGTCAATCGATTCACGTGGGAAATCATCAGCACACAACTCCTGTAGAAAACTGCAAAAAAGGGTTCGATCAATCCGGGCGCCGGCCCTTGAGGGACAGGCGTACCGGCAGGGTCATTGAGGCGGGTGTGCGTTCCTTCAGCCGCGGTGTAGCACGCAATGCGGCCAGCACCTGGGCGTCGGTGTCGGCGTCGCCGCTGGACTTGGCGAGCTCCACGCGCGTCACCTCGCCGTCTGCGCTCAGCCACAGGTCGGCCTGCACCGTGTAGGCCTTCTTGCGCAGCTCCGGGTCTTCCCGCAGCAGGCGCTGGAACACCCCGGCCAGGTACTGCTTGAACGTCCCGGTACCGAGCCCGCCACCACCGGAACCGGCCATGCCGCCGCCCTTGCCGGCACCGATGTTGAAACCGTCGGTACCGGACTGCGCGTCGCCGTCGATCTGCATCGGGTTGGCCAGGTCGTCCGACGGCGACGGCGGTGCTTCTTGCTCGGGCTTGACCTCGTCGGGGGTCGGCGTGGGTTCCGGCTCGGGGATTTTTTCCTGCACCTCGGGCTCCGGTTCCTTGGGTTTTTCCGGTGGCGGTGGCGGTGGTGGTGGCAACGGAATAATCGTCGGCACCTTGGGCGCTTCACGGCGCACGCCACTCATGTCATTGGCCCACTGCCAGAGAAACCAGGCAGCCACGGCGCCCAGCAGCAGGCCAATGCCCCACTTCAGCGGGCGCAATGGCGGCTTGTTCTTGAGGGGCGTCGGCGCGATCGGCATCTGTGCGGTCATGACTCAGCCCTGGCTCGGTTTGCCGGTGACCAGCCCGACCTGGGACAGCTCCAGGCGACGCAGCAGGTCGAGTACTTCGATGACCTTCTGGTACTGCACCATGGCGTCGCCGCGCACGATCACCGGGAAGTCCGGGTTCAGCGCTTTCTCGATGCGCAGGCGCTCTTCCAGCTCAGGCAAGGTCACCGGGTAAGCGTCGAGGAACACCTGGCCGCCATCGTTCACCGAGATGGCCTTGGTCTTGGCCTCGGACAGCGATACCGAAGCACTGGCCTTGGGCAGGTGGATCTGGATCCCCGAGACCTGGGCGGTGGCGGTGAGGATAAACATCACCAACACCACCATCAGCACGTCCACCAGGGGCGTGATGTTGATGCTGTCGACGGGTGCGTCATCGTCATCGTCGTGGGAGGCATTCACGGAAGCCATGCTGATTCTCCTCAGGCCGGGACGTGGGCGTGGTGGTCGCGACGGTGCGCCGCTTCACTGTGCTGGCTCTCGCCGTGCATCTCCGCCAGGCGGGTGATGAACTCGTCGACGAACACGCGCATGTCGGCGCTGACTTCCTTGTTGCGGGTAATCAGGCGGTTGTAGCCAAACAGCGCGGGAATCGCGACAAACAGGCCCATGGCCGTGGCCAGTAAGGCCGCCGCCATGCCCGGGGCGATGGCGTTGATGTTCACGTCGCCGGCCATCGCCGTGCCGAGGAACACCACCATGATCCCCAGCACGGTGCCGAGCAGGCCGATATACGGCCCCCCGGCAATCGCGTTGGAGAGGGTCGACAGCTTGGCGCCGAGCTGCTGGTTTTCCCGGGTGCGCACGCCGTCCATGGAGCAGCGGATGGCTTCGATGGTGGCTGCCGAGACCGACGAGGTGTCGGCGCCCTGGGCGCGGCGAGTGCGGATTTCCTTGACCGCGACCCGGTACAGGCGCCACAGCGAGGAATGGGTCAGGCGCTCAGCCAGCAACGCGTCGTCGTAGTACATCTCCAGGCGCGTACCGATCTGTGCGAATTGCTCGCGGAAGATATCGTTGGCAGCACTCACGCGACTGACCTGGCGGTTCTTGCGGAGCATGATGAACCACGACTGGAACATCATCCCCACCAGCACCAGGATGATCACCCAGGCATCCACCGGCACCGCCTTGAGCAGGAACCCCAGGCTGCCGAAGCCGAAGCCCGACTGTTCTTCATCCACGCCATAGGCCACCAGTTTCGACTCGGCGCCCTGGGCCGTGGCATCGGCCAGCAACAGGGCTGCCGGGCGCGCGACCTTGGACAAGCGCAGTTCGTCCATGGCCCCGGTAAACGGCAGGTGCCCGCCGGCGGCTTCCGGCAAATCGGCACCGATGGCCAGTTGCGAATTGAACGCCGGCATCGCCACTGCGAGGGTCGCGGTCTCACGGCCGTTGACGTACAGCGAGACCTTGTCGCCCTCGGCGGTGAACGCCAGGTGCTGCCATTGGCCGGGGTTCAGCGGCTGGGTCGAGACGGCGCGCTGGCCGTCGATTTCAATAAACGGCATGCCCTGGTTCAAGCCCAGCAACAGGCTGTGGGCGCCCTCGCGACGGGCCACCACCACTTGCTCGCCGCTGGCCTGGTCGACCCGCAACCAGGCGCTGAAAGTGAAGGCGCCGCCCGCTGCGTGCTGCAGCGACGGGCTGGCCGGCAGCAGCAACGGCTGGCCACTGAACTGCAAGGCCCGGCCGATCACGCCGTCGATGCTCGCACCGGTAGCGTTCACGGCAGTGTTGCCGTAGGCCGTGGTGTCCCGGGGCGGCGTGCCATTGGCGCCGTCGAAGTGGTAGAGGGCGGTGTAGTTCGGGTCGAAGGTCAACTGGCCGTTGGCGGTGGCCGGCGCCTTCTGGTTGCCGTAGTACATCCACAGGTCCTGGCGCTGGCCGCCTTCGACCTTGGGCACATCGACCCAGATCAGCGCCATGCCCATCAGCGGGTCGAAGCTTTCGATCTGGTGGTTGAACACGGTCTTGTCATCGGCGCTGACAAAGCGCAGGTCGGCGCCGTCGTCCTTGACCCCGTCAAAGCTGAAGTTGCCGGTGTGCAGGCGCACCAGCAGCGCGGTGCGGCCCAGGGCCTGGCTGATGGCTGCGCCCTGGGAGGTGGTGTCCACCGTGATCTGTTTACGGTAGTGCCAATCGTCCTGCCACCAGGCATGGGCGGTGGCCGGGAGCGCGAAGCCCAGGCAGATCAACAGGCTCAGAAATAGGCGTTGCATGTCAGGAGTCTCCGAAAAAAGGGGTCAGAAAGTCGCCTGCACACTGAAGTGCAGTCGCGAGTCCTGTTTCTGGGTATTTGGGCCTTCAAGCAGCGGGTAGCCCCAATCCAGGCTGCCGGACAACCACTTGCTCAAACTGGCGCGGGTGCCGAGGCCGACACTGGCCAGGCTGTATTCGTCTTCCTGCTCGGGCAGCGGGTCATGCAGGCGCAGGCGTGCGCCTTCGGCGAACGCGTAGAAGCGCCACTCCTGCACGTAGCTGCCGAGAAACTTGGCCAGGGACGGCGTGCGCAGCTCCTGGGACAACAGGTAGCCGTCGTCACCGGTGCGCTCGGCGGCGAGATACCCGCGTACCGACGTAGCGCCGCCAGCGGAATATTGCTCGTTGGACACCAGCGGCCCCGAGGCCAGCTGGAAGCCGGCCTTGGACGCCGACTGCCAGTCGTTGCCGAAGGTGTAGGTGTAATTCAGGTCACCCTTGAGCACCGCAAAACTCGGGCTGGCCTTGTCACGCTTGTACTGGAACTCCTCGGCGTCGCTGCCGTAGCCGAAGAACGCGCGGGTACCCACCACCAGGCTCAAGCCCAGCCCCAATTGCGACTGCTCGGTGTAGCGGTAGCCGTTGTAGCCGAAGGTCAGCGGTGCGTACTTCAGCGGGATATCGTCCGTGCTGCCGCCGAACTTCATCTGCTCCTTGAAGTCCTTGAAGTCGACCCCGGCAGAGAACGAATTGGCCCAATTGCCACTGGCCGGCAGGCTGTAGATCGCCGACACGCCGTAGGAATGGCCCTTGCCCAACACGTTGCTGCCGCCGATGGTGGCGATGTTGCTGTCGGACTGATAACCGGAGAACTGCAGGCTCCAGCGATCAGTCAGCGGCGCGGTGTAGGCGCCCGACCAGACCTTGGCGTTGTCGCTGTCCTGGGGCGCGGTGAAGTACGTCAGGGAAATGCTGTGGCCCAGTTGCCAGAGGTTGTCGTAACCCAGGGTCGCGACGCTGCGCAGCTCCTTGGTGTCGGCGCTGTAGTCATTGTTCAGGCCGAGGCTGGCGTGCCAGGGGTTCTGGTCTTCCACCTGCAGGTCGACGTCCATGGTGCCGGGGCGCTGGCCTTCGCGGACCAGCGGCGTGACCTGCCGCCCGGCGCTGCGATTGAGGCCGGCGAGTTGGGTTTGCACGCTGGCGAAATCCGGAACCGCGCCCTCCTTCAAGCCGGGTACTTCGTCGCGGATTTCCACCGGCGAATAGTGCTTGGCGCCGACCACGCGGACGCGCCCGACCTTGGTTTCGCTGACCTGCAGGTAAACGATTCCGTCATCGACCTTCTGCTCCGGCAGTTCGACGAACACCGATTGATAGCCGCGTGCCTGATAGATCTTCTGCAAGGCATCCCGGGCGCCTTCGATGTCGGCGAGGGTCTTTTGCGGGCCGAGAAACGGGTACACCGCCTCTTCGATCGCACGAGCGTCGAGCACGGTGTTGCCGCGCACGAAGTACTCGTTGACGTCCACCAGCCGTGCCGGAGGCTCGGGCTGGGTGCCCTGCTCTTCGGCCTGTAGCGGTTGCGCCAGTGCACCCAGCGTCAGCCAGCACAGCGCCAGCGTTGATTTGAACAGATGCTCCACACCGCCCCCTGGTCTACTAAGAATGATTGCCGTCGCCGTTTGCCCGGCGTTTGGCCCGTTCAATTGCTGGATATCGAGGTGTTGCCATGCCGGGCGAGCCAGGTGTGCAGCAGGGCGAAGTTCAGGGAGAACTCCGGCATGTGCAGCAAGGCGCCACAGAACACTTCACCAATGATTTTCTGGATCAACTGCACCGCCTGCGGGTTGTTCAGGAACGTGGCGATGTCGCGTTGCAGGAGGTTGATGCCCCAGACTTTCTGGTTCAGGTCGAGGCCGACGAACCAGCGGAACAGCAGGTTGTAGTTGAGTTGTTCGTGCAGTTGCTGTTCGTTGGGGACTGAGTACAGGAGTTGCAGCAGCAGGATCTGCAAGACGGTCTGGGGGGCGATCTGGGTGCCGGGTTGGGCCTGGAGCAGGTCGCGATGGAGGTCGAGGATGTCGTCGATCTGCGGGCGCAGCAAGACCAGCGAATGGCCTGCGGGGATGTAGCTGGAGACTTCCTTGAGCGCGCCTTGCCAGTCGTCCTGGGAGACGATCCATACCCACGGTGCGCCATAGCGGTAGACCGAGACCGGTTTTTTGCGTGCGGCTTCGACGATCTTTGACAGGCGCTGGTCGAGCTCCTGCATGCCGACTTTCGAGTAACGTTCCATAGTTCCCATTCGCCCCACTCCTGGCATCCTGCTTGCGGCTCTGACGTCGCCTTTTTTGGCGGTGTTGAGCGCGTTACATAGCCAAGACGGGGGGCGCTGGGGACTACCGAACTTTTGTCATAAAAGCTTCTTTTTTGGGGCGGGGTGAGGTGGGCATATCCGTTGCTGCGGTCAGGGCTGGTATTGGTTCCGCTCTTACAGCGGCTCACTTTTGGAGCGTTGTGAAGCAAAATCAAAAGTTAAAGCGGGCACGGTTCAAATGTGGGAGCTGGCTTGCCTGCGATGGCATCGCCTCGGTGTATCTGAAAAACCGAGTTGTCTGCATCGCAGGCAAGCCAGCTCCCACAGAAAAGCAGAACCACGGAGTGCGGGCATGCCGAGCCTAGGCGAGGCACCGAGTGGTGGAGCAGAGACCTTTTGGTTACTTTTGGCTGGGCCGGCATTCCGGGCGTTTGCCAAAAGTGACCCGCTGTAAGAGCGGAACCATAAGCGGCCGTTACCGAAGAAACGGAGATGTACTCAAACCAAAGACCCCGGCAACGGCAACTCATAAGACTTCTTAACCGTCCTGACCACCAAAGTAGACGAATAAGTACGAATCGGAATATCCCGATAAATCTCTAAAAACCGATAGATATAATCAGTGTACTCAGTGGCATCCCGAAACTTCGCCACCATCACAAAATCAAACTCCCCGGTCAGCAGATAACAGTCCTGAATCTCCGGATGACTCGCCAGGATATGCTGCATCTTGCGGTCGATATCATTGCTGTCCCTATCAAGCTTGATCAGGAAGAACGCCGTAACCTGAATCCCAAGCTTGCGCTCATCCAGCACCGCCACCTTGGCCTTGATGATCCCGACACTCTCCAACCGCCTGATACGCCGGTAACAACTGGTTGAAGACAGCCCGACACTGTCACTCAACAACTCCAGACTCTGACTGCAATCCCTTTGCAATTTCCCCAGAATCTTCAAATCCATGGCATCTGTCATTTTTTCCATATCTTCCTTGAAAAAACTGCAATGAATCCACCGTAAACACCCACCAATTTGCACAAATCCTGCGCGGTGGCGCACTAACATCAATCCAGCTTAGCAGCCCAGCCAAATCAGGCACCGGGGCCGCATGAGAGGGATCTTATGATAGTCGCGAAACCGACATGGGCCACCGATATCCACGGCCTATTCAGCGCCCCCTACTGGATCCCCCAAGAGCAACGCGCCGCCGTCGGCGCCTCCTGGGTGGGCTGCATGAACGCCTACTTCGTGTTCCTCGAAGACCCCGCCTCCGTCAAGACCTGGTCCGAAACCATCTACCAGCACCTGGCCTCCCGCAGCATGCCGCTGACCCTCGACCAGCAGCAGTTCTGGCCCATCGACGCGCTGGAAACCTTCAGGCTGTGGGTCAACCAGGGCTGGCGCCTCACTCCCGCCTCACCGTTCGACGAGGCAGAACGCATCCCCCCACCCGACCTGCCTCACCCGGTCAAACGCGTGCGCCAGGACATTCGCGCACTGACACAGGAACAACTGGACCTGTACCGCTCACGCCTCGATGACGTAATGCAGGTGGCCAACGCCGACAGCGGCTCCCCTTGGCAGCGCTACGCCTATATCCACACCAACTGGTGCCTGCATTACCAGGAAGCGTTTGCCCTGTGGCACCGGGCCTATCTGCTGTACCTGGAAGCGCTGATCGACTGCCCCATTCCCTACTGGGACTGGATGGCCGAAGACGCCAGTGTCGACGGCAGCCCCCAGGCCGGCTTGCCCCAGGCGTTTCTCGATGAAACCTACGTGCACCCGCACACCGGCGAGGTTCGCCCTAATCCGTTGCGCTACGCGGCTGCCAAGGACGGTTGTTCGAAGGTCTGTGAAAAAGCCAGGGTACCCGGTGTGGACTGCCGCTTCGTGCAACGCAACCCGCTGTTCTACACCCAGGGCGAGACGCAGCGCGTCGAACGCACCCAGTTGTACGGCATGAGCCGGATTTTCCAGCAACAGGTGGTCGATGCCCTGAAGTTCAACACCTTCAGCCAGCCCCAGGGCGTGCCAGGTTATCCCTGGGCGAACATCCCGGTGTTTGATCCCCCCCAGGAAGATGACCTGTACCCCAACCGTGCGCTGAATTTCGACGGGCTCTACGAGCAGCCCCACGACAACTATCACGGCTGGATCGGCGGCGACATGGCTGACAACGCCTACACCGCGTTCGACCCGGTGTTCAGCTCCTACCACGCCAATATCGACCGGATGCTGGAGGTCTGGATCCGCGCCCACCCGGCAGCGCAGTACACCACCCAGTGCCTGCTCCAGCCGTTTGCCGGCAGCGAGGCCGACGATGTCACCTTCACCAGTGCCGACGCCTGGCGCTACACCACCCTGGGGGACATGGCCCAGGACAGTCGGCATATCGGCTATGACTACGGTGTGCCCGTCGCCCCGCCCTTTGGCACCCGCCGCCCGGCCGCAAAAGCCTGCTGCCAGCAAAGTTCGACGCCGATGCAAGCGCAGGAACAAACCGCAAGCCTGGGCCCGTGGGTGGTGTTCGACCATGTGCGCTGCACCCACGACACCTACCTGATCGACGTATTCCTCAACCAGCCCGACGCCACGCCGCAGCAGGTGAGCGCCGACAATCCGCACTATGTCGGGCGCTTCAGTCGCATCGGCATGGGCCTGGTGGATGACAAGGGCCGCTGCATCACCCATGGCGTGTCACGCGCGCTGAATGCCGCGCGCACTGCTGCCGCATTGAACCTTCGCCCCACTGACACCACGCAGTTATCCGTGGTGGTGACCCATCTCGATAGTGCCCGGGTGTTGACGCCGCAAGAGTACGCGCCGCTGCCTGGCTTTATCGCCCAACTGGTGTGGGACGACCCGCGCCAAACCGTCGCCGGCCCTGCTCCCAGTGCCGGTTGCTGCTCCGTTTCCACCACAACAACACCTGGAGAATCGACATGAGCACACCCTTCAAACAATTCACCTCTCCCGCCGGGCAAGCTCCCAAGGACTACAACAAGCTGGGCCTGGAAAACCAGTTGCCGCAGTTTGAAACCGACTGGAACAACGACCTCACCGGCTGGACCCAGTCTGCGATCATCGGCAACCCGTGGTCGGGCCTCAATGACGCGCCGCGCTCGGGCTATTACAACCCACTGGTGGAAGGTTACGGCCCCACCACGCCGCCGGCGATTACCTGGGCGCCCTTCCCCAATCGGCTGTGGACGTTTTTCTACAACAACGGCACGGCGGTGATTCCACAGTTGGGCGGCAAGGCCATGTCCATGCAACAGGTGATGGAGCTGACCGACAACGGCCAGATTACGATCAACAACACCCTGTACATGCTCTACGACCCGAACAAGCAAGGCACCCTGCTGCAACTCCCCGTCACTCGCTGCCCGAGCATCGACTGGCAAGGCAAGTACAAGGATTTCTCGCCCTCTGGCCCCCGTGGCTGGCTTGACGAATATTGCGAGTGGTCCATCGTGCGTGATGCCGACGGCAACATGCGCAAGATCACCTTCACTTGCGAAAACCCGGCGTATTTCCTGGCCATGTGGCGCATCGATCCGACTGCTGTACTGGGGCTGTATCGCGACTACATCGACCCACAGGTGCAACTCGAAGACCTGTACCTGCGCTACACCGCCGACTGCCCGACCGGTAAGGCCGGCGATCCGGTCATCGACCCCACCACCGGTCAACCGGCCTACGACACCGTCAACAAATGGAACGCCGGCACCGCCTGTGTGCCTGGCCAGTACGGCGGTGCGATGCACCTGACCTCCGGCCCCAACACCCTGAGCGCCGAGGTGTACCTGGCTGCCGCGGCGACCATCCTGCGGCCATTGAGCAGCAGCCAGAATTCCCAGGCGTTGATCTGCTGCGCGCAATACGGGCAGAACTACCGCAACTCCGATCCGCATATCGGTTTCTCGGCCAACAGCGTGGCAGTGAATAACCGGCTCTCCCTGACCAACCCCATCGGCCTGTACCTGCAACAACCCACCGACTTCTCGGCGTGGAAAGGCCCCCAGGGCCAGGACGTCAGCCAGTACTGGAAAATCACCCGTGGCACCGCCAAGTCGGCCGCCAACGGCTCCGACCAGATTCTGCAAGCGGTGTTTGAAGTGCCGGTCAGCGCCGGGTTTTCGATCAACGACATCACCATCAGCGGCCAGCCGATCGACTACGTGTGGGTGATTGCCCAGCAGTTGCTGGTGGGCCTGAGTGTGACAACCACGCCCATCAGCCCGACGCCGGATTCCTGCCCGTGCGTGACGGACCGGGTCAACGGCGTGCAACCCTGGCCGGTACAGCTGCTGCCGCTGGACCTGTTCTACGGGCAGTCACCCACCGACCTGCCGGCCTGGCTGGCACCCGGCACCAGCGGGCAGTTTGCCCTGGTGGTGCAAGGCGCCGACCTCAAGACCACCGCCGAGACGGCGCGGGTGCAATTCTCCAATCCTGGGGTGACGGCGCAGGTCACAAAGTTCCTGCCGGATGCCTCGGCCATCCCCGGGCAAACCAACTCCGGTGGCACCCAGGGCTACCTGCTGACCATCACCGTAAGCCCCACTGCCGCACCGGGGCTGGTGACAGTGCGCGCCCTCAACCCGGGCGAAGCCGATAACCCCAGCGCGACGGAACACCCATGGGAATCCGGATTGGCGCTGGTGCCTGGCGCCTGACTGATACAGCCCATCAGCCGCACCCACCCAGGGTGCGGCTTTACCTGCTTGCAAGGAGCGCGATGATGTCCAGGTTACGCTTGAGTGTTTTATCGCTGCTGACCAGTGTGGTGCTGAGCCTGTTCGCCATGCAGGCCGCCTACGCATCCCCCACTTCCGACGCCGACGCTTGCGTGCAGCAACAGTTGGTGTTCAACCCGAAAAGCGGCGGCTTCCTGCCGATCAACAACTTCAACGCCACCGGCCAGAGCTTCATGAATTGCTTTGGCTGGCAGTTGTTCATTGCCCTGAACTGGCCGGTGAATCCCGGTTGGCCAGCCACACCTGCCCTCGCGGGTGAGCCGGACATGAACAGTACCCTTGCGCAATTCGGCGTACCGACTGCCTCCGGGCAGCCGATGAGCGTGGCGCCGGTATGGGCCAGCTACAAGGACGCCAACGATATCTTCCTGCCCGGCGCGCCCGCGCCCACCGGCTGGGGCGTGCAAACCCTGGTGCCGTCCAATTGCAGCACCCAGGGCAGCCTCAGGGCGATGTCGGTGGGGGCGCGCAAGTTCATGACCGCCACCTCCGAAAGCGCGATCAACGCGCGGCATGGGTTTCACCTGTCCAGCGGCACCCTGGCCTCGATTCCGGACCCGATCATGGAGGCCTCCGGCGGCTGGCTGACGGACCAGTCGCAGAACCTGGTGTTTTTTGAACGCAAGGTGGGCAAGGCCGAGTTCGACTACATCGTCAGCAAAGGGCTGTACGACGCGGCCAACCAGCTGAAAGTCGCGCAGAACCTCGACAACCAGAACCCCGGCGGGCTGTCCTTGCCCATCGGTGAACCCATGCGCTCGCTGCCGCCCAACCCGGTGCCGCAGGAGCAACTGGGAGCTCTGGAGGTCAAGGCAGCATGGCGAATCCTCACCGGCAAACCCGAGCTCTACGGACGTTACCTGACCACCGTCGCCTGGCTCAAAAACCCGGCCACCTTGCAGTGCACCCAGCAGGTGGTGGGCCTGGTGGGCCTGCATATCATCAACAAGACCCAGGCCTCGCCCAACTTCATCTGGACCACCTTCGAGCAAGTGGACAACGTGCCGGAACCCGACCAGGTGCCGCCACAACAAACGCCGCCCGACAGCTTTGCCTTCAACAACCCGAACTGCGGCACCGGCCCCGAATGCACGCCGAACGTGGCGCGTATCCAGTGCAAGCAGCAGCATCCGGACCGCGACTGCACCGAGCCGTTTCCACGGGACCAACCCGTGCAGACCACCCGGGAACATCCGCTGCCCACTGAACTGCAGGCGCTTAACGGCGCGGTGCAGGCCAATTTTGCCCAGCAGAGCCAGGGCAAGTCGGTGTTCCAGTACTACAAACTGATCAACGTACTCTGGACC
>Ga0209173_100076_pt1 | contig 124232 bp, 109 predicted proteins | sample SynthPrep_16_END_FD_187206 | JGI IMG/M metagenome (GOLD analysis project Ga0209173, IMG submission 187206) | Synthetic microbial communities from Ohio, USA - SynthPrep_16_END_DS12_MetaG (SPAdes) (version 2) | ecosystem: Engineered > Bioreactor > Aerobic > Activated sludge | place: USA: Ohio...
TTGATCTACGGCGCGCTGTTCCTGTTTTTCTTCTTTATCTGCTACCCGTTGTCGGCCGCCTCCAAGGTGCTGGAACGGCGCTGGGCCCAAGCATGAGCGCATTGATCGAGTTCCAGGGTTTCAACAAGTTTTTCGGCGACCAGCAGGTGCTCGACGGCATCGACCTGAGTGTGCAAAGCGGCGAAGTGGTGGTGATCCTCGGCCCCAGCGGTTGCGGCAAAAGCACCTTGCTGCGGTGCCTCAATGGCCTGGAAGTGGCCCACAGCGGCAGCCTGCGTTTTGCGGGCAAGGAGCTGCTGGACAAGGCCACCGACTGGCGCCAGGTGCGCCAGGACGTGGGCATGGTGTTCCAGAGTTATCACCTGTTCCCGCACATGAGCGTGCTCGACAACCTCCTGCTCGGCCCGCTGAAAGTGCAAAAGCGCGAGCCCCGCGAAGCCCGGGCCCAGGCAGAAAAACTGCTGGAACGGGTGGGCCTCTCCGACAAACGCGACGCCTACCCGCGCCAGCTCTCGGGCGGCCAGCAGCAACGCATCGCCATCGTTCGCTCGCTGTGCATGAACCCGCAGGTCATGCTGTTTGACGAAGTCACCGCCGCCCTCGACCCGGAAATGGTCAAGGAAGTACTGGAAGTGATCCAGGGCCTGGCCCGGGACGGCATGACGCTGCTGATCGTCACCCATGAAATGGCCTTCGCCCGCGCCGTCGCCGACCGCGTGGTGTTCATGGAGGCCGGCCGCATCCTCGAACAAAACACCCCCGAGGCATTCTTTACGAACCCGCAAACCGCACGCGCGCAGCAGTTCCTGGAGAAGTTCTCCTTCGTTTCAACACTGCCCAAAAGAACCAAGGAACTGGAGCTGTCATGAAAACTGCCAAGTTGTTATTCCCCCTGTTCGGCCTCGCTTTGCTGGCCGGCTGCAATAAATCCGAAGAGCCCGCCAAGACGGCTGCCGCTGCCACCCCGGCACCCGCTGCGGTGAGCTACATCGACAAGATCAAGGCGCGGGACAAGCTGATCGTCGGCGTATTCACCGACAAGCCGCCGTTTGGTTTCGTGGATGAGTCCGGCCGCTATGTCGGCTTCGATACCGACATCGGCCGCCGTTTCGCCAAGGACCTGCTGGGGGACGAGAACAAGGTTGAATTCGTCGCCGTAGAACCGGCGAGCCGCATTCCGTTCCTGCAAAGCGACAAGGTCGACCTGATCCTCGCCAACATGACGGTGACGCCGGAGCGCAAGGAAGCGGTGGACTTCACCAACCCGAACCTGAAAGTCGCGGTGCAGGCCCTGGTGCCGCAGGACAGCTCGGTGAAGAGCCTGGACGACCTGGCGACCCGCACCACCATCGTCACCACCGGCACTACCGCGGATATCTGGCTGACCAAGAACCACCCGGACTGGAAACTGCTGAAGTTCGAGAAAAATTCCGAGTCGCTGCAAGCGTTGTCGGCGGGCCGTGGTGATGCCTATGCCCAGGACAACCTGGTGCTGTTCAGCTGGGCCAAGCAGAACCCGGGCTATCGCGTGCTGGAGCAGAAACTGGGGGATGAAGCGCCGATTGCGCCGGCGGTGAAGAAGGGCAACATCGAACTGCGGGATTGGGTGAATGCCGAGCTGGCGAAGTTGGGCGAAGAGAAGTATCTGCTCAAGCTGTATGACCAGTATGTTCGCAAGGAACTGAGCGATGACACCAAGCCTGAGAGTGTGATTGTTGAAGGCGGGAAGTGGCAGGGTTGATCAGTTAGCTGTTGGGTGACTGATCTACCGTCTTCGCGAGCAAGCCCGCTCCCACATTCGACCGAGTTCCACCTTTGGAATGCGGACAAATGTGGGAGCGGGCTTGCTCGCGAAGAGGCCCTCACAGGCGCCGCCTAACTGGGCCAATGCCACGCCGGCTCATCCAGCACCCGCTGCCCCACCACCTGCGTCTGCCCCATCACCTTCTCCAGCACGATCGAATTACACCCTTCATCCTGCTGCAACGCCGCAATCAAGCGGCTGGCATGGGACACCACCCACACCTGACACTGCTGCGACACCTGAATGATCAGCCGCGCCAACGCCGGCAACAGGTCCGGGTGCAAGCTGGTTTCCGGTTCGTTCAATACCATCATCGTCGGTGGCCTCGGCGTCAGCAGCGCCGCCACCAGCAGCAAGTAGCGCAAGGTCCCGTCAGACAGCTCCGCCGCCGATAACGGCCGCAGCAATCCTTCCTGATAAAACTCGATGGCAAAGCGTCCGCCCTGCAACGGCTCGATATTCAACCGCGCGCCCGGAAACGCATCGCTGATCGCCCGCTGCAACGCCTCGGGGTCGCCGATCTCGCGGATGGTCTGCAACGCCGCCGCCAAGTCCCGCCCATCGTGATGTAGCACCGGCGTACGCGTGCCCAGTTGCGGCTGGCGCACCGGGGCGTCGACGTCGCTGCGAAAGTGGTCATAAAAGCGCCAGCCGCGAATGCTTTCGCGCAGCAGCAACACCTCCGGCGAACCCCGCAGGCTGCCGACCTGATCGAACAGGCTGTGGTAGTTCGGCGTGTGCTGGGCCAGTACATCCCAGGCGCGGCCATCGCGGGCACGTACCATCGGGCCGGAGCGCTGCACCAGCAGGCTCGCCGGACGGTACACGTGGCCGGCCCAGATGCATTCTTTCTTGATCTCCGGGTCCAGGGAAAAATAGGACAAGGTCTTCTCGGGCAACCCCAGGGAAATCGCATAGCTGAAATCCTCTGCGGCAAACCCCAGGCGCAGGCGCTTGGCGCCCTGGCGGACGATGGGCTCCACCGCCACTTCACCACTGAGCATGCGCCGGCTGATGCTTTCCGGCCCGGCCCAGAAGGTTGAATCCAGCCCACCCTCGCGGGCCAGTGCGTTGATCACGCCGCCCTGGGCCGTTTCCGCCAGCAGCCGCAGGGCGCGGTACAGGTTGGACTTGCCGCTGCCATTGGGGCCGGTAATCAGGTTCAACCGATCCAGCGGCACCACCAATTTGTTGATCGAGCGGTAATTGGCCACCGCGAGGGTCTTGAGCATGAGAAAAATTATCGGTTTGGGAACCCCTGGAGTATGGGATTCTCCATGCAGATAAGGAACCCTGTTCTAAGCTCACAGTCGCATAGACACTGGCACGTCGGCATCACGCAAAAGGAGCCTGCATGGGCGGTCACAAACTCACATTTATCCTCGGCCTTGGCCTGCTGGCGCTGCTGAGCGGTTGCGGCCAGGAAAAAGCCGAACCCAAGGAACATTCCCGGGTGTTTGTGCAGACGGTGAAGTCCACCGACTTTGCCGCCGCCGTGACCTTGACCGGCGATATCCAGGCCCGGGTGCAGACCGATCTGTCGTTCCGCGTCGGCGGCAAGATCATCCAGCGCATGGTGGATGTCGGCGACCGCGTCAGCGCCAAGCAGGTGCTGGCCAAGCTCGATCCGAAAGATTTGCAGACCAACGTCGACTCCGCCCAGGCCCAGGTGGTCGCCGAGCAGGCGCGGGTCAAACAGACCGCCGCCGCGTTTGTGCGCCAGGAAAAACTCTTGCCCAAGGGCTACACCAGCCGCAGCGAATACGACTCTGCCCAGGCCGCGTTGCGCAGCAGCCAGAGCGCGCTGACCGCCGCCCAGGCGCAGTTGGCCAATGCCCGCGAGCAGTTGGGCTACACCTCGCTGGTCGCCGACGCGCCGGGCATCATCACCGCCCGCCAGGCCGAGGTGGGCCAGGTGGTGCAGGCCACCGTGCCGATTTTCAGCCTGGCCCGGGATGGCGAGCGCGACGCGGTGTTCAACGTCTATGAATCGCTGCTGGTGGAGCCGCCGCCGGACAAACCGATTACCGTCAGCCTGCTGGAAAACCCGCAGATCACCGCCGTGGGCAAGGTGCGCGAAGTCACCCCGGCCGTTGCCGCCAATACCGGCACGGTGCAAGTCAAAATCGCCCTCGACGCGCTGCCCAAGGGCATGCAACTGGGCTCGGTGGTCAGCGCCACCGCCAACGGGCCGGCCAAGGCCAGCATCGAATTGCCGTGGGCTGCCTTGACCAAAGACATCAGTGCGCCGGCTGTCTGGCTGATTGACGGCGACGGCAAGGCGCAACTGCACAAGGTCACGGTCGCGCGTTATCTCACCGGCAAGGTGATCATCAGCGACGGCCTCAAGGGCGGCGAAAAAGTCGTGGTGGCCGGCGGGCAATTGCTGCATCCCGGCATGATCGTGGAAATCGCCCAGCCGCCGGATCAGGCCCAGGCCCAGGGAGTGCAGCCATGAAGCAGATGACGTGTGTGCTCGCCGCCAGCCTGCTGTTGATGGCGTGTTCCAAGGAAGAACCGGCACCGGAACCGGTGCGCCCGGTGCTGTCGATTGAAGTGAAAGCCGAGGACCAGGAAAACCTCGGCCGCTTCGCCGGCACGATCCAGGCCCGCTACGAAAGCAATCTCGGTTTCCGTGTGCCAGGCCGTATCGCCCGGCGCGCGGTCGACGTGGGCGCTGAAGTGCAGCAGGGCGCGTTGCTCGCCGTGCTCGACCCCACCGATCAACAGAACCAGTTGCGCGCCGCCCAGGGCGACCTGGCCCGGGTCCAGGCACAGTGGATCAACGCCCAGGCCAATGCCCGTCGCCAGCAGGAATTGTTCAACCGTGGCGTCGGCGCCCAGGCCCAACTGGACATCGCCCAGACCGACTTGAAAACCACCCAGGCTTCCCTGGATCAGGCCAGGGCCTCGGTCAACCAGGCCAAGGACCAGCTCAACTACGCCGAACTGCGCACCGACCATGCAGGCATCGTCACCGCCTGGAATGCCGAGGCCGGCCAGGTGGTCAGCGCCGGGCAGCAAGTGGTGACCCTGGCACGACCGGACATCAAGGAAGCCGTCATCGACTTGCCCGCCGGCCTCGCCGAGCGCCTGCCGCCGGATGTGGTGTTCCTGGTCGCCGGGCAGATGGACCCCACGGTCAGCACCACCGCCACCGTGCGCGAGATCGAACCCCAGGCCCAAAGCGCCACGCGCACCCGTCGCGCCCGCCTGACCCTGGCGGAAACACCGCCCGCGTTCCGCCTTGGCACCGCCATCAGCGTGACCCTGAGTTCAGCCATCGCGCCGCGTATCGAATTGCCCCTCAGCGCCTTGCAGGAAGCCGACGGCAAGACCCGCATCTGGGTCATCGACACCCAAAGCCAGACCGTACAGCCCCGTGACGTCAGCATCGTCAGCCGTGACGCCGACAGCGCCTTGCTCAACGCAGGCGTCAAACCCGGCGAGCGGGTGGTGAGTGCCGGCGTGAACAGCCTGAAGCCCGGGCAAAAAGTCAAAATCGACGAGGACAGCCCGCGATGAAAGGGAGCTTCAACTTATCCGACTGGGCCCTCAAGCATCAGTCCTTCGTCTGGTACCTGATGTTCGTCGCGCTGCTGATGGGCGTGTTCTCGTACATGAACCTTGGCCGCGAGGAAGACCCGTCGTTCACCATCAAGACCATGGTGATCCAGACCCGCTGGCCGGGTGCGACTCAGGGAGAGACCCTCAAGCAGGTCACCGACCGCATCGAGAAAAAACTCGAAGAGCTGGACTCCCTCGACTACGTGAAGAGCTACACCCGGCCCGGCGAGTCCACGGTGTTCGTGTTCCTGCGGGACACCACCAGCGCCAAGGACATCCCGCAGATCTGGTACCAGGTCCGCAAGAAGATCGACGATATTCGCGGCAGCTTCCCCCAAGGCTTGCAGGGGCCGGCGTTCAACGACGAGTTCGGGGATGTGTTCGGCTCGGTGTACGCGTTTACCGCCGACGGCCTGTCAATGCGCCAACTGCGCGATTACGTGGAGCAGGTGCGCGCCGAAATTCGTTCGGTACCGGGGCTGGGCAAGGTCGAGATGATCGGCCAGCAGGACGAAGTGATTTACCTGAATTTCTCCACTCGCAAACTCGCAGCGCTGGGGATCGATCAGCGCCAGGTGGTGCAGAGCCTGCAATCGCAGAACGCCGTGACCCCGGCTGGGGTGATCGAGGCCGGGCCGGAGCGGATTTCGGTGCGCACTTCCGGGCAGTTCGCCTCGGAGAAGGACCTGGCCAACGTCAACCTGCGGCTCAATGACCGTTTCTATCGGCTGGCCGACGTGGCGGAAATCACCCGTGGCTATGTCGACCCGTCGACGCCGATGTTCCGCTTCAACGGCAAGCCCGCCATAGGCTTGGCCATCGCCATGCAGAAGGGCGGCAACATCCAGGACTTCGGCAAGGCCCTGCACAAACGCATGGACGACCTGACCGCCGACCTGCCAGTGGGTGTGGGCGTGCACAAGGTTTCCGACCAGGCCGAAGTGGTGGAGGAGGCCGTCGGCGGCTTTACCAGCGCGTTGTTCGAGGCGGTGATCATCGTGCTGGTGGTGAGCTTTATCAGCCTCGGCGTGCGTGCCGGGTTGGTGGTGGCGTGCTCGATCCCGCTGGTGCTGGCGCTGGTGTTCGTGTTCATGGAATACAGCGGCATCACCATGCAGCGGGTGTCGCTGGGCGCGTTGATCATTGCCCTCGGCCTGTTGGTGGACGACGCGATGATCACCGTGGAGATGATGATCACGCGCCTGGAAAAAGGCGAGACCAAGGAGCAGGCGGCGACGTTCGCCTACACCTCCACCGCATTCCCGATGTTGACCGGCACGCTGGTGACCGTCGCCGGGTTTGTGCCGATTGGCCTCAACGCCAGTTCGGCGGGTGAGTACACCTTCACGCTGTTCGCGGTGATTGCCGTGGCAATGCTGGTGTCGTGGGTGGTCGCGGTATTGTTCGCGCCGGTGCTGGGCGTGCACATCCTCAGCAGCAAGGTAAAACCCCACAATGCCGAGCCCGGCCGGGTGGGCCGGGCGTTCAATGGCGGCATGCTCTGGGCCATGCGCAATCGCTGGTGGGCCATCGGCATCACGGTGCTGTTGTTTGTGGCGTCGGTGTTTTCCATGCAGTTTGTGCAGAACCAGTTTTTCCCGTCCTCGGACCGTCCGGAAATTCTCGTCGACCTCAACCTGCCGCAAAACGCCTCGATCAACGAGACCCGCAAGGCCGTCGACCGTCTTGAGGCGATCATCAAGGACGACCCGGACATCGCCCGCTGGAGCACCTATATCGGCCAGGGCGCGATCCGTTTCTACCTGCCGCTGGACCAGCAACTGGAGAACCCGTACTACGCGCAACTGGTGATCGTCAGCAAGGGCCTGGAAGAGCGCGGCGCCTTGATTGCGCGCCTGCAAAAACGCCTGCGGGAAGATTTTGTCGGCGTGGGCAGCTTCGTGCAGCCACTGGAAATGGGCCCGCCGGTGGGGCGTCCGATCCAGTACCGGGTGTCTGGCAAGGACATCGACCAGGTGCGCAAACACGCGATCGAACTGGCGACCATGCTCGATAAAAATACCCACATGGGCGAGATCATCTACGACTGGAACGAGCCGGGCAAAGTCCTGCGGGTGGACATCGCCCAGGACAAGGCGCGGCAACTGGGGCTGTCGTCGGAAGACGTGGCGCAGTTGATGAACAGCGTGGTCAGCGGTGCGTCGGTGACCCAGGTGCATGACGATATCTACCTGATCAACGTGGTCGGCCGCGCCGAAGATGCCGAACGCGGTACGCCGGAAACCTTGCAGAACCTGCAGATCGTCACGCCAAACGGCACCTCGATTCCGCTGCTGGCGTTCGCCACCGTGCGTTATGAGCTGGAACAGCCGTTGGTATGGCGTCGCGACCGCAAGCCGACCATCACCATCAAGGCGGCGGTGCGCGACGACATGCAGCCGACCGACCTGGTGAAACAGCTCAAGCCGGACATCGACAAGTTCAGTGCTGGGTTGCCGGTGGGCTACAAGGTCGCCACCGGCGGCACCGTGGAAGAAAGCGGCAAGGCCCAGGGCCCGATTGCCAGGGTAGTGCCGTTGATGCTGTTCCTGATGGCGACCTTCCTGATGATCCAGCTGCACAGCGTGCAGAAGATGTTCCTGGTGGCCAGCGTGGCGCCGCTGGGGCTGATTGGCGTGGTGTTGGCGCTGATTCCCACGGGCACGCCCATGGGCTTTGTGGCGATTCTCGGGATCCTTGCGCTGATCGGCATCATTATCCGTAACTCGGTGATCCTGGTGACGCAGATCGACGCCTACGAGCGCGACGGCTACACGCCGTGGGACGCGGTGGTGGAAGCCACCGAACACCGGCGCCGGCCGATCCTGCTGACCGCAGCAGCGGCCAGCCTGGGCATGATCCCTATCGCCCGTGAAGTGTTCTGGGGCCCGATGGCCTACGCGATGATCGGCGGGATCATCATCGCCACCTTGCTCACGCTGCTGTTCCTGCCGGCGCTGTATGTGGCCTGGTACAAGATTCGCGAGCCGAAGAAAGAACAAGCCTGACAGCCACAGCGGTGACATTCCTACACGGACGTGGGAATGTTCCCTGAAACATTTTTTTGCCCTTCGCACCCGATCAATTGTTTTACCCTCCGGGCCTGACCCTTTTGCCAAGGCCTGCCACATGCGTTGTTTCCTGCTGGTTTGTAGCTTGTTGCTGTCGCCCGTGGCCCTTGCCGGCACGGTCCTGGAGAACGCCCTGTGGCGGGTTGAGATCGACCCGGCGACCCTTGCGATCCACGTTTTCCCCAGCGAAAAGACCGCCGTGCAGGCTTCAAGCGGAGGCCCTGCGCACAGGGTCAACCAGCTCTCCCAAAGCACCCGTCAGGCCAGTTGGCAATGGGACGATGGCGCCTATCGCCTGAGCGCCACCCTCGAGCAACGGGATCTTGCCCTGACGATTACCGCCCGTGATGCCGGTGAGTTGGCGATCCTGCGCCAACCCGCCAGCGCCATGGGCAAGGGCCTGATCTGGCCCCTGGCCGAAGGGCATTACGTGCCGGCGGGCAATGGTGTGTGGCAGGACTTCCTGCTGGAACAGGGCGACGTCAACACCACCCAGGACCTCAGCTTGCCGCTGTGGGGCGTGGATCACGGCGCGTTTACCCTCAACTGGCTGATGACCAATCCTTACAACAACCGTCTGCACTGGCAGGCCGACGGCAAAGGACTGGCGTTGTCCGCCTTCCATGAATTCACCACGCTGGACCCCGCGGCACCGATGACCGTTCTGTTGCACCTGGGCGAAAGCGACCCGCTGGCCGGCGCCAAGCGTTATCACCAGTGGCTGGTGGAGCAGGGGCTGTTTGAACCGTTGGCGGACAAGTTGCGGCAAACCCCGGAAGCGGAAAAGCTGCTGGGCGCCAGCCATATCTACCTGTGGGGCAATGGTCTGCTGGCTCCGGGGGATGTGCGCGACTGGCCGCAACTGCTCAAGCTGCTACGCAGCGGCAAAGGCTTGGCGGCTGAATTGAATGGCTTGCTGGACAAAGAGGCTGCGCAGGTTCGGCAGGTCAAGCAACCGTATGAGCAGGCTGTCCTGCTGCGCGGCCTGAACGCGGCGATCAACACAAAGGCCCGGCAAAGCTGGCAGCCCTCCACCGAGCCGAATATGACCCAACTCGCTGATGGCTATGGTGCGCTGCGTCGTGAGTTGGCCGTGGCCTTTGCCGGTGCCTTGAGCGCCACGCCTGAGACTTGGGGCAACACCTTGTCCGTCACCAACGCGCTGAAAGGCGCCGGTCTCAAGCGCCTGCTGGTGACCCAGGGCGAAGGCTGGGAAGGCGGGCTCTGGCATCCTGAGGCGGTGAAGACCGGGGTCGACGCCGGTTACCTGATGGCGCCCTACGACTCTTATGAAACGGCACTGTCGGCCACTGAAAATCCCGACTGGACCACCGCGCACCTGGGCAGCAAGGCCTATGGCGAGTGCGCGATCGTGTTGAAGGGCGGCCAGCTCAAGACAGGCTTCCAGAAGTCCGGCCACTACACCGACCCGCGCTGCGTGCGGCCGTTGCTGGAGGCGCGGATCAAGGCGGTGCAAGCCAAGTCCGGGTTCAACGCCTGGTTCCTAGACGCCTATGCCACCAGCATGTTGTTCGACAGCTATCGCACGGGTGCGAGCATGACCCAGGCACAAAATGCCGAAGGCAATATCGATGCGGCCCGCTGGATCAATACGGCGCTGAAGTTGCCGGCAGGTTCCGAGGACGGCAACGCGATCACCGCCCGAGGCATCCTGTTTGCCCACGGCATGCAAACGCCGGTGCTGGGCTGGGGTGATCGTGAGATGACCAAGGACAGGCAGTCGCCGTATTACGTCGGGGCTTGGTACCCGCCGGAACAGCCGGCGGTGTTCTTCAAGTCGGTGCCGTTGAAAGAGCCGTTTCGCACGGTCTACTTTGACCCGACGATGCGCCTGCCGCTGTATCAGGCGGTGTTCCATGGCTCGGTGATCACCACCCACCATTGGCTGTTCGACAGCCTGAAACTGAGCAACGTGCGGGCCGAAAACGAGCTGACGCAACTGCTCTACAACGTGCCGCCGCTGTATCACCTGAGTGCGGCGACGGTGAAGCAGCGCTTGCCGGTGATTCAGCGCCAGGACGCGTTCTTCCGGCCGCTGCATGAGCGGTTGGCGACTCAGGCGATGACCGATTTTCGCTGGCTGACCGAAGATAAACAGGTGCAGCAGACCACGTTTGCCGATGGGACGCGGTTGGTGGCGAATTTTGCTGAGGGGCGTATTACGGCTTTTGTGCCTGGCGTCCAGGCTGTGGTGTATCAGGTGGATGAGTGGCGGCTGTGAGTCCTTCGCGAGCAAGCCCGCTCCCACAGGGGAATGCATTCCAAAATGTGGGAGCGGGCTTGCTCGCGAAGGCGTAAGCCCAAACAACAAAGACCTACAGCTTGCGCCACACACTTGCCAGCCACGGCTGTTGTTCCCGAGGCAATCCCGCTGGCCGGTAGTAATGCTCCAGCTCCACAAACCCCGCAGCCGTCAGCAATTCCTGCCACGCCTGCAAGTCGTGATACGAGCCATACCGCGGCCCATTCCAGCCCTCCTGGTTTTCACCTCGAGGGTTTGAGCTGAACAACACTCCACCGACCTTCAACGCCCCATGCAACTGCCCAAGAATGCGCGGCAGTTCCTGCTTGGGAATATGAAACAGCACCGCATTGGCGAAGATCCCGTCGAAACGGCCGGCCGGCAAATCCAGCTTCAGGAAGTCCTGTTGCAGCACTTCACAGCCGCTGTCTTCCCGGGCCATCTGTGCAAAGCGCTCCGAACCATCGAGCCCCACCGCGATGTGGCCCATGCGGGTAAACGTCTGCAAATCCCGCCCCGGCCCGCAGCCGAAGTCCAGCACGGTAAACGGTGCGTCGCCCTGGATATGCCGCAGCAACGCATCAATGTTCTGGCTCACATCGTGATCGCGGGTGCCTTCACGAAAATCCTCGGCCACTTTGTTGTAGTGGCCAAGGGTGGTGGAGGTGATCTGGTCGAGGTCGTCGGGGGCGAGTTTCATGGCAGGTTATACCGGGCGCTGAGATGGCCCGACTATACCTCACCTCTTGTTCAGAACCCTGGCCAACCGATCGCCGCCCAACTGAATCACGGCTACCAGGATCACCAGCAGCACAATCACGGTGAGCATGATCTGCGTGTCAAAACGCTGATAGCCATAGCGATAGGCAATATCCCCCAGCCCACCGGCGCCAATTGCCCCGGCCATGGCCGAGGAGTTGATCATCGTCACCAGGGTAATCGTGAACCCACCGACAATCCCCGGCAGCGCCTCCGGCAGCAGCACATGCCAGACGATATGCCAGCGCCGGCAACCCATGGCCTGCGCCGCCTCGATCAAGCCGTGGTCGACTTCGCGCAAGCTGACTTCGGCGATCCGCGCAAAGAACGGCGTGGCCGCGATGGTCAACGGCACCACCGCCGCCCACACGCCATAGGTGGTGCCGACGATCAACCGGGTGAACGGAATCAGCGCCACCATCAAAATCAAAAACGGGATCGAGCGGAACAGGTTAACGAACGCCCCCAGCACCCGATTCAAGGCAGGCGCCTGATAGATGCCGCCCTTGTCGCTGGTCACCAGGAACACCGCCAGCGGAATCCCCACCAGCAATGCAATCAACGACGACACTCCGACCATCAACAGCGTATCGATGGCGCCCTGCAATAAACGATCAAACCACATAGCCCAGCACCTCCACCTGTTGTGCCCAGCGCCCGGCGCGGCTGCGCAGTTCTTCGGCGGTCAGGGACGAGCCGCTCACCGCCAGCAGCAATTGCCCCAAGGCGTGGCCCTGGATGCGTTCCACACCGCCTTGCAGCAAGCGCACGCGCCCGCCGAGGGCGCTGAACAACGCAGCAAGATCGGGTTCGTCTTCGGCACTGCCAGTCAGTTGCAAGCGCAGCACCACGGCGGCGTCCTTTGAGGTCGGATTGGCCTGCAGGCGGCTTTGCAACTCTTCAGGCAGGCCATGTTGCAGCGGCGCCAGCAGGGTTTTACTGACCTCATGCTGCGGGTTGCCGAACACTTCCCACACCGGACCTTGCTCGACCACATGGCCGTGTTCCAGCACCACCACGCGGTCGCAGATTTCGCGAATCACGGCCATTTCGTGGGTGATCAGCACGATGGTCAGGCCCAGGCGTTTGTTGATCTCCCGCAGCAGGCCGAGGATGGATTGCGTGGTCTCAGGGTCGAGCGCCGAAGTGGCTTCGTCGCACAACAGAATCTGTGGGTCATGCACCAGTGAGCGGGCGATGCCCACCCGCTGTTTCTGCCCGCCGGACAGCTGGGCCGGGTAAGCCTTGTGCTTATCCTGCAAACCGACCAATTCCAGCAGTTCACGCACCTTCTTCTCGCGCTGCTCCTTGGGCACGCCTGCGACTTTCAACGGCAGTTCGACGTTCTGCCACACGGTCTTGGCCGACATCAGGTTGAAGTGCTGGAAGATCATGCCGATGCGTCGGCGCAGGGCGACCAGGCGGTCTTCGTCGAAGTCGCCGATGTCCACCTGGTCAATCAATACCCGGCCGCTGCTCGGTTGTTCCAGGCGGTTGATGGTGCGGATCAGCGACGACTTGCCGGCGCCGCTGCGGCCGATGATGCCGAAGACTTCGCCGCGCTGGATCGCCAGGTCGATGCCTTGCAGGGCGGGCACGGATTGGCCGTCATAGGTCTTGCCCAGGTTGATAAAGCGCACGTGCGCGCGGTTCAGGTCCGGGTGCAGTTCTGTCTGCTCGGCGTCCCTGGGCGGCAGGCCCAGGTCGCGCAGTTGAGAGTGGGCGGCGGTCATTTTTTATCTTCCCAGCCCACTTGGTAGAGCTTGCCAAGGGATTTATCCAACGCGGCGCGCACCACCGGCGAGTGCTGGTAGATGTCGACGAACTTGATCACCCGCGGGTCGGTTTTGCTCTTGGGCTGGACCACGAACTGGATCACGTATTCGGGGTGGTCGAGGCCGTCGAACAGCAGCGCCGACTCGGCATCGAAGGTCTTGGACAGGCGGATATACGCCGGGTAGCCCTGCACCAGGTCGGCGTCGTCATAAGCGCGCACCAGTTGCACGGCTTCGACTTGCAGGATCTTGATCTTCTTCGGGTTGGTGACGATGTCTTCTTCAGTGGCCTTGTAGCCCACGCCCGGCTTGAGCGTGATCAAGCCGGCCTTGGCCAGCAGTTGCAGGCCGCGACCACTGTTGATCGGGTCGTTGGCAATCGCCACGCTGGCGCCCTGGGGCAGGTCGTTGATGCTCTTGTACTTCTTCGAATACAGGCCGACGTTGTTGATGATTCCCGGCGCGTACGGCACCAGGTCAAAGCCCGCAGCGGCCTTGGCGTTTTCCAAAAACGGGATGTGCTGGAAGTAGTTCACGTCGATATCGCCGGCTGCCAGGCTGACGTTGGGTGCGATCCAGTCGGTGAATTCCACCAGTTCGACTTTCAAACCCTGTTTGCCGGCCTCTTCGACGGCGGCTTCCAGGGGAATGGCGAAGGCGGCGGTGGTGCCGACTTTCAAGGGAGCGTCGGCGGCGAATACCGCCGAGCTGAACAATCCGAGGGCGAGCGCCAGTGCTTTGACTGGGTGGCTGAGCAGTGTTTTTTTCATAGTGGATTTCCAGTCATAAGGTGTGAGTGCAAACAACTCGGTCAACTGTGGGAGCGCGCTTGCTCGCGAAAGCGGTGTGTCAGTGAATGCATCCGGCGACTGATACAGCGCTTTCGCGAGCAAGCCCGCTCCCACATTTTGGTTCAGTGGCGGTAGGTGGAGCCGGTGTGTTGTTCAGGCAGGTGCGCGGAGTGGTGGAAGACTTTCTCCCGCAACGTCCCGGTGTCATACACGGTCTTGTACGAGCCCCGGCGCTGCAGCTCCGGCACCACCAGTTCGATGAAGTCGACGTAGCTTTCCGGGGTGACGATGCGCGTCAGGTTGAAGCCATCCAGGCCGGTTTCGCTGATCCATGATTCAAGTTCATCCGCCACCTGTGCCGGCGAACCCACCAGGGTGATGTAGCGCCCGCCCAGGGCGTGCTGCTCAAGCAACTTGCGCCGGGTCCAGTCATTGTTCTGCAGGTTCTTGGTCGCGGACTGGATGGCGTTGCTCTTCACGTACTGGATCGGTTCGTCGATTTCGTACTGTGAAAAATCAATCGCCGTAGAGGCCGAGAAATGCGCCACGCCGGCTTCCGCACTGGCGTAGCTCAGGTACTCGGTGTGCTTGGCCCACGCAGCTTCTTCGGTGGCGCCGACAATCACGTTCAGGCCCATGAACACCCTGATATCGTCCGGGTTGCGCCCGGCTTCCACGGCGCTGGCGCGCACCTTGTCCACCTGGATCTTGGTCGAGGCCTTGTTCTGCCCGCTGATGAACACGCACTCGGCGTGACGCCCGGCAAACAGCAGTCCACGGTCGGAGCTGCCCGCCTGGAACAGCACCGGCGTGCGTTGCGGCGACGGCTCGCACAGGTGATAACCCTCCACCTGATAGAACTCGCCCTTGTGCTCGACCTTGTGCACTTTTTCCGGCTGGGCATACACCCGCGCCTGCGGATCGTTGATCACCGCGTCGTTTTCCCAGCTGCCTTCCCAGAGTTTGTAGAGCACCTCCAGGTATTCGTCGGCCTGGTCGTAGCGCCGGTCGTGCTCGACCTGCTCGGTCAGGCCCATGGCCTTGGCGGCGCTGTCGAGGTAGCCGGTGACGATGTTCCAGCCCACCCGGCCACGGCTCAGGTGGTCGAGGGTCGACATGCGCCGGGCGAACAGATACGGCGGTTCGTAGGTGAGGTTGGCGGTCAGGCCGAAGCCAAGGTTTTTGGTCACTGCCGCCATGGCCGAGACCAGCAGCAACGGGTCGTTGACCGGCAGCTGGATCGCTTCCTTGAGCGGCACGTCCACCGAGTTCTGGTAGACGTCATACACGCCGACGATGTCGGCGATGAACAGCCCGTCGAACAGTCCGCGTTCCAGCAATTGCGCCAGTTCGGTCCAGTACTCGATGGTTTTGTACTGGGTCGAGTTGTCCCGTGGATGGGTCCACAGGCCGTGGTTGATGTGCCCGATGCAGTTCATGTTGAAGGCATTGAGCAGGATTTTTTTCTTCGCCATCAGATAGTCCCCCGCAGTGGCGGGTTTTCATCGTTGAGGTAGTAATTGCCCACAGCAAAGTACTTCCAGCGCACCGGGTCGTGCAGGGTGTGTACCCGGGCGTTGCGCCAGTGGCGGTCCAGGCCGTGTTCGGCGAGGGTCGCCTGGCTTCCGGCAAGTTCGAACAGGGTACTGCCGGCCGCCAGGGAAATCTCGGTGCTGAGGGCGCGCACTTCGGCGACCGCGATGGATGCGGCCGCGACGGTGTCGGCATTGCTGTCGGCCTGGGCGCGGTCGAGGAATTCGCCTGAGCGTTCCAGCAGGGCTTCGGTGGCGTGCAGGCGGATGCTCAAGTGGCCGAAGCTTTTCAGGGTCAGCGGATCTTCGGTGGCCTTGTCGCTGGTGGCATCGATCCACGGCCGGGTCTTGGTGCGCACGAAGTGCAGCGCATCCTCATAGGCAGCGCGGGCGATACCGGTGTCGATGGCGGCGTGAAGGATCTGCGCCAGCGGGCCGACAGTGGTCGGGCGTTCGAAGGCACTCTGGAACGGGATCACGTCCTGGGCCGCGACCCACACGTTATCGAACACCACCGAACCGCTGCCGGTGGTGCGCTGGCCGAAGCCGCTCCAGTCGTCGATCACGCTCAGGCCCTCGCTGTCACGGGTGACAAAGGCCAGTTGCTGCACACCGTTTTCGTCCACCACGGACGTGGGAATACGTTGGGCGTAGATCGCGCCGGTCGAGTAGAACTTGCGGCCGGTGATACGGAAACCGTCACCGTCGCGGGTGATCTTGGTGATGCGGTCGTGGGCGGTCTTGGTGCCCAGTTCTGCCAGGGCATTGCCGAAGCGCTGGCCGGCGAGCACTTCGGCGTACAGGCGTTTTTGCTGCGCCGGGCTGCCGTTCACCCGCAGCACTTCGAGGGCATAAAAATGGTTCTGCGGGATCTGCCCCAGGGACGCATCCGCCTGGGCAATCAGTGCCGTGACCTTGGCCAGGGTCACGTTGGAAACGCCGGCACCACCGAACTCCTTGGGTACGCTGATGCCCCACAGGCCGGAGCGGGAAAACACGTCCAGCTCAGGCAAGGGCAGGCGGCGTTCACGGTCACGCAAGGCGCTGTCGCGGCGGAAGTCTTCGGCCAGGTCGCTGGCGACAATGAGGGCTTGTTCATCGCTGGTAATAACCGCGACGTGATGAGAAAGGGTCATGCGTATTCTCCAGAGGTCTGGTCGGTTAAATCCAGGAATGTCGGGCAGGCAAAGTGCCGTTGAGGTGGTAAGCGCCCACCGCGTGGTACTTCCAGCGGACCGGGTCGTGCAGGGTGTGCACCCGGGCGTTGCGCCAGTGGCGGTCGAGGTTGAATTCGGCGAGGGTCGCGCGGCTGCCGGCCAGCTCGAACAGCTTTTCGCTGGCGAGCAGGGAAATCTCGGTGGTCAGCACCTTGGCTTCGGCCACGGCAATCGAGGCGCGTGCGGCGGACTGCGCGGTGATCGGCGCGGCGCTGACTTGGTCCAGTACCTGGCCGGCCCTGCGCAGCAGGGCTTCAGCGGCGTGCAGTTCGATCTTCAGCTTGCCGATATCGGCGATCACATACAGGTCATCGCTGGCCCGTTCGACCTTGGCGTCGATCCATGGCCGCGAGCGTTCGCGTACAAAGCTGATGGTGTCGTCGATCGCGCCACGGGCGATGCCGGCGTCGATGGCCGCCTGGATCAATTGCGAGACTGCACCCTGGATGCCCGGTGTTTCGCCGAGTCGCCACGTTTCCACCACCAGTTCGGCGTCCACCGCCACTTGATCCAGCAGCACTGTGCCGCTGGCGGTGGTGCGTTGGCCAAAGCCTGACCAGTCATCGACGATACGCAGGCCTTCGGTGCCACGGCGCACGAACGCCATGACGACTTTGCCGTCATCGTTCAAGGCCTTGACCGCCACCCAATGGGCGAACAGCGCGCCAGTGGAGTAGAACTTCTGGCCACTGACGACGTAGCCGTCACCTTCGGCGGTGATGCGTGACTTGAGGTCCAGGGTGTTTTTGGTACCGCGTTCCGGGCCGCCGTTGCCGATGCGCCAGCCGTCCAGCACGCTCTGGAACAGCTGCTTTTTCTGGCGCTCGCTGGCCGCACCTTGCAGCACGTGCAGGATGCCGAAATGGTTCTGCGGGATTTGCCCCAGCGCCGGGTCGGCCGCGCTGATGATCGCGAACACCTCGGCCAGGGTCACGAAGGACACCTGCGGGCCGCCGTACTCACGGGGAATGGAAATACTGCCCAGGCCGCTGCGGGTGAAGTGTTCGATTTCAGCCCAGGGCAGTTTGCGTTGCTGATCGCGCCTGGCCGCTTGCAGGCGCGCGGCCTGTGCCAGCTCGTGGGCGGCGCTCAGGGCCTCGGCGTCGTTGCGCAGCACTTTGGCGGGCAACAACAGCGGGGCAACGTCCAGATCACTCTGGGGGGGTGTTTGTGCCAAGTTAGACATCAGCGCCGCTCCTTGGCTGCACGCAATGCCCTGGCGTTACGCACCTGGGTAATTTTGACCATACCTACCTCACATCCGTTGAAAAGATAAAAAAATCAGGAATGTCCGGTGGTCCGGTGCATATACCCTAAGCGTGTTAAATTTTTTAATAAACTAACTTTTAGGAATATGCATAGAAGGTCTGTCACCCCGGTTCACAGGGCGAGCCGGGGCGACGGGGTTGGTAGGCCAGCGGGGCCCTGGCGGGGCTGGTCGGGGCCTGGGGAGCGAGCGCGGCGATGCGCAGGATGCGGGCTGGCGCCCAGCTTGAATTGTTGCCGACCCGGTCGAGAATGCAGTAGGTCACTTCGAGACGATGGTCATCCCCGGCTTCGACAATGATGGCCGACGGCACCCACACCTGCACCGCCTTGCCCACATCGCCAGCCTGGATGCTCGGCAGGTCCAGGCGCACGTCACCCCAGCGCAGGGTGATCTCGTCATCGGTCGCCATGTTCAGGTACGGCTCGATGGTCAGGGGCACGCCACGGCGGATCTGGCTGCTGTTGACGCCATGGCGACGGATGGTCTCGGGCAGGCTGACGGCGGCCAGGTTCTGGTTTTCATCAAGGCTCAGTGCCGAGGGCATGCCGCCGGGGTAGTCGGTCTTGACCTGCACCCGGGTGATGGCCGAGCGCGCCGGGCCGTGGCCGACCTGCATGACCCGGTAATGAATCCGTGCCGGGCCATTTTGCACAAAGCTCTCCGGCACTCGCAGGCTGGTGGGCATGCCGATCTTGCCGGCGGTGATGCGCCGGGAGGCGGCAAAGCAGTTGTTCCAGAACAACTCGATCAGGTCGCCCTCGTCCATGCCGCAGTAAGGCGCGATGTCGACCTGCAGGTTTGTCGCAGCGAGGGCATTGATGCCTTCTCGATGGGCCTGGGGCAAGGTCGGGGCAGTGAGCAGCGCCTGGGTGGAAATACGCTTCATAAATAATCTCCTTGGTGCAGCCAGCAGCAATCGTTCCGGACATCAGGCGCGGGCAGGCGACGTAGTCCGAAAGAAACGATTTAATAAAAAACCAGAATGGATCCAATCCTCTGGGCGTTAGATAAGAGGCTTGGTTAGTTGGCGTCAAGAGGCTGGGCGGGGCAAACAGGGGGTTATGGAATATTCAGAAGGGTCTTACTGGGAGGGCGCTGCAAGTGCGTGCTTCAGAGTGAATTTTACTCAATGAATAAAGGGTGTTTCCCCAAAAACACTAAAGAGGCGAGTTGCCTTTCGGCAACTCTATAAAGCGAAGCTTCTTACAATGAATCGGCGCAAGTTAGTTGTTGATGAACTTGCTGAGAAACTGCCGGGTACGTTCTTCTTTCGGGTTGGCAAACAGCGCCTTGGCTTCGCCTTGTTCAACAATGACGCCCTTGTCGAAGAAGATCACCCGGTTGGCCACATCCCGGGCGAAACTCATTTCGTGGGTCACGATGACCATGGTGCGGTTTTCTTCCGCGAGGCTGCGAATGGTCGCCAGCACTTCGCCTACCAGCTCCGGGTCCAGGGCCGAAGTCGGCTCATCGAACAGGATCACCTCCGGCTCCATCGCCAGGGCCCGGGCAATGGCCACCCGTTGCTGCTGCCCACCGGAGAGGCGGCGTGGGTAGGCGTCTTCCTTGCCTGCCAGGCCGACCCGGGCCAATAGCTTGCGGCCCAGGGCATCTGCGGCGGCCCGGGGCATCTTCTTGACCACGATCGGGCCTTCGATGACGTTCTCCAGGGCCGTGCGGTGCGGGAACAGGTTGAAGTTCTGGAACACAAAACCCACGTGCTGGCGCAGGCGCCGCACCAGGCTTTGCTGTTGGTTGAGCGGGCGGCTGCTGTCGATCTCGATGTCACCGACCTTGATTCGGCCACTGGTGGGTTCTTCGAGGAAATTCAGGCAGCGCAGCAAGGTGGTCTTGCCGGAACCGCTGGGGCCGATGATGGCGACGACTTCGCCTTCCTTGACCTCAAGGTCGATCCCGTTAAGCACCACCTGACCCTTGAATTGTTTGGTCAGTTTTTCAACCACGATCATGCTTCAAGACTCCAGGTCATGCCGGTTGACTCGTGCTTCCAGGCGGTTTTGCACGTGTGCCAGGACGCTGGCAAGAATCCAGTAGATCAAGGCGGCGGACAGATACATGGTGAAAATTTCGAAGGTACGGGCCGAGACCAATTGCGCCTGGCGGAACAGCTCCGGCACCTGGATGGTGGCGGCCAGGGCAGTGTCCTTGACCAGGGAAATAAAGCTGTTGCCCAGCGGCGGCAAGGCCGTGCGCATGGCCTGCGGCAGGATGGCCCGGCGCAGGGTCTGCGCACGGGTCATGCCGATACTGGCCGCAGCTTCCCACTGGCCGCGCTCGATGGAACCGATGGCGGCACGCAGGATTTCACAGGCGTAAGCAGCCATGTTCAGCGAAAAGCCGATCATGGCCGCCGGGATCGGATCCAGCTCGATGCCCACTTGCGGCAAGCCGTAGTAGATCAGGAACAGCTGTACCAGCAAGGGCGTGCCGCGAAAGAACGACACGTAGACGCGGGCGGTCCAGCTCAACAACTTGAAGCGCGACAGGCGCATCAAGGCCAGGCCGAAGCCCAGCAGCAAGCCGAAAAACATCCCGCCGAGGCTAAGGATGACCGTGAAGTACGCGCCCTTGAGCAGAAAGGGCGCGGAGTCCAGCGCGAGTTGGAAACCTGCTTCCATTATTGAGTAACGTCAGCGTTGAAGTACTTCTCGGACAGCTTCTTCAAGGTACCGTCGGCGCGCAGTTCGTCCAGAGCCTTGTTCACGGCGGCCAGCAGTTCAGGCTCGCCTTTGCGCAGGGCAATACCGGCTTCCTGACGGGAGAAAGCAGCACCGGCAGCGGCGGTGTCCTTGGCTTTCTTGGCGTATTCCAGCGCGGCGAGGCGGTCGATCAGGATGGCGTCGACACGGCCGATGCGCAGGTCCTGGAACTTGGTTGGGTCATCGTTGTAGGTTTTGACGATGGCTTTCGGTTGGTTTTCCTTGAGCCATTGTTCGTAGTTGGTGCCCAGGCCCACACCGATTTTCTTGCCGGCCAGGTCGTCGGCGGTCTTGATGGTGTCGACGTTCTTCGCCAGGGTCAGCGCCTGGATCCCGGAAACGGTGTAAGGCTTGGAGAAGTCATACTTTTCCTTGCGCGCATCGGAGATGGTCACCTGGTTGACGACCGCGTCCAGGCGCTTGGATTCCAGGGCGGCGAGGATGCCATCCCACGGCGTGGCTTGCAGCTTGACCTTGACGCCCAGCTTCTTGGCCAGCGCTTCAGACAACTCGACCTCGAAACCGCTGAGCTTGCCGCTTTCATCGACGAAGCTGAACGGCGGGTAGGTGCCTTCCAGGCCAATCTTGATTTCGCCGGCTTTCTTGATGTTGTCCAACTGCTCGCCAGCAACTGCCTGACCGAGCCACCCGGCGCCAAGCGCCAGCCCCAATGTGCCAACCAGTAACGTGCGACGGAATACGGAAATAGTCATGAAGAGCCCCTGTGTTTTTTATGTTGAGCGATGCAGGTGACGCGGTAGTCGTATCCTGCCTTAAAAGCGCGGTGTGTGGGAGCCGGGCTTGCCCGCGAATGCATCAACTCGGTGTTTTGGATCTGCCCAGTCATGCGTATCGCCATCAAGCTCGCCTACGGCGCGACTATAAAGCCGGTTTTTAAGACTTGAAAATAATATAAAATCAGATTGATATTTCTTTATGGAATATCAAAAGCTCGAATCATAAGCAAACAACGCCGGTGCGCCACCCGTGTGCAGGAAGATGATCGGCCCCTCTTCAAAGCGCTGGCGTCCAATGCCATCCAGCAACCCGGCCATGGCCTTGCCCGTGTAGACCGGGTCCAGCAGCAGGCCTTCCTGGCTGGCTACCAGCTTGATCGCCGCCAGCGTGCCGGCACTCGGCTCGCCATAACGGGGGGCGAAGTACTCGTCCCACAGGATCACCTTGAACGCGTCCGGCAGCGGCACGCCGAGCAGTTCGGCGGTACGTTCGGCCAGGCCCTGCACCTTGGGGCGCTGGGCTTCGTCGGTACGGGACACCGTGATGCCAATCACTTGCAGGTCGGGCAGCACTTCGGCCAGCGCCAGGGCCAGGCCGCTGTGGGTGCCGGCGCTGCCGGAGGCCAGGACCACGGTGGAGAACGGGATGCCGCTGTCTTCAATCTGCCCGGCCAGCTCCAGCCCGGCGCGCACGTAACCCAGGGCGCCGAGGGCGTTGGAGCCGCCGATGGGCACCAGGTACGGTTTCTTGCCGTTGCTGCGCAGGCGGTCGGCGAGGGCGTTGAGCTGGTCGTCGACGTTGTCCAGGTTCTCCACCAACTCGACCTTGGCGTCGAACAGCTCCAGCAACAGGCGGTTGCCGTTGGCCAGGTAGTTGTGGTCTTCGGTGCCTGTCGGGTTTTCCAGCAGGGCAACGCAGCCCAGGCCCAGCTTGGCGGCCAGCGCAGCGGTCTGGCGTACATGGTTGGACTGGATCGCGCCGGCGGTCACCAGGGTGTCGGCACCCTGGGCCAGCGCATCGGCGGCAAGGTATTCGAGTTTGCGCAGCTTGTTGCCGCCCATCGCCAGCGGCGTGGTGTCGTCGCGTTTGACGTAGACGTCACGCCCCAGCCAGGCCGACAGCCGCTCGAGTTTTTCCAGGGCGGTGGCGCCGCCCAGCAGTTCCAGACGGTTAAAGCGGTCGAGCTGTTGTTTGATCATGGCTACGCACGGGTGGTCAGAGATGCTGGGACTATAGGCAGGCACTTTTGCGTCGGCAACCGCCAATCGCTTATGTCGACGGGTTATTAGCATTGCACTATTGGTTCTTAAGGACGCTCAGGTTCCTTGCCGTAAAGTGATGGGCATTTCGTCAGGAGTGAAGACCGTGAGTGAGCGTTCCAGTCATTGGCAATTACAGACCATCGTCAGCCAGCTGCGCAGCGCCCGGGACCAGTGGCGCACCCGCAACGGCCGGGTCAGCGGCGAGCAGGGCGGGCGCGAGCTGCCTTCACGGGAAGCCGTGGCGCAGATTCTCGAGGCGTTGTGTGGTGCGCTGTTCCCCATGCGTCTGGGGCCGGTGGACCTGCGTGAAGAAAGTGAAGACTTCTACGTCGGCCATACCCTGGATGTGGCGCTGAACGCGTTGCTCGCCCAGGCGCGGCTGGAGCTGCGGTATGCAGCACGCCAAGGCGGCCAGGATGACAGTGAGGTCGACGCCCATGCCATCCACCTGATCCAGGATTTCGCCCTGGCGTTGCCAGGCTTGCGCAGCCTGTTGGACACCGACGTGCTCGCCGCCTACCACGGCGACCCGGCGGCGCGCAGCGTGGATGAAGTGCTGTTGTGCTACCCGGGGATTTTGGCGGTGATTCACCATCGCCTGGCGCACCACTTGTATCGGGCAGGCTTGCCGTTGCTGGCGCGCATCAGCGCGGAAATCGCGCATTCGGCGACCGGGATTGATATTCACCCGGGCGCGCAGATCGGCCCGAGCTTCTTTATAGACCACGGGACGGGTGTGGTGATTGGCGAGACGGCGATCATCGGCGAGCGGGTACGGATCTACCAGGCCGTGACATTGGGCGCCAAGCGTTTCCCGGCGGATGAGGATGGGCAATTGCAGAAAGGCCATCCGCGGCATCCGATTGTCGAGGATGATGTGGTGATCTACGCCGGGGCGACGATCCTGGGGCGGATTACCATCGGCAAGGGCTCGACCATTGGCGGCAATGTGTGGCTGACGCGCAGTGTGCCGGCGGGGGCGAACCTGACCCAGGCGAATCTGCAGCATGATGATGGGACGCAGAAATAGAGCAGCGCCCTCTCTAACGATCACACAGATCCAATGTGGGAGCGGGCTTGCTCGCGAATGCGGTGTATCAGTCGCCAGAAGTGTTGGCTGACACGCCGCATTCGCGAGCAAGCCCGCTCCCACATTTTGTCTGCATTCCAAATTTGAGCCGCACTACCCAAATTCGAGCCGTATTTCACTCAGCAATCGCTGAACGTTTCGTCATCCTCATACGTCATACCTTTCCTTGAGCTAGTGTAGGAAACACCTACCACTCGGCCCTGCGATTAGTCCTCAAACCCCTATCCATGTTTAACTTGACTGTTCGTTCAAGTTAAATCGGTGGTTCGCTGCCCGCTCACAACAGGAGGCTTACCTTTGCTGAGTCCGTTTTTTACAGCCACATCCCATACCCTTGAGGTGCGCCCTACATGAGTGCATCGTCCACACCTTCCAGCGGTCTGGTCCGCATGAACCCGCCGGTGTTTTACTTCGCCGCGAGCTTCATCCTGCTGTTCGGCCTGACCGTCATCGCGATTCCCGAACAAGCCGGCGCCTGGCTGCTGGCCGCACAAAACTGGGCGGCCAACACGGTCGGCTGGTACTACATGCTGGCGATGACCCTGTATCTGGTCTTCGTGGTGGTCACCGCGTTATCGGGCTACGGCAAGATCAAACTCGGTGCCGACCACGACGAGCCCGAATTCAGTTACCTGTCCTGGGCCGGCATGCTGTTCGCCGCCGGGATCAGCATCACGCTGTTTTTCTTCTGCGTGTCCGAACCCCTGACTCACCTGGTGCAACCGCCCCAGGGCGAGGCCCTGAACGGTGACGCGGCGCGCCAGGCCATGCAGATCCTGTTTCTGCACTGGGGCCTGCATGGCTGGGGCGTGTTCGCCTTCGTCGGCATGGCCCTGGCGTACTTCGCCTACCGGCATAACCTGCCGCTGGCGTTGCGCTCGGCGCTGTATCCGCTGATCGGCAAGCGCATCAACGGCCCCATCGGTTATGCGGTGGACGGCTTCGGCATCATCGCCACGGTGTTCGGCCTCGGCGCCGACATGGGCTTTGGCGTGTTGCACCTCAACTCCGGGCTCGATTACCTGTTCGGCGTGGCCCACACCCAGTGGATCCAGGTCGGCCTCATCACCTTGATGATGGGCGCGGCGATCCTGGTGGCGGTCTCCGGTGTCGATAAAGGCGTGCGGGTGATGTCCGACATCAACATGCTGCTGGCCTGTGCGCTGCTGCTGTTCGTGTTGTTCGCCGGCCCTACCCAGCATTTGCTCAACACCCTGATCCAGAACATCGGCGACTACCTCGGCGCCTTGCCGACCAAGAGTTTCGACCTCTACGCCTACGACAAACCGAGCGACTGGCTGGGCGGCTGGACCGTGTTCTATTGGGCCTGGTGGATCGCATGGTCGCCGTTCGTGGGCCTGTTTATCGCGCGCATTTCCCGCGGTCGTACCATCCGTGAATTTGTGTTCGGCGTGCTGTTGATCCCGCTGGGCTTCACCCTGGCGTGGATGTCGATCTTCGGCAACAGCGCCATCGACCAGGTGCTCAACCACGGCCTAACGGCGCTGGGACAGTCGGCCATTGATGACCCGTCGATGAGCCTCTACCTGCTGCTGGAAACCTACCCGTGGAGCAAAACGGTGATCGCCGTCACGGTGTTTATCAGCTTCGTGTTCTTCGTCACCTCGGCCGACTCCGGCACGGTGGTGCTCTCGACCTTGTCGGCCAAAGGTGGCAACGCCGATGAAGACGGGCCGAAGTGGCTGCGGGTGTTCTGGGGCGCGATGACCGCGTTGGTGACCAGCGCGCTGCTGTTTGCCGGCAGCATCGACTCGCTCAAGTCGGCCGTGGTCCTGACCTCGCTGCCGTTCTCGATGATCCTGCTGCTGATGATGTGGGGGCTGCACAAGGCGTTCTACCTTGAGTCGCAGAAGCAGATTGCGCAGATGCATTCCCTCGCGCCGGTATCGGGCTCACGCAAGGGCACCGGCGGTTGGCGCCAGCGCCTGAGCCAGGCGGTGCATTTCCCGTCACGGGATGAGGTGTACCGTTTCCTCGAGACCACGGTGCGCCCGGCCATCGAAGAAGTGACGGCGGTGTTTGTCGAAAAAGGCCTCAACGTGGTCACCCAGCCTGACCCGGCCAACGACAGCGTCAGCCTGGAGATCGGCCACGGCGAGCAGCACCCGTTTGTGTATCAGGTGCAGATGCGCGGCTATTTCACCCCGTCATTCGCACGGGGCGGCATGGGTTCCAAGCAGCTCAACAACCGCCGCTACTACCGGGCGGAAGTGCACTTGAGCGAGGGCAGTCAGGACTACGATCTGGTGGGCTACACCAAGGAGCAGATCATCAACGACATCCTCGACCAGTACGAACGGCACATGCAGTTCCTGCACCTGGTTCGTTAAGGCTCAGGCCCTGATAAACAGGGCCAGTGCCACCAACGGCGCACCGAATACCCCACTGCCGATCACCAGCTCCGAGACCAGGGGCTGGCCGGCAGTGACCACACCTACCGCGCCGTTCACCACCGACACCACCAGCCAGATCCCGACAAAGCTGTAGGCCAGAATGTGCCGGCTGACGCCCAGCTTTTGGCCGATGAACAGCATCAGCGCGAGGAGGATCAGGCCGGCGGTGATGACGAGGGCGGTGTGCATATCTGAAGTCTCCTGATACCCGCTGATTTTCCGTGAACACGAAACCTGTGGCGAGGGAGCTTGCTCCCGCTGGGCTGCGCAGCGGCCCCAAAAAAGATGGGAGCGCTGCGCACTCCAGCGGGAGCAAGCTCCCTCGCCACAATAGTAGTTTGCCGTTGAACGAGCGTTTGCCGGCCTTCAGACCAAACCACCATTGGCCCGCAGGATTTGCCCGTTCACCCAACCACCGGCCGGGCTCACCAGGAACGCCACCACGCGGGCGATATCTTCCGGTTGGCCCAGGCGTTCCAGGGGTGCCATCTTGGCCAGGCCCTGGATCTGCTCTTCGCTTTTGCCATGCAGGAACAGTTCGGTCGCCACCGGGCCCGGGGCAACGGCGTTGACGGTGATGCGCCGGCCGCGCATTTCCTTGGCGAACACCTGGGTCAGGGATTCCACCGCCGCCTTGCTGGCGATGTACACCGCATAACCGGGGAAGTTGAGGCCGACGGTGCTGCTGGAGAAATTGACGATGCGCCCGCCGTCGTTCAGGCGGGTGGCGGCTTCACGCAGGGCGTTGAAGGTGCCGCGGGTATGGATGTCGAAGTTCTGGTTGTAGAGCTCATCGCTGTGTTGGGCCAGCGGCAGCACCTTGAGAATCCCGGCGTTGTTGATCAGCACATCAACCTTGCCCAGCTGGGCTTCGGTCTCGTCGAACAGGCGCTTGACGTCGGCGGCGCTGGCCACGTCGCCCTGGATCGCTATGGCTTGGTGGCCGGCCTGGCGCAACTCCACTACCAGCCTTGACGCTTCGGTGGCGCTGTTGGCGTAGTTGATGGCGACGGCATAACCGTCGGCAGCCAGTTGTCTGGCAACCACGGCGCCGATGCCGCGTGAGGCGCCGGTAACGATAGCAACTTGGGTAGTCATGATCTGGTTTCCTTGGGGCAGTGGTTGGGTGTGGAAGCAGATTCACATGTTTACCCAGGCCGATAAATGCGCCAGAGTTGCCTTGACTGTTCAAGAATCGCCAACAATGGAGACGCGCCGTGGACCAGGTCAAAGCGATGAAAGTGTTCGTGAGGATTTACGAACGCAGCAGCTTCACGCTGGCGGCCGATGACCTGAACCTGCCGCGCGCCACCCTGACCCACACCCTCAACCAGTTCGAGGCCTGGCTGGGCACGCGGTTGCTTGAGCGCAGCACCCGCCGCGTCCGCCCCACGCTGGATGGCGAGGCCTATTACCTGCGCTGTGTGCAACTGCTGGCGGAGCTGGAAGAGGCGGAACTGGCCTTCCGCTCGGTGGCCCCCAAGGGCCGCCTGCGGGTGGATTTGCACGGCACACTGGCCAAGTACTTCGTGATCCCGGCGCTGCCGCAATTCATGGCGCGCTACCCGGAAATCGAGCTGTCCATCAGCGAGGCGGACCGCTTCGTCAACCTGATCGCCGAAGGCGTGGATTGTGTGCTGCGGGCGGGCACCCTGGGGGATTCGGCATTGATCGGTCGCCGGGTTGCGACGCTGCGCCAGGTGACCTGCGCGAGCCCGGCCTACCTGCGCAAATACGGCGAGCCGAAGCGCCTCGCCGACCTGGGCGAGCACCGTGCGGTGAACTATGTTTCACGCACCACCGCGAAGCTGTTCCCCTTCGAATTCATGGTCGACGGCCAGGTGCAGGAAGTGACGATCGAGGGGGCGCTGTCGGTGTTCGGCGCAGAGATTTATGCCGCCAGCGCAGTCGCCGGACTGGGCATTATCCAGTGCCCGCACTACCGCATCGCCGAGCTGATCGACCAGGGCGTGATGCAGGAAATCCTCATTGATACACCACCGCCGCCCATGCCGGTTTCGGTGCTCTACCCGCAAAACCGACACATGTCGCCGAGGGTGCGAGTGTTCGTCGATTGGCTCGCCGAAATCTTCGCCACTGCCCGCTAACCCGCGTCTTTACGGGGTTTCTTAAATTTAATTTCATCCGGGTAAAGGGTGTTTTGACTCCGAACTGTCACATGGCCATCGCCTAATTGTGTGAAGCGTTTGACGCTTTCATTTCAGAACAGTGACGGAGACCGGTACCAATGAAGACGTTATTAAGCCCCATGGTGGGTGCCGCCATGGCGAGCTTTATGCTGTCCGCCCACGCCGATTTTATCGATGACAGCCACGCCGACGTGACCCTGCTCAACCGCTACCTCAACCAGCAGGGGCGGGATGTGGTGAACAGCAATAACAAGGCCCACAGCATCCGCGATTGGGGCCAGGGTTTTGAGTTCAACTTCAAGTCCGGCTACACCGATGGGCCGGTGGGCTTTGGCCTGGACCTGCAGGCGTTCTACGGTTTGAAACTGGACTCCGGCGGCGACCTCAATGACAAGGATCACCAGGGCCGCTACCCCGGCAGCATGTTCCCGCTTGATAACGGCAAGTCGGCCGACCAGTTCGGCGTGCTCAGCCCGACCTTCAAGATGCGCTTCGCCCAGGATGAATTGCGCGTCGGTACGCTGTACGGCAACAACCCGGTGCTGGCCAACACCGACGGCCGCCTGTACCAGCAGACCAACACCGGCGTGCAGTTGGTTTCCAAGGACTTGACCGACTTCACCTTTACCGCCGGTGACATCCTCAAGACCAAGATCCGCAACGAAACCGGCGACCAGGGCATGATCACCGCCGGCGGCACCAAAGAGAGCGATCGCTTCCTCTACGGCGGTGCGGACTACAAAGGTTTGCCGGACACCACCGTCAGCCTGTGGTACTCCAACCTTGAGGATTACTACCAGCAGTTCTTCCTCGGTGCCAAGCGTCATGACGCCTTGCCTGTCGGCGCGATCGACACCGACGTGCGCCTGTACCGCAGCCTGGGTGTGGGTGAAAACGCCGCGGGCGACAAAGACTATTCGGCTGCGGGTCTCTACGGCGATGGCACCTCCAAGGGCCGCATCAACCAGTCCACCGTCAGCCTGTTGGAAAGCTACAGCCTGGACGGCCATACCGTCGGCCTGGGCATCCAGAAAAACAGCGGCGACAGCGACTTCCCGTACCTGGATTCCGGCCTGAACAGCGGTGCCAGCAACCAGGGCCCGGGCTCGGGCGCCGACACCCCGGCACTCACCAACATGCAACTGAACAAGTTCCAGCATGCCGGCGAGCGCACCTGGCTGGCGCAGTACAAATATGACTTCGGCAAACTCGGCCTTAACGGCCTGACCTTCGCCACGTCCTACGCACACGGCGATGACATCCGCACCACCCAAGGCACTACGAGCGAATGGGAACGTAACGTCACCGTGGCTTACCAGGTGCCCACCGGCACCCTCAAAGGCCTGGGCGTGACCTGGCGAAATGCCCACGCCAGCCCGGATATCACCGGTGCCACGGTGCAAGATGAAAACCGCTTCTATGTGAGCTACGTCGTTCCACTCTGGTAGGAAATTGCTGTACAAAGAGCGAGCACCTTAAGCGATTCAGCTGCTTAAAAGGCTTGGGAATATCCTTATTCCCAAGCCTTATTTGCTCATAAGACCAGAGAGGATTCGATGACTTACATTGCTGCCGAAAACCGCTATGAATCTATTCCTTACCGCCGCGTAGGTCGCAGCGGACTGGTGCTGCCGGCACTGTCCCTGGGGCTGTGGCACAACTTTGGCGACAGCACCCCGATCGACACCCAGCGCGCCCTCCTGCGCACGGCGTTCGACCTGGGTATCAACCACTTCGACCTGGCCAACAACTACGGCCCCCCGTACGGCAGCGCCGAGATCAACTTCGGTCGTTTGCTGCGGGAAGACTTCAAGCATTACCGCGATGAACTGATCATCTCCAGCAAGGCGGGCTGGGACATGTGGCCGGGCCCTTATGGCCAGGGCGGCGGTTCGCGCAAGTACGTGCTGGCGAGCCTCGACCAGAGCCTGCAACGCCTGGGCGTCGACTACGTGGACATCTTCTACTCCCACCGTTTTGATGCCGACACCCCGCTGGAAGAAACCGCCAGCGCACTGGCCACCGCCGTGCAACAGGGCAAGGCGTTGTACATCGGGATCTCGTCCTACTCCGGCGTGAAAACCCGGGAAATTGCGGCGCTGCTCCAGGAGTGGAAAGTCCCGCTGCTGATCCACCAGCCGGCCTACAACCTGCTCAACCGCTGGGTGGAAAAAGACCTGCTGGACGTCACCGAAGAACTCGGTGCCGGGGTGATCGCGTTCACGCCATTGGCCCAGGGCCTGCTGACCGACAAATACCTCAACGGCGTACCGGCGGATGCGCGGGTCAATCGTCCGGGGGGTGGTTCGTTGCAGGCCAAGCACTTGTCCGAGGCCAACATCGCCCACGCCCGCGCGCTGAATGAAATTGCCAAGCGCCGTGGCCAGAGCCTGGCGCAGATGGCGTTGGCGTGGACGTTGCGTGATCCACGGGTCACCAGCGCCCTGATCGGCGCGAGCCGGCCGGAGCAGATCATTGAAAACGTCGGTGCGTTGCAGAACCTGAGCTTCAGCGCGCAGGAACTGGCGGAGATTGATCGGTTTGCCCAGGAAGGCGGGATTAACCTGTGGGAGAAGCCGTCTACGGCTGAATAAGCGGTAGAGCCCGATTCCTGCATCAACCTCTACCCAATGTGGGAGCGGGCTTGCTCGCGAAAGCGGAGTGTCAGTCACTGGATATGTCGACTGATTCACCGCTTTCGCGAGCAAGCCCGCTCCCACATTTGATTTGTGGTGTGCCTGCTAGAACGGCACATCTCCAAGAATCGTCGCCCGATGCATCACCCGCCGCTGCGGCCGGTAATCATCCACCGCGTAATGCTGGGTCACGCGGTTATCCCAGAACGCCACGTCATTTTCCTGCCAACGCCAGCGAATGGTGAATTCCGGCCGTGTTGCATGTGCAAACAGCAGCTTCAACACCACGTCGCTTTCCGCCGGCTCCAGTTCGTTGATCTTGCTGGTGAACCCCTCGCTGACGAACAGCGACTTACGCCCGCTCACCGGGTGGGTACGAATCACCGGATGAGACAGCGGCGGGTTCTTGCGCCGGGCTTCTTCCCAGCGCGCCAAATCTTCCGGCGTGTTGCCGTAACGCTCCAGCGGGAAGGAGCGGGTGAAGTCATGGGTTGCCGTCAAACCGTCCAACAGCTTCTTGAACGGCTCGGACAACGCCTCATACGCGGCAATCCCGCTGGCCCACAACGTATCGCCACCAAACTCCGGCAGCAGCTTGGCGCTCAGTACCGCACCGAGGGCCGGGGTGGGCAGGAAGGTCACGTCGGTGTGCCAGATGGCGTTGTCGCGCACGTCGGTCACGGCGGTGTCGAGGATCAGCACTTCTGGCTGCTCCGGCACGTTGGGGTAGATCGGGTGAATGTGCAGGTCGCCGAAATTCGCCGCGAACCGCGCCTGTTGCTGCGGGTTGATCGGCTGGTTGCGGAAGAACAGTACCGAATGCTTGAGCAGCGCCTGTTCGATGGCGTCGCGGTCTTCAATGTTCAGCGGTTGGGTGATGTCGACGCCACTGATCTGGGCGCCAAGGGCGGTGCTGAGAGGTGTTACGGTCAGGCTGCTCATGGGATTCTCGTCGAAAATTTTTCAGTGTGCCTGGCCATGCCACGGCACCAATTTGCGCTGCAGGGCACGCAAGCCCATTTCCATGGCGAAGGCGATCAGCGCGATCACCAGAATCCCCAGCACCACCACGTCGGTGACCAGGAATTGCGCCGCGGACTGCACCATGAAGCCCAGGCCGCTGGTGGCCGCGATCAATTCTGCGGCTACCAGGGTCGACCAACCCACGCCCAGGCCAATCCGCACGCCGGTGAGGATGTCGGGCAGGGCGCTCGGCAGGATCACATGGCGAATCAGTTGTGCCCGGGTAGCGCCCAACGACTGCGCAGCGCGCAGTTTGGCCGGGTCGACGGTACGTACGCCGGTGGCGGTCGCGATGGCAATCGGCGCGAAAATCGCCAGGTAGATCAGCAGTACTTTGGACAGCTCGCCGATGCCGTACCAGATCACGATCAGCGGCAGGTAAGCCAGTGGTGGAATCGGCCGGTAGAACTCGATCAGCGGGTCGAGAATGCCCCGGGCGATGCGGTTGGAACCAATGGCAATCCCCACCGGCACGGCGGTCAGCACGGCAAAGCCGAGGCCCAGTCCGATGCGCTTGAGGCTCGCGCCCAGGTGCTGCCACAGGGTGGAATCCATGTAGCCGGTGGTCGCCAGCAGCCAGCCTTTTTGCAGCACGGCCGAAGGCGGTGGCAGGAACAGCGGCTCGATCAGCCCGCTGGCGGTCACGGCCCACCAGATGGCAACCAGGGTCACCAGGGTCAGCACGCTGATCCAGCGGGTGCTCAGGCTGCGGCGTACGGGCACGACGGGTTTGCTCACCGGCTTGGTGGCCGTGGCCGGTAATTCGTAACTGCTCATGCGGACACCTGCCGTTGGGAGAACACCTTGCCCAGCACGTGTTCGCGGGTTTCGATAAAGCGCGGGTCGGACTTGATCGCGCGTGCCGACTCGCCGGCGGCGTAGCGCTGGCCGAAGTCCAGGCTCAGGCGCTCGACGATCTGGCCGGGGTTGGGCGCCAGCAGAATCAAATCCGTGGCGAGGAACACCGCTTCTTCGATGTCATGGGTAATCAGGAATACCGGTTTGGCCGTGCGCCGCCAGACTTGCAGCAACAGCTCCTGCATCTGTTCGCGGGTGAAGGCATCAAGGGCGCCGAAGGGTTCGTCCATCAGCAGTACGCGGGGGTCGGCAGCCAATGCACGGGCCAGGCCGACACGTTGCTTCTGGCCACCGGAGAGTTGCCAGATACGACGACTGTCGAAACCGGCGAGGTCCACCAGGGCGAGCATTTCCCGGGCGCGGATTTCCCGCTGGTCCTTGGGCACGCCTGCCAACTCCAGGCCGAAGCCGACGTTGGCCAGCACGTCCTGCCAGGGCAGCAGGGCGTCGTCCTGGAACACCACGCCGCGTTCGGCGCTCGGTCCTTTTACCGGCACACCGTCAAGGGTGATGCGCCCGGCGCTGGGTTCGACAAAGCCGGCAATCAGGTTCAACAGCGAAGTCTTGCCACTGCCGGAAGGGCCGAGGGCCACCAGCAATTGCTGGGGCCCAAGGCTCAGGGAAATATCTGCCAGTACTGGCTCCGGGCTGCCTGGGTACTGTGCGCTGATGCGCTCCAGTTGTAGCAAGGCCATCGCGGTTAACTCCTGGTATCAGTTAGTGATGAACTTCGGGCTGACGTACGGTGCGTAGTCCGGCAGTACGGCGTCGACCTTGCCTTGTTCCTTGAGGAACGCGGCGGTATCGGTGACAGCCTTGGTGGTCGGTGCGCCGAGCAGGGTGACCTGGTCAGCCGCCAGCGGGTAGACGTTGCCTTGCAGCAGCAGCGGAATGTCGCTGGCCTTGGCCCCGGAGAGCTTCACCAGTTTGTCGACGTTGCCTTTGTCAGCCAGCCAGGCTTGTGGGTCTTTGCGGTAAGCGGCATAGGCATCCAGGGTGACCTTGGCAAAAGCCGTGACGATTTCCGGGTGCTTCTCGGCGAAATCCTTACGCACGATCCAGGCATCGAAGGTCGGCGCGCCGAACTTGGCCAGTTCGCCGGAGGTGATCAGCACCTTGCCGTTTTCCTTGGCCACGCCAAGCGCTGGGTCCCACACGTAGGTGGCGTCGATATCACCACGTTTCCAGGCGGCGATGATGGCCGGCGGGGCGAGGTTGAGGATGGTCACTTTGGACGGGTCGATGTTCCAGTGCTTCAACGCGGCCAGCAGGCTGTAGTGGCCGGTGGAAACGAATGGCACGGCGACTTTCTTGCCGATCAGGTCCTGCGGGCTGTTGATCCCGGAACCGTTGCGGGCCACCAGGGCCTCGGCCCCGCCGATCTGGGTGGCGATCAGGAAGGTTTCCACCGGAACCTTGCGGGTCACGGCAGCGGTCAGCGGGCTGGAACCGAGGTAGCCGATCTGCACGTCACCGGAAGCGATGGCGGCGATGATGTCGGCACCGTTGTCGAATTTGCGCCAGTCGATCTTGGCGTTGGTGGCTTTTTCGTACGCGCCGTCGGCCTGAGCGACTTTCGCCGGGTCAACGGTGGTCTGGTAAGCGATGGTCACGTCGGCGGCCTGGGCAAACAGGCTGGCACCGGCCAGGGACAACGCCGCCAAGAGGCGAAGGGGGAAGTGCAGTTTCAAGGGGGAAGTCCTCATCAGGCGGCCGGAGGTCGGCGTGTGAGAAGACTAAATGATCTAAGAATCCGAAAATAAATAACATTTTCGAATTAGCTTATGAGGAGAAACTCGCGCGCCAGGCTAGAAGGCGCATAGGTCAAATGTGGGAGCGGGCTTGCTCGCGAAAGCGGTGAATCAGTCACCGAATACATCGACTGATACAACGCTTTCGCGAGCAAGCCCGCTCCCACAGGGGTCTGTGTCAGGCTTTTAGTTGCTGATGGCGAGGATGCTCGCCTGGTACGACCCGACAAACACGTCAAAATCACCCACTTCGTTCTGCTCAAGCTCCGCCTGCTGCGCCAGCGAACTGCGCGCCAGCTCCTCAAAGCGTGCCTGTTCCTCAGCCTTCAACGGCTCGCTGCGGAAGTACTCCGCATGCACCTGGCTCTGATGCAGCGAGAACTGCGCAAAGCTCTCTTTACGCTCGCTCATCGCCGCCAGCACCTGGGCCGACGGGGTCAGGGACGAATCCTTGACCTTCGCCAGCTGCGCGTCCAGCGCCAGGCTGTGTTCATTGATGCCCTGGCTCTGGTCCAGCATCGCCGCCAGCGGAGCAATCTGCTCCAGCAGCTCTGCCGCCCATTCCTTCATGTCCACCGATTCGCCACGGCGCTGCAATTGCAGGCCCGGACGGCGGCCTTCCTTGACCACGCTGAGGAAGTTGGAGGTGGCGTTGCCGCACTCATTGTCGGCGAACAGCGGGCTGTCATTCAGCGCGCAATACAGCAGGAACGCATCGAGGAAGCGCGACTCTTGCAAGTCGATGCCCATCGGCAGGAACGGGTTGATGTCCAGGCAGCGCACTTCAATGTACTGGATGCCACGGGCCATCAGCGCCTGGATCGGCCGTTCGCCGGTGTAGGTCACGCGCTTGGGCCGGATGTTGGAGTAGTACTCGTTTTCGATCTGCAGGATGTTGGTGTTGAGCTGAACCCACTCACCGTCCTTATGGGTACCGACTTCGACGTACGGTGCGTAGGGCGTTGCCACAGCTTCGCGCAGGCTGTCGGTGTAGCTCGCCAGGTCGTTGTAGCACGGCGTCAGGCCGGCCTGGGCGTTGCTCTGGTAACCCAGGTCGCTCATGCGCAGGCTGGTGGCGTACGGCAGGTACAGGGTGTCGGCGTCCAGCACTTCGAGCTGGTGCGAACGACCGCGCAGGAAACCCGCGTCCAGGGCCGGCGAGGCGCCGAACAGGTACATCAGCAGCCAGCTGTAGCGGCGGAAGTTACGGATCAGCGCGATATAGGCCGTGGACTGGTAATCCCGGTCGGTGCCCACAAAGCCTTCGGCTTCCTTGAGCAACGGCCAGAGGTCTTCCGGCAGGGAAAAGTTGTAGTGGATCCCGGCGATGCACTGCATGGTCTTGCCGTACCGCAGGGCCAGGCCCTTGCGATACACGTACTTGAGCTGTCCGATATTGGAGGTGCCGTAGTAGGCAATCGGAATATCTTCCTCGGCCGGCAACGGGCACGGCATCGATGGACTCCACAGGTACTCGCTGCCGAGCTTGCTGTAGGCAAAACGGTGGATCTTGTCGAGGCTGCTCAGGGTATCGGCCGGGTTGGGCAACGCCGGCGTGATGAACTCAAGCAGCGACTCGGAATAGTCGGTGGTGATCTGTTCGTGGGTCAGTGCAGCGCCCAGGGCCTCGGGATGCGGCGTTTGTGCCAGTCGGCCTTCACCGGTGACGCGCAGGCATTCGCGCTCGATGCCGTGCAGGCATTGCTCGAGCAAAGAGAGGTGTTCGTGCTTGCCGAGCAGGGCCAGGCGGCGGTTGAGAAGTTCGCTCAAGTTGGATTCCTTCACGCGTCAGTCGCCCCAATATGGGGGTGGTCAGGACGGTCTACAAGGGTGAAGTGGAAACTGGCGTTATCGCCTGGTTTTTGAGCCGGATTGACCCACTCTGAAAGAGCCGCCCTCGTCCCTGAATCTGGCCATCGCGCACGAGGAAAAGTTCGGCGCAACTTTCGAAGCGCCGAAATTAACTCAAATCGATGACAGGGAGCTATAGGACAGCGAAGGTGCCTTGTGCTTTTGCGACCAGTTTTTCGTCCTGGTACACGTCCGCCTCGACCACCAGCGTGCGCCGACCCGGGTGAATCACCCGGGCGGTGCACAGCACATCGCCGTCGGAAACAGCGCGGATGTAGTTGATCTTGCATTCGATGGTCGCGCTCTGCTGGTCGAAACCATGGGAGCTGGAACACGCCAGCCCCATGGCAATGTCCACCAGGCTGAAGATCGCCCCGCCATGGAGCTTGCCAGCGCGGTTGCGCAACTGCGGTTCCAGGGTCAAGGCCACCTCGGCAACACCGGTTTCCAGGCGCTGCAGGCGGCAGCCAATGAGTTCGCTGAACGCGCTGTGGGTCAAGCCGGCTGGCAGTTCCATTAACGTTTCTTCAGTTGTTTGGCGTTGGCGAACAGCGAAGCCATGGCGTTGTTGGCCGGGGCTGGCGCAGCGGTTTCCTTGCGGGGGGCGGCGCCTTGGGACTGGCGTGGCGCCGAGCCCGGGCGTGCGCCGCGGGCACCGTCGATTTTCTCGCCCGGGGTGTCGCTCATGCGCATCGACAGGCCGACGCGTTTGCGCGGGATGTCGACTTCCATGACCTTGACCTTGACCACATCACCGGCTTTCACCGCTTCACGCGGGTCCTTGATGAACTTCTCCGAAAGCGCAGAGATGTGCACCAAACCGTCCTGATGCACGCCGATATCCACAAACGCGCCGAAGTTGGTCACGTTGGTCACCACGCCTTCGAGGATCATCCCCAGTTGCAGGTCCTTGAGGTCTTCGACGCCTTCCTGGAATTCGGCGGTCTTGAACTCGGGACGCGGGTCGCGGCCAGGTTTTTCCAGCTCTTGCAGGATGTCGGTGATGGTCGGCACGCCGAAGGTTTCGTCGGTGTACTTCTTCGGGTCCAGGCGCTTGAGGAACGCGGCGTCGCCGATCAGCGAGCGGATGTCGCGGTCGGTTTCAGCGGCGATGCGTTGTACCAGCGGGTAGGCTTCCGGATGGACAGCCGAGGAGTCCAGCGGGTTGTCACCGTTCATGACGCGCAGGAAGCCGGCGGCTTGCTCGAAGGTTTTTTCGCCAAGGCGTGCGACTTTTTTCAGTGCTGCACGGGTCTTGAACGCACCGTTTTCGTCGCGGTGGGTCACGATGTTCTGCGCCAGGGTGGCGTTGAGGCCGGAGATGCGGGCCAGCAGCGCAACCGAAGCGGTGTTTACGTCCACGCCCACGGCGTTCACGCAGTCTTCAACCACGGCGTCCAGGCCGCGAGCCAGTTTCAGCTGCGACACGTCGTGCTGGTACTGGCCGACGCCGATGGATTTCGGGTCGATCTTCACCAGCTCGGCCAGTGGGTCCTGCAGGCGGCGAGCAATGGACACGGCGCCACGGATCGACACGTCGAGGTCCGGGAATTCCTTGGAAGCCAGTTCAGACGCGGAGTACACCGAAGCGCCGGCCTCGGAGACCATCACCTTGGTCATCTGCATGCCTGGGTATTTTTTGATCAGCTCGGCGGCCAGCTTGTCGGTTTCACGGCTGGCGGTGCCGTTGCCGATGGCGATCAGGTCCACCGAGTGCTTGGCGCACAGGGCGGCCAGGATGGCGATGGTCTGGTCCCACTTGTTGTGTGGCACGTGGGGGTAAACCGTGGCGTGATCCAGCAGCTTGCCGGTGGCGTCGACCACGGCAACCTTGCAGCCGGTGCGCAGGCCCGGGTCGAGGCCCAGGGTTGCGCGTGGGCCGGCGGGTGCGGCCAGCAGCAGGTCGTGCAGGTTGTGGGCGAACACGCTTATGGCTTCGGTTTCGGCGCCGTCGCGCAACTCGCCCAGCAGGTCGGTTTCCAGGTGGGTGTAGAGCTTGACCTTCCAGGTCCAGCGCACGACTTCACTGAGCCACTTGTCCGCAGGACGATTCTGATTCTGGATGCCGAACTGTTGACCGATCATGCCTTCGCACGGGTGCATGGTGCCTGGCAGCTCGTCGCCGACTTTCAGCGCGGAGCTCAGGATGCCTTCGTTGCGGCCGCGGAAAATCGCCAGTGCACGGTGGGACGGCATGCTTTTCAGCGGCTCGTCGTGTTCGAAATAATCGCGGAACTTGGCGCCTTCCTCTTCCTTGCCGGCGATCACGCGGGCACTCAGGGTGGCTTCCTGCTTCAGGTAGTTGCGCAGTTTTTCCAGCAGGTTGGCGTCTTCGGCGAAGCGCTCCATGAGGATGTACTTGGCGCCTTCGAGGGCGGCCTTGACGTCGGCCACGCCTTTTTCGGCATCGACAAAGCGTGCAGCTTCGGTTTCCGGGGCCAGGGACGGGTCATTGAACAGACCGTCGGCCAGCTCGCCGAGGCCCGCTTCCAGGGCGATCTGGCCCTTGGTGCGGCGCTTCTGCTTGTACGGCAGGTACAAGTCTTCGAGGCGGGTCTTGGTGTCGGCGAGCTTGATGTCGCGTTCCAGCTGCGGGGTCAGCTTGCCTTGCTCCTCAATGCTGGCGAGGATGCTGATACGCCGTTCGTCGAGTTCTCGCAGGTAGCGCAGGCGCTCTTCCAGATGCCGCAACTGGATATCATCGAGGCTGCCGGTGACTTCTTTACGGTAACGGGCGATGAAGGGCACTGTGGAGCCTTCATCCAGTAGAGCGACGGCCGCTTCGACCTGTTGTGGGCGTACGCCGAGTTCCTCGGCGATGCGGCTGTTGATGCTGTCCATAAAACCACCTGAAATTCTGAAAGCAGGCTCGCAGGCCCGGAAAACAAGGCTCGCGAGGCTGGTTGAGCGGCCCGTCTGGCGCCGCTGCCTGGGTCAAGAGGCAGCCTATTGACCCTCGAAATCGAAAAAATCACTACAAGCGGGTGAAAAAAATCCCCTGGCAGTAAACGGTAACGAACTGACGTTGCCCTGCACAAAGGCGCCGCATTATAACCAGCGTTCTGCCCTTGGGGGGATTGCCGCCAAGGTTGTAGGGCGCGGGTTCGCTGGCGGTAGAGGAAAAATCTGCTAACAATGCACACGGTGCGTATAACGGCAGCTACGCCATAATGCGCGCCGAGATAAGAGGAGCATCTAATGAGCAGCACTGCACAAACTGCTGAAGGCGAAAAAATTCTCATCGTTGATGACGATCCGGGGCTGAGCAGCCTGCTGGAGCGTTTCTTCAACTCCAAGGGCTACCGTGCCCGCGCGGTGCCAAACACCGAACAGATGGACCGCCTGTTGGGACGTGAAGTCTTCAACCTGGTGGTGCTGGACCTGATGCTGCCCGGCGAAGACGGCCTGACCGCCTGCAAACGCCTGCGCGGCGCCAACAATCAGATCCCGATCATCATGCTGACCGCCAAGGGCGATGAGCTGAGCCGCATCAAGGGCCTGGAACTGGGCGCCGACGATTACCTGGCCAAGCCGTTCAACCCGGACGAGCTGATGGCACGTGTCAAGGCCGTACTGCGTCGCCAGGCCGCCCCGGTACCGGGTGCCCCAGGCAGCGAAGACGAAAGCGTGACCTTCGGTGACTACGAGCTGTCGCTGGCCACCCGTGAGCTCAAGCGTGGCGATGAAGTGCACATGCTGACCACCGGCGAATTCGCCGTGCTCAAGGCACTGGTGATGAACGCTCGCCAGCCGCTGACCCGCGACAAGCTGATGAACCTGGCCCGTGGCCGTGAGTGGGACGCCCTCGAGCGCTCCATCGACGTACAGATCTCCCGTCTGCGCCGGATGATCGAGCCCGATCCATCCAAGCCGCGTTATATCCAGACGGTGTGGGGTGTGGGTTACGTGTTTGTGCCGGATGGCACTGCAACCAAGTGACCGATGATTTGCAGAGGCGGGCGTGCCGGTGATGACTCGATAAGAGTCAGCCGGTTGCCCGGCGTTTGCAATTCTGCGAGCTTGGCTCGCTCCTGCAAGGTGTCCAGCTGTCTTTTATGAAAACCCCGTTGTGGTTCCCGCAGAGTTTCTTCTCACGCACCCTTTGGCTGGTGCTCATTGTCGTACTGTTTTCCAAGGCCCTGACACTGGTTTATCTGTTGATGAACGAAGACGTGCTGGTGGACCGGCAGTACAGCCACGGTGTCGCGCTGACCTTGCGTGCCTATTGGGCCGCAGACCCCGAGAACCGCGAGAAGATCGCCAAGGCCGCTACCCTGGTCCGGGTCGCGGGCGCGGGCGTGCCCGAGGGCGAGCAACATTGGCCCTACAGCGAAATCTACCAGCGCCAGATGCAGGCCGAACTGGGTGAAGACACCGAGGTGCGGCTGCGCATGCATGTGTCGCCGGCGCTGTGGGTGCGAGCGCCGAGCCTGGGGGAGGACTGGCTGAAAGTGCCGCTGTATCCGCATCCACTGCGGGGGCAGAAGATCTGGAACGTGCTGGGCTGGTTCCTGGCGATTGGCTTGCTTTCCACCGCGTCTGCCTGGATTTTCGTGCGCCAGCTCAACCAGCCGCTCAAGCGCCTGGTGTTTGCGGCACGCCAGCTGGGCCAGGGCCGCAGTGTGCGCCTGCCCATCAGCGATACGCCGAGTGAAATGACCGAGGTGTACAGCGCGTTCAACCAGATGGCCGAGGATGTCGAACAGGCGGGGCGCGAGCGCGAGCTGATGCTGGCGGGGGTGTCCCATGACCTGCGCACGCCGCTGACGCGATTGCGGCTTTCCCTGGAACTGATGGGTAACCACACCGACCTTACCGACGACATGGTTCGAGACATCGAGGACATGGACGCGATTCTCGACCAGTTCCTCGCGTTTATCCGCGATGGCAGGGACGAGGTGGTGGAAGAGGTCGACCTGACGGACCTGGTTCGCGAGGTGGTTGCGCCCTACAACCAGAATGGCGAGCAGGTGCGGATGCGCCTGGAGCCGATCCAGCCGTTCGCGTTGCGTCGGGTTTCGATGAAGCGCCTGCTGAATAACCTGATTGGTAACGCGCTGCATCACGCCGGTTCCGATGTGGAAGTAGCAGCCTACGTTTCCGGGGATACCAGCGCGCCTTACGTGGTGCTGAGTGTCATGGACCGTGGGGCCGGCATCGATCCGGCGGAACTGGAAGGTATCTTCAACCCGTTCACCCGCGGCGACCGTGCCCGGGGTGGCAAAGGCACGGGCCTGGGGTTGGCGATTGTGCGGCGGATTGCTTCGATGCATGGCGGCAATGTCGAATTGCGCAACCGGCCGGATGGCGGCCTGGAAGCGCGAGTGCGCTTGCCGTTGGGGCTGATGTTGCCCAGGGACGCGGTCTAAATGTGGGAGCGGGCTTGCTCGCGAAGGCGGTGGGTCAGTCCATAGAAATGTCGACTGATCCACCGCCTTCGCGAGCAAGCCCGCTCCCACACTGGTTTTGCGGTGCTTTATAGGTCGGGTGTATTCAGCCCTTGCCTTTGGTGCGCGTCATATTCGGCCCACCACTCTTCTCCAGATGCTGAATGATGATCCCCGCCACATCCTTGCCGGTGGTGGTCTCAATTCCTTCCAGGCCCGGTGACGAGTTCACCTCCATCACCAGCGGCCCGTGGTTGGAGCGCAATATATCCACACCCGCCACGCTCAACCCCATGACCTTGGCTGCCCGCAGTGCGGTCATGCGTTCTTCCGGGGTGATCTTGATCAGGCTGGCACTGCCGCCACGGTGCAGGTTGGACCGAAACTCACCCGGCTTGGCCTGGCGCTTCATCGCGGCAATCACCTTGTCGCCCACCACGAAGCAGCGGATATCCGCACCGCCGGCTTCCTTGATGTACTCCTGCACCATGATGTTCTGCTTGAGGCCCATGAACGCCTCGATCACCGACTCGGCCGCAGTCGCGGTTTCACACAGCACCACGCCGATGCCCTGGGTGCCTTCCAGCACCTTGATCACCAGCGGCGCGCCGTTGACCATCTCGATCAGGTCGGGAATGTCATCCGGGGAGTGCGCAAAGCCGGTGACCGGCAAGCCAATGCCACGGCGCGACAGCAACTGCAGCGAGCGCAGCTTGTCCCGCGAACGGGCGATAGCCACCGATTCATTGAGGGGAGACACCCCCATCATTTCAAACTGGCGCAGTACCGCGCAGCCATAGAACGTCACCGAAGCACCGATACGCGGGATCACCGCGTCGAAGCCTTCCAGCGGTTTGCCCCGGTAGTGGATCTGCGGCTTATGACTGGCAATGTTCATATAGGCGCGCAACGTATCGATCACCACCATCTCATGGCCACGTTCGGTGCCGGCCTCGACCAGGCGACGGGTGGAATACAGACGCGGGTTACGCGACAGCACAGCGATCTTCATGCAGCACCTGTGGCAGAGGTAGTAGAGACCGGGAACACCGGCTTGTCTTGAACGTATTTGACGCCGGGACTGACCACCAGTTGGCCGTCAATCAGGGCCTTGGAGCCCAGCAACAGGCGGTAACGCATGGCCTTGCGGCAGGCGAGGGTGAATTCCACCCGCCATACCCGATCGCCCAGGGCCAGGGTGGTGCTGATCACATACCGCACCTGGGCCTGGCCGTTGGAGCTTTTAATGGTTTTCATCGCCACCAGCGGTGCTTCGCAGCGCCGGTGACGCAGTTGCACCACGCTGCCCAGGTGCGCGGTGAAGCGCACCCACTTTGCACCGTCGCGCTCAAATGGCTCGATCTCGGTGGCATGCAGGCTTGAGGTACTGGCGCCGGTGTCGATCTTGGCGCGCAGGCCTGCCACTCCCAAGTCGGGAAGTGCCACCCACTCACGCAGACCCACAACGGTCAAATGGTCAAATGTCTTCAATATGAATAACCGGCAATTAATTCGCCCAGGCGGCGGGTGATACCTCGGCCAGGGCTTTGAATGCAGGCTTGGCGAACCAGTAGCCCTGCATCAGAAATATTCCACAGTCGGCGAGAAAATCCCGCTCGCCGGCACTTTCGATGCCCTCGGCGATGACAGTAACGCCCAACTGCTCACAGATTGTGACAATCCCCCGGACGATCACCTGACGGACACGATCACGGTCGACATCGCGGATCAGCGCCATGTCGAGTTTGATCAGGTCAGGTTGGAAATCGGCCAGCAGATTCAGCCCCGAATAGCCCGCCCCGAAATCGTCGATGGCGGTCTTGAAGCCGAATTCGCGGTATTCACGCAGAATATTCGTCAAATGGCGATAGTTATCTACATGCTCGCTTTCCAGGGTCTCGAAAATCAGCCGATCCAACGGAAAATTATGCGCGCGGGCCGCCTCCAGGGTGCTGCGGATGCACAGTTCTGGTCGATAGACCGCATTGGGCATGAAGTTGATTGAAAGGTGCGTCTGCATGTTGAGTGTGGAAGCGGTGGCGATCGCGCGGGTGCGGCATTGCTGGTCGAAACGGTAGCGATTGCTGTCGTTGACCTGATCCAGCACCGTCAACGCGCCCTCACCGTTGACGCCGCGCACCAAGGCTTCATGGGCAAAGACCGACTGGTTACGCAGGTCCACGATAGGCTGATACGCAAAGGCGAACTCAAAGCCCAGCGGCTCACTTTGCTGGCAGCCCGCACAGGCTTGTTTGGGCGAGGTCAGTGAAATGGGAAAGTCGGTCACGCGTTAACCTCGCGAAAACAGGATGCTACCTGGCGTATCTTAGGTGAGCTCAAGGGTTTATGCGTTGAAGGGTTTCAACGGTAAAGTTGCGACATTTTTCAGAGCGAGGAATTCAAGTGGCTCAGAAGCAGGAAGAGGAAGAAAAAGTCCGTTTGGACAAGTGGTTGTGGGCGGCGCGTTTCTTCAAGACCCGTGCCTTGGCCAAGGCGGCGATCGAGAGTGGCAAGGTGCACTGGCGTGGCGAGCGTTGCAAGCCCGGCAAGGAGCCGCGCATCGGCGATGAGTTCCAGATCCGTGCTGGGTTTGATGAGCGAACCGTCGTAGTCCAGGCCCTTTCAATTGTGCGAAGGGGCGCTCCCGAGGCGCAGGCGTTGTATACCGAGACCGAAGCCAGCATCGCCAAGCGCGAAAACGCGGCGGCCATGCGCAAGGCGGGGTCCCTGGGCATGACCACCGACGGCAAGCCAAGCAAGAAACAGCGGCGCGACCTGTTCAAGTTTCGCGGCAGTGGCAATGATGATTAATCGGCAGACCGCAGGAGCCAGGTCGGCTCCTGCTATTTCAACTCAAACGCTGCGAATCACGCTCAAGCGATTAACCAGCGGTACTCGCCGAAACAACTCAAACACCGGGCCCGTCACTCGCACCAGCCCCCGCGAAACCTTCGCTGCAAAGGGTGTGTAGTAACCCCAGCCCAACGCCAACAGCGCCAGCAACACCCCACCGATATAATCGTCCTGCCCCCAATGCGCACCGGCCACCAGCCGCGGCATCATGAACAGCAGCGCCAAGCCCCAGATCACCAGCACCTGCCCGATCCGCTTGGCAAACACGGTCATGAACATACCCCAGATCAGCAATACCGATGCATGATCCCCCGGGAAGCTCTGGCTGGAGCGGTCCTTCAACTCCCATGTCTTCTCCAGGCCCGGGAAATAGTCGCTCATCTGAATCGCGCCGCTGATCACCATCGACGGGCTATGGTGTTGCCAGCCCATCTGCGCCGCCAGCTTGGAAAACAGCATGCGGATAAACAGCAACAGCAGCAGAATGCCCAGGAAGCCGAAAAACGCCTGGCGCACTTCAATCGCCTTGAACACCCAGTCGCCACGGATCAACAGCGTCAGCAAAATCACCCCGACCACCGCGTCAAACGGCCGCAAACTGGCCACCGCCCACACATGCAGCCACGCGGAGCTGCTTGCCAGCGGGTCATTGAGCAGATGAAACAGCCACTCGTCGAAAACCGTGCAGAGCGCCTGGCCCGCCGGCCAGAGCCAGAAACACAACAGCCCCACAGCGAGTAAATTGCACAGGGCCAATCGCCCGAGGTCCCACCTGGCTTGGAACAAACCCGGATTGTTCATAAACTGTTTCCTCTTTGCTTTGAAGCGCTTCGTTTTCCCACAGAAGGCCGCACCAAAACGGTGCTAAAGCGTGTAATTCTATAAACCTTGTCATCTTTTTGTCATCAATTCAGATACCCAGACCTATGACTGATCTACCGGATACCGACTTCACCCAACGCTTCATCTTCGACGACAGCGACGCCCGCGGCGAACTGGTCGCCCTGGAGCGCAGCTATGCCGAAGTCCTCGCCAAGCACCCCTATCCGGAGCCGGTCGCGCAATTGCTCGGCGAGCTGATGGCGGCTGCCTCGCTGCTGGTGGGCACCCTGAAGTTCGATGGTTTGCTGATCCTGCAGGCCCGCTCCGAAGGCCCGATCCCGCTGCTGATGATCGAATGCTCCAGCGAGCGCGAAATCCGTGGGCTGGCCCGCTACGACGCGGACCGCATCGCCGCCGATGCGACCCTGGCTGACCTGATGCCTGACGGCGTGCTGGCCCTGACCGTCGACCCGACGGTAGGCCAGCGTTACCAGGGCATCGTCGACCTCGATGGCGAAACCCTGTCCGACTGCTTCACCAATTATTTCGTGATGTCCCAGCAAGTGGGCACCCGCTTCTGGCTCAACGCCGACGGCAAGCGCGCCCGTGGCCTGCTGCTGCAACAACTGCCGGCTGACCGCATCAAGGACGAAGAAGACCGCGCCGACAGCTGGGCCCACATCACCGCCCTGGCCGGCACCCTGAAAGCCGAAGAGTTGCTGGGCCTGGATAACGAAACCATCCTGCACCGCCTCTACCACGAAGAGGCCGTGCGCCTGTTCGACGTGCAGTCCCTGCGCTTCCACTGCAGCTGCTCCCGCGAACGCTCGGCCACGGCCCTGGTCAGCCTGGGCCTTGAAGATGCGCAGGACCTGGTGGTGGAACACGGTGGCAACATCGAGATCGACTGCCAGTTCTGCAACCAGCGCTACCTGTTCGACGCTGCCGATATTGCTCAATTATTCGCCGGCGCGGGCGTAGATACCCCTTCAGGCACCCGCCACTAAAACGTTTAAGCACAGGTAAATCACCTGACAAACGCCGGATTTCCGCCGTTCTGACCGGAGGGCCCTACTCTTTTTGGGCTTTTCTGGCATAATCCGGCCCACTTTTTTCGCGGTAGTAGTGCGCAACTTTCTACTACAAAACGTTTGGAGCACTCGGCCACTGGCCGACGGGGAACCTCATGACGCAAGCCAATAACGCCGTATACACCGATCTGAGTGTTGACGATCTGGTCAAAGAAGCCCTGCAGCGCGGTGAAGGCGTGCTTGCCGATACCGGTGCGCTGGTCGTAGAAACCGGTCACCGTACCGGCCGTTCGCCAGTCGACCGCTTCATCGTTGAAGAGCCTTCCACCCAGGCTGCCATTGCCTGGGGCCCGATCAACCGCAAGTTCCCGGCCGACAAGTTCGATGCCCTGTGGGCTCGCGTCGAGGCATTCAACAACGCGCAAGAGCATTTCGTTTCCCACGTTCACGTAGGGGCTGCAGAAGACCACTACCTGGCCGTGAAAATGACCACCCAGACTGCCTGGCAGAACCTGTTCGGTCGTTGCCTGTTCATCAACCCGGCCCAGTACAACCCGGCCGGTCGTGACGAGTGGCAAGTGCTCAACGTGGCCAACTTCGAGTGCGTGCCAGAGCGTGACGGCACCAACTCCGACGGTTGCGTGATCCTCAACTTCGCCCAGAAAAAAGTCCTGATCGCCGGCATGCGTTATGCCGGTGAAATGAAAAAAGCCATGTTCTCGGTGCAGAACTTCCTGCTGCCGGCCTCCGACGTGCTGCCGATGCACTGCGCAGCCAACATCGGCGAAGCCGGCGACGTGACCCTGTTCTTCGGTCTGTCGGGCACCGGTAAAACCACCCTGTCCGCCGACGAAAGCCGCTACCTGATCGGCGACGACGAACACGGCTGGGGCGAAGGTGTGGTGTTCAACATCGAAGGCGGTTGCTATGCCAAGTGCATCGACCTGTCCGAGAAGAACGAGCCGGTGATCTGGAAAGCCATCAAGCACGGCACCGTGCTCGAAAACGTGGTGATCGACGATGCCAAGCACGCCGACTACACCAACGTCAGCCTGACCCAGAACAGCCGCGCCGCCTACCCGCTGGAGCACGTGGCCAAGCGTTCCGAGAAAAACCTCGGTGGCGAGCCAAACGCTGTGATCTTCCTGACCTGCGACCTGACCGGCGTACTGCCGCCCGTGTCGATCCTCAGCGAAGAACAAGCGGCGTACCACTTCCTGTCCGGCTACACCGCTCTGGTGGGCTCGACCGAAATGGGTTCGGGCGGCGGCATCAAGTCGACCTTCTCCACCTGCTTCGGCGCGCCATTCTTCCCACGCCCGGCTGGTGAATACGCAGAACTGCTGATCAAGCGCGTGCGTGGCTTCGGCTCCAAGGTCTACCTGGTCAACACCGGCTGGACCGGCGGCGGCTACGGCGTTGGCAAGCGCTTCAACATCCCGACCACCCGTGGCGTGATTGCAGCGATCCAGAGCGGTGCGTTGATTGGTGCCGAGACCGAGCACCTGGACACCATCAACCTGGACGTGCCATTGGCTGTACCGGGCGTCGAGACTGGCCTGTTGAACCCACGTAACACCTGGGCTGACAAGGCTGCCTACGATGAAGCGGCGAAAGCGCTGGCGGGTCTGTTCATCGAGAACTTCAAGAAGTTTGAAGTGAGCGATGCGATCAAGGCTGCGGGTCCGAAGTTGTAAGATTCGGCCGTTGTGAAAAAGCCGCCCCTAGTGGGCGGCTTTTTTATGGGCGAAGGATCAGTCGACGAGGTGCAGAACCACGGCTCCCACTAACACCAGCACCACACCGGTCACTTGCACCGCTGACAGCCGCTCCTTGAAAAACACAAACCCCAGAATCGCGGCGATCCCACCGGACAGGGTGCTGATCACCGTCACCACGGAAACCGACCCCGCCATTGCGCCCCACGAGAACGCCGAGAACCCACCCAGGTTCATCAGGCTCGCGCTGGTCAGCGTTGCGCAGTTTTTCAGCGGTGGGATTTTCAGGCCGTCTTTGATCTTAAGCACCATCAACACCAGGACGCACAGGCCAACCAAATACCCAAGCCAAAGCATCGTGACCGGGCCAAGCGTCGGCAGGGTGTAGCGGCCCTGCACCCAAAAGCTTGTGCCGTAGAGCAACGCTGCGAGCATCGCGTAGGCGATTGAGCGGCTGGAACTGTTGTGAGGGACGCCATTGTCCTTGTGAATGCTGGACAGGATCACGCCAATTACGCAGAGAGCGATGCAGCCAAGTTGGGTCAGGCTGATGTGTTCGCCGCTGGCCCATGACAGCAAAGTAGTCACGACACCGTAGGACGTCACCAGCGGCGCGACAATGGCCGCTTTGCCCAGCGAGAAGGCCTTGGACAGCGCAAGGGCGCCGGAGACGGTCAGCAGGGCTGCTGCGGCTCCCAGGAGCCACACACTCAAAGGCGCCGCGAGGGATTTGACGAGGAAGGCCGGGAATATGACCAGCAGCAGGGTCATGATCAGGAAGCCCAGCGCCTGGCCGAAGTACACCGCGCGTTTGACGCCGACAGCTCGGGCGTTGAGGCCCACGAGGAAGTCCGTGCCGCCCCAGAGCAGGGCGGCCAGCAGGCCCATTAGTACGTCCATGTAAGGTCCTTGTTATTTTTTGAAGGCTGCGGTGTATTGGCTTATAGGTGTGCTGACTGTCCGGGCCTCATCGCGGGCAAGCCCGGCTCCCACAGTTGATCTTCAGCGTGTTTGGGGTTTGTGTTCGCTCAGGTTTTCCAGGGTTTGGGTGTCCCAGCGTTGGGTCTTGATCGCGAGGTATAGCATGCCGATGGTCAGCGGGATTTTGTCGCCGCGGCCTTTGGCACGGTGTTTCAGGAAGACGTCGAAGGCGGGAGGTTGGAAGTAACGATAAGCGTCGTAGTCGTTCAAGTCGACAGCGAAGCCTTGCTCCAGCGCTTCCATCAATTGATTGGCTTCGGCGCCGTCGCAGCCCAGTTCGAGGTTGATGGCGGTTTCAAGGCGCAGCGTCTTATGTTCGGGCAGGCCAATTTCTTCATGCAGCAGTTGCAGGAGCTGCTGCATCGCGATGTCTTCGGGGAAGTTGGGGGCCAGGTTCATGGTGGTTACGCGAGAGTGGGTGGAGGCGACCGACTTTATCGATGGCACCGCGATCCTTCAAACGAAACTGGTCAAATGTGGGAGGCGGGCTTGCCCGCGATGGCGGTGTTTCAGTGGTAAAGGTGTTGTCTGACACTCCGCTATCGCAGGCAAGCCAGCTCCCACATTTGATCGTTCCCACGCTCCGCGTGGGAATGCATTCCGTGACGCTCCGCGTCACCAGTGTTCATGGCTTGGGTCGTGCGCGGATGACGGGACGCGGAGCGTCCCTGGCGGCATTCCCACGCGGAGCGTAGGGAACGATCAGGGCTAGCGCGGGGTGCTGATACACCGCTCGAAAATCGCCTCCAACCCCCGATAATCGCACGCCACTGCATCGATGTTCGCCGGTATCCACGCCGCATTCTTCACCAGCCACCAATTCACCGAAAACCCGGCATTCACGATGATCTGCTCGAACAGAATCCGCTGCGCCCGGCCGTTCCCTTCGCGAAACGGGTGGATCACGTTGAGGTCGCCATAAGCTTCGGCGACTTGCGTCACCAATTCTGCCTGCGTCACCCCGACAAACCAGTTGGCCTGCGCCATGTGCTGGATGATCTTGCTCGCCTCAGGCGGGATACGCTCCGGTGTGCAGAACAGCGTGTCGCCTTTCTGGATGTTGACCGTACGCAGTTCCCCGGCCCATTCGTAGATGTCTGCGAACAGGGTGCGGTGGATGTGTTGCAGGCGTTCCAGGTCGTAGGGCGGGGGATACAGCGGAAGGCTGCCGACAGCGATTTCAGACAGTTCCCGCTCGGCCTGGTGCAGGCGTTCTTCGTCGAACAAATCGAGGCGGTTACGCAGGACGCTGCTACCGGGGTAGCAGTACGGGTCCTGGCCCACGCCATATTTGTCGAGCATCAGCGTGGGGTGTTGCGGTACTTGGCGAGGACGGCTTCGCGGGTCGGCAGGGGTTTGTCGACGTCGGCGGGCTGGGTGTCGAACCCTTCCAGGCGCAGGCTGGCCAGGTAGTTGGAACGACGGATCTTGTCGTAGTGATCCTGCTTTTGCTCAAACGTCAGTTCGGCCATGACAGCGTCCTCTCGGTGCGAAGGTTGATTGTAGCGCAATGAGTTTCGAGATGCGTCCCGCGTAAGGTTGGAACGATTCTTACGGGTGCCTACTCCACTTCCCAGGCTGTGTATCATCCAGACTCTTTTTTCCTTGCGACCTTTCTCGATTCGCTGAATGCGCTGGTCTATGTTTTGGGCTCGTTCAGCGGTCAATGGAGTGACAGCTTATGCACAACACCCTCCAACAGGTCTTTGGTTATCCACAGTTTCGTTTGGGCCAGGAGGCGGTGGTCAGTGCCGTGCTGGCCGGCCGTTCGGCGGCGGCGATTTTTCCCACCGGTTCCGGCAAGTCCCTGTGTTATCAACTTTCCGCTGTATTGCTGCCGCACCTGACGCTGGTGGTGTCGCCGTTGCTGGCGCTGATGCAGGACCAGTTGGGTTTCCTGCAGCGCCACGGTATCTCGGCGGGCAGCATCGACTCGGCCCAGAGCCGCGATGATGCCAATGACGTCATGGCCCGGGCGCGTTCGGGCGAGCTGAAGATCCTGATGGTTTCCGTGGAGCGCTTGAAGAACGAGCGCTTTCGCAACTTCCTGCAAAGCGTGCCGATCTCGCTGCTGGTGGTGGATGAGGCTCACTGCATTTCCGAATGGGGCCATAACTTTCGCCCGGACTACCTGAAGCTGCCGGATTACCAACGCCAGTTCCGCATCCCCCAGGCGCTGCTGCTGACCGCCACGGCGACGCCCAAGGTGATCGCTGACATGCAGGCCAAGTTCGCCATTGCACCTGACGATGTGATCACCACCGGGTTCTACCGCTCCAACCTCAACCTGCTGGTTGAGCCCGTCAGTGGCCAGGACAAGCGACGACGGTTGGTGACGTGGATGCAGGAGCGAGCCAATCAGCCAAGCATCGTCTACGTCACGCTGCAAAAAACCGCGGAGCAGATTGCCGAGCATTTGAATCGCAATGGAATCCAGGCCGAGGCTTATCACGCGGGCCTGGCTCACGATAAGCGGGAGGCCATTCAGAAGCGATTCATGGGCGGTCAATCCAACTGCATCGTCGCCACCATTGCCTTCGGCATGGGCATCGACAAAAGCGATATCCGCAACGTGGTGCACTTCGACCTGCCCAAATCCATCGAGAACTACAGCCAGGAAATCGGCCGCGCCGGGCGTGACGGGCAGCCGTCTGAGTGTCTGGTTCTGGCCAACCGCGACAGCCTGAATATCCTGGAAAACTTTGTGTACGGCGATACGCCGGAACAGGAAGGTATTCGCCGAGTCCTGGAGGAAATACAGGCGGTCCGTGCCGATGGGCAGTGGGAGTTTATGCTCCGCTCACTGTCGGACCACAGCAACATCCGTGAACTACCGCTGAAGACCTTGCTCGTGCAGCTTGAACTCAAGGCTGTGATCGCGCCGCGCTACGCGTTTTATGCCGAATACCGCTTCAAGTATTTGATTGAACCAGAGGCATTGCTGGCGCGTTTTACCGGCGAGCGGCAGCAGTTTGTCGAAGCGATTATCCAGGTCTGCAAACGGGCGAAAACCTGGGCGACGGTGGATTTCGACGCGCTGTATCAACAGCACCAGGCCGAGCGCAGCCGGGTGGTGAAGGCCCTGGATTACTTTCAGGAACAAGGCCTGATCGAGATGGAAAGCCGGCAGATGACCGAGGTTTACGCCCTGCTGAATACCGACTTCGATCCACAGGCGCTGAGCACGGAGTTATACACAGGCTTCAAGCAGCATGAGGTGACGGAGGTGGCGCGAATTCACGCCATGCTGGATCTGTTCGCGACACAGGAGTGCCTGGGCTATCGCCTGGCGCACTATTTCGGCGATGAAAACGCGCCCCGGCAATGCGGGCATTGTTCGGTATGCCACGGTAACGTCGCCCACTTGCCGGCGCCGCCGAGCTTGCCGCCGCTTGTGGATAAAAACTTTCTCGCGCTGTGCGGTGAATTTATCCACAGCCACCATGAGTACAGCGGCGACTTGCCAAGCGCGGAGCGGCTGACACGGTTTTTATGCGGTCTCAGCGTGCCGTTGTTTACCAAGCTGAAGGCACGAGGGATTCCAGGTTTCGCGGTACTGGAGGAGTATCCCTATGCAGAGGTTCGTGAATGGGCGGAGGCAGGGTTGGAGGCACTCTGATTTCCGGTCTGGAAGGTCGCGCTTTCCCTTCCAGTGGCAGACGCCGCCGACAGCCGGACCGTACCCGCAGGTGAGAAGGTTTGACGCTTCACTTCTTCTGCAAAGGAATTGCCCATGGCTTTTGGTTTTTCTCGTGGTGTTGTCCCCGGCGTCTTGCTGTTCGCCGGGTTGCTGGTCGCACAAGGCACGCTGGCCTCGGTCATCCCGTTGAGCGTGAATGACTGTCGGCAGATGCAGCTTCGCAACACTATCACCGCCGCCAATCCATTGCCCTGCGCACGCCTGGCGCGGGTGACGTTCAGCTATGTGGACTTTGGCGGAGTGCTGCATAACAACGGGCAGCTCGTGGTGCTGGATGCCATCGCACCCCATGTGGAGGAGATCTTCAGGCAGTTGCTGCAACGTCGGTTCCCGGTGCATCAGGCGGTCAGGCTGGAAACCTATCGAGGCAACGACAAGGTCTCGATGGCCCGCAACAATACCAGTGGTTTTAATGGGCGCCAGGTCAGTGGCGCTTCGGGGTGGTCGCTGCACGCCTATGGCGCCGCAATTGACCTTAACCCTCTGCAAAACCCATTCGTTTTGTTCGGGCGTAACCCGCGAGGTGAATTCACCGGCCTGGCCACTGTTGAGCCCAGGGCAAGTACCGCGACTGCCGTTAACCGCCTGGATGCCCGCCCCGGCAAGCCGGCGCGCCCTGGCCGGGCAGAAGAGGTGATTGACCTGTTCGCCGAACACGGCTTTTTGACCTGGGGTGGTTATTGGGATTTTCCGCTGGATTACCAACACTTCCAGATCGGCCGGCGTTCGTTCGTGGAGTATCTGGCGCGGGTCACGCCGCAGCAGGCCAGCGCTGCAGTCGAGACCTATATCACCGCCTATCGCCAGTGCCTGCAGCAATCGGCCGAGACGGATCAAGCGCTCAAGCGTATGGCGTGCGTCCAGCAAACGATTGAGCAAAGCCCAACCTAGGCTTGCGGGTAGTGCTTGAACCCAGTATCAAGAGAGCCTCCTCCTGCCCGGGTTTTACCGATGACCAACGCCATGCCACAACGCGCCGATTACCGCCACTTCCAGCCGATCATCACGCGCTGGCACGACAACGATGTATATGGCCATGTGAATAACGTCACCTACTACAGCTTCTTCGACACCGCGGTGAATACCTACCTGATCGAGCAGGGCGGGTTGGATATTCATGACGGCGAAGTGGTTGGGTTTGTGGTGAGTTCGGCGTGCGACTACTTCGCCTCGATTGCCTTTCCGGACCGCATCGAGATCGGCCTGCGGGTGGGCAAGTTGGGCAACAGTTCGGTGCAGTATGAGTTGGCGGTGTTCAAGGCGGGAGAAGAAGATGCCTGTGCTGCGGGGAGGTTTGTGCATGTGTTTGTGGATCGGGCGTCGAACCAGCCGGTGACGATCCCGGGGATGTTGCGCGAGGCGTTACAGCGATTGGTGATCTAAATACGATCTGCGAAACAATGAAAATCCAATGTGGGAGCGGGCTTGCTCGCGAATGCGGTGGATCAGTCGCCGGATGTATTGGCTGATACAACGCCTTCGCGAGCAAGTCGAATCGTCGCACCGCCGCTCCCACATTAAATCCGCTGTGTTCTTTCGATTCGCGTGTTACCGGTGGTGGCGATAGTGATGCTTGTTTTTGCGATGCCCATAAGCATGGCCGCGCCCGCGATGGTCATCGCGGTCATAACGGCGGTTATCGCGCCCACGGTAACGACGATCATCGTCATCGCTCTTATTGCCCATGTAGTTGCCCAGTGCGCCACCGGCGCCACCGCCGGCTGCTGCGCCGATCAGGCTGCCGGTGCTGCCGCCGACACTGCGACCCACCACGTTGCCGCCGGCTGCGCCCAATGCGCCGCCAATGGCTGCTTCGCCGCGGCTGCGCTTGTCTGCGCCGACCGCACTGCCGCCCGCGCCGCCGAGTGCTGCACCAATCGCCGAGCCGGTGTTACCGCCCAACTGCTGACCTACGACAGAACCTAGAACCCCGCCCAATGCGCCGCCCACACCGGCTTCGGTGGTGCCACCGGCCATGGCTGCGCCACTGACCAGGCCAAGGGACAACAAGAGAATCGAGGAGAACTTCATAGAGGAACCTCAAGAGGATGACGGCGCGATCCTGAGGTTGTATCGAGACGGTGACAATCGAAACCCGACCAGTGGTATAGGTTGTATACAACTCTCTAAGTTACTGTTTTGTATGGGGAACTTAAGTGAGTTTTGCGAGTCTTTAGTTACTTCGGAACGGCCGCTTTTATGCAAAAGCGGCCTTTTTTGTGCCCGTAAGAAACTCGGGTGCTGTCTGTGGCGAGGGAGCTTGCTGTGGCGAGGGAGCTTGCTCCCGTGGGGCTGCGCAGCGGCCCCAACATTTTTACGGGCGCTCCGCACCCGAACGGGAGCAAGCTCCCTCACCACAACAAAAAGGTGTCGCTTAGGCCGACTTCGCCATGATCAACCCGGTCGCACTCGCTGCTTCCAACCGAATCGCCACGAATTTCGAGGTTGGCGTATGGCTGCCATCCCCCGTGCTTTCCAGCGGCACCAGCGGATTCACTTCCGGGTAATAAGCCGCAGCCTGCCCCGCCGGAATATCAAATGCCAGCAAGGTAAAGCCCTTCACCCGACGCTCACGGCCGTCGTCCCAGATCGACACGATGTCAGCCTTCTGCCCCGGCTTGAAGCCGAGGCGGATGATGTCGGCTTCGTTGACGAACAACACATCCCGCTGGCCCTTGACCCCACGATAGCGGTCGTCCAGGCCATAGATGGTGGTGTTGTACTGATCGTGGGAGCGCATCGACTGCATGATCAGGTCCGGCAATTGCCCGGTGTTGCGGGTGCGTTCGTGCACCAGGTCCTTGGGCAGGATGTTCGGGCGGAAGTTGGCGCGGCCCGACGGGGTGTTCCAGCGACGGGCGCCAGCCGAGTTGCCCAGGTAGAAACCGCCCGGGTTTTTCAGGCGCTCGTTGAAGTCCTTGAAGCCCGGAATGGTGTCGGCGATCAGGTCGCGAATACGGTCGTAATCGGCTACCAGCCAGTTCCAGTCCACCGGCTTGCTGCCCAGGGTGGCGGCGGCAATGCCCGCCAGAATCGCAGGCTCGGATTTCATCTGTTTCGACAACGGCTGCAGTTGGCCGTTGGAAGCGTGGACCATGCTGAACGAGTCTTCAACGGTCACGGCTTGCGGGCCTTCGGCCTGGATGTCGATGTCGGTGCGGCCCAGGCATGGCAGGATCAGCGCGTCCTTGCCATGCATCAGGTGGCTGCGGTTGAGCTTGGTGCTGATCTGTACGGTCAGGTCGCAATTGCGCAGTGCTTCAAAGGTGCGTGGGCTGTCCGGCGTGGCTTGGGCGAAGTTGCCACCCAAACCGATAAAGACCTTGGAGCGGCCTTCGAGCATGGCGTGAATCGCTTCCACCACGTTGTGGCCGTTATCGCGCGGCACCTGGAACTGGAAACGACGCTCCAGGGAATCGAGGAACGCCACCGGCGGGCGTTCGTTGATGCCCATGGTGCGGTCGCCCTGCACGTTACTGTGGCCACGCACCGGGCACAGGCCTGCGCCCGGGCGGCCGATGTTGCCGCGCAGCAGCATCAGGTTGGCGATTTCCTGGATGGTCGGCACCGAGTGGCGATGCTGGGTGATGCCCATCGCCCAGCACATGATCACGTTCTTGCCTTTGGCGTACATGCGCGCCGCTTGCTCGATCTCCACCAGGGTCAGGCCGGACTGCTCGACGATTTCATCCCATGAGGTGTCGTCGATCTTGCCCAGGTAATCCAGCACGTTGGCGGTGTGTTCGTTGAGGAAGTCGTGGTCGAACACGGCCTCCTTGCCTTCGGCCTGGGCCTGGCGTTCCCACAGCAGCAGGAACTTGGCCATACCCCGCAGGATGGCCATGTCGCCTCCCAGCGCCGGGCGGAAGTAGGCGGTGTTGGTTGGCTTGTCGCCGTTGGTGAGCATTTCCAGCGGGTGTTGCGGGTGCTGGAAGCGTTCCAGGCCGCGCTCTTTCAGCGGGTTGATGCACACCACCTGGGCGCCGCGTTTTACCGCTTCGCGCAGTGGCTCCAGCATGCGTGGGTGGTTGGTGCCGGGGTTCTGGCCCCAGACGAAAATCGCGTCCGCATGCTCGAAGTCATCGAAGGTCACGGTGCCTTTGCCCACGCCCACGCTTTGCGCCAGGGCGACGCCGCTGGCTTCGTGGCACATGTTCGAGCAGTCCGGGAAGTTGTTGGTGCCGTAGGCGCGCACAAACAGTTGATACAGGTAAGCCGCTTCGTTGCTGGCCCGGCCCGAGGTATAGAACTCGGCCATGTCCGGATTTGGCAGCGCATTGAGGTGCTTGCCGATCAAGTCGAAAGCCGATTCCCAGCTGATAGGTTTGTAACGGTCGGTTTCGGCGTCGTAGCTCATCGGCTCGGTCAGGCGGCCTTGGTACTCAAGCCAGTAGTCGCTCTGCTCCAGCAGCGCGCTGACGCTGTGCTTGGCGAAGAATGCCGCGTCGACCCGGCGCTTGGTGGCTTCCCAGTTGACCGCCTTGGCGCCGTTCTCGCAGAACTTGACCATGCCGCTTTCCGGCGAGTCGCCCCAGGCGCAGCCCGGGCAGTCGAAGCCGCCGTTCTGGTTGGTCTTGAGCATCATGCGGATGTTTTTCAGCGCGTTGTCGCTGGTCAGCCAGGCTTGCGCCACGCTGATCAGTGCGCCCCAACCACCCGCCGGGCCTTTATAGGGCTTGTAGCGCGGGGTGGGTTTGTCGTCGGCTTGATGATGATTACTCACGCTTGATTCTCCATCGCAGGGCTATAGACCCGCGGCGCACTTTTCTGCGGCAGGTGGATGAGATTGAGGTTGTGCCGGCGAGCCCATTGCAGGGCCAGGCCGGTGGGCGACGACAGGCTGACCAGGGTCTGGATGCCCGCACGCAGGACTTTCTGGATCAGTTCGAGGCTGCAGCGACTGGTAACAATCGCCAGGCCGCCGTCGGTCGGAATCTTTTGGCGGATCAGCGCACCGATCAGCTTGTCGAGGGCGTTATGCCGGCCGATGTCTTCACGGCCCAGCAGCAATTCGCCCTGGTTGTTCATGAACACCGCCGCATGCACCGCGCCGCTGTACTGGCCCAGCGGTTGGAACGCGCTGATGCGCTGGCGCAGGCCATCCAGCCATTCGGCAGGCGGCAACGGCGCGCCGGGCAACACCTTGAGGCTGGGCAGCGCCTGCTCCACGGCTTCTACGCCGCACAGCCCACAGCCGCTGGTGCCGGCGAGTTGCCGGCGCTGCTGCTTCATATTCCAGAACGCGCGGCTGGAAATCTGCACCTGAGCGTATTGGGTCGAGCCCGAACCGCTGATTTTCAGGTCATAAATGTCGCTAACGTCTTCGATAATGCCGCTACCGATGCTGAAACCGACAATAAAGTCTTCAAGGTCGGTCGGCGTCACCAGCATCACCGCCTGGCTGATGTCGTTATAGGCAATCGCCAACGCGACTTCCTCGGCAAGCGCGGTGCTGGCCGATTCGGTGTGTTCGAGATTACAAAACTGGTAGCTCTGGCTGGCGGCGGGCGCGGGCGTTTCGAGGGCGGGCGCCGCGCAGACTGGGCGCTGGGCGTTCATTGGGCATTACCACCGGGAGTATTCAGCTGTAAGACTAGGCGCGACAAAGGGTCGCGTCTAATCGTCAGTACTGATCTACCGATAGATGCCGTCGATCAAGTCTCGATCAGCGATTTCTGATACAGCGCAAAACACGCTTCCGCCAAGGCCGAACGGGGTGCACTGCGGCGCATGATCAACCCCAGGCGAGCCAAAGTTTGAGCGTCTTCAATGGGTTGCAGGCGCAGGTGCTCGGTGAGGGCGTCGAGGCCGCCGTCCAGTGGCATCACCGCGCAACACAGGCCGCCGTGCACCGCTTGTAACAATTGATGGACGGCATCGGTCTGCAACAGCGGCTGCGGGTTGAGGCCACGGCTGTGGAAGTTATGGTCGATGGACTGGCGAAAGTGCATGCCGCTGGTGAGCATGCCCAAGGGCAGTTCGATCAGCGCCTCCCAACTCAGGGGCTTGTCGCCGAAGCTGAAGAACCGTTGGTCGTACAGCAGGCCCATGCGGGTTTCGCCCAGGGCCAGGGAGTCGAAACGTTCGGCGTCCAGGCGCTCGAGGTACGACACACCGAGGTCCAGGCGGTTGCTGGCAAGTTGTTCAAGGATTTGCTCGGAGCTTAACGCGGACAACTCAAAGCGCAGGCTGGGGTGTTCCTTGTGCAGCTTCTGCATCAACGCCAGCGGATCGAAGCTCGACAACGGCACCACCCCCAGGCGCAACGTGCCTACCAGGTTGCCGCGACACGCAGCGGCCTCGGCCTGCAAGCCGTCATAGGCCGCCAGCACCGTGCGTGCCCAGGCCAGCACGCGTTCGCCGGGGGCAGTAAAGCCTTCGAAGCGCTGCCCGCGATTGACCAGCGGCAACTGCAGCTCTTCCTCCAGGCTGCGCAGGCGCATCGACAGGGTCGGCTGGGTGATATGGCAGCGCGCCGCCGCCTGGCCGAAGTGACGGGTTTCGTCGAGGGCGATGAGGAATTTCAGCTGTTTGATGTCCATCTTCGCTCCGGGCTTATTCCAATGCGGTGGGATTCTAGCGTGTTTGGGTCTTTGGTCAGGCTGGAACCCAATTCTGTAGGACTGGTCTAGTCTTTGGCATCTGGAAATTAAATCCCAAGGAGAGCGCACCATGAGTCTTTTAAGCTTTGTTAAGGAAGCGGGCGAGAAGTTGATTGACCTGTTGACACCGGGTAATGCCAACGCGAGCGAGCAGTTGAAGGAACACGTGACCAAGGTCGGGTTGGGTAACCCCAATGTGCAAACCACCGTCGACGGTGACAAGGTGACCGTGACAGGTGAAGTCGCCAGCCAGGAAGAGAAAGAGAAGATATTGCTGGCGCTGGGCAACATCGCCGGCGTTGCGAGTGTTGATGACCAGATCACCGTTTCCGGCCCTGCCGTCGCGGCGGCCCGCTTTGTCGTGGTGAAAAAGGGCGACACCCTGAGCGCTATTTCGCTGGCGGTGTATGGCAACGCCAACCAGTACAACAAAATCTTCGAGGCCAACAAGCCGCTGCTGTCCCATCCGGACAAAATCTACCCAGGGCAGACGCTGCGTATTCCTGAGTAATCCGCGGACCCAATGTGGGAGCGGGCTTGCTCGCGAAAGCGGTGGATCAGTCAATATATTCAGTGGCTGGCACACCGTATTCGCGAGCAAGCCCGCTCCCACATTGGATGTTCAGCGTTGTTACAAACCTACGATCAAATCCCGGTAATCCCCAACCGCTGCAAACTCCGCCGTGTCCTTGGGCCCCTTCCGGCTGTCCGGTTCCTTCACCGCCAGCAGGTGCCCCACGCCAAAGTCCCGGGCGCTGCGCAGGATCGGCAAGGTGTCATCGATAAACAGGCTGCGGGCCGGATCGAAGGCGATGTCGGCGTGCAGGGCGTCCCAGAACTGCGGGTTTTCCTTGGCGAAACCATAGTCATGGGAGCTGATCAGTCGCTCGAAATAAGGCGCCAACTCGATGCGTTCCAGCTTCAACGACAGCGAATCCCGATGGGCGTTGGTGATCAGGATCACCCGCTTGCCCGCCTGTTTGATCGCCGCCAGGAAGGTGTCGGCATCCGGGCGCAAGGCAATCAGGTGCGCGGTTTCCAGCTTGAGCTCGCGCACCGGGATCTTGAGTTCGGCGCTCCAGAAATCCAGGCAATACCATTGCAACTGTCCGGCGTTACGCTCGAACAGCGGCTGCAGCTCCATCTCGGCCATGGCCCGGCTCACACCCTGCAACTCGGCATAGCGCTGGGGCAGGTGCTCCATCCAGAAATGGTTGTCGAAGTGCAGGTCGAGCAAGGTGCCGTCCATGTCCAGCAGGACGGTGTCGATGGCGTGCCAGGGCAATGGAGGCATAAAGAACACTCATGTAAGAAAAGATATCCGACACAGACAATCGGAAAAGCCACGGTATAGTAACCCGATCACGCCAAGGAGCCGCTCATGCGCCAGAAACCCACCGTCCTCGCCCGCGAAATAGTCGCCAGTAGCCGTTTGTTCCGCGTGGAGGAAGTGCAATTGCGCTTTTCCAATGGCGTGGAGCGGACCTACGAGCGCCTGGTGGGCAGGGGTGCCGGATATGGCGCGGTGATGATCGTGGCGATGATCGACTCGGACCATGCGTTGCTGATCGAAGAATATTGCGGCGGCACCGACGAGTATGAACTGTCACTGCCCAAGGGCCTGATCGAACCGGGCGAAGACGTGTTGGCGGCAGCCGACCGTGAGCTCAAGGAAGAAGCCGGTTTCGGCGCCCGCCAGTTGGAGCACATCACCGAGCTGTCGCTGTCCCCCGGCTACATGAGCCAGAAAATCCAGGTGGTGCTGGCCACCGAACTGTATGAAGAGCGCCTGGAAGGGGACGAGCCCGAGCCGATGCGCGTCGACCGGGTCAACCTGCGGGAGCTCTCGCAGTTGGCGCAGAACGAGCAGTTCAGCGAGGGCCGCGCGTTGGCCGCGCTGTACCTGGTACGCGACCTGTTGACTCAACGTGGAGCGTTCCAGCCATGAGCGAACTGTTCCTGGGTCACCCGTTTATTGCCCCCGCGATCGAACTGGCCCGCCAGGCTGGCGAGGTCATCCTGCCGTATTGGCGCGCCGATGTTGCCGTCACCACCAAGACCGATGATTCACCGGTCACTGCCGCCGACTTGGCTGCCCATCACTTGATCCTCGCCGGTCTGACTGCCCTGGACCCGAGCATTCCGGTGCTGTCGGAGGAAGACGCGGACATTGACCAGAGCGTGCGCGCCGGTTGGCAGCGCTGGTGGCTGGTGGACCCGCTGGATGGCACCAAGGAATTCATCTCCGGCAGCGAGGAGTTCACTGTCAACATCGCGCTGATCGAAAAAGGCCGCGTGGTGTTCGGTGTGGTGTCGATGCCTACCAGCGGTCGGTGCTACTTCGGGGGGGCCGGGCTGGGTGCCTGGCGTTCCGATGTAGGTGCTGCGCCCAAGCAAATCCAGGTGCGCCAGACCCCGGCGAGCGGTGAAGCATTTACCGTGGTTGCCAGTCGTCGCCATACGAGCCCTGAACAGGATCGCTTGCTCGCTGGCTTGAGTGCCGGATTGGGCGAGTTGAAGCTGGCCAATATCGGCAGTTCTTTGAAGTTCTGCCTGTTGGCTGAGGGCAGCGCCGATTGCTACCCGCGCCTGGCGCCTACCTCGCAGTGGGACACGGCGGCGGCACAAGGGGTGCTTGAAGGTGCGGGTGGGGAAGTGCTGGAGCTGGATGGGCAGCCGTTCAGTTACCCGGCGCGGGCGTCGTTGTTGAACCCGTTCTTCCTGGCATTGCCGGCTAAGGCGGAGTGGCGTGAGCGGTTGCTGACCCTGGCCCGGTCTTAAGCACAGCGCCGATTAAAAATGTGGGAGCGGGCTTGCTCGCGAAGGCAGTGTGTCAGTCACCAGATGTATTGGCTGATCCACCGCTTTCGCGAGCAAGCCCGCTCCCACATTTGTTATGTGTGCAGGACGTACTGCCCGGTAAAGGCCACGGCCCGCTCTTCACTGCCCTCGTTGACGATCCATGTCTCCAGCGCCAAGCGCGCCCGGCCATACCGTTTATAGGTCGCCAAAAACCGCTTCCACACCTTGTCATCAGGTGCCTGGCAAATCGCCGTCGCATCGGTGGTCACCGGCAGCGGATAACTGATCTGCCCTTCCTGAATCACGATATGCCCGTCTTCAATCCCTTCCTCGCGCAACTGCAAATGCAGCCAGCCCCAACCTGCCAGCACGGCGCCGCAATACAGGCTGCCGCCAAACATGGTGCTCTTGTGGTTGATGTTGGCGTCGAGCGGCAAGCGCAGTTGCAGCTGCCGGTCCTGCCAGTCGATAACCTTGAGGCCCATTTCCCGGGTCAGGGGAATGTCGTGGTGAAGGATCGATTCCAGGTAACGGCTATCGCGACTCATGGTGGCCTCGTGGCAGGGGGAAAAGGGTCATTCGTCGTCAGCGTGACTGTTGCCGCTGTCAGCGAAGTTCAGCCCGTGCTTGCGCAGTTTGTCGTGCAGGGTTTTACGCGGCACGCCCAATGCCTCGGCGAGGCTGCGCATGGAGTTGTGGGTGCGTGCCAGTTCGGCGGCGATCAGGCTTTTTTCAAACTGTTCGACCTGTTCGCTCAAGCCGCCGGGCGTGCTGGTGAGGATGCCCGGCGAAGGGCTGTCCGGGGTGCTGTCCAGCGCCAGTTCAAGGCCCAGGGCGAAACGCTCGGCGGCGTTTTGCAGCTCGCGCACATTGCCCGGCCAGCTGTGACGCAACAACAGCGCGCGCTGGCCCGGTTGCAGTTCTTTCATCGGTAGCCCGTGGCGCGTGCTGGCTTCGTCGGCAAAGTGCTGGAACAGCATCAACGCATCCTCACCCCGTTCGCGCAGCGGTGGAATGCGCAGCGGCGCGACGTTGAGGCGGTAATACAAGTCCGCCCGGAAGCGCCCCTGGTCGGCGGACTGGCGCAGGTCTTCCTTGGTGGCGGCGATGATGCGGATATCCAGCGGGATCAGCTGGTTGCCCCCCAGACGCTCCACCACACGCTCCTGCAACAGCCGCAGCAGCTTGACCTGCACATCCAGGCTCATGCTTTCGATTTCGTCGAGAAACAGCGTGCCGCCGTTGGCGAATTCGAATTTGCCGATGCGCCGCTTCTGGGCGCCGGTAAAGGCCCCGGGCTCATGCCCGAACAACTCGCTTTCCACCACCGACTCGGCCAGGGCGCCGGCGTTGATCGCCACAAACGGGCCGCTGCGGCGGTTCGACAGATCGTGCAGCGCACGCGCTACCACTTCCTTGCCGGCACCGGTTTCACCGAGGATCAGCACATCAGCCTTGGTCGCCGCCAGCGCGCCAATCTGCTCGCGCAGGCGCAGCATTTGCGGGGAGTGGCCCACCAGGCGTGTACTCAATTGCTGACGGTCGCTCAGGGCCAGGCGCAGGCTGCGGTTGTCCAGCACCAGGCGGCGCAGGGCCAGGGCGCGGCGCACGCTGTCGAGCAGGGCGTCGCTGGCGAAGGGTTTTTCCAGGAAGTCGTAGGCGCCGGTGCGCATCGCCTGCACCGCCAGCGGCACGTCGCCGTGGCCGGTGATCAGCAGCACCGGCAGCTCCGGGTCCTGGGCGTGGAGTTCCTTCAACAGTTCCAGGCCGTCCATGCCGGGCATGCGGATGTCGCTCACCACAACCCCCGGCCAATCCCGGGACAGGCGCGCGGTCAGGCCCTGGGCTTCGCCGAGGGTCAGGACTTTCAGCCCGGCCAGGTCCAGGGTCTGGCAGAGGGCCTGACGCAGGTGTGGATCATCGTCGATCAACACCACCTGAATCTGGTTATCGATACTCATACACTGCGGTCCTCGGACGGTTGCAGACTGACACCCGGTGCTCCGGCGCGCAGTTTCAAGGTTAACAGTGCGCCGCCTTCCTTGTGGTTGGCGAACAACAGTTCACCGCCAAAGGCGCGCATCAGGGTGTCGCAGATCGCCAGGCCCAGCCCCAGGCCCTGGGTGCGGGTCTTGGTGGTGTAGAAGGGCTCGCTGGCGCGGCCCAGGGCTTCCATGCAGAAACCCGGGCCGTTGTCGCGAATGTACAGGTTGACGCCCTGTTCGGTGGTTTGGGCACTCAGCCAGAGTTTGCGCGGCGGGCCTTTTTCGGTCAGGGCGTCCAGAGCGTTGGCCAGCAGGTTGCCCAGCACCTGGCGCAGGCGGGTTTCGCCGGCGGCCACCCACAAGGTGGCCTCGGGCAGGTCGCGGATCAGTTCCACTTCCATTGCCCGCCGCCGCTTGGCCAGCAGCGCCAGGGCATCGTCCAGTGCCGGTTGCAGGGCCACGCTTTCCGGCGCATGCCGGTCGCGCCGGGCGAAGGCGCGCAAGTGGGCGATGATCGAGGCCATGCGCCCGGTCAACTCGCTGATCAGCTTGAGGTTGCCACGGGCGTCGTCGGTGCGCTCATGGTCGAGCAAAATCCCGGCGTTTTCCGCGTAGCTGCGAATCGCCGCCAACGGCTGGTTGAGTTCATGGCTGATACTCGCCGACATGGTGCCCAGCGCCGACAACTTGCCGGCCTGCACCAGGTCGTCCTGGGCGCGCACCAGTTCCTGCTGGGCATGTTCACGCTCCAGCACTTCCTGTTTCAGGCGCCGGTTGAGGCCTTCCAGGTCGCTGGTCCGCTCGATCACGCGCATCTCCAGTTCGCGACGGGCCTTGGCTTCGAAGGCGATGCGTTCCAGGTAGTGACGACGGCGCTGCATCATCAGGCCGAGCAACAGCATCAGCACCAGCAAGGCGGCGCCACCCACCGCGACCACGGTGCGCACCGGGCGGCTGATCAAGGTGCGCGGCGCGAGAATCTCGACTTTCCAGCCGGTTTCGGCGATGTCGGTGGATTGGCGCACCCACGCCGTCGGGCTGAGGCTCAGCGGCTGCGGGTCGCGGGTCGGATAGGGCTGGATGGCGATGATGGCGCGGCGTTCTTCATCCGTCAGCGGCCGGGTGGCACGGAAGCGCCATTGCGGGCGCGAGGTCAGGATCACCACGCCGTTGTGGTCGGTGACCAGCAGTTGTTCGGGCGTGTTGCCCCACAGGCTTTCGGTGTGGTCCAGGTCGACCTTCACCACCAGCACGCCGATGATCTTGTCACCATCTCGCACAGCGGCGGCGAAGAAGTAACCGCGTTTGGCCGAGGTGGTGCCCAGGCCGAAGAAGCGCCCGAGGCGCCCGGCCATGGCTTCGCTGAAGTAGGGGCGAAAGGAAAAATTACGCCCGACGAAGCTGTCCTGCTTGTCCCAGTTGGACGCGGCGAGGGTCTTGCCGGTGGTGTCCATCAGGTACATCACTTCCACCCCGGCCTGGGCGGCAACGTCCTTGAGCAGATGGTTGGCATTGACCAGGTTGGTGCTGACGTGAGGCGCGTCGATGGCGGTGCGCAGGGCCGGCAGGTCACCGAGGATTTGTGGCAACACTTCGTAGCGGTGCAGGGTGCCCAGCAGGTTGGCGACGTACAGGTCCAGCGTCTGGCGGTTCTGACCGGCCAGTTCGTTGCGGTAATAACGCTCGGCCAAGTGCTCCAGCGGCCACAACAGCGGTGCCAGGCATAGCGCCAGCAATGCCAGGCTGCGCCAGCGGGGTCTTCGCGGAAGGGGTGGAGTCATGGGAGTCGTGCGCCTGTGGGTACAGGCGCATTATGCCTAGTGCTGCTCGGCAAGACACTCGCGCAATGCGTCATGCCACTGCGGTTGCGAGACATGCCATTGCTGTTGCAGGCGGCTGCAATCGAGGCGCGAGTTCAGCGGGCGCCTGGCCGGTGTTGGATAGGCGCTGGAGGGAATCGCTTCCAGCTCGGCGCAGGCACGACCGTTGGCCCGTAGTTGCTCGCCGATGGCCTGGGCAAAGCCGAACCACGAGGTCTCGCCCTGGGCCGTCAGGTGATAGACACCCCAATCCCCGGCCTGGCCCGCCTGCCAGCGCTCGATCAGCGCACGGGTGCTGTTGGCGATGGTCCCGGCCCAGGTCGGCGCGCCGATCTGGTCGGCGACGATGCGCATCTGCGGTTTTTCCTGCAGCAGGCGTTGCATGGTCAGCAGGAAGTTCTTGCCGTGGGTCGAGTAGACCCAGCTGGTGCGCAGGATCAGGTGTTCACCGCCGACGGCCGCGATCGCCTGTTCGCCCGCCAGCTTGCTTGCGCCATAGACGCCCAGCGGGTTGGTTGCGTCGTCCTCGTTGTAGGGCGCGGCCTTGCTGCCGTCGAACACGTAGTCGGTGGAATAGTGAATCAGTGGAATGCCCAGTGCCTTGGCTTCCTCGGCGAAAATCCCGGGCGCGGTGGCGTTGATGGCGAAGGCCACGTCCGGCTCGCTCTCGGCTTGATCGACGGCCGTATGGGCGGCTGCGTTGATGATCAGGCCCGGGCGATGGGCGCGTACCTGGTCGCGGATCTGCTCGGGATGCGCCAGGTCCAGTTGATCGCGGCCCAGCACGATCAACTCGCCCAGGCCCTGAAGGCGCTGTTGCAGCTCCCGGGAGACCTGGCCGTGTTGGCCGCTGATGAGGATTTTCAACGGGCTGTTCATGGAAACAGGTCGGCTTCTTTCAGGCTTTTACCGTTCTGGTCCTTGGCGGACAAGGTTGGCGTGCCGGTCAGTTGCCAGTCGATGTTGAGGTCCGGATCGTCCCAGCGAATGCAGCGTTCTGCCGAGGGCGTGTAGTAATCCGTGGTTTTGTAGAGGAACTCGGCGTAGTCGCTGAGTACCACAAAACCATGTGCAAATCCCGGTGGAATCCACAGCTGGCGATTATTCTCGGCGGACAAGCGTGCGCTCGCCCATTTGCCGAAGTTCGGTGAGCTGCGGCGGATATCCACCGCCACGTCCAGCACTTCACCAGCCGTTACACGCACCAGTTTGCCTTGGGCGTGCTCGACCTGATAGTGCAGGCCACGCAGCACACCTTTTTGCGAGCGCGAGTGGTTGTCCTGCACGAACTCTTGTTGCAAACCAGTCGCCTGGGCAAAAGCCCTGGCGTTGAAACTTTCATAAAAAAAACCGCGCTCATCGCCAAAAACCTTCGGCTCGATGATCAATACACCGGGCAGTTCAGTGGCGGTTACATTCATTTAGTTTCCCCAGCGAGAGTGAACAAGTACTGACCATAGCCGGTTTTGCCAAAATATTTGGCCCGTTCCAGCAAATGATCACGGTCGATCCAGCCGTTCTCGTAAGCGATTTCTTCCAGGCACGCCACTTTCAGGCCTTGGCGGTGTTCGATGGTCTGAACGTACGTCGAGGCTTCCAGCAGGCTGTCGTGGGTGCCGGTGTCCAGCCAGGCAAAGCCACGGCCGAAGCGTTCCACGTGCAGGTCGCCGCGCTGGAGGTAGGCGTTGTTGACGTCGGTGATTTCCAATTCGCCGCGCGGCGATGGCTTGACCGCCTTGGCGATCTTGATCACGTCGTTGTCGTAGAAATACAGGCCGGTCACCGCGTAGCTCGACTTTGGCTTGGCGGGTTTTTCCTCAATGGAAAGTGCGCGGCCTTCGCTGTCGAAATCGATCACGCCGAAACGCTCCGGGTCCTTCACCCAGTAACCGAACACCGTGGCGCCAGATGGGCGCTCTGCAGCGGTGCGCAGTTGGTCGCCGAAATGCTGGCCGTGGAAGATGTTGTCGCCCAGGATCAGGCACACCGGGTCATCGCCGATGAACTCTTCGCCAATCAAGAACGCTTGTGCCAGGCCGTCCGGCGACGGTTGTTCGGCGTAGGTAAAACGTACGCCAAACTGGCTGCCATCGCCCAGCAGGTTGCGGTATTGCGGCAGGTCTGCCGGGGTGGAGATCACGAGGATTTCCTTGATCCCGGCCAGCATCAGCACCGAGATCGGGTAGTAGATCATCGGCTTGTCATACACCGGCAGCAGTTGCTTGGAAACACCCAGTGTAATGGGGTGCAAACGGGTGCCGGAGCCACCGGCCAATACGATTCCCTTCATCATGCGATCAGATCCTTAAAGTCAGTGTTGCCCAGTCGTTCACCCTGATAACTGCCGTCCTGGACCCTGCGGCACCATTCCAGGTTATCGAGGTACCACTGCACGGTTTTGCGCAGGCCGGTTTCAAAGGTTTCTTCGGGCACCCAGCCCAGCTCGCGTTCGATCTTGCTGGCGTCGATCGCGTAGCGCTGGTCGTGGCCCGGGCGATCCTTGACGAAGGTGATCAGGTCAGTGAATTTCTCCACGCCCGCCGGGCGTTGTGGTGCCAGTTCTTCCAGCAGGCCGCAGATGCTGCGCACCACGTCGATATTCTTCTGCTCGTTATGGCCGCCGATGTTGTAGGTCTCGCCTACCACACCTTCAGTCACCACTTTGAACAGCGCGCGGGCGTGGTCTTCGACGAACAGCCAGTCGCGCACTTGCAGGCCGTCGCCGTACACCGGCAATGGTTTACCTGCGAGGGCGTTGAGGATCACCAGCGGGATCAGCTTCTCGGGGAAGTGGAACGGGCCGTAGTTGTTCGAGCAGTTGGTCAACAGCACCGGCAGGCCGTAAGTGCGCTGCCAGGCGCGTACCAGGTGATCGGACGCGGCCTTGCTGGCCGAGTACGGCGAGCTTGGGGCGTAGGGCGTGGTTTCGGTGAACAGGTCATCGACGCCGTGCAGGTCGCCATACACTTCATCGGTGGAGATGTGGTGGAAGCGGAAGGCACTCTTGGCCGGTTCTTCCAGCTTCTGCCAATAACCGCGTGCGGCCTCCAGCAGGCTGTAGGTACCGACGATATTGGTCTGGATAAAATCCGACGGGCCGTCGATGGAACGGTCCACATGGGACTCGGCCGCCAGGTGCATGATCGCGTGGGGCTCAAAGCGCGCCAGTATGGCGCTGACGGTGGCCTGGTCGATGATGTCGGCCTGGACGAACTCATAACGGCTATCGCTGGCGATGCTGGTCAGCGACTCGAGGTTGCCTGCGTAGGTCAGTTTGTCCAGGTTGAGCACTTCGTGCTCGGTGTGTTGAATCAGGTGCCGGATCAGAGCGGAACCGATGAATCCGGCGCCGCCGGTGATGAGAATGCGCATGTCGGAAGCCCTTTTCCTTAGACGGACATTAAGCGAATGGAGCATAGCTTGAGTTGTGGCGCGAGACGGTGCAAGGCCCGATGGCAATTTGCGTGCCGAAACACCGCATTTGCAGGGGTTGCGTTACCCCCGTCAACAATGGCGATATAAGCGCCTGATAAAAAAGCCAGGGGTCTTCACATGTTGCTCGCCACGTTGATTCATCGCGCCAGCCTGCCATGCCCGCAAGTCGGGCCTGTGCCTGCGACGCAGCTACTTGAGCAGCATTACGGCCTGGGTGGGGCGTTGCAGTCCCTCGGCAGCCAGCAAGACCTCAATTACCGTATCGACAGCGACCGTGGCCGCTTTGTGCTGAAAATCTGCCGGGGCGACTACGCCGCCGTCGAGCTGCAGGCCCAGCACGCAGCCCTCAAGCATCTGCAGGAACATTCGGATGTACGGGTGCCCAAGGTGATCTCGTCGCTGGCTGGCGAAGAACTGCTGACCGAGACCGTCGCCGGGCAAACCGTGCACCTGCGGTTGCTGGACTACATCGACGGCCAGCCGCTGACCCATCTGCCCCATCTGGGGCGCGAGGTGATCGCAGGCTTCGGCGAACTCTGCGGGCGGATGAGCCAGGCGCTGGCCGACTTCGAGCATCCGGGCCTGGAACGTACCCTGCAATGGGACCCACGCCATGCCCTTGAGCTGATCACTCATTTGCTGTCGACCCTCGAAAACCTCCCGCACCGGGCCGGACTGGAGCGCGTGGTGGAGCAGGTAGGGCAGCGTCTGCGGCCGTTGGCCGACCGCCTGCCCTGGCAAGCCGTGCACATGGACATCACCGATGACAACGTGGTCTGGCAGCGCGATGCCCAGCGGCATTGGCAGATTGAGGGGGTGATCGATTTTGGCGACCTGGTGCGCACCTGGCGCATTGCCGACCTGTCGGTGACCTGCGCGGCGCTGCTGCATCATGCCGAGGGTGATCCGTTCGCGATCCTGCCGGCGATCCAGGCGTGCCACCGGATCACGCCGTTGCAGCGCGAAGAGTTGCAGGTGCTATGGCCGCTGATCGTCGCGCGGGCCGCGGTGTTGGTGCTGAGCAGTGAGCAGCAGCAACGCCTGGACCCGGATAACGCGTACCTGTTGAAGAATGCCGAGCATGAGTGGGAAATTTTCCACGTAGCCACCTCGGTGCCCTTTGAATTGATGGAGGCGGCGATCCTGAACTGCGTCGGTGCCGAATTGCCGCCGATTGTCGGTGAAGGCTTCGCGCCTTTGTTGCCGGGGCTCGTTGGGCGTGAATTCGCGTTGATCGATCTGGGCGTGCTCAGCCCGCATTTCGAGGCCGGTAACTGGGAGCAGGAGGGCATTGATCGCCGATTGCTGGAACAAGCGGCCGTGGTCCATGGCCTGGCAGCCAGTCGTTATGGTCAATACCGTCTGTCCCGCACCCAACCCGACAGCGCCGTCGAGCCCGACACCTTCGCGCTTCACGTAGAACTGCACATGCCCTTGGGCGCCACGGTGGAAGCACCGTTCGCCGGCACCTTGCGCCATGGCGCCGACGGCCTGCTGAGCCTGCATAGCGCCCAGTTGAGTGTTCGGTTGTGGGGCGTGAACGCCTTGTTGAAGCACGGCGCCGCAGTGGTAAAAGGCCAGGTAATCGGCGACGTGGTCGCGCCGCTGACAGTACAACTGTGCCGCGCCGAGCTTGAGCCGCCGCTGTTCTGCACTCCTTCCCGGGCGGCGGCATGGCAAACGCTCTGCCCATCCCCGGCCACGTTGCTGGGGCTGGCCTGCGACGCCGAGCCGGAGTTGGACCCCGAAGCCCTGCTGGCGCGTCGGGACGCCAGTTTCGCCCGCTCGCAGAAGCACTATTACATCGACCCGCCGCGCATCGAGCGCGGCTGGCGCAACCACCTGATCGACATGCAGGGCCGTTCCTACCTCGACATGCTCAACAACGTCGCCGTCCTCGGCCACGGTCATCCGCGCATGGCCGAGGTGGCGGCGCGGCAATGGTCGCTGCTCAACACCAACTCGCGCTTCCACTATGCGGCGATTGCCGAATTCTCCGAGCGTTTGCTGGCGCTGGCGCCGGACTCCATGGACCGGGTGTTCCTGGTCAACAGCGGCACCGAGGCCAACGACCTGGCGATTCGCCTGGCCTGGGCCTACAGCGGCGGGCGCGACATGCTCAGCGTGCTGGAGGCCTATCACGGCTGGTCGGTGGCGGCGGATGCGGTGTCGACTTCGATTGCCGACAACCCCCAGGCCTTGAGCAGCCGCCCGGACTGGGTGCACCCGGTGACCGCGCCGAATACCTATCGCGGCGAGTTTCGCGGGCAGGACAGCGCCCCCGACTACGTACGCAGCGTGGAACACAACCTGGCGAAAATCGCCGCGCAGAATCGCCAGCTGGCGGGTTTCATTTGCGAGCCGGTGTACGGCAATGCTGGCGGGATTTCCTTGCCGCCGGGATATTTGCAGCAGGTGTACGCGCTGGTTCGTGAGCAGGGCGGCGTGTGCATCGCCGACGAAGTGCAGGTGGGCTACGGCCGCATGGGGCATTTCTTCTGGGGCTTTGAAGAGCAGGGCGTGGTGCCGGACATCATCACCATGGCCAAGGGCATGGGCAATGGCCAGCCGTTGGGCGCGGTGATCACCCGCCGGGAAATCGCCGAGGCGCTGGAGGCCGAAGGTTACTTCTTCTCCTCATCGGGAGGCAGCCCGGTGAGTTGCCGGATCGGCATGGCGGTGCTGGATGTGATGGAGGAAGAAAAGCTGTGGGAAAACGCCCAGGAGGTGGGCGGACACTTCAAGGCGCGGTTGGAGGCGCTGGTCGAGCAGTATCCATTGGTGGGCGCAGTGCATGGTTCCGGGTTTTACCTGGGGCTGGAATTGGTCCGCGATCGACAGACCCTGGAACCGGCCACCGAAGAGACTGCGCTGCTGTGTGACCGACTGCGGGAGCTGGGGATCTTCATGCAGCCCACCGGCGACTACCTGAACATCCTCAAGATCAAGCCGCCGATGGTCACCTCACGGCACAGTGTGGATTTCTTCGTCGACATGCTGGCGAAGGTTCTGGAGGAAGGCTTGTAACAATAAACTCGATTGTTATCGGTAAAATTTGATCATTTTTCGATGAGCGGATATTTATTAGCTTCAAAAGCCGATTTTTATCCGCTATAAAGGCGTCCACTTGCCCGCCGCCGAGGAGATGATTCATGAGCCGTATCGTTACCGTTGCCGCGACCCAGATGGCCTGTTCCTGGGACCTTGATGCCAATCTCGAAACCGCTGAAAGGCTGGTGCGTGAGGCCGCCGCCAAGGGCGCGCAGATCATCCTGATCCAGGAACTGTTCGAGGCCCCGTACTTCTGCCAGAAGCCGAACCCGGACTACCTGCAACTGGCGACCACGGTTGAAGATAACGTCGCGATCAAGCACTTCCAGAAGGTCGCCCGGGAACTGCAGGTGGTGTTGCCCATCAGTTTCTATGAACTGGCCGGCCGCGCCCGTTTCAACAGCATTGCGATCATCGACGCTGACGGCTCCAACCTCGGGATTTATCGGAAAAGCCACATCCCGGACGGCCCGGGCTACCATGAAAAGTATTACTTCAACCCCGGCGACACCGGCTTCAAGGTGTGGAACACCCGCTATGCGAAGATCGGCGTGGGCATCTGCTGGGACCAGTGGTTCCCGGAGGCAGCACGCAGCATGGCGCTGCAAGGCGCGGAAATCCTGTTCTACCCGACCGCCATCGGCAGCGAGCCCCACGACAAGACAATTTCGTCCCGTGACCACTGGCAGCGGGTACAGCAAGGCCATGCCGGCGCCAACCTGATGCCGCTGATCGCCAGCAACCGCATCGGTAACGAAGAGCAAGACGGCTACGACATCACCTTCTACGGCTCGTCCTTCATTGCCAATCAGTTCGGCGAGAAAGTAGAAGAACTCAACGAAACCGAAGAAGGCATCCTGGTGCACCGCTTCGATCTCGATGAACTTGAACACATTCGCAGCGCCTGGGGTTCGTTCCGCGATCGCCGTCCGAACCTGTATGGTGCGCTTAAAACCCTCGACGGTTCCCTGGAGTCCTGAATCGCCATGACCACTTTGCACAGCACCCCCCGCGCCGACGGCTTCTACATGCCTGCCGAATGGGCGCCACAGACCCAGACCTGGATGATCTGGCCCGAGCGCCCGGACAACTGGCGCCTGGGCGGCAAGCCGGCGCAGGCCGCCCATGTGGCGGTGGCCAAGGCCATCGCACGTTTTGAACCGGTGACCGTGGCGGTCTCGGCCGGCCAGTACGAAAACGCCCGGGCGCGCCTGGACGTGCCGAATATTCGCCTGGTGGAAATGTCCAGCGACGACGCCTGGGTCCGCGATACCGGGCCGACCTTCGTGATCAACAACAGCGGTGAAGTGCGCGGTGTGAACTGGGACTTCAACGCCTGGGGCGGTTTTGATGGTGGCTTGTACTCGCCGTGGAACCGCGACTCCCAGGTGGGCGGCAAGATCCTCGAGATCGAGCGCAGCCCGCGTTATCGCACCGAAGGGTTTGTGCTGGAAGGCGGTTCGATCCACGTCGACGGCGAAGGCACCCTGATCACCACCGAAGAATGCCTGCTTAACCGCAATCGCAATCCGCACCTGCAGCGTGAGGAAATCGAAGCGGTGCTCAGCGCCAACCTGGCGGTGGATAAGATCATCTGGTTGCCGGATGGCCTGTTCAACGACGAAACCGATGGGCATGTGGATAACTTCTGCTGCTACGTACGCCCGGGCGAAGTGTTGCTGGCCTGGACCGACGACCCGCAAGACCCGAACTATGCGCGCTGCCATGCCGCCATGGACGTACTGCAAAGCAGCACCGACGCCCAGGGCCGCTCGTTCACAGTGCATAAAATGCCGATCCCGGGGCCGCTGTACGCCACCGAGGAAGAATGCGCAGGCGTGGACCCGGTAGACGGCACCCAGGAGCGCAATCCCACCGTGCGGTTGGCCGGTTCCTACGTCAACTTCCTGATCGTCAACGGCGGCATCATCGCGCCGAGCTTCGACGACCCGCTGGACAGCCGCGCCAAGGAGATTCTGCAGAACCTGTTCCCGCAGCATGAAGTGGTGATGGTGCCTGGCCGCGAACTGTTACTGGGGGGCGGTAACATCCACTGCCTGACCCAGCAACAGCCGGCCCCGCACAAAAACTGAGTGCAGTTGTAACAGCCTGGTGCCGGGTTTACCGGCATTCGAGTGCGCCATGTTTTGCGAGCTCACGGCAAGCCCGCGGCCCGTCAGGTTCGCGGGCTTTTTTGTGTGCAAGTGCCGACAAACCGGGCACATTGGCATAGCTCTTGTATCGCTGTTGCGACACACAGCACGGTGTATGACTAAGCGGTTCTGTCATAAACCTTGAGTAAGTTAGCCGCTCATGCCGTCGGAGAGAGCGCTGAAATGAATGCCGATATCAACCTGATGTACACGCGCACGTTCCACCCTTTGCGGGTGAACGGTGACGCGATCCACGCGCTGGCGCTCTGGTTGAAGGCAAACGGTTCGCGGCAGATCAGGACGCCCGACCCGCGCCGGGTGATGAGCGAACGGTACCCGGCAGGGCTGTTCAGCGAGGACGAGGTGCAGGCGTTGTGTGAATTGATGCAAGGCTGAACGATCACAGAGATCAAATGTGGGAGCTGGCTTGCCTGCGATAGCGGTGTATCAGCCAAATATTCACTACCTGACCTACCGCTATCGCAGGCAAGCCAGCTCCCACACTGACTGCATTTCTCCCGATGAACCTTAAAAGCTATAGGTTCCGGTCACCACCAGACTGCGCGGGTCGCCGAACTGAATCTGCGCCGCACTCGTCGCTGACGCGTAGTATGTCTTGTCGCTGATATTGTTCAGCGCCGCCCGCACATCCCATTCCTTCTGCCGGAACCCGGCCAGTGCGTCCCAACGCCCATAGCCCGGCAACAATACCGTGTTGGCGTTATCCGCATAGCGCTCACCCACCAGCGTCAGCCCGGTTTCCGCGTACCAGCCCATCTCCGGTTTCCAGGTGACGAACAGGCTCGCGTTGCGCTTGGCCACGTCGCTGATGCGCTTGCCTTCAAAGCCATTGTTGTCTTTCACCACCGTGGCGTCCTGCAGGCCGACGCCACCGCGCACGTACCAGTTGCCGACGATCTTGCCGGTAGCGGTCAACTCCACGCCACGGGAACGCTGCTCGCCGCTGAGCAGGGTGATGGTCGGGTCCAGAGGGTCGCGGGTGCGGCGGTTGTAGAGCTCCAGTTCATACACCGCCAGGGTGGTGCTCAGGCGGTCGTCGAGCCAGTCGCTCTTGACCCCGATTTCCTTCTGTTTGGTCAGCTCCGGGCTCAGGTCGTTGGCGTTGCCCGTGGCATTGGGCGTGATGCCGATCAGGCCGCCGCCGGTCGGCGAGAACGTCTTGCTCCACGAGGCATAGAACGAATGGTGTTCCAGCGGCGTCCAGACCAGGCCCACGCGCGGGCTGGTGCTGTGGCTCACGACCTGTTCCGAGGCGTTGGTCAGTTTGTTGGTGGACTCCACATCAAAGCGGTCATAGCGCAAACCGGCGAGCAGTTGCCATTGATCGTTCAGGCGCAGTTGGTCCTGCACATACACGCCCTGGCTTTGCGCTTGGGTGTGACTGCTGCTGAATGCCGGCAGGCGACCGTAGTGGCGCAGGTCCGGGTTGGGGTTGTACACATCCACGCTCGGCACAGCGGCGAGCGGCGCTCGATAGAGTTTCGGGTCACGGCGCTGGTTGCCCAATTCCACTCCGGTGAGCAAGCGATGCTCCAGGCCGAAGGTGGTGAAGCCGCCTTCCAGTTCGACGTTGTTGAGGATGTTGCGGGTGGTCAAGTCCTGCTGCCAGCGCTGGCGCCCGACCTTGCCGGTTTTTGGGTCGTAGCTGACGGCGTAGGTGTTATCGAAGTCGCTGTCTAGGGTAAACACGCCCAACGTATGGCGCAGTTGCCAACTGTCGTTCAGCTCATAGGCAAGCCGCGAACGCAGGGATTGGGACGTGTCGTCGATGTAATCGCGCTTGTCACCATAAGTGGTGCCGCGGCTGACATCTGCCGGCCGCCCATTGACCCCGGGAATGCCCCGGTCCGGCGTGCGGTTGTAGCGGCTGTATTCGTACTGCACCAGCCAGTTCAGGTCGGGGCTCAGTTGCCAGCTCATGGACGGCGCAAACAGTTGGCGATTGCCGCTGACGCCGTCGCGGAAACTGTTGTTGTCCTGGTTGCCCATGTTCAGGCGCAGGCTGATGGTGTCGGTGGGGTCGGTGCTGAGGTCGGCGTACAGGCTGCGCAAATCATTGCTGCCGCCCTGGGCCTCGATGCTGGAGGCGCGACCGGCCTGGGGCAGCTTGCTCACACGGTTGACGATGCCGCCCTGGCCGCCGCGGCCGTACAACACGGCTGCCGGGCCCTTGAGTACTTCGATGCGTTCGATGTTGTGCAGGTCGCGCACGTATTGGCTGTCGTCGCGAACACCGTCCAGGTAGAAGTCGTTGCTGGCGTCGAAGCCGCGGATGCGCAGGCTGTCGAACCGTGTGTCGGCGCCGCTGCTGACGTTGGGTATACCGCTCAAGGCCTGGCCCAGGTCATTGGTGCCGTAGGAACGCAGGTTGTCGGTTTTTACCGAGTCGATGGCCTGGGGCACATAACGCACGGGTGTGGCCGTGCGGGTGGCGGTGCTGGTTTCCTTGACGCGCGGGTCGTCCTCGTCAGCTTCGGCGCTCACGGAGGTTTCCGGCAGGACAGTGGCAGCGCAGGTAAATCCGGCAGACAGCAGGACAGAGAGCCCAAGGGTCATGGGCGTCAGGCGAAGGGCAGGCATCGGGGTGTGTATCCAAAAAGGTTGGCAGGATAAAAGCGCGTTAATGATAATGCTTACTATTTGCGTAGGTTGTCTATTCCTGGGCGGACCTTTCTGAAAAATGTTACGGCGTATGTTTTTCAAGGGTATTCGACCGATTCTCGAAACAGTCTGAAAGCCGATCCGGGGTTTTTCCCAATTGTGCGTAAGACTAATCTGCCGGTCATCAACATCCATCGGAGCCCGCCATGTCGGCAGCCACACTTCACTACATTTACGACCCGCTGTGCGGCTGGTGTTACGGCGCCGAGCCGCTGCTGAGCGCCGCCCGGAGCGTGTTATCAATCCAGTTGCACGGCGGCGGCATGATGACCGGCGCGAATCGTCAATCCGTATCGCCGCAGTTGCGTGACTACGTAATGCCCCACGACCGGCGCATCGCCGAGTACACCGGGCAACCGTTTGGCGAAGCGTATTTCGAAGGTTTGTTGCGGGACCACGGTGCGGTGTTCGATTCAGCACCGCCAACCAGCGCCGTGCTGGCCGCAGAAAAAATCGCCGGTCGAGGCCTGGAACTGCTGGCGCGTCTGCAAACGGCGCACTACGTCGAAGGTCGCCGAATTGCCGATAAGGACGTGCTGCTGACCCTGGCCGAATCCATCGGTTTGGATCCCCAAGCCTTCACCGCCGCTTTCAGTGAAATCCTTGGCGCAGCAACTCAAGCGCACATCAATGACAGCCGCCAATGGCTGGCAAAAGTCGGCGGCCAGGGCTTCCCCACGCTGGCCCTGGAGCGGAATGGGCAGCTGCAATTGCTCGATATCAGCCCCTGGTTGGGCAAGCCCGAAGCCTTCGCTGAGTGGCTGAGACAAAGAGTCGCAATTTCGATTCAGCCCACCCAATCGAGTGCACCCATGTGTGGCCTGCAGGGGTGTGCAGGTCCAGGAAGCGCTTGATAGAGCCTTGCACAATGATGGCTATTTAATGTTTCTTAGACTTTTTTAGCCTAAATACAGAAGATTCACGAAATTGACACACAGTAAAGGGCGCGGATAGGATTCGCCCCAACGCCTGTGGCTAACCGCCATGACTTCCCCAATAAAAAAAGGCCCGCGGCATTTCACGTCGTCCGCGGGCCTTTTTTTATCTGGGAAAGTCGACACCAGAAAAGCAACACGGAGCCTGGTGTCACAGCGCGTACTCAACCAGTAATAAGGAATATAAGAAAATGTTGAAGCAACGGATGGGGCTGATCGCTCTGGGGATTTTGAGCGCTACGCAAGCAATGGCTGACGACCAATCCCAATCGAAGGGTTTTGTTGAAGACAGCCACCTGAACATCGCGGCACGCAACGCTTACATCAGCCGCGACTACAAAAACGGCAAGCAAGACAAAGCCGAATGGGGCCAGGGCTTTATCGGCAAGTTCGAGTCCGGCTTCACCCAAGGCACCGTTGGTGTGGGTGTGGACGTGATCGGCCAATACGCCATTCGCCTGGATGGTGGTAAAGGTCGCAGCGGCGCTGGCGGTATCGACTTCTTCAAGCAAGGCGACAGCGGCGAAGCGGCCAACGACCTGGCCAAGGGCGGCGCTGCCGTCAAGGCACGCATCTCCAACACCGTGATCAAGTACGGTGATCAGATGCCAGCCGTGCCGGTCCTGGAATACGACAACTCCCGCCTGTTGTCCGAAACCTATACCGGTACCTCGATCGTCTCCAAGGAAATCGCCGGCCTGCAGCTGGACGCTGGTCACTTCACCAAGGAAGCTCGCAAGAGCGCCGAGGGTTCCGACAGTGGCGCGCTGAAAAGCATCGACTACATCGGCGGTAGCTACAAATTCACCGAAAGCCTGTCGGCAGCGCTCTACGCTTCCAACATGCAGGACGTGCTGAAGAAGCAATACGTCAACGTCAACTACGTGCTGGCCCTGCCAGAGAAGCAATCGTTGACCTTCGACTTCAACGGCTACAAGACCAAGCTCGACCGTAGCTTCGCCCTGGAAAACCAAGGTGACGCCGACGCTCGCGACAACAAAATCTGGAGCCTGGGCGCCACGTGGGCCGTTGGCCCGCACAGCTTCACCGTGGCTCACCAGCGCAGCACCGGTGACACCGGTTACCTGTACGGCGGCTACCGCAACGCAGGCGGCATCGGCGACGGTGGCAACACCATCCTGCTGGCCAACTCCTACTGGTCTGACTTCAACGGCAAGGACGAGCGCTCCTGGCAAGCAGGCTACGGCCTGGACTTCAGCGCCTTCGGCGTGCCTGGCCTGACCTACAACATCGCCTACGTGCGCGGCACCAACATTGACGACGGTTCCAACCGCGGCAGTGGCACCGAGCGTGAAATCTTCAACCAGTTCAAATACGTAGTACAGAGCGGCCCGGCCAAAGACCTGAGCCTGCGTGCCCGTGCGTCGTGGTTGCGCGTTTCCAACAACGCCAGCAACTACAACGTGGGTGGTAACGAGATCCGCCTGTTTGCCGACTACCCAATCAACGTTTTCTAATTGATTCGGCGTCGCGCCTGATTCAAGGCGATAAAAAACCCCGACTGGTTCGGGGTTTTTTTATGCCTATGATCAGGGCTGATTGATTACATAGCATCACTAATGAAGTACTCCGCCCCACCTTTATCCACCTCAAGCAACCTCTTAAATTGGCCTCACTGCCTGCCCACCATGTCGATGGGCAAGTCACTGGAGCCTTGTCATGCCATTTGTCAGCGTACGTATCACCCGCGACGGCGTTACCTCGGAGCAGAAAGCCCAGGTCATTGCCGAGATCACCGAAACCCTCGAACGCGTCCTCAACAAACGCCCCGACCTGACCCACATCGTCATTGAAGAAGTCGACACCGATAACTGGGGCTACGCCGGCATCACCACCACCCAGTACCGCAAACAGCTCGCGGAAAACCCGTCATGAGCACGCCTGTCACCATCGACTTCATCTCCGACGTGGTGTGCCCATGGTGCGCCCTCGGCGCCACCGCCCTGGAACAAGCCATCGACAACCTGGCGGGTGAAGTGACGGTTGAACTGACCTTCAAACCCTTCGAACTCAACCCCGACATGCCGGCCGAAGGCGAAAACGCCGTTGCCCACATGATGCGCAAATACGGGCGCAGCGCTGAAGAAGTTGCCAGCGGCAAAAGGATGTTGATGGAGCGGGGTGCGGCCATCGGCTTCACCTTCGACCTGGAAAAACGCAGCCACTTCTACAACACCTTCGACGCCCATCGGTTGCTGTTTTGGGCGTTGCAGCAAGGGCGCCAGCTTGAGCTGAAAAAGGCGCTGTTGCGCGGGTATTTCAGCGATGGCCAGAACGTCAGCGACCACGAAACCCTGGCGCGTCTGGCCGCCGAAGCCGGGCTGGATATTGAAGGCGCACGACGGGTGCTGGGCTCTACCGCCTACGCCAATGAAGTGCGCGCGCTGGAAGCGTTCTACCGCGAGCACGGCATCAACTCCGTACCGGCCATGGTCCTCAATGGCCGCCAGCTGGTCTCCGGGTCGCAATCAGTCAGTTACTACGAACAGATGCTGCGGGAAATGTCCGCTGCGGCTGCTTGAACCATCCCATTTTCCCTATAGAGGTTTCATCATGAGCAATTCGAAAAAAGTCGTTGTGATCACCGGCGCATCCCAAGGCCTGGGCGCTGCTGCAGTGAAGGCTTACCGCGAGCTGGATTACCGCGTGGTTGCCACCTCCCGGTCGATCAAACCGTCGACGGATCCGGACATCCTCACCGTGGCCGGCGACATCGCCGACCCGGCCACCGCCGAGCGCGTCATCCGCGAAGGCGTAGCGCGTTTTGGCCGCATCGACAGCCTGATCAACAACGCCGGGATCTTCGTTGCCAAACCGTTCACCAGCTACACCCACGAAGACTACGTAAACGTGTTGGCGGTGAACCTGAACGGGTTCTTCTACATCACCCAACTGGCGATTACCGAGATGCTGAAACAGGGCGCCGGGCACATCGTCAACATCACCACCAGCCTGGTGGACCACGCGATTGATGGCGTGCCGTCGGTTCTGGCATCGCTGACCAAAGGCGGACTGAATTCGGCGACCAAATCGCTGGCGATTGAATACGCCAAGCGCGGCATTCGCGTGAACGCGGTGAGCCCAGGGATTATCAAGACGCCGATGCATGGGGAAGAGACGCATGCGGCGTTGGGCAGCCTGCATCCGGTGGGGCATATGGGTGAAGCGCGGGATATTGCGCAGGCGATTGTGTACCTGGAATCGGCTGGGTTTGTGACCGGGGAAATTCTGCATGTGGACGGTGGGCAGAGTGCTGGGCACTAAGCGAAGCGGTTGAACGAAAAACGCCCCGGACCGTGATGGTTCGGGGCGTTTTTGTGGGTGACGGCTTCAAGCCAGGCACTCTGGAACAAACAACAACGATCAAATGTGGGAGCCGGGCTCGCCCGCGATGGCGATGGCCCAGCCAACACATCCACAGAGTCTGTCGCGTTTTCTCAGAACGCTGAGCTTGAAGGGCAGGTTTGCCATTCCTGCAGCCAGTTCAGGACGCAAAATCATGCGGCTCGTGCAGTTATGCCGTTTTATGGATACGTCATAATTATTGGCTACCCATAATTCTGCATAAAACTCTGAAGGCGGGACTTCGCTACGGAAATTGGTCTATCTGGAAAACGGGAAAACGGCGTCAGACCACGATTTTCGTTATTGAATCGAAAGCATGCTCCGACCCCTGCTCCCTCTATGACACAGAATCCCTGTAGTGCAGGTGGTACTCACCCCTTGACCCAAGATGATCCGTCCACTGCCGAACAGGTCCAGCCTCTTGCTCGGTCAGCTTCATCTGTTGCAACTCATCATGAAGAAGGAACACAAAGTCCTCTTCGTCCTGTATCTGCCGCACATCCTGCAGGGTCCAGTGGTGCTCGCTGATCAGATGGAGCCGAAGTTCGTCCATGGCGTCCAGTCTGGTCCAGATTGCCGTGCTGCCTTCAAGCATCCGTTCGGCGAAACACTTGAGCTTGTATAACCCAAGTGCCATGCGGGTGTGCTGGTCGGCCGGTAGCCCTTCCCAGCGGAGGTCGGGGTTTTCAGTCAGAAGTTTCTCGTACTTATCAAGCGCTGCTATCCATTCACGGTGGTGATTGAATTCTTGAACCATGTTCCGGCTCTCCGCGACATCCTTTCGGGTGAATCAAAACAATATTGCGACTTAGCCCAACACCTCAGAATCGCCCACTGATACCCAGCAGTGGCCCCTTCTGGACAATGTCATACACAAACCCGTCATGACGATAATTCACCCCCATGGCCCGGTACCCAGCCACTGCTGAAAATCCCGGCCAGAACTCCCAACCTGCCAGCGCGGCCAGGTCCCAATCCTCCCGAGACTGCCCGGCGCCCGCCATTCCCCAGGATGACAACCAGAACCGGTCGTTCACGGCATAGTGCCCACGCAGTCCCGCCATGGCGTCTGCCCAGGTCGCATTGTCTGAGCCCGATGAGCCCCCAAGAGGTCCACCATGGAAGGTGAGGGTGGTGCCGCTGTACCAGACGCGCACGCCACCGGCGACATCCAGCCGACGGTTTTCATTACCCAGTACGGTGTAGCCGCCACCCAGGAACCCGGAGGCGGTCTTGCTTTCTACCTCAAGTTTGGCGCCCCCAGGCAGGCGGTTGCGGGTGTCGGTGTCGATGTACATCAGGTCGGCGAGTACGCTGTAGGGGCCGCGACGCGCTTCCCCCATCAGCATCACCGACATGTCGACCGTCTTGGCGATGTCGGAGAAGTCGGATTTTATAAACTGTGTTCCGGTGCTGCTGTGACCCACGTGCCCGCGAATGCCGGCGCCCCATACGTAAGGTCCGCCGTTGAACGTCCAGCTATCGTTGTCTGCCGCCATGGCGGGCCCGGCGGTGACAAAGGCGCCAGCCAGTAGCGCCAGGTGTGCGTGCTTGCGCCGCAAAGCCGAGCGGGGTTTCTCACTGTGCATGATGGTGTTTCCCCGATCAGTGCTGGGTCAGCGAGAGCGCCACGCTCTCGGCTGCGCAGTCTTCTGTAGGTTTCAGGCCGGCTTTTTGCGCGGCCTTGACCTCTTCCTTCGCCGCCGCGAGATCCGTCAGGAATTCCGGGTTGCCATGCAGGCTCGCCACCGTGGCGGCCCCCATGATGCGGCCTGCATCCACGTCGCTCTGCCAGTGCGCATCGCAGATGACCCGGCTTTGGCCGAAGGACAACCCGCGGGTCATCAGTTCGGTAGCCCGTGCGGGGTTGATTTCCGCCAGTACCAGGCCCCAGGCCCAGCCCGCCGCCGAGTGGCCGGACGGCCAGGAACCATCGGTACGCAGCAACGGTTCCATGTCTTTGCGACAGGTCCCTTCGTTATGGGCCACGAAGGGGCGGGTGCGGTTGTAGGCATTTTTCCCGGCATAGGTGGAACCGCCGGCATCGGTCAGGGTGCGTTGCATCAAGGTGTAGAGATGCGGTGTATTTTTCTCGCTGATCGGCGTGCCCATCGCACAGGCGAATGCGTTGGCCGGGCCCGGGAATGACAGCTCCGCATCCGCTGCGGCGAGTTTCTCCCGAGCTGTACCGCGTAGCGACAGCGCTGCTCGCCGTGCTTCTTCATCCCGTGCAAGTGCCGCAGAGTCGGGCTTTGGCGGAGCGCCCAGCAACGCCAGGCGCAGCGGCAAGTCTGCCGAGTTCAGATAGCCCGGGGCCAGCTTGAAGTGAGGGTCGGTGACCTTGGTGGCAGCATCTTCGGCATGTACCAGTCCCGACCAGAGCAGGCCGGCCAATCCCAGCTGCTTATGTAGTGTTTTCATCGAGTGTTCCCTGATCAAAACCGGTAAAGGGCATTCAGATAGGCGCCTGCGCCCACGTTTTCACCCGTCAGCGGGCTGTTGCGGGCGTCGGAGACCAGGGCGTAGGTCTTGATGCCGCCTTCCAGCGCCAACTGTGGTTGCCATTGCCAGGTAAGGCCCAGCTTCAAGGTCACGTCGCGCATGCCGCCGCCGGGGTGGTATTCGTCGAAACCGGTGCGCGCCGCTTGTTGGGCGGTGACGCCGAAGCGCGCCATCATGTCTTTCTCATTGCTCCAGGTGCCGTATAGGGTCGAGTCGAGGGTCAATGTTGAAGACAGTGCGTAGGCGGTGGCGAAACCGGCTTCCAGGAACGCGGTACGCCCCGGGCTCTCGCCGCCGTAATCGCGGCTCTGGCTGGCTTGCAGGCCACGCACGAACAGGCGACCGGCCGGCAGTATCCAATACGCTTCCGCCCCGACAAGCGCAGTGCTGTCCAGGTTACCCATCCCCTTGAGGTAGTCATCACGCCCGCCCAGGGTGTGGATTCTTTCCTTGCGCCCCTGGTCATAACCCAGCAACAGGGCGATCCCGAAAGGCGACAAACCCGGTAGGTCCCAGCGCAGCCCGTCCGGGAAGGATGCGGTAAATTTGCCCCAGTTTTCGGTAGGCAAAACCGCTTTGAGTTTCAGTGACGGGAAGGCGGCGTAGTGAGAAGAGCCTTCGTACAGCGGGCCCACGGCGAGGCCGCCACCGACGGTCACGGAGGGCTCACTTGTATCGTTGGCTTGTACAGGTAGCACCATCGCAAAGGCGAGCGTTGCACCTGTCATCAGCGTCACCGGGTACTTGAGAAAATTCGAACCATAGAGGGTTGTCATCGCTTGTTTCCTTTGGCGTAAACCAAACGTATTGGCAAGTTTTGCGAAGTTATAAAAGTCGGGAGTCAGCACATCAGAGTGCGACGGGCTGTGGCTTTGGAAAGCTCCAGTTGCCATTCAGTATTTGTTCGCTGGGCTGATAAAGCCTGATGGTGTAGTTCCAGCCGGTTGGAGTGGGCAGGCAATTAATGATCTTTGCGTCGCAACCGCCGAACTGGATCACGATTGAACCGTCCTCACTCTTCTTGGCGGTGAGGTTGTTCAACGAATAGGCGTCATAGGGATTCTTCTGGAAGTAACCGTCGGCGTTATAAACACTGACAGACCAGAAACCATTGACAGGGACATCCCCCACTTTCAGTCGGTAAATCGTTTTCCCATCGTTATGCGACACCACGCCGCCGAGGTAAATAGCATCCTTGGCCGGGTTCCCGCCCCAGCCTGTTGCAGTGCCGATCAAGTGATGGATTGGGTTGACCGTGCCCTTGGGACCAAAGGACTGGTTGTAGTCAGGAATCGTCGAACCCAGCACCTCCAGCGCCTCGCGCACCTTTGCCTGGCTGGTCGGGTCCCACTTGGGCACTACGAACTCCCCGACCCTGGCCTGGCTGACGGTGATTGCATCCTGCAGTGCATGGACCTTTTCGAGGTCTTCGCCATCTGCGGGATTGAAGAACGTGCGCACAGCCACAAATACATAGCGTGTGCCGACGGCCTCTTTGGTCAGCGTCCGGCGGCCGGCGCCGTACGTGACCATGGGGACGTAGTGATCCTCATTGATCACCGCCATCGACATGAACCGGCCATCGGCCTCAGGCAAGGTAATCGTGACGGGGCCGGCATCCAGGTCGAACACCGCTGACGAATAGAGCGTGTCCCGATTCATCCGCACCACACTTTGGGCGTCGATGGGCACCGCTTCGCGGGTATGGACAAACCGGCCCAAACTGCCACTGGCTACCATTTTCCCCAAGTAGAGGTCGGACTCGGCACGGGTAAAGTTATCCACACCCACCGGTATTGCCGCCTCCGGGGATGACTGGGCGTACGCACTTCCAAACGTTGCCAGTGCGACGGCCAAGGCGCACGCGGTGGATGAGTGAGACATTTAAACCTCATGGACTTATAAGTTGGCGTTATTTTTTTGACTGTATAAGAACGCCTCGACGCAAACTTGCCATTTGGTGCCAAAAGCAAAGTGAGCGCGCACGCGAAGATGGCCGCTGAAATGGGCCGAATAGTTGTACGGGAAGGAAGGGAGGAGGTTAGCGACCCTGTTTCAAGAGGGAGCGATAGTGCGACGGGGGGCTTCCGGTCCAACGCTTGAAGGCACGGGTAAAGTGCGCGGGATCGCTGTAGCCGACCATATACGCAATCTCGGTCGCGCTGTATTTACCGCTGGCCAGTAATTGAAAGGATTCACTGCGACGTGTTTCGTCCCGCAGCGCATCGAAGTCGATGCCGCAATGTTCAAGGCGCCGCTGCAACGTGCGGGGAGACAGCCCAATCTTTTTTGAAATAGTGGCAAGTTTGGACAGTTCCTGGTCCGCTATCTGTTTGGCGAGCACATCAGCGGTTTCAACGGTCGACTTCAAGGCTTGGGTGACTTTCCAGGCGTCATCACGAACCGCCAGCAAGGGCGTGTCGAGCAACTCACGGTCGAACTCGATCATGTTGTAAGTCGCGTTCATTTCGAGATTCGGCCCCAGGTATTCTTCAAGCGCCTCATCTCCTCTTTCCCTGGGGTTTTTCAGATGCACGCGAATGCCGCCAGGCTCACCGGACATGAGCGGTACTTTTCTAAGCAGCGCCAGGGTGCCGAAAATCACTTGCTTCGGGTCAGCCCCGTGCTGTCCGGTGAATTGGTGGATGAGTTTCGTTGTACGGCCGTCGGTGACGATTTTGACTTCGCTTGCTTGATGCAGTAACTCCGTATGAATCGACGCCACGGCACACGCCTGGGCGAGGTTGGTCGAGCCCAATATCAAGTCGCCCCAGGCGCCAAGTGAGCGTACTTCGATCAAGTGTCCCACCGACGCACCGGCGAAAGGGTCCTGTGCGATAGCTGCCATTTCATTGGCGATATGAAAGCAGGTTGCGCGCGGCACCCACCCATCAACCTGATGAAAAACATGAGGGGAAATACCAAAACGTCGAAAGAACTCCAGCGGCGACACCCCTCGCATGCCCAGATAGGGTGCTATTTGCCGAAGCGTGCTGAGTTTGATGGAGGGCGTGGCATTCGTCATAAGCGTTTGAACCTGTTTGAAGGCAATACACTTGAAACCCGTTTTGGCGCGCAGGCAGGCACTTGTCGCGCAATTGACAGTAAACATGATGGGCGTGTCAGCGACAAGAAAGGCGAGGAGATAGGCAGGAAGGTAGCGAGGGCCGGGGTGGGACACCCCAGAAACAACAAAGCCCCCGCATTTCTGCGAGGGCTTCGTTTTGTATGGTGCCGGCACCAGGAGTCGAACCCGGGACCTACTGATTACAAGCTAGGTGCTCAGAACATACAAATCAATGAGTTACGAGATTCCTTGTTACGTGCGGACGCGCCAAAGCCCGCGTAGATAGCGGGCTCTGGTTCGCTTGTTACGTGGAGTTTGCTCAGTCTGCAGATGGTGAGACTGTGGGGATGCTCAGGTCGTAGACGTCCATCATCTTGGGGTCACGATGGCCGCTCGCCTCTTGCTTGTCCGCTCGGTTGCCAACGGTGTCGGTGATGCCGCGCCGTTTTAGGTCATGGAGGGCAAACCGCTGTTCTGGCGTGATGAACTCGTCCGCGAGTGCCAGGGTGATGAAGCGTTGCCAAGCCGTGTCCAGGCTGGTTTTGCGAAGCTGACGGCAACATGCTGGACGCCCCTGGCAGTGACTACCAGGTAATCGAATACCTGCGCCTGGCTGAAAAGGCCGCTCGCCAAGTCCGTCCGCTGCTGATTCGCCGCGTGGGCGATCGGCGCCTGAACAACACCCCCAACAGCATGGCCGTGAACATCACCGCGCTGATGGCGCCTCTGCGCCGTATGGCCAAGTCGGTGAAGTTCGCCGGCGAGGTGTTCCCGGGCGAGATCGAATCGCCGAAGGACGGCGACATCGTGCTGGTCTGGAAGAGCAAAACCGCCGTAGAGGCGTTCATCAAGATCAAGCCCCACAACTGCCCGAAAGACCTCACGGCGAACATCGTCCTGGACCTTTCCAACGACGATTCGGAGTAACCCCCCATGTCACGTATTGGCGGCAAGAATTTTGACGTGAACCTGGGCGACCTGCAGGTCCACGTCGAAAGCTGCACCCTGGACATCACCGACAACAGCAAGACCGCGCAAACCCGGGGCGTGCCTGACGGCTACGTCGATGGCGATGTGGCAGCTGCGGGCGACCTGGAGCTGGATTCCACCAACTTTAATCTGTTGATCGAGGCGGCACGCAGTGCCGGCAGCTTTCGCAAGCTGGAGGCCTTCGACGCGGTGTTTTTTGCCAAAGCTGGCGACGACGAGCTGCGCATTGAGGCCTTCGGCTGCAAATTGAAGGTTTCCAGCCTGCTGAGCATCGATCCCAAAGGTGGCGAGAAGACCAAGCACAAGGTGCCATTCGAGGTCAGCCTGGCGGACCTGGAGCGATGCTATTCCGACCTCACGCTATGGGCCGACTACAACCCTGACCCGAAAGCGGAACGTCCCTTCGGCAATTCCCCGGTGTGGATCGGCTACGACCCCAGCCGCACCCGCGACGATGCCACCTGCGTGGTGGTGGCGCCGCCGCTGGAGCAGGGCGGCAAGTTCAGGATCCTGGAAAAGCGCTCTTGGCGCGGGCACTCGTTCACTTTCCAGGCGGCCCAGGTCAAGAAACTGTGCGAGCGCTTCAACGTGCAATACATTGGGATCGATATCACCGGTGTGGGGTACGGTGTGTTCGACCTGGTGCGCGACTTCTTCCCGCGGGCCACGCCAATTCACTACAGCCTTGAAACCAAAAATACGCTGGTGCTCAAGGCGCAAGACACGATCCAGGGTTGCCGCATCGAATGGGACGCCGGCTGGAATGACATCGCCGCCGCCTTCCTGACCATCAAGCGCGGCGCGACCACCAGCGGCCAGATCACCTACAGCGCATCGCGCACCGACGCCACCGGCCATGCCGACATCGCCTGGGCGGTGATGCACGCGCTGGCCCACGAACCCCTCAACGTCCACAAGAAGCGGCGCAGCCGCTGGTCCACCCTCGAAGGCAGCCATGAACGATCCCAAGCCACACAGCCCGGCAGCAGCTCCGGGAAGCCCCATGCGGCGCAAAGTACAGGCATTCAGCTTCGGCGCGCCCGAGTCGGTGCTGAACGGCAACATGAGCGAGTACCTGGGCGTGTTCGCCAGCGACGACGGGCAGATCTACACACCGCCCGTGTCCCGAACCGGGCTGGCCAAGATGCTGCGTGCCAACGCCCATCACGGCACCATTCCACGCTTCAAACGCAATCTGCTGCTGCGTGACTTTATACCGTCGGCGGGGTGCAGTGCGCAGACCATGGGCCGGGCGGCGCTGGATTTTATGGTATTTGGCGAGGGGTATTTTCAGCGCAAGGCCAACGTCCTGGGCCAGGTGCTGGAGCTGGAGCATCTGCCGGCGCTGAACATGCGCAGAAAGGTTGGCGGTGGGTTTGTAATGCTGCTGCCCGGCGGCAAGCACCTGCACTTCGAGGAGGACCAAGTGGAACACGTCATGGATTACGACGTGGAACAGAACATCTACGGTGTGCCCGACTACCTGGGCGGCATGCACGCGCTGTTGCTCAACGAGTCCGCGACGTTATTCCGGCGCCGGTATTACAACAACGGCGCCCATGCCGGGTTCATCTTCTACACGAACGACCCGAACCTCTCGGAGGAGGATGAAGAGCGGATGCAAAGCCAGATCGGGGCGAGTAAGGGTGTGGGAAATTTTCGGTCGTTGTTCGTCAACATCCCGGGGGGCGGTGACAAGGCGATTCAGATCATTCCGGTGGGAGATATTGCGACCAAGGATGAATTTGAGCGGGTGAAGAACATCACGCGCAATGACGTGATTGCAGCCTGGCGGATGAACCCGGCGCTCGCGGGGTGCATGCCGGAGAATGCGGCGGGGTTTGGGGATATTGAGAAGATTGATCGCGTATATACAAATAATGAAATTTTGCCAATTCGGCATCTATTTTTGCAGATGAATGAGTGTTTAAGGAGCGATTGCAAAATTGATTGGCGTTGATTCAATTTAAAAAGATATGTCCGATGGCGATTATTCAAATAGCAAAAAAATATAAAAAGCTGTCATTTCTCACAGGTGTGAAAGAGATGACTTGTATATAGAGTTTCTGTGTGGGACGAAAGGAGGAATATGACTTTCGGACTTTGTTAAATAATAGAGAGTTAAGGAGTTTAAAATGCCAGATCCTAACAAAGAGTATCCGTATATTCTATCAAAAACAAGAACCGACTTGCTGCAGCAGCGCTTTTACTCTGTAGCTCCAGACGTCGTCGCGAAGTATTTTCCAGTTGACCCGTATGGGCGATTGGACTTCACTAAACATGATACTTTTGATCTGGACTTGCAACGCATGAAAACAGAAGATCCAGGCTTGTTCCAAGAAGTGGCAAGGTTTCTCAGGTCAAATTGTGACCTTTCATTCAATGCTTATTGTTCCGATGAGCAAGTTGCGGGAAGTAATTCATTAATCGACTATTCAATAATGGTAAGTCAAACTAGTGATATCGGTAAATACTTCAGGAGCTGATACGTTATTACTACTGGAGGAGATATCAATAGTATTGGAAGAAGTAACAGAGCCATTCTACAGTGCAGCATGCGCTGTCTGAATGGCTTTGCTCGTCTGTGACGAAGACGAACTCGCACGGTAGGCCTAGGGAGGTGATGTCGTGGCGGGGGATGGCCAGCGCGCGAAATAGGTTATCGTACGCTGGTCAGACCAATCTATAGCGGGTCAGGTCCATCGGGCAACAAGGCCTGGCCTAAATCGTCGATGATCGCCTTGCCCATTTCGCCCAGGTAATGCGAGGCGAAGGCGTAGTGCTCACCGCCTTTATCCATGGCGGCTTCGAGCGAAAGCACTTTGGCGTAGTAGAGCAAATGAGAGGCGTGTTCCAGCGCTTCTCGCAGCGGCACCCCTGCATTGACTCGCAATACTTTCATGTCGTGTTTGTTCTCTCCGCAGTCCGCGAAGGTGACCACGCCGAGGGTGGTTACTGAGTGTGGGTCGCTCATTGCTGACCTCCCGTAAGCAAATCGCGGCGGGTGATCACTGAGGTTGGGACGGAAACAAACGATGATGCGTACGGCATAGCTGACTCCTCTTGCGTGAACAAAAAGAGCTGCCCCAAACGTTTCCAGGCGAAAGGTGGCAGCTGTACGCGGGCTGGAAACCGGAGCAAAAGGAACCCGGCAGGCACGAGGCCTCCCACGCACAGCCGCCAAAAAGCACAAACAACGGGCGAAAAGAAGCGCCTGCTGATTGTTTGACGATGCTGTAACGTCCTTAAGCTACGGGTTTCCAGGCCCGGCCGCTGATGAGCAGCGACGGGCTAAGAATATTCGTATGCCACGTGAGCTGCAAGCTAGATGAATCGGGAATAGAGGGCAAAACGCCTGCTTGTCACACGTAAAGGGGACGGATTTATTTATCGCTCTGCACTGTTCCGCCTCAACCCAAAATTTCGCATACAAGGATCGATGCGAGCGTGGTTACAGGAGTGAGGGCTTTCGAAAGGTTTGCAGAGGGGCGTGGGAGCAGGTAGGTGATCAGCGGAAAGTAGAGAGGCTGCCAGATCAGGATCTGTGGTAAGAGCAATCCAGAAACAACAAAGCCCCCGCATTTCTGCGAGGGCTTCGTTTTGTATGGTGCCGGCACCAGGAGTCGAACCCGGGACCTACTGATTACAAGTCAGTTGCTCTACCAACTGAGCTATACCGGCGTGTTAGGGCGACGATTATAGCGATTGGCAGGCATCTGTAAACCCCTGAATTCTGACTATTTTTGCAACCGACCGGGTTTTCTCTTCGCGGCCTCGTTTCAGCCACCCCAGCCCCGCCAATCCCATGCGCTGGATCACTGGAAAGGCCTGCGTGCAGAAAGCGGCAAGTGCCAGTTCCTGTCCTGGAACAACAACCTCAAGCCCGACGGCCGCCTCACCATCACGTTTTTCCGCGATGCGCAGCAAACCCAGCCGATTCAAACCGAGAACGGCGGGTGTGGCGACGGACCCGACTGGCGATTGCCAGGAGGATTATGAGTTCACCGAGCACCGTATTCGTGGTTAACGCGATTTAGCTTCAGATGAAATTTTGTGGCGAGGGAGCTTGCTCCCGCTGGGCTGCGCAGCAGGCCCAAAACAGTGGGAGCGCTGCGCACTCCAGCGGGAGCAAGCTCCCTTGCCACAGGTTTTGTCGTTCAGCTTTTAGCTGCCTTCGTTGCATGAATCGGCAAATTTCTTGTACTCAAACACCCGCTTCTGCCCGTGGGAATCCAGGTAGGTCATCCGCGCATTCACCACGCCACACGCCGCGCCTCCATCGTCCACTGTCGACAGTACTTGCTGTACATCCAGCTTGGGGCTGGCCTGGACATGGGCCGAAAAGACGGCAACGTTGAGCAAGGCAAACAGGCTGCTGGCGATGAGGGTGTTGCGGTTCATGGTGGTGTCCTCTGAGGTTCAATAGGGTGTGTGTTGCGTTGGAGCCTATTGAGCGCCCGGGAGGTATCCGGCCTGTGTCATGCACCCCGGCGTTTTGCCTCGGCATGTGTTGAGAAGGGGATTGCATACAACTTGATACAGAAACATATCCATTAGAGGTATTAGTGCCTCAGGGTCTTTCTCTTAGATGTTTTCGACATAACGGTCATCGTTTTTCCCTTGAATAAGGTGAGTCTTACCGTATTCTGTTTCGAAATATTAAACGTCATATAAATAGCGGAATCGTTTAACCCGGTTTACGGAACGTTGGCGGTTAATTACTAAGTTGTAATTTGATTCGTCAGCTAAGCAATTTTTCCTGACCAGGCTGCCAGAAAAAATGTTAGAAGCCTCCGCAAGCTTCTGATCTGAAAGAAAATGATAAAAATTCGCCAAATAAGTCAAAAATACGGCGCTGAGCCGCTCGTCGGAAAGAATTAACCAAAAAGCATCAAAATACTGACACCATCAATCTGATATCACAGAATGCCGCCAGCCAACACATAACTAGAAAAACCAAGGTCAGCTCAACGGGCTGACCTTTTTAACGCCTTTAAAGCGTAATAACCGGGGAGGGCAGTGGGTGAGTCGCGCAGACGATATTTCAAAACTATTCAATAAGCTGGGCGCCAATCCAAATGGCTACCGGGAGATGTATGCCGTCCACGATTATCTTGAAGATGACGTGGTGGTCGAGCGTTTCGACGCCGTGCCCATCCCGGCCCAAACCGCTTGCACCGTCGCGCTGGATGAGCCGCCATCGGCGCCATTGCTGCGTTTGCTCGAAGAGCTGACCCAGGGCGAAGCCGATCACCTGCAACCTCCCGAAGTGGTCGAAGGGCCGACCGGTGAGGTGTACTCGGATCAATCCTCACCCAAGGTGATCGTGGTGGTCTCGCTCAAGGGCGGTGTCGGTCGCAGCACGCTGACCGCGGCCATTGCCAGCGGCTTGCAGCGTCAAGGCTACCCGGCCGTGGCGCTGGACCTGGACCCGCAAAACGCCCTGCGTCATCACTTGTGCCTGGGCCTGAATTTGCCCGGCATCGGCGCGACGAGCTTGAGCAATGAGTCCTGGGAAGGCCTGGCTGAGCGCGGCTTTGCCGGTTGCCGTCTGGTGGCCTTCGGTGAGACCAACAACGACCAGCAAAAAAACCTCAATCGCTGGCTCGGCGAAGACGCCCAATGGCTGCCCCGGCACCTGGCCGGTTTGCAGTTGAATGGCCAGGACACGTTGGTGATCGACGTGCCCGCCGGCAACACGGTGTACCTGCACCAGGCCATGGCCCTGGCAGACGTGGTGTTGGTGGCGGTGCAGGCGGATGTTTCCTCATTCAGCACCCTGACCCAGATGGACAGCGTGCTGGCGCCGTACCTTGAGCGCGAAAAACCGCCACTGCGTTACTACGTGATCAACCAACTCGACGGCGCCCACCGCTTCAGCCTGGACATGGCCGAAGTGTTCAAGGCCCGCCTCGGCGATGCACTGCTCGGCACGGTCCACCGTGACCCGGTGTTCAGTGAAGCCCAGGCCTGCGGCCGCGATCCCCTCGACCCTACCGTCAACAGTCTCGGCTGCCAGGACATTCACGCCCTGTGCCGCACGCTGCTCGAACGCATCGATTCGGACCTTCCATGACCGACACTACGTCCTCTACGCCCCACACTCCGGGGCGCGCCGAGCAGCGGCTGGACGCCGCGATTTCGCGCTTCAATCGCTGGCCCGATACGCTGCGCAAAGTGCTGGTGGTGATCAGTTGTGTGGTCGGCACCTTGCTGTTGGTGAGCATTGTCAGCGCCCCGCTGGACCTCTATAGCCAATGCCTGTTTGCCGCCGTGTGCTTCCTTGCGGTGCTGCTGCTGCGCAAGATTCCCGGGCGCATGGCGATCCTCGCGCTGGTGGTGTTGTCGCTGGTGGCGTCGCTGCGCTACATGTACTGGCGGCTGACTTCCACCCTGGGTTTTGAAACCTGGCTCGACATGCTGTTCGGCTACGGCCTGGTGCTCGCCGAGCTGTACGCGCTGGTGGTGCTGATCTTCGGCTACGTGCAAACCGCCTGGCCGCTGCGCCGCGAGCCGGTGTGGCTCAAGACCGAACCGTCGGAGTGGCCCACGGTCGACGTGTTCATCCCGACCTACAACGAGGCGTTGAGCATCGTCAAACTGACCATCTTCGCCGCCCAGGCGATGGACTGGCCCAAGGACAAGTTGCGCGTCCACGTGCTCGACGATGGCCGTCGCGACGACTTTCGCGATTTCTGCCGCAAGATCGGCGTGAACTACATCCGCCGCGACAACAATTTCCACGCCAAGGCCGGCAACCTCAATGAAGCGTTGAAGGTCACCGACGGCGAGTACATCGCGCTGTTCGACGCCGACCACGTGCCAACCCGTTCCTTCCTGCAAGTCAGCCTCGGCTGGTTCCTCAAGGACCCCAAGCTGGCGATGCTGCAAACGCCGCACTTCTTCTTTTCACCCGACCCGTTTGAAAAGAACCTCGACACCTTCCGCGCCGTGCCCAATGAGGGCGAGTTGTTCTACGGCCTGGTGCAGGACGGCAATGACCTGTGGAACGCGACGTTCTTCTGCGGCTCGTGTGCGGTGATCCGCCGCAAGCCCTTGCTGGAAATCGGCGGCGTGGCCGTCGAGACCGTCACCGAAGACGCCCACACCGCGCTCAAGCTCAACCGCCTGGGCTACAACACCGCTTACCTGGCGATCCCGCAAGCCGCGGGCCTGGCCACCGAAAGCCTGTCACGCCACATCAACCAGCGCATCCGTTGGGCGCGGGGCATGGCGCAGATTTTCCGCACCGACAATCCGCTGCTGGGCAAAGGCCTGAAGTGGGGCCAGCGCATCTGCTACGCCAACGCCATGCTGCACTTCTTCTATGGCTTGCCGCGGCTGGTGTTCCTCACCGCGCCGCTGGCCTACCTGATTTTCGGCGCGCAGATTTTCCACGCCTCGGCGCTGATGATTGTCGCCTATGTGCTGCCCCACCTTGTGCATTCGAGCCTGACCAACTCGCGGATCCAGGGGCGCTTCCGCCACTCGTTCTGGAACGAGGTCTACGAGACCGTACTGGCCTGGTACATCCTGCCGCCGGTATTGGTTGCGCTGGTCAACCCCAAGGCGGGCGGCTTCAACGTCACCGACAAGGGCGGGATCATCGACAAGCAATTCTTCGACTGGAAACTCGCCCGGCCGTACCTGGTACTGCTGGCGGTGAACCTGGTCGGGCTGTGCTTCGGTCTGTATCAATTGATCTGGGGCGACGAGTCCACCGCGGTCACCGTGGCGATCAACCTGACCTGGACCCTCTACAACCTGATCATCACCAGCGCTGCAGTGGCGGTGGCTTCCGAAGCGCGGCAAGTGCGCTCCGAGCCGCGGGTCAGCGCGAAATTGCCGGTCAGTGTGATCTGCGCCGACGGTCGTGTGCTCAAAGGCACGACCCAGGATTTCTCGCAGAACGGCTTCGGCCTGATCCTCGCCGACGGGCACCAGATTGCCCGGGGCGAACAGTTGCAGTTGGTGCTGTCGCGCAACGGACAAGACAGCCTGTTCCAGGCGCGGGTGGTGTTCAGCAAGGGCGCGCAGATTGGCGCGCAATTCGATGCACTGTCCCTGCGCCAACAAAGCGAACTGGTACGCCTGACGTTTTCCCGCGCCGACACCTGGGCCGCGAGTTGGGGCGCCGGCCAGCCCGATACACCGTTGTCAGCCCTGCGTGAAGTCGGTGCCATCGGCATCGGCGGCCTGTTTACCCTGGGTCGCGCCACGCTGCATGAATTGCGTCTGGCCCTGCGCCGCACTCCCTCACAACCGCTCGATACGCTGATGGACAAGCCATGACTTCCACACTATTTGCCCGCCCGCAGTCGCGCGGCGTGCTCGCGCTGATGATCGCTTCGCTGCTGGGCCTGGGCTCGCAGGCACAGGCCGCTGCACCCGCTGTTGCGGTGCAGAGCACTGACGACGGCTACAGCCTGACCCTCAAGCAACTGGGCCGTCGCGACACCATGAACCTGCAAGGCGTGGAAGCGTCCGACAGCGTCAACTTCGACATCCGTGCCGATGAAGTGGTGAAGGGCGCGCAACTGTTGCTCAAGTACAGCTACTCGCCGGCGCTGCTGGCGGACCTGTCGCAGATCAACGTGCTGGTCAACGACGAAGTCGCCGCCAGCCTGCCGCTGCCCAAGGAAGGCGCGGGCATCCAGCAGGAAAAACTGGTGCAGATTCCGGCGCACCTGATCACCGAATTCAACCGCTTGAGCCTGCAGTTCATCGGCCACTACACCATGTCCTGTGAAGACCCGCTGCACAGCAGCCTGTGGGCCAAGATCAGCAACAGCAGTGAGCTGAAAGTGCAGGTGCAGCCGATCGTCTTGAAAGACGACCTGTCGGTGTTGCCGCTGCCGTTCTTCGACAAGCGCGATGCGCGCCAGGTCAGCCTGCCGTTCGTGTTTGCCAGCGCGCCGGACAACGCCGCGCTGGAAGCTGCCGGTGCGCTGTCGTCGTGGGTAGGCGGCTTGGCCAGCTACCGGGGTGCGACTTTCCCGACCACCCTTGGCGAGATTCCGGCCAAGGGCAACGCCATCGTGCTGGTGCAAAGTACCCAGGCTGTGGATGTACACGGTGTGGCGGTCCCTGAGCCTAAAGGGCCGACCCTGACCCTGATCACCAACCCCAACGACCCGAATGGCAAGCTGCTGATCGTCTCCGGCCGTGATGGCGCCGAACTCAAGCATGCCGCCACCGCCGTGGTGCTGGGCAACCCGGTGTTGACCGGCAACAGCGTGGTCATCACCAGGCTCGACACCCTGGCCCCGCGCAGCCCTTACGACGCGCCGAACTGGCTGCCCAGCAACCGTCCGGTACGCCTTGGCGAGCTGGTAGAACTGAAAAAACTCAACGTCTCCGGCTACAACCCGGGCCCGATCAGCGTCGACCTGCGCCTGCCGCCCGACCTGTTCAACTGGCGTGAAGAGGGCGTGCCGCTCAACGTCAAATACCGCTACACGCCGCAGCAGGTGTCCACCAACTCCTCCTTGCTGATCGGTCTGAACGACCAGTTCATGAAGTCTGTCGCGTTGCCGTCGGTGAGCAACCTGGGCGGCGGGCAGAGCCTGCTGGACCAGCTGAAGAAAGACGAAACCCTGCCCCGTGAAGTGACGACCCTGTTGCCGATCAGCTCGGCTTCGCCCAAGTCCAAGCTGCAACTGCGCTTCATGTACGACTACATCAAGGAAGGCGAATGCCGGGACATCATCGTCGACAACATGCGCGGTGCGATTGACCCGGACTCGAGCCTGGACCTGAGCAGCTACCAGCACTTTATCGCCATGCCGAACCTGGGCGTGTTCAACGACTCCGGCTTCCCGTTCACCCGCCTGGCTGACCTTTCGGAGTCGGCGGTGGTGATGCCGGACAACGTCGGCACCGATGAATTGAGCGCCTACCTGACTGTGATGGGCCGCTTCGGCGAGTCCACCGGCTACCCGGCCACCGCCGTCAAAGTGGTGCAGGCCAAAGACGTGCAAAGCGTTGCCGACAAAGACCTGCTGGTGCTCGCCACCGGCGGCAACCAGCCGCTGCTGCAGCAATGGCAGCAATACCTGCCGGCCACCAGTGACGGCCTGCAGCACCACTTCCTGTTGTCTGACCTGCCACGTTATGTGCGCAGCTGGATCAGCCCGGACGCCGCAGCCAACCAGCATACGGCCAATGCCGGCATCACCTTCAGCGGCCTGAGCAACAGCACCTGGTTCGCCGGCTTCCAATCGCCGCTCAAGGCCGGGCGCAGCGTGGTGCTGATCGCCAGCAACCAGCCTCAGGGCCTGCTTGAAGCGACCTCGGCGCTGATTGGCGGTGACGACTACAAAGACTCGATCCAGGGCAGCCTGGCGGTGGTGCAGGGCACGCAGATCAGCTCGTTGGTCGCGGACCAGCAGTACTACGTCGGCGACCTGAACTACTTCAAATTCATGCAATGGCAGCTGTCCCAGAACCTGGGCTGGATGCTGGCGATTACCTTCCTGGGGCTGCTGGTGCTGACCTGCCTGATCTACCTGGCACTGCGTGCCCGTGCAAAACGGCGGTTGGCATGAGCCCTTTGCGTAGCGCGATCCTGGCGGTGATTGGCAGCACGTTGCTTGCCGGTGCCGCCCAGGCACAGACCTGCGATTGGCCACTGTGGCAGAACTATGCCAAGCGCTTTATCCAGGACGATGGCCGGGTGTTGAACTCGTCCATGAAGCCGACGGAAAGCAGCTCGGAAGGGCAGTCGTACGCGATGTTCTTTGCCCTGGTGGGCAACGACCGGGCGACCTTCGACAAGCTCTGGACCTGGACCAAGTCCAACATGGCGGGCGCCGACATCGGCCAGAACCTGCCGGCCTGGCTGTGGGGCAAGCGTGACGATGGCAAGTGGGGCGCGATCGACAGCAACTCCGCCAGCGACGCCGATTTGTGGATGGCCTATGCGTTGCTCGAAGCCGCGCGCGTGTGGAACGCACCGCAATACCGCAGCGACGCGCAACTGGTGTTGGCCAACGTTGAACGCAACCTGATCGTGCGCGTACCGGGCCTGGGCAAGATGCTGCTGCCGGGGCCGGTAGGCTATGCACACGCGGGAGGCCTGTGGCGCTTCAACCCCAGCTATCAAGTACTGCCGCAACTGCGCCGCTTTGCAAAAGAACGCCCGAACGCCGGCTGGAACGAAGTGGCCGAGAGCAACGCGAAGATGCTCGCCGACCTGCCGAGCAATCCCCATGGCCTGGCGGCCAACTGGGTCGGTTATCGCGCCACCAGCGCAAACACCGGGCTGTTTATCGTCGACCCGTTTTCCGATGACCTGGGCAGCTACGACGCGATCCGCACTTACCTCTGGGCCGGCATGACCGCCAAGAGCGACCCGCTGGCCGCGCCGATGCTCAAGGCCTTGGGCGGGATTTCCCGTGCCACTGCTGCGTCGGTCAACGGTTTGCCGCCGGAGAAAGTCCACGTGCTGAGCGGTGAAGTCGAGAAAAACAACGGCTACACGCCGACGGGGTTCTCGGCCTCTACCATGGCCTTCTTCCAGGCCCGGGGCGAAACCGCCCTGGCGCAATTGCAAAAGCAGAAAGTCGACGACGCCCTCGCCAAGGCGCTCGCGCCTTCGGCCCCGGACAGCGCCCAGCCGATTTACTACGACTACATGCTCAGCCTGTTCGGCCAGGGCTTCGCTGATCAAAAGTACCGTTTCGAACAAGACGGCACGGTGAAATTATCCTGGGAGTCTGCATGCGCCGTCACACGTTAGCCATTGCGATTCTGGCGGCCCTGGCTTCCAGCGCCAGCTTTGCCGAAACCACTGACCCGCAAAGCCTGCTGATCGAGCAGGGCTATTACTGGCAGTCGAAAAAGAACCCGGAACGCGCCCTCGAGACCTGGCAGAAACTGCTGCGCCTGAGCCCCGAACAGCCGGATGCGCTGTACGGCATTGGCTTGATCCAGGTGCAACAACAGCGTCCGGCCGAAGCGCAAAAGTACCTGGCCCGCCTGCAGGCGCTGAGCCCGGTACCGCGCCAGGCCTTGCTGCTGGAGCAGGACATCACCGTCAACCTCCCGGCCAACGCCAAGTTGCTGGAACAGGCCCGTGAACTCGGCGAGCCTGAAGAAGAGCGCGAACAAGCGGTGGCGCTGTATCGCCAGATCTTCCAGGGGCGCCAGCCCCAGGGCCTGCTTGCCCGCGAGTATTACAACACCCTGGGCTTCACGCCCAAGGGCACGAACGAGGCCATCGCCGGCTTGCAGCGTTTGTCTCGCGAGCGGCCGAACGACCCGATTGTGGCGCTGTTCCTGGCCAAGCATCTGGCGCGTAATCCGGCCACCCGCGCCGACGGCATCCGCGCCCTGGCCAAGCTGGCACCGAACAACGACGTGGGCGGCAACGCCGATGAAACCTGGCGCTTTGCGCTGATCTGGCTCGGCCCGCCGAAGAGCGACCAGGTGCCGTTGTTCCAGCAGTTTCTGGCGGCGCATCCGGACGACAGCGAAATCCGTACGCTGATGAACAAGGGCATTGCCCAAGGCAAGACCGGCGCCGGTTGGCAGCGTGATCCGCAGATGACCAAGGCGTTCAAGGCGCTGGATGACGGCGACCTGAAAACCGCCGAGCCGCTATTGGCGGCGCGCCTCAACGAAAAACCCAATGACGTCGATGCCCTCGGTGGCATGGGCGTGCTGCGTCAACAGCAGCAGCGCTTCAGCGAGGCTGAAAGCTACCTGGTTCAGGCCACCCGTTTGCCGGGTGGCGCGGCATGGCAGTCGGCGCTCAATGATGTGCGCTACTGGAACCTGCTCAACCAGGCCCGTGACGCCCAGCGTGGCGGGCGCGGCAGCCAGGCCCGCGACCTGGTGGCGCAGGCCGAACGCTTGAACCCTGGCCAGCCCGGCGCTGCCGTGGCACTGGCGGGTTTCCAGGCCCAGGACAATCAGTTCGACACCGCCGAAGCCGGCTACCGCAAAGTGCTCGCCCGTCATCCTGGCGACCCGGACGCGCTGAGCGGCTTGATCAACGTGCTGTCCCAATCCGGGCAGCCGGAAGAAGCCTTGAAGCTGATCGACTCGGTGTCGCCCGCCGAGCGCGCGAAGTTCGCGCCGAGTGTGAAAATCACCGCGTTGCGCGCTACCCAGGTCGGCAAGCTGGCCGAGCAGCGGGGCGATTTGAAAGCCGCGCAAGCCGCCTACAAACAAGCCCTTGATGCCGACCCGGAAAACCCGTGGACACGCTTCGCCCTGGCGCGCATTTACCTGCGCGACGGCCAGATTCGCAACGCCCGTGCCTTGATCGACGGCTTGCTGGCCAAGCAGCCGAACCAGCCGGACGCGCTGTACACCAGCACGCTGCTGTCGGCGGAGCTGGGTGAGTGGAAAAAGGCTGAAGAGACCCTGGCGCGTATCCCTGCGGGGCAACGTACCGCTGACATGAACGAGCTGGGTATCGATATCGCGCTGCACAAGCAGACCGACATCGCCATCGAGACCGCCCGCCGTGGCCAGCGCCCGGAAGCCCTCGCGCTGCTGGGCCGCAGTGAAGCCATGACCCGGCAGAAGCCTGAGCGCCTGGCGGTGCTGGCGGCCGCTTATGTGGAAGTCGGCGCGACGCAGCAGGGCCTGGATATCATGCAGAAGGTTCTGGATAACAATCCGAACCCGACTGTCGACCAGAAACTGCTGTACGCCAACGTGCTGCTCAAGGCCAACCACTACACCGAGGCGGGCGACATCCTGCGTGAAGTGCAGGGCAAGCCGCTGAGTGAAACCGGTCGCCAGCGTTACGACGATTTGATCTACCTGTACCGGGTCAAACAGGCTGATGCCCTGCGTGAGAAAAACGACCTGGTCGCGGCCTACGACATGCTGTCGCCGGCCCTTGCCCAGCGTCCCAACGACGCAATGGCGGTAGGTGCCCTGGCGCGGATGTACGCGGCCAGCGGCAATAGCAAAAAGGCCATGGAGCTTTATGCGCCGCTGATTCAGCAGAACCCGAACAACGCTCGCCTGCAACTGGGCCTGGCGGATATCGCGCTGCAAGGCCGTGATCGTGGCCTGGCGGAAAGCGCCAGTGAAAAGGCGCTGTCCCTGGAGCCGGGTAACCCCGAGATCCTCACCTCGGCTGCGCGCATCTATCAGGGGCTGGGCAAGAACAACGAAGCCGCTGCACTGCTGCGCAAGGCGTTGGCGATTGAGAACAGCCAGAAGAGCCAGACGCAATTGGCTCAGGCCGGCTCCCAGGGCGCGCCTTACAACCCCTTCGTCGGCTTGCCGGGCCAGCGTCGCCAGGTCACCGACCTGACCGTTGCCGGCGCCGTGCCGCCGCCGATTGATGCACCGACCAATGTCGTGCCGGACAATGCCCTGGCAGCCTCCGCGCGTCCGGCGTCGAACAGCTGGAACGAGCCGTTCGAGCCACCGTCGAGCATTGCTGCACTCGACACCGCCAACCTCAGCCCGGCACGTCGTGCGCTGGATACGATCCTGCGGGATCGCACCGGTTACCTGGTGCAGGGCTTGAGCGTTCGCAGCAACAATGGCGAAAGCGGCTTGAGCAAAATCACTGACGTCGAGGCGCCGTTTGAAGCGCGGATGCCGGTGGGTGATCTGAACGTTGCGCTGCGCGTGACGCCGGTGCATGTGAGTTCCGGCAGCGTGAAGAGCGACTCTGCCACACGCTTTGGCGGTGGCACGGCCAACCCGGCGGGCTCCCAGAGCGACACGGGCGTTGGTTTGGCCGTTGCCGTGGAGAACCCGGATGAAGGCCTCAAGGCCGACATCGGTGTGAGCCCGCTGGGCTTTCTGTACGACACCATCGTCGGTGGCGCCAGCGTCTCGCGGCCGTTCTCCCAGGGCTCCAACTTCCGTTACGGGGTCAACGTTTCGCGGCGCCCGGTCACCGACAGTGTGACCTCCTTTGCCGGTTCCGAAGACAAGCGTACCGGCGAGAAATGGGGCGGCGTGACCGCCAACGGCGGGCGTGGCGACCTGAGCTACGACAACCAGAAGCTCGGTGTGTATGGCTACGCCTCGTTGCACGAGCTGTTGGGCAACAACGTCGAAGACAACACCCGGCTGGAACTGGGCAGCGGCATCTACTGGTACCTGCGCAATACCCCGACCGACACCCTGACCCTCGGCATCAGCGGTTCGGTCATGGGCTTCAAGGAAAACCAGGGTTACTACACCTACGGCCAGGGCGGTTACTTCAGCCCGCAGCGCTTCTTCTCCCTGGGTGTGCCGGTGCGCTGGGCGCAGAGTTTTGATCGGTTCAGCTACCAGATAAAAAGTTCGGTGGGTATCCAGCATATCGAGCAAGATGCGGTCGATTATTTCCCGGGGCATAGCGATTACCAAAATGACCCGACCCGGGGCGATCCGAAATACGCCAAGGACAGCAAGACCGGCATCGGCTACAGCTTCAACGCCGCCGCCGAATACCGCCTCAGCTCGCGCTTTTACCTGGGTGGCGAAGTCGGTCTCGACAACGCCCAGGACTATCGCCAGTACGTCGGTAACGCCTACCTGCGCTACTTGTTTGAAGACCTGAGCGGGCCTATGCCCTTGCCGGTCAGTCCGTACCGTTCCCCTTATTCGAATTGATTTGATAGGAGTCATCCATGCCTGTTTCCGCTTCTGCTATTGCCGGCCTGACCCTGCTGGTATTGGGCGAAAGTCACATGAGCTTTCCTGATTCACTGCTCAACCCGCTGCAGGACAACCTCACCGCCCAGGGCGCCAAGGTTCACTCCATCGGCGCGTGCGGCGCCGGTGCAGCCGACTGGATCGTGCCGAAGAAAGTCGAGTGCGGTGCCGAGCGCCTGCCGGTTGGCAAGGCCGAGATTTTCGGCAAGAACGCCATGAGCACCACCCCGATCAAAGACCTGATCGCCAAGGACAAGCCGGACCTGGTGGTGATCATCATCGCCGACACCATGGCCTCGTACCCGGAGCCGCAGTTCCCGAAAGTCTGGGCCTGGAAAAGCGTGACTTCCCTGACCAAGGCCATCACCGAAACCGGCACCAAGTGCGTGTGGGTCGGGCCGGCGTGGGGCAAGGTCGGTTCGCAGTACAAGAAGGATGATGCGCGCACCAAGGTGATGTCGCAGTTCCTCGCCACCAACGTGGCGCCGTGCACCTACGTCGACTCGCTGACCTTCTCCAAGCCGGGCCAGTGGATCACCACCGACGGCCAGCATTTCACCATCGACGGCTACCAGAAGTGGGCCAAGGCGATCGGCGACTCCCTGGCGAAGTTGCCACCGGCCGCCGTGGGCAAAGGAGCGCAATAATGAAACGGATCACCCTGGGCCTGGCAACCTTGCTCGCCAGCGTCAGCGCCTACAGCGCCGACATCCCGCTTTACCCCACCGGCCCGGAGAAGGATTCGGCGTTCCTGCGCCTGGCCAACGGCACCGACGGCGAGCTGAAATTGCTGCCCCAGGGCTCCAAGGCCAGCCTGGTGTTGGGTGGCGACAAACTGGTGTCTGACTACCTGCCGGTGTCGGGCGGCAAGACCCCGATCAAGGGTGTGTTGAGCCAGGGCGGCAAGGATTCCGAGCTGGCCGTGACCGTCGCGCCGGGCGAGTTCGCCACCGTAGTGGCCGTGCCGGACGCCAAGGGCGGCACGCGCCAGTTGGTGATCCACGAACAGCCGGATGACTTCAACGCACTGAAGGCCTCGCTGGCCTTTATCAACGCCGACGCCGCCTGCGCCGACGCGAGCCTGGAAGCCGTGGCGCAAAAAGCCGAGCTGTTCAAGAAGGTCGCCGAAGGCTCGATTTCGCGCCGCATGATCAACCCGTTGGAACTGTCGGTGCAGCTCAAGTGCGCCAACGCGCCGGTGGGCCAGCCGCTGACCTTCACCCTCAAGGCCGGCGAACGCTACAGCGTGCTCGCACTGCCATCGGCCGCCGGTTCGAGGTTGCTGTTTACCTCCGACACGCTCGCTAACTGATCGGGCCCGACACCACCATGGTCTTTGCCTCACTGGAATTCCTCACGCTGTTCCTGCCGGCTTTCCTGTTGATCTATGCGCTGGCCCGCCCGGGCTGGCGCAACGTCATCCTGTTGATCGGCAGCTGGCTGTTCTACGGCTGGTTGAGCCCGCTGTTCCTGTTCCTGCACATGGTGTTGACCGTGGTGGCGTGGGTCGGCGGTTTGCTGGTGGACCGTTCCCGTGAAGACGGCAAGGGCCGGGTGCGGCTGTTGATCGCGTTGATCGTGTTCAACACCGCGGTGCTGTGTTGGTACAAGTACGCCAACATCGTCGCGGGCACCGTGAGTGAGGTATTCACCTGGTACGGCGCGATGCCGCTGGATTGGCAGCGCGTGGCGTTGCCGGCCGGGTTGTCGTTCATTGTGCTGCAGGCGATTTCGTACCTGGTGGATGTGCACCGGCACACCGTGCCGGTGGAGCGCAGCTTCATCAATTACGCGACCTATATCTCGATGTTCGGCCACTCGATTGCGGGCCCGATCATTCGTTATGACTGGGTGCGGCGCGAGCTGAACCAGCGTTATTTCAACTGGCCGAATTTCAGCCTTGGCGCCCGGCGTTTCATGATCGGCATGGGCATGAAAGTGCTGGTGGCCGATACCTTGTCGCCGTTGGTGGACATCGCCTTCCACCTGGAAAACCCGAGCCTGGTGGATGCCTGGATCGGCTGCCTGGCGTACTCGTTGCAACTGTTTTTCGACTTCGCCGGCTACAGTGCCATGGCCATCGGCCTGGGCTTGATGCTGGGCTTCCACTTCCCGGAAAACTTCAACCGGCCGTACCTCGCCAGCAGCATCCAGGACTTCTGGCGGCGCTGGCATTTGTCGTTGTCCAGCTGGCTGCGGGACTACCTGTACATCGCCCTCGGCGGTAACCGCGACGGCGTATGGCGTACCTACCGCAACCTGTTCCTGACCATGGCGATTGCCGGGTTGTGGCATGGCGGCGACAGTTGGAACTACCTGTTGTGGGGTTCGGCCCACGGTATCGCGTTGTGCATTGACCGGGCGTGGTCGCGCTCGAGCCTGCCGAGCATTCCGCCGGTGCTGTCGCACATCTTGACGCTGCTGTTTGTGTGCCTGGCCTGGACGCTGTTCCGCGCACCGGACTTCCATTCGGCACTGACCATGTACGCCGGCCAATTCGGCATGCATGGCATGGCCTTGGGTGATGCGTTGGCCGTGGCCATGCGCCCGGCCCATGGCATGGCCGCGTTGCTCGGTTTGGTGTGCATCATCGCGCCGATCTGGCAGACCCGCTGCGAGCAGCGTTTTGGTACGCAGCCCTGGTTTGTGGTGGCCGCATCCCTGTGGCCGGTGGCCGGGTTTGTGTTGTCGTTCGCGCTGATTGCCAGCCGCGATGCCGTGCCGTTTCTGTACTTTCAGTTCTAAGGAAGCCTGACGATGCCCGCCCCTACCGCGCCGACCCCACCGAGTGAATTGGCCGTCCGCACCAGCCCCCTGGCGGGCTGGGTGTTGGTGCCTTTCCTGGCGGCGGGGCTGTTGTCTTGCGTCTGGCTGATGGTCAAGGGGCCGGTGAGTTTCCTGCCGCCCAAGGTCGACAGCGACATGCTGCTGCACGGTGAAGTGACCCATCGGTTTGCCAAGGAATTGTCCAAGGCACCGATGGCCATCGAAGCGGCAAACCTGGAGCGCGGCGCCAGTTGGCTGGCGTTCGGCGACACCGGGCCGCGGGTGCGCCAGGGGTGCCCGGGCTGGCTGTTTATCAGCGATGAGCTGAAGCTCAACCGCCACGCCGAAGACAATGCGCGCACCAAGGCCGACGCGGTGATCGGCCTGAAAAAGCAACTAGGCCAGCGCGGTATTGATCTGCAAGTGATGGTGGTGCCGGATAAAACCCGCATCGCCGCTGCCCAGCGTTGCGGCTTGTATCGTCCGGCCGTGCTGGATGGCCGGATCCAGCAATGGGCCACGCTGTTGCAAGCGGCGGGCGTTGAAGTGCTGGATTTGACCGACACCCTGAAACCCCTCGGCCCGGATGCCTACCTGCGTACCGACACGCACTGGAGCGAAATCGGCTCGAATGCCGGCGCCCGCGCCGTGGCCCTGCGCATCCAGCAGCGCGGTATCCAGGCCACGCCGGAGCAAGCCTTCGACATTACCCAGGCACCGCTCGCACCGCGTCCGGGTGACCTGGTGCGCCTGGCCGGTCTCGACTGGTTGCCGCCGAAGTTACAGCCGGTGGGCGAGCAGGTTGCGGCCAGCGCCGCGCATGAGAACGGCCCGGCGGCGTCGAGTAACCCTGACGATTTGTTTGGTGACGCCGGCCTGCCGAACGTGGCGCTGATCGGTACCTCGTTTTCGCGCAATTCGAATTTCGTGGGTTTCCTGCAAAAAGCCCTGAACGCTCCGGTGGGTAACTTCAGCAAGGACGGCGGCGAATTTTCAGGCGCCGCCAAGGCTTATTTCGACAGCCCGGCGTTCAAGCAGACGCCGCCCAAGCTGCTGATCTGGGAGATCCCGGAGCGGGATTTGCAAACACCTTACGACCCGATAAAGATTAGTCAGTAAATTGACCATTTACCGCTCGTCTTAAAGATTTCTTCAGAAACACCAAAATAATGACACTTTCATTCCTTTGTCACAGAATGCGTACACAAAGGCGCCCACAAAAAGACCTGCGGTAAGCATCAGTACAGCTGACCTTTCACGTCTTTAAGATGCGTCGTGAGGGAGTGTTGGCGATGAGCCGTACCGATGATCTTTTTGTGTTGTTCGATAAGACGACTGCCAGTGATGTTCAAGGGATGGATTCGATGCTGCAGTTCTTCGAAGACATGCCGGTCGACGACAGTGCCAGCCTCAATATGGGCAGTGGCGCATCGTTCTCCCGACATTCCCCTTGTGCCAACGAGCAGTCCCGCGAAGCCGCGAACATCCGGGCGAAGGTGGTAGCGCTGGTTTCGGTCAATGGCGGCGTCGGCCGCAGCACCCTGGCCACGGCGCTGAGCAGCGGTTTGCAGCGCCTGGGACAGCCAGTGGTGGCGCTGGACCTGGACCCGCAAAACGCGCTCTATCACCACTTCGGCCTGGGCCACACCTTGCCCGGCATCGGGCGCACCAGCCTGCACAACGAGCGCTGGAGCCAGATCCTTCATTCAGGCTTTGCCGGTTGCCAGGTGATCACGTTTGGCGAAACCGATATCCGTCAGCAGGAAGACCTCCAGCGCTGGCTGAAACAGGAGCCGCATTGGCTGGCGCAACATTTGTCGGCCCTGGGCTTGGGTGAGCAGGACACGGTGATCATCGACACCCCGGCGGGCAATAACGTCTACCTGCATCAGGCACTGAACGTGGCCGATGTGGTGCTGGTCATCGCCCAGGCGGATGCGGCTTCCCTTGGCACCCTGGAGCAGATGGAGCAGTTGCTGGCGCCACACCTTGATGATCGGCCGGCGCTGCGTTGCCACTTCGTGATCAACCAACTCGACGAGACCTCGGGCTTCAGCCTGGACATGGTCGAGGTGTTCAGGAAGCGCCTGGGTGAGAACCTGTTGGAGGTGGTGCATCGGGATCCGGCGATCAGCGAGGCCCTGGCTTTTGGCAGCGATCCGCTGGATAACCAAGCCGCAAGCATGGCCTGTGACGATATAAACGCGCTTTGCCGCCTGCTGGTTGCCCACTGAAAAGCCCGGGTTATGCCGCTAACCTCAGATGCTTATGCACAATCGGTTGGTTCGACCTGTCATCAAACCGCAATTTTGCGGAGCGGTTCTCATCACGCTGCAACTGCCTGTTTTGCGTGCGTTTTATTTTGTGAACAAAAAATGACCAGTCAGCATTTTGCCCCGCGAAGCTTGCCGGCAGGGCCTCTGCCAGAATTCCATCAACAGAGTTATCCACAGGGCACGCTGCGACAAAATGCCCTTTAATTGCGCTCGGCGAGCAGCATCAGGTTGCGCGGGGTGAGCGGTGTTTCGCAGAAGCTGCCGACTTGAACCCTGTAACCGTTTTCTTCGAGAAACAATGCCCGGTCCAGTACCAGCCACATTTCCAGCGGGCGCCGAAACAGACCACGCACTAATTCCAGGTTTCGCACCTGTGCCAAGCGCTGCCAGCCTTGGGCCTCCAGTGCCGACCAATGCTGTTCCCCTGTGGATAATCCCTTGAGGGCCGCCAATTCGCGGCAGTAGTCGGCGAACGGCTTGGCCAGCCAACTCGCGGGCAGGGACGGAGTGGGCAGGTAAGCATCGCTCCCGCGCAGTTGCCGCTGCAGAACATCAAAGCCCAGGCGCCTGGCCATCGACGTATCGCGCTGCTGGCGCACCCGAGCGCCGGCGGTAACGGTTTCGCTCAGCGGCAGGCCGAGGTCTTCCACCGATAAATGCAGTGACGACGCCTGGGCGGCAATCGACAGCGGCGGGTACTGCTCGGCGCGGATGCGGTTGTAGCAGCAGGGTGCCACGGCCAACTGCTGGCAGCCGGCGGCGCTGGCCAGCTGGAGCAGGCGCACATGCAGGTCGCCGCAGGCGTGCAGTGCCACCGGGGTTTGGTCGCGGCTGATCTGTACGTCGGCCATCACGTCTTGCAGGCGATGGGTGACGGGCAATTGATGGTGTTCGCTGAGGGCTTGCCCTGAGGCGATGAGGGCCGGGTCGTATTCCAGGCAGGTCAGTTGCTGCCCGGGTTGCAACAGGCGGCGGCCGAGGTGGCCCTTGCCGGCACACCAGTCGAGCCAGTGTTCGGGGGTTTGGCGAAATTGCAGCGCGGCGCCGAAGGCTTCGATCTGCTGCCATTTGCGGCCGGGTACATCGACGTTCAGGCGATGACGGGCGGCCGGTAGCGGGCGGGACGGTAAGTTATCCACAGCACTGAGATTCAGCGACTGCATGGCCAGCTCAGGGAAAGGCGCAGGCGCCGGCAGGTGGTGAGGCTGGTTATGGCTGCTTTCCGCTTCGGCCAGCGAGCGCTGGCGCAGCCAATGGGCCAGTTCGGGATGCTGGGTTTCCCACGGCAATTGCAGATGAGTAAAGGGCCGTGGCCGCCACAGCCCTTGATGTTCGGTGAGGAACGCATCCAGCGCCTGGAAGCGGGCGAGCAGTTGCTCACCCGTCAACAAGGCGTCAGCGGCCCTGGCAGGCATCGACCCGCAACCAGCGCTCCAGCAGCTTGAAGAAGCGCACCAAAACGTACGACATCAGCAGGTAGAACAAACCCGCAGCGAAGAAGATCTCTACCGGCAGGTAGGTGCGGGCAATGATCGTGCGGGCCATGCCGGTCAGTTCCAGCAGGGTCACGGTACTGGCCAGGGCGCTGGCCTTGAGCATCAGGATCACTTCGTTGCTGTAGGCCGGCAGGCCGATGCGCGCGGCACGCGGCAGGATGATGTAGAACAGCGCCTTGGGCCTGGACATGCCCAGCGCCCGCGCGGCTTCGATTTCACCCGGCGGGATGGCCTGGATCGCGCCGCGCAGGATCTCGGCGATATAGGCGGCGGTGTGCAGGGTCATGGTGGCGGTGGCGCACCAGAACGGGTCCCGCAGGTACGGCCACATGAAACTCTCACGCACGGCGTCGAACTGTGCCAGGCCGTAGTACACCAGGAACAGCTGCACCAGCAGCGGCGTGCCGCGGAAGAAGAAAATGTAGCAGTAGGGCAGGGTGCGCACGTACCACAGGCGTGACGAGCGGGCGATGCCCAGCGGGATTGCCAGCAGCAGGCCGGCGATCACGGCGATGGCCACCAGCTCCAGGGTCAGGGTTGCGCCCTGGGCCAGTTTCGGCAGCCATTTGATGATCACGGCCCAGTTCAGGCCCAGGTCGAAATGCGACAGCCAGCTGTAGTCGCCACTCATTGCGTGCTCCTCGCAAAGCCGCGCGCGGCACGTTTTTCCAGGAAGTGCATGCCGGTCATCGCCAGGACAGTGAGGCCCAGGTACATGAAGGCCGCGACCATAAAGAAAGTGAAGGGCTGCTTGGTGACGGTCACGCCGATCTGCGCGTGGCGCATGATTTCTTCCAGGCCGATCACCGAGACCAGCGCGGTGTCCTTCATCAGAATCATGAACAGGTTGCCCAGGCCCGGCAGCGCGATGCGCCACATCTGCGGCATGATCAAGCGGGTGAAGATCCGGACCTTCGACAAGCCCAGTGCGACACCGGCTTCACGGTGGCCCTTGGGAATGGCCAGGATCGCGCCGCGGAAGACTTCCGTGGCGTAGGCGCCAAAGCACAGGCCCAGGGCGATCACCCCGGCGGCGAAAGCGCTGAGGGAAAGGTCGGGGTTGCCGAAAAACTCCCCGAGGGAGCGCATCAGGTTGACCGTGCCGAAGTAGATCAGCAGGACCCACAGCAGTTCCGGGATGCCGCGAACCAGGGTGGAGTAGCTGCCGCCAAGCCATTGCAGCGGCTTGTACGGGGAAGTCTTGGCCAGGGCGCCGGCCAGCCCGAGCACCAGCCCGAGGCACAGGGCGGTGAGCGCCAGCTTGACGGTCATCAGCGCGCCGGCGGCGAGCGCCGGGCCGAATCCGTAGAGGTCGAAATTCATGGTTTAGTCGTTTCGCAAGGCAAAGCTCAGGACCGGCGCACTCAAGCGAGCACGCCGGGCAGGCCATTCAGGATCACTCGATACTGAAAGGGAAGTACTTGTCGTTGATCTTCTTGTAGGTGCCGTCGGCCTTGATTTCAGCCAGGGCTTTGTTCAAGCGCTCGCGCAGCGGGTCGCCTTTGCGTACGGCGATACCGATCTTGTCGCTCTCGACCACCGGGTCGCCCTTGAATTCGTAGGCGGAGCCGTCTTTGCTTTTCAGCCACTCGTACTGCACGTACTTGTCGGCGAGCATCCCGTCCAGGCGGCCGGAAGTCAGGTCGAGGTAGGCGTTTTCCTGGGTGTCGTAGAGCTTGGCGGTGGTGTCCGGCAGCTTGTCTTCCAGGTAGGTACCGGCCAGCGTCGCGCGCTGTGCACCGATGATCTTGCCCTTCAGGTAGTCCGCGTCGGTCTTGAAGTCTTTGTTGGCTTTGGGCGCGATGAACTGCAGCTTGTTGGAGTAGTACGGGTCGGTGAAGTCGACGGCCTGCTTGCGTTCATCGGTGATGGACAGCGAGGAGACCAGGAAGTCGAACTTCTTGGCATTCAGGGCCGGGATGATGCCGTCCCAGTCGGAGACATACACTTCGCACTTCTCGACTTTCATCTTGGCGCACAGGGCGTCGCCGATGTCCTTGTCGAAGCCGACGACGTTGCCGCTGGCATCTTTATTGTTGAACGGCGGGTAGGCCGCTTCGATCCCCATTTTCAAGGTTTCAGCCATCGCCGTGGCGCTGAACGCCATCGAAACAGCGGCGGCCAAGAGGAATTTTTTATAGTTCTGCATGCATGTTGCTCCGTTAGCGGTTGCTGGACATGAATTGTTTGCAGCGCGCCGAAAGCGGGTTTTCAAATACCTGCTGTGGCGATCCTTGCTCTTCGACCAGGCCCTGGTGCAGGAACACCACTTCACTGGACACCTGGCGGGCAAAGCCCATTTCATGGGTGACCAGCAGCATGGTGCGGCCTTCTTCGGCCAGGGCGCGGATCACATTAAGTACTTCCTGAACCATTTCCGGGTCAAGGGCCGATGTGGGCTCGTCGAACAGGATGACTTTGGGCTGCATGGCCAGGGTGCGGGCGATCGCGGCGCGTTGTTGCTGGCCGCCGGACAGTTGCGCGGGGTAGGCATGACGCTTGTCACTGATGCCAACCTTGGCCAGCAAGGCTTCGGCGATCTCAGTCGCTTCGGCCTTGCTCTGGCCGAGCACGCGGCGCGGGGCCTCGATGATGTTGTCGAGGACGCTCATGTGCGGCCACAGGTTAAAGTTTTGAAACACAAAACCGATTTCGCTGCGCAGGCGGTTGATCTGTTTGCCGTCGGCGGCCACCAGTTCGCCGTTTTTCGCAGCCTTGAGCTTGAGCTCTTCACCAGCCACCAGGATTTGCCCCTGGTGCGGGTTTTCCAGCAGGTTGATGCAGCGCAGGAACGTGGACTTGCCGGAACCGGAGGAACCCAGGATCGAGATCACATCGCCGTCGCGGGCGGTCAGCGAGATACCTTTAAGCACCTCCAGCTCACCATAGCGTTTATGCAAGTTGCGGATTTCAAGCGCGGGCGTGGCCTCAGCCATGTGCGGTCCTCATTGTGTTCATTGCGCTCCTGCTGTTGGCCCGCCTTCCTGGCGAGGCGCCAAGCTAGCATAGCGTCCGGATGACAGCCAACAGCCCTGCAGGCGGTAAACAGACGGTCTGCGGCAGGGTGTCGCATCGGCACAGCAGTGTGTCGCGCCATCAACAACCGAACAGCCGTTTGAACCAGTATTCCTACAGGTTTCGCGTAAAAAAGGGCGCGATGGTGCCAGCTTTGGCCGGGTGTTGGAAGGGTTAAACCGGCGAACGGTCCATATCAGCCCTTTAATGGGGCGTCACGCACAAATTGTGTGTGTTTTTGGTGCACTGATTCGTCTTTCAAGTGAGTCGCACAGTAACGCTATAGCGGAATGCCATTAGTGTCAGTGACTTACGAGAGCTATTGAGTTTCCCTACAGCCCCCGTCAATCGCGGCTCTGTAACATTTTGGCGCAAATCTTGCGTAAAAAATAAAGAACGCCCCGTTGGTTTCTTTTCACGAGAAAGACGCCAGACCGGGTGGACCGTATTCGCAATTCCTCGCAAAGGTGTGTCAATGAGTAGTACGCAAAGCTCCAATGACCTCGAACAGGGGCTCAAACCGCGTCACGTCACCATGCTGTCGATTGCCGGCGTTATCGGTGCCGGGTTGTTTGTGGGCTCCGGCCACGCGATTGCTGCGGCGGGCCCGGCCGTGCTGCTGGCTTATGCCGCCGCCGGTACGCTGGTGGTGTTGGTGATGCGCATGCTGGCCGAGATGGCCGTGGCATCGCCGGACACGGGTTCGTTCTCTACTTATGCCGACCGTGCGATCGGGCACTGGGCCGGTTTCACCATCGGCTGGTTGTACTGGTGGTTCTGGGTGCTGGTGATTCCGCTGGAAGCCAACGCTGCCGCGACCATCCTGCACGCCTGGTTCCCCGGCGTGGCGATCTGGGCCTTCACCCTGATCATTACCTTGCTGCTGACCGCGACCAACCTGTTCAGTGTGAAGAACTACGGCGAGTTCGAGTTCTGGTTTGCGCTGATCAAAGTGGTGGCGATCATCGGGTTTGTGATCCTCGGCATCCTGGCGATCTTCGGCTTCCTGCCGGGCAGCCAGGTCAGCGGCGTTTCGCACCTGTTCGACACCCAGGGCTTCCTGCCCAACGGCATGGGCGCGGTATTGGCGGCGATCCTGACCACCATGTTCTCGTTCATGGGCACCGAGATCGTGACCATCGCGGCCGCTGAATCGAAGAACCCGGGCCAGCAGATTTCCAAGGCCACCAACTCGGTGATCTGGCGGATCGGCTTGTTCTACCTGGTGTCGATCTTCATCGTCGTGGCCCTGGTGCCGTGGAATGATCCTGCGCTGGCAGCGGTCGGTTCCTACCAGACCGTGCTGGAACGCATGGGCATCCCGAATGCCAAGCTGATCGTTGACCTGGTGGTGCTGGTGGCCGTGACCAGTTGCCTGAACTCGGCGCTGTACACCGCTTCGCGCATGATGTTCTCCCTGGGCCGTCGCGGTGATGCACCGGCGGTGTCCAAGATCACCAACAAGAGCGGCACGCCTTACTGGGCGGTGTTGCTGTCTACCGGCGCGGCGTTCCTGGCGGTATTCGCCAACTACGTGGCACCGGCGGCGGTGTTTGAATTCCTGCTGGCCAGCTCCGGCGCCATCGCGCTGCTGGTGTACTTGGTGATCGCCGTGTCGCAACTGCGCATGCGCCAGAAACGCACGGAAGCGGGCGAGAAGATTGCCTTCAAGATGTGGCTGTTCCCGGGCCTGACGTATGCGGTGATCGTGTTCATCGTGGGCGTGCTGACGATCATGTTGTTCCAGGAAGCGCATCAGGTGGAGATCATTGCCACCGGGATCCTGAGCTTGCTGGTAGTTGCGGCGGGGCTGATGGTGTCGCGTCGGCGCAAGGGCCGGAGGGTTGGGGCTGCGGTGCTTAACTGATGGATTGAAATACGATTCATCAAACACTGCAAAAAACTGTGGGAGCCGGGCTTGCCCGCGATGGCGGCGTGTCAGTCAACACATGTATCGACTGACACGCCGCCATCGCGGGCAAGCCCGGCTCCCACATTTCGTTTTGTATCAGTCTTCGGAAGTCACCAGCGCCTGTGACGCCGCGACGTAATCGGCCTGGAATTCCGGCGATTCAATCCACGCCAGCGCTGCCGCTTCATCCTCGGTATCCGTGGCCCACTGGCGATACTCGATCAGCGCAGCGAGGATAAAGTCCGTCGCTTCTTCTTCGCCTTCCTGCTCCAGTACCACTGCCAGCAGCGGGTGCGCCAGGAACACGGCACACAGCGCCTGCTGGCTGGTTTCGCCAGCGGTGCGCATCTCCAGGAACAGCTCGGTCAAATCCACCGATTCAAGATCAATGCGGCTGTCATCGCCGGCAAAGGCATCCGGCTTGGTGGCGACGGCGCGTTGGGTGCGATTCTGCTTGGCCTTGGCTTTTGCCCGGTGGGCGCGTTTTTGCTGCTTGTTCGGCGAAGCCATGGGCTCACGTCCTTGGTGTCAGGATCTGGGGATGGGGTATTGAAGCGCAGGTCTGGAGAAATCCCAAGGCTTTCTAGGTGCGATCCGTCACTTGGCGCCCCGGCGTGCCGTTGGCCAACTCTCCCCGTTGCAGCCAAGCCAACGCAATCGGCCACAACCGATCCTGATACTGGCTGCGAAAGAATGCGAAGTGTCCGACCTCTTTTTCGCCGATATCTTCAGGGGCGATCCGCAGGTGCGTGCGCTCGCTGCCGTCGAAGTAACCCAGCAGGCGCTCGATTGCCGCCACTGTGCCAAACGGGTCGTCGGTAATGCTGATGGCTAATATCTGTGCCTTCACCCGCGAAAACGGCAACTCGGGCAAGGCTCGCCCACTCGGACGTTTTTCATAACTCGGCGTCGGCGTACTCCAGTCGCGTACCACGCCCGCCGGGGTATCCTCCAGCCAGCCTATGCGCTTGCCCGGGAAGTAGCCAAAAACCGCTGTCACCAGCGGCATCACCACATGCCATTTGGCAAGCATCCGCCAGCGCCCGCTCGCCTCGTAGTCGCGCCAGTAGGCAAACTGCGCGCCTACCGTCACCAGGCGTCGAATCACTGCGCCGGAAGCCCCGAGCCCCGCCGCACATCCGCCAAAACTGTGCCCGACCACATCAATCGGTTGGCCGGCAAACTCCCGCTGGGCCCGCTGCAGGATCGCTTCGAAGTCCAGCACGCCCCAATCCGACCACGAGGCCTTGAACCCTTTCAGCGAGCCGCTGCGGGATTCGCCGATGCCGCGGTAGTCGTAGGTGATGACGTCGAAGCCATTGGCAAACAGGTAATCGGCAAACCGTGAGTAGTGACGGCAGCGTACGGAGGTGGCGGCGTTGATGATGACGACCGGGCGTTCAACGTCTGTGCGCGGATGGCGCCATGTGAAGCCGCCGATGGAATGCCCATCGGCTGTGGGCTCGCGGAATGCTTCGGCTTGAGGTCGGGCTGGCAGGTTCATGAACAGGCTCGATCATTGCGCTTTCGATGGGGTGTCAAAGGCCCGTGCGCAGTTTTATGAGAAGTCGAAACTAACAAATTTCTGCTATGAAGACCCCGGGGATTTTTCTGAGGCTCGACCTGAGCGGCACAGATGCCTAGGCTTAGACCCTTTCGCCCACCAGAGCCGGCCCATGACCCGCGACACCCTCGAACAAAACCAGATCCCGATCTACTTCGCCAGCGTGGTGCTGGCTGCCGTTGTCGGCCTGCTGGCGCCCTCCATGGCTCAAGGTGTGGCTGCCCTGGTTACGCCCGCCATCGCCGTGCTGATGTACGCGATGTTCCTGCAAATCCCGTTTCTGGACCTGCGCCAGGGGCTGGGCAACAAACACTTCATGGCCGCGTTGCTGCTGGCCAACTTCATCCTGATTCCGCTGCTGGTGTGGGCGCTGACTCGGGGCCTGGTGGAACACCCGGCGATCCTGGTGGGTGCGTTGCTGGTGCTGTTGACGCCGTGCATCGACTACGTGGTGGTGTTTACCCATATCGGCAAGGGTGACTCGCGGTTGATGCTGGCGGCGACCCCGATTCTGTTGTTGCTGCAACTGCTGCTGTTGCCGGTCTACCTGGGGTTGATGCTGGGGGCGCAGTCGCAGGTGGTGGTTGCAGTGGGGCCGTTTGTCGAGGCCTTCCTGCTGCTGATCGTTGCGCCCATGATTCTGGCGGTGCTGACCACATCCCTGTCCCGGCGCTCACCGGTCGTCAGTGCCTGGAACGATGCCTGGGCCTGGCTGCCCGTGCCGGCCATGGCGCTGGTGCTGATGGTGGTGATCGGTTCGCAGATCACCGCCGTGGTCCGCGATATCGGCCTGCTGGCGCCGGTGATCCCGGTGTATATCGGCTTCCTGTTGCTGGCCCCGCTGATGGGGGCGCTGGCTTCGCGCCTGTTCAAGCTATCGGCGCCCACGGCGCGGGCGGTCACCTTCAGCGCCTCCACGCGTAATTCCCTGGTGGTGCTGCCGCTGGCGCTGGCGTTGCCCGAAGAGATCCGCGGGCTCGCTGCTGCAGCGGTGATCACGCAAACCCTGGTGGAATTGGTAGGGGAGCTACTCTATATCCGCCTGCTGCCGCTGCTGATCTGGCCCGCTCGTCGTTAGGCGGATGAATGTTTGATTCCGTTCAGGGCTTATTCAGGGTGGCGTTCGGCAACATGAGCCGGTTTACCCCACCTGACAGGCTGAATAATGGATCAACACAATCGCTTTCGAATGGAATCGCTGGGTATTTTCCTTATCGCCTTGCTGCTGTTCACCCTGGGCATCTGGGACCAGCAGCCACAGGGCTTCGACGGTCGCTGGGCCGTGTTCATGCAAGAGATGTTTCGCCACGGTGCGAGCCTGTTTCCTACCACCTACGGTGAGCCTTACCCGGACTATCCGGGCACCGCGACCTACCTGAGCTACCTCTTTGCCCGTTTATTCGGCGCGCCCAACGACCTGGCTAACGTGATGCCCACCGCCCTGGCGTCTGCCGGGGTCATGGCGCTGATCTACCGCTTGCTGGTGCCGTCCGGTCGGGCGTGGGCGCTGCTGACGGTGCTGCTCACCGCATTGACTGCCCAGTTGCTGGAGAAGTCGCGCTCGGTGTGCCTGGACCAGATGATCTCGTTGTTGTGCCTGGGGTGTTTCTACCTGCTGCATACCGGTGAGCGCCTGGGCTCGCGGCTGCGCCAATATGCGATCTTTCCGTTGTTCGTGGTGGCGTTTGCCATTCGCGGGCCGCTGGGGTTGATCGAGGTGTGCGGGGTGGCCTGTGTCTACTGGGCGCTGGGCACCGCTCGTACGCGGCAAGAGCGGATTGCACTGCTGAAAAAGGTGATTGCCCACGGCGTGGTCGGTTTGATCCTGCTGGCCGGCTGTTGGTGGGCGCTGTTGAAACTGGCGCGGATCAGCGGGGGCGATGCTTTCGTCGATGATGTGCTGCGGATGCAATTCACCGGGCGCCTTGATGAAACCGGTGAGGCGTTCTACTTCTACTTCAAGCTGAGCCTGTACCGCTATTTCCCGGTGGTGCCGCTGGCCCTGGCGACGATGATTGCCCTGCGCCACAAATGGTCGGCCCGCCACGACGATGCCGATGTGCAGTTGATGCTGCGTTTGGCCGCCTGCGGACTGATGATTTTGCTGGGCTTGTCGGTGCCGCACTTCAAGCGCGCCTATTACATCGTCCCCATGGTCCCGATGTTTGCCGCGGTGGCCGCCTATGGCTTGCTCCAGGCCCAGGGCTGGTTGCTGGGCGTGCGGCGTGGCTATGAGTGGCTGGTGGCGGTCCTGCCGGTGCTGGGCATTGTCGTGGTGTTTGTCTGTCGGCATCTGTGGCACAAGCACGGCTACTGGCCGGACGTTTCAGTGCCGGCGCTGGTGGGTGTGCTGATCGTGCTGCAACTCGCAGCCGTGATTGCCTGGCGCCGTTTGCAGGGCAGCGTCGGCCAGCGCCTGGTGGTGCTCAGCCTGATTGCGCTGACCACCCAATGGCTGGTGCTGGTGAAGGTTGTGGAGCCGGCCAAGGATCTGCAATTCGACACCAGGAACTTCGTAAGCGCGGTGGAAAAGCTGCGTGCCGATAATCCCGGGACCCTGGTGTTCGTCGATCTGGCCAAGGACACCTGGGCGATTCGCTACATCATGAACCTGGATCACGACGAGCAGCCGCTGTTCATCGGGCGCAACCAACCCTTGCTGGTGGATACGCTGCCGCGCCCCGCCTGGGTGATTGTGGAGCGCAAGCAAACCGCATTGCTCAGCGGCACGCCGCTGGAACACATGGCGCCGGTGTTCAATGGGCGGTTGAATGACAACCCGCTGCTGGTGTTCCTGGTGAAGTGACTCAGTCGCCTTGACATGCTTGTCGGTGGTGACGCCGACAAGAGTGGCGATCACTGGGGAATTAAGGATGGAGCAATGGGGTCGGAATGAGGTGTTGATAACCGGCGCTTTGGATCGTCTTACTGTATGGTCGCCGCCTGGATGACCGGTTGGTCTGATTGGAGCGCTTTGCAGCCTGCCGCAAAACAGGCGCCTGCCAGGCTTGGGTACTTTCGTGGTGATGAGTTTGGGTGCGACATGGAAGCAGTAAAAATGGATTTTGAGTATGCCGGTGCCGAGAGCGTCGGTAGTGCCCACGTGATCGGCCGTTCCTGGCTTGGCGGCCTCAGCATCTGTTTTGACGGAGGCTGCAGCTACCCCTCGATGATCAGCGTGCTGGAGGCTGTGTTCAGGCGCTACGGACGCCTGGTGCGTTTTGGCGAGTCGCTCTCGGCGCAGGATTGGATTGCGCGCGTGGAGGAGAGTGGTTTTCACATCTCCGAGCAGGAGCGGGTTGCGGTGTTGACGTTGATGCGGGGCGGGGGCTGAAGGAGTCAAAAACGGCAGGCAACAAAAAACCCGCACCAGGCGGGTTTTTTGTGTGTTTCAGATGACATTTGCACCACCTGAAACTAATTAGTGGTGCCCAGAGACGGAATCGAACCGCCGACACGGGGATTTTCAATCCCCTGCTCTACCGACTGAGCTATCTGGGCAACGGGGCGCATTAAACGGGTTTTTCAGGGGGTCGTCAAGCAAGTTTTCAAAAAATATTTAATTATTACCGTCGCTTACGGGCCAACCCCCAAATTTGATCAATTATTCAGCAGGTGGCACGTAGCCGTCGGCCTTGGCGTAATCCTCGCCGGAAAAGTACTTGTCCATCTCGCCCTGCAGGTATTTGCGGTCTTCGGCGTTCATCATGTTCAGGCGCTTTTCGTTGATCAACAGGGTCTGGTGCTTTTGCCAGTCAGCCCAGGCCTTGGCGGAGACGTTGTCGAAAATGTCCTGGCCCTTGGCGCCAGGGAACGGGGCGCGCTCCAGGGCGGGCAGTTCTTCGTGGTACTTGCGGCAGATGATGGTGCGGGTCATGACGGAACTCCTGCGTTCAATACTTCAGCCGCGCGCTTCAGCAGTTTTTTCACCGGGGCGGCAAGGCCCAGGCGCGGCGGGGTGGCGAGGTTATACCAGAGCCAGTCAGCCTCGGCCACGTGATGGGCAGACTCCTGGACCTGGACCAGCCAGGGTTCGATAGCCAGTTGGAAGTGGCTGAAGGTGTGGATCAGGCTCGGGAGCTCCTGGTGTTTGCCCAGCGCCAGCGAGTGCTGGTTGGCCAGGTGTTCCAGGTCGGCCAGGTCATCCAGCTCCGGCAGGCTCCACAAACCGCCCCACAGGCCCGTGGAAGGGCGACGGTAAAGCAGGATCGCGCCCTCGTCATTGGCCAGCAACGGCATCAGCGTGCGCTTCTGGGGCACGGTCTTGCGTGGCTTGGGGATCGGGTAGCGGGTTTCCAGGCCGAGCAGGTGCGCTTCGCAGCCCTTTTCCAGCGGGCACAGCAGGCAGCTGGGCTTGCTGCGGGTGCAGAGGGTGGCGCCCATGTCCATCATGGCCTGGGTGTAGGCGTTGACGCGGTCATGGGGCGTAAAGCGCTCTGCGGTGGCCCACAGCTGTTTGGCGACCTTCGGCTCGCCCGGGTAACCCTCTTGCGCGGTAAAGCGTGCCAGCACGCGTTTGACGTTGCCATCGAGGATCGGCGCTCGCAGGCCCATGCTCAGGCTGGCAATCGCACCCGCGGTGGACAGGCCAATGCCGGGCAGTTCGGTGAGTTTTTCGACATCACGGGGAAACTCGCCGCCATATTCGGCAACGACGATCTTCGCGGTCTTTTGCAGGTTGCGCGCCCGGGTGTAGTAGCCCAGCCCGGTCCACAGGTGCAGCACTTCGTCTTCCGGCGCGGCAGCCAGGGCTTCGACCGTTGGCAAGGACGCCATGAACCGGTCGAAGTAGTTCAGCACGGTGCTGACCTGGGTCTGCTGCAGCATGATCTCCGAGACCCACACCCGGTAAGGCGTGATGCCCTGTTGCCAGGGCAGGTCATGGCGACCGTGGCGGTCGTACCAGTCGAGCACCGCCGTTGAAAACTGCTCGTTTCTCATCGTTTGAACAGGCCTTTAAGCGCGTCTTTCAGCTGTGGATTGACCTTGTCGAGCTTCTGTTCAAGCTTCTCGCCGAGCTTGTTGCCTGCCGCCTTGATGGCGACCTGGCTCAAGCCGTCCTTGTCCAGGCGGCAGGCCTTGGCGCCCAGTTCCAGCGGGCCACGACAGCGCAGCGGGACTTCGATGTTCTGGAAGTTGGAGCCCACCTGGCAAGCCGGGTCCGGCACGTCGCGCTGGTCGCCTTCGACGATGATGCCGACGCGGTAGTCCATGCCCAGCACGCGCAGGTCGACGTCACCGTCGCCATTGACGGTCAGGCCCGGGATGCGCACTTTCAGGTCGGGGTTGCTGGCTACACCATTGCGGAAGGTCAGGTTGCCCTTGAGTTCCTGGAACGGGGTGTCCTTGCCGCGCTGGTCGCCGCTGAGGGTCTTGCGGTTGAGCAGGGCGATGCCGGTGCACAGCTGTTGCTCGATGTTGGCGTTGAGCAGCACGCCGTTGTTGATCGCGAAGCTGGCGGTACCGTTGAGGCTGTCGATCAGGGCTTTCTGGCTATTGCCGCGGCCGTTGAGGTTGCTGTCGAGGGTGAGCTGGCCCTTCACCGGCGGGTTCTGCCCCTGGGCTTGCAGGATGCGTTCGACCGGTACCTGCTTGATGCGGGTTTGCAGCGCCAGCAGCGGGATGTCCTGGCGCACGTCAAGGTTGCCGTTGGCCTGGAAGGTGCCGTTGTAGAGGCCGCCGCTCAAGGTATCGAGCTTGAGCTGGCCATCGAGGCCGGAGGCTTTCAGGGCGGCATTCTGGATCGGCAGCTTGCTCAGGGTCAGTTGGCCAAAGGACAGGTCGGCGTTTACGTCCAGGGTGCGCAGGCGGGTCAGCGGCAGCAGCTTGTCGGTACTCCACGCGGCTTTGGTCGGGGCGTCCGGCAGCGGTGTGGTGCCACCGGCCGCCATGGCGCCGGCTTCGCTGTTCTGCACTTCAGCCTGGCGCGCGGCCGCAGCGCCCTTGGCGGCTTCGGACTTGGCCGGCAGGTAGTTGTCGGCGTTGAACGTATCGGCCTTGAGCTGCACCCGCAGGGATTGCCTGGCGAAATCATCCACGGCCACGCGACCGGTGAAGGTGCTGTCGTCGAGTTTCAGGTTGAGGTCTTCAAGCGCCAGGCTGGTCGGCGTGCCCTTGAGGCGGCTGACCAGTTCGACCTTGCTCAGGCTGCCGGCGGCCATCGGTGGCAGCGGGTTGCCGACGCTGTCGAGGAACTTGGCCAGGTCAAACTGGGCAATCGACAGGGCGCCGCTGAGCTGTGGAGTCTTGTCCAGGTCGTTGACCTTCAACTCGCCCAGGGCGCGCAGTTGGTTCAGCGACAGCTTCATGCCGGTCCATTCGGCGATATTCGCAGACTGGTCCACCAGCAATTGGCCCTGGGTCGAAAAGGTCACGGTCTTGCCTTGCAGCGGCTCGCCGGTGGCTTCACCAGTGACCTTCATGTCTTCGAACTGGTAGCGCTTGAGGGCGCGCTGAATGCGCAGGTTGCCGTTGACCTCGGTCTTGACGCGCATCAGCGGCTGGTTGGTGCCGAAGAACGCGGTGAGTTTGACCGGGATGCTTGCACCTTCGTGCACGGCGCCGGCGCTCAGCTGGATGCTTTCGGCGCTGAACTGCTTGCCGGTCTGCTCGTCGTTGTATTCGACGCGGGCGTTGTTGATGGTCAGGCTGTCGATGTCCAGGCGGATCGGCTGCGGCGGCTTTTCAGGCTTGGGCGGTGTGGCCGCTTCAGCCACGGCAGGCGTGGTGGCGGCGGTAGCCGGGTCCGGCACATTCTTGCCGATGTCTTCCCAGTTGCCGTGGCCATGCACGTCTTTGTTCAGGCGCAGGTTCAGGCCTTCGACACGTACATCGCTCATCTGCACTTCACGGCGCAGCAGCGGCAGTACGCGCACCGACAGGCCGAGCATCTGCAGGTCGGCAAACGGTTGGCTCGGATTGGTCAGGGTCGCAACGCTGGCCTCGTGCAATTCAAGACCGAGCCAGGGGAACAGGCTCCAGCCGATGTCGCCATTGAGCGTCAGCTCGATGTGGGCCTTGTCGCGGGCAATCTGGCGAATCTCGTCTTTGTAGTCGTTGGGATCGAAGAGATGGGTCAGGGCAAAGCCTAGAGCCACAATGATCAGCAACAGCCCGAGAAGTACCAGACCCAGGATTTTGCCGAACGCTTTCATGGGC
>Ga0209173_100077_pt1 | contig 123719 bp, 120 predicted proteins | sample SynthPrep_16_END_FD_187206 | JGI IMG/M metagenome (GOLD analysis project Ga0209173, IMG submission 187206) | Synthetic microbial communities from Ohio, USA - SynthPrep_16_END_DS12_MetaG (SPAdes) (version 2) | ecosystem: Engineered > Bioreactor > Aerobic > Activated sludge | place: USA: Ohio...
ATGGTCGACCCGTTGTTGATCATGAAGTGATCGCTGCCATCGGTTTCGATAACGTCTCCGAAAGGGGCGAAGGCTTCTTTGGTCAGGGGTTCGATCATCAGTGTGCGCATGGCTGTCTTCTTAATCTTGTGTATGGATCGTTCCCACGCTCTGCGTGGGAACGCCGCCCTGGACGCTCTGCGTCCGCTCTTGTGACGCAGAGCGTCACGGTATGCATTCCCACGCAGAGCGTGGGAACGATCGGGTGTTACTTCGAGACCTTACCGAGAACCCGCAGGCGGCTCACACCGCCATCCGGGAACACATTCAGACGAATGTGGGTGATCGGGCCCAGCGCCTTGATCTGCTCGGCAAACGTGTGTTCAGCGTGCATTTCCAGTTTCTGCGCCGGCAGCAGTTCGCGCCAGAACAGCGATTGGGTTTCGATCTGGCTGTCGGTGCCGCCCTTCACGAATGCGCCCTGGATCGAGCAAGTGTCCGGGTAGTTGCCCTTGAAGTGCAGGGTGTCGACCACGATCTTCTCGATCTCGCCCGGGTGGCCCAGTGCGACGATCACCCAGTCATTGCCCGGCGTACGACGACGTGCGGTTTCCCAGCCATCGCCCATGTTGATGCCACGGCCCGGGTTGAGGATGTTGCTCATGCGCCCGAAGTGTTCATCGGAGCAGGCCAGTGCGCGGCCGCCGTTCAATGCAGCAGCCAGGTCCACCTGTTCGTTGTCGCCCACCGCCGACCAGTCGCGGAACGGAATGCCGTACACACGCAGACGGGCCACGCCACCATCCGGGTAGATGTTGAAACGCAGGTGGCTGAAGGCCTGGTCGTTGTTGATCTCGTGGAAGTGATGGCTGTTGCCTTGCAGCTCCACAGCCGACAGCACTTCAACCCACTGGGTGTTGTCATCCGGCTCGCCGGACGCGAGGAAGCAGGCTTCCAGGGACGCCGATGGCGGGAAGTTGCCGGTGAAGAATGAAGTGTCGATGTCCACGCCTTTGATCGAACCCGGTACGCCCAGGCGGATCACCGCGCTGTCGTAGCCTTCGAAGCGCTTGCGGCGCGACTCCCAGCCGTCCATCCACTTGCCGTTGTCATCGAAAACGCCCTCCTTCCACACGGCCGGGGTCGGCTGGAACAGGCGGTTGGCGTCGGCGAACCAGTCATCGGTGACAGAGATGATCTTGGTGCCCAGGCGGGCGTCGGCCAGGTTGACGAACTTCTCGAAAGGTACGGGTTGCGCTTTCATTCTTCTTGTCTGCCTTAAAGTAAGTGGCTTGGGATGCTCGCCAGGCCCTGGGCGTTCATGAACCGCTCGGGCCAGGTCTGCTAAAGGGTCAGTAATCGGAACAACGCGATTTTATTGATCTCGGCCAGCGCGCATTTGAACTCGGCTTCCACCGAGTGGTGAATGCGCGTTTCAAACGCGGCGAGGATCTGATGCCGGTTGCTGCCTTTTACCGCCATGATGAAGGGAAACTTGAACTTGGCCTTGTAGGCGTCGTTCAGCTCGGTGAAGCGAGAAAACTCTTCGGCCGTGCATTGGTGAATACCGGCGCCAGCCTGTTCATTAGTGCTGGCTTCGGTCAACTGGCCCTGGACGGCCGCTTTGCCCGCCAGGTCCGGGTGAGCGTTGATCAGGGCCAGTTGGCTTGCGTGATCGGCGCTCAACAGGATGTCGCTCATGCGCTGGTGCAGGGTTTCGATCTCGTCGATCGAAGGGTCCTGGCCCAGGTCGAAGGCCTTTTCTGCCACCCATGGCGAATGTTCGTAGATGTCGGCGAAGGCTTTGACGAACGCGTCGCGGCTCAGGGTCGAGGGTTTCAAGGTCTGGAACGCTGTCATTTGGCGGCTCCCTGGAAAGGGTGTACGTCATGCCAGTGACGGGCGATGTCGACGCGGCGGGTGAACCACACCTGATCATGGCCCTTGGCGTATTCGATAAACCGCTTGAGGGCGGCCAGGCGTGCCGGGCGGCCGATCAGGCGGCAGTGCAAGCCGATGGAGAGCATTTTCGGTGCGTCCGCGCCTTCGGCATACAGCACGTCGAAGGCGTCTTTCAGGTATTCGAAAAAGTCGTCGCCCTTGTTGAAACCCTGGACCTGGGTGAAGCGCATGTCATTGGTGTCCAGGGTGTAGGGGATCACCAGGTGCGGCTTGCCGGTCGGGTTGTTGGGTTCCCAGTAGGGCAGGTCGTCGTCATAGGTGTCGCAGTCATAGAGGAAGCCGCCTTCCTCCATCACCAGCCGCCGGGTGTTGGGGCCGGTGCGCCCGGTGTACCAGCCCAGTGGGCGCTCGCCGGTGAGTTCGGTGAGGATGCGGATCGCTTCGAGCATGTGCTCGCGTTCCTGGGCCTCATCCATGTATTGGTAGTCGATCCAGCGGTAGCCGTGGCTGCAGATCTCGTGGCCGGCGGCGACCATCGCGCGGATCACATCCGGGTGGCGCTGGGCGGCCATGGCCACGGCGAAGATGGTCAGCGGGATATCGAATTCCTTGAACAACTTGAGGATGCGCCACACGCCGGCACGGCTGCCGTATTCGTACAGCGACTCCATGCTCATGTTGCGCTCGCCTTGCAGCGGTTGCGCCGAAACCATCTCGGACAGGAAGGCTTCCGACTCTTTGTCGCCGTGCAGGATGTTGCGCTCACCCCCTTCTTCGTAGTTGAGTACGAACGACAGGGCGATACGGGCCTTGCCCGGCCAGTGTGGGTGAGGAGGGTTACTGCCGTAACCGATCAGGTCGCGTGGGTAGTCAGCGCTCACTGCAGTCTTCCTTCTTGTTCGTGGTAGCGGTGTGTGTGGCGGCCGGGCAGCGGAAAGACTGGGTGGCGTCACAACGATGACTGATTGTATACAACTTAGTGTGCACTTTGTAAGCCTGTATTTCTGCATTTTTTCCGCGTGGTCTTTGCAGAATAGCACTGCAAGAAACCTGCCTGACTGGTCAGCTAATGGATAAAAGGTCGTTTAAAAGCAAGGACTGCTGACCAATCGCCTCCAGCACCAACGCTGGCGGGGGAGTACAGAAGTTTGTGATTTTTATTGTGTACAATTTTTTTGAAAAGTGTCTTAATCAGCCGTCGCCGACTTTTTCAGTGACCTGAAAAGGTGCGGTCTTTCACTTTTTACTGACTTCGGGAGGCGCGCAGACGCTATGGGACGTTTGACCACACACGTATTGGACGCCGCGCATGGCTGCCCTGGCAGCGCAATCAAGGTTGAGTTGTACCGTGTCGAGGGCGCACAGCTTGAGCTGGTCGCCAGCACCCTGACCAACAGCGACGGCCGCTGCGATGCACCCCTGCTGCAAGGCGATGACTACCGCAGCGGTGTCTATCAGTTGCAGTTCAGCGCCGGTGATTACTACCGCGCCCGCGGTGTGCAACTGCCCGAACCTGCATTTCTCGATGTGGTGGTGCTGCGCTTCGGCATCAGCGCCGAACAGGATCACTACCACGTGCCTTTGCTGATTTCGCCTTACAGCTACTCCACCTATCGCGGTAGCTGAGTCGTCACCGCGCTTCACACCCCCAAAGCTCTTCGTTGGTTTTTCGCCCGCTCACACTGCGGGCTTTTTTTCGCCTGCTGATTGCACCATAAAGGCGGCCCCGATCTTCAGTGCGATCGGGGCTGGATCTTCAGCGGCTCAATAGCGACGCAGCGCCGGCGCCTGTGAACAAGCCCGCGCTGATCCGGTTGAACCAGCTCTGGCCCCTGCCGCTGCGCAGGTAGCGCGCGGCGCCATGGGCGCCGAGGCCGTAGGCCAGTTTGCACAGCAGGTCGAGCACGGTCCAGGTGGCGATCATGATCAGCAACTGCGGCAAAAAGGCCTGCTGGGCACTGAGGAATTGCGGCAGGAAGGCGGCGAAAAACAGGATGTCCTTCGGGTTGCTGGCGCCCAGCACAAAGGCCCGGCCAAACAGCGCACGAAAACGCGGGGTGGCGGCCACTTGCGGTACGTCGGCGACGTGGGCCGGTTGCCGGGATTGCTGCCAGCTCTGCCAGGCGAGGTAGAACAGGTACAGCGCGCCGACGATCTTTAGGGCGCTGAACAGCTGTTCCGATGCCAGCAACAACGCACCCAAACCCAGCGCCGAGGCGCTCAGCAGGCAGATGGAAGCAATCACCCCGCCGAGAAAGGCCGGGTACGAACGGCGCAGGCCGTAGTTCAGGCTGTTGCTGATCATCAGCAAGGACAGGGGGCCGGGGATCAGGATCACCACCAGCGCAGCGCCGCTGAACAGCAGCCAGGTTTCCAGACTCATTGCATTCCTCCATTCATACAAAAGCCCCACCCGACGGGGTGAGGCAGGGTCAAGCGGGTTGGCCTACAGGAACGCGAACTTGGCGATGAAGATCGCGCAAAGCACCCACAGGCTGATGGAAATTTCCTTGTGTTTACCCGTGCCGGCCTTCAGCGCCACGTAGGTGATGAAACCCAGGGCGATGCCGTCGGCCACCGAGAAGGTCAGGGGCATCATGATCGCCGTGACGATCGCCGGAATGCTGTCGGTGGCGTCGTCCCAATTGATATGGGCCATGCCGCTCATCATCAGCATCGCCACATAAATCAACGCGCCGGCGGTGGCATAGGCCGGAATCATGCCAGCCAGCGGGGCAAAAAACATCGCTGCGATAAACAGCACACCCACGGTGACGGCGGTCAGCCCGGTACGGCCACCGGCGGCAACCCCGGCGGCGCTTTCCACGTAACTGGTGACTGGCGGCACGCCGACCATGGCGCCGAACACGCTGGAGGCGCTGTCGGCTTTCAGGGCGCGGGAGAGGTTTTCGATCTTGCCGTCGGCATTCACCAGGCCTGCGCGCTGGGCCACGCCCATCAGGGTGCCGGCGGTGTCGAACATGTGCACAAACAGGAAGGCGAACACCACGCTGATCATGCTGACGTTGAACACGCCCATCACGTCCATGGCCATCCAGGTCGGCGCCAGGCTTGGCGGGGTGGCCAGGATGCCGTGGTACTCCACCAGGCCCAGGCCCCAACCGGCGAGGGTCACGGCGATGATGCTGATCAGGATCGCGCCGAATACCCGGTGGTAGCTGAGGATCGCAATCAACAGGAAACAGATGGCCGCCAGCAGCGGGGCGGGCTCATGCAGGGAACCGAGCTTGATCAGGGTGGCCGGGCTTTGCACGATGATGCCGGCGGTTTTCAGGCCGATCACCCCGAGAAACAGCCCGACACCGGCGCCCATGGCGTGGCGCAGGCTCACCGGAATACTGTTGAGCAGCCACTCGCGAATACGCGAGAGCGTCAGGATCATGAACAACACACCGGAGATAAACACCGCACCCAGTGCCGTCTCCCAGTTGTAGCCCATGGTCCCGACCACGGTGTAGGTAAAAAACGCGTTCAGGCCCATGCCCGGTGCCAGGCCTACCGGCCAGTTGGCGTAGAGCCCCATTAACAGGCAACCCAGCGCAGCGGCGATGCAAGTGGCGACAAACGCCGCGCCGTGATCGATGCCGGCGTCGGCCATGATGTTGGGGTTGACGAAGATGATGTAGGCCATGGTGATAAAGGTCGTGAGGCCAGCGATCAGCTCGGTCTTCACTGTGGTGCCATGCAAGCGCAGTTTGAACAGGCGTTCCAGCCAACCGTTGTGGGTTGGCGAGAGGTCGAGCGTAGGGGCTTCGGATTTGCGGCTTTCCACAGCAAGTACTCCTCAAGAGTTTTATTGTTATTTCCAGCGCCGGACACATGAGTGGGCAGCAGCGCTTTGAGGTACCAGCGGGTTTTGTTGACCAATAGGTCAGGAACTCGCACGAAGCGAATTATGCTTTTGTATACAAATAAAGCAAATAATGTTTTCTATTTTGTGTGCGAAAGGGGATGAAAGGCAATTCAGGATTGGCCACTGAGTGCCTTGTTTACCGCCAGCCAGCCTTCTACCGCCGTCTTGCCTGCCTCGGCAAACGCCCGTTGCAGCAGCTTTACCTGTTCGCGCCGCAGCGATTGTTCGAAACGCCGGCCTTCCTCGGTCAACTCCAGCAGGCGCTTACGCTTGTCGGTCTCGGACGCCACGCTGTCCACCAGGTGCATTTCCTGCAGTTGGCGCAACGGCATGTTCAGCGCCTGTTTGCTCACGCCGAGCAGTTCCAGCAGATCCTTGACGCTCAAGGCCGGGTAGCGCGCGATAAAAAACACGATGCGTTGATGCACCCGGCTCAAGCCGCGGCGCTCCAGCATTTCGTCAGCCTTGGCGGTGAACGCCTGGTAGCCGAAGAAGAAGGCTTCCATGGCGGTTTGCTGGCTGGTCTGGTTTTTAAGGTCAAGCATATTGACGTATCTGCCCAAGTCGTCGTAATTTCGGTCAAGCAGTTTGACGTATTTTCCCCAGGCTTTGCTACCGGTGACCCTTATGGCCTTCTCAGAACGTGTTTCGCGTCTTAAAAGCTCCCTGATCCGTGAAATCCTCGCGGCGGCGCAAAAGCCGCAGGTGATATCCTTCGCCGGTGGCCTGCCGGCCGAAGTGATGCTGCCCACGCTGGATTGGGAAGGCATGCCGCTGAATATCGGCCAATACGGCATGAGCGAAGGCGAGCCACAGTTGCGTGAATTGCTGGCGGCCGAGGCGCGGGTGCTGGGTATTGCCTGCGATGCGCGCCAGGTCATGGTGGTCAGCGGCTCCCAGCAAACCCTGGACCTGGCGGCCAAGCTGTACATCGACAAGGGCACCAAAATCCTCCTGGAAGGCCCGACTTACCTTGCGGCATTGCAGATTTTCCAATTGTTCGGCGCCGATTGCCTGACCGTACAGCTTGAGGCGGACGGTCCGGACCTCAGAGCCTTGCGCAGCAGCCTTGAGCAGCATCGCCCGTCCTTCGTCTACCTGATCCCGACGTTCCAGAACCCTTCGGCGGTGCGCTACAGCGATGCCAAGCGCGAGGCCGTCGCCGCGTTGCTGGACGAGTTTGGCGTAACCCTGATCGAAGACGAACCCTACCGCGAACTGACCTTCGACGGCGGCAGCGCGCAACCCATCGTCAGCCGACTGAAAAAGGCCAGCTGGATCTACACCGGCACCGTATCCAAGACCTTGTTGCCCGGCCTGCGGGTCGGCTACCTGATCGCCAGTCCGGACCTGTTCCCGCACCTGCTCAAACTCAAGCAGTCAGCCGACCTGCATACCAACCGCGTTGGCCAGTGGCAGGCGATGCAATGGATCGGCACCGAGAAATACCAGCATCACCTGGTAGAGTTGCGCAGCTTTTACCGGGGCCGGCGCGACGCTTTCCAGGCTGCACTGGCGCGGCATTTCAGCGACCTGGCCGACTGGCAAATACCCCAGGGCGGATTATTCTTCTGGCTGACCTTGAAACAGCCGCTCGATACCCGCACCTTGTTGGCACCTGCGCTCGACCAGGACATCGCGTTCATGCCCGGTGAACCGTTCTTTTCCGAGCCGGACAATCATCACGGTCACCTGCGGCTCAATTTCAGCCATATCGACCCGGCGCGCTTGGACGAAGGTCTCAAGCGTCTCGCTGCGGTGGTCCGTCAAGCACAGCACGCGCAAGCGGCATAGGGGAGCCTCCATGTACAAGGTCTACGGCGATTACAAATCGGGCAACTGCTACAAAGTCAAACTCATGCTCAGCCTGTTGGGCATCGACTATGAGTGGATCGATGTCGACATCCTGAAGGGCGACACCCAGACCGCGGAGTTCCTGGCCAAGAACCCCAACGGCAAGATCCCGGTGCTGGAGCTGGAAGACGGCACCTGCCTGTGGGAGTCCAATGCGATTCTCAACTTCCTGGCCGACGGCAGCGAGTTCCTGCCCAGCGAACCGCGCCTGCGCACCCAGGTTCTGCAGTGGCAGTTTTTCGAGCAGTACAGCCACGAGCCGTACATCGCGGTGGCGCGGTTTATCCAGTTTTACCTGGGGCTGCCGGAAGATCGCCTGGAGGAATACAAGAAGCTGCACAAGGGCGGATACAAGGCCCTGAAGGTGATGGAGCGCCAGTTGCAGTTGACGCCGTATCTGGTGGGCGACCAATTCTCGATTGCCGACGTGGCGCTGTATGCCTACACCCATGTGGCGGATGAAGGTGGTTTTGACCTGAGCGCCTATCCAGGCGTGCAGGCGTGGTTGAAGCGCGTGGCCAGCCATCCCAAGCATGTGCCGATGCTGGGCTGAAATGCGGTCAAAAATGTGGGAGCGGGCTTGCTCGCGAAGGCGGTGTACCAGTCAGCACATGTATTGGCTGACCCACCGCCTTCGCGAGCAAGCCCGCTCCCACATTTAGTTTTGCGGTGCGCCAGGTAATGCTTCACTGAGCAACTCAAAACAGCGCTGCGCCGCTGGGCTCAACGGCTGTCCACTGCGACTGATCAACCCGATCTCCCGGTTCACCCCCGGATGATCAATGGTAATCCGCTTCAACCCCTCCAGACTGTCCGCCGCCGATTCCGGCAACACACTGATCCCCAAGCCCTGCCGCACCAACGCCAACACGGTCGACATATAGTTGGCCTCCATCCCCGCGAGCATCGTCAGGCGTGTTTCATCGAACAACGCGTCCACCTGTTCCCGCACGCTGCTGTCGCGGCCGGTGAGGATGATCGGCTGGTCGGCCAGTTGCTCCAGGCTCAACTTTGCAAAACGAGTCAGCGGATGATCCAGCGGCACGAACGCACATAACCGATCATTCAGCACCGGCACAAACGCCAACCCGTGGCTCAGCCGCGCCCGCACACCAATACCGAAATCCACTTCGCCGGAACGCACTTGCGCGTGAATGCGATGGGCCACCAGGTCATGCAAGCGCACCTCGATCCCGGCAAAACGCTCGCGAAACAGGCGCAGGGCGGGAGGCAACGCGCCGGCGCACACGGAGGGCAGGGCGGCGATGGTCACCACGCCCCGGCGCAAGGCGGCCAGGTCACGGGAGCCGGTGACGATGTTGTCCAGGTCCAGCAGCAATTTCTCCATCGGCCCGCGTGCATCCAGGCCGGCGGCGGTGATGCTGACGTGGCGCGGGCTGCGGTCGAGCAGCGCGACGCCCAGCCATTCCTCCAGTTGTTGCACCTGCACGGTCAGCGCCGAGGGCGACAAATGCAGTTCGTTGGCGGCCTTGGTAAAGCTGCCCGTGCGGGCAACGGCGAGAAACGCCTGGATATGCTGGATCGAATTTTTCATTTTTATTTTGCTCGAGCGTTTTGTTTTTTCGAATATGGGGTGCCGAATATTCCAATTTACAAAGCCTAACGCGATTCCAATACTCCAGGGAAAACAATAACCGGCCGAAAACGCCGTTCTGGAGCTACCCCATGCTCGCTACCCTGGGTGTCATCACCATCCTGTGCCTGCTCACTGCCGTCATGAGCAAACGCCTGTCGCCACTGGTGGCCCTGATTGCCTTGCCGATCATCGCCGCGCTGCTGGGCGGTTTCGGCCTGCAAACTAGCGCCTTCATCATCACCGGCATCAAGAACGTCGCCCCCGTGGTGGGGATGTTTGTGTTCGCGATCCTGTTCTTCGGGATCATGACCGATGCCGGCATGCTGGATCCAATCATTGATCGCATCCTGCGCACGGTAGGGACGCGTCCTACAAGGATTGTCGTCGGTACCGCGACCCTGGCCCTGCTGGTGCACCTCGACGGCTCCGGCGCGGTGACCTTCCTGGTGACGGTGCCGGCGATGCTGCCGCTGTACACGCGGCTGGGAATTGATAAACGCATCCTCGCGTGTGTGGCGGCGATGGCGGCCGGGGTCAACTTCCTGCCGTGGACCGGCCCGGTACTGCGTTCCTCGGCAGCGCTGCACGTGCCGGTGGCGGACTTGTTCCAGCCGCTGATCCCGGTGCAGATCGTCGGCCTGGTCTTTGTATTCGCCTGCGCCTGGTGGCTGGGCCACCGGGAAGAAAAACGCCTGGGCCTGGGCGCTGGTTCCAGCGTGGACGCAGTGCCGCAACGGGTGCTCAGCGACGATGACATTGCCCTGCGTCGCCCGCGGCTGTTCTGGGTCAACCTGATCCTGACGGTACTGGTGATGGTGGTGATGATCGCCGGTTGGGTCGACCCGGTGGTGATGTTCATGCTCGGCACGGTGGTGGCGCTGTGCATCAACTACCCGAACGTCGACGCCCAGCGCGCGCGGATCGACGCCCACGCAAAAACCGCCCTGACCATGGCCAGCATCCTGCTCGCCGCCGGTGTGTTCACCGGCATCATGCAAGGCACCGGCATGCTCAAGGCCATCGCCGAAGTGGCGGTGGCGCAGATTCCGGCGGGCCACGGCAAGTTGATCCCGGCGGTGGTGGGCTTCCTGTCGATGCCGCTGAGCATGCTGTTTGACCCGGATTCCTACTACTTCGGCGTGATGCCGGTGATCGCCGAAGTCGGCAAGGCCTTGGGCGTCGACCCGCTGCAGGTGGCCCAGGCCTCGTTGCTGGGCGTGCACACCACCGGCTTTCCGGTCAGCCCGTTGACGCCGGCGACCTTCCTGTTGGTGGGCCTGTGCAAGATCGAATTGGCCGATCACCAGCGCTTCACCATCCCCTTTCTGTTTGCCGCGTCGGTGTTGATGACTCTGACGGCTTTGCTCCTGGGAGTGATTTGAAATGAAAACCTTGCGCATCGGTTCCGGCGCCGGCTACTCCGGCGACCGTATCGAACCTGCGGTGGAATTGGCCGAACAGGGCGACCTGGATTACCTGGTCTTCGAATGCCTGGCCGAACGCACCATCGCCCTGGCGCAACAGGCGCGGATCAGCGATCCACAAGGCGGTTACGACCCGCTGTTGAGTGAGCGCATGCGCCGCGTGCTGCCCTTTGTCGGCCAGCCCGACGGGCGCCGGCGCCTGCGGGTAATCACCAATATGGGCGCGGCCAATCCGGTGGCGGCGGCGGTTGAAGTGCGGCGGATTGCCAGTGAATTGGGGCTTAACCTCAAGGTGCTGGCGGTGGTTGGCGACGACGTGCTTGAGACCTTGCGTGCCCAGCCGGAGCAGTTGCTCGACAACGGTCAGACCCTTGGCTCGTTGGGCGAGCGATTGATTTCCGCGAACGCCTATTTGGGCGCCGACGGCATTATCGACGCCTTGCGCGCCGAGGCCGACGTGGTGATCACCGGCCGGGTGGCAGACCCTTCGTTGTTCCTGGCGCCGCAGATGTTCGAATTCGGCTGGGCTGCGGATGATTGGCAACGGCTGGGGCGCGGCACGCTGGTGGGGCATTTACTGGAATGTGCGGGGCAGGTCAGCGGTGGCTACTTTGCCGATCCGGGCTTCAAGGATGTGGACGACCTGGCACGCCTGGGCTTTCCACTGGCCGAGATTGACCCAGACGGCGAGGCCTTGATCACCAAGGTCGCAGGTTCCGGTGGGCGGGTCAGCCGTGCCACGTGCACCGAACAATTGATCTACGAAGTGCACGACCCGGCGGCCTACCTCACACCGGACGTGTGCGCGGATTTTTCCCAGGTGGCGTTTACCGAAGAAGCCGTGGACCGGGTGCGTGCCCACGGCGCGAGCGGACGGCCACGTCCCGAAGCGTTGAAAGTCAGCGTCGGTTATCTGGACGGCTGGATCGGTGAGGGGCAGATTTCCTACGGTGGCCCGGGCGCGGTCGCTCGTGCGCAACTGGCTCGCGATGTGGTCCTGAAACGCTTGGAGTTGACCGGTGTGCGCATGCAGGACGTGCGTGCCGAATTGATCGGCGTCGACTCCCTGCACGGCCCGCGCAGCACGGTTGAACCGTGGGAAGTGCGCCTGCGCATAGCCGCCCGCTGCGCAGAACGCAGCGAGGCGGTGCGTGTCGGCAATGAAGTTGAAACTCTCTACACCAACGGCCCGTCCGGCGGCGGCGGCGCCAGCAAGAGCCTGCGCCAGGTGGTGGCGGTGGCCTCGTTGCTGCTGCCTCGTCACGCGGTCAACCCGAGGATCGAGTCATGAAACTGCACACCCTGGCCCACTCCCGAACGGGCGACAAGGGCGACACCTCGAACATCTCGATCATCGCGTATCGGGCCGAGGACTATCCGCTGCTCTGCAAGCAACTCACGGCTGAGGTGGTGGCGGCATTTTTTGCGCCGTTGCTGGAGGCGGGAGCTGCACCGGTGCGGCGTTATGAACTGCCCAATGTGCAGGCACTGAACTTCGTGTTGCCGGGGATCCTGCGAGGCGGGGTGACGCGGTCGCTGGCGCTGGACGCCCATGGCAAGTGCCTGGGCTCAGCATTGCTGGATCTTGAATTGGCAATACCAAACTAATGTGGGAGCGGGCTTGCTCGCGAAGGCGGAGTATCAGCCACAGACGTAGTGGCTGACACTCAGCCTTCGCGAGCAAGCCCGCTCCCACACTGGATTCTCGCTGTTTGTCAGACCGCCGCAAACCGCTTGTCGAGGTAATCGATGATCACCTTGGAGTCGTACATCCAGGTGGTCTGGCCGTTCTCTTCGATGCGCAGGCATGGCACCTTGATCTTGCCGCCTTGCTCCAGCAGGGTCTGGCGGTCCTGCACGTTGTTCTTCGCATCCTTCAAGGCTACCGGCACGTTCAGGCGGTGCAGGGTGCGGCGGGTCTTCACGCAGAACGGGCAGGCGTGGAATTGATACAGGGTCAGGTCCTTGGCCGCTGCGTTCACCTGCGCCTGTTGTTCGGCAGGGCGCTGCTTTTTGCGCGGACGGGTCAGGAAGTCGCCGGCGATGATGACGTGGCCGAGGCCCACTCGAAGTGCTTTGACGAACATGGCTGAAACCTCTTGCCCTAGACTTAAGGGGGCGCAGCTTACCTGATTTTTCACAGGCGAAAAAAAACCGGCGATGAACGCCGGTTTTTCCAGGCGCCGCGTATTACTTGATCAGGCTGAGAAACTCGCTGCGGGTCGCCGCGTTTTCGCGGAACTCACCCAGCATCACCGACGTGATCATCGACGAATTCTGCTTCTCCACACCGCGCATCATCATGCACATGTGCTTGGCCTCGATCACCACTGCAACGCCCAGGGCGCCGGTGACCTGCTGGACCGCATCGGCGATCTGGCGGCTGAGGTTTTCCTGGATCTGCAGGCGGCGGGCATACATATCGACGATACGCGCGACCTTCGACAGGCCCAGCACTTTGCCGCTCGGGATATACGCGACGTGAGCCTTGCCGATGAACGGCAGCAGGTGGTGTTCGCACAGCGAGTACAACTCGATGTCCTTGACCAGCACCATTTCGCTGTTGTCAGAGCTGAACAAGGCACCGTTGGTGACTTCTTCGAGGGTCTGTTCATAACCGCGGCAGAGATACTGCATGGCCTTGGCGGCACGTTTTGGCGTGTCGAGCAGGCCCTCGCGGGAAACGTCCTCGCCGAGCTGGCCGAGGATCGCGGTGTAATTCTGTTCCAGGGACATGAAACTACCTAGTGGGATTTTCGCAAAGGGCAAGGGTACGGCGGCCAACACATCGCTGCAAGCCTGACGATGGCACTTGTTACTCGTCGCGGCCTTCCATCATGGTGCGCTTGAGCATCACATACACCGCGCCAGCGCCGCCGTGACGTGGCTGGCATGAGGTAAAACCCAGCACCTGGGAGTGCTGGCGCAACCAGGTGTTGACGTGGCTTTTGATCATCGGTCGCTTGCCGTCCAGGCGCACGGCCTTGCCGTGGGTGACGCGCACGCAGCGGATTTCGAATTGGGTGGCTTCGGCGAGGAACGCCCAGAGGGTTTCGCGGGCTTTTTCGACGGTCATGCCGTGCAGGTCGAGGCTGCCCTCGAACGGGATCTGGCCGACCTTGAGCTTGCGCATCTGGCTTTCCTGCACGCCGTCGCGGGCCCACATCAACTCGTCTTCGGGACCTACATCGATAACGAATTGATCCGACAGGCCGTCCACGGTGGTGGCGTCCGTGCGCACGGTCGCGGCCTGGCGCAGCTTGGCGATCTGGGCGCGATCGGTCTTGGGTTTGCCGGTGTCGGCGCGATCATGCTTGATCGGCTTGACGCCGCGCAGCTCGTTCTTGAATAGGGAAAAATCGTCGTCTTGCATGTCAGCCTCCGCGAAGGGCGGGCAGTTTACCTAATCGCGGCGGCTTGATGCGCAACAAACGCTATCTGTGCGCCATCAGTCGTGCTTTTTCATCAGGTGCGAAGCGATGTTCAGTGACAGCGGTTGGCGCATGCGCCGACGGCAACGGCGCCACAGCCATACGCCGAACCACAGCACCAGCAGGCCGATGACCAAGAGTATTGCAGAACCGCCAGGGCTGGCATTCAGCTCGCCCAGGGCCGGTGAGTGTCCAACCAAACCAGCGCCGCCAGCAATTGCCAGTAGTACGCCACCTATCGCCAACAGCGCGGCAAAGCCGGCGCCGATGCGCAGACGCCAGTTGCTCGGGCCCTTGGGGCGCAAGCGACGAGCATCAAAACCATCGGATATCTTCATTCCGACCTTTCCTCCAGGGTATCGGCCCTTCGACCGGAAGATACACAGGTTGTTCCGGGTACAGAGGCAATTGCAGCAAATGACAGGTATTTGCGGATGAGCGGGCGGCTACCCGCTCATCGAAGGTCGATCAGATCAGATCTTTGGTCAAGGCGAGGGTGGCGAAGTTGTCAGCCATGATGGCCATTTCAGTCTGCTGCACGTGGTCGGCGCTGAGGATGCCGCCCTTGTAAGGCAGGTCGCGGGTGGCGCAGGCGTCTTCCACCAGGGTGCAGCGAAAGCCCAGGTTTTTTGCCGCACGCACCGTGGTGCTGACGCTGGAGTGGCTCATGAAGCCGCAGACGATCAGGTCCAGGGAACCGAGGTCTTGCAGGTGTTTCTCCAGGCCGGTGCCGTGGAAGGCGCTGGGCAGCAGCTTGCCGATGATGGTTTCGTCGGCCTGTGGCTCAAGGCCAGGAATGAACTCACCGCGCTCGCCCTGAGGGTCAAACAACCCGCCGACAGTGCCCAGGTGGCGCACATGCACGATCGGGCGCCCGGCGTTGCGCGCGGCAGCCGCCAGTTGCTTGATATTTTCGACAGCAGCGTCCATGCCCGAGAGGGCGAGGGGACCACTGAGGTATTCCTTCTGGGCGTCGATGATCACGAGGGTCGCATGGTTCAGGTTCGCCGCTGCGTAACCACGACCGCTGAGTTGAAACATCGTCTTTGGAACGGACATTCTGGGGCTCCTGTGAGTGGGGCTTTTGTGACATTGTCCTCTGGCTGAGCGCTTCTGTGAATCGCTACCATCGTAAGGTACGCCGTTGTTGGCGTGCAGCGATGTCAATAGGGCACTACGTTTAGGCAAAAACCACGTTTAAGATGAAATCCGACGTGCGGCAAAGGGTTTTTTCGTACATCGTCGGTACAGCTTAAGACTGTTAGAATCGCCGGTCGTTTTTTCCAGGAGCTTGCCCCCGTGATCACTTCCCGCCTGCGCACCTTGCGCGACCACATCCGATGGGCCGTCAGCCGTTTCCATGGGGAAGACTTGTTTTTTGGCCATGGCACCGACAACGCCTGGGACGAAGCCCGGCAACTGGTGCTCGGCGCCCTGCATCTGCCGTGGGAAATTGCCGACAGCTACCTCGATTGCAACCTGGAAGAAGAGGAAATCTCCCACGTGCAACGCCTGTTGCACCGCCGTATCCATGAGCGCGTGCCTACTGCGTACCTGTTGAAGGAAGCCTGGTTCTGCGGCATGTCGTTTATCGTTGATGAGCGTGTGCTGATTCCACGCTCACCGATTGGCGAACTGATCGAAAACCGCTTCGAACCGTGGCTTGGCTCGCCGCCAGCACGCATTCTGGACCTGTGCACCGGTTCCGGTTGCATCGGTATTGCCTGCGCCTACGAGTTCCAGGACGCCGAAGTGGTACTGGGCGACCTGTCCTTCGAAGCGCTGGAGGTGGCCAACCAGAACATCGAGCGCCATGGCGTCGATGAGCGCGTGTATACCGTTCAGGGCGACGGCTTTGATGGTTTGCCGGGCCAGCGTTTTGACCTGATCGTGTCCAACCCGCCGTATGTCGACGCCGAAGACTTTGCGGACATGCCGGATGAATACCAGCACGAGCCGGAGCTGGGCCTGGCCTGCGGTGACGACGGCTTGAACCTGGTTCGGCGGATGCTGGCCGAGGTGGCAGATCACTTGACCGAGAAGGGCCTGTTGATTGTCGAGGTGGGTAACAGCCAGGTTCACGTCGAGGCGTTGTACCCCGAAGTGGACTTCGCCTGGCTGGAGTTCCAGCGCGGCGGGCATGGCGTGTTCATGTTGACGGCCGAGCAGTGCCGGGCGCATCAGGCGGTGTTTGCCGCGAGGGTTTAACCGCTTCCAAGCGGGTAACGCGGTCAGTGTGGGAGCGGGCTTGCTCGCGAATGCGGTGGCTCAGTCAAGATATCCGGTGACTGACACACTGCATTCGCGAGCAAGCCCGCTCCCACATTTTGATCCGGTTTCAATTGATAAACCGGATTACCGATGCGTCGCAATCCAGATCAACAACCCCGCCTGAAACACGGTAAACGCCACCAGGCACGTAATCGTGAAGCGCAACCCGCTGTCTTCGCGCTTGAACTTGGTGACCTTTTCCTCTTCCTTGCGCAGTTTCACTTCCTGTTCCGCCAGGTTCTGCTCGGCCTGTTGCAGCATCTGCGCCGCTTCCAGAATCTCCACGAACTGCAGCTTTTCGGTGTTCCAGCTGTCCAGCACATCGCTGACCTTGCCCGGCTGCACGTTGCCCTTCAAATGCTGGACATCGGCGTACGCCACATCAAAGCCCTGGATACGCAGGAAGTGATCCCGGCGCAGGCGCGTGGCTTCGTTGAGGGCGTCCTTGTTGGCCAGGTCGACGCCGTCGACGCGGTAGTGCGACCACTTCTTTTTCGCCCAGGCGGCGCCCTGGGCTACCAGGAAACGGCCGATGCCGCGGTTACCCGGCTCGATCTCCAGGCTGTTGCCCGGGCCAAAATGCACCCGATGGGTCGCGTGATCGACCCAGATATCCAAATGGTTCTGTTCCCGGCGCACCCGCTGGCCCGGCAACTGAATGACCATGCGCAGCAGGCTGTGGTCCTTGTTGTTGCGTTCGGCCCAGCCAAACTGCACAAAGCGCAGGGGCCGCACGCCCGTGGCACGGTCGGTGGCCAAAGGGGCCAGGCGCAGCATCTTGAAATGTTCGGCCTGCACCTCCGCCCACGGTAACGCGGCCGATGCGGCGGCCTCGGTGTCAGCCGTGGTGTCGGCGGTAGGTTCGGGTGTTGCTTCGGTGTTCGTCATTCGGCGCGATCCTGTCCAAGCTCTGCGGGCCGACAGGCTTTTTGCTGTCGACCCATGGCTTATCGGCCGTTTTGCTCAGGACTGGAGGGCAATACTCGCTTAACTGGCGCGAAGTCCGTCGATAAAGCGAACCAGGCGTGTGCCCAGTTCTGCAGCCAGCGGCAACTGCGGGTCGTTATAGGACTCCAGTTGCTGCTTCACGTTGTTGGGCACGATGCGCATCACGTGGTTCATGCCTTCGATCACCGTCAGCTCGGCGTCGGGCTTGGCCTTCTGCAATTGTTGCGCATCGGCCACGCCGACCTGCAGGTCATTGGTGCCCTGGACGATCAGCGCCGGCATGGTCAATTTGGCAAAGGCCGCCGAAGGGTCGGCGCGGAACAGGCTGATCAGATAGGGCTGCACGCTGGGGCGGAAAATGCCCTCAAGGGGGGGGGGCACATCGGCGTCCACCTGGCCGGCCTTGAGGTGATCGAGAATCTGGTTGCTGCGCAGTAACAGCGCTGGAGGCATATGGTCGGCCAGTTGCTGGCGGATCACCTGGTCCACCGGGCGCGCGCTGCCCGACAGGGAAATCACCCCGGCCGGGTTGAGCTGCGGGGCGGCGAGGGCGGCCACCAGTGCACCTTCGCTGTGGCCCAGCACAATCAGCGGGCCCATGCGTGGGTCGGCCTTGAGCAACTTGCCCCAGGCCACGGCGTCGGACACGTAGGCATCCAGAGTCAGGTTGCGTTCATCGGGGGTGGCGGCAAGGCTGGCGGCCACGCCGCGCTTGTCGTAGCGCACGCTGGCGATGTTGTGCCTGGCCAGCACCCAGGCCAGGCGCTTGAGGCTGTCGTTGCGTGCGCCGTCGGCGCTGTTGCCGTTGCGGTCGGTGGGCCCGGAGCCGGCGATGATCAGCACCACCGGCACCGGCTTGTCGGATTTGGGCAACAACAGCGAACCAAACAGCTCGCCACTGCCGGTGTCCAGGCTGATGGGCCGTTGCAGCACGACAGGGGAGGCGGCGAAGCCAAGGCTGGAAAACAGAGTGAGGGTCAAAAGCAGAACTCGCAGCATCATCGCGCCATCATGAGGAAGGTGCCGGTTGGACCAACGTCTACCGGTAAGGTTTCGAGGATGAACTAGTCGGTTAGCCTGCGTATACTGGCCGCCTTAAGTTATTACGGTTGACTTGATTCAACTGATTTCACGGAGCGCCCTGCATGTCCGGCAATACCTACGGCAAGCTGTTCACTGTTACCACCGCGGGCGAAAGCCATGGCCCGGCGTTGGTCGCCATTGTCGACGGCTGCCCGCCGGGCCTCGAGTTGTCCCTGGAAGACCTGCAGCGTGACCTCGACCGCCGCAAGCCCGGCACCAGCCGCCACACCACCCAGCGCCAGGAAGCCGACGAAGTCGAAATCCTCTCGGGCGTGTTCGAGGGCCGCACCACCGGCTGCGCCATCGGACTGCTGATTCGCAACACCGACCAGAAGTCCAAGGACTACTCGGCGATCAAGGACCTGTTCCGCCCGGCCCACGCGGACTACACCTACCACCACAAATACGGCGAGCGCGACTACCGTGGCGGTGGCCGCAGCTCGGCGCGGGAAACCGCGATGCGTGTGGCGGCCGGTGCGATTGCGAAGAAGTTCCTGGCGACCCAGGGCATCGTGATCCGCGGCTACATGAGCCAGCTGGGCCCGATCGAAATCCCGTTCAAGACCTGGGACAGCGTCGAAGACAACGCCTTTTTCTGCCCAGACCCGGACAAAGTGCCGGAGCTGGAAGCCTATATGGACCAGTTGCGCCGCGACCAGGATTCCGTCGGCGCCAAGATCACCGTGGTTGCCGAAGGCGTGATGCCGGGCCTGGGCGAGCCGATCTTCGACCGCCTCGATGCCGAACTGGCCCACGCGCTGATGAGCATCAACGCGGTCAAGGGCGTGGAAATCGGCGCCGGGTTCGATTGTGTGGCCCAGCGTGGCACCGAGCACCGTGACGAGCTGACCCCGGAAGGTTTCCTCAGCAACAACGCCGGCGGCATTCTCGGTGGCATTTCCTCCGGCCAGCCGATCGTTGCGCACCTTGCGCTCAAGCCGACTTCCAGCATCACCACGCCGGGCCGTTCGATCGATGTGCACGGCAACCCGGTGGACGTGATCACCAAGGGCCGTCACGACCCTTGCGTCGGCATCCGCGCCACGCCGATTGTCGAAGCGATGATGGCCATCGTGTTGATGGACCACCTGCTGCGCCATCGTGGGCAAAACGCCGACGTAAAAGTCAGTACTCCGGTATTGGGCCAGCTGTGACCGTGTGTGGCGAGCGAGCTTGCTCGCGCTGGGCTGCGCAGCGGCCCCAAAGCCTGCAACCTGGTAGGACCTGGAGAACTGCGGCGCTTCTAGTGGGGGAGCTTCTCGCCCCAGCGCGAGCAGGCTCGCTCGCCACAAGTCACTTATGCTGACGCAAGCCCTTCCATACTGGCGACTCTCCAGCTTCTACCTGTTCTATTTCGCCCTGCTGGGGGCGACGGCGCCGTTCCTGGCGCTGTACTTCGATCACCTTGGGTTCTCCAGCGCGCGCATCGGCGAGCTGGTGGCCATCCCCATGCTGATGCGCTGCGTGGCGCCCAACCTGTGGGGCTGGCTGGGGGATTACACCGGCCGGCGCCTGGCCATCGTGCGCTTTGGCGCGGTGTGCACCCTGGTGAGTTTCTCGTTGATCTTTGTCAGCAAGACCTACGCCTGGCTGGCGCTGGTCATGGCCTTGCACGCGTTCTTCTGGCATGCGGTCCTGCCGCAGTTTGAAGTCATCACCCTCGCGCACCTGCAAGGCCAGACCTCGCGCTACAGCCAGGTGCGGTTGTGGGGCTCCATCGGGTTTATCCTCACCGTGGTGATCATGGGCCGCTTGTTCGACTGGCTGAGCCTGGATATCTACCCGGTGGTGGTCGTGGTGATCATGGCCGGCATCATCGGCGCCAGCCTCTGGGTGCCGAATGCGCAGCCCCTGAGCCAGGGGAGTCGCTTGGCCGGTGACGGCTTTTTGCGGCAACTGCGCAGCCCCGGCGTGCTGGCGTTCTATGCGTGTGTGGCGCTGATGCAGATGAGCCATGGTCCGTACTACACGTTCCTCACCCTGCACCTTGAACACCTCGGTTACAGCCGTGGCGTGATCGGCATGTTGTGGGCGCTGGGCGTGGTGGCGGAAGTCTTGATGTTCCTGGCCATGAGCCGGATTCTCACGCGCTTTTCGGTACGCCGGGTATTGATGGCGAGTTTCCTGCTGGCCGCACTGCGCTGGTTGCTGCTGGGCTCGTTTGCCGAATTCTTCTGGGTGCTGTTGCTGGCGCAGGTGATGCACGCGGCGACCTTCGGCAGCTTCCACGCGGCGGCCATCCAGTTCGTGCAACGCAGCTTTGGTGCTCGCCAGCAAGGGCAGGGCCAGGCACTGTATGCGGCACTGGCCGGTACCGGCGGTGCGCTGGGCGCACTCTATTCAGGTTACAGCTGGAACCTGCTGGGGCCGACCCTGACCTTCAGCATTGCCAGCGTCGCGGCCCTGGCCGCCGCCCTAATCATTGGCATTCGATTGCAAGAGGAGCGGCCATGAGCGGCTCCCGTGACAGAGGAAGAGTTTGATGAGCTATCTCGCGGTTTACCACGTCTGCACCCCCGACACCCCGAACAAGGTCCTGACTCACCAGGACGATATCGCCTCGACCCTGGCCGAGCTGGGTGTGGGGTTCGATCGCTGGCAGGCGGCTACCCGACTTGAGCCCGGGGCCAGCGAGGTTGAGATTATCGCGGCCTACCAGGCGCCCATCGACAAGCTGATGACCGAGCGCGGCTACACCACCGTTGATGTGCTCCGCGTCAGCAACGATCACCCGCAGAAAGCCCAATTGCGCGCCGAGCGACTCGACGAACACCGCATGGCCCAAGACCACGTGCGTTTTTTCGTAGCGGGTCGTGGGCTGTTTACCTTGCACATCGAAGATTATGTGTACGCGGTGTTCTGCGAGAAAAACGACCTGATCTTGGTGCCGAGCGGCATCCCGCACTGGTTTGATATGGGGGAGAACCCGCACTTTGTGGCGATCCGCCTGTTCAGTGACCCTGAAGGGCTGGCGGTCATGCTGACCGGCGACGCGATCGCCGAGGGTTTTCCTCGGCTTGATGACTAAGTTCGTCCGGCAATGCCTCCTGAACAGGGGGCATTTTTTTAACTTCAATTCCTTCAGGTTGGAAATCGCTGTAGGAATAAACTTGAAAGTTTGTGGGTAACAGCTGTTTATCGTTGACCTTACTTATTAGTTCCACTCTTTGTGTAACTCTCTCTGGTCTCAATATTTATTCGCCTGTCAATAGGAGTAATCCGACTTCGGGCGTTACAAGACCTATATGAAGAGAGAGGCCTGCATGAGCGGTTCGGAGCCACAGGAACAACCGTCCACGCAAACGGACAGCGCGCCGGTTGCCAACCGCAAGGCGCGTGCGATGTTGTCGGGTAAACCCCTGACCCCAAAGGAACGGGAAATCCTGCATTGGGCGGTCGAGGGCAAGACGGTGTGGGAAATCAGCAGGATTCGCTCCATCTCCCAGGCCACGGTGAAGTTTCACCTGCGCAACATCTACGGCAAGTTGCAGGTGACTAACCGGGTCCAGGCTGTGAACGAGGCGGTGAAACAGGGATTGTGCAAATAAAAAAAGGCCGTGGTGCGCAACGGCACCACGACCTGTTCGGGTCCTGCATGACGGTCAAGCCGAATGGTAGGTCGGCAGGGCAAAGCGGTTCTGGCTTTGCAGCATCGAAATCTGTGGCAGGTCGCTGGCTTGTTCAGCCAGGTCGCGGCGAATGGCGCTGATGACCCACGTCAGTTGGTCGGCCGTGTGCAGTTGCTGATAAGAGATCGAACGTTTGATCTGCTTGCCTTCGCTGTTACGCAAGGTCAGCAGGATGCCGCCATCAGGACGCGCCTGGGTGGTGACGTCGAAATTGGAGAACACAGAAGAAAATTTATCTTGGATCAGGCTCATGTCTATCAGCTCCGTTAGCTCATGTTTTGCAGCGTGGAGTGATAGGTGCAGTGATTGTGCCAGTACTGACTATCTTAAAAAATCGTTATAAATCAATAAGTTATAAAATTTTAAGATTTCCAGTTTCGTGCAATTTGCATGAATGGCCATCGTGCATCCTGCATTTTGCGGGGTTTTGCCAAGTGTTTCACCGCTGGCACGCAAGGCAGGTCTTCCATAGTGACCACCTGGCGGTGCGCTAAATTCCTTTTCCTTTCGGGATACAAAACTTTTCAAATCCTGCGTGTACAGCCGAAGAACGGCTGGCGTATTTTCCTGCAAGGCATTCGGCGCGTGTCTTACAGTGCGAAGGGTGCCTTGAGGGTCATACGAACAATAAGAAAAAGGACGTTCCCGCCATGAACCACCCGCCAAGTGACATGATCACCTGGGGCATGATGCTGCGTAAGGTGCCCACCATTGTCCGTGCGCTGCCGCGCCTGGTGCGCGGAATCCGCGTTGCCAACATCACCGATCCCGACCAGCCGTGCGGCCTGGGCTGGACCTTTGAACAAGCCACCCAACGCAACCCCGACGGCGCCGCGCTGCTGTATGGCGACACGGTGCTGAGCTACCGCCAGGCCAACCAGCAGGCCAACCGCATGGCTCACTACCTGCAGCAGCAGGGGATCGGCAAGGGCGACGTGGTGGCGTTGTTTATCGAGAACCGCCCCGAGTTGTTGCTCAGCGTACTGGCCGTGGCCAAGGTGGGCGGCATTTGCGCGATGCTCAATACCTCGCAAACCCAGGCGGCGCTGGTACATAGCCTCAACCTGGTGGCACCGGCGGCCATTGTGGTGGGAGCCGAGTTGGTAGGGGCCTACGAGGCCGTGCGCAGCCAGGTGGCCATCGAGGCGGATAAAACCTGGTTTATTGCCGATCAGCAGCACAGCCATGTGCCGCCGGATTACGTCGACCTGATGGCTGCCAGCGCCGACTGCCCGGTGGAAAACCCCGCCAGCACCCAGCAGATTTTTTTCAACGACCCTTGCTTCTATATCTACACCTCCGGCACCACCGGCTTGCCCAAGGCCGGCATTTTCAAGCATGGCCGCTGGATGAAGTCCTCGGCCAGTTTCGGCACCATCGCCCTGGATATGGGGCCCGAGGATGTCGTCTATTGCACCTTGCCGCTGTATCACGCCACTGGCCTGTGCGTGTGCTGGGGCTCGGCGATTGCCGGAGCGTCGGGGTTCGCGATTCGCCGCAAGTTCAGCGCCAGCCAGTTCTGGGACGATGTGCGCAAATTCAATGCGACCACCCTGGGTTACGTCGGCGAGCTGTGCCGCTACCTGATCGACCAGCCTGCCCACGGGCGCGACCTGGATAACCGGGTGACGAAGATGATCGGCAACGGCCTGCGTCCTGGGGTCTGGGCTGAGTTCAAGCAGCGCTTTGGCGTCGATCATATCTGTGAGCTGTACGCCGCCAGTGACGGCAACATCGGCTTCACCAATGTGCTGAACTTCGACAACACCATCGGCTTTTCCCTGATGCACTGGGCACTGGTGGACTACGCCCATGACAGCTGTGAGCCGATTCGCGGCGCCGACGGTTTCATGCGCGAAGTGCCCAAGGGGGGCCAGGGGCTGCTGCTGGCCAGGATCGATGACAAGGCACCGTTCGACGGCTACACCGACCCCGAGAAGAACCGCAAGGTGGTGCTCAGCGACGTGTTCGAGAAGGGCGACCGTTATTTCAACACCGGCGACCTGTTGCGCAATATCGGCTTCGGCCACGCCCAATTCGTTGACCGGCTGGGGGACACCTACCGCTGGAAAGGTGAAAACGTCTCCACCACCGAAGTCGAGAACATCTTCCTGCAGCACCCGCAGATTTCCGAAGTGGTGGCCTACGGCGTGGAGATTGAAAACACCAACGGCCGCGCGGGCATGGCGGCCATTACGCCTGCCGAATCCCTGGCTTCCCTGGACATGCGCGAGTTGCTGACCTTCGCCCACGGGCAATTGCCCGCGTATGCGGTGCCGTTGTTCCTGCGGATCAAGGTGAAGATGGAAACCACGGGCACCTTCAAATACCAGAAGGTGAAACTCAAGGAGGAAGCGTTCGACCCGGGCAAGGCCGGTGATGATCCGATCTTTGCCTGGCTGCCTGGGTCGGACAGTTATGTGCCGGTCACGGGGCAACTGTTGGCGGATATCCAGGCGGGCAAGTTCCGTTATTGATTCTGCCTATCGCCGCTTTTGGGAAAAAAGGCATGACAGTGGGGAACTCCATCGCGAGACTGGGCGCCTTATGAAACACCAGACAAGGAGCCCCACATGTCAGACCAAGCCAAACAAATGACCGAAGACGAAGCCGCCGAATTTGCCGAGCAGGTGTTCGACGTGGCGCGCAAGGGCGATGCCGCGATGCTGGCGGCGTTGCTGGCCAAGGGCTTGCCGCCGAACCTGCGCAACCACAATGGCGATACGCTGTTGATGCTGTCGGCCTACCATGGCCATGTGGACGCGGTGAAAGTGCTGCTGGAATTCAAGGCCGACCCCCAGATTGCCAACGACAAGAACCAACTGCCGATTGCCGGCGCGGCGTTCAAGGGCAACCTGCCGGTGGTCAAGGCGTTGATCGAAGGCGGAGCGTTGGTCGAAGGCGCATCCTCTGATGGTCGCACCGCCTTGATGATGGCGGCGATGTTCAACCGTACCGAAATGGTGGACTACCTGATCAGCCAGGGCGCCAATCCCAAGGCCACCGATGCCCAGGGCGTGACCGCGCTGGCAGCCGCGCAGACCATGGGGGCGGTGGATACGGCGGCGCAGTTGCAAAAACTGGTGTAGGCTTTGCGCCCTCAAAATCAGCCCCGCCACAGGACCACCCCATGAAAACCGCACTCGTCGAACTCATCAGCAAAATCAGCTCCGGCTGCATGAGCGAACCCGAGATCGCCAAGGTGGCGGACGAGGCGGCCCAGGCCTACGCCGATCCCGACGCTTTCCTGGCCGCCAACCCGGACATCAACTACGACGACACTTTCCCGATTCCCCTGGGTGAGTGGATCGTCGTCGGCAGCCTGCCTGACACCGTGCTGTTCCAGGCCGACACCTACCTGGACCTGTTCGCCCAGATCGTCGCCTCCTTTGGCCCCGGCGTGGCGTTCAACCTCAAGCCCAAGCAACTGGCCAAGACCGAAGCCCTGACCGCGCTGAACCGCATCCAGATCCAGATGAGCGCCCTCAACCCGGAGAACGGCGGCTACGTGCTGATGAACTTCAGCCAATTGCTGGACGACGAGATCCAGGCTGTGCTGGTCTACGGCAACGACGTGCCACGGGTGCTGGAGTTGTGTGCCGAAGTCGGCATCAAGGGCGAATCCTCCCTGGAAGCCCTGCGGGTTGCGGTACACGTCTGAAATAAAACGGAACCCCTGGCCACGGCTGACTATCCTAAGCAGGCAAGCCCTCACTTAGGAGCGACACCATGGGTTCCACTTTTAATGGTCTGATCGGGTTGATCATCCTCGCGCTGGATATCTGGGCGATCATCAACGTGTTCAAAAGCGGCGCGAGTACCGGCGCCAAAGTGTTGTGGATCCTGTTGATCCTGCTGCTGCCGGTACTGGGCTTGATCATCTGGGCGATCGCCGGGCCGCGCGGTAACGTGCGGATCTGATCCAAACAACGCTATCCAGAGCGGGCACAGTAAGTGTGGGAGCGGGCTTGCTCGCGAAGACGGTGTAACAGTCACCTGATGTATCGACTGATTTACCGTATTCGCGAGCAAGCCCGCTCCCACATTTGTTTCCGTACTCCCGTTATTGTGTTTCGAGATATTCGCTGCACAGAATTTTCACATTCCATCCAAGACAATTCGCCGGCTATTTTTCCAGCCGGATGCTCTAAGACGAGTCTCAAACACTGGCCGGATTGAGTAATCAATGGCGTTGCCGGCGTTGATCGGGCACCATTTGCGCCATTGCGTTCACCGTCTACCCCAGCCTGCCTGGGCGAGGGCGGGGCGCCGCTGTATTCATTCGCAACTTAAACTTCCAATGGGTCCTAAAACGACATGGCAAACCCGGACGCCCTGAATCAGCAGCGAGCTTCTAATCGCTTGCTGCAACCGACCGTCAAATCCCATCTGGCGTACACGCTGCTTTGTGCCTTGATCATGATGGTGATGTTCTCCCTGCTGCGCCTGGCGCTGCTGGTCTACAACCGCGAGATGATCCTCGACACACCGGCCTCGACTTTCCTTGAAGCGTTCGCCAACGGCCTGCGCCTGGATATCCGGCTGGTGATGTACGTGCTGGTGCCGCTGCTGCTGGCGTTGTTCAGCGTACGGGCCATGGCGGCGCGCGGCTTCTTCCGCTTGTGGCTGACGGTCGCGTCCAGCATCGCGCTGTTCCTGGGCCTGATGGAAATGGACTTCTACCGCGAGTTCCACCAGCGCCTCAACGGCCTGGTCTTCCAGTACGTGAAGGAAGACCCGAAAACCGTGATGAGCATGCTCTGGTACGGTTTCCCGGTGGTGCGCTACCTGCTGGCCTGGGCCGTGGGTACGCTGATCCTGAGCATCGCCTTCAAAGGCGCCGACCGTGCAACGCGCCCACGCGGCCCGTTCAGCGGTGGCAGCATCGGCACTCGCCAGGTAGCGCCGTGGTACACGCGCATCGCGGTGTTCGTGGTCTGCCTGCTGGTCGCCGTGGTCGCCATCCGTGGCACCCTGCGCCAGGGCCCGCCACTGCGTTGGGGCGACGTGTACACCACCGACTCGAACTTCGCCAACCAGTTGGGCCTCAACGGTACCTTGTCGCTGATTGCGGCGGCGAAATCGCGCTTCTCCGAGGAGCGTTCGAACATCTGGAAAGCCACCCTGGAGCAGCCGCTGGCCACCCAGACCGTACGCGACATGCTGGTATTGCCGAGCGAGAAACTGGTCGACACCGACACCGCCGCGGTACGCCGTGACTTCACGCCGCCGGCCGAGAAGACCCTGCCGATCAAGAACGTCGTGGTTATCCTGATGGAAAGCTTCGCCGGTCACTCGGTGGGCGCCCTGGGCCGCCCGGGCAACATCACGCCGTACTTCGACAAACTGTCCAAGGAAGGCCTGCTGTTCGACCGCTTCTTCTCCAACGGCACCCACACCCACCAGGGTATGTTCGCCACCATGGCCTGCTTCCCGAACCTGCCGGGTTTCGAATACCTGATGCAGACTCCGGAAGGCAGCCACAAGCTGTCGGGCCTGCCGCAGTTGCTCAGCCATCGCGATTTCGACGACGTGTACGTCTACAACGGCGACTTCGCCTGGGATAACCAGTCGGGCTTCTTCAGCAACCAGGGCATGACCAACTTCATCGGGCGTAATGACTTCGTCAACCCGGTGTTCTCGGACCCGACCTGGGGCGTGTCCGACCAGGACATGTTCAACCGTGGCCTGGAAGAGTTGAAGGCCCGTGAAGGCGGCAAGCCGTTCTATGCGCTGCTGCAAACCCTGTCCAACCACACGCCGTACGCGTTGCCGACGCCATTGCCGGTCGAGAAGGTCACCGACCGTGGCAGCCTCAACGAGCATTTGACGGCCATGCGCTACTCCGACTGGGCCTTGGGCCAGTTCTTTGAAAAGGCCCGCAAGGAGCCGTACTTCAAGGAAACCCTGTTCGTGATCGTGGGCGACCACGGCTTCGGCAACGAGCAGCAGATCACCGAAATGGACCTGGGCCGCTTCAACGTGCCGATGCTGATGATCGCACCGGGCATGCAGGAGAAGTTCGGCGAGCGTGACCACACCGTGGGCACCCAGATCGACATCGTGCCGACCATCATGGGCCGCCTGGGCGGTGACACCCTGCACCAGTGCTGGGGCCGCGACCTGCTCAACCTGCCGGAAGGCGACAAGGGCTTTGGCGTGATCAAGCCGTCGGGCAGCGACCAGACCGTCGCCTTGCTTACCGGTGACCGCGTGCTGGTACTGCCCAAGGAAATGCCGCCGAAGTTGTGGGAATACGAACTGGGCGCCAACCCGACCGGGAAAGTGATTCCAGAGTCGCCGGACGAGGCTGCGTTGAAGCAGAAGCTCGAATCGTTCCTGCAGACCGCTACCAAGAGCCTGCTGGACAACACCGCCGGTGTAGTGGACGGCAAGCCGGACTAAACACCCGCGCATAAAAAAAGAGGCCTTTCAAGGCCTCTTTTTTTTGCACGCTGGAACGCGTTATATCTTGCCGAGCAACAACAGAATCAACAGCACTACCAACACAGTACCGAGAATACCCGATGGCCCGTAACCCCAATTGCGTGAGTGAGGGAACACTGGAAGACCGCCGACCAGCAGGAGGATCAGAATAATGATAAGAATGAGGCTCATGTTTTGTTTTCCTTATTGTCTTCTGAAAAGACCTGTTATTTAACGGATAGGCCCGACAACTGATACGGACGCCTTAATAACTCCGACCCATGTGTTTGGCAGAAAATTCCGTGTTTTTTTAAAGCTTTTCGCTAACTTGCTTATTTCCTTTAACCCCGTTGCAAATAACCGTCCTTAGTTCAAATAAATGGAACTTGGCGGGTTTCCCGCTATCCGACCCGGCCCACGGTTTGCCTGGGGCATTCAGCAGTCTGATGGTGCGTGGGTGCGGGAAAAACCTTCGCTACACTGCGGCTCACTTCTTCCGTGAACCACAAGGCTACTTTCCTATGCAAAATCGCATGATGATCACCGGCGCCGGTTCTGGCCTGGGTCGCGAAATCGCTCTGCGCTGGGCCCGTGAGGGTTGGCAGCTGGCCTTGTCGGACGTCAGCGAAGCGGGCCTGCAAGAAACCCTCAAGCTTGTACGCCAGGCGGGTGGTGACGGCTTCACCCAGCGTTGCGACGTGCGCGACTACAGCCAGCTCACCGCGTTCGCACAGGCGTGTGAGGAAAAGCTCGGTGGCATCGACGTGATCGTCAACAACGCCGGTGTCGCATCGGGCGGGTTCTTCAGCGAACTGTCCCTGGAAGACTGGGACTGGCAGATCGCGATCAACCTGATGGGCGTGGTCAAGGGCTGCAAGGCCTTCCTGCCGCTGCTGGAAAAGAGCAAGGGCCGCATCATCAACATCGCGTCCATGGCCGCCCTGATGCAGGGCCCGGCCATGAGCAACTACAACGTGGCCAAGGCCGGCGTGGTGGCGCTCTCGGAGAGCCTGCTGGTGGAACTCAAGCAACAGGAAGTCGGCGTGCATGTGGTGTGCCCATCCTTCTTCCAGACCAACCTGCTGGACTCGTTCCGCGGGCCGACGCCCGCAATGAAGGCCCAGGTGGGCAAGCTGCTGGAAAGCTCGCCGATTACCGCCGCAGAAATCGCCGACTACATCTACCAGCAAGTGGCGCAAGGGCAATTCATGATCCTGCCCCACGAGCAGGGGCGCATGGCCTGGGCACTGAAACAGAAGAACCCGCAACTGCTGTATGACGAGATGACCGTGATGGCGGACAAGATGCGGGCGAAAGCTCAGTCGCAGGCGGTAAAAGGTTGAATTTCAGGTGAGCACCTGATGTGGCGAGGGCTTGTTGTGGCGAGGGAGCTTGCTCCCGCTGGGGTGCGAAGCAGCCCCAAAACCAGCCGCCCAAGTCTTCCTGAAAGAATGCATTGACCTTATTGGGGGCTGCTTCGCACCCCAGCGGGAGCAAGCTCCCTCGCCACAACAAGCTCTCTAGCCACAGAGAGTGCCTGCAAGTTTGAACATATCGTTTGGTTCTTGGGTGTAATTCGAGATTATTCACTGCCTGTCTGTAGGGTAATTTACCCTGATGTGTAAGGCATGCCTGTTTAACCTGAAGGCCATTGATGGTGCCAGGCAGGGAGCGCATGGTCGGGGTTCGGTAACTTAAAAAGGACGAACCCCATGCTGGTATTAAGCCGCGCGGTAGGTGAAATAATTTCGGTGGGTGACCAGATCACCTTGCGCATTCTGGAAGTGAACGGCACCCAAGTGAAGCTGGGTGTGGAAGCGCCGGTGGGGGTCAATGTGCACCGGGCGGAGGTCTATCAGAAGATCCTCAGTCGCCACGGGCAGCAGGCCAACACCCATCCAGTGCCTGTGCCCAATCCTTGAATCTCAGTCGAACAGGTGCTTGGGCACATCGTGCTTGAGCATCAACTGGCACTGCTCGCTCTCGGGGTCGAAAACAATCAGCGCCTGGCCCTTGGTCAGCGCCTGGCGTACCCGCAGCACCCGTGTTTCCAGGGGCGTGTCGTCACCATTGTCGGTGCCGTCGCGGGTCACGAAGTCTTCGATGAGGCGTGTCAGGGTGTCGACTTCAAGTGCATCGTAGGGAATCAGCATACAAGCCTCGGCTAGGGAATCCCGGCGATGCTACTGCGCCGGGATCCGAGTTGCCAGTCTCAGGTTTTTTGGCCCACCAGGCTGTCCACCGACGGCACGCGGGTATCACTCTCCATTTGTGTGTCGTGTTCGATCTGGTGACTGAACCGGTCGAGGGAGCCCTTGGCCGGCTGTGCATCGCTGGCGAACACCGGCGGGCTGAGGATGTACGCGCCCAGCAGGCGACTCAGCGCGGCGAGGCTGTCGATGTGCGTGCGCTCATAACCATGGGTGGCATCGCAACCAAACGCCAGCAGTGCGGTACGAATGTCGTGGCCGGCGGTCACCGCCGAATGCGCGTCGCTGAAGTAGTAGCGAAACAGGTCGCGACGCACCGGTAGCTCATTTTCCGCCGCCAGGCGCAGCAGGTGGCGGGACAGGTGATAGTCATACGGCCCGCCGGAATCCTGCATCGCCACACTCACCGCGTGCTCGCTGGAGTGCTGCTCGTGGGCCACCGGCGCAATGTCGATGCCGACGAACTCACTCACATCCCACGGCAATGCCGCCGCCGCACCACTGCCGGTTTCTTCGGTGATGGTGAACAGCGGATGGCAGTCGATCAGCAGCGGCTGGCCGCTGTCGACAATCGCCTTGAGCGCCGCCAGCAGCGCGGCAACCCCGGCTTTATCGTCCAGGTGGCGGGCGCTGATATGCCCGCTCTCGGTGAACTCCGGCAGCGGGTCGAAGGCGACGAAATCGCCGACGCTGATACCCAGGGAGTCACAGTCGGCGCGGGTGGCGCAGTAGGCATCCAGGCGCAGTTCGATGTGGTCCCAACTGATGGGCATTTCATCCACGGCCGTATTGAACGCGTGACCGGAGGCCATCAACGGCAACACGCTGCCACGGATCACGCCGTTATCGGTGAACAGGCTGACGCGGCTGCCTTCGGCAAAACGGCTGGACCAGCAGCCGACCGGCGCGAGGGTCAGGCGGCCATTGTCCTTGATCGCCCGCACGGCGGCGCCGATGGTGTCCAGGTGCGCGGAAACGGCGCGATCGGGGCTGTTTTTCTGGCCCTTGAGGGTGGCGCGGATGGTGCCGCGCCGGGTCATTTCAAAGGGAATGCCCAGTTCCTCAAGGCGCTCGGCAACGTAGCGCACGATGGTGTCGGTAAACCCGGTGGGGCTGGGAATGGCGAGCATTTCCAGCAGCACTTTTTGCAGGTAAGCGAGATCCGGTTCGGGGATGGTTCGGGTCATGGAAACTCCTGATGAGTTGAGGGCATCGATGGTTTCGATGAAAGGGGCGCCTCAGAGATTGTGTTGGCTGTACCGGCGTCTTCGCGAGCAAGCCCGCTCCCACATTTGGAATGCATTCCCCTGTGGGAGCGGGCTTGCTCGCGAAAGCGCCAGTCAAGGCAACACCTTTCTCAAGCCGTCGGTTGGCTATGGGGGAACAACAGGTCCACGAACTTTTCAGCCGTCGGCTGCGGTTCATGGTTGGCCAGCCCGGCCCGTTCGTTGGCTTCGATAAACACGTAGTCCGGTTGGTCGGCGGCCGGCACCATCAGGTCCAGGCCCACCATGGGAATGTCGAGGGCACGCGCCGCACGCACGGCGGCGTCCACCAGGGTTGGGTGGAGGATGGCGGTGACGTCTTCCAGGCAACCGCCGGTGTGCAGGTTGGCGGTACGCCGCACCGCCAGGCGCTCGCCACGGGGCAGGATGCTGTTGTAGTCGTAGCCGGCTGCCTGCAGGGTGCGTTGGGTTTCATGGTCCAGGGGGATTTTGCTTTCGCCATCGGTGGCGGCCTGGCGTCGGCGGCTCTGGGCTTCGATCAACGCGCCAATGGAATGCTGACCATCGCCGGTGACTTCCGCCGGGCGGCGAATGGCGGCGGCGACCACTTCAAAGCCGATCACCAAAATGCGCAGGTCGAGGCCTTCGTGGAAGCTTTCCAGCAGTACACGGGTGTCGAATTGGCGGGCCGCCTCAATGGCTTTTTGCACGTCTTCAATGGTCTGCAAATCCACCGCCACACCCTGGCCTTGTTCGCCATCCAGCGGCTTGACCACAATACGCTGGTGCTCGTCGAGAAACTCCAGGTTGTCGTCGGCACTGCCGGCCAATTGCTGGGCCGGAAGGTTCAGGCCTGCGGCCTTGAACACCTTGTGGGTCAGGCTCTTGTCCTGGCACAAAGTCATGCTGATGGCGCTGGTCAGGTCGCTGAGGGATTCGCGGCAGCGCACCCGGCGGCCACCGTGGCTCAGGGTGAACAAGCCGGCATCGGCATCGTCCACTTGCACGTCGATCCCGCGCCGGTGGGCTTCCTCGACAATGATCCGCGCATAGGGATTGAACTCCGCCTGCGGGCCAGGGCCGAGGAACAGCGGCTGGTTGATGCCGTTCTTGCGCTTGATGGCGAAGGTGGTCAGCGCGCGAAAGCCAAGCTTGGCGTAGAGACTTTTCGCCTGGCGGTTGTCGTGCAGCACCGACAGGTCGAGGTAGCTCAGGCCACGGCTCATGAAGTGTTCGATCAAGTGGCGCACCAGCACTTCACCCACCCCGGGGCGGGTACATTGCGGGTCGACCGCCAGGCACCAGAGGCTGCAGCCGTTCTCCGGATCGTGAAAGGCCTTCTGGTGGTTCAGGCCCATCACGCTGCCGATCACCGCGCCGCTGTCTTCGTCCTCGGCCAGCCAATACACCGGGCCGCCTTGATGGCGTGGCGTGAGCAGCGCCGGGTCCACCGGCAACATGCCGCGCCCCTGGTACAACTGGTTCACCGCCTGCCAGTCCGCCTCGGTTTGTACCCGGCGAATCCGGAACCCGCGAAACACCCGGGTTGCCGGGCGATAGTCGGTGAACCACAGGCGCAGGGTATCGGACGGGTCGAGAAACAACTGCTGGGGATCAATCCCGAGGATCTGCTGCGGCGCCGCCACATACAGCGCGATATCCCGCTCGCCGGGCTGCTCGTTGAGCAACTCCAGGGCCAGGCTCGCCGGGTCCGGGAAGGTGTGGCCGATCAACAGCCGGCCCCAACCGCAATGCACGGCAATCGGCGTGGGGTCCAGTTCGCTGCCGTCTTCGGCGAAGCGGGCTTGCAGGCGCTCGTAGGAGGGCGCCTGGCCTCGCAGCAAGCGTTGGCTGTAAGCCGTGGCATGAGGTTTCATGAATCAGATTCCTTGTTCGCTGAGCCACAGGTTCAGCGCCGCCAGTTGCCACAGCTTGGAGCCGCGCAACGGGGTCAGTTGGCCTTGGGGATCGGTGAGCAGGCGGTCGAGCATGGCCGGGTTGAACAGGCCGCGGTCCTGGCTTGGGTCCAGCAGCAGCTCACGCACCCAGTTCAAGGTGTCACCCTGCAAATGCTTGAGGCCGGGCACCGGGAAGTAGCCTTTCTTGCGGTCGATGACCTCGCTCGGGATCACCCGGCGCGCCGCTTCCTTGAGCACTTGCTTGCCGCCGTCCGGCAGTTTGAATTTGCCCGGCACGCGGGCCGACAGTTCTACCAGGCGATAGTCGAGAAACGGCGTGCGCGCTTCCAGGCCCCAGGCCATGGTCATGTTGTCGACGCGCTTGACCGGGTCATCCACCAGCATCACGGTGCTGTCCAGGCGCAGGGCTTTGTCCACCGCCGCATCGGCGCCGGGCTGGGCGAAATGCTCGCGCACGAAGTCACCGGCGGCGTCATTCGCGGTCAACCATTTCGGCGCGACGGTAGCGGCATAGTCGTCGTAGCTGCGGTCGAAAAATGCGTCGCGGTAGGCCGCGTACGGGTCGCTTGCGCCATCCACCTGCGGGTACCAGTGGTAACCGGCGAACAGTTCATCGGCGCCCTGGCCGCTTTGCACCACCTTGCAGTGCTTGGCCACTTCCCGGGACAGCAGGTAGAAGGCAATGCAGTCATGACTGACCATCGGCTCGCTCATGGCGCGGAACGCCGCCGGCAATTGCTCGATGATTTCGCTTTCGGCGATACGCAGTTGGTGGTGACGGGTGCCGTAATGCTTGGCGATCAAGTCCGAATACTGGAACTCGTCGCCGCGCTCGCCACCGGCGTCTTCAAAACCGATGGAGAAGGTCGACAGGTCCTGCACGCCGACTTCCCGCAACAGGCCCACCAGCATGCTGGAATCGACACCGCCGGAAAGCAGCACGCCCACATCCACCGCCGCCCGCTGACGAATCGCCACGGCTTCGCGGGTGCTGTCGAGCACGCGGTCGGTCCAGTCTTCCAGGGTCAGGTTGGCTTCATCGGCGTGGGGGCCGTAGGGCAGGGTCCACCAGGTTTTCTGTTCAGTCTTGCCATCGGCGTCGATGCGCATCCAGGAGGCGGGCGGCAGCTTTTCAATGCCCGCCAGCAGGGTGCGCGGCGCCGGCACCACGGCGTGGAAGTTCAGGTAGTGATTGAGGGCCACCGGATCGAGGATCGGGTTGATATCGCCACCCTTGAGCAGCGCCGGCAAGGCCGAGGCAAAACGCAGGCGCTGGCCGGTGCGCGACAGGTACAGCGGCTTCACGCCGAGGCGGTCACGGGCGATAAACAGGCGCTGGGCATCGCGCTCCCAGATGGCGAAGGCGAACATCCCGTTGAGCTTGGGCAGCAGGGCTTCGCCCCAGGCGTGGTAGCCCTTGAGCAGCACTTCGGTGTCGCCACCGGAATAGAAGGCGTAGCCCAGGGCTTCCAGCTCTTCACGCAATTCCGGGAAGTTATAGATCGCGCCGTTGAACGCCAGGGACAGGCCCAGTTGGGCGTCGACCATCGGTTGGGCGGAGCCATCCGACAGGTCCATGATTTTCAGGCGTCGATGGCCCAGGGCAATCGGCCCCTGGGCATGAAAGCCCCACGCGTCAGGACCGCGTGGCGCCAAGTGATGGGTGATTCGTTCCACCGCTGCCAGGTCGGCAGGTTGGTGATCGAAACGTAACTCTCCAGCTAATCCGCACATAAATTCCTTACCGGTTTTTCCGTTGGGGAGGGATAGAAATGCAGCCCGCCAAAACGGCGGGTACCCAGAGACTGACCCGGGTAAATTGTGGGAGTTTTAGAACAATACGTTATAAGGCAAAGAGCCTTGACGGGTTGCGAGCCCGTCATGGCCCTCAGGATTTGCCTGGGTTACCGCGGATCAGGGCACGCAGCGCGAACCGATTGGGGTGACAGGCTTCGCTGACACTGCGCGGCAGCGGCAGGGGCTCATTGTCGAGCCAGGCAGCCAGCAGCTCTGCGCAGAGTGGCGCGGTGACCAGCCCCCGTGAGCCATGGCCACTGTTGATATACACGCCGTGCAACCACGGGCATGGCGCATCAGGGACCTGCCGGGCGTCTTTGCCGAGGGCGGCGTAGGTGTGATCAAACGCCTCTCGCTGCGCCAGCGGTCCGACGATCGGCAGGTAGTCCGGGCTGGTGCAACGGAAGGCGGCGCGGCCTTCGAGCTGTTCGGGTGCCAGGCTGTCGGCGCCCAGGCGTTGCAGCAAATCGAGGGAGATTTCCCGCAGCATCTGCAGATTGCCCGCGTGCTCGGCCACCGTGGGCGTAAGGTCATCGCTCTTGAAGTCGAAACTGGCACCGAGGGTGTGCTCGCCCAGGCGTGGCGGGGCGACGTAGCCCTCGGCGCACACCACTGTGGCCAACGCCTGGCTTTGCGCCGTTTGCGGCAGGCGAGTGATTTGCCCGCGGATGCGCTTGAGGGGCAAGTCAGCGCTGAAGGAAAACCGCTTGATCTCGGCGGCGCCGGCCAGCACGACCACACTGGCTTGAGCCAGAACCGTATCGCCCTGCAACGCCTGCCACTGACCGTCGACCTGCTTGAGCTCAAGGGCGTCGTGGTGCTGGAGCACTTCGATCAGCGGGTGCCTGGCTTGCCATTCGCACAGCGCCGGCGGGTGAACCCAGCCGCCCTCGGGGAAGAACAAGCCGCCGTGCTCCAGCGTTATCCCGGCGCGCACCTGTGCCTGCTCTTTATCCAGCAGGTGCAACAGGTCCGGGGCAAAAGCGCCGGCCAGTTGTGCCTGACGCTCGGCTTCCTTGGCGTTGAAGGCCAGTTGCAGCACGCCGCAGCCATCCCAGTCCACGCCACGTTGCAGGTGTTCCAGCAGGCGCCGGGTGTGGCCGAAACCGCTGAGAATCAACTGCGAAAGTGCCGTGCCATGGGCGGAAAGCTTGAGGTACAACACCCCTTGCGGGTTGCCGGAGGCCTCCTGTGCGAGTGCTGCGTGGCGTTCCAGCAAACTGACGCGCCAGCCGCGTGCCGCCAGGCTGGCCGCCGTGGCGCAACCGGCCAGGCCACCACCGATGACCAGTGCATGGCGTTCACCGGAAACGGCAGGCGGGCGCGCAAACCAGGGTTTTACCACGGCAGGCGCAGGCGTTTCAGCGGGCCAGCCGAGAAACTCACCCCGCAGGATTTCCCACTTGTGGCCGATGCCGGGGGTGCGCTTCATCTTGAACCCGGCGGCGTTGATCAACCGCCGTACCCAGCCGGTGCTGGTAAAGGTGCTGATGGTCGAGCCCGGCGCCGCCAGCCGCGCCAGTTCGGCGAACAGCTCGGCAGTCCACATGTCGGGGTTCTTGGCCGGGGCGAAACCGTCGAGGAACCAGGCGTCGACTTGCGCGTCCAGTTGCGGCAATTGCTCCAGGGCGTCGCCGATCAGCAACGTCAGGGTGACTCGACCGTTATCCAGTACCAGCCGCTGGAAGCCTTGGTGAATCGCGATGTATTGCGCCAACAGTTGCTCGGCGAACGGTGCCAGTTCCGGCCAGAGGGCGAGGGCGCGCTGCAGGTCGGCGTGGCTCAGCGGGTACTTTTCCACGCTGACAAAATGCAGGCGCGCACCCGCCTCCGCGTGTTGATCAAACAACTGCCAGGCGCACAAAAAATTCAGGCCGGTGCCGAAGCCCGTCTCACCAATCACCAAGCGCCCGCCCACCGGCAGCGCCGCAAAACGTTCCTGCAGACGGTTCTGTTCGAGGAACACGTAGCGGGTTTCTTCAAGGCCCGACTTGTCGGAGAAGTACACGTCATCGAAGACCCGCGAGTGCGGGCGACCTTGGTCATCCCAGTCAAGCTGGGCGTGGGATACGGGGTTCATGAGCGGCTCGGCAAAGGCAAGGCGGCCATTCTAGCTGATCAACAGGGTTGTCATTGATCCATGGCAAGCCGCTGCGGAATTTCCTGCCACGTGTTGTTGCCCAATCCGCTAGTCTTGATCACTTCTGGAACGGAGCCGCCCATGTTCGAATCTGCCGAAATCGGTCACGCCATCGACAAAGACACCTACGACGCCGAAGTGCCGGCCTTGCGCGAAGCGCTGCTGGAAGTGCAGTACGAACTGCAACAGCAGAAGCGCTTCCCGGTGATCATCCTGATCAATGGCATCGAAGGCGCGGGCAAGGGTGAAACCGTCAAGTTGCTGAATGAATGGATGGACCCGCGCCTGATCGAGGTGCGCACCTTCGACCAGCAGACCGACGAAGAACTGGCCCGCCCACCGGCATGGCGCTACTGGCGCCAGCTTCCGGCGAAAGGCCGCATGGGGATCTTTTTTGGTAACTGGTACAGCCAGATGCTGCAGAGTCGCGTCCATGGCGAGATCAAGGACGCGCGGCTGGACCAGGCCATCGCCGGGGCCGAGCGCCTGGAAAAGATGCTGTGTGATGAAGGTGCGCTGATCTTCAAGTTCTGGTTTCACCTCTCCAAGAAGCAAATGAAATCCCGGCTCAAAGCCTTGCAGGACGACCCGCTGCACAGCTGGCGCATCAGCCCGCTGGACTGGCAGCAGTCCAAGACCTACGACAAGTTTGTGCATTTTGGTGAGCGGATCCTGCGCCGCACCAGCCGTGACTATGCGCCTTGGTATGTGATCGAGGGTGTCGATGCGCACTACCGCGGGCTGACCGTCGGCAAGATCCTGCTCGAAGGCCTGCAAAACGCCTTGAAAGTGCCCAAGGGTAAAGCCAGCGGCATGAACCCGGCGCCGCTGCCATCGGCGGTTGACCAGATGAGCCTGCTGAACAGCCTGGACATGAGCCTGAGCCTTGAAAAGGACGATTACGAAGAACAACTGATTACCGAGCAGGCACGGTTCTCCGGGCTGATGCGCGACAAACGCATGCGCAAGCACGCGTTGGTGACGGTGTTTGAAGGCAACGACGCGGCGGGCAAGGGCGGGGCTATCCGGCGTGTGGCGGCAGCCCTCGATCCCCGGCAGTACCACATCGTGCCGATTGCCGCGCCCAGTGAAGACGAGCGCGCCCAGCCTTACCTGTGGCGTTTCTGGCAAAAGATTCCGGCGCGGGGCATGTTCACCGTGTTCGACCGCTCCTGGTATGGCCGGGTGCTGGTGGAACGCATCGAAGGCTTCTGCACGCCGACGGACTGGATGCGCGCCTACGGCGAGATCAACGACTTCGAAGAGCAACTGCGCGACGCCGGGGTGATCGTGGTCAAGTTCTGGCTGGCGATCGACAAGCAGACGCAGCTGGAGCGGTTCCAGGCCCGCGAGGAAATCCCGTTCAAACGCTTCAAGATCACCGAGGACGACTGGCGTAACCGCGAGAAGTGGGACGACTACCGGGCGGCGGTGGGTGACATGGTGGACCGCACCAGCACCGAGATTGCGCCGTGGACGCTGGTTGAAGCCAACGACAAGCGCTGGGCGCGGGTGAAGGTACTGCGCACCATCAACCGGGCGCTGGAGGAGGCGTTCGACAAGACCGACAAGCATGACAAGAAGGACAAGAAGGACAAGAAAAAGTAGCGCCATGCTTTTGCATACGCGGGGTGAATGATTGTCGCGGTTGAAGAGGGCGGGATCTATGCTCGATCCATCTCTCAACAACCACAACAATTGAGGTAGCCCATGCGTGAAGTAGTGATCGTCGACAGCGTGCGAACCGGCCTGGCCAAGTCCTTTCGCGGCAAGTTCAACCAGACCCGTCCCGATGACATGGCTGCCCATTGCGTGAACGCGTTGCTGACCCGCAACGGCATCGACCCGGCCACGGTCGAGGACTGCATCGTCGGCGCCGGTTCCAACGAAGGTGCCCAGGGCTACAACATCGGCCGCAATGTGGCGGTGTTGTCGCAACTGGGTACCGGTACGGCGGGCATGACCCTCAACCGTTTCTGTTCCTCGGGGTTGCAGGCGATTGCGATCGCCGCCAACCAGATTGCTTCCGGTTGCAGCGAGATCATCGTGGCCGGTGGGGTCGAGTCCATCAGCCTGACCATGAAGAGCGTCAACACCGATAACCTGATCAATCCGTTGCTCAAGGAGCAGGTGCCAGGCATTTACTTTCCCATGGGGCAGACGGCGGAAATCGTTGCGCGGCGGTATCACGTCAGTCGTGAAGAGCAGGATCTGTATGCGCTGCAAAGCCAGCAGCGTACGGCTCAGGCCCAGGCTGACGGGTTGTTCGATGATGAAATCGTGCCGATGGCGGTGAAGTACAAGGTTGAGGACAAGAACACTGGCGCGGTGCAGGTGTTGGAGGGGGTGGTGGATCGGGATGATTGCAATCGTCCGGATACGACGTTGGCCAGTCTTGCGGGATTGAAGCCGGTGTTTGCCGAGGATGGGTCGGTGACGGCGGGGAATTCCTCGCAGTTGTCTGATGGGGCTTCCATGACACTGGTGATGAGCCTGGAAAAAGCGCTGGAACTGGGGCTTAAGCCCAAGGCGTTTTTTCGCGGGTTTACGGTGGCGGGGTGTGAGCCGGATGAGATGGGGATCGGGCCGGTATTTTCGGTGCCCAAGTTGCTCAAGGCCCGTGGGCTGGCAGTGGCGGATATTGATTTGTGGGAGTTGAATGAGGCGTTTGCCTCGCAGTGCCTTTATGCGCGTAATCGGCTGGAAATTGATAACGCCAAGTACAACGTCAACGGTGGGTCGATTTCCATCGGGCATCCGTTTGGGATGACGGGGTCGCGGCAGGTGGGGCATCTGGTGCGTGAGTTGCAGCGGCGCAAGTTGCGTTACGGCATTGTCACTATGTGTGTGGGCGGCGGCATGGGGGCCACCGGCTTGTTCGAAGCCGTACGCTGACTCAGTGTGGGAGTGGCGGTGCGACGATTCGACTTGCTCGCGAATGCGGCGGGGCAGTCGATGAAAATGTTGGCTGATAGACCGCCTTCGCGAGCAAGCCCGCTCCCACATTTGATCAGCACCGTATCCCAATCCGTTCACATCCCCCTAGAATGCACCTCCTCCACCTCAGGCATTCGGGGCACTCATGCACATCTCATCGGGCCGTTGGGTCTACGGTTTATCCCTGGCCCTGCTGACCGCGCTGCTCTGGGGCATTCTGCCGATCAAACTCAAACAGGTCTTGCAGGTGATGGACCCCGTCACCGTCACCTGGTTTCGCCTGGTCGTCTCCGGCAGTTGTCTGTTTATCTATCTCGCCGCCGTAAGGCGCCTGCCCAGTTGGCGCTCCCTCGGACCAAAAGGTGGCTGGCTGGTAGCAATCGCCGTGTGCGGCCTGATGGGCAACTACGTGCTCTACCTGGTCGGCCTCAAACTGCTGAGCCCCGGCACCGCGCAACTGGTGGTACAGGTGGGCCCGATCTTCCTGATGATCGCCAGCGTCTTCGTGTTCAAGGAACGCTTCAGCCTCGGGCAGGGCATGGGCCTGCTGGTGCTGATCATCGGCTTCGGCCTGTTCTTCAACCAGCGCCTGACCGAGTTGTTGACCTCCCTGGGCAGCTACACCGCCGGGGTGCTGACGATTCTCCTGGCCACCACCATCTGGACCTTCTACGCCCTGGGCCAGAAGCAGTTGCTGACGGTATGGAATTCGTTGCAGGTGATGATGGTGATCTACCTGTCCTGCGCGCTCTTGCTGACGCCATGGGCGCACCCGATGGAAGCGCTGCAACTGAGCCCGCTGCAAGGCTGGCTGCTGCTGGCCTGCTGTTTCAATACGCTGATTGCCTACGGCGCATTCGCTGAAGCCCTGGCCCACTGGGAAGCCTCGCGGGTCAGCGCCACCCTGGCGCTGACGCCATTGGTGACTTTCGTCGCGGTAGCGCTGGCCGCCTGGATGTGGCCCGAGTATGTGCACGCCGAAGACATCAATGCCCTCGGCTACGGCGGGGCCGTGTTGGTGGTGCTGGGGTCCGCGACCGTGGCGTTGGCGCCGTCGTTGTTCGCCGGGCTCAGGGCCCGGCGTGCACGATTGGCGTCTTAATGACCGGCTTCCAGCATGTTTTCCGGACGCACCCACTGGTCGAACTCTTCGTCCGTGAGATAGCCCAGCTTCAGCGCCGCTTCCCGTAGGGTCAGCCCTTCGGCATAGGCCTTCTTGGCAATCTCGGCGGACTTGTCGTAGCCGATGTGCGGGTTCAGCGCAGTCACCAGCATCAGGCCACGCTCAAGGTGCGCGGCCATTTGCTCGGCGTCGGGTTCCAGGCCGGCGATGCAGTGCTCCTGGAAGTTGCTGCAACCGTCGGCCAGCAGGCGGATCGATTCCAGCAGGTTGTGGATGATCACCGGCTTGTACACGTTCAACTGCAAGTGGCCCTGGCTGGCGGCGAAGCCAATGGTCACGTCATTGCCCAGCACCTGGCAGGCCAGCATCGACAGCGCTTCGCACTGGGTCGGGTTGACCTTGCCGGGCATGATCGAGCTGCCCGGTTCATTCGCCGGCAACTTGACTTCCGCCAGCCCGGCACGCGGGCCGGAGCCCAGCAGGCGCAGGTCGTTGGCGATTTTCATCAGGGCCACGGCCAGGGTCTTCAAGGCGCCGTGCAGGGTGGTCAATGGCTCATGGCCCGACAGCGCGGCGAATTTGTTCGGTGCGGTGACAAACGGCAGGCCCGACAGCGCGGCCAATTCCGAGGCAATCGCCTCGCCAAAACCGTGGGGTGAATTGAGCCCGGTGCCGACGGCAGTACCACCCTGGGCCAGTTCACACACGGCGGGCAGGGCGCTGCGGATCGCGCGTTCGGCGTAGTCGAGTTGCGCTATAAAGGCCGAAACTTCCTGGCCGAAGGTGATGGGCGTCGCATCCATCATGTGGGTGCGGCCGGTTTTCACCAGCTTCATGTGGCGCGCCGACAACTCTGCCAAACCACCAGACAGTTCACGAACCGCCGGCAACAGCTTCTCGGTGACGGCCTGCACGGCGGCGATGCTCATGGCGGTGGGGAAGCAGTCGTTGGAGCTCTGGGAACGGTTGACGTGGTCGTTGGGATGCACCGGGCTCTTGCCGCCACGGGGCTTGCCCGCCAGCTCGTTGGCACGGCCGGCGATCACTTCGTTGGCGTTCATGTTGCTCTGGGTGCCGCTGCCGGTCTGCCACACCACCAGGGGAAACTGGTCGTCGTGTTCGCCGGCGAGCACTTCGTCGGCGGCCTGTTCGATCAGCCGGGCGATGTCGGCGGGCAGGTCGCCATTGCGGTCGTTGACCCGGGCCGCAGCCTTCTTGATCAGGGCCAGGGCGTGCAACACAGCCAGGGGCATGCGCTGGTCGCCGATGGCGAAGTTCACCAGCGAGCGTTGGGTCTGCGCGCCCCAGTAAGCGTCATCCGGGACTTGCACTTCTCCCAGGCTGTCGGTTTCGATACGGCTCATCGGGCACACTCCTTCAGGTTCGTTTGCGCAGTTTAGGCCCTGATCGCCCGGTGGGGTTCCCTTAAAAGACTTTTCATCGGATTAAGCCCCGCAAAACCAGGCCCCACAAGGCGTGGGGTTGAGCCGCGGCGTTTTTTAGGCGCAGAATGGGCGCCCTTGGGGTCTTACCTCGCCTGCTAGAAAAGGAAACTCGATGACTCGTCTTCGTGCCATCTGTACCGCGGTTGCTCTGGTATGTGCCAGCGGCCAGGTTTTTGCCGATACCGCCAGCCACAACGCCAGTGCCGAAGCCTTCCTTACCCTGGCCCATGCCGACAAGCTGGGTACCCCGGTGTACATGCAAGTGCAACAAATGTTCGCCCAGCGTTTCGAGCAGACCAAGGCGCCTGCTTCCAAGCAAACCGTCCTGGACACCTACCAGGCCAAGGCCAACACCGCCCTGGACCAGGCCATCGGCTGGAACAAGCTCAAGCCGGACATGATCAAGCTCTACACCGACAACTTCAGCGAATCCGAGCTCAAGGACCTGGTTGCGTTCTACCAGTCGCCACTGGGCAAGAAAGTCCTGGAGAAAATGCCCCAGCTGACCCAGCAATCGGCCCAGATGACCCAGGCCAAGCTGGAAAGCGCGGTACCTGTGGTGAACAAGCTGCTGGAAGACATGACCAACGAGCTGACGCCAAAAGCCCCGGCCCCGGCCAAGAAGAAGTAAACAGGAATGACCATGCAACAGCGTATCGAATCGGCACTCGTCGCCCTGAGCCCGGAACACTTGAGCGTGCTGGATGAAAGCCATATGCACAGCCGTGGGTTGCAGACCCACTTCAAGGCCGTGCTGGTCAGCCAGCAGTTCGAGGGCCTCAACCGCGTCAAGCGCCACCAGAAGGTCTATGCCACGTTGGGTGACCTGATGAGCGAATTCCATGCGTTGGCGCTGCATACCTACACGCCTGAAGAATGGGCGAAAATCGACGCAGCCCCGGCCTCGCCGACCTGCGCCGGCGGTCACTGACACTGTGGCACATCAGCTTGATGTGGCGAGGGAGGCCCCACCCCGTCTTCGACGCCGCGCTGTCGCGCAGCAAACGGGTCATCGTAAAGTTGAGGTACGCGCGCGGGGCAAAGGCCGGAACCAGCACTGGTGTGTCAGCACCCGCGAGGGAGAGTGGCCTGCACGGTATCGGCGTGGAGTCGTTGAAGGCATGGCGCAAGCCATGACCTCGTATAAGAGAGTGAATCCGCTCGCCACCGTGTACCCCGCGCGCGTCGTTCAATCCTGCGAGGAATTGCCATGACGCGCAAGAACCAAAAACGATTTGAGATCGTTCATCCCAATTGCACCGGCATTGATGTGGGCGGTGGCGAGCACTGGGTCGCCGTCGATCCAGAAAAGTGCGACGACCCTGTTCGTAAATTCTCGACCTTCACTGATGACTTGATTGCCTTGGCCAAATGGCTTGAATCAATGGACGTCAAAGTCGTGGCGATGGAGGCCACGGGCGTTTACTGGATTCCCCTTTTCGAAGTGCTGGACGCTCGCGGGCTTGATGTTTACCTCGTCAACTCGCGCGCGACTCGCCAGACCTCTGGGAGAAAATCCGACGTGCTTGATTGTCAATGGATTCGGCAGCTCATGACATACGGCTTGCTCAGTGGCGCTTTTCGCCCGGCGGATCAAATCTGCTCATTGCGCTCGTTGGTGCGCCAGCGGCTGAATAAAGTCCGTGACCAGGCAAAGACAATCAACCGCATGCAAAAAAGCCTGACCCAGATGAACATCCAGTTGGCCAACGTCATCAGCGATATTACCGGGGTGACGGGTCTGAAGATCTTGCGGGCGATCGTCCAGGGGGAGCGTGACCCCGAAAAGCTCGCAGCTTTTCGAGATGGCCGCATCAAGGCCGATCAGGTGACCATCGCCCGCAGCTTGCATGGCAACTGGCGAGCCGAACATCTGCATGCGCTGAGTCAGGAATTGGCCTGTCATGACTTCCTGGAAAAACAGATCGCCGAGTGCGATCAGGCGATCGCCCAAGCGCTGGAGCGACTTCCGGTCCTTGAGCAGAAGACTGCGACGCCCAGTAAGTCGTTACGCAGCCCGCACCGCACAAACGACGAGCAACTGATCCTGCATCGCGCCTTGAACAAGATAATGGGCGTGGATTTAACGGCGATCCCCACCCTTGGAGTCGACACGGCGCTCGTGTTAGCCAGCGAGTTGGGGCCGGACTTATCCAAGTTTCCAAGCTCTCAGCACTTTTGCTCCTGGCTTGGCTTGGCACCGCCGACACGGATATCAGGTGGAAAACCCCTCCCGGGTAAAGCGCCAAAGATCATCAATCGCGCAGCCCAGGCCCTGAAGCAAGCAGCATCGAACGCGCGCCAAGACAAGAGCTTTATCGGCGCCAGTCACCGAGCCCGACTGACGAGGATGGATACCAGTTGCGCGATCAAAGCCACAGCCCATCAGTTAGCACGGCTGATTTACGCCATGCTGACCAAGGGGCAACCGTATGTGGAAAAGGGGATTGAAACATTTGAGGAAAAAAGCCGTGACCGCCAACTGCGCGCCTTGGAGCGAAAAGCCCGCAAGCTGGGGATGCAGCTGGTCAAGGCTGGTTGATTTTTAAGAGCAAAAACAATGAGTTATTTTTTGTTTGATAAGAGCTTGCTCCCGCTGGGCTGCGCAGCAGCCCTTCTGCCAATCACCGCGATCTTTCTGAAAGGTTGCAACTGCCTGGTTGGGGCCGCTCCGCAGCCCAGCGGGAGCAAGCTCCCTCGCCACAGTAAGAGGCGGTCCATAATCGTCGCCATTTTTGTTAGAATCCGCAACGCGCCGCTCAGTCGGCGCGTTTTTTTTGCATCCGGTTCACCCTTTACGAGGGTAGCCACCTGGAGAGAACACCCATGACTCAACCGATTGTCGTGGCGGCACTGTATAAGTTCGTCACCCTCGAAGATTACGTCGCCCTGCGCGAGCCACTGCTGCAGGCGATGGTCGACAACGGCATCAAAGGCACCTTGCTGATTGCCGAAGAAGGCATCAACGGCACCGTTTCCGGCAGCCGCGAAGGCATTGATGGCTTGATGGCCTGGCTCAAGAACGACCCGCGCATGGACGACATCGACCACAAAGAGTCGTACTGCGACGAGCAGCCGTTCTACCGCACCAAGGTCAAGCTCAAGAAAGAAATCGTGACCCTGGGCGTCGAAGGCGTCGACCCGAACAAGAAAGTCGGCACCTACGTCGAGCCGCAGGACTGGAATGCGCTGATCAGCGACCCTGAAGTGCTGCTGATCGATACCCGCAACGACTACGAAGTGTCCATCGGCACCTTTGAAGGCGCGATCGACCCGAAGACCACCAGCTTCCGCGAATTTCCCGACTACATCAAAGCCAACTTCGACCCGGCCAAACACAAGAAAGTCGCCATGTTCTGCACCGGCGGCATTCGTTGCGAAAAGGCCTCGAGCTATATGCTCAGCGAGGGTTTCGACGAGGTGTATCACCTCAAGGGCGGCATCCTGAAGTACCTCGAAGAGGTGCCGCAGGAAGAAACCAAGTGGCAGGGCGACTGCTTTGTGTTCGACAATCGCGTGACCGTGCGCCACGACTTGAGCGAAGGCGACTACGATCAATGTCATGCCTGCCGCACACCGGTCAGCGTCGAGGACCGTGCATCCGAACACTATGTAGCTGGCATCAGTTGCCCGCATTGCTGGGATAAGCTTTCAGAGAAGACCCGTCGCAGCGCGATCGACCGGCAAAAGCAGATTGAACTGGCCAAGGCCCGCAATATGCCGCACCCGATTGGCTACAACTACAAGCAATCCCCATCCTCCGAGGCCTGAGCCATGTCCGCACGCCTGCTCTATGTAATGGATCCGATGTGCTCCTGGTGCTGGGGTTTCGCCCCGGTGGCCAAGGCGCTGGTTGAGCAGGCCCAGGCCGCAGGCGTGGAGCTGCACCTGGTGGTGGGCGGCTTGCGCACCGGCAGTGGCGCGGCGCTGGAGCCGACGACCCGGCGCTATATTCTTGAGCATTGGCAGGCCGTGACCGACGCCACCGGCCAGCCGTTCAAGCGTGAAGGTGCACTGCCTGATGGTTTTGTCTACGACACCGAGCCTGCTTGCCGCGCCGTGGTCACGGCCCGCAGCCTGGCGCCGGATTGCGCGTGGAAACTGCTGGGCCTGATCCAGCAGGCGTTCTACGTCGAAGGGCGCGACGTGACCCGCGCCGACGTATTGGTGGAACTGGCCGAGACCGCCGGCGTGCCGCGTATCGAGTTCGCCGAAGCTTTCGACCGCGCCGACCAGCACGCGGCCACCGCGGCGGATTTCACCTGGGTCCAGGACCTGGGCATCGCCGGTTTCCCGACCTTGCTGGCGGAGCGTAATGGGCAACTGGCGCTGCTGACCAACGGCTATCAGCCGCTGTCCGAATTGGCGCCGCTGCTGAGCCGCTGGCTGGAGCGAGCTGCCTGTGCATGATCAGCCCGATCCCGTTGAGCAACCCAAGCGTGTCGACCGGCTGACCTGGGCGGAAGTCCGCCGCCTGGCGCTGCATCACAAGAAATCCCTGTGGATCGCCAATGGCGTCGCCGTGCTGGCGACCTTGTGCAGCGTGCCGATTCCATTGCTGCTGCCGTTGCTGGTGGACGAAGTGCTGCTGGGCCATGGCGATGCGGCACTGAAGGTGATGAACCACGCATTGCCCCTGGGTTGGCAGAAGGCCGCCGGCTATATCGGCCTGATGCTGCTGGTGACCTTGCTGCTGCGTTGCGGCGCCCTGGTGTTCAACGTGCTGCAGGCGCGGTTGTTTGCGCGACTGGCCAAGGACATCGTCTATCGCATTCGCGTGCGGCTGATCGAGCGCCTCAAGCGCATTTCCCTCAGCGAATACGAAAGCCTGGGCAGCGGCACGGTGACTACGCACCTGGTCACCGACCTGGACACGGTGGACAAATTCGTCGGTGAAACCCTCAGCCGGTTCCTGGTGGCGATGCTCACCCTGGTAGGCACCTCCGGGATCCTGATGTGGATGCACTGGAAGCTGGCGCTGTTGATCCTGCTGTTCAACCCGCTGGTGATCTACGCCACGGTGCAGTTGGGCAAGCGGGTCAAGCACCTGAAGAAGCTGGAAAACGACAGCACGTCGCGGTTTACCCAGGCGCTGACCGAAACCCTCGATGCGATCCAGGAAGTGCGTGCCGGCAATCGCCAGGGCTTTTTCCTCGGTCGCCTGGGCCAGCGGGCCCAGGAAGTGCGGGATTTTGCGGTCAATTCCCAGTGGAAAAGCGACGCCTCCAGCCGCGCCAGTGGCTTGCTGTTCCAGTTTGGTATCGACATCTTCCGTGCGGCGGCGATGCTGACGGTGCTGTTTTCCGACCTGTCCATCGGCCAGATGCTCGCGGTGTTCAGTTACCTGTGGTTCATGATCAGCCCGGTGGAACAGTTGCTGAACCTGCAATACGCCTACTACGCGGCGGGCGGGGCGCTGACGCGGATCAACGAACTGCTGGCCCGCGCCGATGAACCGCAATACGCGGGCGGTGCCGATCCGTTTACCGGACGTGAGACCGTCGGCATCGAAGTGCGCGGCCTGAATTTCGGCTACGGCGAGGAACTGGTGCTGGACCAGTTGAACCTGAACATCGCCCCGGGTGAAAAAGTCGCGATTGTCGGCGCCAGCGGCGGCGGCAAAAGTACCCTGGTGCAACTGTTGCTGGGGCTGTATACGCCGCAGGCCGGCAGCATTCGCTTCGGTGGTTCGACCCAGCAGGAAATCGGCCTGGAGACGATTCGCGAGAATGTCTCCGTGGTGCTGCAGCACCCGGCACTGTTCAATGATACGGTGCGCGCCAACCTGACCATGGGCCGCGAGCGCAGCGACCAGGCCTGTTGGCAGGCGCTGGAAATTGCCCAGCTGGATGCGACCGTCAAGGCGCTGCCGCTGGGCCTGGACAGCGTGGTCGGACGCTCCGGCGTGCGCTTTTCCGGTGGGCAGCGTCAACGCCTGGCCATTGCACGGATGGTGCTGGCGGAGCCGAAAGTGGTAATACTCGACGAGGCCACCTCGGCCCTGGATGCGGCAACCGAATACAACCTGCACCAGGCGCTGGCGCGGTTTCTCAGTGGCCGTACCACCTTGATCATCGCCCACAGGCTGTCGGCGGTGAAACAGGCGGATCGGGTATTGGTGTTCGATGGCGGCCATATTGCCGAAGATGGCGACCATCAGCAGTTGATTGCTGATGGTGGCTTGTACGCCAAACTTTACGGACACTTGCAACAAGTGCGGTGATTTAGCCTACGCTGAGCTATCAGGAGCGGTTTTCACTCGCGTGCGTATTTTAGTTGTGCATGTGCAAGGGACCTCATGAAGCAAAAGCAGACTCTCGGAACCCCTCGGTTATTGGGCATTGTGTGGCCTTTTATCGCCGTCGTGCTGTTCCAGGCATTGTTAGGCTGCGTCAGTCTCTACGTACTCTCGGCGGTGCGCGGTTATGTGGCGGGCGAAAGCCTGTGGTCCAAGGGCCAGAAAGACGCGATCTTTTACCTGACGCTCTACGCCGACAGCCGCGACGAAGCCACCTACCTCAAATACCAGAACGCGATTGCCGTACCCCAGGGCGGGCATGAGCTGCGGCTGGCCCTGGACCGCCCGACGCCGGACCTGCCTGCCGCGCGCCAGGGCATCCTCAAGGGCGGTAACCACCCTGACGACGTTTCCAGCCTGATCTGGCTGTACCTCAACTTCCGCCATTTCAGTTACCTGGAAAAAGCCATCGAACTGTGGACGGTGGGCGATGGCTACCTTGTGCAACTGGACGACCTGGCCCAGGAGATGCACCGAGCGATCATGGCCAATCAGGTCAGCAGCAGCGACGTACACCGCTGGAAGCAGCGGATCTTCGCGATCAACGACGGGGTGACGCCGGCCGCGAAAGCCTTCAGCGATGCCCTGGGTGAAGGCTCGCGGATGATTCTGCGCCTGCTGCTGGTGACCAACCTGGCCACGGCACTGGGCTTGATCGTGCTGGCGCTGTTGCGCACCCACAAGCTGCTGGCCCAGCGACATGCGTTTGCCGACGCGCTCCAGTTGGAGAAGGAGCGGGCGCAGATCACCCTGGAGTCGATTGGCGACGGAGTGATCACCACCGATGTCGACGGCGCCATTGCGTATATGAACCCGGCCGCCGAAGCCCTGACCCATTGGAAAGCCGCCCAGGCCCAGGGGCTGCCGCTGGCGGCGCTGTTCAACCTGCTGGACGAAAATGCCCAGGCCGACGGCTTTACCCTGATCGAACACATATTGGGTGGCCAACTCGGTGGGGGCAGCGAGCATTCCAAGCTGATCCAGCGCCTGGACGGCACCACCGTGTCCGTCACCCTGGTGGGCGCGCCGATCCGCAGTGCCGGCAAAGTCGTCGGCGCGGTGCTGGTGTTGCACGACATGACACAGGAACGCCAGTACATCGCCAACCTGTCCTGGCAGGCCACCCACGACGCCTTGACCGGCCTGGCCAACCGCCGCGAGTTCGAGTTCCGCCTGGAGCAGGTGCTGCACAACGTCGGGCGCCAGCAAACCGGGCGCCATGCCTTGATGTTCCTCGACCTGGACCAGTTCAAGCTGGTCAACGACACCTGCGGGCATGCCGCGGGGGATGAACTGTTGCGGCATATCTGCGCGCTCTTGCAGTCCGACCTGCGTGAAGGTGACACCCTGGCCCGGCTGGGGGGCGACGAGTTCGGCATCCTGCTGGAGAACTGCCCGGCGCCGGTGGCGGAAAAAATCGCCGAAAGCCTGCGCCACACCGTGCAGAGCCTGCACTTTGTGTGGAAGGGCAGGCCGTTTGTCACCACCGTGAGTATTGGCCTGGTGCACATCACGCACGCCCCGACCACCCTGGAGACTTCCCTGCGAGCCGCCGACATGGCGTGCTACATGGCCAAGGAAAAGGGCCGCAACCGGGTGCAGGTGTATCACGCCGATGACTCGGAATTGTCCCTGCGCTTTGGCGAGATGGCCTGGGTGCAGCGCCTGCACATGGCGCTGGAAGAGAACCGTTTTTGCCTGTACGCCCAGGAAATCGCGCCCCTTGGGCACACCGAACAGGGGGATGGGCATATCGAAATCCTGCTGCGCCTGCATGACGAGGCGGGGCGGATCATCCTGCCGGACAGTTTTATCCCGGCCGCCGAGCGTTACGGCTTGATGACCTCCCTGGACCGTTGGGTGGTGGAGAACGTGTTCAAGATCATCGCAGGCTGCATGCGTGAGCGCCCGGGCCGGCCCATGGCTATGTGTGCGATCAATCTGTCAGGCACTACCATCGGCGATGAGGACTTTCTTGGGTTCCTGCGTGAGCAATTCATTGCCTACGGCATTCCACCGGAAATGATTTGTTTTGAAATTACAGAAACCAGCGCTATAGCGAATTTGGGTAGTGCGATTCGTTTTATCAACGAGCTCAAAGAGTTAGGGTGCCATTTCTCCCTGGATGACTTCTGCGCCGGGATGTCCTCGTTCGCATATCTTAAACATTTACCTGTAGACTTCTTGAAGATCGATGGAAGTTTCGTAAAGGATATGCTGGACGACCCGATTAACCGCGCTATGGTCGAAGTGATCAATCACATCGGTCATGTCATGGGTAAGCGCACAATTGCCGAATTTGTCGAGACACCCCAGATCGAACAAGCCTTGCTTGAGATCGGGGTCGACTACGCTCAGGGATACCTGATCGAGCGACCGCAGTTGTTTACCTTTGATAGTTTGCAGTGTCGACCTGTGCGACCGCAGCCCCTGTTATTCAAGGCGCCTGGCACGTTCCGATGAAACATTTGCTGGTCTGTACATATCACAAATCAAAAGGAGCCCGACAGTGATCGACACATTCAACAGAACCGGCCCGCTTATGGAAGCCTCAAGTTACCCCGCCTGGGCGCAACAGCTGATCCAGGACTGTAGCGAGAGCAAGCGTCGCGTTGTCGAACACGAACTGTACCAGCGCATGCGCGATAACAAGCTCAGCGCCAAGACCATGCGCCACTACCTGATTGGTGGCTGGCCGGTGGTTGAACAGTTTGCGTTGTACATGGCACAGAACCTCACCAAGACCAAATTTGCCCGCCATCCTGGGGAGGACATGGCGCGCCGCTGGCTGATGCGCAATATTCGCGTGGAACTCAACCACGCCGATTATTGGGTGCATTGGGCCCGCGCCCATGGTGTCAGCCTGGAAGAATTGCAGGCACAGGAAGTGCCGCCGGAGCTGCATGCACTGAGCCACTGGTGCTGGCACACCAGCTCGGCCGATTCGCTGATTGTCGCGATTGCCGCCACCAACTACGCCATCGAGGGGGCCACTGGGGAGTGGTCCGCCGTGGTGTGTTCCACCGGCGTCTATGCCGCGGCTTTCCCTGAGGAAGACCGCAAGCGCGCGATGAAGTGGCTGAAGATGCATGCCCAGTACGATGACGCACATCCCTGGGAAGCCCTGGAAATCATCTGCACCCTGGCCGGCATGAACCCGACCAAGGAACTGCAGGTAGAGCTGCGCCAGGCGGTCTGCAAGAGCTACGACTACATGTACCTGTTCCTGGAACGTTGCATGCAGCTGGAAAAGTCGGTGGCCGCCCCCCGCAAACAACCCGCCCTGGTTGCCAGCGAGGCGTAAACGGGGTGATGGCGGGGTAAATTACCCCGCCATTGCCAGCCGATTGCGGCCTTCACGCTTGGCCACATACAAGGCACTGTCCGCCCGGCGCAACAGGCTCTCGGCGGACTCTCCCGCCAGCAAGGTCGAACAGCCCAGGCTCACCGTCAATTCGATCCGCTCATCATCCGCCCAATAATCCTGGGCCTGTGCCGCCTGGCGCAGGCGCTCGCCGACCATCGACGCCGCGTCCCGGCCGGTGTTGGACAGCAGGATCAGAAACTCTTCCCCGCCAAACCGGAACACCATGTCCACATTGCGCAGCTGGCTCTTGATCGAGGCGGCGACGGCCTTGAGCACCTTGTCGCCCGTGGCATGGCCGTGGCTGTCGTTGATGTGCTTGAAGTGGTCGATGTCCAGCATCAACAAGGACAGGGGTTGCAGGTGCCGGCGAGCCATGTCGATTTCCCGTTGCAGGGTCTGGTCCATGGCGATGCGGTTACCGGTTTCGGTCAGTGGGTCGCGCAGGGCACTGCGAGTCGCCGCACGGTAGAGCAGGGCATTGCGCATCGGGTAGAGCAAGGTGGCCAGCAGCGATTCCAGGTTGGCCAGTTCGTCTTCGAGAAAGCGTTGGTTGCGCCGAAACACCAGTTCGCCAAGGTGCTCGCCTTCATGGCTGAGGGCATAGCTCACCGAATGATGGCCGCGGTGACCGTACTCCAGGCGCAGGTCGCTGGCTTCGTGGCGGTATTGCAGGGCGTCCAGCGGCACCAGGCGTTGGATCTCGCGGAAGAACAACGCAAGGATATGCTCCGGCTCCAGGCTGGTTTGCAATTGCATGCCCAGTTGCTGGCGAAGTTGCTCAACCGTCGCGGGGCGTCGGGTAAGAAGGGAAGGCTGACCAAAGCCCAGGCGTTGCAATTTGGCGCTGTCGAAGTCAATTGCGTTGGTCTGGGTCGGTGTTTTCATAAGCGAATGAGCCTCTAAGCACAAAACTGTCTTACAGGCTGGGTGAGAGCGTCGTACTGTTCCTTCAGTTCCGTAGGACTGACATACAGTCTAGCCCGGTTTGTCTAAGGGTATAACTGCCGCACGTCTTATAGCCGGGGCCGCGTCGTCGCGGGCCCCGGGTTAGGGCTTATTGTTTTTGCGGGTCGAACTGCTTGTCGCGGATAAACAGCGCTGGGATCACGCCGCAGATAAAGTACGCGCCGCCCATGACCAGGAATCCCACGCCAATCGAGCCATGGGACGCCAGGAAACCAATGGCTGCCGGTGCCACCGCCGCGCCGATTCGGCCAATGTTGTAGGCGCCGCCCACTGCCGAGCCGCGAAATTTCGCTTCGAAGCTTTCGGTCATGTAGGTCGCATTCACGCCGTAGGGGATGCCGTACAGGAAACCGAACACAATCAGCATCCACAGGATGTTGTCCGGGCTCTGGAACAGCACGATCACCGGCAGGAAAATCGCCGTGCCCAGCGCGCCGACGGCGAACACCAGGCGCCGGCCCAGGCGGTCTGCCGCGAGCCCGGCGAGGATCTTGCCGAAAATCATCGCCGCGTAGGTGCCGACCATGTAGCTGGTCATCGACTTGAAGTTCATCCCCAGCTCGCCTTCCAGGTACGACGGCATCCAGTTGTTCACGCCGTAGTAGCCGAACTGCAGGAAGCCTGCGGTCAGTGCCCAGAGGATAAACATGCGGCTGGCTTTCGGGTCGCTGAAGATCAGCTTGAACATGCCGTCGGGTTTCTTCGCCGACACGCGCTTGATGCCTTCGGCCTTTTCCCGGGCACGTTCGGCCTGGGCCTTGATCCAGGCTTGCGGCTCCGGCACCAGGCGTTGCATCAGTACGGCGAGGATCACCGGGATGATCGCCACGTAGAACAACCAGCGCCAGCCGTGGTTCGGCAGGATCCAGCCGGCGAGCAGGGTGGCGACGATGTAGCCCACCGACCAACCGGCCTGCAAGGTGCCGAGCACGGTGGTGCGATAGCGGGTCGGCACGTATTCGGCCATCAGGGTGTTGCACGCGACATACAGCGCGCCGAGGCCCAGGGACGCGAAGAAACGGGTGCTCGCGAACTGCCAATAGCTGTGGGTCATGCCCAGGATCGCCGTGCCGGCGGAGAACAGCACGATGCTCCAGACCACGGTTTTCACCCGGCCAAAACGGTCACAGGCCCAACCGCCGTAAATCCCGCCGATGGCCATCCCGGCCAGGGTGAAGCTGCCCAGGCTGCCGGCTTCGACGCTGGTCAGGCCGAACTCGGCCTTGAGGCTGCTGAGGCTGTAGGACAGCAGCATCAAGTCGGCACCGTCGATCAGCAGGCCGAGGAAGCAGAAGATGAACACGATGATCCACAGTTTGTTTTGCGCGGGCGACAACGCACCCGCCGAAGCGGCGACTTCCATAGCGATACCTTGTTGTAGTTGTTAGGGCACAAGTTATGGGTGTTGCGGTAATGCGGTTGGAACACGGTCACTGTAGGAGCTGGCTTGCCTGCGATGGCATCGCCGCGGTGTTACTGCCAGACCGAGTTGTCTGCATCGCAGGCAAGCCAGCTCCCACATGGGTTTTGTGTTGTTCCCGGGGTTCAGTGCTTGGCCTCGCGAATCATGTTGCGGGCGATCACCAATTGCTGGATCTGCGTAGTGCCTTCATACAGGCGGAACAAGCGCACATCGCGATAGAACCGCTCGATGGCGTACTCGCTCACATACCCGGCACCGCCGTGAATCTGCACACAACGGTCGGCCACCCGGCCGCACATCTCCGTGGCGAACATTTTCGAGCAGGACGCTTCGGTGCCGATGTTCAGGCCTTCGTCACGCTTGCGCGCGGCGTCCACCACCATGCAGCGGGCGGCGTAGATCTCGGCCTTGCTGTCGGCGAGCATCGCCTGGATCAACTGGAACTCGGCGATCGGCTGGCCGAACTGCTTGCGCTCCAGGGCGTAGTTCAGGGCATCGTCGAGCATGCGCTCGGCGGCCCCGACGCTGACGGCGGCGATGTGCAGGCGGCCCTTGTCGAGCACCTTCATTGCGGTCTTGAACCCCACGCCTTCGACGCCACCGATCAGTTGGTCGGCCGGTACGCGCACGTTGTCGAAAATCACGTCGCACGTGTGGGCGCCTTTCTGGCCCATCTTGTGGTCGCGCTTGCCCAGGGACAGGCCGGGGGTGTTGCGCTCGACAATGAATGCACTGATGCCGCCCGCGCCCTTGATGTCCGGGTTGGTACGGGCCATCACCGTGTAGATCCCGGCGTGGGGGGCGTTGGTGATAAAGCGCTTGGTGCCGTTGATGACATAGTGGTCACCGTCGCGCACCGCCGTGGTTTTCAGCGAGGCGGCGTCGGAGCCGGAGTCCGGCTCGGTCAGGCAGAACGAACTGAGCAGTTCACCGCTGGCGAGTTTTGGCAGGTAGTGCTGCTTCTGCGCCTCGGTGCCGTCCAGCAGGATGCCGATGGAGCCGATGCCGTTGTTGGTGCCGAAGTAGGAACGAAATGCCGGCGAGGTGCGGCCCAGTTCGAAGGCCACGTTGACCTCTTCTTCCATGGTCAGCCCGAGGCCGCCGTAGGCTTCAGGCAAGGTCAGGCCAAACAGGCCCAGCTCGCGGAACTGGCTGACGATATCCGCCGGGACGTCATCGGTCTCGGCCAGTTCGTTTTCCCGGGGGATCAGCGCCTCGTTGACGAACTGCTGGAGGGTTTCCAGCAACAGATGAAGCGTTTCGGGGTCTCGGATCATGTGCATTCCTCAGCGGCCCGTTCGGCGGGCCTGTTGTCGTCAATCTGCCGAGGCCTTGCACCGATCTGTCTAGCGGGCGGCGGCCTCGATGTTGTTCACCATGTGCTTGAGACGGGGCCCGATGTCGTCCTCGAGTTTCTCCCGGGAAAGGTGAAAACTCGGCCCGCCACAGTTGAACGTCAGCAGCCCATGTTGTGCATGCAGCAGCGGTACGGCGATGGCGTTTACATCGCGGTGCCACTCACCGATCGACATGCAGTAGCCGAAGTCGGTGTAATCCCGGAAGGCACGTTCCAGACCCTTCCTGATGCCCGGCCAGTCCTCCAGATGACGCTGGCGGATATGGTCGAGGATAAATTCCCGCTCGTTTTCCGGCATCGCTGCCAGGCAGGCGCGGCCTGCGGAACTCAAGTGCAACGGCAACCGTGTGCCGACCTGGCGGCGCATGGTCATGTTGGCTTCACCCTGGACCACGTCCAGGTAAACCATGTCCAGGCGGTCCCGCGTGGCCATCGCCACCGCGGCCTGGGCGTACTTGGCCATCGTCTCCATCAGCGGATGGGCCACGGCCCGCACCGACAGGTTCGACAGCATTGCGTAACCGAATGCCATCACGCCCACATCCAGCTGATACCGGCCTGACTGCGGCAGGTGCTTGAGATAGCCCAAGCGGGTCAGCGTATGGGTCATCCGCGTAATCGTCGGCTTTGGCAGCCCGGTCTTGCGCGCCAGCTCCTGGTTACCCAGCACGCTTTCGCTGGGGGTGAAGCAGCGCAGCAATTCCAGGCCTCGGGCCAGGGCGGTGACGAACTGGCGGTCCTTGTCTTCTTCCTCGTCGGCATTCATCGGATCGATCAGCAAGTGCTCGAAGGCGTGGTTGCCGGCAGGTGTTTCGGGTGTGTTCGGGTCCAGGTTTCGACGGCGCATGTTAGTCCCCCTTTTTTTAGAAAATCAACAAAACAAAATTGTATTCCGCACAGCGAAACTAATCAACTTTGCGTGGCGTTGTCTTTTTGTTTAATAAAACTCGTCTAAACAACGAGTTATAGCCCAATTTATCGGAGGGTCAGGTTTTTACGTTTACATCACGGCGACTCGGTCCTTATGATTATCGCTAAATACGGAATGTTGTTTCGCATAGCGAAACTTGCGATATCCGAACTAACAAGAACATTGCAGCAGGAGAATTTGTGGCCAGCCTCGACCAACCCGTAGTGCACCTCGACGTCCAGGACAATGGCGTCGCCGTGGTACGCATCCACCGTCCCGAAGTGAAAAACGCCTTGAACGCCCAGGTTCGCGAAGAGCTGGCCGAGCACTTTCGTGCCCTGGCCAAACGCCGTGATGTGCGCGCCATCGTGCTCACCGGCGGCGACCAGTTCTTCGTGGCCGGTGCCGACATCAAGGAATTCGCCAGCGCCAGCCCGATCGAGATGTATCGCCGCCACACCGAATACCTGTGGGAAGCCATCAGCCGCTGCCCCAAGCCGGTGATCGCCGCAGTGAACGGGTTTGCCCTGGGTGGCGGTTGTGAGCTGGCCATGCATTGCGACCTGATCGTCGCCGGCGAATCGGCGCGCTTCGCCCAGCCCGAGGTCAAGTTGGGCCTGATGCCGGGCGCCGGTGGCACCCAGCGCCTGGTACGCGCCGTGGGCAAGTTCCAGGCCATGCGCATCGCGTTGACCGGCTGCATGGTCAAGGCCCCGGAAGCCCTGGCCATGGGCATGCTCAGCGAAGTGGTGGCCGATGACCAGACCATCCCCCGCGCCCTGGAACTGGCCGCGCAGATCGCCGTCTTGCCGCCACTGGCGGTGGAGCAGATCAAGGAAGTGATGCTGGCCGGCGCCGACCTGCCGCTGGAAAGCGCGCTGGTGTTGGAGCGCAAGGCCTTTCAACTGCTGTTCGATTCGGCAGACCAGAAGGAGGGCGCCGCGGCGTTCTTCGAAAAACGCACCGCGAACTACCTGGGGGAATGACAATGGATGATTCAATCAAGATCATGGGCCTGGTAGGCACCGGCGTGATGGGCGCCGGGATTGCACAGATTGCCGCTCAGGCGGGCGTGTTGGTGCGCTTGTTCGATGCCCGCGACGGTGCGGCGCAAACCGCTCGGGATAACCTCGGCGCCACGCTCTCGAAGCTGGCCGCCAAGGGCAAGATCACCCAGGCAGCGGTGGACGCTGCGCTTGCGAACCTGCAAGTCGCCGCCACCATTGAGGCGCTGCACGACTGCGACCTGGTGGTGGAAGCCATTGTCGAAAACCTCGACGCCAAGCGCGGCCTGTTGCAGCAGCTGGAAGGCGTGGTCAGCGCGGCGTGCATCCTCGCCACCAACACCTCGTCGCTGTCGGTCACGGCCATCGCCACCGGCTGCCGACACCCTGAGCGGGTCGCCGGGCTGCACTTTTTCAACCCGGTACCGTTGATGCGCGTCGTCGAAGTGGTCGACGGCCTGGCCACCGCACCGAAGGTCGGCGATGACCTGTTGGCCTTCGTTGCCCGTACCGGCCATCGCGGCGTGCGCGCCAAGGACACCCCGGGTTTCATCGTCAACCACGCCGGCCGTGCGTACGGCACCGAAGCCTTGAAGATGCTCGATGAAGGCATTGCCGAGCGCGGCGACATCGACCGTATCCTGCGTGAAGGCGCAGGCTTTCGCATGGGGCCGCTGGAACTGCTGGACCTCACCGGGCTCGACGTTTCCCACCCGGTGATGGAGTCGATCTACAACCAGTTCTATCAGGACCCGCGCTACAAACCATCGCCCCTGACCCGCCAGATGCTGGTGGGCGGACGCTTCGGGCGCAAGAGCGGGCAGGGCTTCTACCGCTATGAAAATGGCCAGGTGGTGGACGGCCCGCAGCCGCAGCCGGTGCCTTCCATCAAGCAATTCCCGCCGGTATGGATCGCCACCGAAAACGCCGAAGACTACGAGCGCCTCAGCGTCCTGGTGATCGAGTTGGGCGCACACCTTGAAAGCGCGGCGCAGCCTTCGCCTGAAGCGTTGTGCCTGCTGGCGCCCTACGGTCTCGACGCCACCTCGGCCAGCGAGCGCTTCCATACCGACCCGGCGCGCACCCTGTGCATCGACCTGCTGACCGATCTGTCGCGCCACCGCACCCTGATGCAAAATCCGCTGACGTCCACCGCCAGTCGCGACGCCGCCCACGCGTTGCTCGCCAGTGACGGTGTAGGTGTGACGGTGATCAGCGACAGCGTCGGCTTCGTTGCCCAGCGCACCCTGGCGATGGTGGTCAACCTGGCCTGCGACATTGCCCAGCAACGCATCGCCAGCGTCGACGATATTGACCAGGCCGTACAACTCGGCCTGGGTTATCCACAAGGCCCGCTCGCCTGGGGCGATGCCCTCGGGCCACGGCGCATCCTCACGATTTTGCAACGCATGAGCGAACTCACCCACGACCCACGTTATCGCCCCAGCCCCTGGCTGCGGCGGCGTGCCGTGCTGGGGATTTCCCTGCGTCATGAAGAGCCGGCAGTCGGCTGATTTCGATTCATCACAGGACAAGAATAATGGGTGCATTGACAGGTTTGCGGGTGCTGGACTTAAGCCGGGTATTGGCCGGGCCCTGGTGTGGCCAGGTGTTGGCCGACCTTGGCGCGGAAGTGATCAAGATCGAACGGCCACAGAGTGGCGACGATACCCGCGGCTGGGGCCCGCCGTGGATGAAGACCGACACCGGCGAGTCATCCGGGCAGGCGTCTTATTACCAGTCCACCAACCGCGGCAAACTATCCGTGGCCATTGACCTGGCTACCAGCGAAGGCCAGGAACTGGTGCGGGCCCTGGCGGCCAGCTCCGACGTACTGATCGAAAACTACAAGGCCGGTTCCCTGGCGCGTTATGGCCTGGATTACGCGACCCTGGCCGAGATCAATCCACGGTTGGTGTACTGCTCCATCACCGGCTTCGGCCAGACCGGCCCGCGTGCCGAAGAACCCGGCTACGACTTCATCATCCAGGGCATCGGCGGCCTGATGAGCATCACCGGCGAACGCGACGACCTGCCCGGCGGCGGCCCGCAAAAAGTCGGCGTGGCGTTCTCCGACCTGATGACCGGCCTGTATTCCACCGTCGCGATCCAGGCCGCACTGCTCAGCCGCGAACGCACCGGCGTTGGCCAACACATCGACATGGCGCTGCTGGACGTACAAGTGGCAACCCTGGCCAACCAGAGCATGAACTACCTGGCCTCGGGCAAGGTGCCGCAGCGTTTCGGCAACGCCCACGCCAACATCGTGCCGTACCAGGTGTTCCGCGCCGCCGACCGCGACTTCATTATTGCCTGCGGCAACGACAGCCAGTTTGTAGCGCTGTGCCACAGCATCGGTTTGCCGCACCTGCCGGAAGACCCGCGCTTTCGGCGCAATGCCGATCGGGTTGCGCATCGGGCGGAGATTGTCGAACTGTTGTCGGCGCACTTCCTGGGGCGCACGGCGGACGAGTGGGTGGCGAGTATTCACGCCTCGAAAGTACCGGTGGGGGCGATCAACAACATCGCGCAATCCCTGGAAGAGCCGCAGGTGATTGCCCGTGGGTTGATGGTGAAGATCCCGCATCCCAGGAATCCGCAGTTCGAGATGGTCGGCAGCCCGATCAAGATGTCAGGCACGCCGGTAGAGTATGTAAGGCCGGCGCCGATGTTGGGGCAGCATACCGATGAGGTACTGGGCGAGCGCCTCGGGTTGTCGGCAGAGCAGCTGGGGCAGCTCAAGGCAGGCGGGGTGATTGAGCAACTTGACTGAAGGATGGCGGCCCATAAGGCCGCCATCTTTGCGCACGACTTTTTAGCGCGCGACTTCTTTAAGGTAGGCAGTTCGGGCCGCAACGGCAGTCGGCGTGAAATCCGTAAACACACCGTCAACACCGGCGCGGAAAAAGGCCATGTATTCCGCCGCCGGGTTGCCCTTGTAGGCACCTGCCAGGTATTTGGCTTCGTTGCGGAAGGTGAAAATATGCACGAACAGGCCGGCCTTGTGCGCATCGCTGATCAGGCTGGTGGGCTTGAAGGTATCGACCTCGGGCAAGCCGGGGTTATGCGCTGAAGCGGCGGTCAGCGACATCGCTTGCGGCTTCCATGGCCCGATGCCGTCGGCGTAGGTCTTGACCTCGGCCAGCCCGGCCGGGGTCAGCATCGCACCAAAGGCGCGTGGGTCGCCGGCGACGGTCCAGCTGTAGGGGCGGCCGCTGACGAAGGTGTTGGGTTTGTCGGTGATGAAAATGGTCTCGCCGGTCTTGAAGTTCACACCGTTCCCATCCACCAGTTGAACCGCCCTGGTTTGCAGGCCGATGGAGCGCAGGTATTTCAGGCTGTTCGGGTCGAAGCTCTGCACGAACACCGGCGCATCTTTGCGATTGAGGTTGTTGTCTTCAAGGGTCTTGAGAAACGCCGCTTCGAACGGATGACTGCCCGGCGCGCCGCAGCCGTTGGCGATGGCCTGGGCATTGTTCCAGATCGGGTTCTTGCTTTCCGGGTAGGTGGTAATCACGCGGCCAGTGGCGGCGCTTTTGGCTTTCGCGATGTCGATCACTTCCTGGAAACTCAGGATCGGCAGCTTGCCGTTGAGTTCGGTCGGGCGCTCGTCGCGGGCGTCGTACGTCGTGCCGCCGATCCATTGCTTGAGTTCGGCCAGGGTGAAATCGCTGATTGACCAGTCGTTGGTATGGTCTTCGCCATCCACGATCAAGGACTTCAACACGGATTTTGGATCGTTGGGGTCAGTCAGATCACTCAGGTACTGGGCCGGGCCATTTTCTGCAGTGGCCGGATACCTGACGTTAACCAGTACACCCGGCACCGTGCGCTTGCGGCGTGCAACTTCGGGATTGGTCTTCGCGACGTCGCTGATGTTGGTGTTGTCGCTCAACCAGGGATTGTGCCGGGCCACCAATACACAGTCCTTGGTCATGTGCAGGTCCAGCTCCAGCGAATCCGCACCAGCGTCGGCTGCATGCTCGTAGGAGGCCCGGGTTTCTTCCGGGTACAGTCCTGGCAGGCCGCGATGGCCGATAACCAGCGGCGGTGCACCGTCCAGGGTTTTGAACGAAGCAGGCGCGACAGGCGCGCTCCTGGTCACACTGTCACACGCGCTCACCGTCAGGCTGCATCCGATAACGATAAAACGGGCAAGCAGGGTTTTTACCGCTGGCGGGCCTGAGCGAGTGTGCATGTGTCGTCCTTCAAGAAGAGGGTAGGGGCGGGGTATCTGCGGATGTTGGCGTTGACGTATGACAGCGTCGTGACAGGAAGTGGCGTGGTGATTTTCCAGCGCGGCGCACCTGGGGTGAAGCAAAAATCTCACTGAATGCTTGACTTCTCCTTTTCAATCAGTAACATACGGCGCATTCCGCGATAGCTCAGTTGGTAGAGCAAATGACTGTTAATCATTGGGTCCCTGGTTCGAGTCCAGGTCGTGGAGCCAGATAGTAAAAAAGCCTGCAGCGATGCAGGCTTTTTTTTGCCCGGAATTTGTCCCGGACACTCGATTCAGGCGTGCCCTCGAAACAGGCGATATTCGGCTGGCATGCACACCGCACAAGGACGAAATCCCGCGGCGATAGCCGTGGCTTCATCGAGAAAAAACACGCGATTTTTTACGTAGCCGCCACGCGCAATGGCTCGCAGCGCCGCACGACAGTCGAGCTTTCCATAGCGCTTGCCGCGACGGTGACCGCCCAGCGTTCCCGGCTCGGGGCTTGGGTAGGGTTTTGCATCTGCGCCCATCAGCATCCACATGTTTTTGTCAGCCATCGCCTGTCCTCCTGCCGTAGCAGCCTGCGGTACCTCCGCCATGTATCGCCGATCAGATCGGGTAACACACCCGGTTTCTTGCTTTTTTTATCACTCAAAAAGGCTCAAAGTCGGGCACGCTATCCATTTCTGCTTTTCGACAGGATTCGAACATGTCAAAACTTCCCGAAACGTCCAACGATCCCTACCAATGGCTTGAAGACGTCGACGGCACGCGTTCACTGGACTGGGTACGCGCCCAGAACCTCAGGACCGAAGACCGGCTCGCCCGCTCCGACAGCTTCAAGCAGATCAAGGCCGAGGTGCTGGAGATACTGGACTCGGACAGCAACATCCCCTACGTCGATAAGGTCGGCGCCTATTACTACAACTTCTGGATGGACGCCGCCCACCCGCGGGGCCTGTGGCGTCGCACCACGCTGGCGGAGTACCGCAAGCCTCAACCTGCCTGGGAAACGTTGCTGGACCTTGACGCACTGAACGCCGCCGAGGGCGAAAACTGGGTGTGGCACGGTGCTGATTTCTTGCGCCCGGACTACCAGCGCTGCCTGCTGGCGCTGTCCCGTGGCGGCGCCGATGCGAATGTCACCCGCGAGTTTGATCTGGCTAGCAAGACCTGGGTCGAAGACGGCTTCCAGTTGCCCGAGTCCAAGGGCGGCCTGGGCTGGATCGACCGTGACAACGTCTATGTCTATACCGATTTTGGTGAAGGATCGATGACCTGCTCCGGTTACCCGCGCATCGTCAAGCAGTGGCAGCGCGGTACGCCGTTGAGTGCCGCCAGTCTTGTCTATGAAGGCGCGCTGGATGATATGTACATCGCGGCGATGCACGACGACACGCCCGGCTACGGGCGTGACTTCGTCAGCCGCACGCTGGCGTTCTACAACAACGAGCTGTACCTGCGGGGCAGCGACAACCAGTTAAGCAAAATCGACGCGCCGAACTCGGCGGAAAAGTCGGTGTACAAAGACTGGCTGCTGCTGGAACTGCGGGAGGACTGGACGCTCGATGAAGTGTTTGTGGCCGGCTCGTTGCTGGCGATCCGGTTTGATCGCTTCATGGCAGGCCAGCGGGATTTCGAGGTGCTGTTCACCCCTACGGACAGCACCTCGCTGGCAGGGTTTTTCTGGACGCTGAATCACCTGGTGCTGAACGTACTGGATCACGTCAAGAACCGCCTCAGCGTCCTCACTCCCGGCGCGAACGGCTGGCAGCACAGCCCGTTCACCGGGGCGCCGACCATGGGGACGGTGGGTGCCAGCGCAGTGGACAGCGACGACAGTGATGCCGTCTGGCTGGTGACCACTGACTACCTGACGCCGACCACCTTGTCGCTGGCCGAGATCGGTCATCCGCCCGAGGTACTGAAAACCCTGCCGGCCTTTTTCGATTCCAGCCAGCACGTGATCGAGCAGCACTTTGCGGTCTCCAGGGACGGCACTCGTGTGCCGTATTTCCTGGTGCTCGGGAAAGACCTGCCGCGCAACGGCACGGCGCCGACCTTGCTCTATGGTTACGGCGGCTTTGAATACTCCCTGACCCCGTATTACTCCGGTAAGGCAGGCCGCGCCTGGCTTTCGAAGGGCGGGGTGTACGTGGTTGCCAACATTCGCGGTGGCGGTGAATACGGCCCGCGCTGGCACCAGGCCGCACTCAAGCAGAACCGTCCGCGTGCCTACGAAGATTTTGCCGCAGTGGCCCGTGACCTGATCGACCGCGAGATCACTTCGCCCCGACATCTGGGCGCGGAGGGTGGCAGCAACGGTGGTCTGTTGGTCGGCAATATGCTTACTCAATACCCGGAACTGTTCGGTGCAATCGTCTCCCAGGTGCCCTTGCTCGACATGCAGCGCTATCACCTCCTGTTGGCCGGGGCGTCGTGGATGGGGGAATACGGCAACCCGGACGTACCTGAAGAGTGGGCGTACATCCAGACGTTTTCTCCATACCACCTGTTCGATCCGGCGAAGGCCTACCCACCGGTGTTTTTCCTGACCTCGACCCGCGATGACCGGGTGCATCCAGCCCACGCCCGCAAGCTGGCGGCGAAGATGATCGAGGCCGGCAAGGACGTGACGTACTACGAAAATATCGAAGGTGGGCACGGCGGGGCGGCAGACAATGCACAGGCTGCGCATATGAGTGCGCTGGTCTACAGCTTTTTGTGGGAGAAGTTGAGTTCTAATCGGGACTGAGTGTTGCCAGCCTTAATTGCTGGTATGCCTGCACCAATTGGTCGAGCGTAAACCCAAGGTTCCTGCCGCTGGGATTGGGCAGAACCCACACCGCCGCACACCCCAGGGTGTGCGGTTGAAGCCCCCAGGCAATCTGCTTCTGCCCGCTCAACGCGCTATAGGCGGCCTTTCCCAGAAACGCCACATACCGTGGCGCATAACGTGCGATCTTGCGTTCAAAACCCGCCGCCGCCGCCCTGAATTCATCCGCCGACAACTGATCCGCCCGGGCCGTAGGCCGCTCCACCACCGTGGTCAGCCCGCATTGGTATTGCAGGATCGTGAGGTCGTTCTCCGGCTGCACTTCATGGGGCGTAAACCCGGCCAGGTGCAGCGTGCGCCAGAACCGATTGCTCCTGCCCATGAAGTGATGCCCGGTGGTGGCGGCCTTCAGCCCCGGGTTTATGCCGCAGAAAATCACGGCCAGGTGCTCGGCCAGAATGTCTTCCAGTCCTTCACTCATCCGCAGATGACCTGCACGGCATTGCGCGCCAGGGTGATCAATTCGGCGTGGGGTTTGCCCGCCCGTGCACGAATCGAAAGGCTGTGCACCAAAGACGCGGCGAGGACGGCGACGGCTGCCGGGTCTGCACCACCTTTCAACTCGCCGGCCTCGATGGCCGTGCGCAAGCGGGTTTCGAGATGGGCGTCGAGTGCGTCGAGGCGCTGCAAAAGCACGGCGCGAATCTCCGCATCCTCCACCGCTTCAGTGGTTGCGGTGCCGATGATAAAGCAGCCCCGTGGCTCGCCATCCCCCGAAAAGTAGATCGACAACTGGCCTTCATATAAGCGCATCAACGCCTCTGCGAGGGTCAGGCTCGGGTCGTCCAGCGCCTCGTCGATGGCGGCAGAAGCGAGACCCCAATACTGCTCAAGTGCCTTGAGGTAGATCGCGTGTTTGTCGCCGAACGCGGCGTACAGGCTTGGCCTGTTCATCCCGGCGGCGGTGGCGATGCTGTCCAGTGAGGCGCCGGAATAGCCGGTGCTCCAGAACACCCCGAGGGCTTTTTGCATTGCCGTTTCGGGGTCGTAGGCCCGTGGGCGGCCACGGCCTTTTGCCTCTGTGATCTTTTTTTGTGCCATGGCGTACAAAAATCCTTGAGTAGAGGTGGGTGGGTCGATATTCTTACATCATCGCACAAAATTAAGGCCTCAGAAATCCCGGGCTCAGCAAAGGTGATTCGATCATGAGCAATGCGTTGGAAAACACGACCCGCACCCCCTGGCGTTCACTGTTGATGGTGGGCTTTCCGGTACTCATTGCAGCGGCCGGGTATGTGTATTACCTCAAGGATGCGCCGTACGTATCCACCGATAACGCGTATGCCCGAGTGGCGAAGGCGTCGATCAATGCGCGGGTATCCGGGCAGGTCGTGGAGGTCGCCGTGGAAGACAACCAGTCGGTACACAAGGGGCAGGTACTGCTGCGTATCAACCCCGAGCCGTTCCAGGTCGCGGTCGAGCGTGCCCAGGCGCAATTGAGCGTGGCGCGCCTGCGGATTGAAGGCCTCAAGGCCAGCTACCGGCAACAGCAGGCAGAGTTGCAGGCGGCCAAGGAATCGGCGGGTTTCGACCAGAAGGAATTCGCCCGCAAAAAGGCCCTGGTGGCCACCGAGTTCGTGTCCCAGGCCGTGTTCGAACGGGCCGATACCGACCTGAAAGTCGCCCGGCAACGCGTGGCGTCCGTCGAGCAGCAGATCGCCAATACGGTGGTGGCGCTGAACGGCAATCCCGACATCGAAATCGACCGACACCCGGCGATTCGCGAGGCCCAGGCGCAGCTCGACGAGGCGCAACTCTACCTCTCGTACGCGACGGTCTATGCCCCCGACGACGGCGTGGTGGCCAAGGTGGATGACGTGCAGGTCGGCGATTACCTGAACAGCGGCGCGCCGGCCTTCGCCTTGCTGTCGCCCCGTCGCACCTGGGTCGAAGCCAACTTTCGCGAAACCCAGATGACCCATATGCGAGCCGGTCAGCAGGCAACCATCAAGCTCGACACTTACCCGGATCATCCCTTCAAGGCGCACATCACCAGCCTGAGCCCGGGCGCCGGTGCCGACTTCGCGCTGCTGCCGCCGGAAAACGCCACCGGCAACTGGGTCAAGGTGGTGCAGCGGGTGCCGGTGCGCCTGGAACTGGACGATGCCAACGCGGACTTGCCGCTGTTCTCCGGCACCAGCGCCACGGTGACGGTTGATATCAGGACCGGCCCATGAACGGCGCACGTACTCTCCGGTTTGCGGCGTTGCTGGTGACCTGGTTGCAGGCGGTCAACGTGTCGCTGCCGAACTCGGCCCTACGGTTTGTGCAGGGCAGTTTGTCGATGACGGATGACGAGGCGGGGTGGATCTTCACGTCGTACCTGGCGGCCAGCGCGATTACGTTGCCGGTGGCTCAGTGGCTTGCTGCGCGCTTCGGCGTGAAGGCGGTTTACCAGGCGGCGATGCTGATCTTCGCCCTCGGCCTGCTGCTCGCGACACAGGCCACCACCTCACTGCAATTCGTCGGCGCGCGGATCATCCAGGGTGCTGCCAGCGGCGTGTTGGCGCCGCTGTCGATGGCCATCGCCCTGGAGACATTGGCCCCGACGCAACGGCCAAAATTCGGCCCGTCATGGACGGCGATCGGGTTGCTGGGGATTGTCAGCGGCCCGGCGATTGGCGGCTGGATCAGCGAGCATTTCGGCTGGCGCTGGATGTTCTACGCCAGCCTGCCGCTGTTGGCGTACACCTTCTTGATCGTGGCGATGTTGCAGCAGGAGAAGAAAGCCAACAGCGCTGCTGCGTTTGATTTCGCAGGCTTCGCCAGCTTCACCCTCGGCGTGATCGGCCTGCAAATGGTCCTCGACCGTGGCCAGCGCCTGGAGTGGTTCGACTCGCCCGAGATCTGGCTGGAAGCCGCCACCAGTGCCCTGGGGTTCTACCTGTTCGCAATGCACCGGTTCACCTCGAGCGCACACTTCATCAGCAAGGGGTTATTGCGCGACCGCAACTTCGTGCTGTCGACCGTCATGTTCTTCGCCGTCGGTTTCGTGCTGCTGCCGACCATGGCGATGACCTCGCCGATGCTGGATGAACTGCTGGGCTTCCCGCCCGACACCACAGGCTTCCTCACCATCCCCCGTGGCGTGGGGCTGCTGGGTACGTTCTGGCTGATGAACAAGGTGCCTGCGCATCTCGACGGCCGCCCGTTCGTGGTCGCCGGGATCGCCGTGGTGATCTACGCCAACCACTCGATGCTCGGCTATTCACCCTTGATGGACGGCTGGCCGGTGGCAGTGGCTGGCGCAATCCAGGGCGCGGGCCTGGGCCTGCTGATGCCGGCGCTTTCCCGGGTGGCGTTCAGCACCCTCGACCCGACGTTGCGCCCCGAAGGCAGCGGGCTGTTCAACCTGTCCCGCGTCTACGGCAGCACCCTGGGTGTGGCGGTGGTGCAGTGGTTCTTCTTCAACAACACCCAGGCGATGCACGTGGCGTTGGCCGGCCACCTGACTGTGCATTCGGTCCCCGCATCGACGCCCCTGGCGGGATTCGCCGCGCTGAACGAAGCCATCACCGGCCAGGCCGCCTTCATCGCGGTGGTCGGCCAATTCAAGATTCTGCTGTGGGCAATGCTGGTGGTGAGCCCGCTGGTGCTGCTGCTGCGTAAACCTGTCACGACCCACTAGTTTTCCGGAGTGTGCGTAATGAAATCCCATGGGCTTGTTATCACGGCCGTCATGACCCTGTCCGCGTGTTCGGTTGGCCCGGACTATAAGGCGCCGTCCGTTACCGCTTCGCAGCACTATGACGTGCAGGCTGAGCAGCACGTTTCCTTCAGTCAGAAGGTCAGCGTCGACTGGTGGTCGACCTTTCATTCCGAAACGCTCGACAGCGTGATGCGCCGGGCGATTGCCGGCAACCTTGAGCTGACGGCAGCGGACGCGACGTTGCGTCAGGCCGCCGCTTCGGTGGCTGCGGCCGAGGGTGCACTTTTCCCGCAGATGGATTTCGCCGCGCAAGCGGGCCGCCAGCGCGTGCACAACGCCGCTCGGCCAGCGGTGACGAACTTCTATGGCGTCGGGCCGCAGGTCAGTTTCGACCTCGACGTATTCGGCGGCAATCAGCGCCGGGTCGAGCAACAGCAGGCATTGGCCGATTTCCAGCAGCATCGCTTCGAGGCGGCATACCTGACGCTGACGGGCGACGTCGCCAGCCAGGCGTTGCTGATGGCCTCGGCCAGCGCGCAGATGGAAGCGGTGCAGACCTTGCTCGCCACCGACGCGAAAAACCTCGAACTGGTGCGCGCGGCGCAACACAGCGGCACGACGACGCAGCTCGATGTCTCCCTGGCCGAAACGCGACTGGCGCAGGACCGCACCCTGTTGCCACCACTCGCCCAGCAGCGCGATGCGGCGCGGCATGCGCTGTCGATCCTGGCGGGCAAGGGCCCGGCGGATTGGCGCGCACCGGATTTCGAACTGGCTGGATTTGCCTCGGCCACCACGCTGCCGGTCAGCTTGCCGTCCGAACTGGCCCACGACCGCCCGGACGTGCTGCAAGCCGAAGCCGAATTGCATGCGGCCAGCGCGGCGGTCGGCGTGGCCACCGCCAATCTCTATCCCCGTGTGGAGTTGTCCGCGTCACTGGCCCAGGCCGCGTCGGGCAATGGTGGTGCGGCGCTGTGGGGTTTTGCCGCCGGGTTGGCGGGGCCGATCTTCGATGGCGGAACTCTCAAGGCAGAGCGCCAGGCCGCCGTGGAGGGCTACAACGCCGCGCTCGCCAACTATCAGCAGACCGTCATCAAGTCCTTCGGCCAGGTCGTAGACACCTTGCAGGCGATCAACCACGACGCCGAGGAGTACCAGGCACAGACCGCCGCGCTACAGGCCGCCGCCAACAGTTTGCGCCTGAACCAGCAGGCCTATGGGGCAGGGGAGAGCGCGCTGTTGCAAGTGCTGGAGGCACAACGCGCCTATGAGCAGGCCCTGCTCGGGCAGATCCGGGCGAGCACCGCCCAACATCTCGACACGGTGCGGTTGTTCGTGGCGCTCGGTGGTCGCTCGGTCAACGATTTCAAACGCTAGTGGAGCAAACACATGAGCTATTACGATGCACTTCGCGATACCCGTTTTCCTTTGCAGCATGGCTCGGGCGCGATGCCGGCGGTGGGGTTCGGGACGCTGTTCAGGGATTTGACGGCCACCACCCAGACGGTCACGCAAGCGTTGGAGGCGGGCTTTCGCCATTTCGATTGTGCGGAGCGTTATGGCAACGAAGCGCAGGTCGGCGCGGCGATTCACGATGCGGTGGCGGCCGGTAAAGTCCGGCGCGAGGACCTGTTCATCACCACCAAGCTATGGAACAACAACCATCGGCCCGAGCGTGTGGTGCCGGCGTTCGAAGCCAGTTGCCGCCGGCTTCGGGTGGAGGTGATCGACTGCTACATGATCCATACGCCGTTTGCGTTTTTGCCGGGTGACGAGCTGCACCCACGGGATGCGTTTGGGCATGTGTTGTATGACTCGGGGGTGACGTTGATCGAGACGTGGCGGGTGCTTGAGCGTCTGGTGGATGAGGGGCGTTGCAAGTCCATCGGGGTGTCGGATATCAGCCTGGAAACGCTGCGGGAGTTGGTGGCGGTGGCGCGGATAAAACCTGCGGTGGTGCAGGTTGAGTCACACCCTTATCTGCCGGAGTGGGAGCTGTTGGAGTTTTGCAGGCAGCATGGGATTGTGGTGTTGGCGTTTGCGCCGTTGGGGCATGGGATGAGGCCGCGGGTGCTGGATGAACCGGTGATTACCGGGATTGCACGGCGGGTGCGGAAGACGCCGGCTCAGGTTGCGTTGGCGTGGTCGGTGCAGCGTGGGGTGGCGTTTTTGACCTCGTCGGTGACGCCGGCGCGGATACGGGAGGATGCGGATATTTCTACGTTGCCGCAGGTGGCGATGCGTGAGATTGAGCAGGACATTACGACCCGGGTTCGTTTTAATCCGGTGATGGATACTGGGGTGTTGGGGTTTATTTCGCGGGAGAAGTGTTGAGTTTGGCCGGAGGAGGGGGGGGACATATCCGTTATTTAGGTTATGGCGACTTATGGTTTCGCTCTTACAGCGAGTCACTTTGCAAAAGCGGCAGGGGGCAGTTAGATCAAGATCAAAAGTAAGAGCACGGCTGCCTGAGAGCCGACCTGAGTGTTAAAAGCAAAGGCAAAAGCTGCTTTTCTGTAGGAGCTGGCTTGCCGGCGATGCAGACAACTCGGTACATCAGACACACCGAGGCGATGCTATCGCCGGCAAGCCAGCTCCTACAGTGGACCGTGCCCGCTTTAGCTTTTGATTTTGCACTTCAACACTCAAGCCGGCCGGTAGGCCGCTGTGCTCTTGATCTGCTTTTGATCTTGATCTTGGGCGCCCCGTTAAACCACGCTGGCCGAACGCAGGCTTTGGAGCGTGGGTAACCCGGCAGGACGCCGGGTTAGCCGTCCTGGGCCAGGGATGGCCCATGACGGCGGCCCACGGTCCAAAGCCGGAGTGAGGGCACTCCGAGCCTAGGCGAGGAGCCGAGTGGTGGGGCAAGAGCGTTTTGCTTACTTTTGCGCTGTTCAAAAGTGAGCCGCTGTAAGAGCGGAACCAATACAAGCCATCACCCAAATAACGGATATGCCCCCTAACCCAACAACGCCCGAGCAAACTCATCAGACGCAATAAAGTCCATGGCCTTGCGCAACTCGCAAGCCGCCTCAGCCCCAAACACCTCATCAAACCGCACCGCCATCTGCCTGGACACCACCCGCGCCTCTTCGTATTTACGCTGCCCCGCGTCGGTCAACAGCACCCGCCGGCTGCGGCGGTCCAACTCATCCACCCGCAACACCACCAGCCCATCCCGCACCAGCGGCTTGAGCGTATGCCCCAGGGCCGACAAATCCATCACCAACGACTGCGCCAGGTCGCGCATCTTCGGAGCGTCGCCATTGGCGATGTGGTTCATCAGCGAATACTGGGTGGCCTTCAGACCAAACGGCGCAAACGCCTCGTCATAGATCTGCGCCATACGACGGGACGCGCGCCGCACGGCTCCGTTGGAACAGGTGCTCGGGCTATTCAGGACAGGCGGTGCGCATTTCACAGGCTGATCACTCGCTACAGATCAAGGGTTAACCGAACGTTAATCCGGCAAGATGAATATTGACACATGCTGCAACAAATTAGTTGCGTATGCCACTAAACGCTATATCGTGGCATATGCCTCTATTTTGACCGGATGTCAGTGCAGTTGGCCCGGAACACAGACGGGCGGGGCAGGAGGGAAGCGCTGTTCGGTACCTCCTTCAGTCATCAACTTCCTGTCTGGATCACATCTATGCTCAACCTCGTGCGCATCGCATTGCGGCGCCCCTATACCTTCCTGGTATTGGCTATTTTCATTCTGATTGTGGGCCCGCTCGCGGCCTGGCGTACCCCGACCGACATCTTCCCCGAAATTCGCATCCCCGTGATTGCCGTGATCTGGCAGTACACCGGCTTGCCGCCCGACCAGATGGCCGGCCGCATCACCTCGCCGTTCGAGCGGGTGCTGACCACCACGGTCAACGACATCCGCCATATCGAGGCGCAATCGCTGAACGGCTACGGCATCGTCAAGGTGTTCTTCCAGCCGGGAGTCAACATCAGTACGGCCAACGCGCAGATGACTTCGGTGTCCCAGGCCATCCTGCGTCAACTGCCGCCGGGCACCACGCCGCCGCTGATCCTCAACTACAGCGCCTCGACAGTGCCGATCGTGCAGTTGGCGTTGTCCGGCAAAGGCCTCAGCGAACAGAAACTCGGTGACCTGGGCCTCAACACCGTGCGCCTGATGCTGACCACGGTGCCCGGTGCCGCACTGCCATACCCGTTCGGCGGCAAGACCCGCCAGGTGCAGATCGACCTCGACTCCGCACGCATGCAGGCCCGTGGTCTCTCGGCGCAGGACGTGGCCACTGCCCTGGCCACGCAGAACCTGATCACCCCGGTGGGCACGCAAAAGATCGGCAGCTACGAGTTCAACCTGCAACTGAACAACTCGCCGACGGACTTCCACGACCTGGAAAACCTGCCGATCAAGACCGCCGACGGCACCACCGTGTTGATTCGTGACGTGGCCACGGTGCGTGACGGCAACCCGCCGCAGACCAACATCGTGCACGTCAACGGCAACCGCTCCGTGCTGCTGCCGGTGCTCAAGACCGGTTCGGCGTCGACCCTCGGGGTGATCGCCGGGATCAAGGACAAACTGGCCGACAACAAAGGCGCCTTGCCGCCCAACCTGAATATCGACCTGATCGGCGACCAGTCGCTGTTCGTGCGCTCGGCCATCAGCGGCGTCGCCCGGGAAGGGATCATTGCCGCCGCGTTGACCAGCCTGATGATCCTGCTGTTCCTCGGCAGTTGGCGCTCCACGGTGATCATCGCCACGTCGATCCCGCTGGCCATCCTGTCGTCGATTGCCACGCTGTCGGCGCTCGGCGAAACCCTCAACATCATGACCCTCGGCGGCCTGGCATTGGCCGTGGGGATCCTGGTGGATGACGCTACGGTGACCATCGAAAACATCAACTGGCACCTGGAACAGGGCAAGCCGGTGGAGACGGCGATCCTCGACGGCGCGGCGCAGATCGTCACGCCGGCGTTCGTGTCGCTGCTGTGTATCTGCATCGTGTTTGTGCCGATGTTTTTCCTGGAAGGCGTGGCGCGCTTCCTGTTTGTGCCGATGGCCGAAGCGATGATCTTCGCGATGATCGCCTCGTTCATCCTCTCGCGAACCCTGGTGCCGACCCTCGCCAATTACCTGCTCAAGCCTCACGAACATCATGCGGACGGTACGCCGGTGGTGGCGCCGTCGAGCAACCCGCTGGTGAAATTCCAGCGCGGGTTCGAGCGCCAGTTCGAGGCGTTTCGCGGCGTTTACCACGGGGCACTGGAGAGTGCCTTGCACCACCGCCGTATCGCGGTGATCGCGATGCTGGCGTTCGTCGCCGTGTCGTTTGCGCTGGTGCCATTCCTGGGTCGCAACTTCTTCCCCGACGTCGACTCCGGGCAGATCCTGTTGCATGTGCGTGCACCGATCGGCACGCGGGTCGAGAGCAATGCGCGGCTGGTCTCGCAGATCGAGAACACCATTCATAACGTGATCGAGCCCCGGGAGCTGGCGGCCATCGTCGACAATATCGGCCTGGCCATCAGCGGGATCAACGTGGCTTACAACAACACCGGCACCGTGGGTTCACAGGACAGCGACATCCAGATCAGCCTGAAAGAAGGCCATCGTCCCACCGCCGAATACATGCGCGAACTGCGGGAGCGGCTGCCCCGTGAATTCCCGAATGCGGTGTTCTCGTTCCCGGCTTCGGACATCGTCGGGCAGATTCTCAACTTCGGTTCTTCGGCGCCGGTGGATGTGCAAGTCAGCGGCAATAACCTGCCCGCCAACTTCACCTACGCCAGCACGTTGCTGCGGGAAATCCGGCGGGTGCCGGGTGTGGTGGATGCGCGTATCCAGCAGTCGCGGCAACTGCCCACGTTCAAGATCGATGTGGACCGCACCCAGGCCCAACTGGTGGGCCTGAACGAGCGCGATGTGACCAACAGCCTGGTGGTCAACCTGGCGGGTTCCAGCCAGGTGGCGCCGACGTTCTGGCTCAACCCGGCCAACGGCGTGTCTTATCCGATTGTGATGCAAACCCCGCAGTACGGCCTCGACACCCTGGCCGCCCTGCATAACCTGCCGTTGAGCGGCAGCCCCGGTTCGGCGCAAGATCAGACCCTCGGCGGCCTGGCGTCCATCGAACGCAGCCACGCGAACTCGGTGGTGACCCAGTCGGACATCCAGCCGGTGGTCGAGGTGTTGACCGCAATCCAGGGCCGCGACCTCGGTGCCGTCGCCGCCGACATCCAGAAGATCATCGCCGCCCACGCCAGCGAAGTGCCCACCGGCTCCAAGGTGCTGTTGCAGGGCCAGGTGCAAACCATGAACGCGGCCTTCAGTGGCCTGCTGTTTGGCCTGCTTGGCGCGGTGGTGCTGATCTACCTGCTGATCGTGGTCAACTTCCAGTCCTGGGCTGACCCGTTCGTGATCATCACCGCCTTGCCGGCGGCGCTCGCGGGCATCGTGTGGATGCTGTTCATTACCCACACGCCGCTGTCGGTACCGGCGCTGACCGGGGCGATCATGTGCATGGGCGTGGCCACCGCCAACGCCATCCTCGTGGTGAGCTTCTGCCGCGAACGCCTGGCCGTGCACGGGGATGCGGTGCAGGCGGCGCTTGAAGCCGGCTTTACCCGTCTGCGCCCGGTATTGATGACCGCGATTTCGATGATCATCGGCATGGCGCCGATGGCGCTGAGCCTGGGGGAGGGCGGCGAACAGAACGCCCCGCTGGGCCGTGCGGTCATCGGCGGGCTGGCCTTCGCCACCATTGCCACGTTGTTCCTGGTTCCGCTGATTTTCAGTCTTGTGCACGGGCGGCGTCAGCACGCCACGCTTGCGACCACCGCCACTCAAGGGGTTTGACATGTCTGCTTCCGTTTCCAATCCGGGTTCGCCCCGCCGTAAATCCCGTGGTCTGCTCTGGCTGGTGCTGGGGCTGGTGGTCCTGGTTGCCGTGGTGGTATTCGGCATCGGCGTGCGCGCCAGCGAATCCCATGACCTGAAAACCTGGACCGATGCCCAGGCGTTGCCCAGCGTGATCCTGATCACCCCGAGCGTGCAGCCCCAGGGTCCGATCCTGAACCTGCCGGGGCGTCTTGAGGCGTACTCCCGGGCGTCGATCTTTGCCCGGGTCAATGGCTACCTCAAGACCTGGAACGTCGACATCGGCGACCACGTGAAGGCCGGGCAACTGCTGGCCGAAATCGACACGCCGGAGCTCGATCAGCAACTGCTGCAAGCCAAGGCCGTGCTGGCTTCGGCCCAGGCCGACGAGTCGCTGGCACAGACCACCGCCAAGCGCTGGCAGGCGATGCTTTCGTCGGACTCGGTGTCGCGCCAGGACGTGGATGAGCGCACCGGCGACCTGACTGCCAAGCAGGCCAAAGTGGTCGCGGCCAGGGCCAACGTCGACCAGTTGGTTGCCACCAAGGGCTTCCAGCGCTTGACTGCGCCGTTCGCCGGCGTGGTCACTGCACGCTCCACCGATGTGGGGGCGCTGATCAGTGCCGGTGGTGCCACTGGCAAAGAGCTGTTCGCGGTCTCCGACGTCAGCCGCCTGCGGGTGTATGTGCAGGTGCCGCAGTCGTCGGCGCCGCAGATCCAGGTGGGCACCGTGGCACGTCTGAGCGTGCCGGAGTATCGCGGTGAAACCTTCAACGCCAAGGTGATCGCCACTGCCGATGCGGTGAACGCCGCGTCCGGCAGCACCCTGGTGCAACTGTTGGTGGACAACCCCGGCAGCCGCCTGTTGCCGGGCGGCTACACCAGCGTGCAGTTCACCTTGCCGGTCCAGACCGACGTGCTGCGCTTGCCTGCCAGCGCCCTGGTGTTCGATGACAAGGGCATGCGCGTGGCGACCCTCGACGCGAATAATCATGTGCACTTCAAGACCGTGACCATCGCCCGGGACTTCGGTGACAGCGTGGAAATCGGCAGCGGCCTGGTCGCCACCGACCGCGTGATCGACACCCCGCCCGACGGCCTGGCCGACGACGATTCGGTGCAGCTGGCCGCCAATCCCGTGGAGGCCAAACCCCATGGCTAAGCGCACTTGCCTGGTATTGGTCGCGACCCTGGGCCTGGGCGCCTGCCATCTTGCGCCGCCGCTGGACGTGCCGGAGGTACCCATTGCCGCGCAGTTCCATACCCAGGGACCGTGGACCGTCGGCACGCCGAACGACCAAGCAAGTCGCGACGGTTGGTGGCACATCTACAAGGACCCGCAACTGGACGCGATGGAGCAGCAGTTGCTACAAAGCAACCCGGACTTGAGCGCGGCACTGGCTCACTATTCCCAGGCCCAGGCGTTTTTGGCCCAGGCGCAATCCGGGCTGTTTCCAAAGCTGATCGGTTCCAGCAATGCCCAGCGCATTCGCCAGTCGGACACCCGCCCACTGCGCTCTGCCAGCCCGCCGAATGTTTACGATTCCGGGACAGTGGGGGTCGAACTGGACTATGAAGTCGACCTCTGGGGCCGTGTGCGCGACACCGTTGCCGCCGGCACCAGCGACGCCCAGGCCGCCAAGGCCGACCTGGCCTCAGTGCGTCTGAGTTTGCAGGCGCAATTGGCCGACAGCTACATCCGCCTGCGTGGCATCGACCGGCAAGACCAGTTGCTGCAGGAAACCAGCGATGCCTATGCCAAGGCTTTGAGCCTGACCGAAGGCTTGCACGGCGGCGGTATCGTCTCCGGGCTGGACGTGGCGCGGGCGCGTACCCAACTGTCGACGGTCAAGTCGCAGCTGAGCCAGAATTTGGTGCAGCGTGCAGTGCTTGAACACTCGATAGCGGCGATGCTGGGTGAGTCCGCATCGACCTACGCGATTGCCCCAAGCGTCGCGGATATCGCCTTGCCCGGCGTGCCCACCGGTGTACCGTCTACGCTGTTGCAGCGTCGGCCGGACATCGCCGCTGCCGAGCGTCGGATTGCCTCGGCCAATGCGCGCATAGGGGTGGCGAAAGCCGCCTGGTTCCCGGCCCTTACCCTGAGTGCCCAGGGTGGTTTCCAGAGTGATGAGTTCGCGCACTTGTTGAGCGCGCCCAACATTTTCTGGGCGATTGGCCCGTCGCTGGTGGGGACGATTTTTGACGGCGGCGCGCGCCAGGCCGGGGTGGACAATGCCAAGGCGGCAACAGATGAAGCCGCAGCCAAGTATCGTGGTGTAGTGTTGACCGCGTTCGAGCAGGTGGAGAACAACCTGTCGATCATCTCCGGGCTCGACACCGCCCTGGTTGACCAGCGCGATGCGGCGGCAGCCGCGCAATACGCCGAGGACTTGTCCCTGGCCCGCTATCGCCAGGGTGGCGCGGCGTACCTGGACGTGGTGACGGCGCAGGTAGCGTCGTTGCAGGCACAGCGCACGGTGCTGGATCTGCAGACTCAACAGTTAAGCGCCAACGTAGGGCTGATCAAGGCACTGGGTGGCGGCTGGAATATGGCCCAACTGGCCCAAAAGAACCTGTAGGAGCGAGCTTGCTCGCGAAGGTCGTCGACCACACCGCGGGCATCCTGAAAGAACACGGCGCCCTCGAGTTTTTCGCGAGTAAGCTCGCTCCTGCCGTTAGTTGTTGTGAACATTGAATCCAAGGAGTAGTGGCATGACTGATTACGTACCGCCAAAAGTCTGGACCTGGAAGACCCAAAACGGCGGCACCTTCGCCAGCATCAACCGGCCCATTGCCGGCGCGACCCACGACAAGGAATTGCCGGTAGGCCGTCATCCGTTGCAGCTGTATTCGTTGGCAACGCCCAATGGCCAGAAGGTCACGATCCTGCTGGAAGAGCTGCTGGCCCTGGGTCACCAGGGGGCGGAATACGATGCGTGGTTGATCAGGATCGGTGACGGCGACCAGTTCGGCAGTGGCTTCGTCGGGGTCAATCCGAACTCGAAGATTCCCGCGCTGCTGGACCGCAGCGGGCCCAAGCCGATTCGGGTGTTCGAGTCGGGTGCGATCCTGCAGTACCTGGCCGAGAAGTTCGGCGCGTTCCTGCCCACCGAACCGGCGGCCCGTGCCGAATGCCTGTCGTGGTTGTTCTGGCAGATGGGCAGCGCGCCGTACCTGGGCGGTGGCTTCGGGCATTTCTATGCCTACGCGCCGACCAAGATCGAATACGCCATCGACCGCTTCGCCATGGAAACCAAGCGCCAACTGGACGTACTGGACAAGCAATTGGCCGAGCACGAATACATCGCCGGGGATGAGTACACCATCGCCGACATGGCGATCTGGCCGTGGTACGGCGGCCTGGTGAAAGGCCGCTTGTATGAGGCGGGGGAGTTTCTCTCGGTGCAGGATTACAAGCACGTCGTGCGCTGGGCCAACGCCATCGAAGCGCGGCCGGCGGTGCAGCGTGGGCGCCGGGTCAACCGTGTGTCGGGCGAGCCGTCAGAGCAACTGCGCGAGCGGCATGAGGCGTCGGACCTCGACTGACCCACCACACCCACCCTTGTGGCGAGGGAGCTTGCTCCCGCTGGGCTGCGCAGCAGCCCCAAAACCTGCGCCCACGTTCTACCTGAAAGAATGCGGGCTGCTTATTGGGGCCGCTTCGCGGCCCAGCGGGAGCAAGCTCCCTCGCCACAGGTTTCAGCGGTGCTCTCACGCCTTTCCCATTTGGCGATCACCAGCGGTGCCAGGGCATTGCCCAGCACGTTCAACGCGGTGGTCGGCATTTCCATCAGGCGATACACCCCGGCGATGAAGGCGATGCCCTCCAACGGCAAGCCAGCACTCGCCAGGGTCGCCGACAGAATCACGAACATGAACCCCGGCACCCCGGCCGCGCCCTTGGATGTCAGCACCATGGTCACCACCAGCAGGGCCTGGTCGCCCAGGCTCAGGTCGATGCCATACAGCTGCGCCACAAACAGCGTGCCGATCCCCAGGAACAGCGACGCACCGTCCAGGTTGAACGAATACCCCACCGGCACCACAAAGCTCACCAGTGAAGGCGGCACGCCGTAGGTTTCGAGTTTCTTCATCAGTTGTGGCATCACCGCCGCCGAACTGGCGGTGGAGAACGCCAGGATCAGTTCGTCCTTGATATGTCGCATCAACGCAAACAGGTTGATCCCCCACAGCCGCGCGATCAGGTTGAGCACCACCAGCACGAAGAATGCAATCGACACGTAGCTGACCAGGATCAGCTTGGCCAACGGCAACAGCGAGCTGAACCCGAAGTTGGCCACGGTCACTGCGATCATCCCGAACACGCCGATGGGCGAATAGGCCATGATCATCGACGTGACCTTGAACATCGCCTCCGACACCCCGCGCAGCAGGGCAATCACCGGGTCCTTGCGCTCGGCCGGCAAGCGCGAAACCCCGAGGCCAAACATCACCGCGAAGAACAGCACCGACAGCAGGCTGCCCTGGGCCATGGCGTTGATCACGTTGTCCGGAATGATCCCGACAATGATCTGCCCCAGGCTGTGGCCGCCGCCGGCGCTGCTGGTGGGCAAGGTCACGGCACTCGCTTGCAAGCTGGCCAGTTCGGTACCGGCGCCCGGCTGGAGCAGGTTGCCCATCACCAGCCCGACGATGATCGCCAGGGTGGTGATGCAGAAGAAATAGCCCAGGGACTTGACCCCGATGCGTCCCAGGGATTTACCGTCACCGTGCCCGGCAATGCCCACCACCATGCAGGCAAACACGATGGGCACGACGATCATCTTCATCAGCTTGATAAAGATATCGCCCGCCGGTTGCAGCAGGTTGTCCACCAGCCACGGCCGGGATTCGGGAAAACGGTGCAGCAGGGCGCCGATGGCGATGCCGGCGAGCAAGCCGATCAGGATTTGCCAGACCAGCGCAATGCGGGGCTTGTGCATGGGAATGCCTCATTTATATCAATGATTATGAGTGTTGTTCTAGGCAGTCAATGAGCGGCCATCCCTGGCCGCCGGGTGGGGCGGGAATCCGTCAGCGCAATCGATGGCACGCTTCATTCAGGCGACGGCAACCTTCTTCAATCACGTCAAGCGAGCTGGCGAAAGACAGGCGGATATACGGCGACATGCCGTACGCCGCGCCGCTTACGGTGGCCAGGCCGTGTTCCCGCAGCAGGTGTTCGGCCAGCTGGGTGTCACTGTCGATCCGCTCGCCGTGGGCGGTGGTCTTGCCCATCAGCCCGGCGACGTTGGCGAACACGTAGAACGCGCCATCCGGTGGCGTGAAGCTCACGCCGGGAATGTCTTCGAGCAGGCCCAGCATGCGTTCGCGGCGTTGCTGGTACACCTCGCGCATCCCGGCGATGGGCGCCTGGTCGCCGGCGAAGGCGGCAACTGCGGCAGCCTGGCTGAGGGAACTGGGGCAGGTGGTGGTTTGCGAGAGCAGCTTGGCAATGGCCGCGATCAGCCAGGCCGGGCCGGCACCGAAACCCAGGCGCCAGCCGGTCATGGCGTAGCCCTTGGAGGCGCCGTTGACGATCAGCGTGCGCGGCTTCAGGTCCGGTGCGAGTCGGGTCAGGGAAACGTGGCGGGCATCGTCGTAGACGAAGTGCTCGTAGATCTCGTCCGCCATGATCAGCACATGGGGATGGCGCCGCAGCACCGCGGCCAGGGCCAGCAGTTCGGCCTCGTTGTACACCGCGCCGCTGGGGTTGTTCGGGCTGTTGAGGATCACCCATTTGCTGCGCGGGGTGATCGCTTGTTCCAGGGCCTGGGGCGACAGTTTGAACCCCAGTGACTCGTCGCCGGGAATGATCACCGGCGTCGCGTCATTCAGCCGTGCGATGTCCGGGTACGACACCCAATACGGCGTGTGCACGATGACTTCGTCGCCGCGATTCAGGGTCGCCGCCAGGGCGTGATAAATGATGTGCTTGCCACCGCACCCGGCGATCACTTCGTCCAGCCCATAGTCCAGCTGGTTGTCGCGCTTGAGCTTGAGGCAGATCGCCTGGCGCAGGGCGAGGGTGCCGCTGGTGGCGGTGTAGTGGGTGTCGCCACCGTGCATCGCGGCGCTGGCTGCTTCGAGGATATGCGCGGGTGTATCGAAGTCCGGCTCGCCCACGGTGAAGTTGACGATGTCCCGGCCCTGGGCGCGCAGTTCGCTGACCAGTGCATTGGCGGCGATGCTCGGGGAGGGCGCGATGCCCAGCACCCGGTCGGACAGAAAGGCAGTGCTCATGATGACTCCCCTCAGCCTGCCAGGCCGGCCTGTTGCAACACCTTGTCGATCCAGCTCTGGCGCACTGCACCGCTGGCGATTTCGGCTTTGACTTGCTCTTCATGGGCCGCGTGTTGCGCGGCCTTGCGCAGCACTTCGGCGGCGTCGGCCTGGGAGAAGGCGACCAGGCCATCTTCGTCACCCACCAGCACATCCCCCGGGTTGATCAGCATGCCGCCGATGGACACCGGCACATTCACCTCGCCCGGGCCGGTCTTGTAGGGGCCGCAATGCACCACGCTGCGGGCGTAGCAAGGGGTGTCCTCGAAGCTCGCGACATCGCGAATCGCCCCGTCAATCACAAACCCCACGCAGCCGCGTTGCTGGGCGTAGAGCTTGACCAGTTCGCCGATCACCGCGTTGTTGGTGTCGCCCTGGGCGTCCACCACCAGCACGTGGCCGGGCTCCAGCATGCTCAAGGCCTTGTAGATCAGCAGGTTGTCGCCGGGGCGGGTTTTCACCGTGAGCGCGGTGCCCACCAGCTTGCCGGTGCGGTTGTAGCGGTTCAGCCCACGGGCGCCGATGTGCCGGCCGAGGTTGTCGCTGATGTGCGGGGTGACCACGTGAGTGAAGGCTTCGAGCACTTCGGCAGAAGCCAGCGGCGGGTTGGGGAGGATGCGGGAACCGGGCAAGGACATGGCTGTAACTCCGATTGATCTTATGGGTCTGTGGCTAGATCTTAGGAGTGATGAACATACAGTTTTAGCGATATTTTATTATCTGATAGGATCGCTTTTTCTCATGGGAGATAGCCGATGATCACGTTCAAGCAAATCGACGCGTTGTACTGGATTGCCGAGCTGGGCAGTTTCGAGGCGGCGGCGAACAAGCTGAACATGTCGCAGTCGGCGATTTCCAAGCGCATCCAGGAGTTGGAAGAAACCTTCGATGTGGAGATTTTCGACCGCAGCAAACGCAATGCGCGGTTGACGGAAAAGGGCGCCGAGTTGCTCGACTACGCCAAGGACCTGCTGGAGCGTCGTGACTACATGCTGGAGCGGGTCAGCACCCGTGAAGTGCTGGTGCGCAGGTTTCGCCTGGGGGTGACGGAATTGACGGCTTTCACCTGGTTGCCGGCGCTGGTGGAGGCGTTGCGCGAGGCCTATCCCAAGGTGCAGATCGAACCGTCGGTGGAGTTGAGCAGTGAGCTGTTTCGCAAGCTGGAGAGTGATGAGCTGGACCTGGTGATCGTGCCTGATGCCTACAGTGATTCGCGCTTCCTGAGTACGCCGCTGGGCAGTGTGGAAAACGCCTGGATGTGCGCACCGGGGTTGGTCAGTGAGCCTGATCCGGTGGGGCTTGAGGCGTTGGCGGGGTACACGGTGCTGACCCAGGGTTCGCACTCCGGGACGGGCTTGCTTTATGAGCGCTGGCTGGCAGCGCATGCTGTGCAGATGCCGCGCAAGTTGACCAGTCATAACCTGTTGGTGCAGGTCGGGCTGGCGCTGTCGGGGGTGGGGGTGAGTTATTTGCCCAAGGGGTGTTTGTCGCATTTGATCGAGCGCGGGGAGCTGCGCGCGCTGGTGACGGAACCGGCGCTACCGAGGGTTGGGTATGTGGCGTTGCATCGCGGGGATCGGCAGTTTGGCTTGAACCAGAATGTGGCGCAGTTGGCGGTGCAGTGTTGTGATTTTTCGCGGTTGTTGTTTTAGTTTTTCGAAGCAGTGAGCGAGTCCTTAAAGACCTACCCGGTGTAACCATCATGAAACGCCATTTCGAAGATTTGCAGCTGGGCAGCATCGAGCTGTTCTGCCTGGCCGCCGAGGCCAGCAGCTTTACCGCCGCCGCCCAGGTGGCAGGCGTGACCCCGGCGGCGGTGAGCCGCAGCATCTCGCGGTTGGAAGAGCGCCTGGGCTCCCGGCTGTTTGTGCGCACCACCCGCAGCATCCGCCTGACCGATGGCGGCCGGACATTTTTCGAGCAATGCCGCCAGGCGCTGACGCAACTGGTGGAAGCCCAGCAGGAAATGATGGGCGCGCAATCGGTGCCGTCCGGGCTGTTGCGCATCAGCATCCCGACCACCTACGGCCATCACCGGATCCTGCCGCTGCTGCCGAAATTCCGTGCGCTGTACCCGCAAGTCAGCGTGGATATCCACATCAGCAACCGCAACATCGATTTCGTCGCCGAAGGTTATGACCTGGCCATTCGCGTGCGGGCCCAGCCGGACTCGACGCTGATTGCGCGGTTGCTGGAAGACGCCAGGCTGGTGGTGGTCGCGACGCCGGCGTACCTGAAGCGTGCCGGCACGCCCCAGGCCCTGGAGGATTTGCCGAACCACGAGTGCATCCAGTACGAATTGCCGAGCAACGGGCGGCGCATTTCCTGGCTGTTCCAGGTGGACGGCAAGGAGCGGGAGTTTGCCGGGGAAGCAGGCTACAGCTGCTCTGACGACGTGCTGGGTGGCGTAACCCTGGCCAAGCACGGCGCGGGGTTATTCCAGACCTACAAGTTCATCGTCGAGGAGGAGTTGGCCAACGGCAGCCTGGTGGAGGTCTTGCAGCCTTACGGCGGGCGCTCACGGCCGTTTACCTTGCTGTATCCCCATGGCCGCTATGTACCGCATCGGGTGCGGGCGTTTGTGGATTTTCTGCTGGAGCATCGCGCCGAATGGGCGGCGCTGTAGCGGCGGATAAGTCCCAGGTCAGCATCAGTTGGCCAATGGCAGTATCGATGGCATCAGCGTCGACGCCATCCCGGGCCAGGATCGACACGCCTTGCAGAAAACTGTCGTAGACCGTGGCCATGGCACGTGCATTGGTCTCGGCCGGTAACTGGCCTGCGCGGATGCCGCGCTCGACACAATGCACGATGCCCGCCCGTGTGCGCTCTCGCGAATGGGTCAGCCCATGGGTGACTTGTGCGTTCTCGGGGGAGGGCGCGCTCATCACGCCCAGGGCTACCATGCAGCCTTTGGGATGCCCCTCTTCACACTGCATGCGTGCGGATTGCCGCAACGCCGTCTCGATGGCCTGGCGCGGTGGCAGGCTGTCATCCCAGAGGCATTCGGTGACCTGGGCGAACGTCGCCAGATAACGCTGCACGCACTCCTGGAACAGCGCGTCCTTGGAGCCGAACGCCGCGTAGAAACTCGGCGCGGAGATGCCGCCGCCCAATCCGGCTTTCAACTGGCTCAGGGACGTCGCGTCGTAACCGTGCTGCCAGAACAGGTGCATGGCCTGTTCCACGGCCTGATCGCGGTCGAAGGTGCGGGGGCGGCCCATCTGTGCCATGTGGAAATCCTCTCGGGTGACGAGATAAATACTAGTCGATACATAAGTCGTTGACAACGCTGCGTGGGGCGCCCAACATTTATATCGATCGGTATTTAAGTCCTCTCGCTCAAGGAGTTTCCCTGTGACCCCCTCAACCACCTTATCGGCAGACGCCGTTCCCGACCGCTTGCCCGTCGGCGCCTTGCTCGCCCTGGCCATGACAGGTTTCATCTGCATCGTCACCGAAACCCTGCCGGCGGGCCTGTTGCCGCTGATCAGCGATGGGCTGGGAGTTTCAGCGTCCATGGCCGGGCAGATGGTCACCGCGTATGCGCTGGGCTCGGTGCTGGCGGTGATCCCGCTGACCATCGCGACTCGCGGCTGGCGTAGACGCAATGTGCTGCTGCTGACCATCGTCGGTTTTCTGCTGTTCAACTCCATCACGGCGCTGTCCTCCCACTACGGGCTGACGTTGCTGGCGCGGTTCCTCGCCGGGATGGCGGCGGGGCTGGCCTGGAGTTTGTTGGCCGGCTATGCGCGGCGCATGGTAGAGCCACATCAGCAGGGCAAGGCGTTGGCGCTGGCCATGGTAGGAACGCCGATTGCCCTATCACTCGGCGTACCGCTGGGCACCTGGCTGGGTGGGCTGGTGGGCTGGCGCACCACGTTCGGGATCATGTCGGCACTGACCCTGGTGCTGATTGTCTGGGTGCTGGTGAAAGTGCCGGATTATCCCGGCCAGTCGGCCCATCAGCGCATGCCGTTGCGCAAGGTGCTGACCACGCCGGGCGTACGGCCAGTGCTGGCGGTGGTGATCTCATGGATGCTCGCCCACAACATTCTCTATACCTACATCGCGCCGTTTGTGGCCCCGGCGGGCTTGGTGGACCGTGTGGATCTGGTGTTGTTGGTGTTTGGTATAGCGGCGCTGCTCGGGATTTGGGTGACTGCCCGGTTGGTGGATGTGGCGTTGCGCAAGACGGTGCTGGTCAGCCTGGCGGGCTTTGCGGCGACGTGTTTGGCGTTTGGTTTTCTGGCGCAGGTGCCGGGCGTTATTTACCTCGGTGTGGCGGTGTGGGGCTTGAGTTTTGGCGGCGCTGCGACGTTGCTGCAAACCGCACTGGCGGATGCGGCAGGCGATGGAGCGGACGTGGCACTGTCGCTGAACGTAGTGGCATGGAACAGCGCGATTGCCGGGAGTGGTGTGGTGGGTGGCGTGTTGCTGGATACCTGGGGCGTGGCGTCTTTCCCATGGGCAATGTTGGTGTTGCTGGCGGTGGGCTTCGCGATTGTGTGGTGCGCGCGACTCCATGGCTTCAAGCCGGGGCACCGGGCCCACGGTAAACCTGTGGTCGGCGGGCACTGATATTTCCAAAGTCTTTGGAAAAACCGCTTCTAACATCAGACAAATCTTAAAATAACCTGCTGCTCGGCCGATATCCCGGGGCATAGGCTTTATCACCCCCGGGAGTATCGGCATGCGCATCAAGAGAATGTCTGCAATCCATGTTGGCCTGTTGTTCAGCCTGTCCGGTGCCTGCATGGCCGCGAGCCCGGTGGGGCAGGGAGTCATCTCGTTTCACGGCAGCATCGTCGAAGCGTCTTGCACACCGCTCGCCGTGGCCAACGGGATGAAACTCAACAATTGCCCTACGTCCGCACGCGGCAGCGCCATCAGCGTGCGCAGTGTGCAACCGGTGGGCTCGGTCACGGCCCTCGACCACAGCGCCGTGAACGTGAAGCTGGTCGCCGACAGTGGCCGGGGAGACCGCTATTACCAGCAGCAATATGCGTTGGTGGATGGCCAAGGGAGGCCTGTGACGTCGGGGCAGTATCTGATTACATTAACGTCACCTTGAGAGATGGCAGTGGATCAACCCGATGAACCTGACTGGACACAACCTCGCGCTCCTGACTTCCCTCAGCGTCTTGCTTGAGGAGAGGAACGTCACGCGGGCGGCGGCGAAGCTCAACCTGACGCAGTCGGCGTTATCCGCGCAGTTGTCGCGGTTGCGTGACCTGTTCGGCGACCCTTTATTGATGCCTGCTCAGTCCGGAAAAGGCATGGTGCTGACAGCACGTGCCGAACATTTGCGTCAGCCGTTGCGCCAGGCGTTGCAGGTACTGGGGACGGTGGTCGGTGACCTTCCATGCTTTGATCCTGCCAAGTCGGACCGGACCTTTGTGATTGGCGCGAACGATAACGCCGCTGCGATCGTCGCGCCCCGGCTGGTGCAGCTTGTGCAGGCTGCGAGTCCTGGGGGCATCCGGGTTTCGATACGTGCGATCGACCAGGTGTTGCTTGGCGATCAGTTGGAAAGCGGCGAGATTGACGTCGCGCTGGTATCACACAGCCGTATCGGGAACCTGTCGCACGACTTGCTGCTGCAGGAAGAATTCAAGATGGCCCAGCGCGCCGATCACCCTCGCGGATCCGCGCCACCAACGCTGGAGGAATACCTGGGCCTGGAGCATGTGGTGGTGTCGGGTGCCGTGAACAGCTTTCACGGTTTTATTGATGATGTGCTCGCGCAGAAGGGGCGTGCGCGCCGTGTCGCGGTGTCGGTGCCTTACTACAGCATCGTTCCATTGCTGCTGCAGAACAGCGACTGTGTAAGTGTGCTTCCGTCCCGTTTCCTGAGCCGTTATGAGCGCTCGCTGGCGGCCCTTGCTCTGCCCCTCGAGGTGCGCGACTTCAGTTTGTTCTCTGCCTGGCATCCACGGTTCGACAAGGACCTGGCACATCTCTGGTTGCGCGAACAACTCAAGCTCTGCGTGCTTTCCTGACGACATCAGGCCCTGGCAGGTATCTACGCAACACATACCTGGCATGCGGAGTTTCGATTTCAACTATAAAAAACGCTTGAATAGGATGCCGCCGATTCCAACTGGAGAGCTGCACCATGACCAAGCTGACATTTACCCGCGTGTTGAATTACACGGCCCTTGCTGCTGCCCTGGCACTGGGAGCCATCGCGGCACCGGCGGTGGCAGTTGCCGCCGCGCCCCAAGTCAAAACCCAGGCCCCTGGTTACTATCGCACGATGCTTGGAGATTTCGAGGTCACCGCGCTGAGTGACGGCACCATCGATGCACCGTTCGACAAATTGCTGAATGAGCCGGCTGCCAAGACCACTACCGCACTGCGCAAGGCGTTCCTCGGGGTGCCCACCGAGACCTCGACGAACGCGTATCTCGTCAATACCGGCACTCGGCTCATCCTGATCGATACCGGCGCTGGTGCGCTCTTCGGGCCGACCCTGGGCAAGCTCGCGGCCAACCTGCAGGCAGCCGGCTACAAGCCGGAGCAGGTCGATGACATCCTTCTCACGCACATGCACCCGGACCACGTGGGTGGGCTGGTTGCCGAAGGGGTGATGGTGTTTCCGAACGCCACGGTACACGCCGACAAGCGTGACGCCGATTACTGGCTCTCGCCGGCGAGGCTGGAGCCTGCCTCGGCCGACGCCAACAGCTTCGTACCCGAGTTCGCGAAGGGTGCAATGGCTTCCTTGAACCCGTATATCGCGCTTGGAAAGTTCCAGCCTTTCCAGGGCAGCGGGGAGATCCTGCCGGGGTTCAAGGCGCTGTCCAGCTATGGCCATACCCTGGGGCACACCAGCTACCTGGTTGAGAGCAAAGGCCAGAAGATGATTGTCGCCGGTGATCTGATCCACGCCGGTGCCGTGCAGTTTGCCGACCCGTCGGTGACTATCGAGTTTGATACGGACAAGAAAGCCGCCACCACTGCCCGCGAGACCGTGTTCAGCCTGGCTGCGAAAGAGGGCGCGCTGGTCGGCGCGGCGCACCTCTCGTTTCCCGGCCTGGGGCATTTGCGTGGTCAGGGCGCCGCGTGGCAATGGGTGCCGCTGAATTACTCAACCGAACTGAAGTGACTCGCGATTAGTACGCTTCACGGGGAATCATGGAAATAAACTCCGACCTGAAGATACCTTCCATGACCTGCATGAAATCCGAGGCGAGCTTGGAGCGCTGCTGGTGACCCGGAAATACCATCGAAACCTCGAAGGGTATGTCCTGGTCCAGCGGTCTGAACGTAAGGCCCGGGTATTTCGAGTAGGAGGCGGTGAATGGATCACACACGGTGATGCCGAGCCCCCCGGACACCATTCCGCAGGCGGAGTGCGCGGCGGTGGTTTCAACGCTGGAGACGCCTGCAACACCCCGAGCCTCCATGGCTGATGTGATGCGTCGCTGCAAAGGATTGTTGGCGTTCAGGGTAATCAGGCGTCGCCCGTGCAAATCCTCCAGGGTCACCACGTCTTTGGTGGCCAACATATCGTTGGCCGGCATCACGCACACCGCGCTGATGGGTGGCAGGTTGATCACCTGGATCCCGGGATATTCCCCTGAAGGAATCTGCACAAAACCAATATCGATCTGGTTGGCAGACGTCAGTTCCAGGATGCCCACCGAGTTGCGCACATCCAACGAGGTTCTGACCTCGGGGTGCTTTCGCGCGAATCGGCATACCCCCTCAGCCACCACACTGAGCCCCAGCGTGCTCATTGAACTGATCCTCAATGTGCCGGTGCGCAGCGTCACAAGGTCCTCTGCAACCCGCTCGATGCGTTCTATGCCTTGATAAAACTTGTCCACCTCCGCGTACAACACCTGTGCTTCCGCCCCGGGAATGAGGCGATTGCCTTCACGGCGAAACAGTCGAAGGGAAAGGACAATTTCGAGGTCGCGGATGAGCCGGCTGATGGCCGGTTGACTGACCTGAAGTGCCTCGGCGGCGATAGTCATGCTTCCGGTGAGCATGACCGCCCTGAAAGCTTCCAATTGGCGAGGATTGAGTTTCATTGTGGCTCTCGATCGAATGTTGGCGGGCGCATTTTTGCGAGCGTATAACATTTTGTTATGTGCGTCCAACCTGTTACCGGTTTGCTATAAGCATGTAACGGCGCGATGATTTAGTTGCGTGGTTTTACCAAAGAAAAGCAGTTCCCGTTATTAATATCGGGTGCCGCTTAAGTAAAAATAAAAAAGAGGATAGCGCGTGCTGAATTATACCGTCCGCAGGTTGTTACTTCTGCTTCCGATGCTGCTGGGAGTCTCCATTGTGGTCTTCCTGGTCATGCACTTTATTCCGGGAGATCCTGCGCAGCTGGCAGCAGGTCCGGATGCAACAGCGGAAGATGTTGCGCAAATAAGGCAAAACTACGGATTGGATAAGCCGCTAATCAATCAATACCTTATTTATGTCAGGAAAGTTGTCGTGGGTGATTTTGGCGAGTCATTCCAGACATTCACGCCCGTGCTCGAAGGTATAGCCAGAACTCTTCCCGCCACGATTGAACTGACCGCTGCCGGAATGTTGCTTGCCGTCATCATTGGCGTTCCCCTCGGTATTGCGGCCGCTTTGAAGCCCAGAGGCTTCCTTGATAGTTCGCTGACCACCGTTGCAGTTCTGGGCATATCAATGCCTGGCTTCTTTCTGGGACTGATATTGATGCTGATCTTTTCAGCCAACCTCGGATGGTTGCCGCCGACCGGCAGAGGCGGGCTGCAACACCTGATATTACCGGCCTTGACACTTGGTTTGCCGTATGTTGCAACTTTTTCACGGCTGGCCCGATCCACCATGATGGATGTGCTGAGGGAAGATTATATTCGTACTGCCTATGCGAAAGGTGTACCGAGTTACAAGGTAGTACTCAAGCATGCACTTTCCAATGCGGCCATTCCATTGGTGACAGTATTCGGTATGGACTTCGGCCGGTTACTGGGTGGCGCGGTTATTGTCGAGACAGTATTTGCCTGGCCGGGAATGGGGCGGCTCTTGATTGATGCAATCATGGCTCGGGATATTTATGTCGTCCAAGGCACAGTTCTTGTGTTTGCCGCGGTGGTGATAATTATCAACTTAATGGTGGATTTGGTTTATGGCGTCCTCGACCCTCGCGTCACTTACAACTGAGGCCGATATGAAACTTCCGAAAAAATATCGGTTGGGCTTTGTCAGTTTCCTTATTTCCAATAAGCGCTGGTTCGCGTTTGCTTCATTGATCGTGATCCTGGTGATGGTTGCTGCGGCGATAGCTGCCCCTTTGTTGTTTGATTGGGATTCGGTCACCAAGATCAACTTATCAACGTCCCTTGTCGAGCCCGGTGCAAGTTCCTGGCTCGGCACGGACCAATTGGGCCGTGACTTGTTGGGTCGAGTCGTGTGGGGGGCACGAATTACGCTCACCGTCGCAGTTTCAAGTGTCAGCATTGCGATGGTCATTGGCATCGCTTTAGGTGCGGCGTGTGGCTATTACAACGGCGCCATCGCCGGGGTGGTGATGCGGGTCATGGACTCGATGATTGCATTTCCCCGGACACTGGTTGCCATTCTGGTCATCACGGTGGCGGGCAACAGCATAGTAAGCCTGACACTGGCCATCGCCATTTCAACGATCCCGATTTACGTGCGTTTCTTTGCCGGGCCGGTCATGGCATTGAGAAACCGCGAGTTTGTATTGGCCTCCAAGTCGATTGGCGTCAGCGATCTGCGGCTGCTGCTGATACATATCCTGCCGAATATCGGTTCGCTGGTCATTATCCAGGCCACCGTCTCGCTGGCTGAAGCAATCCTCATTGGTTCCGGGCTCAGCTTTCTGGGGCTTGGCCCGCCGCCGCCCACCCCGGAGTGGGGCTCGATGATTGCCGAGTCGCGGCCGTTATTGACCACCCATCCCTACGTATTGATTGCGCCCGGATTTGCACTGGTTTTGACCATATTGAGTTTCAACATTGTGGGGGATGCGTTGCGAGACTATATCGACCCGAAATCACGTAACGCATAAATGAGTTCGGCGCGGTTAAACACGCCCTGTGTGTCCACCAGAATTATCAAGCGAGAAAGATTATGCGGCGTCTGAATTGCCTGGAAGTATTGATACGGAGTTTCGCGGTTGTCGGCATCCTTGGACTGTCGGCGGGCCTATCGTTTGTTGCCAACGCCAAAGACCTGAAGAAGCTGACATTCGTTCAAGGCGCTGATATCGATACCCTGGACCCAGCGATTTCGCGCAGTGTGCCTTCCTATAACGTGATTAATCACCTGTTTAATCGGTTGGTCGCATGGGACGGTCACGGGCATAACACGTTTGTAGCTGATTTGGCGCAGTCATGGTCAAGGTCCGAGGATGGACGGCAATGGATTTTTATCCTGAAACCGGGAATTACCTTTCATGACGGCACGGCGTTTGATGCTGCAGCGGTGAAGTTTAACCTGGACCGAATCATGAACCCCAAGCTCGGTTCTCCGCACCGGTCCTACTATGCGGATATAGCTTCGGTGGATGCGCTAGCGCCGAATGAGTTACGCATCACCACAAAAAATCCGTCACCCACAATGTTGGAGTTACTGGCAAAAGAATCTTCGTCAATCAGCAGTCCGGCCGCTGTCGTTAAATATGGACGGGCTTATGGGCACCATCCCGTCGGTACCGGGCCCTACGTATTTGATAGTTGGATACCCAACGACCAGGCCGTTATTCATAAGAACAACGCTTTTTATGGAACAACGGCAAAACCGGAAACCATCGTGTTCCGTCCGGTCAGGGAAGATTCTTCCCGAGTCATAGAGCTGCGAACGAACAATGCGGATATCGCGGCAAATTTATCGCCCGAGGCGGCTATTGAATTAAAGGAACTGAATAAATCCACCTTGCTGCGGGTACCCAGCACATTCCAGGTGTTCTTTGAAATGAACCTGACCAAACCGCCCTTTGATGACCCGCGCATACGGAGGGCGGTGAGTATGGCGATTGATCGCCAGGCATTGGTCGACAAAGTGTTGTTGGGATATGGAAAAGTACCCACTGGCCCATTTCCGGAGGGTACGCAAGCCCGACGTGAATTCCCTCCGGTGAAGTACGACCCTGATGCGGCAAGAAAAATAATTAACGAGGTATATCCAGGCGGTTATCCAGGCACCGTAGTTATATGGACCCCGGCGGGACGCTATACCAAAGATCGCCAGGTCTCGGAAGTTGTCCAAGGCTATCTTAACGCCGTGGGGCTGAAGACCGAGTTTAAGGTATGGGAATGGGCAACGTATCAAAAGAACTTGTATCGCCCCGAGCCGGGCAATGGCACGGGCAAAGGTAGCAATGACGCAAACATGTGGTTACTGGGAACGGGCATATCTGACGCGGATATTCGTTTGCGTCGAAAGTTGTCCAGCGGCGACCCGCAGAATCTCACGGGTTACAGCAACCCTCAGGTAGACAAATTACTTCAGTTGGCCTCGCGTGAACTGGATGAAAAAACACGCATGTCCTATTACGGCCAGATTCAGCAGATTCTATGGGAACAAGACCCGGACAATCTGCCGCTGTTTGACCAGGAGCAAATAATTGGTGTGCGTAAGGCGTTGAATGGCCTGGATGTCGATTATGAAGGGACCATCGATTTGACGAATGTAGAACTTATTGAGCGGTGATTTAAATGTCGAATTTACATGCCAACGAAACACTGTTAACCGACGCTCGCCTGAGTGCTCCTCCCGCTGAACGCATGGTCAAGTACCATGATATTCCGGCACTTGAGACCGAGAAACGTCAGTTTCACGAGTTTGTCGAAGTGGACCTGGCGCACACCGTGATGCTGGTTGAACAGCAGATTCTTTCTGTGTCGGTCGGGCAAGCCATCCTCGCGGAGCTGCGGTTGATTCGGGACATGGTTCCCGCCGACTTCCCGTTTGATGTAAAGAAAGGCAGCTTCCTGCTTCAGGTTGAATCGTACCTTTTCTCCCGGATCGGCGAAGACTCGGCCGGGCAGATGCACACCGGCCGCAGCCGGATAGACCAAGGGGCAACGGTACGCCGCCTGTACGACCGCAAGCGCATCCTGGCGGTGCTGGACCGTATCAATGAGTTCCAGGTGGCGTTGATTCAGAAGGCCTCCACGCATTCGGGCACCATCATGCCCGGCTACACCCATATGCAGCATGCCCAGCCCTGGGTGTTCGGCCACTACCTTTTGAGTTTTACGTCGAGGCTGCACGACAGCTTCAGCCGCTTGATGCACGCTTACACCCGGGTCAATCGCAACCCCCTTGGTGCCGTCGGCCTGGCCGGCACGTCCTGGCCGCTGGACCGTGGGCGCACCACGCACCTGTTGGGGTTCGACAGCCTGGTAGAAAACTCCAAGCTGGGCCGCGAAGCATGGTACGCAGCAGAGACGATTGGCGCATTGTCCTTTGTCATGGCCGACCTGAACGACCTGGCAACCGACCTGCATATCTGGTCGAGCGTCGAATTTGGAACGGTGGAAAGCCACGACGGCTATTGCGGCACCAGCAGTATTTTCCCGCAGAAGAAAAACCCCAGCGGCTTGGAAACCATCAAGAAAGCTGCAGGTGGATCGGTGACCTGGCTCAGCACGGCCCTGGCCACTTTCCGGTCCGAAGGCACCGGCGACCAGGCGATGCGCGACCTGCCGTTGATCCATGATGCGCTGGCCACCACCGAAGGCATGTTGGACCTGTTTACCGGCATCATTGAAACCCTGGTGGTGCATGAGGACCGGATGACAGCCCTGCTCTCCGGGAGTTGGTGCACCGCCAGCAACCTCGCCGATGTGATCGTTCGGGACCGGGGCATCTCTTTCCGCCAGGTCCACCACATCGTGGCCCGCCTGGTGCGTAACTGCCTGTACGAGGGCGTGGCTCCTGCCGGGGTGACCGGCGCCGCACTGGATCAAGCCAGCGTGGAAACTGTCGGCTCAACCCTGGGCTACTCGGATGCCCAGGTCCGCGATGCTTTGAACCCGCGCCGTTTTGTCGAGACCCGCACTTCCGCGGGCGGCGTCGGCCCGGACGAGGTCCGGCGATTATTGTCGATCGCCCAGAACGAGCTGGAGCAGGACCGTGAGTGGGTTGCGCAGAGCCGGCGCAAGGTCGATCAATCCCGTGCCGACCTTGACGCGGCCATCTCGGCGATCGTCGATTAAAGGAGCGCCTCATGAACGAGAATTTGGTAGCCCGGGTGAAAAACCTGAGTGTCGGCTTCGGCACCAGAGGGCGCGAGACGCCGGTGGTGCGCGATGTGTCCTTCGAGGTGATGCGCGGTCAGACGCTGGCGATCGTGGGTGAGTCCGGCTCCGGCAAATCCGTCACCTCAATGGCGATGATGGGCCTGATCAAGCGCGCCGGCGGACGGGTGCTTTCGGGCTCGATGGAGCTGCAAACCAGGAATAACCAGATTGTCGACTTGGTGTCGGCGCCCGAGTCTGTCATGCGCACACTGCGGGGCTCGTCCATGTCGATGATCTTTCAGGAGCCCATGACTTCGCTGAATCCGGTCTTCAAGATCAGCGCGCAACTCATCGAAGGCATCTTGCTGCATCAGCGGTGCAGCCGTGCGCAAGCCGAAGCCCAGGCATTACGCATGCTGGACCTGGTGCGTATTCCGGATGCGAAGCAGGTCATGAACCGGTTTCCCCATGAGCTTTCCGGCGGCATGCGCCAACGGATCATGATTGCGATGTCGCTGGTCTGCGAGCCCACACTGCTGATCGCCGACGAGCCGACCACAGCGTTGGATGTGACGGTGCAGGCGCAGATCCTGCGGATTATCAAGGAGCTGCAAGATAGCCTGGCCATGGGCGTGATCTTTATCACCCACGATATGGGCGTGGTGGCGGAAGTCGCAGACCATGTGATGGTGATGAAGAAAGGCGAGACCGTTGAGCAAGGTCCGGCAAGGGCAGTGCTGCAGGAGCCCAAGCAGCCCTACACCCGGGCATTGCTGGCGGCTGTTCCAAAAATCGGCTCAATGCGTGGCACTCAACTCCCCGCAAAATTTGCCTTGATCGATGATGACGTCGCAGCGGGTGCAGAACCTGCGCCTGGCGTGGCCCCGGACTACCAGAGTCCGCCAGTGCTCAGAGTCGAGTCGTTGTCCATTCGGTACGACCTCAAAGGTGGTCTCCTCGGGAAGGTCCGGCGCCGTGTGCATGCCGTCGAAGGCATCGACTTTGATATCTACTCAGGTGAAACGCTGGCCCTGGTGGGCGAGTCCGGGTGCGGGAAATCCACCAGCGCTCGTGCGATTGCCGGGCTGATGCCGATACAGGGCGGGAATATCGTTTTCGGTGGCAAGAACCTTACGACGTTGAACAAGAGCGATATGAACTCGCTGCGCCGCGATATCCAGATGGTCTTCCAGGATCCCTATGCATCCCTGAACCCGCGTCTCACGATCGAGAACAGCCTGCTGGAGCCGCTGCATGTTCATGGCATTGCACATGGCGCGCAAGCACGAAAGCAGGTGCGAATATTGCTGGAGAAGGTGGGGCTGTCGGCGGAGCATGCACAACGCTATCCGCACGAGTTCTCGGGTGGGCAGCGACAGCGGATCTGCATCGCGCGGGCGCTGACTCTGTCTCCGAAGCTGATCATCGCCGATGAAGCCGTCTCGGCGCTGGACGTGTCCATTCAAGCCCAGGTGATTAATCTCCTGCAGGACCTGCAGCGCGAGATGGGCATTTCATTCCTGTTTATTTCCCATGACCTGGCGGTGGTCGAGCGGGTCAGCCACCGGGTGGGGGTGATGTACCACGGACGCATCGTTGAGATCGGGCCACGCCAGTCAGTGTTCGAGCAGCCTCAGCACCCTTACACCCAAAGGTTGCTGAGCGCGGTGCCCTCGGCGGACCTGAACGTGCCCAGAAAGCCGTTCAGCCTGATGGAGGAGAGCGTGCCCAGCAGGATTTACGAGGTGGGCTACAAGGCTCCGCCGATCAGTTACCGCGAGGTCGCCGCGGGCCACTTCGTTGCAATTTGAGCGCCGGGTATCACAGGTCGACACACCGCCCTGTGCGGGCGGGTTCAACTGCCCTTAACGAGCATGTACTTGCTGAAATTGTTGATGTGATCATCAAGATTATCCTCAAGCATCATCCGGTACTGATCACAGAAATACTTCAGCATCGCCTCACGGGCCTGGGCCATTTCTTCGCCGGATTTAAAGCTGCGTGCGCTGACCCAGGCATTGAAGCGTGTGGTGCCGAACATCATCGAGGCGCTGACTTTGCCCAGGTCGGCGAACGCCCTGAACTGCTCATTGGACAGCTCGATGTGCGCGTCCGCGCGATCATAGAAGCCGTTGTCGGTGGTGTCTGGCATTGCGGTTACCTTCCTGTTCGTGAGTGCGGCGAAGGTACCGCCGCGCTCCACAGGAAGGCAACCACATCGGCCGCTTCAGGCCTTATTTATTGCGCGTCACCCTCCACACCGTGTTGGCCAGGTCATCGGCAATGATCAGCGCACCCTTCGGATCAACCGTGACCCCCACCGGCCGCCCGCGAGTCTTGCCATCGTCCCCGCGGAAACCCGTGGCGAAGTCCAGCGGCTCACCGGCAGGCCGGCCATTGCTGAACGGCACGAAGATCACCTTGTAGCCCACTGGATTGTCCCGGTTCCAGCTGCCGTGCTCGCCGACGAAGACGCCGTCGGCATATTTCTCGCCCATGGCCGGGATGGAAAAATCGACGCCCAGCGCGGCAACGTGGGAACCCAGGCTGTAATCCGGCTTGATCGCGGCGGCGACCTTGGCCGGGTTCTGCGGTTGGGCGCGGGTGTCGACGTTCTGGCCCCAATAGCTGTAGGGCCAGCCGTAGAACTCGCCTTCGCGCACCGAGGTCAGGTAATCCGGCACCAGGTCCGGCCCCAGTTCATCCCGCTCGTTGACCACCGCCCACACCTGCCCGGAGCCCGGTTGAATGGTCAATGCCGTCGGGTTGCGCAAACCGGTTGCATAAGGCTTGTGGGCGCCGGTGGCGGCGTCGATCTGCCAGACCATCGCCCGGTCGATCTCGACCTCCATGCCGCGTTCGGTGATGTTGCTGTTGGACCCGATGCCCACATACAGCGAGCGGCCGTCGGGGCTGATCGCCAGGGATTTGGTCCAGTGGTGATTGATCGCGGCGGGCAGCTCGGTGACGGTGGTGGGCGGGCCACCGGCCTTGGTCTGGCCGTCTTCGTAGTCGAAGCGCACCAGCGCATCCTGGTTCGCCACGTACAGCTTGCCGTCGGCAAAGGCCAGGCCGTAGGGCGCGTTGAGGTTTTCGGCGAATACGGTTTTCAACTCGTAGGTGCCGTCACCGTCGGCATCGCGCAGCAGGGTCAGGCGATTGCCGCCCTTGACCTTGGTGTTGCCCTCGGCCTTGATCACGCTGGCGATCACATCCTTGGGCTTGAGTTTCGCTGCGCTGCCGCCCCGGCCTTCGGCGACGAGAATGTCGCCGTTGGGCAGCACCAGGGTCTGGCGCGGGATCCGCAGGTCGGTGGCGATGGCCGTGATGCTGAAACCCTCGGGCACCGTAGGTTTCTGCTCGCCCCAGGCCACCGGTTCGGCGATCTTCATGCTGGGCAACAGGCCGCGCTGGGGTTCCGGCAGCTTGGGGTCGGGGCCGCGAGCTTGAGTGCTGTCGGCTTCGCCACCGCAGGCGCTCAACAACATCGCCATGCTTAAAACGGTCAGCGTGCTGGAAGGCTTCATTGGGCACCTCCCGAGCGCAGGTTGGTCAGCCCGACCCACGTGGTCACGCAGGCCAGCAGGGTCACGACGGCAGACAGCACCAGGCCCGAAGGCATCACGGCCCAGGCATCCTTCGCATGTTCAAAGGCATTTACCAGGCCCAGCGCCCAGGTCACCAGCAACAGCAGGAAGTACACCGTGGGGCGCCCGGCCTTGCGGTCGGCACGCAGCAGGTTGACCAGTGCAAACAACCCCGCCAGCCCGCAGAACAGCAGGGCGCCGGCGATCAGCCAGGCGGCGAAGTTGCTCCATTGGATCTGGTAGGTCTGGTAGTAGGCAATGTCGCTCAGCAGGGCGCCGAGAAACAGCGGGACGGTACCGGCCAGCAAGGTCGCGTGAAGCGGACCAGGCGTGCAGCGGTAGGTGAGGGTGGTGGTGTCGGTCACGGGCGGCTCCTTATCGTTGAGCGGCCCTGATGAGGCTCATCAGGGCCGCGCTGACTGCGCTTAAGGAAGGAGCGTGCTGCTTGCGCGTTAGTTCACCCGCTATTCGTTTCCAAATATGTTGCGTCAGTTGATACGTGGATGTTGCTGCACCAGGTTTTCGCGCTTGGCTTCCAGCTCGGCGATTTGCGCGTCGATGTCTTCGATCTTCTGCTCGATATTGTCTTCGTGCTCCTGCAGCAGCTCCTTGGCTTCCTCGATATCCGACGCCGCCGGTGCCGCACCGCGCAGGGGTTTGTTGGCGGTTTCCTTCATGGTCAGGGCGGTGAAAAGCCCCAGCACGGCGAACACCATCAGGTAATAGGCTGGCATATACAGGTTGTTGGTGGTCTCCACCAGCCAGGCCATGGCGGTTGGCGTGAGGCCGGCAATCAGGATCGAGATGTTGAAGGCGCTGGCCAGCGCGCTGTAGCGGATGTGGGTAGGGAACATCGCCGGCAGGGTGGACGCCATCACGCCGATAAAGAAGTTGAGCACCACCGCAATGATCAGCAGCCCCGAGAAAATCAGCCCGAGCTTGCCGCTGTTGATCAGCATGAACGCCGGAATGGCGAGGAAGAACAGCGCGATGCTGCCGAACAGAATGAAGGGTTTGCGCCCGATCTTGTCGCTGACAAAGCCAATCATCGGCTGCACGAACAACATGCCGACCATGATCGCGATGATGATCAACACACCGTGGTTTTCGCTGTAGTGCAGGTTGTGCGACAGGTAGCTCGGCATGTAGGTGAGCAGCATGTAGTACGTGACGTTGGTCACCACCACCACGCCGACACAGGTCATCAGGCTGCGCCAGTGCTTGGTGGCGACTTCCTTGAACGAGACTTTCGGGCCGCCCGCCAGGCCTTCGCGGTCACCTTGTTCGAGTTGCTCCACGTGCTGTTGAAAGGCCGGTGTTTCTTCCAGGGCATGACGCAAGTAGAGCCCGATCATGCCCAGCGGCAGGGCGAGGAAGAACGGCAGGCGCCAGCCCCAGGACTGGAAGGCGTCTTCGCCGATTACCGCCGAAATCAGCACCACCACGCCCGCGCCGAGCACGAAGCCGGCGATGGAGCCGAAGTCCAGCCAACTGCCGAGGAAGCCGCGCTTGCGGTCCGGGGCGTATTCGGCGACGAAGATCGAGGCACCGGTGTACTCACCGCCCACCGAGAAGCCCTGGGCCATCTTGGCCAGCAGCAACAGGATCGGCGCCCAGATGCCGATCGAGTCATAGGAGGGGATCAGCCCGATGGCGAAGGTGCTCAGGGACATGATCACGATGGTCGCCGCCAGGACCTTTTGCCGGCCGTATTTGTCCCCCAGCCGGCCAAAGAACAGGCCGCCCAGCGGGCGAATCAGGAACGGCACCGAGAAGGTCGCCAGGGCCGCGATCATCTGTACGCTGGGAGACGCTTCGGGGAAGAACACCTTGCCCAGCACATAGGCGACAAAGCCATACACCCCGAAGTCGAACCATTCCATGGCATTGCCCAGCGCAGCGGCGGTGATCGCCTTGCGCATCTTGGCGTCGTCGACGATGGTGATGTCATCCAATCCAATCGGATTGACGGTTTTCTTGCGTGATTTCATGGGAATACTCAGCCGCAGGTCCATTTCGATGCCACTGTTTTGGTGGCATGCGCTTAATGGGTCAGATACATGCGGACACTGAATAATTCACCACTGGCTGGATTTTTTTGTTAACGGCCAGCGCCTTGCCGGGACAACGCCACCGCATCCGCCCCGGCCGGGATACGCATCGGGCTGTTTGGGTCAGTCGCCGCGCGCCATACGGCTTCAGCCACATCCTCGGCCAACGTGACCTCGGAAGGCTCCCCCCAGGCGGCAAATATGCGTTCCGCCAGGCCTGCGTAAGCCTCGGGAATCAGGATGCGGTTGCGGGCGTTTTCGCCGAAGCGGGTGGTCGGTGCGCGCCCTGGCAATACCACGTTGGCGCGTACATTGAACGCCGCCAGTTCCAACGCCAGGGATTCGGTGAAGCCGTTCACTGCGCATTTGCTGGCGGTGTACACGGCGAGCAACGGCAACGGTAGCAAGGTCACACTGGAGGTGACGTTGATTACCACGCCGGCCTTGCGCTCACGAAATTGCGGGAGCACGGCCTGGGTCATCGCGATGGTACCGAAGGTGTTGGTTTCGAATACCTCGCGGATCGTTTGCATGTTGATGCCTTCGACCGCGCCCAGCAGGCCGATCCCGGCGTTGTTGACCAGTACATCAACCGGCCCGGCGGCTTCGATGGCCTGCTGGATGCTGGCCTCGTCACTCACATCAAGCGCCAGCACCCGCAGGTGCTCCGAGGGCGGTAGAAGGTCTTCCCGGGGCGTACGCATGGTGGCGACGACCTTCCAGTCCCGGGCCAGGAAGTAGCGAGCGATTTCCAGGCCGAAGCCGGACGAGCAGCCGGTGATCAATACAGTATTCATGGACGTTCCTGCCAGTGGTGAGGGTCGTAAAACGATAGGCCGCGTTGATTGGACTTGCTATGCTTCAAAGTCCAAATTTCATTTGCAGGAGTCCGGTCATGGTCGACCCGCTGGCCGAGATCGTCACATTGCTGCAACCCACCGCAGGCTTTTACAAAGTGGTCAGCGGCGCCGGTGCCTGGCGCGTGCAGCGGGCCCACAATGGGCAGCCGTTTTACTGTGCGGTGCTTGAAGGCCAGTGCTGGCTGACCTTCGACGGCAGGCCGGCGGTACCTTTGCAGGCCGGGGATTTTGTGTTGATTCCGGCTTCCCGGGTGTCCGGCATGTCGAGTGCCGTTGACCTGGAACTGCCGGAAACCACACCCGTTGTGCAGCCTGATGGGGAGTTCCGGATTGGCGAACAGAGCGGGCCGGCGGATATTCGCTTGTTGGTCGGGCATTGTGCGTTTGCCTCACCCGACGCAGCCTTGCTGGTGTCGTTGCTGCCCGAGCTGGTGCATGTGCGCGGGGAGCCGAGACTGGCGACCCTGGTCCATCTTGTGGGCGAGGAGTCACGCAGCCAGCGGCCTGCACGGGAAGTGATTCTGGATCGGTTGCTGGAAGTGTTGCTGATCGAAGCCTTGCGCTCGACAGGCAGTACGACGGCATCCCCCGGGTTGCTGCAGGGCTTGTCTGACGAACGACTGGCGGTCGCTATCCGCCTGCTGCACGAACAACCCATGCGGGCCTGGACGGTGGCGGAACTGGCAAAACACGCCGCACTGTCGCGCTCGACGTTTTTCGAACGCTTCAACCGCGCCGTGGGTGTCGCCCCGATGGCGTACCTGTTGGCCTGGCGCATGGCGCTGGCGAAGAAGCTGCTGCGCAATCAGGCAGGCGGTATCGCCGACATTGCCGAGCAGGTCGGCTATGGCTCCGCCAGTGCCTTCAGCGTGGCGTTTACCCGGTATGCCGGGCAGTCGCCGACCGTTTATGCTCGCGGCGAGGGCGCACCGGTGGATTAACTGATCCGCTCGCCCCCCAGGGAATCACGCTGCATCGACTGCAGGTTTTTCTCGATGGTTTCGCAAAGGGCTTCCATCTGGATCTGGTGCTCGCTGTCGCGGAACGGGCTTTGCAAATCGGTGCCGATGCGTTCGATGGCCAGCAGCATGAAGCCCACCACCGTGGACGCCAGCGGGGTGAACCAGCCCAGGGATTCCACCAGGCCCACCGGCACGATCAGGCAGAACAGCGAGATGAACAGCCGCGGGAAATACACGTAAGGGTAGGGCAGCGGCGTATTGGCGATGCGCTCCATGCCGCCCTGGCTGTTGGACAAATCCACCAGGGTCGACTCCAACCGCGCCAGGCGAATGCTGTCCAGGCGCCCGGCCTTGTATTCCTGGGCCAGCAGGGCTGCGGAGCCGTTGATGATGTCGTTGGAAAAGTTATTGGTACTGGTGCTGCGGGCGAACTCGTCGGCCGGCAGGAAGGCGCGGATTTCCTCCGGGCAAGGCTGGCCCCGCAAGTGCGCCGCCAGGCAGTTCACATACGCCACGTGACGGCGCAGCAAGGTCGCCTTTATCGGGTTGACCTCATTGTCCGGGTCATCCAGCAGCGTCAGCACTTGCCGAGCGAAGCTGCGGGAATTGTTGACCATCGCCCCCCACAACGTGCGTGCCTCCCACCAGCGGTTGTAGGCGCTGCTGTTGCGGAAACTGATCAGCACCACCAGCGCCGAGCCGAGCAGGGTGAGGGGCATCAGCGGCAGGTTGATCTTGCTGTTGAGGAACAGCATGAAGTCCACGGTGACGGCGATATCCCAGAGCAGCAGCCAGAACAGCGCCCAGCCTACATAGCCCATGGTCTTGATGATCAGGCGGTATTTTTTGATGATGGCAGCTTTCAAACGGAAACCTCGCGGCGAGCGGTAAGCATCAATGCCCTAGCTCGGACGGTGTTTACCGGGTAAAGGTTCGCCGGGGGCCGGGTCTTCAGGCCTGGAATGTCAGGACAAAGCGGTTTTCGCCCTGGGGCTTGCCGTCCGGTGCGGGCTGGTCGGGCACGAAACCGCAGCGGGTGAGGACTTTTTGTGAGCCCACATTCTCGGGGTACACGTACGCCACCAATTGGGTCAGTGCCCAGCGCGCCTGTGCCTCGCGGATCAGATGGTTCAGCGCCAGGGTTGCCAGCCCTTGCCCGCACGAGCGCTCACCCACGCGGTAGCCGACTTCGGCAGAGCCCTTTGGCGAGTCGATGCTTTTCAGGTTGGCGCGACCGACGATTTCGCCGTTGGCGTCCTCGATCACGAACGGGTGCCATGTGCCGGTGGCCAGGCCTGATAGATAACCGCCAATATGCTCGGCGACGCCCTGCACCGAGTAAAACGATGGGTCGCGCGCCTCGATATGCGACTCGAACCAGTCACGGTTACGGGCTTCGAAGGCCAGCAATGCTTCAGTGTCCATACTGCTCAGCTCGCGAACGCGAAATGACGTCATTGCTCGAATCTCCTGGGTTGTTCTGTCCATTTAGTCATGTTTTCGTCATAAAGGCGTGTGAAATTTGCCTGCCAAAAATATGAAATCATGGAGTTTTTCCGATGAGGGTAGTCACCGCCGGCTCGGCGTATCTGGACATTGATGCATACGCCTGCTGCATTGCGTATGCCGAGTTGTTGAACCGCCAGGGAGTCGAGGCGCGTGCCGTCAGCAGTGCTCCACTGAATGCCAGCATCTCCAGGACCGTGCTCGGCTGGCGATCGTCACTGGATGACTACCGACCCTAGCCCGGCGATGAGTTTGTGATGGTGGATATCTCGGACTTCCACCACTTCGACCCGGTGGTCGTGCTCGATCAGGTGGTGGAGGTGATTGACCATCACCCGGGGTTTGAAACCTATTGGGCGCAGAGGCTGGGAAGTGCCGCAGACATCCGTTTGATCGGCGCAGCAGCGACCCAGGTTTTCCTGCGTTGGGAAGCGGCCGGTTTGTTGCCGCTGATCAGTGAGCACAGTGCCGCGCTGCTGGCCACGGCAATCCTGGACAATACCCTGAATTTTACCGGGCAGTTGACCACCGCGGCGGATGTTCGGGCTTATGAAACCCTCGCGCTGCTGGCGAAACTCGCGGCAGACTGGCCTGAGCGGTATTTCTCCGAGTGCCAGGCCACCATCGAGTCAGACCTTGCAGGCGCGTTGGCGGGTGACCTGAAGTGGCTGAAAGCCGACAGCAACCTGCCGCAGGTTTTTGCGCAGATGACGGTGTGGGATGCCGGTGCGCTGGTCCGAAAGCATCGCTCGACCATCGCTGATTGGCTGGCGGCGCAGGGGGAGGACTGGCTGGTGAATCTCATCAGTATCCGCGAGTGCAGAAGCTATTTCCTGGCTGAGCCCAAGGTCAGCCAGGAAAAACTGAGCCAGCTGCTTTCCATCGACTGGCAGGCCGGGATGGCGGTGCTGGAGCGTTCGCTGTTGCGCAAGGAACTGGTAAGGCTGGCGGCCACTGATTGACGGCGTTCACCAAAGTGACGTTCCTCTTTGAAGAACCCGCAATACAATGGCCAGGGTATTACCGAAAAGGAACGGCAGTTGAACGAACACACATTGTCCATGCGCCTTGAGCGCGTGGCGACGCACGTCCCCGCCGGGGCGCGCCTGGCGGATATCGGCTCCGACCACGGCTACCTGCCGGTGGCGTTGATGCGCCGCGGCGCCATCGTGGCGGCGGTGGCGGGCGAGGTGGCCCTGACGCCGTTTCGCGCAGCCGAGCGCACGGTGCGCGAGAACGAGCTGGAGCAACACATCACCGTACGCCTGGCCAGTGGCCTGGCGGCGATCGAGCCGGGAGACGGGATCACCGCGATCAGCATCTGCGGCATGGGCGGCGAGACCATCCGCGACATCCTCGACAGCGACAAGGTACGCCTCAACGGCCGGGAGCGCCTGGTGCTGCAGCCCAACGGCGGCGAGCAACCGTTGCGCCAATGGCTGATGGAAAACGGCTACCGCATCGTGTGCGAAGAGCTGCTGCGGGAAAATCGCTTCTTCTACGAAATCATCGTTGCCGAGCACGCCGGGCCTGTGACCTACACCGCCGAAGAACTGTACTTCGGCCCGCTGCAAATGCAGGCCCGCAGCCCGGAATTCCTGCTCAAATGGCAGCGTATCCTGCGCCACAAACAGCAGACCCTGAGCGACTTCGCCCAGGCGCGGCAAGCGGTGCCCGAGGACAAGGTGCAAGAGGTCGCCCAGCAGGCGCGGTGGATCGCAGAACTGCTGGCGTGAGGGTCAGCCTGCGAGGGTGTTCAGCTCTGCGAGTACCTCATCCGAAAGATCCAGCTCGCCCACCGCGATGTTTTCCCGTAGATGGGTGACCGAGGACGTTCCCGGGATCAGCAGGATATTCGGGGAACGGCGCAGCAGCCATGCCAGGGCCAGTTGCATCGGGGTGACGCCGAGGCGCTGTGCGACGTTCGACAACACCGCTGACTGCACTGGCGAGAACCCGCCCAGCGGGAAGAATGGCACATAGGCAATGCCGTCCCGGGCCAATTCGTCGAGCATCGCGTTATCGTGTTGGTGGGCGATGTTGTACAGGTTCTGGACGCACACGAAGCGCACGATTTTTCGCGCCTCGGCGACCTGCGTCGGGGTAACGTTGCTGATGCCGATATGGCGTATCAGGCCCTGTTGTTGCAGCTCGGCAATGGCACTCAGGGGTTCCTCGATCGAGCCTTCGGCAGTGCCCATCACGCCGTGCATGGCCCGCACATTCACCACGTCCAGCACATCCAGGCCCAGGTTGCGCAGGTTGTCGTGCACGGCCTGGGTCAGCTCGGCCTTCGACGAAGCGTTGAACCAGGCGCCATCGTCGCCACGGCGGGCGCCCACCTTGGTGACGATCGTGAGATCGTCTTTATACGGGTGCAGTGCCTCACGAATAATCTGATTGGTGACATGCGGCCCATAGAAGTCGCTGGTGTCGATATGGTTCACGCCGCAAGCGACAGCCTCGCGCAGTACGGCCAGCGCTGCATCACGGTCCTTGGGCGGGCCAAACACGCCTGGGCCGGCCAGTTGCATGGCGCCGTAGCCGATGCGGTTGACGGTGCGATCGCCGAGATTGAATGTGCTGGTGGTCATGGTCGGAGCTCTTGCTTGACGGGAGGAAGGCTATAATATGAAGGATCCTTCAGGTTTAGAATTCGCATTCCATGAGCCCTCTCAAAGCGTCGTTAAAGCCAAGAAAATCAGCGGTCCAGGCCCGGTCGGCGGCGACGGTGGAAGCGCTGCACACGGCAACCCTTCAGGTTTTGACCGCTCAGGGCCTGGTCCGCTGCACCACGACCCGCGTGGCCGAGCGGGCGGGCATGTCGGTGGGCAGTCTCTATCAGTACTATCCGAACCGCGATGCACTGCTTGCTGCGGTATTGGAGAAGCATCTGGTGCAGGTGGCCGAGACCGTCGAGCAGGCGTGCGATCAACACCAGGGCACCACGGTGGCGGAAATGGCATCGGGGTTTGTCACGGCTTTTCTCGCCGTGAAGCTGATGGACCCGACGGCGTCCAAAGCCCTGTATGCCATCGCAGGTGAGCGGGGCGGTGCAGAGCTTGTGGCGCGTATCAACAAGCGGATGGTGGCCGCGATTGCAGCGATGTTGGCGACGGCGTCGGATGCGCGTTTTGAAGACCCATCCCTTACCGCCGCCATCTCGCTCAGCGCGGTGGTGGGACCGGTTCGGGCGTTGCTTGAAGGCAATGCATCTGCGGCCTTTGAAGCCGGCCTGGAACAGCAGGTGACCCGCATGCTGCGAGCTTATCTTCAAACCTATCAGTCACTTACGTAAACCGTGTTCAGGGTATTTTGCAGCGCTGCTTCGCACTAAAGTCACATCCATGGGTCCATAAGCCCCGCAATCGAACTTTGAAGATTTAACCCATGCACCTACGCAAAATTGCAGTTGGGCTGTCGGCCCTTGTTTTGCTCTCCACCGGGGCGCAAGCCCGTGGCCTGCTGGACCTCATCACACCGCCTCAATCCCATACCTCTCGCTCGGGCTCCATCAGTCAGGGCGCGGCCCTGGGTCTGTATTCAAGCCAACAGAAAAAGCCATCGTTCGACAGTTGCGCCGACCTGTTCCCGGCCGCACAACCGATCAACACGGCCACCGTGCCGGCCACCATGAAACCCCTGGCGCTGTGTTCCGATAATTTCGCGGTGCTGTACTCGCAAACCAGCAAGACCCCGCTGGTGGTGGTCGAACGCCTGAATGGCGGCCAGTTGAAGGATGCCAAAGGCGAAGAACGCACCAACCAGTTCTACCCCGACCCGCGTATTCCCAAAGGCGCGCGCGCCGAGTTGAGCGACTACCGTGGCCAACACCCGGCCGTGGACCGTGGCCATCAATCCCCGGCGGCGGATGCGCCGAGCACCAACGCCATGGCCCAGTCCTTTGCGCTGTCGAACATGGTCCCGCAAGACCCGACCAACAACCGCAAGATCTGGAGCAAGGTCGAGGCGGACGTGCGCAAGTTTGCCAAGCGCGCCGACGGCAATGTGTTCGTGTTCACCGGCCCGTTGTTTGACCCGGGCTACAGCACCATTGGCGACAACAAGGTCTGGGTGCCGACTCGCCTGTTCAAGCTGGTTTACGACGTGTCGTCCAAGCGCGCCTGGGCGTATGTTCTGCCCAACGCTGAAACGCGTATCGAGAAGCCGATGGACTACGCGACGTTTGTGAAGACTACCGGGCTCAAGTTGCTCGGGAATTTGCCGGTGACGGGGTCAGTCGGGCGTACTTGAAGGCCTGAAACCGGGTGCGTCACTTGCCCTTTTTCAACGTCTTCAAGCGCAACGTTGCGCGCTGCACAGCGGCCATCTTCTCTGGCCGCTTCATCTTTTTCCATTTGCGAATATCGTCCTTGGTGCGTCCACAACTCACGCACAGCTCACCACTGAGCTGGCAGGTTGAGACGCACGGGTTCTCGATATCTTTAGCCAAGGCTTTACCCCTTTACCGCATACAGTTTGAGCAGGCGCAGGCGCCAATTGCCGCCATGCTGCAGGTGGCATTCTTCCTCGGAGTCGAAGCGCACGTAGCGGTCCGAAGAAGGGCGATCCACCCCGGCATCCTCCAGCGCGGTGGCCGTCAGCTCGCGCATGCGCAGGTCCAGTCCGGTAGAAAGGGCCAGTTCCCGGTTCGCCCTGGTATCGAATACCCAGATGACCAGCAGGCTTTGGGCAAAGGCCTGGTAGTCGACTTCGTGGGTCAGCCAGTCGAAGCCGGTAATTTCGGCTTTCGCGATCTCACAGGCTTCGGTCAGGGTCGCGACCAGGCGACGTTCGATGCGTGCGCTGTCGCGTTTGCTTGAAGACATGGGGATTCCTTGAGGAGCGAGGAGAGTGATGATACGCGAGAGATCAACTGTGGGAGCTGTCGAGCTTTAGCGAGGCTGCGATGGCGGACTGGCAGGCGACATCTTTATCGCCTGACAGGGCCTCTTCGCAGCCTCGCTGAAGCTCGACAGCTCCCACATTGGATTCGTTTTGCCTGTCAGATTTTCTTCGGCCGATCCAGCTTGCGCGTCATGGTGTACACCGCCACGCCGGCAGCCAGGATGCCCGAGGCCGCGCCGACCGCCAACGCCCAGCGCGGGCCAAGATGGTCGGCCACCCAGCCCACAATCGGTGCGCCAATCGGTGTGCCGCCCAGGGCCACGCCCACCCGCAGGGCGATTACCCGCCCGCGCATGGAGGGTTCGGTGGTGAGTTGCATCAGGCTGTTGGTGGTGTTGCTGAAGGTCAGCGCGCCCACGCCGATGATCACCAGCGCCCCGGCGAACAACCAATAGTTCGGGGCAATCGCCGCCAGCGTGCAGCCTACCCCGAACACCAGCGCGCCGATCAACAACGCCTTGAAGTGTGGCCGCTCGCGACCGGCTGCGAGCAGCGCCCCGGCAACGGTGCCGATGGCCAGGGTCGACGTCAGCAGGCCATAGCCGCGGGCATCGGCGTGGAACACGGTGACGGCCATGGTCGAAATGAAGATCGGAAAATTCATGCCGAAGGTGCCGATCAAGAACAGCATGATCAGGATCGCCATCAGGTCCGGCCGCGCCCACACATAACGAAGGCCTTCAGTCAGGCTGCCCTTGGTGCGCAGCGCCCGCAGGCTGGTGTGCAGGCCGGAAACCCGCAGCAGAAACAGCGAGGCCAGCACCGCGAAAAAACTCGCGCCATTGAGCAGGAACGCCCAGCCGGTGCCCACCGATGCGATGGTCACGCCGGCCACCGCCGGGCCAATCATGCGCGCCATGTTGAACGAGGTGGAATTGAGCGCGATGGCATTGGACAGGTCCGCTTCGCCCACCAGCTCCGCCACGAATATCTGCCGCACCGGTGCATCGAAGGCCGACGCGCAGCCGGACAAAAACGCGAACACATACACGTGCCACAGCTGCACGATGCCGGTCAGGGTAAACACCCCCAGCATCAGCGCCAGCACGCCCATCACGCCCTGGGTGACCATCAGCAGCTTGCGCTTGTCGTAGTGATCGGCGGCGAAGCCGGTCCAGGGCAGCAATAGCAATTGCGGCCCGAACTGCAACGCCATGACGATGCCGACGGCCGACGCGTTATGCGGCGTGAGCTGGGTCAGCACCAGCCAGTCCTGGGCCGTGCGTTGCATCCAGGTGCCGATATTCGACACCAGGGCGCCGGCGGCCCAAATGCGGTAGTTGACGCTGCGCAGCGAGCGGAAAATGCCCATCGAACTCACACCGGCCCTGAGGAATGACCACCGTTGAAGCGCCCGAAATGCTGCGCCAGGAATACACTCAGGGCCAAGGCCCCGAGCCCGAGGGCGAGCACATCAGCGGTGCTTTTGAGGTCGAAGTCCCCGACCCGGCAGACCAGCACGTAGCCGATCACCAGGTTGAGAAACCCCCAGAGCACATTCAGCGTCGAGGAAGACCGCCCCTGGCCGCGCGGCTTGGCAAACGGCGTCTGGAAGGACTGACCCATCAAGCCACTGAGGCAATGGGGCAGCGCGTTGGCAAGCAATACGCCGCCGAAGAAATAAGACACCAGCTCATGCCATTGCATCGTCACGCCCCCCTTGTTTCAAGCAAGCCGATGATCTCTTGCGCCGTGCCGGTTTCCCCCAACTTCGGGAATACCTGGTTCAGGCTGTAGTGATGGGCCTCGGCGTTCGCGTCGGTCATGGCATCGACGGCCAGGGTCACGTTGAAGCCGGCCTCGTAGGCCTGGCGCGCGGTGGACTCCACGCCGGTTCCGGTAGCAACGCCGGTGATCACTACTTGAGTCACGCCGCGTGCTTTGAGTTGCGCCTCAAGATCAGTGCTGGCGAAGGCACCCCAGGTGCGTTTGGTCACCCCAATGTCGCCGGGTTGCTGATCGAGTTCGGGCAGCAGGTCGGCCCATCCCGGTGGAAATACATCGCTGCGCCGTGGCCGCTCGGTGCGCCCGGGGGCGAAGCCTGTGACGTTGACCAGCACCACCGGCATGCCGCGCTCGCGGAACGCGTCGAGCAGTGCACGGGAGCGTTCCACCACGGCGCCGATGGGGTGGATGAACGGGTATTCGGCGATGCCTTTTTGCAAGTCCACGATGATCAGCGCGGTGTTGGGATCCAGCAAGGTGACGGCCATGGGAGGTCCTCGAACGGATAGAAGTGGCTCAAAAGTCGGCGAGGCGCTCCAGCAGCTTTACCGCTGCCGCGAGTTCAGCTTGTTCTTCGGCAGACAGTTGCTCCTGCAGCGCCCGCAGCAGCCAATCGTCCTTGGCTGCCCGGCTGGCGATCAGGTGCTTACGAAAGCCGGGAGTCAGCTCGATCAGGGTTTGGCGCCCATCGCTGGGGTCGGGTTTGCCCCTGATCGCTTTCATCGTTTCCAGCCCGGCCACGGTGATGCGCATGGACTGCGGCCGCACGCTCTCCGCCCGGGCCAGGGCCGAGACGGTGCTGGGCCCGTCTCGGTCCAGGCGCAGCAGCACCGACTTCTGGGCGGAAGTGAAATCGTTCGGATGGGTTTGTTCCCGCAGCCGGCGTATCAGCTTGCCCAGGGAGATGCGCAGCTCGGCAGCCAGGGCGGCGGATTGGGTTTCGGAGGTGATGGAAGTTTTGTTCATGCCCGGACATTAGCATGCGTGCAGAAAAACTGTACAGTTTAGCTGTATGAATTTTTTGTCATAAAAGCCCGCGTCAACGGTCCTTTTGCCGAGGCATTTGTGATCCTGGCTGCGCTGGCGTGTGCGACCGGGCAAATCCGGGTGCATTTCTCGGCCATTACCGTCGCCAGCCTGGCCCTCCAGACGGTGGTGTTCTCGTTCCTGAGCCTGCTGGTGTGGTTGCCGGACGAGACGCTGCAGTCATCGTTCATCGTGGGCTCGGTGCTGGTGGGGATTGTGGTGGTGAGTGGGCATGATCTTTTAAGGCTGCGCATGGCCAGCCTCGTCAAGGACTGATACGTTCACCAGGCCGGCCATTCCTGGACGTACTTCCTCCCTGCACAGGCGCTCAACCGTGACACCAGACATTGATGAAGAACGCCGCCAACTCAAGGCGGCCTGCACTGTAGAGATCAATGGGTTTGCAGAGCCCACGCCGGCCCAGTGGTTCCAGGAAATGGCGGACTGGGCACAGGCCAACCATGTGTCCCATGACAACTATGGCAGCGGTGCCTTGATCGAAGGCTTTGAAGCCAAGGTCGCCGAATTGTTGGGCAAGCCCGCGGCAGTGTTCATGCCCAGTGGCGTGATGGCGCAATTGATTGCGCTCAATATCTGGAGTGAGCGACGCCGGCTGCCGCGCTTCGGGATACATGCGTCCTCGCATTTGCAGCTGCACGAAGAGCAGGCGTTCCAGGCCTTGCTGCACTTGCATGGGGTGATGGTGGGCCACCGCTTGCGACCGATCCTGGCCGACGACCTTGCAGCGATTGCCGAGCCACTGAGCTGCCTGGTGGTGGAGCTGCCTGCCCGGGAGATCGGTGGGCAACTGCCTGAATGGCATGAACTGGAGGCCTTGAAGGCGACGGCGGCGGCCTCGAATACACCGCTGCATATGGACGGGGCCCGCCTATGGGAAACCCGCGCCTACTACCAGCGCTCTTACGCCGAAATCGCTGAAGGTTTCTCCTCCGTGTACGTCTCGGCCTACAAGGGCCTCGGCGGTATCGCCGGCTCGCTGCTGGCGGGCGACACCGACTTTATCCAGCAGGCCCGCCTGTGGCGTAAACGGCTGGGCGGCACCTTGATAAAGCAGAGCCCCATGGTGGTCTCCACGGCCATGCGCTTTGACCAACGCCTGGGGATGCTGGAGGCCTGCTATCAGCGCGCCCTGCGCCTGGCGACCTGCCTGCAAGCGATTCCCGGCATTCGCACCCTGCCGCGCACGCCTCAGGTGAACATGCTTCACCTGTATTTCGACGCAGACTGCGCGGCACTGCTCAACGCCCGTGATGAGATTGCCCGCCAGCACGGGTGTTGGCTGTTCACACACCTGCAACCCACCGAGGTGCCGGGATGGTGCAAGACCGAATGCTATGTGGGTGACCGATTGTTGGACGTGGATGATGCGCGCATTCTGCAACTGTTCACGGACTTGATGAGCCGCGCATTGACCTGATCGACATGCATGCGCGGCTTTTTCCCGGCCTATCAAGTGTGTTGATAGCGGTACTCCTGAGTCACCCCTTCATAGCCGTAGGCACTGGCCCGGCAGTCGATGATGTGCACATTGGAGTGTGGGTGCAGGTTGCCGATCAACTCCGCCAACAGCGTGTAGGCCTCACGATGAAAACGCGCCTTTTGCGCCTTGGTGTTGGTCTCATCGGTCACGGTGACTTCCAGGCGGAATGCGTTGCGCCCGTGTTCGGCCAGCGAGCGGTTATGAATGAACCACTGGTCATGCGGTACAAAATCGAGAATCAGCAAGGTCTGCTCCGGGCGTTTCTCGAGCACTTCACAGGTCAGTGCAGTGAGCTGCGGGACGAGCTGGCGGACCAGTTCTGGATTGCGTTCTCCGGATATTTTCAGGGTGATGCCTGGCATGGTGAATTCCTCGTAAGGGTAGGGTGAGGTGCCAGATTAAGAAAATTATTCGGATCTGAAAAACGGGAAGATATAATGATATCTATCGGAAAAAACGCAGGTTAGACGTGCGCCCCTTTGACCTTGAGCAACTGCGCTCCTTCGTCACCATCCTGGAATCCGGCAGCCTTTCGGCGGCCGCGCCCAAGTTGTGCCGTTCCCAGTCCGCGCTCAGTGAGCAACTTCGCAAGCTGGAAACCTTCACCGGCGTGACGCTGCTGGAGCGCGGCAAAAAAGGCGTGAGCCCCACACCTGCCGGAGAGCGCCTGCTGGCACATGCGCGTGAATTGCTCGCGCTGAGTGACTGCGTGCTTGAGGACATGCGCGGCGTAACCTTGAGCGGCGAACTGCGCCTGGCCATCACCGACTATTTTTTGCCGAGCGCCATCGCGGGCATGTTGAAGGGTTTGCGCACGCGATATCCGCAGCTTCGGTTGCATGTTTCGGTGCGCAAGAGCCTCCAAATCGAAAAGGGCGCCAACAGCGGCGAATTCGACATTGGCCTGTCGATGCGCATCCTCGATGGTCGCAGCCTTCCCGAAGGCATTCCCGTACGACGAGAGGCCCTGCGGTGGGTGGCACTCAGTGGGTTCGACGCACAGCACGAACTCGTGGCGCCGCTGCCGTTGGTGGTACTTCCCCAGGATTGCAGCTTGCAGCGGTTCACCATCGACCTGTTGGATGCGCGCGGGGTGCCGTATGTCATTGCGCATTCCGCGTCCGGGGTGGCGGGCCTGCAATCGGCACTGCTGGCGGGGCTGGGCGTGGCGTGCCTGAACAGCTCGGCCGTGCCTGCCGGGGCCGAGGCATGCCGGTCGATTCAAACGCTTCCGGCGCTGCCCGATGTCGAGTTCAGCCTGTTACCGCCGCGTCCGGGCGAGGCTTCGCTGGTCAGTGCAGTGCGAGAAATGTTGATCACGCACTTTTCCTAGCGGCTCAAGATCGCCGGCTGGCCCCCGGCGGCTGCCCGGTGACGCGCTTGAATGCCCGGCTGAACGCGGCCTGGGAGTTATAGCCAAGGCGTTGCGCCACGGTTTCAATGGGCAGCCGCTCCAGCGTCAGCCACTGGCTGGCCAGGCGCATCCGCAGTTCGGTGGCGTAGCGCAACGGTGGCGTGCCGATCGTGGTTTGAAAGTGTTGGGCGAACACCGAGCGCGAGGTATGACACTGCGCCGCCAGCTCTTCCACCGTCCAGTCGCGCCCAGGCTGTTGATGCAACGCCAGCAGGGCCTTGGCCAGGCGCGGGTCGCGTAGCGCGGCCACCAGGCCGGACGCATTCCCGCAGGCACATTCGACCCAGCCCCGAACAACCATGGCCGCCACCACGTCCGCCAGGCGCGCCAGTATGCCGGCGAAGCCGATGCGGGCGCTGCTGACTTCACGCTCCATGGCCGCCAGGATCGGCATCAACCCCGGATAACGTTGGCCCTTGGCGTCGATCAGCATCAGGTCCGGCATCAGGCGGCCAAGGCCGTGCAAACTCCCCAGTTCAAACTCCATGCAGCCGCTGAAGAGCAGGGTGCTTTGAGCCACGCCTGCATCGGTGCGGGCATCCACGGCACACACCGCATCGCCGAGGGCTGCGGCGTTGAAGCTGTCGATGTCCTGCACCGGCACCTCCGGGCTGGAGAGCAACTGATGGGCGCCCCCGTGGGAGATGAACACGGCGTTGCCCGGCGTCAGTTCGTACTGCGTGCCGTCCTCGGTACGCAGGGTGACGCCGCCGGCGGCGACAAGGTGGAAGTACGCATGCCCGGGTTTGGCCGCAAAGCCCAGGCCAAACGCCGGCCCGGCCTGGATACGGCGGTACTCGACGCCCCGCAGGCGCATGCCGCGCAACAGCTCGTTGATGAGGTCAGAGGACACGTCGAACGGTTCTGGAGGCATCATTTTCGGGGTTTCGGTAAAGGATTCAAGATTTTGCATCATAGATCATCCTGCCCTGCGTACCTAGACTGGCGGTCGCGATAACTTTTGGAGGGTGACCAGTGATGAGCAGTTGTGTGTGTGACGCCGTAATCGGTGCAGATGTGGCGCCCGCGACACCGGCCTGGATGGCGGTGTTTTCGTTGGCGATGGGCGTGTTCGGATTACTCACGGCGGAGTACCTGCCGGCCAGTTTGTTGACGCCGATGGCGGCCGAACTCGGCGTCTCGGAAGCCTTGGCAGGGCAGGCGGTGACAGTCACGGCGGTGGTGGCGTTGTTCGCCGGGTTGCTGGTACCGGGCCTGACCCGTGGGATCGACCGGCGCGTGGTGCTGTTGTGCTTCAGCGCACTGATGATCTGCTCCAACCTGCTGGTGGCGGTCTCGTCGAGCCTCACGGTGTTGCTGCTGATGCGTATCCTGTTGGGCATCGCACTGGGTGGCTTCTGGAGCATGGCGGCGGCGGTGGCGATGCGGCTTGTACCGGCGGCCCTGCTGCCGCGTGCCTTGTCGATCATCTTCAGCGGCATCGCGGTGGGCACTGTCGTGGCGGTGCCGCTGGGCAGCTTTTTGGGTGGGCTGTACGGCTGGCGCAGCGCGTTTCTCGCCGCCGCCGCAGTGGGCGGCGTGACCCTGGTGTTCCAGCTGTTCACCCTGCCGCCGCTCGCACCCCGCAGGACCGCCCGCTTGAGGACGGTGCTGGAAGTGCTGCTGCGTCCGGGCATTGCCGTGGGCATGTTGGGGTGCGTGCTGGTGCACACCGGGCACTTTGCGCTGTTCACCTATATCCGGCCATTCCTGGAAAGCACCACTGGCGTGGGTGCCGAGGGGCTGGCGTTGATGTTGCTGGGGTTCGGTGTTGCGAACTTTGCCGGCACGCTGCTGGCCGGTTGGCTGCTGGTGCGTCTGCCGCGTGGAACATTGGTGCTGATGCCCGCGCTGGTGGGCGTTGCGGCGCTCGCCCTGGCGCTGTTGCCGGCAACCGTGACCGGCCAAGTGTGGTTGTTGATGCTCTGGGGCCTGGCGTTTGGCGGGGTGCCGGTGGCCTGGTCGAACTGGGTGGCGCGGGCAGTGCCTGACCAGGCTGAAAGCGCCGGGGGCATGGTGGTGGCTTCAGTGCAGTCGGCGATTGCCGCCGGGGCGGCGGCAGGCGGCGCGATGTTCAGTTTCAGTGGTATCGGCGGGGTCTTTGTCGCGGCAGGTATCTTGATGCTGTTGGCGGCACTGTTGATTGCGCTGAAGGTGAAGGTTGAAGCGCCTCCACAAGGTGCAGAGGCGGGGCCGGTGTTTCATCTCTGAAACCGTGTTAGAGGCAGGGGGCGAGAATAAACGCATGCGTTTCGCTCCCTTTCAGTCCGCTTGATCAATCCTGCTGGTTTTGGGCTCAGGTCCGACTCCGAGCAATCGTAGGTGAACGACCGCCTGCTGATCATTGCCCGGCAGCGACCCTCGTATCTCTCTTTACTTCAGTAGCTGCGCAAAATAACCTCTGCCTCGCAGGCACCGTCCTGCTCCTTCAGGTTTGGCAAGGCGCCTCACACTCACCAGCACCGCCTGGCAGGTGTCATGGTGCTTGCACGTTGAGGTTCTGCGATGAGCGCAGTCGTTGATCATGGCGTCCGTTTCGGACGAATTGCAGTAACGCTTCCCGTAAAGGACATGGGCAGGGCCCATGATTTTTACACCAGGGTCCTGGGGTTTACGAAAGCCTTCGAAAATGGAAACCCGATCGGCTTCATGATTCTGCAGCGCGACCAGGGCGAGCTGCATTTGACCTTGCAACCCAACCACCCAGCCGCCGCGTTCACGATTGCCCACCTGATGGTGGACGATGTCGACAGGCTGCACGCCGCTTGCGTGCAGCATGGGGCGAGGATCATCAAGCGCCTCAAGGATCAGGATTACGGGTTGCGGGCGTTTGTGTTCGAAGACCCGGACGGGAATCGTATTGATGTAGGTCAGCCGCTCTAACCGAGCAATCAGGGAAGATAATGTTGACGACTACCGATGTTGTTCACACGCTGCGTGCACCGTCAGAGCTTGATTACTACGACACCCGGTCAGCCCCGCTGCCTACTGAAATCACCGCGCTGGATGCCTGGAACATCATGACCGGCGAACCGGGGCCGTTGATGCAGGTGGCTTTCCGAATCAGGGATGCCATTTCCTCGTTGTTTGGTGTGAAGCGCATCGGTGGGTTCTCCGGCACCTTGCGCGAGGCTGTGCAGGTCGGCGACCGGCTGGACTTCTTCCTGGTGGAACGCAGCGCGCCCGACATGCTGGTGCTGACCGAGCGTGACCGGCACCTGGATGTGATGATCTGCCTTTCAATCGCTGACCGTGTACTCACGATCACCTCGTCGGTTGTCACCCATAACACCTATGGGCGCCTCTACATGCTGCCAGTGGGGCCAGCGCACAAACTCATCGTGAATGCTCACCTACGACGACTTGAACGAACGCTGCAAGAGACAGCCGCAACGCCCGGCGGGTAGGCACGTTCACCGCCCGCCGGGAGGTGGATCAATTGCCTTTTTCAGCCGCCAAGAAGTACGCAACCAACGCATTGGCGTGACCATGGCCCATGCCGTGTTCAGTCTTGAGCAAGGCCACAAGCTCCATATGCTTCCTGGAACTGGCGGCCTTGAGCAGATCCAGCCAGTGGCTAATGGGTTGCCCATAGTTTTTTTCGATGGAGGGGAAGTACGACGCTGGCCCTTTTGTTTTTGTGTCGTCGGTCATGATGCAAACTCCCTTTTTGCTGAGGTGATAATGCCCGGATAACGTTACCGCTCTGGACTCACCGGGTCCACCGTACGGCCCGTCCCTACACGCCCCCGTTGGCCTCGCCAATCAGAATATCCTCGAAGAACGCCCCGACCGGTTGTGTGGGATGGCAGATCTGTATCTCCAGCACCCAGACCATCTCGCTCGGTACGATCTCGACTTCAGCCAGCTTGTCCTGCCCGAACAGGGCATGGGGGAAGTCGGCGATGCGGTGTCCGGCCAGGTTGCGCTCAAGGCGCCAGCCCTTGGAGAGGGCGCTACCCTCAGCGAAGTCGTACAGCTCGCGTCCGGTCAGCCCGCGGTGCCAGGCATCGCGGGTCTCGTCGAACACTTCATGAAGGGCCTTCGTGCAAGCGTCATGCAATGGGTGCTCGCCGAATACGAAGGTGTCGCCATAGTCGCCTTCATAGCCATCCCACACCGGGCCAAGGTCCACCACCGCGATATCGGTGGGCCGCAGCTTGCGCAGCAGGTCGATGCCTTGGCGGGGTGTGCGGACGGTGTCCTCGCCAAAGCGGATATAGGTGGGATGCCAGGTGTGAGACGCGCCCATGGCCTGCAATGTCTCACTGGCCATTGCGAGGGCTTGCGCCGTGGTCATGCCGACTTTCAATTGATCGGCGATGGCGGCCAGGGCCCTGACCGTTTGCTCGCGGGCCGCGAGCATGCCGTCCAGCGAGTAGCGCGGGCCGACTTTTTCCAGCACCGGGTGCCGCGTGTTGAGCGACTCCGCTGGCGTCAATGCACCGCTGGGGACGAAGGCTTCGGCGACAAAACGATGCGCCTGCGCACCCGCCGCCAGGCAGGCTTCGCGGGCCTGGTTGATCATCGTGCTATTGCCGCAGGCGTAGATTTGGCTCTCGGCCCAGTCATGGGGCTGTGTCAGCGCGACCTGCTGTACGCGGGCGTCTGCCGACAAAACCCGATGCCAGAGAAAGCGTGGATGGGCCTGGCTGGCTCGCTCAAGAAACTCAGCGTCGTAGAAGTCTGCCGGCGACGAGTTCCCCCAATACAGGGTGACTTCGGCCTGGCGGGCCAGGGCCGTCAGCAACAAGGGCTTGATGCCGGCATAACCGGTCCCGGTGGCGAACAGCACAACAGGGCGCCCATCGTCGTGTTGCCAGGTGCAGGCGCCTACGGGACCTTCGAGCTTTACCGCATCGCCCACTTGCAGGGTCGGCAGGATGCGTTCGGAAAACAGGCCACCGCTGACCTGGCGAATATGAAACACCAACCGGCCTTGGTCCTGCGCGGGCAGATTGGCCACGGAGAAACAGCGGCTGTCGCCATCGTCGAGGCGAAACCTGAGGTACTGGCCGGCCCGGACTTCGAGTGGCTGGGCAGTCAGCAACACCAGCTCGACGATGTCGGCGCTCAACGCGCGTTTGCTGATCACCTGTGCGCTGGCTTCCAGCGCGGGCGTGTCCAGTGACCAGCCGGGGATTTCCAGGCGCATGTCGCTGCAGGCATGGCTCTGGCACAGCAACATCTCGTCAGCCGCGAGCGGATAAGAAGGGGCAGGGGTGTCGGGTGTGCGCAGCTTTTCCCGGTGCTGGCCCGACACCACCTTGACCTTGCACGATCCGCAGGCGCCGCGCCGGCAGGAAAAGGGTACGGCGAGACCGCTGGCCAGCATGGCGTCGAGCAGCAATTGATCGGCAGCTTCGAAGGATTTGCCCGAGGGCAACAATTCAACGACATGGCGGTTTTGCATAAACACCTCGGGGCAATTGAGCCTCGATTGTTGCGGTAGACTAGGACCAGGAGAACCTCCAGTTTTGGATAATTCATATGGTCCAGCTTCGCAAATGGCGCCCGTTGCTCAAACTCGATGGGGCGCAGCCGCAGGCGTCCTACAGAAAGATCGTCGAGGGCCTGGTGAGCGCGATTGTCGAGGGCCGCCTGCGCCCCGGAGCGCTGTTGCCCGGAACGCGGGAGATGGCGCAACTGCTGGACGTCAACCGCAAGACGGTGATCCTTGCCTACGAGGAGGCGGTGACCAAGGGCTGGCTGGTCAGCCTTCAACGTCGCGGCACCTTCGTCAGTTCGCAGTTGGCGACAGGCGCGGTGCCGGCCACCCGCGCCCCGAAGTCGTTTGCCCCGGCATTGCGGGAGGTGCCTGCGGCGGCCTATTTCACCCCAGGCGAACAGGTGACAGCCCTGCAACACCGGCCCGGCGCGCTGTTTTTCGACAATGGTGCCTGTGACCATCGCTTGCTGCCGCAAGCCGTGCTGCACCGCTATTACCGCAATGCCTTGCGCAACAGCTTTACCACCAACACCGTGCGCCATGGCAGCGAAGGCAGCGGCCAGTACCTGCGCAACGCCCTGGCCGAAATGTTGCGCCACAATCGCGGCTTGACGGTCGGCGCGCCGCAGATTTGCCTGACTCAAGGCGTGCAGATGTCGCTGTACCTGACCGCCAGCGCGTTGCTCAAACCCGGTGATGTGGTGGTGGTCGAACGCCTGAGTTACCCACCGGCCTGGGAGATTTTCCGCCAGTTGGGTGCGCAACTGGTCACCGTGGACCTGGACGACGAAGGTTGCCGGGTCGACCAACTCGCCGAGCTGTGCCGCCTGCATGACGTACGGATGATGTACGTCACCCCCCATCACCAGTTTCCTACCACCGTCAGCCTGCGTGCCGGACGTCGCCAGCAGCTCCTGGAACTGGCCCGGCTGCATGACTTCTGCATCATCGAGGAAGACTACGACCACGAATACCACTTTGCCGGACGGCCCTATTTGCCCCTGGCCAGTGACAGCGCCCAGCGTCATGTGATCTACATCGGCTCGCTGTCCAAGTCCCTGGGCAGCACCTTCCGTTGCAGCTATATCGTTGCCCCGTCGAACCTCATCGAAGTGCTCGAGCGTACGGCGGCGGTGAGCCTGGGCCAGGGCGATGCCGTGATGCAGCGGATGCTCGCGGACCTGATCAACGATGGCGAATTGAAGAAGCACCTGCGGCGGGTTTCCAGGGAATACCGTCGGCGCCGGGAGACCCTGCTCAGTTGTTTGCTGGAAGCTTTTGGCGAGCAGATCTCTGTGCAGGAACCCGAAGGCGGGCTGGCGTTATGGGTAAGGTTCGCCGACTCAATCGACGTCGACCGACTGGCTGAAAAAGCGCTGGAGCTGGACCTGGTGGTGCGCAGCGGTCGCCTGTTTTCACCGTTTGATCATCCTGAAAATGCCTTGCGCCTGGGCTTCGCCTCGCTCAATTCGGAGGAAATCCGCGTCGCTACGCAGCGCTTGGCTCAGGCGGCGCGGGCGATTGGGGAAGTGGCTAAATAGTTACGCCGGCCGACGCCCACACTGTTCAGTCCGGAAGTGGAGATCTAACAAGCAAAGAAAAACCAATGTGGGAGCGGGCTTGCTCGCGAATGCGGTGGGCCAGTCAGCACATTTTTCACTGACAGACCGCATTCGCGAGCAAGCCCGCTCCCACAGTTGATCTTTGTTGGATTGGGCATTGCGTTCACACCAGCCGAACCTAGCGCGACAACACCGGCGCCGCGCCTTTTTCCTCCGCGCCCACCTCATGCAGCGAAATCCGCGACGTCTCCGGCAACGCCAACCCGCCCGCCAACGCCAGCACCGCCACCGCAATCAGATAAAACGCCGGCGACAGGTTGCTGCCCGTGGTACTGATCAACCACGTCGCCACCAACGGCGCCGTACCGCCAAAGATCGTGTACGCCATGTTGTAGGTAATCGCCGAAGCCGTATACCGCGTGCGTGTCGGAAAGGTCTCCGACAACAACGCCGCCGTCACCACTCCACACAACACCGCGCCCACCGCCAGCAACATCACCCCCACCACCGACGCCGCGAACGACCCGGAACTGGCCATCAGGAACGACGGGTACACCACCACAATCAACAATACACACGCCGTCATCACCGTGACCCGACGCCCCACCCGATCCGAATACAACCCCGCCAGCGGGCAGATTGCCGCCGCGAAAATCAGCGCAATCAGCGACACCAGCAACGCCACCGCCCGACTCAAGCCACCCGCCACCTGCAGATACGTCGCGAAGTAGGTGGTGAACATATAGAACGACAACGCCGTAAGCGACACAAAAGCGCCCAGGCAACAGATCGCCGCACCATGGTTGCGCAAGGTTTCCCTGAGGGGAGAGTGCGCGACCGCGTGCTCCTGCTTCACCGCCTGGAAGGCCGGCGTCTCATCCAGCTTCCAGCGCAGGTAAAGCCCCACCAGCCCCAGCGGCGCCGCGATCAGGAACGGCAAGCGCCAGCCCCAGCTGCCCATCGCCTCGGCGGACAGCGAAGCCTCCAGTGCGTACGCCACCACGGCCGCCGCAGCGAACGCAGAAAACGTCGACACCGGCACAAAACTGCCATACCAGGCGCGCTTGTCACTGGGCGCGTGCTCCATCAGATAGGCACAGGCCCCGGCGTATTCGCCCCCGGCGGAAAAACCCTGGGCGCAGCGAATCAACGACAACAGAATCGGCGCCGCTACACCGATGGCGGCATAGGTGGGCAGCAGGCCGATCAGCGTGGTGGCGCCGGCCATCAGCAAAATCGTCATGGCCAGCGTGCGTTTGCGCCCGATCCGGTCGCCGAGCATGCCAAAGAAAATCCCGCCCAGGGGCCGGAAGGCGAAGGCCACCGCGAACACCGCAAAGGTCTTCAGCAACGCCGCGCTGGCGTCACCGCTGGGGAAGAATTGCTGGGCGATGGTGGTGGCGAGAAAACCGTAGACGGCGAAGTCGAACCACTCCACGAAATTACCGATGCCGGCGGCGATGATCACTCTGCGCAGGGTTTGGGGGCTGACCTGGTCGGTGGATGGGCTCGTCATGGGGGAAGGCCTCGGCGGTGGTAAGGGGATGCTTGATTATCGGGGGC